>ERZ1023433.4-NODE-4-length-499035-cov-322.459578_pt1 | contig 499035 bp, 460 predicted proteins | sample MGYA00380517_ERZ1023433 | MGnify/ENA primary metagenome ERZ1023433 (study PRJEB33173, sample SAMEA4830417) | metagenome | study: EMG produced TPA metagenomics assembly of the PRJEB25223 data set... | reverse complement strand
TATATTACGCTTTCCTCTTTCAGAGTCAACCCTGATTTTCAGGATTTTTCTCTTCGCTGTGACGACTATCTTGTGAAGCGTTTCACTTTGTCGTCTCAACGGAGGCGCATTATAGGGATCCCAATTTTTTGCACAAGACTTTTTTGGATCTTTTTTTTCGTTTGCTGCTTTTTCATCCCCTTCGCTCCCTTCATGCACAATTTGGCGGATTTTTGATAGATAAAGCACTTGCGCAAGGCCAGAAATGCAACCAAAGTCATCATTACTGTTCTCTTTCCTTGAGGTAGACATGTCTGACGTATTACGTCCTTATAAGGATCTTTTCCCACAGATCGGCCAACGAGTGATGCTCGACGGCAGCAGTGTGATCATTGGTGACGTTCGCCTGGCGGACGATGTGGGGATCTGGCCGCTTGTCGCGATCCGTGGCGATGTGAATTACGTTGCGATCGGGGCGCGGACGAATATTCAGGATGGCAGCGTGCTGCACGTCACGCACAAATCCACTTCCAACCCGGATGGCAATCCGCTCATTGTGGGGGAAGATGTGACGGTCGGACATAAAGTGATGTTGCACGGTTGCATCATCGGCAACCGCGTCCTGGTCGGTATGGGATCGATTCTGCTGGATGGCGCGGTGATAGAAGATGAGGTAATGATTGGGGCGGGAAGCCTGGTGCCGCAAAACAAACGCCTGGAGAGCGGCTATCTCTATTTAGGGAGTCCGGTCAAGCAGATCCGGCCACTCACCGAGGAAGAGAAAGCCGGACTGCAATACTCCGCCAGAAATTATGTGAAATGGAAAGACGAGTATCTCGCTCAGGGTAACCAGACCCAACCGTGAACGTCTTCTTGCTGGGACTGGATCAGCGCTTCCGCTTCTTCTTCCAGATCCCAGCGATATTCGCAAAAGTGGGCTAACCATTGCTCCACCGTTTCACCACCAAAGCGATTCGCCAGCGTTTCTGCCTTAATTGCGCACATTAACTGCATGCCATTAACCAACGCGGGAAAGCAGACCGCTTTTTTCTGCGCATCCCACTCTTCCCGGTCTGGAAACTGGATAGCCTGATTCATGCGGACAACTCCTGCTTGAGGCGCGCAATCACCGGTTCAATTTCCGGCAACACGCCGTGCCAGAGCAGTACGGCGTGAGCCGCTTGCCCCACCAGCATCCCCAGGCCATCGGCATAACGTTTAGCGCCCTGGCGTTCACACCAGGAGAGAAACGGCGTATTGCCCTTTTGGTAGAACATGTCGTAACAACATACAGACGGACGAATGAGCGATGTCGGGATCGCGGGGATCTCACCGCTGATGCCGCTGGAAGTGGCATTGATGATCAGATCAAACTCATGTCCTTCCAGCTCATCCATACCCAGCGCCTGCACGCTTCCCGTATGCGCAAAAACCTGTGCCAGTTCTTCCGCACGGGATGCTGTCCGGTTGACGATAGTTACCCCGCAATCCATAGAAAGCAATGGTAACAGTACGCCACGCGAAGCCCCTCCCGCGCCAATTAGCAGGATACGCTGCCCCGGTTGAATAAAAGACAGGCGTTCGAGATCGCTTAGCAGACCTATGCCGTCCGTATTATCGCCAAGCAAACGTCCATCTTCGAGCCGCTTGATTGTATTCACCGCGCCAGCCAGCGCAGCACGCTCCGTGAGTTCATCTGCACGGGCAAACGCCTCTTCTTTAAACGGCACCGTTATGTTCACCCCTTTACCCCCATCGGCAAAGAACGCATTTAGGGTATTAATGAAATCATTAACGGGTGCCAGCACGCGGCCATACGGATGCGCAATACGCAGTTGCTGTGCAAATTGCTGATGAATAAACGGCGATTTGCTGTGTGCGATTGGATTACCAAAAACAGCATAGGTTTCCATCATCTTACCCCTGTCGAAACAGCTCACCCGTCAGGGCATCACGTATTTCCGAAGGATTCAAGCGCCCCCCGGTTTCCCCTGACACCACCGGGAAGTCTGTACCAAACTGCGCCTGGACTTCTTCTACCGTACGGCAAGGAGGTAATCCACTCAGGTTGGCGCTGGTTGAAACCAACGGTTTACCATAAGCCTGGCACAAAGCGACCACCAGCGGATGATCCGTTACGCGCACGGCCAGTGAATCAAAGCGCCCCGTCAACCAGCGAGGCGTTGTCGTCGGCGCGGGGAAAACAAAAGTCACCGGACCTGGCCAACGCGCAAACACGGCATCACGCTGGGCATCGGTAAGCATACTATCGTCAATATACGGTTTGAGCTGCTCAAAGCTGGCGGCAATCAAAATTAACCCTTTATCGACCGGGCGCTGTTTTAAGGCCAACAGGCGATTAACGGCCACTTCGCTATCGGGATCGCACCCGACACCAAAAACGGCTTCTGTTGGATAGGCGATGACATTTTCTTTATTCAGTACCTCTATCGCGTCAGCGATGGGGTCTGTTGGCAGGTTATTATTCACTTGTTTGTTCCGCCGAAACCGGCTTTCCACATTGTTTACTGGCGCAGAAGTGCTTCGCACCCTGCGCGGTTTTCTTTTCGATGAGTAGCGGATAGTGACACTCTGGGCACTCTCCGGCTATCGGTTTGAAGTTAATGACAAACTGGCACTCCGGATAGCGATCGCAGGAGTGGAAGGTTTTGCCATAACGGGAACGCCGCTGGACCAGGTGACCTGTCTGGCATTGAGGACAAGTAATTGCGGTTTCATCGGGCTTATCAATGAGCTCGGTATGCTCACATTCAGGATAGTTGCTGCAGCCGATAAACATGCCAAAACGCCCCTGGCGCAACACCAGTTCACCGCCGCAGTCAGGACAATGTTTCCCCTCCAGAACTTTGACGATATGTCCGTCCGCTGAGGATTTCAACGGACGGATATAGTCACATTCCGGATAGTGCGAGCAACCAAGAAACGGACCATGTTTCCCGGAGCGAATTACCAGTTCAGCCCCGCACTGTGGGCAGGGCTCATTTTTACGCACCGAAAACAGTGCTGATTTAGCCATAACAACTCATGCTGAATTAAGGTTGATTAATGCAGCATACCTTCATTCACTTCAAAGAGTAATTCTTCCATTTGCTGATATGCATTTTCACAACCCGGAATGTTGAACAAAACCATCAGGATAACCCACTTCAGGTCTTCCAGGTCGAATTCTGCGGTATCCAGCGCGAGCACACGTTCAATCACCATTTCTCGCGTTTCGAGGTTTAGCACCTGGATCTGCTCAAGGAATAACAGAAATCCCCGGCAACTGGCATCCAGTCGGTCACACTCTTCTGGTGTATAGATGCGCAGAGAGAGGGGATCGGAAGCGAGTTGCATCGGCTCGGCAAGACCTTCCTGATAGTCAGCAAGCTTTTCCAGCCACAGGAGCGCATTGTAGATGTCTTCACGATCAAAACCAGCGTCGGTAAGATCCCGTTCAAGTTTGTCCTGATCCACACGTAATTCAGCTTCATTGTGGATATATGTCTCAAACAAATACATTAGTACGTCGAACATGGCATGCCCTCCTCAATCGGACATAGCCGCCGGGTACAGCTGCGATCCATCCTGCTAACTCCAGTTCGAGTAGCTGAGCCACTACCTCTGGTACAGGTTGGCCGGCACGTTCAGCGACGACGTCAACAGGTGTTACCTCATCTCCTACGTTAGCCAGGAGCTCGGGAAATGGCAATGCTGCGTCCTCCTGATCTGCTGAATAAAGTGATTTTTCAGGCCCATCTGGCAGCCAATGCAAGCCGCACTGCAAGTTTTCCATGATTTCCTCCGGAACCGTCACAAGTGTGGCGCCCTGCTGCACCAGCCAGTGTGGTCCTTCACTTCCGGGATTGCCGAGAGGTCCGGGCACAGCGAACACCTCTCGACCCTGCTCCAGCGCACAGCGTGCGGTGACCAGCGAGCCGCTGCGTAATGCCGCTTCAACCACCAGTACTCCTTTGCTCAGGCCGCTGATAATACGGTTTCGGCGGGGGAAATTGCGTGGTAAAGGAGGCATCAGCAACGAAAATTCGGACACCAGAGCACCTCCCGTTTCCAGCAAAGCCTCTGCCATCCCGACATGTCGGCGGGGATAAACGGCCTGCAGACCGTTTCCTAATACGGCAATGCTTCTCCCCTTCGACTGAATCGCCGCCCGGTGGGCAATACCATCAATACCACGCGCCAGGCCGCTGGTAATGGTGATTTCCCAGCCCGCAAGTTTCTCACAGAATAACCGTCCCCACCGTTCGCCATACCATGACGGTGTTCGGCTTCCCACTACGGCGAGTTGAAAATCATGGAGGCATTGCGGGGAGCCTGAGACCAAAAGCGCGCCAGGGTAATCTTCAATAGCACGAAGTTGTGCGGGATAATCTTCACAGTCTGCCAGTAATAAGTGATGGTGCGGTAGCTCAAGCCAGCGAAAGGTCTTTTCCAGCTCGTCTTCCGAAAAGGTAATAAAGCGTGTTGCCTGGGAAGGAGAAAGGCCCGCGCGCCGCAGCACCGCGGTATCAATATGCGGTTGTGCTATCAACTCCTGAGCGACTCGCACCATCTCATCGCCGAACAACTCGTTCACGCCCATCAAACGTAGCCAAATTTCGGTACGGGTCATCCTTTCCCCCTGCCACAAGCAGTGTTAGCAATCTTTGCGATTGGTCACTGATGCTGTCAATCAGAGGGGGATTTGTCTAGAATAGAGGTAATAATCTTTCCAACTCCTGAACACAACTCTGGATAACTATGTCAGTTTTGCAAGTGTTACATATTCCGGACGAGCGCCTTCGCAAAGTCGCAAAACCGGTAGAAGAAGTGAATGCAGAAATTCAGCGTATCGTCGATGATATGTTCGAGACGATGTACGCAGAAGAAGGTATTGGCCTCGCGGCAACGCAGGTTGATATTCATCAGCGAATTATCGTCATTGACGTGTCAGAAAACCGCGACGAACGCCTGGTGCTAATTAACCCGGAACTGCTGGAAAAAGAAGGTGAAACTGGTATTGAAGAAGGTTGCCTGTCTATTCCGGAGCAACGTGCTTTAGTGCCACGTGCCGAGAAAGTGAAAGTTCGCGCACTCGATCGCGAGGGTAAACCGTTTGAGCTGAAAGCCGACGGCCTGCTGGCTATCTGTATTCAGCACGAAATGGATCACCTGGTCGGTAAACTATTTATCGATTATTTGTCGCCGCTGAAACAGCAACGTATTCGTCAGAAAGTTGAGAAACTCGACCGCCTGAACGCACGAGCTTAAGGACAAGAATCAACGTGTCAGACTCACTACGTATTATTTTTGCGGGTACACCTGACTTTGCAGCGCGTCATCTGGACGCGCTGTTGTCTTCCGGACATGACGTCGTCGGCGTGTTTACGCAACCAGACCGTCCGGCAGGGCGGGGCAAAAAACTGATGCCGAGCCCGGTAAAAGTCCTGGCGGAAGAAAAAGGCATTCCGGTTTTCCAACCTGTCTCCTTGCGTCCACAGGAAAACCAGCATCTGGTTTCTGACCTGAACGCAGACGTTATGGTCGTCGTAGCGTATGGCCTGATTCTACCGAAAGCTGTGCTGGAAATGCCGCGTCTCGGCTGCATTAACGTGCATGGTTCCCTGCTCCCGCGCTGGCGTGGTGCGGCCCCCATTCAACGTTCGCTCTGGGCGGGCGATGCTGAAACGGGTGTCACCATCATGCAGATGGACGTAGGTCTGGATACCGGCGATATGCTCTACAAACTCGCCTGCCCCATCACCGCGCAGGACACCAGCGGTACGCTGTACGACAAGCTAGCAGATCTTGGCCCGCAGGGTCTGATTGAAACGCTGAAGCAGTTAGCGGAAGGTCGTACTAATCCTGAAGTACAGAACGAAGCGCAGGTCACCCATGCTGAGAAACTCAGCAAAGAAGAAGCGCGCATCGACTGGTCACTTTCTGCGGCGCAACTGGAACGCTGCATTCGCGCATTTAATCCCTGGCCAATGAGCTGGCTGGAAATTGATGGCCAGCCGGTAAAAGTCTGGCAGGCATCCGTGATAGACTCGCCGACGAAGGCAGAGCCCGGCACCATCCTTGAAGCCACAAAACAAGGCATTCAGGTCGCGACTGGCAACGGAATTCTGAACTTGCTCTCACTGCAACCCGCCGGGAAAAAAGCGATGAGCGCCCAGGACCTTCTAAATTCACGTCGGGAATGGTTCATTCCTGGCAACCGTCTGGCCTGACGGTCACTTCTGATTACGCCCGGTGTTGCCGGGCCTTTTTATTTTTGCGGTTATGAATAAGAAACTTAACTTACGCAGTATGGCGGCCCAGGCCGTTGAACAGGTCGTCGAGCAGGGGCATTCACTGAGCAATGTTCTGCCGCCGCTACAACAAAAAGTCTCCGATAAAGACAAAGCACTATTACAAGAACTCTGTTTTGGCGTTCTGCGCACGCTGTCGCAACTCGACTGGTTGATTAACAAATTGATGTCCCGTCCGATGACGGGGAAACAGCGCACCGTGCACTACCTGATAATGGTGGGATTCTATCAATTACTGCATACCCGTATTCCTCCTCATGCTGCGCTGGCGGAAACGGTCGAAGGTGCAGTGGCGATAAAGCGCCCGCAGCTTAAAGGGTTGATAAACGGCGTCCTGCGACAGTTCCAGCGCCAGCAGGAAGAACTGCTGGCAGAATTCGACAACAGCGAAGCGCGTTTTCTCCATCCTTCCTGGCTGCTGAAGCGCCTGCAAAAAGCGTATCCCACTCAATGGGAAACCATTGTCGACGCCAACAATCAGCGGCCACCGATGTGGTTACGCGTGAATCGCACACACCACTCGCGCGACAGTTGGCTTGCACTGCTCGAAGACGCCGGGATGAAAGGTTTCCCCCATCCAGACTACCCAGATGCCGTGCGGCTGGAATCGCCAGCGCCAGTCCATGCGCTACCGGGATTCGATGAAGGATGGATCACCGTACAGGACGCCTCCGCGCAGGGATGCATAGCCTTTCTTGCTCCGCAAAACGGCGAACACATTTTAGATCTTTGCGCTGCACCAGGCGGTAAAACGACCCACATTCTCGAAGCTGCTCCTGAAGCAGACGTGATGGCAGTTGATGTGGATGAACAACGACTCTCTCGTGTTTATGACAATCTGAAACGCCTCGGGATGAAAGCGACAGTCAAACATGGTGACGGGCGATATCCTTCTCAGTGGTGCGGCGAGCAGCAGTTTGATCGCATCCTTTTAGATGCGCCCTGCTCCGCAACCGGGGTTATCCGTCGCCATCCGGATATCAAATGGCTACGCCGGGATCGTGATATTGCAGAGCTGGCAAAGCTGCAGGATGAAATTCTCGATGCCGTCTGGCCGTATTTAAAATCTGGCGGCACGCTGGTGTATGCCACCTGTTCAGTGTTGCCGGAAGAGAACAGCCTGCAGATTCAAGCCTTCATGCAGCGCACAGCGGATGCCACGCTTAGCGAAACAGGAACGCCTGAAGCACCGGGCCTGCAAAATCTGCCGGATGCAGAAGGCGGTGATGGCTTCTTTTACGCTAAGCTAATCAAAAAGTGATGGGATAACGGGTCACGACTGATGAAAATAATCATTCTGGGCGCAGGACAAGTGGGAGGAACGCTGGCTGAGAATCTGGTCGGCGAGAACAACGACATCACCGTGGTCGATACCAACGGCGAACGTCTGCGCAGCCTGCAGGATAAGTTCGATCTGCGTGTCGTTCAGGGGCATGGTTCACACCCACGCGTGTTGCGCGAAGCCGGTGCGGATGATGCGGATATGCTGGTTGCTGTGACCAGCTCCGATGAAACGAATATGGTTGCCTGCCAGGTAGCCTATTCGCTGTTCAACACACCGAACCGAATTGCCCGTATCCGCTCTCCTGATTATGTTCGTGATGCGGACAAACTGTTCCACTCAGAAGCCGTACCTATCGATCACCTGATCGCGCCCGAGCAGCTCGTCATCGACAGTATTTATCGATTGATTGAGTATCCTGGCGCGTTACAGGTCGTCAACTTTGCGGAAGGTAAAGTGAGTCTGGCAGTGGTAAAAGCCTATTACGGCGGCCCGCTGATCGGGAACGCACTTTCAACAATGCGGGAGCATATGCCGCATATTGATACGCGCGTGGCGGCGATTTTCCGTCATGACAGACCGATTCGCCCACAGGGCTCCACCATCGTGGAAGCGGGTGACGAAGTCTTCTTTATTGCTGCCTCCCAGCACATCCGCGCGGTGATGAGCGAGTTGCAACGCCTCGAAAAACCTTACAAGCGCATCATGCTGGTTGGCGGCGGTAACATCGGAGCCGGTCTGGCACGTCGTCTTGAGAAAGATTACAGCGTGAAATTGATCGAACGCGATCAACAACGCGCTGCTGAGCTGGCCGAAAAACTACAGAATACAATCGTCTTCTTCGGTGACGCCTCTGATCAGGAGTTGCTGGCTGAAGAACATATCGATCAGGTCGATCTGTTCATCGCCGTCACCAACGATGACGAAGCCAATATCATGTCCGCGATGCTGGCTAAGCGCATGGGCGCGAAAAAGGTCATGGTGTTAATTCAGCGTCGTGCTTATGTGGATCTGGTGCAGGGCAGCGTCATTGATATTGCCATTTCACCTCAGCAGGCTACTATCTCCGCGCTGCTCAGCCATGTGCGAAAAGCAGATATCGTTGGCGTATCTTCATTGCGTCGTGGCGTCGCGGAAGCGATTGAAGCCGTCGCTCACGGCGATGAAAGTACTTCGCGCGTTGTCGGGCGGGTCATTGACGAGATCAAACTGCCACCGGGCACGATTATTGGTGCCGTAGTGCGTGGTAACGATGTGATGATTGCCAATGACAACTTACGCATCGAACAAGGCGATCACGTCATTATGTTTCTGACAGATAAAAAGTTTATTACCGACGTCGAGCGCTTATTCCAGCCTAGCCCTTTCTTCCTTTAACATTGAAGGGTGCATTATTCGCACCCTTTTAATTCCCCTGATTTATCAAGGATTAATTTGTACTATTAATCTAAATACTTAAATGGAAAATATCTTAACATTTGTTAAACTTATTAACGTCAGCTGCATAGGGAGAATATAATGAGCATTATTAAAGAGTTTCGCGAATTCGCGATGCGCGGGAACGTTGTCGATTTGGCAGTGGGTGTCATTATCGGTGCGGCATTCGGTAAAATTGTATCGTCACTGGTTGCCGATATCATTATGCCGCCGCTCGGTTTGCTAATTGGTGGTATCGATTTTAAACAGTTTGCCGTCACGCTGCGCGATGCACAGGGAGATATCCCTGCCGTTGTGATGCACTATGGGGTGTTTATTCAGAACATCTTCGACTTTGTGATTGTGGCATTTGCTATTTTCATGGCAATTAAGCTCATCAATAAACTCAATCGTAAGAAAGAAGAGCCGGCTGCTGCACCTGCGCCGACGAAAGAAGAAGTCTTGCTCACTGAGATCCGTGACCTGCTTAAAGAACAGAACAATCGTTCTTAATAGACCGCTGAAAACAGAAGGCCAGTGGTAAAAAAGTGATTCACTTTCTTGCCACTGGCCTCCCAGTTACCCCGATTACCATGTTTCCCTTTACGTAAATAACTTCCCTTACCTTTCTTATTCTTTTCAATACGCTGTCTGAAGAGTGGATCATGTAATAATGCCTCAATGGCATTGTCCTTTATCTGCCCTTTTGTATGCTGATAACGACTCATAATAGCTCCTGTTTGTGGTTTAACGGCGGGAGTGTAGTCCCACCAGTTTGATAAATCAACAACCTAACTTCACTCCACTGGCTCCCTGTTCCAGGGCTTCCAGGATTGAGCAGTACACGCTGCTATGCGCAGTACCACAGCAGGCATCGTTCAGACGCTGCAATGAACGCTGCATGCTTTGCAGTTCGGCAATGCGCGCTTCGACTTCTTTCAGTCGCTCCTGCACGATCCCTTTTGATTCCTGACAGGTATGATGTTCGGGATCGATGCGGATCGACAACAACTCACGGATCGACTCGAGGGTAAACCCGAGCTGTCGGGCATAGCGGATGAATTTTAACCGCTGAAGATCCTTTTCCGTATACAACCGGAATCCCCCTTCCGTGCGGACTTCATGTTCCATCATCTGTTGCTTTTCATAGTAGCGGATCGTATCAGGAGTTACGTCCGCGAGCTTTGCTAACTCACCAATGCGATACATATCCACACCTTAATTGTCATTAATTTTAAGCAGCAACTTATCCGCGTACTCACCACGTAGAAATTCAGTGCTTAGACCAGCCTGGCGCAACTTCAGTTCCAGGAGTGACAAACGCCGGCTCACTTCATGATACTGAGGATCATCCTGCCTCAGGCCTTTCAGCAGATCCAGTAACTGGATGGCTTCTTTTCGCTGCTCCAGCTCAGGCGGAAGGCAGCCTGCATTTTTTAATAAACGATAACCGGCCCGTAACTCAACAGGTACATGCGAATCATCATCCAGAACCAGCCGCTCGCCAGCACCATGAAGATTCTCAAACTCACCGTTTTTCTGTGCATCAGTGATATGGCGCTCTGCCCACTGGTCCAGTAACCACATAGACGACTCCAGGGGATGAACAAAAAGAGTACAGATATTGTAGATAAGTGGGGGTACTGCGGATATAAAAAAACCCGCCGGGGCGGGTTTTTTTACGTTACTACAGATTACTCTGCAGCAGCTTCTGCTTTCGATTCAGAGCGATCAACCAGCTCGATGTATGCCATCGGCGCGTTGTCACCTGCACGGAAGCCACACTTCAGAATGCGAGTGTAACCACCGGCGCGGCTCGCGAAACGCGGGCCCAGCTCGTTAAACAGTTTTGCCACGATCTCGTTATCACGAGTGCGGGCGAATGCCAGACGACGATTAGCTACGCTATCAGTCTTGGCAAGAGTAATCAGCGGCTCAACTACGCGACGCAGCTCTTTCGCTTTAGGCAGGGTCGTCTTGATGATTTCATGACGAACCAGTGAACCTGCCATGTTGCGGAACATAGCCTGGCGATGGCTGCTGTTGCGGTTCAGTTGACGACCACTCTTACGATGGCGCATGACCTTATCCTTCTCAGTAAAACCTTAACCTGTGATCCGGTTACTCGTCAGCGATGCTTGCCGGTGGCCAGTTTTCCAGGCGCATGCCCAGAGACAGTCCACGGGAAGCCAGCACGTCTTTAATCTCAGTAAGAGATTTTTTACCAAGGTTAGGCGTCTTAAGAAGCTCAACCTCAGTACGCTGTACCAGATCACCGATATAGTGGATAGCTTCTGCTTTAAGGCAGTTAGCAGAGCGGACAGTCAATTCCAGATCGTCAACAGGGCGCAGCAGGATCGGATCGAATTCTGGTTTCTCTTCTTTCACTTCCGGCTGACGTACATCACGTAAGTCAACGAAAGCTTCCAGTTGTTCAGCCAGAATGGTCGCCGCACGACGAATCGCCTCTTCAGGATCGATTGTGCCGTTGGTTTCCATTTCGATGACCAGCTTGTCCAGGTCGGTACGCTGTTCTACACGCGCTGCTTCAACATTGTAGGCAATACGCTCTACAGGGCTGTAACATGCGTCGACCAGCAGACGGCCGATTGGGCGCTCATCTTCTTCCGAATGAATTCGGGTAGAAGCCGGCACATAACCACGACCGCGCTGAACTTTGATACGCATGCTAATAGACGCGTTCTCATCGGTCAGGTGGCAGATCACGTGCTGCGGCTTGACGATTTCGACATCCCCATCATGGGTAATGTCGGCTGCAGTCACAGGGCCAATGCCAGATTTATTCAAGGTAAGAATAACTTCATCTTTACCCTGAACTCTCACCGCCAGCCCTTTCAGGTTGAGCAGGATTTCCAGGATATCTTCCTGAACGCCTTCTTTGGTGCTGTACTCATGTAGTACACCATCAATCTCAACCTCGGTCACCGCGCAACCCGGCATCGATGAGAGCAGAATACGGCGCAGTGCGTTACCCAGAGTATGGCCAAAGCCACGCTCTAAAGGCTCAAGGGTCACCTTGGCGTGCGTCGAACTCACTTGCTCGATATCTACCAGGCGCGGTTTTAGAAACTCTGTCACAGAACCCTGCATTGTGTCCTCTCTTTGGTACTAAGCTTTACTTGGAGTAAAGCTCGACGATCAGGTGTTCGTTAATGTCCGCAGACAGATCAGAACGCTCAGGCTTACGCTTGTACGTACCTTCCATCTTGCCAGCATCAACTTCCAGCCAGGTTGGCTTTTCACGCTGCTCAGCCAGCTCCAGAGCGGCTTTCACGCGAGACTGCTTCTTCGCTTTCTCACGAATGCTAACAACGTCATTCGGACTAACCTGATAAGAAGCGATGTTAACAACACGACCGTTTACCATAATTGCTTTATGGCTAACCAGCTGACGTGCTTCTGCACGAGTGGCACCGAAGCCCATACGGTATACAACGTTGTCCAGACGACCTTCCAGCAGAGCCAACAGGTTTTCACCGGTGTTGCCTTTCAGACGTGCTGCTTCTTTGTAGTAGTTACGGAACTGACGCTCCAGCACACCGTAGATACGGCGAACTTTTTGCTTTTCACGCAACTGCACACCATAGTCAGACAGACGCGGTTTACGCGCACCGTGCTGGCCAGGAGCTTGTTCAATTTTACACTTGGTATCGATCGCGCGAACGCCAGACTTAAGGAATAAGTCGGTGCCCTCACGACGGCTCAGCTTGAGCTTAGGACCCAAATATCTTGCCATTTTCTTTCTCCAACAAACCTGGAAAACGAGGCGTTATACGCGACGTTTTTTCGGCGGACGACAACCGTTATGAGGGATCGGAGTCACATCAGTAATATTAGTGATGCGGAAACCAGCGGCGTTCAGAGCACGAATAGTAGATTCGCGGCCTGGACCCGGACCTTTAACCATAACTTCCAGATTCTTGATACCGTATTCTTTTACGGCGTCAGCGCAACGCTCTGCTGCAACCTGAGCTGCGAACGGAGTAGATTTGCGAGAACCACGGAAACCGGAACCACCGGCTGTTGCCCAACCCAGCGCGTTACCCTGACGATCAGTGATAGTCACGATGGTGTTGTTGAAAGAAGCATGGATATGAGCCACGCCGTCAGAGACTTGTTTTCTTACACGTTTACGTGCACGAATTGGTGCCTTTGCCATTATTCAATCACCCCGATTATTTCTTGATCGGTTTGCGCGGACCCTTACGGGTACGTGCGTTGGTCTTAGTACGCTGACCGCGCACTGGCAGACCACGACGATGACGCAAACCGCGATAGCAACCAAGATCCATCAGGCGCTTGATGCTCATGCTGATTTCACGGCGCAGATCACCTTCAACGACAAATTTGGCAACTTCGTCACGCAGCGTGTCGATTTGTCCTTCAGACAGCTCACTGATCTTAACATTTTCAGCGATACCCGCTGCAGCCAGAATAGCTTTAGAACGGGTCTTACCGATGCCGTAGATCGACGTTAATGCGATCACAGCATGTTTTTGATCAGGAATGTTAATGCCTGCTATACGGGCCACTATGCACTCCTACTATTTAATATGTACGCACCATGCTGAAAAGCCCGTTTTCAGGATACTCAAATGGAAACGTACAGACATACAAAAGATTGGCTGGCTAATCTAGCCAGCTCAACCCAACTTTGCAAGAAAAATATGCGAATAAATCAGCCTTGGCGCTGTTTATGCTTCGGCTCGGCACTGCAAATCACACGGATGACACCATCACGCTTAACGATTTTGCAGTTACGGCATAATTTCTTGACGGAAGCACGAACTTTCATTTTTACTCTCCGTAACTTCTCGGGCGACCAATTATCGGCCGTAGCCTTTCAGGTTCGCCTTCTTCAATGCAGACTCGTACTGACTAGACATCATCAGAGTTTGCACTTGAGCCATAAAGTCCATAATCACGACAACAACGATAAGCAGTGAGGTCCCACCAAAGTAGAACGGTACTTTCATTGCATCACGCATGAACTCCGGGATCAGGCAGATAAAGGTAATGTAGAGCGCACCAACTAAAGTCAGGCGGGTCATTACTTTATCGATATACTTCGCCGTTTGCTCTCCCGGACGAATTCCTGGTACAAATGCACCGGACTTCTTCAGGTTATCTGCTGTTTCACGCGGGTTGAAAACCAACGCCGTGTAGAAGAAACAGAAGAAGATGATTGCAGACGCATAGAGTAACACATAAAGCGGTTGCCCAGGCTGCAAATACAGCGAAATTGTTGTCAGCCAGTTCCAACCAGTCCCGCCCCCGAACCATGACGCGATGGTTGCCGGGAACAGAATAATACTGGAAGCGAAGATTGCCGGGATTACCCCCGCCATATTCACTTTCAGCGGTAAATGTGTGCTCTGTGCAGCATAGACACGACGACCCTGCTGACGTTTCGCGTAGTTTACCACAATGCGGCGTTGACCACGCTCAACAAATACAACAAAGAACGTCACTGCAAATACTAATACTGCAACCAACAGCAACACGAGGAAGTGCAGGTCGCCTTGACGCGCTTGCTCGATAGTATGGGCAATGGCTGGCGGGAGTCCCGCGACAATACCGGCGAAGATAATGATCGAGATACCGTTACCGATACCACGTTCAGTAATCTGTTCGCCCAACCACATCAGGAACATTGTCCCTGTGACCAGACTGACAACAGCGGTGAAGTAGAATGCAAAGCCTGGGTTCATAACCAGGCCTTGCATACCAGGCATATTCGGCAGACCGGTAGCAATACCGATCGACTGGAATATTGCCAGCACCAGAGTACCGTAGCGGGTGTACTGGCTGATCTTACGACGACCAGACTCCCCTTCTTTCTTAATTTCCGCCAACGTTGGATGAACCACTGTCAGCAGCTGGATAATAATTGATGCCGAAATGTACGGCATAATACCCAGGGCAAAGATAGAAGCACGGCTGAGAGCACCACCAGAGAACATGTTAAACATTTCAATGATGGTGCCTCGCTGTTGCTCAAGCAGTTTGGCAAGTACAGCGGCATCAATACCAGGGATCGGAATGAAAGAGCCAATACGGAACACGATAAGCGCACCGATAACAAACAGCAGTCTGCGTTTCAGCTCGCCTAAGCCACCTTTGGCACTTTGAAAATCTAATCCCGGTTGTTTAGCCATCTGCTACTTATTCCTCGATTTTACCGCCAGCAGCTTCGATAGCAGCACGAGCGCCTTTAGTAACACGCAGACCACGAACAGTTACCGGAGTAGTGACTTCACCAGCCAGGATCACTTTCGCGAACTCGATCTGGATACCGATAATGTTAGCCGCTTTCAGCGTGTTCAGGTCTACAACACCGCCTTCTACTTTAGCCAGGTCAGACAGACGAACTTCGGCTGTAATCGCTGCTTTACGAGAAGTGAAGCCGAATTTCGGCAGACGACGATACAGAGGCATCTGGCCGCCCTCGAAACCGCGACGTACGCCACCGCCAGAACGAGACTTCTGACCTTTGTGACCACGACCACCGGTTTTACCGAGGCCAGAACCGATACCACGACCCAGGCGTTTACCCGCCTTTTTGGAGCCTTCGGCCGGAGACAGAGTATTTAAACGCATCTCTTACTCCTCAACTTTAACCATGAAGGAAACCGCGTTGACCATACCACGAACAGCAGGAGTATCCTCGCGCTCTACGGTGTGACCAATACGACGCAGACCCAGGCCAAGCAGCGTTGCCTTATGTTTCGGCAGACGACCGATTGCACTGCGGGTTTGAGTAATTTTAATAGTCTTTGCCATGGTTTATTTCCCCAGAATTTCTTCAACGGATTTACCACGCTTGGCAGCGACCATTTCTGGAGAATTCATATTTTCCAGGCCATCAATAGTTGCACGAACCACGTTAATCGGGTTGGTGGAACCATATGCTTTAGCCAGAACGTTATGAACCCCAGCAACTTCCAGAACGGCGCGCATTGCACCACCGGCGATGATACCGGTACCTTCGGAAGCTGGCTGCATGAATACACGAGAACCCGTGTGAACACCTTTAACCGGGTGTTGCAGGGTGCCGTTGTTCAGCGCGACGTTAATCATATTGCGACGGGCTTTTTCCATCGCTTTCTGGATCGCTGCTGGAACTTCACGCGCTTTACCGTAACCAAAACCAACGCGACCGTTACCATCGCCAACAACAGTCAGAGCTGTGAAGGAGAAAATACGACCACCTTTTACGGTTTTAGATACGCGGTTTACCGCGATCAGCTTTTCCTGCAGTTCGCCAGCTTGTTTTTCGATGTGAGCCATCTTACACCTCTACCTTAGAACTGAAGGCCAGCTTCACGGGCAGCATCTGCCAGTGCCTGGACACGACCATGATATTGGAACCCGGAACGGTCAAAGGACACATCTTTGATGCCTTTTTCCAGAGCGCGTTCAGCGACAGCTTTACCCACAGCTGCAGCCGCGTCTTTGTTACCGGTGTACTTCAGTTGTTCAGCGATAGCTTTTTCTACAGTAGAAGCAGCTACCAGAACTTCAGAACCGTTCGGTGCAATTACCTGTGCGTAAATATGACGCGGGGTACGATGTACCACCAGGCGAGTTGCGCCCAGCTCTTTGAGCTTGCGGCGTGCGCGGGTCGCACGACGGATACGAGCAGATTTCTTATCCATAGTGTTACCTTACTTCTTCTTAGCCTCTTTGGTACGCACGACTTCGTCGGCGTAACGAACACCCTTGCCTTTGTAAGGCTCAGGACGACGGTAGGCACGCAGATCTGCTGCAACCTGGCCGATCACCTGCTTATCAGCGCCTTTCAGCACGATTTCAGTTTGAGTCGGACATTCTGCAGTAATCCCTGCCGGCAGTTGATGGTCAACAGGGTGTGAGAAACCTAAAGACAGGTTTACTACGTTCCCTTTAACCGCTGCACGATAACCTACACCAACCAGCTGCAGCTTCTTAGTGAAGCCTTCGGTAACACCGATAACCATTGAGTTCAGCAGGGCACGCGCGGTACCAGCCTGAGCCCAACCGTCTACGTAACCATCACGCGGACCGAAGGTCAGAGCATTATCTGCATGTTTAACTTCAACAGCATCGTTGAGAGTACGAGTCAGCTCGCCGTTTTTACCTTTGATCGTAATAACCTGACCGTTGATTTTTACATCAACGCCGGCAGGAACAACGACCGGTGCTTTAGCAACACGAGACATTTTTTCCTCCGATTAGGCTACGTAGCAGATAATTTCGCCACCAAGACCAGCCTGGCGCGCTGCACGATCAGTCATAACACCTTTAGAGGTAGAAACAACCGCGATACCCAGACCCGCCATAACTTTCGGCAGCTCATCTTTACGTTTGTAGATGCGCAGACCTGGGCGACTGACACGCTGAATGCTTTCTACAACAGCTTTACCCTGGAAATACTTAAGAGTCAGTTCCAGTTCCGGCTTGGTGTCGCCTTCAACTTTAAAATCTTCAATAAAACCTTCTTCCTTCAGCACGTTGGCAATTGCCACTTTCAGCTTGGAGGAAGGCATGGTGACCGCAGCTTTGTTCGCGGCCTGACCGTTACGGATACGGGTCAGCATATCCGCGATCGGATCTTGCATGCTCATCTGTCTTTACTCCCGTGATTCAATTGGTGACAATTACCAGCTAGCCTTTTTCAAGCCTGGTACTTCACCGCGCATAGCGGCTTCACGTAGCTTGATACGGCTCAACCCGAACTTGCCCACATAACCATGTGGACGACCTGTTTGACGGCAGCGGTTACGCTGACGAGACGGGCTGGAATCACGCGGCAGAGACTGCAGCTTAAGAACAGCGTTCCAACGATCTTCGTCGGAAGCGTTCACATCAGAGATGATCGCTTTCAGTTCAGCGCGTTTCGCGAAGTATTTATCAGCTAAAGCTACGCGTTTTACTTCGCGTGCTTTCATTGATTGCTTAGCCATTCAGTAACCCTACCTTACTTGCGGAACGGGAAGTCAAAGGCAGCCAGCAGAGCACGGCCTTCTTCGTCAGATTTCGCAGTAGTGGTAATGGTAATATCCAAACCACGAACGCGGTCGACTTTATCGTAGTCGATTTCTGGGAAGATGATCTGCTCACGGACACCCATGCTGTAGTTACCACGACCATCGAATGACTTAGCGGACAAGCCACGGAAGTCACGGATACGCGGTACAGCAATAGTGATCAGGCGCTCAAAGAACTCCCACATGCGTTCGCCACGCAGAGTTACTTTACAGCCGATCGGATAGCCCTGACGGATTTTGAAGCCTGCAACAGATTTGCGTGCTTTGGTGATCAGCGGTTTTTGACCGGAGATTGCTGTCAGGTCAGCTGCTGCGTTATCCAGCAGTTTCTTGTCAGCGATCGCTTCACCAACACCCATGTTCAGGGTGATCTTCTCGACCCGAGGGACTTGCATGACAGAATTGTAGTTAAACTCAGTCATGAGTTTATTAACTACTTCGTCTTTGTAGTAATCATGCAGTTTCGCCATCGTACTACTCCAAATTACTTGATAGTTTCGCTATTAGACTTGAAGAAACGGACTTTTTTGCCGTCTTCGAATCTAAAGCCTACACGGTCAGCCTTACCGGTTGCCGCATTGAAGAGTGCAATGTTAGAGATCTGAATAGCTGCTTCTTTCTCTACAATGCCGCCTGGTTGGTTCAGAGCCGGAACCGGCTTCTGGTGTTTCTTAACCAGGTTGATACCTTCAACGATGACCTTGCCGGAAGACAGGACATTCTTAACTTTACCGCGTTTACCTTTATCTTTACCGGTTAACACGATAACTTCGTCATCACGACGGATTTTCGCTGCCATGATTCGCTCCTTAGAGTACTTCTGGTGCCAGAGAGATAATTTTCATGAACTTCTCGTTACGAAGCTCACGAGTTACCGGCCCAAAAATACGCGTACCGATAGGCTGCTCGCTGTTATTGTTTAAAATAACGCATGCATTACCATCGAAGCGAATGACAGAACCGTCCGGGCGACGAACACCCTTCTTGGTGCGCACCACTACCGCCTTCAGCACATCACCTTTTTTGACCTTACCACGCGGAATTGCTTCTTTGATGGTGATCTTGATGATGTCGCCTACGCCTGCGTAGCGACGGTGCGAGCCACCCAGAACCTTGATACACATTACGCGACGTGCACCGGAGTTGTCGGCGACGTTCAGCATAGTCTGTTCTTGGATCATTTTAGTGCTCCGCTAATGTCAACTACTACTGAGACCCGAAATCAGGTCGTTAAAAAAGCCCCATATCGAGGGCGCGGCATTATAACACCGCTCTCAGGATATGGGTAGAAAAAATAAACGGCCCATCGCTGAGCCGTTTATTCGTTGAGAACGCGTACTGTATTACAGAACCGCTTTCTCTACAACGCGAACCAGCGTCCAGGACTTAGTCTTGGACAGCGGACGGCATTCACGGATTTCAACCTTGTCACCGATACCGCATTCGTTGTTCTCGTCATGTACGTGCAGTTTGGTCGTACGCTTAATGAATTTACCGTAGATCGGGTGTTTCACAAAACGTTCGATAGCAACAACAATGGATTTCTCCATTTTGTCGCTAACAACGCGACCTTGCAGAGTACGGATTTTATCGGTCATTACGCACCCGCCTTCTCAGTCAGTAAAGTCTTAACGCGTGCGACATCACGACGCACTTGCTTCAACAGGTGAGACTGTTGCAGCTGGCCACTTGCAGCCTGCATACGCAGGTTGAACTGCTCACGCAGCAGATTCAGCAGCTCGGTGTTCAGCTCTTCAACACTCTTCTCACGCAGCTCTTTTGCTTTCATTACATCACCGTCTTAGTTACAAAGGTGGTTTTAATCGGCAGTTTCGCTGCTGCCAGCTTGAATGCTTCACGGGCCAGCTCTTCCGGTACGCCGTCCATTTCATACAGGACTTTACCCGGCTGAATCAAGGCAACCCAATACTCCACGTTACCTTTACCTTTACCCATACGCACTGCCAGCGGCTTTTCAGTGATCGGTTTGTCCGGGAATACACGGATCCAGATCTTACCTTGACGCTTAACTGCACGGGTCATAGCACGACGTGCTGCTTCGATCTGACGGGCAGTCAGACGACCACGGCCAACAGCTTTCAGACCGAAGCTGCCGAAGCTAACATCCGCGCCAGCAGCCAGACCGCGGTTACGGCCTTTGTGCATTTTACGGAATTTTGTACGCTTTGGTTGTAACATCAGCGACGCTCCTTATTTACGGCCTTTACGCTGCTGCTTTTTAGGTTGAGCAGCCGGTTTTTCCGGTTGTTCAACAGCAGCCATACCACCCAGGATCTCGCCTTTGAAGATCCATACCTTAACGCCGATTACACCGTAAGTGGTGTGCGCTTCAGAGGTGTTGTAGTCAATGTCAGCACGCAGAGTGTGCAGCGGTACGCGACCTTCGCGGTACCATTCGGTACGTGCGATTTCCGCGCCGCCCAGACGGCCGCTAACTTCAACTTTAATCCCTTTAGCGCCCAGACGCATGGCGTTCTGTACAGCACGCTTCATCGCACGACGGAACATAACACGACGTTCCAGCTGTGAAGTGATGCTGTCAGCAACCAGTTTTGCGTCCAGTTCAGGCTTACGAACTTCGGCGATATTGATCTGTGCAGGAACGCCAGCGATATCCGCTACGACCTTACGCAGTTTTTCTACGTCTTCACCTTTCTTACCGATAACGATACCCGGGCGAGCAGTGTGAATAGTCACACGGATGCTCTTAGCCGGACGCTCGATAACGATACGAGATACGGACGCTTTAGCCAGTTCCTTAGTCAGGTACTGACGTACTTTAAAATCGCTGTCCAGGTTGTCAGCGAATTCTTTGGTGTTCGCAAACCAGGTAGAGTTCCATGGTTTTACAATACCCAGGCGAATACCATTAGGATGTACTTTCTGACCCATTGCTAGTCTCCAGAGTCTCAGCGATCGGACACAACCACAGTGATGTGGCTGGTGCGCTTCAGGATGCGATCTGCACGACCTTTTGCACGCGGCATAATGCGCTTCATGCTCGGGCCTTCGTCTACGAAAATTTTCGTAACTTTCAGATCGTCAATGTCAGCGCCATCGTTGTGTTCAGCGTTAGCAATGGCAGATTCCAGTACCTTCTTGACCAGTACAGCCGCTTTCTTATTGGTGTAGGTCAGAATATCCAGAGCCTGCGACACTTTCTTACCGCGAATCAGGTCAGCAACAAGGCGAACCTTCTGAGCAGAAGAACGAGCATGGCGATGTTTAGCGATAGTTTCCATCTCTTCCTCCTACCTTATTTCTTCTTCGCTTTTTTATCAGCAGCGTGGCCGCGATAAGTACGAGTCGGTGCGAATTCACCCAGTTTGTGACCGACCATTTCATCGGTTACGAATACTGGAACGTGCTGACGACCATTATGGACAGCGATGGTCAAACCGATCATGTTAGGAAAGATCGTTGAACGACGGGACCAAGTGCGCAGGGGCTTCTTGTCTCCGCTTTCCACCGCTTTCTCTACCTTCTTCAGCAAGTGCAGGTCAATAAAAGGACCTTTCTTGAGAGAACGTGGCATGGCTTATCCTCTAAAATTATTTGCTACGGCGACGTACGATGAATTTATCAGTACGCTTGTTGCTGCGGGTCTTTTTACCTTTGGTTTGAACGCCCCACGGAGTTACCGGGTGCTTACCAAAGTTACGACCTTCACCACCACCATGTGGGTGATCGACTGGGTTCATCGCGGTACCGCGAACGGTCGGACGAACACCACGCCAGCGTGCAGCACCTGCTTTACCCAGAACGCGCAGCATATGCTCAGCATTGCCAACTTCGCCCAGAGTTGCACGGCAGTCTGCTTCGACTTTACGCATTTCACCAGAACGCAGACGCAGGGTGACATAAGCACCATCACGCGCAACGATCTGAACGTAAGTACCAGCGGAACGTGCCAGCTGACCGCCTTTACCTGGTTTCATTTCTACGTTATGAACGGTAGAACCAACCGGGATATTGCGCATCGGCAAGGTGTTGCCTGGTTTGATTGCAGCATCAACGCCAGATTGGATCTGGTCGCCAGCTTTCAGGCCTTTAGGGGCCAGGATGTAACGGCGCTCACCGTCTTTGTACAGAACCAGCGCGATGTTCGCGGAACGGTTCGGATCGTACTCAAGACGTTCAACAACTGCCGGAATACCATCTTTGTTGCGTTTGAAATCAACAATACGGTACGCCTGCTTGTGGCCACCACCGATATGACGAGTGGTGATACGGCCATTGTTGTTACGACCACCGGATTTGCTGTTTTTTTCCAGCAACGGAGCAAAAGGTTTGCCCTTGTGCAGCTCAGGGTTAACCACTTTAACGACGTGGCGACGACCCGGAGATGTCGGTTTACATTTAACAACTGCCATTGTATTACTCCTCCGACTTACTCAGCGCCGCCAACGAAGTCCAGATTCTGGCCTTCTTTCAGGGTGACGTAAGCTTTTTTCCAGTCGCTACGACGACCGATACGCTGTCCGTGACGTTTAACTTTCCCTTTAACAACCAGGGTGTTAACGACTTCGACTTCGACTTCAAACAGTTTCTGCACAGCAGCTTTGATCTCTGCTTTGGTCGCGTCTTTAGCAACTTTGAGAACGATGGTGTTAGTTTTTTCCATCGCAGTAGACGCTTTTTCAGAAACGTGCGGTGCACGCAGCACCTTCAGCAGACGTTCTTCACGAATCATGCCAGCATCTCCTCAACTTGCTTAACAGCATCAGCAGTCATTACGACTTTGTCGAAGGCGATCAGGCTAACCGGGTCGATACCAGTTGCATCGCGTACGTCAACCTTATGCAGGTTGCGCGCAGCCAGGAACAGGTTTTCGTCCAGCTCACCGGTGATGATCAGCACATCTTCCAGAGCCATGTCTTTCAGTTTCTGTGCCAGCAGCTTAGTTTTCGGCGCTTCAACAGAGAACTTCTCGACAACGATCAGACGATCCTGACGTACCAGTTCGGACAGAATGCTTTTCAGCGCGCCGCGGTACATCTTCTTGTTAACTTTTTGACTGTGGTCCTGCGGGCGAGCAGCGAAGGTCACGCCACCGGAACGCCAGATCGGGCTCTTGATAGAACCTGAACGCGCACGGCCGGTACCTTTCTGGCGCCACGGCTTTTTGCCGGAACCAGTTACTTCAGCACGAGTCTTCTGAGCACGAGTACCCTGACGAGCACCAGCTGCATAAGCAACAACAACCTGGTGAACCAGCGCTTCGTTGAAATCACGACCGAAGGTAGTTTCGGAAACAGTCAGCGCGCTCTGCGCGTCTTTCAATACTAATTCCATTGCTATCCCCTTACGCCTTCACAGCTGGTTTAACGATCAGGTCGCTACCGGTTGCACCCGGGACAGCACCTTTAACCAGCAGCAGGTTGCGCTCAGCGTCAACACGTACTACGTCCAGGCTCTGAACGGTTACACGTTCGTTACCCAGCTGACCTGCCATCTTCTTGCCTTTGAACACTTTGCCCGGAGTCTGGTTCTGACCGATAGAACCCGGAACACGGTGAGACAAGGAGTTACCGTGGGTCGCGTCCTGGGTACGGAAGTTCCAGCGCTTAACGGTACCAGCGAAACCTTTACCTTTAGAGGTGCCGGTTACGTCAACTTTTTTAACTTCAGCAAACAGTTCTACGCTGATGCTCTGACCAACGGTGAATTCTTCACCTTCAGCCAGACGGAACTCCCACAGGCCGCGGCCAGCTTCAACGCCAGCTTTAGCGAAATGGCCAGCTTCCGGCTTAGTTACACGGTTAGCTTTTTTAGCACCAGTGGTAACCTGAACAGCACGATAGCCATCGTTAGCCAGGTCTTTAACCTGAGTAACACGGTTTGCTTCAACTTCGATTACGGTTACTGGGATAGATACGCCATCTTCAGTGAAGATGCGGGTCATACCCACTTTTTTACCGACTAAACCAATCATTGTATCAACCTCTCAATCGCTCGATGACCTGATTAACCCAGGCTGATCTGCACGTCTACACCGGCAGCCAGGTCCAGACGCATCAGAGCATCAACGGTTTTCTCGGTTGGCTCAACGATGTCAACCAGACGCTTGTGAGTGCGGATTTCGTACTGATCGCGCGCGTCTTTGTTAACGTGCGGAGAGATCAGAACGGTGAAGCGCTCTTTGCGGGTCGGCAGCGGGATCGGACCGCGAACCTGCGCACCAGTGCGCTTGGCAGTCTCGACGATTTCCGCGGTTGATTGATCGATCAGACGATGATCAAACGCTTTAAGGCGGATACGGATTCTTTGGTTCTGCATGAGACCAGAGCTCCAATTATTTTATAAACGAAAATGATTACTCCTCAGACCCATTACGATTGATGGGAGAGTGTAACCGTTCTTACGTAGCCCCCCGATTGGGAGCATTGTTAGATAGCCAAATCGGCTATCCGAGGTTCAAATCGAACCTGCCGTCGATTAAGACAAGCCCGCGCATTATACGCAAATATCAGACTGAAGCAAGTGTCGCGTAGATATTAATCACTTCGTCCGAAATGCGAACAAGGTTCCAGGATTTAATGCAGCGAATGAAACGCGGCAGTTGCGCAGGAAAGTCGCTCGCAAGACTCATAACGGCAGCTTGCTCCATTTTCAGCCTTCTTTAAAGTGGCGACATGATTAATGGAGGATAGATGATGGCCATCGCCCTGCCCTTTCTGCTGCTGTACACCACATTGTCTTTGTTTCTTAGCTTCTGCGATGTGCGCCGCGGACAACTTCCAGACCGGTTTACCTGTCCGTTGCTGTGGGGCGGATTCCTCTTTCACTTGTGTATCATCCCGACGCAACTTGCAGATGCCGTATGGGGTGCCATCGCTGGGTATGCCAGTTTTGCCTTTATCTACTGGAGCTATTGGCTTGTCCGCAGAAGAGAAGGGCTCGGCTATGGTGATGTGAAATTCCTTGCCGCGCTGGGAGCCTGGCATGGGTGGATGTCTTTACCCTTTTTAGTTTGTTGGGCTGCACTGCTGGCGTGTTCTGGTATCGCGGCATTGGGGATTGTTTATGGAAAGTCGGCATTAAAAAACCCGCTGCCTTTTGGGCCATTTCTGGCGGCTGCGGGTTTCATCACCGGATGTTACCGTTTCGCTTCTGAAGCGATTAACTGGTCACTTTAATTTGCGACTGCAGGTAATTCTGCAGGCCTATTTTCGAAATGAGATCCAGTTCTGTCTCCAGCCAGTCGATATGGCCTTCTTCATCCGCGAGGATTTCGATCATCATATCCCGACTGACATAATCATGGACGGTGTCAGCATAGGCGATCGCTTCACGTAAGTTTTTCGCCCCTTCAAGTTCTAATCGGAGATCGGACTGCAGCATCTCTTCAACGTCTTCGCCAATCCCCAACTTACCGAGATCCTGTAGGTTCGGAATCCCTTCCAGGAACAAAATACGCTCAATATATTTATCAGCGTGTTTCATTTCATCGATGGATTCATGGTATTCGACGTCATTGAGGCGCGTCAGCCCCCAATTTTTGAACATACGTGCATGGAGAAAATACTGGTTGATCGCGACAAGCTCATTTCCCAATAGTTTATTGAGATAATTTATGATTTTAACATCACCTTTCATTTTATAGTCCCTCCGCTTCCACTCTCCAGAGCATAGATGGGGCTACAGGGATGTCAAAAAAAAGAGTGTGACTCAGGCGATCTCTTTAAATTCTGGCATTTGCATTAACTCATCCTGCATCACTTCGCGTGCTGCCCGAACGCATTTACCGCATTGATTTCCCACAGGAATAAACTTGCGTAACTGTTGAAAGGATTGAGGATGAAACTGACGTACTGCCTGGCGAATTTTTTTATCACTCACACCATTACACAAACAAACGTACATGATCGCTCCCGTTCAATTTCTGCGCAAAGTGTAAATGAGAATAGTTATGATTACAATAGCACAATTCTCTCTACGCAACGGGAACCGGGTAAAAATTGCGAATAAATGTGACAGCCGAATCACAGGTAGCAAAAAGGGCGCCGAAGCGCCCTTTTTAAGTGCAAAACTAATGAGTAATAATTAGCTCATTACTTTAGCAACAACGCCCGCACCAACAGTACGGCCGCCTTCACGGATTGCGAAACGCAGACCGTCATCCATCGCGATCGGGTGGATCAGGGTAACAACCATTTTGATGTTGTCGCCCGGCATAACCATCTCAACACCTTCCGGCAGTTCGATGGTGCCAGTCACGTCAGTCGTACGGAAGTAGAACTGCGGACGGTAGCCTTTGAAGAACGGAGTATGACGGCCGCCTTCGTCTTTGGACAGAATGTACACTTCAGATTCGAACTTGGTGTGCGGCTTGATGGAACCCGGCTTAGCCAGTACCTGACCACGTTCGATTTCTTCACGTTTGATACCACGCAGCAGAACACCTACGTTCTCACCAGCACGGCCTTCGTCCAGCAGTTTGCGGAACATTTCAACGCCAGTACAGGTAGACTTGGCAGTCTCTTTGATACCAACGATTTCAACTTCTTCACCCACTTTGATGATACCGCGCTCTACACGACCGGTAACAACGGTACCACGACCAGAGATGGAGAATACGTCTTCGATCGGCAGCAGGAACGGCTTGTCAATCGCACGTTCTGGTTCCGGGATGTAAGAATCCAGGAAGCCTGCCAGTTCGATGATTTTCGCTTCCCACTCTGCTTCGCCTTCCAGCGCTTTCAGAGCAGAACCACGAACGATCGGCGTGTCGTCGCCCGGGAAATCGTACTGAGACAGCAGTTCACGAACTTCCATCTCTACCAGTTCCAGCAGCTCTTCGTCATCAACCATGTCGCATTTGTTCAGGAACACGATGATGTACGGAACGCCTACCTGACGACCCAGCAGGATGTGCTCACGAGTCTGCGGCATCGGGCCGTCAGTCGCAGCAACAACCAGGATCGCGCCGTCCATCTGCGCAGCACCGGTGATCATGTTTTTAACATAGTCGGCGTGGCCCGGGCAGTCTACGTGCGCGTAGTGGCGAGTCGGGGTGTCATATTCAACGTGAGAAGTGTTGATGGTGATACCACGAGCTTTTTCTTCCGGCGCGTTATCGATCTGATCGAATGCGCGAGCAGCACCGCCGTAGGTTTTAGCCAGTACGGTAGTGATGGCAGCAGTCAGGGTAGTTTTACCGTGGTCAACGTGGCCGATGGTGCCGACGTTAACGTGCGGTTTTGTACGTTCAAATTTTTCTTTAGACACGGCTATATTCCTTACTATAGCGCTCTCCCCTTATGGAGAGAGCACGGGACTTAGGTTTTAATCCTGTGGATTATTTACCACGGGCTTCGATTACGGCCTGAGCAACGTTGTTCGGTGCATCATCATACTTCAGGAATTCCATAGTATACGATGCGCGACCTTTGGTCAGAGAACGCAGCTGAGTTGCATATCCGAACATTTCAGACAGCGGAACTTCAGCGTGGATCTTAACGCCAGTGACTTCGGATTCCTGACCGCGCAGCATACCGCGACGACGGCTCAAGTCACCGATAACATCACCGGTATTTTCTTCCGGCGTTTCTACCTCAACCTTCATGATTGGCTCAAGCAGAACTGGTTTAGCTTTCTTAAAGCCTTCTTTAAAGGCAATAGACGCAGCCAGTTTAAACGCCAGTTCAGAGGAGTCAACGTCATGGTAAGAACCGAAGTGCAGACGAACACCCATATCAACAACCGGGTAACCTGCCAGCGGACCGGCTTTCAGCTGCTCCTGGATACCTTTATCAACGGCCGGGATGTATTCGCCAGGGATTACACCACCTTTAATGTCGTTGATGAACTCGTAGCCTTTCGGGTTAGAACCCGGCTCCAGCGGGTACATGTCGATAACAACATGACCATACTGACCGCGACCACCAGACTGTTTGGCGTGTTTACCTTCGATATCGGTAACTTTCGCACGAATCGCTTCGCGGTAAGCAACCTGAGGTTTACCCACATTCGCTTCAACGTTGAATTCACGCTTCATACGGTCAACGATGATATCGAGGTGCAGTTCACCCATACCGGCGATAATGGTCTGGTTAGATTCTTCGTCAGTCCATACGCGGAATGACGGGTCTTCTTTAGCCAGACGGCCCAGAGCCAGACCCATTTTTTCCTGGTCAGCTTTGGTTTTCGGTTCTACGGCGATGGAGATTACCGGCTCAGGGAATTCCATACGCTCCAGAATGATCGGCGCATCCGGGTCACACAGTGTGTCACCAGTGGTTACGTCTTTCAGACCGATTGCAGCAGCGATGTCGCCCGCGCGAACTTCTTTGATCTCTTCACGCTTGTTAGCGTGCATCTGAACGATACGACCGAAACGCTCACGTGCAGCTTTCACGGAGTTCAGTACAGTATCACCAGAATTAACCACACCGGAATACACACGGAAGAAGGTCAGGTTACCTACGAACGGGTCGGTAGCGATTTTGAATGCCAGTGCAGAGAAAGGCTCTTCGTCGCTAGCGTGACGCTCAGCAGGTGTATCCTTACCGTCGTCCAGGATACCGTTGATCGCAGGTACGTCAACCGGGGATGGCAGGTAATCAATTACCGCATCCAGCATCGCCTGAACACCTTTGTTCTTAAATGCAGAACCACAGGTTACCAGGATGATTTCGTTGTTCAGAACACGCTGACGCAGAGCTTTTTTGATCTCTTCTTCAGTCAGTTCTTCACCACCCAGGTATTTCTCCATCAGCTCTTCAGAAGCTTCCGCAGCGGACTCGATCAGGTTCTGGTGCCATTCTTCAGCCAGTTCCTGCATGTCAGCCGGGATATCTTCGTAAGTGAAGGTAACGCCTGCATCTGCTTCGTTCCAGTTGATGGCTTTCATTTTCACCAGGTCAACAACACCGGTGAACGCTTCTTCAGCGCCAATTGCCAGCTGCAGCGGAACAGGGTTCGCGCCCAGACGGGTTTTGATCTGACCAACAACTTTCAGGAAGTTCGCACCCATACGGTCCATTTTGTTAACGAACGCAATGCGCGGAACTTTATATTTGTTTGCCTGACGCCATACGGTTTCAGACTGCGGCTGAACACCACCAACTGCGCAGTAAACCATTACCGCACCATCAAGAACACGCATGGAACGTTCTACTTCGATTGTGAAGTCAACGTGCCCCGGGGTGTCGATGATATTTACGCGATGCGGTTCATACTGCTTAGCCATACCAGACCAGAATGCAGTAGTCGCTGCGGAAGTGATAGTAATACCACGTTCCTGCTCCTGCTCCATCCAGTCCATGGTGGCCGCGCCGTCATGAACTTCACCGATTTTATGGTTTACACCGGTGTAGAACAGAATACGTTCGGTAGTAGTGGTTTTACCGGCGTCGATGTGCGCACTGATACCGATGTTACGGTAGCGTGCGATGGGTGTTGTACGAGCCATTTGATTCCTCGTTTATCTTTTAGGCGTTCAATTTAAGTAGCCCAAAGCGGGCTGCTTACTGGAAGCGCCCGCCTGGTGACTAAAACTCCGAAGGGATTACCAACGGTAGTGTGCGAACGCCTTGTTGGCTTCTGCCATACGGTGAACGTCTTCACGTTTCTTAACTGCAGTACCTTTGTTGTCTGCAGCATCAGAAAGTTCGTTCGCCAGGCGCAGAGCCATGGATTTATCACCGCGTTTACGAGCAGCTTCAACGATCCAACGCATTGCCAGGGCATTACGACGAACCGGACGGACTTCAACTGGTACCTGATAAGTAGAACCACCAACGCGGCGAGACTTAACTTCGACAGTCGGGCGCACGTTTTCGAGAGCTACTTCGAAAGCTTCCAGTTCAGATTTACCAGAACGCTGAGCCAGGGTCTCCAGCGCGCTGTATACGATTGTTTCGGCAGTAGATTTTTTACCATCTACCATCAGGATATTTACAAATTTAGCCAGCAGTTCTGATCCGAACTTCGGATCCGGCAGAATTTTACGCTGACCAATGACGCGACGACGTGGCATGGAAATACTCCGTTGTTAATTCAGGATTGTCCAAAACTCTACGAGTTTAGTTTGACATTTAAGTTAAAACGTTTGGCCTTACTTAACGGAGAACCATTAAGCCTTAGGACGCTTCACGCCATACTTGGAGCGAGCTTGCTTACGGTCTTTAACGCCGGAGCAGTCAAGCGCACCGCGTACGGTGTGGTAACGAACACCCGGGAGGTCTTTAACACGACCGCCACGGATCAGGATCACGGAGTGCTCCTGCAGGTTGTGACCTTCACCACCGATGTAGGAAGTCACTTCGAAACCGTTAGTCAGACGAACACGGCATACTTTACGCAGTGCGGAGTTCGGTTTTTTAGGAGTGGTAGTATATACACGAGTACATACACCACGTTTTTGCGGGCATGCTTCCAGCGCAGGCACGTTGCTTTTTGCAACTTTGCGAGCGCGTGGTTTGCGTACCAGCTGGTTAACTGTTGCCATTAAATAGCTCCTGGTTTTAGCTTTTGCTTCGTAAACACGTAATAAAACGACCTCATACAATATGAGGACGCCGAATTTTAGGGCGGTGTCGAAAAGGTGTCAAGAAATATACAACGATCACACAATCACCAGGCCATCTGGCTGGTGTGCTTAACCGTAAGTCTGACGAAGTCAGTATAGTCAACCCTGACGACACTGTCTGAAATTTGACCACCCAAACCGCGAGCTTCAATGTCTTCTTTCAGTGCGTATACAGTTATGGGGGCGTTTTGCAGGCTTTCAAGGAAGCGACTGCCTTCTACTGCAGCGGTGACGCCGTCCTGGAGCAATAAAAGTTCATCGCCTTCTGCGAGCAGACGCAAGATAGCAGAGAAATCAGAGCACCACGCGGAGCGGTGTAAAGTATGCAGCATGAGAACCTCAGAACCTCAGGATGACATCGTAGTTGCCCAATTCACGACGCAGCGCGTCAGGCTCCAGCGGTGTCGCATCAACGACAAAACTAACGCCCTCCCCGAGTCCCCGTTCGCGCAGAGAAGCGGCGCATAACCAGCATTGTTCGATATCGTACAACCCCAGTAATTTGAAGGTCGCAATATAGTCACGCGCCAGAATGATATTCGGCTGTTGTCCCTGCAGGATCTGAAAGACACCATCACTAATAAAGAAGACGCCAGGGTCTTCGGTTAACGCCGAGGTAGCCAGCAATGCGTCCAGCCCTTCACGGCCAGATGCGCTACCGTGCGGCATTGTGGAAAAGACAAAAGCAATACGTTTCATCAGAACTGCACCACGCGATCGCAGGTCAGTGAGGCTTGCGCAAGCGCGCCCAGTCCGCTGAGAGTAAAACCCGATTGCAGATTAGCCGACGCCAGCCCCAGTCTGCCCGCCTCAGTTTCATCAACCACGCCGCGACGCAGTGCCGCCGCCACACAGATGTTCAGCTCAACGCCATGCTGTGTATTCATTTGTTGCCAGGCCCGGACCAGATCAAATTCATCACTGGCCGGAGAGGTCAGTTGGTTGGCGTTATATACCCCTTCCCGATAGAAAAAGACGCTACTTAACGTATGGCCTTCTTCAATCAGCGCCTGAGCAAACTGCAATGCACTGCTCGCCTGCTGGGTACCATACGCTGGACCGGTAACCACAATGGCAAAACGCATTACTTATCCTGCCCCTGGAAGTCACCACTTTTGAACTGGCGAATATAAAGGTATACGGTGTGCTTGGAAATATTCAGACGATCGGCAACCTGGTTAATCGCATCCTTAATATCGAAGATGCCTTTCTCATACAGATTCAGAACGATCTGGCGGTTTTTGGCATTGTTGGAGACATTACGATCGGCGTTCACCTCTTCAATGGTGAACTCCAGCGTCTGCGTCACCAGGTCTTCGACAGAAGAGGCAAAGTTAACAGACGATCCCACTTCCGGGGTCTCCGGGGGAATAAAGGTATTCATGATCTGCGAGAACGGGACATCAAGGTTCATGTTGATGCACAGCAGACCAATCACGCGATGCTCGCGATTGCGAATGGCAATCGTCACTGACTTCATCAGAACGCCGCTTTTCGCACGGGTAAAATAGCATTTGGAAACGCTGCTATCTGCACCAGTCATATCATGCAGCATCCGCAACGCAAGGTCAGTAATCGGCGAACCGATTTTACGCCCCGTATGTTCACCATTGGCAATGCGAATGGCGGAACACTTCAAATCCTGCAAAGAGTGCAATACGATTTCACAGTGAGAACCAATGAGCATCGCTAACCCGTCCACCACCGCTTCGTAGGATTTCAGAATATCAAAGTCGGTTTGATCGAAAGGACGTTGATCCAGTAAGTCGAGCTCACTGGTTTCGTTGGTTAAAAGCGACCTGGACATGAAAAAAAACACTCCTTTTCAGGAGCCTGTCGTTATGTTTTCAGGGCAGGCTCATTAATTTCGTGGATGGTTAAATTAATACAGAGGGGCTTCCACTTTCCACTATTAATTATACACGTCATCCTTCAGGCTGCCTCTGCGTTGGTTGCGCTCGTTCACCCCAGTCACGTACTTATGTACGCTCCAGAGGATTCACACCCTTACCGCCTTGATGCAACTTGAATGATTATTGTGTATGTATCTGGCTGGCATAAAAAACCGCCGCTCTGTTCGGCGGCGGTTCTCAGTTTTTATTTTTTAGCTGCATCAGCAGCTTTTGCATCAGCTTCTGCTGCTTCCGGCTTGTCATCAGCCTTCGGTGCTGGCTTGATATCCAACAGCTCTACGTCGAATACCAGCGTGGAGTTAGCCGGGATCCCCGGAACGCCGGTTTTACCGTAAGCCAGCTCTGGTGGGATGACCATCTTGATCTTCCCGCCTTTCTTAATGTTCTTCAGACCTTCAGTCCAGCCAGGGATCACACCGTCCAGACGGAAAGAGAGCGGTTCGCCACGGGTATAGGAGTTATCAAACTCTTTACCATCGATCAGCGTCCCTTTGTAGTTCACCACTACCGTGTCGCTGTCTTTCGGTGCTTCGCCCGTACCGGCTTTCTCAACTTTGTAGAGCAGGCCAGTTGAAGAGGTCTTCACATCTTTCTCTTTCGCAAACGCGGTGCGGAACGCTTTGCCTTTGGTTTCGTTGTCAGCCGCGTCTTTTTCCATCTTCGCCTGAGCGGAGGCTTTTACGCGTGCTTCAAATGCTTGCAGAGTCTGTTCAATTTCCTGGTCAGACAGTTTGCTCTTATCAGCAAATGCATCCTGAACACCGGCGATCAGCTGATCTTTGTCCAGTTTGATGCCCAGCTTTTCCTGCTCTTTCAGGGAGTTTTCCATATAGCGACCCAGCGATGCGCCCAGTGCATAAGCCGATTTCTGGTCGTCATTTTTGAACGCGGCTTTGCTGTCAGCAGCGGCGGCCGGTTTTGCGGCTTCAGCTGCGAAGGTGATCGGGGCGTGCAGAGCAACGGCCATCGTGGTCGCCAGCAGAGTGACTTTAAACAGTGATTTCATCCATATCTCCAGGGCCGGGGCATCTCACCCCATGGTTAACTTTTCTATGAGAAGCGTACTATAAAGCGTTGTCGAACAAATCAACATACAGACATACCCGATAATCGCTTCTTTTGAGACTCTTTTTGTTTAAATTAGTTTCGATGAGAAGGAATCAGGGCTGTGCATTCGGATAAAGTTAAGTAGAATCCGCCGCGACCAGAGACAATCGATGAGGTGAATCATGCAGGATACAACGATGGAAACCCGACTTGCCGAGCTGGAAAGTCGGCTGGCTTTTCAGGAAATCACCATTGAAGAGCTCAACGTAACGGTAACCGCACACGAGATGGAAATGGCCAAATTGCGCGATCATCTGCGACTTCTGACGGAGAAACTCAAGGCGAGCCAGCCTTCCAACATCGCCTCCCAGGCCGAAGAGACACCACCACCTCATTATTGAGACGTAAAAAAAGCGGGATTCACCCGCTTTTTTGTGGCTCATTGCCGGATGGCGGCGCAAGCGCCTTATCCGGCCTACACATCCCAATGAACCCGTAGGCCTGATAAGCGTAGCGCCAACAGGCATTATGACCAATTAGTGGCAACCGCAACCACCGTTGCCTTTACCGCCACCACCACAGCAGCCTTCGCCACCGTGCTCATGACCGTGGTCATGGCCGTGACCGCCGCAGCAGCCGTCATGATCGTGGTCATGGTCGTGACCGTGCGCGCCATGAACGTGGCCATGAGCCAGTTCTTCTTCGGTCGCTTCGCGGATCGCCACAACTTCAACGTTGAATTTCAGATTCTGACCCGCCAGCATGTGGTTACCATCAACCACAACGTGGTCGTCTTCCACTTCGGTAATTTCTACCGGTACCGGACCCTGGTCAGTTTCAGCCAGGAAACGCATGCCAACCTGCAGTTCATCAACGCCCATGAAGACGTCTTTAGGAACGCGCTGTACCAGGTTTTCGTCGTACTGACCGTAAGCGTCATTCGCGCCTACAGCAACATCAAATTTATCGCCAACATCGTGACCTTCCAGCGCTGTTTCCAGGCCAGAGATCAGGGAACCGTGACCATGCAGGTAGTCCAGCGGCGCACTCACCGGAGACTCATCAACCAACACACCGTCTTCTGTACGTACCTGGTAGGCCAGGCTGACCACCAGGTCTTTTGCTACTTTCATGATATCTCCTGAGCGTGGGAAAATTGCTGGCGCAGATTGTAGCGGAAATCTGCACCTGTGTACCCCTTAGCTTAAAAAATCTCGGGCCATATCGCTAGTCTGGATGAAAGATCCCGATAACTTGCTCTTCTTTGCGCACGTGATCGCGGGCTTCTTTATCTGCTTCACGCATCTGATGCCCGCACTTAACACATTCAACAATATCGATATTATTCTCGCGCCACATCGCCAGAGAATCCTGTGCCTGGCAGGAAGGGCATTTCGCCCCTGCAATAAAACGTTTACGGATTGCCATACCTATCCTCTATTCGAATTCATCCCAGCCATCCAGTTGGCGTCGCTCTTGTTGCATCTCGCGCTGGAAAATCTCCTCCAGCTCACGTCTGGCTTCTCTGGCGCGAGAGATCTGCACCGTGTCGGCATGCATCGGAATGAGTTCCCTCAGCATCCGCATATCCAGCCGGCGAAAATGCAGTTGCGCCCGCTGTGCCTGATGAGGATGCATCCCCAACGACACCAGCGTTTTACGCCCCAGCTCCAGCGCACTGGAGAAGGTCTCACGGGAAAATTGCACGACCCCCGCCTGTAATAACTCATGTGCCTCGACGCGTCCGCGCGCTCGCGCAAGAATATGCAAATGCGGAAAATGCTGTTGGCAGATCTCCACCAGCTTCATCGTGTCTTCCGGTTCATTACAGGTAATAACGATAGATTCTGCCGCCTCAGCGCCGGCAGAACGCAGAAGATCCACCTGCGTCGCATCGCCGTAATAGACTTTATAGCCATACTTACGCATCAGATTCACCGCACTGATGTCCCGCTCTAACACGGTAATACGCATCTTATTCGCCATTAGCAAACGACCAATGACCTGACCAAAACGGCCAAAGCCGACCACAATGACCTGCGGCTTGTCATCTTCAACCCACGGCATTTCATCTTCTTCATCCGGGCCGTTAAGCTGGTGAGAGAGCCATTTATCGATAAGCTTCATCAGCATCGGCGTGGTCATCATCGACAACGTCACGGTCACCAGCAGAAGCGCCATCTGATCGCCCTGAAACAGCCGCTGCGACGACGCGGTCGAAAACAGTACAAAGGCGAACTCTCCGCCCTGGCTCAACACGCCAGCAAACTGCATTCTTTCAGAACTGCGCAGACCGTACAGTCGCGCCAGCAGATAAAGTACCAGCGTTTTGACCGCCACCAGCACGGCTACGCTTGCCACGACCCACAGCAGATGGGTGTACAGCACGCCCAGATTGAGCGACATCCCGACCGAAATAAAGAAGAGGCCCAGCAGGAGTCCTTTGAACGGATCGATTGCGGTTTCCAGCTCATGTCGATATTCGCTTTCCGCTAACAATACCCCGGCGATAAATGTACCAAGCGCCATCGACAGCCCTAGCGCATCCATAAACAGTGCCGATCCCAGCACCAGCAGTAACGTGGCGGCGGTAAACACCTCGCGCACGCCGGACGCTGCAATAAACCGGAACACCGGGCGCAGCAGATAGCGTCCGCCAATCAGCATGCCGGCAAACGCCAGTACCTTCATGCCGATCGTCATCCAGTCAAAGTTTTCATCGGCCGAGCCGGCTAATAGGGGCACCAGCGCTAATGCCGGGATCACCGCCAGATCCTGGAACAGTAAAACCGAAAAGCCCAACTGCCCGGATTCGCTGCGGTTCATCCCTTTTTCACGCATCAGTTGCAACGCCATGGCGGTAGAGGACATCGCGAGGCCTATCCCGCCGACAACCGCCGCCTGCCATGAGAAATCAGTCAACATCAACAACCCGGCCAACAACGCCGCGCTAAGCAGAACCTGCGCCGCCCCGACGCCAAAGATAGAACGCCGGAGCTGCCAGAGTTTCGACGGATTCAGCTCCAGTCCGATGATAAACATCAGAAACACGACACCCAGCTCAGAAAAGTGGAGGATTTCATCCACATCACTGATAAACCCCAGTCCCCACGGGCCAATGGCAATCCCCGCAAGCAAATAGCCCAGCACCGCTCCAATACCCAGCCGCGATGCCAGAGGCACCGCAGCCACCGCCGCGAAGAGAAACAACACTCCTGCCAATAATAAATCGGAACCTTCCATCAGCGGCCTCCCACAGGAACAGGATGGGCAAGCCAGTCGCCATACGCTTTTGCATGACTTTCCAGCTCCTGCGCGCTTTGCCGTCTGGCCCAATAGATAATAATGGGACTCAGCCAATGCATCCGGCACATCCCTGCCGTCAGTTCGAATGGCCGCAGCACATCGCTCATTGGATAGCGATTCAGCGCGTCATAGCGATAAGCACTCTCCGGTTCACCGGTGGTGATCACGCTCCGCCAGTACTTTCCTGCAAGCTGATTTCCCCCGGGGCCGCTGGCAAAGCCACGGCTCAACACGCGATCCAGCCACTCTTTCAGCAGCGCCGGACAGCTATAGGTGTACAGCGGATGCTGAAACACGATCACGTCATGCTCACGCAGTAACGCCTGCTCATGCGGGATATCGATAAAAAAATCAGGATAGTGCGCGTAAAGATCGTGCACCGTAACGTTGCTGAGCTGCGTGGCCGGCTTAAGCAGTACCCGGTTTGCCACCGAGTCCTGAGATTCCGGATGGGCATACAGCAGCAAGACCTTTGCTGGCTGAGACATCATCCCCCTCCCGGTTTTGTTTCTGTTTTTGTGTATAGTCGTCGTTTTGGGCTACCATTGCGGCCCGGTGCGGAAAATGGCCCACACCTTACATTATCATAATGATAAATTAACATAGTCTGAACATACGGCGCCTTATGATTGTTTTCTCCTCGTTACAAATTCGTCGCGGCGTGCGCGTCTTACTGGACAATGCCACTGCCACCATTAATCCGGGCCAGAAAGTCGGTCTGGTGGGTAAGAACGGCTGCGGGAAATCTACCCTGCTGGCATTGCTGAAAAATGAAATCAGCGCAGATGCTGGCGGTTTTACCTTCCCCGGTAGCTGGCAACTGGCGTGGGTAAATCAGGAAACCCCTGCTTTGCCCCAAGCTGCGCTGGAATATGTCATTGACGGTGACCGCGAATATCGTCAACTGGAAGCCCAGTTGCACGACGCCAACGAACGTAACGATGGACACGCCATTGCCACCGTCCACGGCAAGCTGGATGCCATCGACGCCTGGACCGTGCGCTCTCGCGCCGCCAGCCTGTTGCATGGTCTCGGTTTCTCCAATGAACAACTGCAACGTCCGGTTAGCGACTTTTCCGGCGGCTGGCGTATGCGTCTCAACCTTGCCCAGGCGTTGATCTGTCGCTCCGATCTCCTCCTGCTCGATGAACCGACCAACCACCTCGATCTGGATGCGGTTATCTGGCTGGAAAAATGGTTGAAGAGCTATCAGGGCACTCTGATTCTGATCTCCCACGACCGTGATTTCCTCGATCCGGTGGTGGATAAAATCATTCATATCGAACAGCAAACCATGTTCGAGTACACCGGTAACTACAGCGCGTTCGAAATTCAACGAGCCACGCGTCTGGCCCAGCAGCAGGCAATGTACGAAAGCCAACAGGAGCGCGTGGCGCATCTGCAAAGCTACATTGATCGCTTCCGCGCCAAAGCTACGAAAGCAAAACAGGCGCAGAGCCGTATTAAGATGCTGGAACGCATGGAGCTGATTGCCCCGGCGCATGTCGACAACCCGTTCCATTTTAGCTTTCGCGCGCCGGAGAGCCTGCCGAACCCGCTGCTAAAGATGGAGAAAGTGAGCGCCGGTTATGGCGACCGCATCATCCTGGACTCCATCAAACTGAACCTGGTGCCGGGTTCGCGCATTGGCCTGCTGGGACGTAACGGCGCGGGTAAATCCACGCTTATCAAACTGTTGGCGGGTGAACTGACGCCCGTCAGCGGTGAAATCGGACTGGCAAAAGGCATTAAGCTCGGTTACTTCGCCCAGCACCAACTTGAGTATTTGCGGGCGGATGAGTCGCCGTTGCAGCATCTGGTGCGACTGGCGCCACAGGAACTCGAACAAAAGCTGCGCGACTATCTGGGCGGTTTCGGCTTCCAGGGTGATAAAGTCAGCGAAGAGACACGCCGTTTCTCCGGCGGCGAAAAAGCACGACTGGTGCTGGCGCTGATCGTCTGGCAGCGTCCGAACCTGCTGCTGCTCGATGAGCCAACCAACCACCTTGATCTCGATATGCGTCAGGCGTTGACCGAAGCGTTGATTGAGTTTGAAGGCGCGCTGGTGGTGGTCTCGCACGACCGCCATTTGCTGCGCTCCACGACCGACGATCTGTATCTGGTGCATGACCGCAAGGTCGAGCCGTTCGATGGCGATCTGGAAGATTATCAGCAGTGGTTGAGCGACGTGCAGAAGCAGGAAAACCAACCTGACGATGCACCAAAAGAGAACGTCAACAGCGCACAGGCGCGTAAAGACCAGAAGCGCCGGGAAGCCGAACTGCGCACACAAACCCAGCCGCTGCGTAAAGAGATCGCCCGTCTGGAAAAAGAGATGGAGAAGCTGAACACGCAGCTGGCGCTGGCGGAAGAGAAGCTGGGCGACAGCGAACTTTACGACCAGAGCCGCAAAGGCGAGCTGACGGAGTGTCTGCAACAGCAGGCCAGCGCCAAAGCCGGACTGGAAGCGTGCGAAATGGCCTGGCTGGATGCCCAGGAGCAGCTCGAGCAGATGCTGAGCGAGTAACCGCGATGACACACATAATCCTTCACGATCCTGAAATGCCGAATGGCAGCAGTGACGAATTTCGCCCGATGCGCGGTATCAGTAACTGCCATCTGCAGACCATGCTGCCGCGTTTGATCCGGCGAAAAGTGAATTTCGACGCCCACTGGCAGCGTCTGGAATTACCCGATGGCGACTTTGTCGATCTGGCATGGAGTGAAGATCCACATCAGGCGAAGCACAAGCCGCGCCTGGTGGTTTTTCATGGTCTGGAAGGCAGTCTGAACAGCCCATACGCGCATGGTCTGATTGAAGCGGCAAAGAATCGTGGCTGGCTTGGCGTGGTGATGCACTTTCGCGGCTGCAGCGGTGAACCGAATCGACTGAATCGCATTTATCACTCGGGTGAAACCGAAGACGGGAGCTGGTTCTTAGGCTGGTTACAGCGGGAATTTGGCAAGGTGCCAACGGCCGCCGTGGGCTATTCGCTCGGCGGAAATGTGCTGGCATGTCTGCTGGCAAAAGAGGGGAAAAACATCCCGCTCGACGCGGCAGTCATGGTCTCAGCGCCCTTTGTACTGGAAGCCTGCAGCTATCATATGGATAAAGGCTTTTCCCGTGTTTATCAGCGCTATCTGCTCAACCTGCTGAAGGCAAACGCGTCACGCAAGCTGGCGGCCTATCCCGGCTCACTGCCGGTGAGTCTGGCGCAATTGAAATCCCTGCGCCGCATCCGCGAGTTTGACGATCTTATCACCGCCAAAATTCACGGTTTCGCCGATGCTATCGACTACTATCGTCAGTGTAGCGCCATGCCCTTGCTCAGCGACATCGCCATTCCGACACTGATCATCCATGCGAAAGACGACCCGTTTATGGATCATCATGTGATCCCCAAAGCGGAAGATTTACCGCCGCAGGTGGAATATCAGTTAACTGAACACGGTGGTCACGTTGGGTTTATCGGCGGGACATTGCGTCGGCCAGAAATGTGGCTTGAGTCGCGCATTCCTGACTGGCTGACCCCGTATCTGGAGGCATAATTATGCAGATCCCCTGGCAGGACCTTTCCCCTGAGACGCTGGACAATCTGATCGAAAGCTTTGTATTGCGCGAAGGCACCGATTATGGTGAACATGAACGAACCCTTGAGCAAAAAGTCGCCGACGTTAAACGCCAGTTACAGTGTGGAGAAGCGATACTGGTGTGGTCTGAGTTGCACGAAACCGTCAACATCATGCCGCGCAAACAATTTCGCGAATAACCCGCACGCTATCGGCCGACTATAATAAAAAATCAATTTATTGATGGAGTTAACATGTCTGCCAAACATCCGGTGATCGCGGTAACAGGATCCAGCGGCGCGGGGACTACCACCACCAGCCTCGCGTTTCGTAAAATTTTTGCGCAGCTCAACCTGCGCGCCGCCGAGGTGGAAGGCGACAGTTTTCATCGTTATACCCGTCCGGAGATGGATATGGCGATCCGCAAGGCGCGCGACGCCGGACGCCACATCAGCTATTTTGGCCCCGAAGCCAATGACTTCGGTCTGCTGGAACAGACATTTATTGAGTATGGTCAGACGGGCAAAGGCCAGTCGCGCAAATATCTGCATACCTATGATGAGGCCGTCCCGTGGAACCAGGTGCCAGGGACTTTCACCCCATGGCAAGCCCTGCCGGAACCTACTGACGTGCTGTTCTATGAAGGGCTGCACGGCGGCGTCGTGACGCCGCAGCATGAAGTTGCAAGCCATGTTGACCTGTTGGTCGGCGTGGTTCCCATAGTGAACCTGGAGTGGATCCAGAAACTGATCCGTGATACCAGCGAGCGAGGCCATTCTCGTGAGGCGGTGATGGATTCAGTGGTGCGTTCGATGGACGACTATATCAACTACATCACGCCGCAGTTCTCCCGCACCCACATTAACTTTCAGCGTGTACCCACCGTTGACACCTCAAACCCGTTCGCTGCCAAAGGCATTCCATCACTGGATGAGAGCTTTGTGGTGATTCATTTTCGCAATCTGGAAGGGATCGATTTCCCCTGGCTGCTGGCGATGTTGCAGGGTTCATTTATTTCCCACATCAATACACTGGTGGTACCTGGCGGCAAAATGGGGCTGGCCATGGAGCTCATTATGTTGCCGCTGGTGCAGCGACTGATGGAAGGTAAGAAAATCGAGTAAGGTGAGATTTTGCCGGACAGCGACGTGGCGTTATCCGGCCAGGATCATCAGGCAGCAATCACTTCATACGAATGGGTAATATTGACCGCTTTTCCCAGCATCAACGCCACGGAGCAATATTTCTCCGCCGACAGGTCGACCGCACGCGAAACGGCGGCATCCTTCAGATCGCGACCCGTAACGATAAAGTGCAGATTGATGTGGGTGAACAGGCGTGGCGCCTCTTCGCGACGTTCTGACGTCAGTTTCACTTCGCAGTTCGTCACATCCTGACGGCCTTTTTGCAGGATAGAAACCACGTCAATCGCGCTGCAACCGCCTGCCGCCATCAACACCATTTCCATCGGGCTCGGCGCTTTATCACCAGAGTTACCGTCCATCAAAATCTGGTGACCGGAAGCCGACTCACCCAGGAAGGTTAACCCCTCAACCCATTTAACACGCGCTTGCATATTTTTTAACTCCAGTGCGTCAATTTTCCTGACAGATTACGCGTACATAACAATTCTCGCAACGGAAGGCGACCTCCGTCATGCTGAAGCGAGACACCAGGAGACACACGGCTAAAGCTATGCTAAAACAGTCAGGATGCTACAGTAATACATTGATGTACTGCATGTATGCAGAGGACTTCACATTAAAGGCTGCAGTTCGTTTTTGACAGCCTCTTCCCAGGACGCGGGAAGCACATTTTTGCAACCCCAGAGACAGCGGATTTTTTTGGCTCTGGAGACAGCTTATAACAGAGGATAATCGCGCATGGTGCTTGGCAAACCGCAAACAGACCCGACACTTGAATGGTTCTTGTCTCATTGCCACATTCATAAGTACCCGTCCAAGAGCACGCTGATTCACCAGGGTGAAAAAGCAGAAACGTTGTACTACATCGTTAAGGGCTCAGTGGCAGTGTTGATTAAGGATGAGGAAGGAAAAGAAATGATCCTTTCTTATCTGAATCAGGGTGATTTCATTGGCGAACTGGGCCTGTTTGAAGAAGGCCAGGAACGTAGCGCATGGGTTCGAGCGAAAACAGCGTGTGAAGTGGCTGAAATTTCCTATAAGAAATTCCGCCAGTTGATCCAGGTGAACCCGGATATTCTGATGCGCCTGTCTTCCCAAATGGCTCGCCGCCTGCAAGTTACTTCGGAGAAAGTCGGTAACCTGGCCTTCCTCGACGTGACCGGTCGTATCGCCCAGACGCTGCTGAATCTGGCGAAACAGCCTGATGCGATGACTCACCCGGACGGTATGCAGATCAAAATCACTCGCCAGGAGATTGGCCAGATCGTTGGCTGCTCTCGCGAAACCGTTGGTCGTATTCTGAAGATGCTGGAAGATCAGAACCTGATCTCCGCTCACGGTAAAACGATCGTCGTTTACGGCACTCGTTAATCTCATCGGAAATGACGCGCTACCGGGTAGCGCGTCATTTTTGTTTTGCCAATGTGGCGCAGACTGATTTATCACCCAGAAATCAACTATGCACTACGTCAAACGCTGGTGCTCTGTTTGCCCGTGGCCGTTGGCCTGCTCATCGGGCAATTACATCTGGGCCTGCTTTTCTCTCTCGTTCCCGCCTGCTGCAACATTGCCGGGCTTGATACTCCGCACAAACGCTTTTTCAAACGTTTGATCATCGGTGCATCGCTGTTCGCTGGCTGTAGCCTAATCATGCAACTTATGCTGGCGCAGGCGGTACCGTTGCCACTGATCCTGACCTGTCTGACACTCACGCTCGGCGTCACCGCAGAATTGAGCTCTCTTCACGCCCGCCTGCTCCCGGCCTCACTGATTGCTGCGATTTTCACACTGAGCCTGGCAGGGAACATGCCGGTTTGGGAGCCTCTGCTGATCTACGCGCTGGGCACGCTATGGTACGGGCTGTTTAACTGGTTCTGGTTTTGGCTCTGGCGTGAGCAGCCGCTTCGCGAATCACTAAGCCTGTTATACCGGGAACTGGCGGATTACTGCGAAGCCAAGTACAGCATGCTGACCCAGCACACTGACCCGGAAAAAGCCCTGCCGCCGCTTCTGGTTCGCCAGCAGAAAGCCGTCGACCTCATCACCCAGTGCTATCAGCAGATGCACATGCTGTCGGCGCACCGCAACAATGACTACAAACGGATGCTGCGCGCCTTTCAGGAAGCGCTGGATTTGCAGGAACATATCTCCGTCAGCCTGCATCAGCCGGAAGAAGTACAAAAGCTGGTCGAGCGCAGTCACGCGGAGCAGGTCATTCGCTGGAATGCACAAACGGTCGCCGCTCGCCTGCGCGTACTGGGAGATGACATTCTCTATCACCGACTACCGACGCGGTTCACCATGCAAAAGCAGATTGGTGCACTGGAAAAAATTGCTCATCAGCATCCGGATAACCCCGTCGGACAGTTCTGCTACTGGCACTTCAGTCGCATCGCCCGCGTGCTTCGCACCCAGCGTCCACTTTACGCCCGCGATCTGATGGCCGATAAACAGCGTCGGTTACCCTTGCTTCCGGCACTGAAAAACTACCTCTCGTTGAAATCTCCGGCGCTGCGTAACGCCGGGCGAATCAGCGTCATGCTCAGCATCGCCAGCCTCATGGGAACGGCGTTACATCTGCCGAAACCTTACTGGATCCTGATGACGGTGCTGTTTGTGACGCAAAATGGTTACGGCGCCACCCGCGTGCGTATTTTGCACCGCTCGGCGGGAACGCTGGTAGGGCTGATTATCGCAGGCGTGACGCTGCACTTTCATATTCCCGAGGGATATACGCTGGCCCTGATGCTGGCGATCACCCTGGTCAGCTATCTGACCATCCGCAAAAACTACGGCTGGGCGACGGTTGGATTTACCGTCACGGCGGTATATACCCTGCAACTGCTGACGCTGGACGGAGAACAGTTCATTATCCCGCGATTTATCGATACGGTCATCGGCTGCCTGATTGCGTTTGGCGGCACCGTCTGGCTGTGGCCGCAATGGCAGAGCGGTCTGTTGCGGAAAAACGCCCATGACGCACTGGAAGCCGATCAGGAGGCCATTCGCCTGATTCTGAGCAACGATCCGCAACCCACGCCGCTCGCCTGGCAACGTATGCGGGTCAACCAGGCGCACAACACCCTGTTTAACTCGCTCAATCAGGCAATGCAGGAACCCGGCTTTAATACCCATTATCTGGAAGACATGAAACTGTGGGTGACACACAGCCAGTTTATCGTCGAACACATCAATGCCATGACCACGCTGGCGCGTGAGCATACGATGTTGACGCCGGACCTGGCGCAGCGATATCTGCAATCGTGTGAAATTGCTCTTCAGCGCTGCCAGCAGCGACTGGAGTACGATGGACCTGGTGGCTCAGGGGATGTGAATATCCTGGAAGCGCCAGAGATGCTTTCCCACGGACCGTTAAGCACCCTGGAACAGCATCTGCAACGCGTTATCGGTCACCTGAACACCATGCACACCATCTCTTCTATGGCATGGCGTCAGCGGCCGCACCACGGCATCTGGCTCAGCCGCCGGTTGCGGGATATGCGGGGTTAACACTGATTGCCGGATGGCGGCGTAACGCCTTATCCGGCCTACAGACGTTTGTAGGCCTGATAAGCGCAGCGCCATCAGGCAACAACCTTCGCAACAGCGTCAGCAAAACGCAGCATCCCTTCGTCGATATCCGCCTCTTCCACCACCAGCGACGGTGCAAAGCGCATCACGTCCGGGCCGGCATTTAACACCATCACGCCAGCATCCGCTGCCGCGTAGAGGAAATCGCGCGCGCGTCCTTTGTACTGCGGTTGCAATTCGGCGCCAATCAACAGGCCCATACCGCGAATGTCGCTGAACACGTGGTACTGCTCATCAATCTGCTGCAGATGTTGAACAAATTTCTGCCGTTTCGCCACCACGCCGCCCAGCACATCCTGACTGTTGATGATGTCAAACGCCGCCTCCGCCACCGCGCAGGCCAGCGGGTTACCGCCATAGGTTGATCCATGAGAGCCGACGTGAAACGCTGAGGCGATCTCCTGCGTCGTCAATACCGCGCTCACCGGGAAGCCGCCCCCCAGGGCTTTCGCACTGGTGAGAATATCCGGCGTCACGCCATAGTGCATGTAGGCAAACAGGTCGCCGGTACGCCCCATCCCGCATTGCACTTCATCAAACACCAGCAGGGCCTGATGCCGATCGCAGAGATCACGCAGACCTTGCAGGAACTCCGGCGTCGCAGCCAGAACGCCGCCCTCACCCTGTACCGGTTCAACCACGACAGCGCAGGTATGGTCATCCATCACCGCGTTCACCGCATGGAGATCGTTAAACGGAACATGGACGATATCCGCCGGTTTTGGCCCGAAGCCATCGGAATACTTTGGCTGTCCACCCACGGTAACGGTAAACAGCGAGCGGCCGTGGAACGCATTATGAAAGGCAATGATTTTGGTTTTGAATGGGCTATGACGCACACAGGCATAATGACGCGCCAACTTGAACGCCGTTTCGTTAGCTTCTGTCCCGGAGTTCATGAACAGCACGCGCTCGGCAAAGGTGGCATCGATAATTTTTCGCCCCAGATGCAGTGCAGGTTCGTTGGTGAAAACGTTACTGGTATGCCAGAGCGTTTCGCCCTGAGTTTTCAGGGCCTCTACCAGTGCCGGATGACAATGCCCCAGCGCAGTCACCGCAATCCCGCCCGCGAAATCAACATAGTCCTTGCCCTGTTGATCCCAGACCCGGCTGCCTTTCCCTTTTACCGGAATAAACTCCGCCGGTGCATAAATTGGCAGAATGACTTCATCGAAAGTTGCCCGGGTTACTGCTTTTTGTTCAGTTGCCATCTCATGACCATCCAGTTATGCCAAAATGAATGTGAAAATATAATCACAAAATATGCATAAAAAATCATCCGATAGCAACCACAAATCACCGATTGAGGAAATTTGCCAGCAGTTGATGACCCTGTTCGCTGAGAATACTTTCCGGATGAAACTGCACCCCCTCCAGATCCCATGTTGTATGGCGGATCCCCATGATCTCCTGCGTTTCGCTCCAGGCCGTCACCTCAAAGCAGTCGGGGAGTGTGGCGGGATCGATGAGAAGCGAATGATAGCGGGTGACGGTAAGTGGATTCGTTAACCCCTGAAACACGCCCTGTCCCGTGTGGCGGATGAGCGATGTTTTTCCGTGCATCACTTTTGCAGCGCGCACGATGCTCGCGCCAAATGCCTGCGCCATCGCCTGATGCCCCAGACAAACACCTAATATCGGCAAACGCCCTGCATAGCAGCGAATCACTTCCAGCGAAATTCCGGCGTCATCCGGGGTGCAGGGGCCGGGCGAGATAACGATTCTTTGCGGCTTCAACCTCTCGATCTGCGACAGCGTCAACGCGTCATTGCGTTTAACCTGCACATCAGCGCCCAGTTCACAAAAATACTGGTAGAGGTTCCAGGTGAAAGAATCGTAGTTATCGATAAGCAGGATCATAGCGGCTCCGGTCCAGGAAAACCGCGCTATTCTACTCAGTTTCCTCGGCTTCGCTTACCCCTTTCCGCAATATCGCCTGTAAAGCACTCAGGTCCCCCATCGCCCCCTCCTGATTCGCTCGATTCCACTCCGCCACCGGGACATCCCCCCAGCGAAGAAGGTAACCGGCATGAATAGCCAGCTGTTCGAAGAAAATCCGCTGCGCCATACCGCTACCAAGACGAAACGGATGCAGTACGTTGATCTCACAGTAATAATGGGCAAGGCGATTGACGAACTTCTCTTTCGGCAGGCCCATCAGGTAGCCCTCTTCTTCCAGATCCTGCATCAGGGCATTGCCCTCTTTTTCGATATAAGCGAAATGGCAGAAACGGGTATCCCCCTGATAGATATCCACTTCACGCAGGTGACCTGCCCAGTCAAAAACGTCCTGGTAAAGCTGACGATGAATGGCGCACAGGTGAGGCAATCCACGCTTCGACGGTCCCAGTTCGATGGTCGCCGCACGCAGCGCGGTAAGTTCGTAAGCGGCTTGCTCCAGACGCTCGAGCTGATGGATCCCCAGACGGTTACGCATCACGTTCAGTCCGGGATAGAGGTAGGGATCGCGGTCGTCGCCGATTTTAGCGCTCATAGTGCCTCCGGAGTTCTTCCAGACGCGTCAGCGCCTCCGGAGTTCTTCCAGACGCGTCAGCGCCTCCGCGGCGTTAAGCGTAACTAGCGGATGTTCGACGCCCTCAAGGCGGCGGCTGGCCTGAAAATTCACGTTTCGCTGCTGTTCCCAGAGCCTGGATTTTTGCCTGTCGGTGAGTTTTTTCACTTTACGCCTCCCTGATTGATCCGTGTTTGCCACAAGTATAAGCAGCAAAACACGGTTACGCAGGGAGGATAAAACGACGCGGGTCTGCAATACCCGCGCGGGAATGGATTACGGCAGGACTTTTGCGGAAAGGATAACAACCGGTTTTGACGGCACATTCTGGTAAGGACCGACATCATGGGTCGGAACCTGGGAGATCTTGTCGGCCACGTCCATCCCTTTCACAACTTTACCAAATACGGCATAGCCAAAATCACGCTGGCCGTGATCGAGGAAAGCATTATCCGCCACGTTGATAAAGAACTGGCTGGTCGCGCTGTCTTTATCGGCAGTACGCGCCATCGCAATGGTGCCGCGCGTGTTACGCAGACCGTTGTCAGCTTCATTTTTGATCGGTGGGTTGGGTTTCTTCTGCTGCATCTGCTCAGTGAAGCCGCCGCCCTGGACCATGAACCCCGGAATCACGCGGTGAAACGTGGTGTTGTTATAGAAACCGTTGTTCACATAATCGACAAAGTTTTGCACTGAAACAGGCGCTTTCTGGCTATTCAGTTCCAGTTCAATATTACCTGCAGAGGTTGTCAGCAAAACACGCGGGTCCCCTTTTGCTGCCAACGCTGCGGGAGAGAGAGCAGAAAGGGCGAAAACAGCTGCAACAGCCGCCAGGGTCGATTTGAGCATGAGATTTCCTTTAGGAGAGCGGTAACAAAAGCCAGTGGGTTGATTCTAAAGAGCCTTCAGGAACAAGGCCATCCCTTTACCTAATTTTACGTACCTGAAACATATGTAACTTCATCAGCGCGTTAATTATTGTGATTCACATCACTTTTAAAAATGTAACAGAACCAGAAATTACCAATAAAAGTTTAAATACATCACTAAAACGCCTAAAATCCGCCCGTTCCCGGCGCCGTCAATGCGCTTTACTTCCATTTACAGGCCAGTCATGACTAACAGCAATCGTATCAAGCTCACATGGATTAGCTTTCTTTCCTACGCCCTTACCGGTGCGTTGGTTATTGTCACCGGGATGGTGATGGGAAACATTGCAGACTATTTCCATCTGCCGGTTTCCAGTATGAGTAACACCTTCACCTTCCTGAACGCTGGTATTTTGATCTCCATTTTCCTTAATGCCTGGCTGATGGAAATTATCCCGTTGAAAACGCAACTGCGTTTCGGCTTTATCCTGATGGTGCTGGCCGTGGCGGGACTAATGTTCAGCCATAGCCTGGCCCTGTTCTCCGCTGCGATGTTTGTGCTGGGGCTGGTCAGCGGGATCACGATGTCGATTGGGACGTTCCTGGTTACACAGATGTATGAAGGCCGTCAGCGCGGTTCTCGTCTGCTGTTTACCGACTCCTTTTTCAGTATGGCCGGGATGATCTTCCCGATTGTCGCCGCGTTCCTGCTGGCACGCAGCATCGAATGGTACTGGGTGTACGCCTGCATCGGACTGGTCTATGTGGTTATTTTTCTTCTGACCTTCGGCTGTGAATTCCCCCCTCTGGGCAAACACGCGCCGCAGAGTGACACGCCGGCCGTGAAAGAGAAATGGGGCATTGGCGTCCTGTTCCTGTCTGTCGCCGCGCTGTGTTACATCCTCGGTCAGTTGGGCTTCATCTCCTGGGTACCTGAGTACGCGAAAGGACTGGGGATGAGCCTGAACGACGCCGGTACGCTGGTCAGCAACTTCTGGATGTCGTACATGTTCGGGATGTGGGCCTTCAGCTTCATTCTGCGCTTCTTCGATTTGCAGCGCATTCTGACCGTGCTGGCCGCACTGGCTACTGTGCTGATGTACCTGTTCATCACCGGTACGCCTGAACATATGCCGTGGTTTATTCTGGCACTGGGTTTCTTCTCCAGCGCCATCTATACCACCATCATTACCCTGGGCTCACAGCAAACCCGAGTGGCCTCGCCAAAACTGGTTAACTTCGTACTGACCTGCGGGACCATCGGCACCATGTTGACGTTTGTCGTTACCGGTCCTATTGTGGCGCACAGCGGCCCTCAGGCCGCGCTGCTCACCGCGAATGGCCTGTACGCCATCGTCTTCGTCATGTGTTTCATCCTTGGCTTTGTGACCCGCCATCGCCAACACGGTTCAACAACACAATAATCTGAAAGCCGGGTACGCTTCAGATACCCGGCCTGTTTATCAGACGCTATTGCAGGCCGGATAAGACGCTTTAGCGCCCTGTCCGGCAACCGGCTTTTCCCCTCCTCCAGACGAGGTAGACCTGCCCGTCTAAAAACCCTTTAATTTGTATGTTATTCGTACAATATCGAAAAGTCTGATATTTCCTCAACTTAAGAAAATACTGTCAAATCAGCAATATACCACTTAAGGAGTATATAAAGGTGAATTTGATTTGCATCAATAAGCGGGGTTGCTGAATCGTTAAGGTAGGCAGTAATAGAAAAGAAATCGAGGCAAAAATGAGCAAAGTCAGACTCGCTATCATCGGTAATGGTATGGTCGGCCATCGCTTTATTGAGGACCTTCTTGATAAATCCGACGCCAGCCTGTTCGATATTACTGTTTTCTGCGAAGAACCCCGCAAGGCATACGACCGTGTGCACCTGTCATCCTACTTCTCACATCACACCGCCGAAGAACTGTCTCTGGTCCGGGAAGGATTTTACGAGAAGCACGGCGTCAAAGTGCTGGTCGGCGAACGTGCGATTACCATTAACCGCCAGGAAAAAGTGATTCACTCCAGTGCGGGCCGTACGGTTTACTACGACAAGCTGATTATGGCGACCGGTTCTTATCCGTGGATCCCGCCGATTAAAGGTTCCGAAACCCAGGACTGCTTCGTTTATCGCACCATTGAAGACCTCAACGCGATTGAATCCTGCGCTCGTCGAAGCCGTCGTGGTGCGGTCGTCGGCGGCGGTCTGTTAGGTCTGGAAGCGGCAGGCGCGCTGAAAAACCTCGGCGTAGAAACCCACGTGATTGAATTCGCCCCAATGCTGATGGCTGAACAGCTTGACCATATGGGCGGCGAGCAGTTGCGTCGCAAGATTGAAAGCATGGGCGTGCGTGTGCACACCAGCAAAAACACCCAGGAAATTGTTCAGCAAGGTACAGAAGCGCGTAAAACCATGCGTTTTGCCGACGGTAGTGAGCTGGAAGTGGATTTCATCGTCTTCTCCACCGGTATTCGCCCACGCGACAAGCTGGCGACGCAGTGTGGTCTTGAGGTCGCACCACGCGGCGGGATCGTGATCAACGATGCCTGCCAGACGTCTGACCCGGATATCTACGCCATCGGTGAATGTGCGAGCTGGAATAACCGGGTGTACGGCCTGGTCGCACCAGGCTACAAAATGGCGCAGGTCGCCGTTGACCATATCCTCGAAAACGAAAATGCCTTCGAAGGCGCAGATCTGAGCGCCAAGCTGAAACTGCTGGGCGTTGATGTCGGTGGTATCGGCGACGCGCATGGTCGCACGCCCGGTGCCCGTAGCTACGTTTACCTCGACGAAAGCAAAGAGGTCTACAAACGCCTTATCGTAAGCGCTGATAACAAAACGCTGCTCGGCGCCGTGCTGGTGGGTGATACCAGCGATTATGGCAACCTGCTGCAACTGGTGCTTAATGCCATCGAACTGCCAGAAAACCCGGACTCGCTGATCCTGCCCGCCCATGCAGGCAGCGGTAAACCGTCTATCGGCGTGGATAAACTGCCGGACAGCGCACAAATTTGCTCCTGTTTCGACGTCACTAAAGGCATGTTGGTCGCCGCCATCAACAAAGGTTGCCACACCGTTGCCGCGCTGAAAGCCGAAACCAAAGCCGGTACTGGCTGCGGTGGTTGTATCCCGCTGGTCACCCAGGTACTGAACGCCGAGCTGGCGAAACAGGGTATCGAAGTGAATAACAACCTGTGTGAGCACTTTGCGTACTCGCGTCAGGAACTGTTCCACCTGATTCGCGTGGAAGGCATCAAAACCTTCGAAGAATTGCTGGCGAAACACGGTAAAGGTTACGGCTGCGAAGTGTGTAAACCGACCGTAGGTTCTCTGCTGGCCTCCTGCTGGAATGAGTACATCCTGAAACCGCAGCACACGCCGTTGCAGGATACCAACGACAACTTCCTGGCGAATATTCAGAAAGACGGGACCTACTCCGTGATCCCTCGTTCTGCCGGTGGTGAAATCACCCCGGAAGGCCTGGTCGCCGTGGGCCGTATCGCCCGCGAATTTAACCTGTACACCAAAATCACTGGGTCTCAGCGTATCGGCCTGTTCGGCGCGCAGAAAGATGACCTACCGGAAATCTGGCGTCAACTGATTGAAGCCGGCTTCGAAACCGGTCATGCCTATGCCAAAGCGCTGCGAATGGCAAAAACCTGCGTGGGTAGCACCTGGTGCCGTTACGGCGTGGGCGACAGCGTAGGCTTCGGCGTTGAGCTGGAAAACCGTTACAAAGGCATTCGCACCCCGCACAAGATGAAGTTCGGCGTTTCCGGCTGTACCCGTGAATGTGCGGAAGCCCAGGGCAAAGACGTCGGTATCATCGCGACCGAGAAAGGCTGGAACCTGTACGTCTGTGGTAACGGCGGAATGAAACCTCGTCATGCGGATCTGCTGGCAGCGGATATCGACCGTGAAACCCTGCTCAAATACCTCGACCGCTTCATGATGTTCTACATCCGTACGGCGGACAAACTGACCCGTACCGCACCCTGGTTAGACAATCTGGAAGGCGGTATCGAGTATCTGAGATCCGTCATCATCGACGACAAGCTGGGTCTGAATGCCCATCTGGAAGAAGAGATGGCCCGTCTGCGCGAAGCCGTGGTCTGCGAGTGGACGGAAACCGTTAACACGCCGTCTGCCCAGACGCGTTTCAGACACTTCATCAACAGCGATAAACGCGATCCAAACGTTCAGGTGGTGCCTGAACGTGAACAGCATCGTCCGGCCACGCCGTACGAACGCATCCCGGTCACTCTGGTGGAGGAAAACGCATGAGCCAGTGGAAAAACATCTGCCACATTGATGACATCCTGCCAGCAACCGGCGTCTGCGCGTTGTTAGGCGAGGAACAGGTCGCCATCTTCCGTCCGTATCACAGCGACCAGGTGTTTGCGATCAGCAACATCGACCCGTTCTTTGAGTCCAGCGTGCTGTCCCGCGGGCTGATTGCGGAACATCAGGGTGAACTGTGGGTCGCCAGCCCGTTGAAAAAACAACGCTTCCGTCTGAGCGACGGCCTGTGCATGGAGGATGAAAGTCATTCCGTGGCACATTACGAGGCGCGGGTGAAAGACGGCATTGTGCAACTGCGCAGTTGATGAATTTTAGGGAGGCACTACGCCTCCCTTTTTTAACATTTATTATTTTGGGGATAATCAATTATGTTCACAGATACGATTAACAAATGTGCAGCGAACGCTGCGCGTATCGCCCGCCTGTCGGCAAATAACCCGCTCGGCTTCTGGGTCAGTTCTGCAATGGCAGGCGCTTACGTTGGCCTCGGCATCATTCTGATTTTCACCCTCGGTAACTTACTCGACCCGTCCGTACGTCCGCTGGTGATGGGCGCAACTTTTGGGATCGCCTTAACGCTGGTGATTATTGCCGGTTCCGAACTGTTCACCGGTCACACGATGTTCCTGACGCTTGGCGTCAAAGCGGGCACCATCAGTCAGGGGCAGATGTGGGCAATTTTACCGCAAACCTGGTTGGGTAACCTGGTCGGTTCCGTGTTCGTCGCCCTGTTGTACAGTTGGGGTGGCGGCAGCCTGCTGCCGGTCGATACCAGCATTGTGCACTCCGTTGCGCTGGCAAAAACCACGGCACCCGCAATGGCCCTGTTCTTCAAAGGTGCACTGTGTAACTGGCTGGTTTGTCTGGCAATCTGGATGGCAATTCGCACCGAGGGTGCCGCGAAATTTATCGCTATCTGGTGGTGTCTGCTGGCGTTTATCGCGTCCGGCTATGAACACTCGGTGGCCAACATGACGCTGTTTGCCCTCTCCTGGTTTGGTCACCACAGTGAAGCCTATACCCTGGCAGGGATTGGTCATAACCTGTTGTGGGTAACACTCGGCAATACTTTGTCCGGTGTCGTGTTCATGGGATTAGGTTATTGGTATGCTACGCCAAAATCGGAGCGACCTGCTCCGGCAAAAATCAACCAAACTGAGGCTGCTGCCAATAATTAAGGGGTAATGTCGTGGATCATTTGCCTATATTTTGTCAACTACGTGACCGCGACTGTCTTATTGTCGGCGGTGGTGATGTCGCAGAACGCAAAGCGCGGTTACTGCTGGAAGCAGGCGCCCGTTTAACGGTTAATGCGCTGGCGTTTATTCCGCAGTTCACCGTATGGGCAAATGAAAACATGTTAACGCTGGTGGAAGGGCCGTTTGATGAAGCCCTTCTCGACCCCTGCTGGCTGGCGATTGCCGCGACCGATGACGACGCTGTGAATCAGCGCGTCAGCGATGCCGCTGAATCTCGTCGTATCTTCTGTAACGTCGTGGATGCCCCAAAGGCTGCCAGTTTCATCATGCCATCGATTATTGACCGTTCGCCGCTGATGGTAGCGGTCTCCTCCGGCGGCACCTCACCGGTGTTGGCCCGTCTGCTGCGTGAAAAGCTGGAATCCGTATTACCTCAACATTTGGGCCAGGTCGCGCAGTACGCCGGGCAACTTCGTTCCCGGGTGAAACAACAGTTTGCCACGATGGGTGAACGTCGCCGCTTCTGGGAAAAGCTGTTTGTTAACGACAGACTGGCGCAATCGCTGGCTAATGCCGACCACAAAGCGGTAGAAGAAACCACTGAGCAGATACTCAGCGAGCCGCTGGATCATCGCGGTGAAGTGGTGCTGGTGGGCGCAGGTCCTGGTGATGCTGGTCTTCTGACGCTGAAAGGACTGCAACAGATACAGCAGGCCGATGTGGTGGTTTATGACCGTCTGGTTTCTGACGATATCATGAACCTTGTGCGTCGCGACGCCGACCGTGTGTTTGTGGGTAAACGTGCGGGTTACCACTGTGTTCCGCAGGAAGAAATTAACCAAATTCTGCTGCGGGAAGCGCAACAGGGCAAACGCGTTGTTCGTCTTAAAGGCGGTGATCCCTTTATCTTTGGTCGTGGTGGTGAAGAGCTGGAAACGCTGTGTCACGCTGGCATTCCATTCTCCGTGGTACCAGGGATTACGGCGGCTTCAGGTTGTTCCGCCTACTCCGGTATTCCGCTGACCCACCGTGGCTACGCTCAGAGTGTACGTCTGGTTACCGGGCACCTGAAAACAGGCGGCGAACTGGACTGGGAAAACCTGGCGGCAGAGAAACAGACACTGGTGTTCTACATGGGGCTGAATCAGGCTGCCACCATCCAGCAAAAACTGATCGAATTTGGTATGCAGGCAGATATGCCGGTTGCCCTGGTTGAGAACGGCACTTCAGTGAAACAGCGGGTCGTGAACGGCGAACTGTCGCAATTGGGTGAACTGGCAACGCAGGTGGCAAGTCCGGCATTGATCATTGTTGGGCGGGTCGTCGGACTGCGCGACAAGCTGAACTGGTATTCAAACCATTAAAGCAAACTATCTGAGTATTAAGGCCGGAAATTTCCGGCCTTTTTTATTTCCCTTCGGGAAACGATCCAAATATGGACTATTAATTATCCATGTAATTACAATAAATTAAGCTTGTTGTATCTTTTCCTATTAACGTAGTTACTGACGCCAAAATAATATTGCTATATCGTTTTAGATGAACAGAAGAATTATATTCACTTCTTCAATCAGTAACTTTTATATATTTAACACATAGGGAATGTAAATGAGTAAATTCATTAAAATGGCACTGGTAGGTGCTGCACTGGCAACGCTGACAGCCTGTACAGGTCATATTGAAAACCGTGATAAGAACTGCTCTTATGATTATCTGTTGCACCCTGCCATTTCTATTTCAAAAATAATCGGCGGTTGCGGCCCGGCAGCACAGTAATAGTATTCAATCTCGATTGCGTAGAGATAAAGAATCCACCTGCATAGCAGGTGGCTTTGATATTACCCCCTGAAAAGGGGGATTAAACCCAACCCTTCCAGCCCGGGTTGAATTTGTCTTTTTTCTTTGGCTACGTTGTCCTTATACCGTAAATATCGTCGGATTATTTCTTCGTCTGCTCCTGCCTGTTCTCCAAAATCCCCTTTTACTTACTCCTTGATTTGCTGGTAACAAGCCAGGGCAGTATTTAGCATGGGCATTCTACGGTCAAAACCCCACATGAACGATCACCACCTCAGTCGGTGGCGGTTTCAGATTGATCATCAAAGGATCGCTCTGTCGGTATTTTTTACCCATAAATACAATCAGTTAATCTAAACCATCTCATCCATGCCACGTACGATGGCAATTTTGTGATCTTTATCCACAATACAATTCATCATATGTTGTTATATTGGTTATGAGTCATCATGTAGCAATAAATTCATATGCTGTAGATGCTCGCAGGCGACCCTTTTTGACCCTACAACATTCTAAAAAAGGTATTGATATGGAAAGCCAGGAACTTCAACGCAAGCTAGGCTTCTGGGCCGTGCTCGCTATCGCCGTTGGGACAACCGTCGGCTCCGGTATTTTCGTTTCAGTAGGTGAAGTAGCGAAAGCGGCAGGCACGCCATGGTTGACCGTGCTCGCCTTTGTTATCGGTGGTTTGATTGTCATTCCACAAATGTGCGTCTATGCGGAGCTATCGACAGCTTACCCGGAAAACGGCGCAGATTATGTTTATCTTAAAAATGCAGGAAGCCGTCCTCTGGCATTCCTTTCCGGCTGGGCAAGCTTCTGGGCCAATGATGCCCCTTCACTCTCGATCATGGCGCTTGCAGTCGTCAGTAATCTCGGGTTCCTGATACCGATTGATCCACTGATCGGCAAGTTTATCGCGTCGGCGCTGATCGTCATGTTCATGCTGCTGCACCTGCGCTCTGTGGAAGGAGGCGCCGCATTCCAGACGTTGATTACTATCGCCAAGATCATTCCGTTCACTATCGTTATTGGCCTGGGGATCTTCTGGTTTAAGACCGATAATTTTTCAGCTCCAGACACCGCTGTCGTCAGCGCAACAGGCGGGTTTATGGCGCTTCTTGCCGGTATTTCAGCGACCAGTTGGTCATACACCGGCATGGCCTCGATCTGCTATATGACAGGCGAGATTAAAAACCCTGGCAAAACGATGCCACGCGCACTGATTGGTTCCTGCTTGCTTGTTCTGGTGCTCTACACCCTGTTGGCACTGGTGATTTCAGGCCTGATGCCGTTCGAAAAACTCGCGGCCTCAGGAACGCCGATCTCTGATGCGCTGACATGGATCCCTGCGCTGGGCAGTACCGCCGGTATTTTCGTGGCGATCACCGCGATGATCGTGATCCTCGGCTCGCTCTCAAGCTGTGTGATGTATCAACCCCGCCTTGAGTATGCGATGGCAAAAGATAAGCTGTTTTTCAAATGCTTTGCTCATGTTCATCCGAAATATAACACCCCGGATGTCTCTATCGTGCTGCAAGCCGCGCTGGGTATCTTCTTCATCTTTGTCTCCGATCTGACCAGCCTTCTGGGCTACTTCACCCTGGTAATGTGCTTCAAAAATACGCTCACCTTTGGCTCGATCATCTGGTGCCGTAAACGGGAAGACTACAAGCCCCTGTGGCGTACTCCGGCATTCGGTCTGATGACCTTTCTTGCCATCGCGTCAAGCCTGATCCTGGTCGCATCTACCTTTGTTTGGGCCCCGATTCCAGGGCTTATCTGCGCCGTTATTGTTATTGCTACTGGCCTCCCCGCTTACGCCTTCTGGGAAAAGCGCAACCGCCAGCTCGCTACCTTGCCGTAATATTATCTGGAGATTATTGAAATGTTGGATATTGATAAAAGCACCGTGGACTTCCTGGTTACCGAAAATATGGTACAAGAGGTGGAAAAAATCCTGTCTCAGGATGTCCCACGTGTTCATGCCATTGTGGGCGAAATGGTTCGTCGCAATATTGATCGCATTTACTTTGTGGCCTGCGGCTCGCCGCTGAATGCCGCGCAAACCGCAAAACACCTTGCGGATCGTTTTTCCGATCTTCAGGTGTACGCCATCTCCGGCTGGGAATTCTGTGACAACACACCTTACCGTCTCGACAATCGTTGCGCCGTCATCGGCGTTTCCGACTACGGTAAAACAGATGAAGTCATTAAAGCGCTCGAACTGGGTCGCGCCTGCGGCGCACTCACTGCGGCATTCACGAAACGTCCGGACAGCCCAATCACGGCGGCAGCCGAGTTTGTCGTTGATTATCAGGCCGACTGCATCTGGGAAATTCATCTCCTGCTGTGCTACAGCGTAGTGCTGGAAATGATTACCCTTCTTTCCCCCGCACCTGAGATCGGCAAAATTAAAAACGATCTACGCAAATTACCTGAGGCACTGGGCTATCTGGTGCGTAACTGGGAAGAAAAAGGGCGCCAGTTGGGTGAGCAGGCCAGCCAGTGGCCGATGATTTACACTGTTTCTGCGGGTCCTTTGCGCCCGTTAGGTTACAAAGAAGGTATCGTCACGCTGATGGAGTTTACCTGGACGCATGGTTCAGTTATCGAAAGCGGCGAATTTCGTCACGGCCCGCTGGAGATTGTCGAACCCGGTATCCCCTTCCTGTTTCTGCTGGGTAACGACGAAAGCCGTCACACTACCGAGCGAGCAATCAGCTTTGTGAAGCAGCGTACTGATAACGTCATCGTGATTGATTACGCCGATATCGCTCAAGGCTTACATCCCTGGCTCGCACCGTTCCTGATGTTCGTACCGATGGAATGGCTCTGCTACTACCTCTCTATTTACAAAGATCACAACCCGGATGAACGCCGCTACTACGGCGGCATTGTGGAATATTAATCCCTTAACCTGGCCCGGCCAAAAGCCGGGTTTCCCAAGGAGCAATATGATGAAAACAGGTATGTTTACCTGCGGCCACCAGCGGCTGCCCGTTGAGCACGCATTTCGGGATGCACGCGAGCTTGGTTACGATGGCATTGAACTGTGGGGAGGTCGTCCTCATGCCTTTGCACCCGATCTAAAAGCTGGCGGTATTCGCCAAATCAAAACGCTCGCCGAAACGTATCAACTGCCCATCATCGGCTATACGCCAGAAACCAACGGTTACCCATATAACATGATGATTGGCGACGAGCGCATGCGCCGGGAAAGCCTGGACATGATTAAACTGGCAATGGACATGGCAAAGGAGATGAACGCGGGCTATACGCTTATCTCTGCGGCGCATGCAGGCTACCTCGCTACGCCGAACGACATCTGGGCGCGTCTTGCTGAAAATCTGAGTGAGCTTTGTGAGTACGCCGAAAACATCGGGATGGATTTAATTCTGGAGCCTCTTACCCCATATGAATCGAACGTGGTCTGTAATGCCAATGATGTTCTGCGAACGCTGGCACTGGTTCCCTCACCGCGGCTGTTCAGTATGATCGACATCTGTGCGCCTTACGTTCAGGCCGAACCGGTGATGAGCTATTTCGACAAACTGGGCGAGAAATTGCGTCATCTGCACATTGTCGACAGTGACGGAGCGAGTGATACCCACTACATTCCCGGCGATGGCAAGATGCCGTTGCGTGAGCTGATGCGAGATATCATCGACAGGGGCTATGACGGTTATTGCACCATTGAGCTGGTGACCATGTACATGAACGAGCCACGGCTTTATGCACGCCAGGCGCTGGAGCGCTTTCGAGCATTGTTACCGGAGGACGTATAATGAAAAAACTGGCGACCATTGGGGATAACTGTGTAGATATTTACCCGCAGTTGAATAAGGCTTTCTCTGGCGGCAACGCAGTCAATGTCGCCGTTTACGCCACACGCTACGGCATGCAACCCGGCTGCGTCACCTGGGTTGGCGAAGACAACTATGGTCATACGCTCAGGCGCGATCTGGCCCGCAAGGGAATCGATATTAACCATGTACACACAAAGCCAGGCCTGACCGCGCAAACGCAGGTCACACTGAACGGGAGCGATCGGGTGTTTGGTGACTACACCGAAGGGGTAATGGCCAACTTTGCGCTCAGCGAAGAGGATTATCGCTGGCTTGGCGATTACGACATCATCCACTCGGCTATCTGGGGGCATGCTGAAGACGCATTTCCTCGCCTGTATGCCGACGGGAAGATAACGGCATTCGACTTTTCCGACAAGTGGGATAGCCCCCTATGGCAAACGCTCCCACCGCATCTCGACTTTGTTTTTGCCTCCGCTCTGGTTGAGGATGACGCACTTTGCCTGCGTATGAAAACAATGGTGGGGCAAGGCGCTGGTGCGGTGATCGTTACGCTCGGGGAAAACGGCAGTATCGCCTGGGATGGCAGGCAGTTCTGGCGCCAAATGCCGGACCCAGTCACGGTTGTCGATACGATGGGCGCTGGCGACTCTTTTATCGCCGGTTTTCTCTGCGCCCAAGCATCAGGCAAGTCATTACCTGAAGCGATGAAGCAAGGTACAGCCTGCGCGGCTCAAACAATCCAGTATCACGGAGCCTGGTAGCCACGACGTTGGCGTGAGTCTCTTCACGCCAACACCCTGTTACTTACAAAGAAACGACTCTATAATCCGCCTATTACTCTCTTTTTCAGGGTCGATTATGCCAGCTACGGATCGCTACTCACATCAGCTCCTCTACGCAACAGTACGCCAGCAATTGCTGGACAATATTGCGCAGGGAATCTATCAGCCGGGCCAACAGATACCTACGGAAAGCGAGCTCTGTACGCAATACAACGTCAGCCGCATCACTATCCGAAAAGCCATCAGCGATCTGGTCGCCGACGGCGTATTGATCCGCTGGCAGGGGAAAGGCACGTTTGTGCAGAGTCAGAAAGTCGAAAATGCGCTGCTCACCGTCAGTGGGTTTACAGATTTTGGCGTTTCACAAGGCAAACCGACCAAAGAGAAAGTTATCGAACAAGAGCGGATTAACGCGTCGCCATTTTGTGAGAAGCTCAATATTCCAGGTAATAGCGATGTCTTCCATCTGAGCCGCGTTATGTATCTCGATAAAGAACCGCTCTTTATTGATAGCTCCTGGATCCCGCTCTCACGTTATCCTGATTTTGATACGCTTTATACGGAAGGGGCCTCTACTTATCAGTTATTTCAGGAGCGTTTCGATACGCGAGTGCTGAATGATAAAAAAACGATCGATATCTTTGCCGCCACACGAGCTCAGGCGAAATGGCTCAGGTGTGAACTGGGCGAACCGCTTTTTCGTATCAGTAAGATAGCCTTTGATCAAAATGACAAACCTGTTCATGCCTCTGAGCTTTTTTGCCGTGCCAATCGCGTGACACTGACGATTGATAATCAGCGCCATTAATACGCAATAAAAAAGAGGACCGTGGCCCTCTTTTTTGTTTCTACCATAACTTACGGCTTAGCAACAAAACCAATCGCTTCGTAGACTGCTTTCAGCGTAGCCGATGCACGCGTACTGGCTTTTTCCGCACCGTCTTTCATCACCTGCTGCAGGAAGGCTTCGTCGTTACGGAAACGGTGATAACGCTCCTGCAGCTCGGTCAGCATGCCGGAAACCGCGTCGGCAACTTCGCCTTTCAGATGACCGTACATTTTGCCTTCGAAGCTCTGTTCCAGCTCAGGAATGCTCTTGCCGGTCACAGCAGAGAGAATATCCAGCAGGTTGGACACACCGGGTTTCTCTTTAACGTCATAACGCACAACCGGCGGCTCTTCAGAGTCAGTCATGGCTCGTTTAAGTTTTTTCACCACCGATTTCGGATCTTCCAGCAGACCAATCACGTTATTGCGGTTGTCGTCCGACTTGGACATCTTTTTCGTCGGCTCCAGCAGAGACATCACGCGGGCACCTGATTTAGGAATAAACGGTTCAGGAACTTTAAAAATCTCACCATACAGCGCGTTGAAACGCTGGGCGATATCGCGGCTGAGTTCCAGATGTTGTTTCTGGTCTTCACCCACCGGCACCAGGTTGGTCTGATACAGCAGAATATCTGCCGCCATCAGTACCGGATAATCAAACAGGCCGGCGTTAATGTTCTCGGCGTAACGCGCTGACTTATCTTTGAACTGAGTCATACGGCTCAGTTCACCAAAGTAGGTGTAGCAGTTCAGCGCCCAACTCAGTTGCGCATGTTCAGGCACGTGGGACTGAACGAAAATGGTGCTTTTTTCAGGATCGATACCGCACGCAAGGTAGAGCGCCAGCGTATCCAGCGTCGCTTTACGCAGTTGCTGGGCATCCTGACGAACGGTGATGGCATGCTGGTCAACGATGCAATAGATGCAATGGTAGTCATCCTGCATGTTCACCCACTGACGCAGTGCACCCATATAGTTGCCAATGGTCAATTCACCTGAGGGCTGTGCGCCACTAAAAACGATGGGCTTAGTCATTTTTCGATTCCTGATTTTCGCTATGCGGAAGCCCGAGAGCGGGCAGTAGTTCACTAATGCGGTCGTAGATGACGTCTGGCTGGCTCAGCGCGATCGGTTCACCGTAGTTGTAGCCATAGGTGAGGCCAACGGACGGGCAGCCAGCGGCTTTTGCCGCCTGAATATCATTACGCGAATCCCCAACGAAGAGCAATTGCTCTGGCGCAATGCCGAGCTTACTTGCCACCAGCAGCAGCGGATCCGGATGGGGTTTTTTGTTCTGGACATCGTCACCGCCAATGACCACGCTGAAGTATTTACTGATATCCAGCGCGTCGAGCAATGGCGCAACAAACGGCGTCGGCTTGTTGGTCACCAGACCGAGCGGCAGCCCTTTGGCGTGCAGCGCGCCCAGCGTATCGGCGACATCAGGGAACAGGAACGTCCCCTCTTCAGCGACATCCCCGTAGTAACGGTTAAACAGCTTACGCAGAATACGCACCTGCTCCTCGGCGGGAATATCCTCATCGACCGGTGGTTTGCCCATCGTCTTACGCAATGTGGCGCGTTCCTGACGAGACCAGGTTAACGCACGCTCCATCAATACATCAGCACCGTTGCCAATCCAGGTAATAACGCGCTCTTCACCGGCAACCGGCAGTTCCAGCGCGTACAGCGCCATGTCCACTGCGGTACTCAATCCCGGCGCGCTGTCCACCAACGTACCGTCGAGGTCAAAGGCGACGCCTCGAATATCCTGCAATTTATCCATGACTTACCTTTGCCAGTTCGCTGCGCATCTCATCAATGACTTTCTTGTAGTCTGGCTGATCGAAAACGGCGGAACCGGCGACAAACATGTCAGCCCCAGCGGCGGCGATTTCAGCAATATTGCTCACCTTCACACCACCATCCACTTCGAGGCGAATGTCATGGCCCGACTCGTCAATGCGACGACGGACTTCCCGCAGTTTGTCCAGCGTTTGCGGAATGAAGGACTGGCCGCCAAAGCCCGGGTTAACGGACATCAGCAGGATCACATCCAGCTTGTCCATCACATAGTCCAGATAGCTCAGCGGTGTCGCCGGGTTGAAGACCAGTCCAGCTTTACAGCCATGCTCTTTGATCAGTTGTAGCGAGCGGTCAACATGTTCGGAGGCTTCCGGGTGAAAGGTAATGATGCTGGCACCTGCGGCAGCGAAATCCGGGATGATTCGGTCCACCGGTTTCACCATCAGATGCACATCGATGGGGGCCGTAATACCGTATTTACGCAGGGATTTCAGTACCATCGGACCCATGGTCAGATTCGGTACATAGTGGTTGTCCATGACGTCAAAATGCACGACGTCACCACCGGCAGCCAGAGCTTTCGCGGTGTCCTCACCCAGGCGAGCAAAATCAGCCGACAGGATTGAGGGGGCAATCAAATACTGTTTCATCCGCTTCTCCTTGAGAATTATTTATTCACAGGCGTTGCGACTCCTGGTTTGTACAGAGCCAGCAGTTCGTCCACCTTTTTACGTGTGCCGCCGTTGCTGCTTATACTGCGCCGCACTTTGACCTGAAAATGTTCCGCCGCTTTGTACCATTCGCGGGTATCGGGCGTGTCATGATTCGAAATTAACACCGGGATCTGCTTACTGACCAGCTTTTCGGCCATCTTCGCCAGATGGGCCTGCTCTTTCGGGCTGAAGCTGTTGGTATGATATGCGGTGAAATTCGCCGTCGCTGACAGCGGGGCGTAGGGCGGATCGCAATAGACAACCGAGTTAGCATCCGCTTGCTCCATGCACTCATCATATGAGAGGCAGTGGAATTCCGCATTCTGCGCTTTTTCCGCAAAGTGATACAACTCAGCTTCCGGGAAGTAAGGCTTTTTGTAACGTCCAAACGGCACGTTAAACTCGCCGCGCAGATTATACCGGCACAGGCCGTTGTAACCATATCGGTTCAGATACAGGAACAGGACCGCACGACGGAAAGGCTCCTGGCTGGCATTGAACTCTTCACGGAACTGGTAGTAAACCTCAGCCTGATTGGTCTCTGGGCTAAACAGTTCACGGGAAGCCTTCACGTATTCATCGGTACGGGTCTTCACGATCTTATAGAGACTGATGAGATCGCTGTTGATATCGGCAAGAATATAACGAGAAAAGTCGGTGTTAAGAAACACCGACCCTGCACCCACAAAGGGTTCAACCAGGCATTCACCCTGCGGTAAATGCCGTTTGATGTCGTCGAGCAGGGGATATTTTCCCCCTGCCCACTTCAGAAAAGCGCGATTTTTTTTCATGCTGACTAACTAATTACACCTTCTCCGGCTGTGGAGAAAGCTCCGACAGCATCCTGCGCTTTAACATTATTTCAGATCGGCCTGTACCTGATGCAGCGGTTTGGCCCACGGATTTTTTGCCTGCACATCGGCTGGCAGCGTGGAAACCGCGCGTTTTGCATCTTCTTTCGAGGCGTACACGCCAGACACCAGAACATACCACGGTTGACCGTTACGCGTCGTCTGATACACCACATAGTTTTTCAGATTCTCTTTCTTCGCCCAACCGTTCAGATTGTCGTAGTTAGAAGAGCTGCTGAGCTGCAGGGTGTAATGGCTGGACGGTGCGGACTTCAGCGACCCGACGTTACCGGTGCTTTTGCCAGCCGCTGCGCTACTTGCCGCTGGCGCTGTCTGAGCAGGTGCTGCCGTTTGTGCTGGCGCTGCCGTCTGTACCGGTGCGGCGTTGGTCGTCGTCTTCGGCGCTGCGGTGGCTACGGGTTCAGTGCGTTTAGGCTGGGTCGTCGGCTTTGACTCCGCTGGCGTCGCTTTCGCGGTTGTCTGCGGTTTCTTCGGCTCAATCACAACCTGCTTACGTTCCGGACGCGTGGTGGCCGGGCGCTCGCTGCCAGGTGCAGCAGCCGTCTGGCTCGACGTATTACCATTACGCACGGGTGCAACGGTCGCCGGTTCTGTCGGCAGCGTGGAGTTCGCCACCACATTGTTCACCTGTTCCTGGCCCTGCGGTTGCGTCAACGCATTATTCAGATCGCCCTGCACTTCTACACGCTGCTGACCTTCTGCGGTCGCTGGCGTTTGTCCCTGCGTCGGCGTGGAGGAAATTGGTGGCAGAGAAACATCCTGCGGCGTGTTGCCCGCTGTCTGTTCAGCAGAGGTACTTCCCGGAGCCGGTTGGGCACCGTTTGCCTGGTCAGCAGCATTACCGGAGAGATCGATACTCTTCTCGCCAGACGCCGTTTGCGCGTCTGAAGACGGGGTGGAAGGCGCTTTCAGCGCAGAGCCAATACCGATGATCAGCAGCAGCAGAACCAGCACGCCCACGCCCATCATCATGTACTGACGGGAAGCAGGTTTACCGGCGGCTTTTTTACGCTTGCGCGGACGACGCTCTACGCGTTCTTCATCCACGAGCTCTTCATCATTGGAATCGTAATCCTCTTCCCTCTCTTGCTCATCAAGGCGTTCTTTACGCCCGCGCGCAGGACGGCGATCGTCAGCATCCAGATCAACATCATCAAAGTTGATCTGCGGTTCGCCGCGTTCTGAAGATTGACGAGAACGACCAGTACGACGATCGCTGGGATCGGGTTTCAGCTCGTCTTCTGGTTTGAATTCATCCATTTAACACCCCACTCAAAGGCTAATGCTTACGACGTTGCAACTAACCTGAATCTAAATGGCCGATACGTAAGCCGTATCAGTCCGACCTTTCTTGTTGTTACGCCTGCTGGCAATCAGCGATAGCGTTAAGAACTACCTCGTGCGACACTCCGCCGCGTACTTCACTTTTCCCTATTGCCAGCGGAAGGACTAAGCGCATTTCTCCCGCCAACACTTTTTTATCACGCAACATGTGCGGCAGGTAAGCCTGCGCTGACATCTCGCGCGGTCCATGAACCGGCAAGCCGGCACGTTTGAGTAACGTGATGATGCGCTGCGTATCTTCTGGCGCAAACTGCCCCAGACGTTCCGACGTGCGCGCAGCCATTACCATACCCGCTGCGACCGCTTCACCATGTAACCAATTGCCATATCCCATTTCAGCTTCAATGGCATGACCGTACGTATGCCCAAGATTCAGTAAAGCACGTAAGCCGGTTTCGCGCTCGTCTGCGGCAACAACTTCGGCTTTCAGCTCACAACAACGACGAATACACCAGGCCATTGCCGTCCCGTCCAGACGCAACAGCGCATCCAGATTCTCTTCCAGCCAGCTAAAGAATTCGCCATCAAGAATAATGCCGTACTTGATCACTTCTGCCAGACCGGACGCCAGTTCGCGAGCAGGCAGCGTTTTCAGACAGTCAAGATCCACCACCACAGAGGCCGGCTGGTAAAACGCACCGATCATGTTTTTGCCGAGGGGGTGGTTTACAGCGGTTTTACCGCCAACGGAGGAGTCAACCTGCGACAGAAGCGTCGTCGGGACCTGGATGAAGCGAACACCGCGCTGATAGCTGGCCGCGGCAAAACCGGTCAGATCGCCAATGACACCGCCGCCAAGTGCGACCAGGGTCGTATCGCGACCATGCGGTTTTTGCAACAAAGCGGTGAACACCGTATCCAGTACCGTCAGGCTCTTGTACTGCTCGCCGTCAGGCAGGATGACGCTATCAACGTTCACACCCGCTTGTTCAAGTACGCTGCGAATCTTATCAAGATAAAGGGGGGCCAGGGTTTCGTTGGTGACCAACATAACCTGATCGCCCGATTTCAGCGGTAAGAATGAAGCTGGTTCGTTAAACAAACCAGCCGCGATGGTGATAGGGTAACTACGTTCCCCGAGAGTGACGGTAATCCTCTCCATGACGCGACATCCACCTTAATGACTTATACCCGCTTACCGAGTGTGTATTAAGCCAGAATCAGTTGCTTTCCAGCATATGAATAATCTGGTTTGCAACGACTTTGGCGCTCTGATCATCGGTACGAATGGTTACGTCAGCAATCTCTTCATACAGCGGATTGCGTTCGTCGGCCAACGCCTCCAGAACTTCACGAGGCGGCGCTTCTACCTGCAACAGCGGACGTTTTTTATCGCGCTGCGTACGCGCAAGTTGTTTTTCGATGGTCGTTTCGAGATATACCACGACGCCACGCGCGGAAAGACGATTACGGGTTTCACGCGATTTTACAGAGCCACCGCCGGTAGCCAGCACAATACCCTGTTTTTCCGTCAATTCGTTGATGACTTTCTCTTCACGATCGCGGAAGCCGTCTTCACCTTCTACGTCGAAGACCCAGCCCACATCAGCTCCGGTTCGTTTCTCAATCTCTTGATCAGAATCGTAAAATTCCATATTGAGTTGTTGAGCTAACTGGCGCCCAATAGTGCTTTTTCCGGCACCCATAGGCCCAACCAGAAAGATATTGCGTTTCTCTGCCATTTTTTCGGTACTACTAAGACTATTCGTTAATGATAAACCCGCGTCGCAGACACTGAGCGCAGCAGGACATGAACTGAAACCTCATAAGATATTGCGAGAGTCAGACTGAAAATTATCTCAATACTCAAGCAGGTTTGGCAACTGAATAAATCATCAAACCAGATTGTAGACAACCCGAGTCGGCATTGCCGGACGGCGATGAGAAGTACCGACTCTCAAATCGGTACTCCTTGTATGCTAAATAGCTGCGTACGTCAAACCCCTGAAACGAGTTAAGTGCAAAAACAACGGTGTTTCATGCATAAATCATTCTGTCGAGACCAATCTGGGCGTAATAAATACCACCAGCTCGCGACGCTCATTTTCTTTCCCGTCATGGCGAAAAAGTTGTCCAAACCAGGGGATATCACCTAACAGCGGAATACCGTCTTTACCGGTTTTATTCTTGTTTGAAAAAATGCCGCCCAGCGCCAGCGTCTCTCCGCTTTTCACCTCGACCTGCGTTTCAATTTCCTGCTTATCGATGGCCAGCTCCTCACCATCTGCCTGTTGCAGAACCTGCCCCGGCATGTTCTGGCTGATGCGCAACTTCAGGCGAATCCGCCCTTTCGGTAAGACCGTGGGTGTTACCTCCATCCCAAGCACGGCCTCTTTAAATTCAACCGACGTCGCCCCGCTTTCGCCGCTCGAAACCTGATAGGGGATCTCACTCCCCTGCTTGATACTGGCAGGCTGCAGATGGGAAGCCAGCAGACGCGGACTCGCAATAATGTCGAGCTGCTGCTGTTGTTCCAGCGCGGACAGTTCCAGATCCAGCAGTCGACCACTAATCCGACCAATATTAAACCCGATGCGGGTGGTGGCATTTGCAACCGAGAGATCGCTGGCTATCGTCGTCACTTGCCCCACCGCCCCCGCCTTCTCTGCCTCAGCCAGAGTCCATTTCACCCCCAGCTCACGCAGGCTTTTTTCATTAATAGTCACGATATGCGCCGCCAGCTCAACCTGTTCTATCGGGAGGTCCATTTGCGCCACCCACTGCTCCACCAGCGCCAGCGTCGGAGGGTTGTCCCTGACCAGCAGCCGGTTAGTACGCTTATCTACTGTGAGACTGCCTTTGGCGCTCAACAGTTTGTCCCCCGCTTTCACCAGCTCAGCGGCATCAGCGTAATGCAGGGCAATGTGCCGGCTCTCCAGCGGTAAATTCGCCTGGCGTCGTGCAATTTCCGCCTCCTGCCGAGCCGCCTCTTCGCTCTGCCAGCTCTCGGAATGTACATGCAGAATCGCCCCTTCCTGACGTAACACCAGTCCGGCACTCTTCACCACCGTCTGGAGCGCCAGTTTCCACGGAACATTCGTCAGATGAAGCGACACCACGCCGCTGACGTCCGGCGCTACCACAAGATTTTTCCGTTCCTGTTCAGCCAGCGCCTGAAGTACCTGCGTGACGGGAACGTCATCCACTACCAGCGTCACGTTCTGGGTTTTTCCGGCCTGAACCGGCTGCAGGACGGCTACCAACACCACCAGAATCCATTGCTTCATTAACCTCTCCTTGTCTTTGCCACTGCCACTGATGCGGCTCACACTCTTTACCAGTACGCACGGTTAGCGTCAGGGATGTGAGTTGCACAATCGTCCAGCCGTTATCCAGAACCTCATGTTGTTCGACACGCCGCCATCGGTGCTGCCCGTCCTGCAACAAGCCAATATTTCGCTCGCCCCGGCTCACCATCCCCTGATACCGCCATTGGGCCAGTTCTGCACCATGACAACGATCTTCTGGCTGGCGGAATGGATCGCGCATGCCGGTCAGTATCAGCAATGAAAAAGCCACCAGCAGCCCGTCTCTACCCTTCATGAAGAGGCTCCAGAGTGAGCGTCAGCACCCGCTCGTCGTTTTCCGCTTCCAGCGAGAATCCGCTCACCGCCATCCCCCGCGTCGCCAAATAACCGAATAACGACACCATCGCCTCCCACGGGGCCTTCACCGCGAGTTCTCCTCCCTGCGCCAACGGTTGCCAGTGCAGCAACTGCACATTTGGCACCTGAATTGAGAGCGGAGAAAACGGCGGCGTTTGCGATGTCAATGAAACCTGCGACTCTGTCAGTGCGCCAGAGAGGTGATACAACGTTGGCTTAATCTGGCGGTTCGCCGCCCGTTGCAGGTGAAGCGCTTCACCGCTCCCTATTCCTGAAAAGAGCAGAAAAAACGTTGCGAGCACGCTTAGGGTAGCTACCCAACTTACCCAGCAGACAACGCGGGTGCGCGGCGAAAAGGCACACCAGATGTCAAAGAAGACGATCATGCGCTTCTCTCCATTTCAGCCGGTACTGAAACTGCCAGTATCCCTGCGCATCCCGCATGGTGGCGCCGGTATGGTTTATCTCAAACAGCGGCGAGTCGCGTAGGGCGGTTTCCAGTGCGCTGAGTGCAGAAAAGGTGAGCGTTTTTCCGTTGAGTTCAAGCGTGCTCTGCTGGTAATTCATACTGGTCAGCCAGGCCTGCGCGGGTAAGCTTAATGCAAGGTTTTCCAGTGCCGCCTGCCAGCGGCGGGTCTGCTCCCGTGATCTTTCTCGTTGAATGGCCTGCTGCGCCTGACGTTGGCGCGCCTCAAGCCGGGGCTTTTCTGTCGCCAGTGCCGCTGCGAGTTGTTGCTCCGCGCGCAGCAAAACCCCATTCACCCGCCCGCTCATGCTGTCGGCAGCGTATCCGCTCAGCGTTAACGCCAGCACAATCACTGCTGATGCGCTGAACATCCCACTCCAGAAACGCACACACGCGTTACGCCGCTGCTGTCGCCAGGGCAAAAAATTAACAGGGAATTGCATTAGCGCATTCCCCCCAGCGCCAGTCCCAGCGCAACGGCGAAAGCATGACCTTCTACAGGCATGGGCGGCTGACGGATTGAAACCGCCTGCCAGGGATCAAAACCTTCTTTTGCACAGAACGCCAGCTCTTCGGTTCCGAGGGAAAGCGCAGCGGCCAGATCATGAATATGGGTTATTTCTGTCAGCGATTTTCGTCCCCAGGCATTGCGCGTTGCCCACAACCACTGCGTGTCATCGCGCCACGCCAGGCAGACCTGCTCCGGCGAAAGAAAAGGCAGCAGGCGCTGCAATGCGCAAGCATCCGGCGTGATTGCCGTGACGTTCACGCCGAGTGTTTTCGCCAGCGTTAACAGACCTGAAATCTCTTTGTCCTGAGCGGCGGTGACCGTATAGGCCGGGGCGAGCGCATCTTCACTATAATCAAATCGCAGCGCAGCCGATTCCATGTCCAGTTCACGCGCCATCGCCCCTGTCAGCCAGGCGGTTTGTTCGCGCTCGCGAAGTGACATTGACGGACGGGGAAAGCGTTTTTGCCGCGTCCGACTCGCGGGAAAAGAGAGGTGAATATGGTGGCGCTGCGGCAGCTCTCGGCTCCACGGTTGTAACACCGCCACAAGCGGTTCGGTATCGTGGAAATGTCCGTCATTGATTGTGTGTTGCACCAGCGGCAAACGCCACCAGCGCTGTAGATACCAGCCCGACGCGCCGCGAACGACGGCAACCGCCAGGGCTTCATGTGGTTGAATATGCAGGCCGACTTGCCAGAATCTGAAAGCCATTGCTGATGATCTCCTTATCACCCGTCACTCTCACGGGTATATCAATGCGTCTGGCTTGCCTTTATACTACCGCGCGGTTGTTTATAAACTGCCCAAATGAAACTAAATGGGAAATCTCCGGTGAAGTTCGTAAAGTATTTATTGATCCTTGCAGTATGTTGCATCCTGCTGGGAGCAGGCTCGATTTATGGCCTCTATCGCTATATTGAGCCACAGTTACCTGACGTCGCGACGCTTAAAGATGTGCGTTTGCAGATCCCGATGCAGGTTTACAGCGCGGATGGCGAGCTCATCGCGCAATATGGTGAGAAACGTCGTATTCCTGTCACGCTCAACCAGATCCCGCCGGAAATGGTCAAAGCCTTTATTGCTACAGAAGACAGTCGCTTCTACGAGCACCACGGCGTTGACCCGGTGGGGATCTTCCGTGCGGCCAGCGTTGCGCTGTTCTCTGGTCACGCCTCTCAGGGGGCGAGCACCATCACGCAGCAGCTTGCGAGAAACTTCTTCCTCAGCCCCGAACGCACGCTGATGCGTAAGATTAAGGAAGTGTTCCTGGCGATCCGCATTGAGCAACTGCTAAGCAAAGATGAGATCCTCGAGCTCTATCTGAATAAGATCTATCTCGGTTACCGCGCCTATGGCGTCGGCGCGGCGGCCCAGGTCTATTTCGGTAAGTCCGTCGACCAGCTTGATCTTGGTGAGATCGCGGTGATTGCCGGTCTGCCGAAAGCGCCCTCCACCTTCAACCCGCTCTATTCAATGGACCGCGCGACCGCACGCCGCAACGTGGTGCTTTCGCGTATGCTGAGCGAAGGGTACATCACCCAGGCGCAGTACGATCAGGCGCGTAATGAGCCGATCGACGCCAACTATCATGCGCCTGAAATCGCCTTCTCCGCCCCGTATCTGTCAGAAATGGTGCGTCAGGAGATGTACAGCCGTTACGGCGAAAACGCCTATGAAGACGGTTATCGCATTTACACCACCATTACCCGCAAGGTACAGCAGGCCGCGCAACAGGCGGTACGCAATAACGTGCTGGACTATGACATGCGCCATGGCTATCGCGGCCCAGCCAACGTGTTGTGGAAAGTGGGTGAAACCGCGTGGGACAGTAAGAAAATCACCGATACGCTGAAAGCGCTGCCCACTTATGGGCCGCTGTTGCCAGCGGTGATCACCAGCGCAAACCCGCAGGAAGCGACGGCGCTTCTGGCCGATGGCACCTCGGTTTCTCTGCGAATGGATGGTATTCGTTGGGCGCGTCCTTATCGTTCGGATACTCAACAAGGCCCGACGCCGCGTAAAGTGACTGACACAGTGCAGACCGGTCAGCAGATCTGGGTGCGGAAGATGGGCGAAGCCTGGTGGCTGGCGCAGGTCCCGGATGTGAACTCCGCGCTGGTCTCTATCAATCCGAAAAACGGGGCCGTGCTGGCGCTGGTTGGTGGCTTTGACTTTAACCAGAGCAAGTTCAACCGTGCCACCCAGGCACTGCGTCAGGTCGGTTCTAACATCAAGCCGTTCCTCTACACCGCCGCGATGGATAAAGGTCTGACGCTGGCGAGTATGCTGAACGATGTGCCAATTTCCCGCTGGGATGCCGGTGCCGGTTCTGACTGGCGTCCGAAGAATTCACCCCCACAGTACGCAGGGCCGATTCGCTTACGTCAGGGGCTGGGTGAATCGAAAAACGTGGTGATGGTACGCGCCATGCGAGCAATGGGCGTGGACTACGCGGCGGAATATCTGCAACGTTTCGGTTTCCCGGCACAAAACATTGTGCATACCGAATCCCTGGCGCTGGGCTCCGCCTCCTTTACCCCGCTGCAGGTGGCGCGCGGTTATGCGGTAATGTCGAACGGTGGCTTCCTGGTCGATCCGTATTTCATCAGTAAGATTGAAACGGACCAGAACGGCGTGATTTTCGAAGCGAAGCCGAAGATTGCCTGTCCGGAATGTGATATCCCGGTGATTTACGGTGATACACAGAAATCCAACGTGCTGGAAAACAGCAACGTGGAAGATGTCGCCATCTCTGGTGAACAGCAAAACGCCGCCGTGCCAATGCCCAAACTGGAGCAGGCAAATCAGGCGTTAGTGGCGCAGACCGGAGCGCAAGAGTATGCGCCGCATGTCATCAACACGCCGTTGGCCTTCCTGATTAAGAGTGCGTTGAACACCAACATCTTTGGCGAACCCGGTTGGATGGGCACCGGTTGGCGCGCGGGCCGCGATCTGAATCGGCACGATATCGGCGGTAAAACCGGGACGACCAACAGCTCGAAAGACGCCTGGTTCTCCGGCTACGGTCCGGGTGTGGTCACTTCCGTGTGGATTGGGTTTGACGACCACCGTCGTGACCTGGGACGCACCACCGCCTCTGGAGCGATCAAGGATCAGATCTCCGGCTACGAAGGCGGCGCGAAGAGTGCGCAACCCGCGTGGGATGCCTACATGAAAGCGGTACTGGAAGGGGTTCCAGAAGAACCGTTGACACCGCCGCCGGGTATTGTCACGGTCAATATCGATCGCAGCACCGGGCAATTGGCGAACGGCGGTAACAGCCGTGCAGAATATTTCATCGAAGGCACACAGCCGACACAGCAGGCGGTGCATGAGGTGGGGACGACTATCATTGACGGTGGTGAGACTCACGAGCTGTTCTAAATAAAAAAGGCGCTGCGGCGCCTTTTTTACTGCTGGTATTATCGCCGGATGGCGGCTACGCCTTATCCGGCCTACGCCGCTATTTGCCCTACAACCGCCCCTGCCCTTTCAACCACTCGCGCACAAGGAACAATGCGCTCACGTTTCGCGCTTCGGTGAAATCGGGATCTTCCAGCAGATCCATCAGATGCGCCAGCGGCCAGCGCACCTGCGGCAGTGGCTCTGGTTCATCACCTTCCAGCGACTCAGGATAAAGGTCTTCCGCCACCACAATGTTCATCTTGCTGGAAAAGTAAGACGGCGCCATGCTGAGTTTTTTCAAAAAGGTCAGATCGTTCGCCCCAAAGCCGACCTCCTCTTTCAGTTCCCGGTTCGCCGCTTCAAATACGCTTTCGCCAGCGTCGATCAACCCTTTAGAAAAACCCAACTCATAGGACTCTGTCCCCACTGCATATTCACGAATCAGAATCAGATGATCGTCTACGATTGGGACAATCATTACCGCTTCACGGGTTGAGGGACGCATCCGTTCGTAGACGCGGCGCACGCCGTTGCTGAATTCGAGGTCCACGCTTTCAACGCTAAATAGCCGCGACTGTGCGACAGTTTCGACGTTCAGAATGGTGGGTTTTTGTAATGATTTGCTCATCGTGAGAATCTATGCCGTGAAATCTGTTGTTATTGTGCGATACGCCACACGGTTTCGGCAATGTGAATCGCCAGTTATTTACATTTATGTAACCTAATAAAAATATAATTCCTGTTTCAAATTAAAAGTCAATAGGTTGAAATAGGTCCAGGAATTTGCTGATATTCCGTTTTTGCAGATTTTGCTATCATCAGCACTCACTGGGATGCGCTCGAAAATGCTCAAGTTCAACTCCATGCTTGCCGATAGCCAACCACGGAATCACGTTTATTGTGACAGGGTGCGACTGACCACGCCTGACAGATTAAGTAAGATGGGGAAAGCATGAGCACCATTCTGATTTTTTTAGCGGCGTTGCTGGCCTGCTCATTGCTGGTCTGGTGGCGACTTAACGTCCGGGCCAGGCGGCGTAAACTGCCGTGGACGAATGCGTTCTCAGAAGCGGCGACGCGTAAGCTCACGCCTGAAGAACGCAGCGCCGTCGAAAATTATCTTGATAGCCTGAGCCAAATCCAGCAGGTACCCGGTCCGACGGGTGCCAGCGCGGCCCCTGTTTCCCTGACGCTGAATGCTGAAAGCAATAGCGTCATCATTCTGACCCACTCGATCACCCGCTACGGTATCACCACCGACGATCCGAATAAGTGGCGCTACTACCTCGATTCCGTTGAAGTGCATCTGCCGCCCTTCTGGGAACAGTACATTAACGATGAAAACAGCGTTGAACTCATTCACACCGACACGCTGCCGCTGGTGATCTCGCTGAATGGCCACTCCCTGCAGGAATATATGCAGGAGGCGCGCGGCTATGCGCTGCAACCCCCTACGTCCACACAGGCATCGATTCGCGGTGAAGAGAGCGAGCAGATTGAACTGCTGAATATTCGTCAGGAGACGCATGAAGAGTATGCGCTCAGCCGCCCGGCCGGTTTTCGCGAAGCGTTGCTGATAGTCGCCGCCTTCCTGTTGTTCTTTTTCTGTCTGGTGACGCCGGACGTTTTTGTACCGTGGATGGTGGGCGGGGCCGTACTGTTACTGGTAGCAGGATTGTGGGGGTTATTCGCTCCACCATCAAAAACGGCGCTGCGTGAGATTCACTGCCTGCGTGGAACGCCGCGTCGCTGGGGATTATTTGGCGAAAACGACCAGGAGCAGATAAACAATATCTCGCTGGGGATTATCGACCTGGTGTATCCCACACACTGGCAACCTTACATTGCGCAGGATCTCGGTCAGCAAACGGATATTGATATTTATCTCGATCGCCACGTCGTGCGTCAGGGGCGGTTTTTATCCCTGCATGACGAGGTGAAAAACTTCCCGCTACAACACTGGGTGCGCAGCTCGATTATCGCTGGTGGTTCACTGCTGGTACTGATCATGTTGCTGGTCTGGATCCCACTCGATATGCCGATTAAGTTCACGTTGTCGTGGATGAAGGGCGCGCAAACCATCGAAGCAACCAGCGTAAAACAGCTCGAGCAATCAGGCGTGCGCGTCGGCGATACGCTGAACCTTCGCGGCACTGGTATGTGTAATATTCATGCGCAGGGCACCTGGAACGCGCAAGCCAGCTCACCGTTTATGCCGTTTGACTGCTCGCAAATCATCTGGAATGACGCCCCTGCGCTGCCGTTGCCGGAGTCCGACCTGGTGAACAAAGCCACCGCGCTCTCGCAGGCCGTTAACCGTCAGTTGCATCCAAAGGCGGAAGATGACTCCCGCGTCAGCGCCGCCTTGCGCTCCGCCATTCAGAAGTCTGGCATGGTGTTGTTAGATGACTTTGGCGATATTGTTCTGAAAACTGCTGATTTGTGTGCGGCTGAAGATGAATGCGTGCGCCTCAAAAATGCGCTGGTCAACCTGGGGAACAGCAAAGACTGGAGCGCGTTGGTGAAACGTGCCAACGCAGGCAAACTGGACGGCGTTAACGTTCTGCTGCGCCCTGTCAGCGCAGAATCACTCGACAATTTGGTCACCACGTCTACCGCGCCCTTTATTACCCGAGAAACAGCTCGCGCTGCCCAGTCGTTGAACAGCCCCGCCCCTGGCGGATTTCTGATTGTCAGCGATGAAGGCAGCGATCTTGTCGATCAACCCTGGCCGTCCGTATCGCTGTATGACTATCCAGCGCATGAGCAGTGGAGTGCCTTCCAGCGACTGGCGCAAATGCTGATGAACACGCCGTTTAGCGCCGAAGGGATTGTCACCAATATTTATACGGACGCCAATGGCACGCAGCATATTGGTCTGCATCGCATTCCCGATCGTTCCGGTTTGTGGCGTTATCTCGGTACTACGCTGTTGATGCTGACGATGCTGGCCTGCACACTCTATAATGGCGTACAGGCATTCCGCCGCTATCAGCGCCATCGCACCCGTCTGATGGAGATTCAGCAGTATTATGAAAGCTGCCTGAATCCGAAGCTCATCAGCTCTCCGGAAAGCCTCATCTGATAACATGTCTGCGGTACCGGGTATGCTACCCTGTGCCGCATCGCGTTTTATTCTGGAGAGTTCCCATGCATATTGATATTGCCTGGCAGAATGTGGATACCGTTCTGTTAGACATGGACGGCACGCTGCTCGACCTGGCGTTTGATAACTACTTCTGGCAAAAACTGGTGCCTGAAACCTATGGGGCACAGAATGGGATCACGCCGCAGGAAGCGCAGGAGCGCATCCGTCAGGAATATCATGCCGTGCAGCATACGCTAAACTGGTACTGTCTTGATTACTGGAGCGACCGTCTGGGCCTGGATATCTGCGCGATGACTACTGCAATGGGGCCTCGTGCCGTGTTGCGTGATGATACGGTTCCCTTTTTAAATGCGCTAAAGGCCTGCGGTAAACGGCGGATTTTGCTGACTAACGCGCATCCACATAATCTGGCCGTGAAGCTGGAGCATACCGGACTGGCCTCACACCTTGATTTATTACTTTCTACCCACACATTTGGATATCCCAAAGAGGATCAGCGGTTATGGCGCGCCGTGGCGGAAGAGACGGGAATGAGTGCAGAGAAAACGCTGTTTATCGACGATAGCGAACCCATTCTCGATGCTGCCGCGAAGTTTGGTATTCGCTATTGCCTCGGCGTGACTAACCCCGACTCTGGCGTTGCGGAAAAACAGTATGCGCGCCATCCGTCACTGAATGACTACCGCCGACTGATCCCCTCACTGATGTGAAGGAGACGCCATGAAAGAGAAGCCCTCTGTTGAGGTCAGGCTGGATAAATGGCTGTGGGCCGCGCGGTTTTATAAAACCCGCGCACTGGCTCGCGAAATGGTGGACGGCGGGAAAGTTCACTACAACGGACAGCGCAGTAAGCCAAGCAAGATCGTTGAACTGAACGCTACGCTAACGCTGCGTCAGGGCAATGACGAGCGAACGGTGGTGATCAAAGCAATCACCGAGCAGCGTCGCCCGGCCAGCGAAGCCGTCACTCTGTATGAAGAGACGGTGGAAAGCGTAGCAAAACGCGAAAAAATGGCGCTGGCACGTAAGCTGAACGCCCTGACCATGCCGCACCCGGACAGGCGACCGGACAAAAAAGAACGCCGCGACCTGTTACGATTTAAACACGGCGACAGTGAGTAACTGTCGCCCGCAAGAGAGATGATTATGCCGCAACATGACCAATTACACCGCTATCTGTTTGAAAACTTTGCCGTGCGCGGCGAACTGGTAACCGTATCGGAAACCCTGCAACAGATCCTCGAAAACCATACGTATCCGCAGCCGGTAAAAACGGTGCTGGCTGAGTTGCTGGTCGCCACAAGCCTGCTCACCGCGACGCTGAAGTTCGCCGGTGACATTACCGTTCAGCTCCAGGGCGATGGTCCGTTGAGCCTCGCGGTGATCAACGGCAACAACAATCAGCAGATGCGCGGCGTGGCGCGCGTCCAGGGCGAGATCCCGGATAATGCAGACCTGAAAACCCTGGTCGGTAACGGCTATCTGGTGATTACCATTACGCCGGAAGAAGGCGAGCGTTATCAGGGCGTTGTCGGGCTGGAAGGCGATACGCTGGCGGCATGTCTGGAAGATTACTTCCTGCGTTCTGAGCAGCTGCCGACCCGTCTGTTCATTCGAACGGGCGACGTCGACGGGAAGGCCGCAGCGGGTGGGATGCTGCTACAGGTGATGCCGGCACAGGATGCGCAGGCGGATGACTTTGATCATCTGGCCGCGCTGACCGAAACCATCAAAGCCGAAGAGTTACTGACTCTGCCGGCCAATGATGTGCTGTGGCGTCTGTACCATGAAGAAGAGGTCACTCTCTACGATCCACAGGACGTTGAGTTCAAATGTACCTGCTCGCGCGAGCGCTGTGCCGGTGCACTGAAAACACTGCCGGACGAAGAGGTAGACAGCATTCTGGCGGAAGAAGGCGAAATTGATATGCATTGCGACTACTGCGGGAGTCACTACCTGTTCAACGCTATGGATATTGCCGAGATCCGCAATAACGCCTCCCCTGCCGATCCGCAGGTCCACTGATCGATCTCCTGAACCGGTCGGACGACGCGATGCGTCTCCGACCGCTCGCCATTTATTCCGCACTTTTTGCTAAAATTTTCTTTCGTGGTGAATCGATATTTTGTATGTAAGCGTTTTGTTAATTTTCTACATGAATGCGATTACACTCACAACATCTCCGTGATAAATACTAATCTTTAACCTTTTAAGAACATTTTCCACAACTAAAAAGTCATTCCTGCCATAATAAGCCCCGCTTCGTGACTGGAGTCACAGCGTTTTCAGTCAATCGTGATTTTGTCCAGATAAGTAAATCTATGAGCCTTGTCGCGGTTAACACCCCAACAAAAACCTTATTATTTCAGGTAATACATATTGGCTAAGGAGCAGTGATATGCGCGTGAAACGATTAACCCCGCAAGATCTCAAGGCTTATGGTATCAGCGACGTTCAGGATATCGTTTACAACCCAAGCTATGAAACCCTTTACCAGGAAGAGCTAGACCCAAGCCTGGAAGGTTACGAGCGCGGAGTATTAACGAACCTGGGTGCCGTTGCAGTTGATACCGGTATTTTCACCGGACGTTCGCCGAAGGATAAGTACATTGTTCGTGATGACACCACGCGTGACACGCTGTGGTGGTCCGACAAAGGAAAAGGCAAGAACGACAACAAACCGCTGTCCCAGGAAACCTGGCAGCACCTGAAAGGGCTAGTGACCAAACAACTTTCCGGTAAACGTCTGTTTATCGTTGATGCTTTCTGCGGCGCAAACGCCGACACCCGCCTTTCTGTCCGCTTCATTACTGAAGTGGCGTGGCAGGCTCATTTCGTGAAGAACATGTTTATTCGCCCAAGCGATGACGAACTGGAAGGTTTTGAACCTGACTTTATCGTGATGAATGGCGCGAAGTGCACGAACCCACAGTGGAAAGAGCAGGGGCTGAATTCCGAGAACTTTGTCGCTTTCAACCTGACCGAACGTATCCAGCTGATTGGCGGTACCTGGTACGGCGGCGAAATGAAGAAAGGCATGTTCTCGGTGATGAACTATCTGCTGCCGTTGAAAGGCATTGCATCAATGCACTGTTCTGCCAACGTAGGCGAGAAAGGCGACGTTGCCGTGTTCTTCGGTCTTTCCGGCACCGGGAAAACCACGCTCTCCACCGACCCGAAACGTCGTCTGATCGGCGATGACGAGCATGGCTGGGACGATGACGGCGTGTTCAACTTCGAAGGCGGCTGCTACGCAAAAACGATCAAGTTGTCAAAAGAAGCGGAACCGGAAATCTACAACGCCATCCGCCGTGATGCGCTGTTAGAAAACGTCACCGTTCGCGACGATGGGACTATCGATTTTGACGACGGTTCGAAAACCGAGAACACTCGCGTTTCCTATCCGATCTATCACATCGACAACATCGTTAAACCGGTTTCCAAAGCCGGTCATGCCACGAAGGTGATTTTCCTGACCGCTGACGCCTTTGGCGTGCTGCCGCCGGTTTCTCGCCTGACAGCCAACCAGACGCAGTACCACTTCCTGTCTGGCTTCACGGCCAAACTGGCCGGTACTGAGCGCGGTGTCACCGAGCCGACGCCAACCTTCTCCGCCTGCTTTGGCGCGGCATTCCTGTCGCTGCACCCGACGCAGTATGCTGAAGTCCTGGTGAAACGCATGCAGGCCGCAGGCGCGCAGGCTTACCTGGTCAATACCGGCTGGAACGGTACGGGCAAACGTATCTCCATCAAAGATACCCGCGCCATCATCGACGCCATTCTGAACGGTTCTCTGGACGATGCGGAAACCTTCAACCTGCCGATGTTTGATCTGGCGATCCCGACCGAGTTGCCGGGCGTGGACACCCGAATTCTCGACCCGCGCAACACCTATGGGTCTCCGGAACAGTGGCAGGAAAAAGCTACCGCGCTGGCAAAACTGTTCATTGAGAACTTCGAGAAATACACGGATACGCCGGCAGGCGAAGCGCTGGTCAGCGCCGGACCGAAGCTGTAAGCAACCAGGCCGGACGATCGTTTCTGCTTTATCCGGCCAACAGAAAGAACAAGGGAGGCATTGTGCCTCCCTTTTTTATGCCTCTTTTGTCGTCCCCTGGACACGGACCACAGGAACCGGTAGCCAGGCGCGGATGGAGAGCCCGCCCCGCTCACTGGTCCCAATTTCCAGCATACCGTTATGGTTATCGATGATACGCTGCACAATCGCCAGCCCTAACCCGGTACCGCTGGTGCTGCGCGCACTGTCGCCACGCACAAACGGCTGGAACAGGTGTTTGCGCTGTTCAGGTTTAATGCCGGGGCCGTCATCCTCCACCTGGAACCAGGCTCGATGAGGTTCTGTCCCGCTGCTGACTTTGATCCATCCGTTGCCATAGCGCGCAGCGTTAACCACCATGTTGGCCACCGCACGCTTAATAGACAGCGGATGCATTTTCACCTGAATGCTGCCCGGCTGTAGCGCCGTATCAATTTCACGCTCATAGCCGCTTTCTGCTGCCACCACCTCGCCCAGCACGGCGTTAAGATCGGCCATCTCCATCGGCATTTCCTGTCCGGTACGCAGATAGTCGATGAACTGCTCAATGATCGCGTTGCATTCTTCGATATCTTTGTTGATGGACTCCGCCAGATAGCCATCCTGCTCACCCATCATTTCCGTCGCGAGACGAATACGCGTCAGCGGCGTGCGAAGATCGTGACTGACCCCCGCCATCAGCAGCGTTCGGTCATCCGCTAACTGCTTCACCCCGGCCGCCATATGGTTGAAGGCACGGGTCACTGAGCGTACCTCAGACGCGCCGTACTCACGCAGCGGCGGTGGAATAATGCCTTTCCCAACCTGCAACGCGGCATGCTCGAGATCCACCAGGGGGCGATTTTGTATACGGATAAACAGCCACGCCCCCCCTATCGCCAGAAGCATGATGGCCAGCGTATAGCGGAACAGCGGGGAGAAGTCGCCCTGATGAATTTCCGTTAACGGCACGCGTACCCAGATATTGGGCGACAGCCAGGTTTTCAGCCAGACGACTGGCGAGCTTTTGTTGACCTCAACACGCACCTCCGTCGGGCCGCCCAACTGCTGCGCCATCTGATGGCTTAAGAATTCATAGTGTTGGGCCCAGCGCAGTCCAGCCTCTTCGGCGGCTTCGTTGGAATAGAGAGAAATCCCCAGCTCGCGGTAAATTTCCCGGCGAAAAGCGGGAGGCACCACCAGTTGCGTGCCGTCCTCCAGTTGCAATTTATCGGTCATCAGCATACGCACTTCGTAGGCCAGGACCTTATTAAACTGCTGGAGACTCGGCAGAATCGCAAAGTTCAGCACCACCAGATAAGTCGTCACCAGGCTGACAAACAGCAGAGTGACGATGAGCAGCAGCGTGCGGGCAAATGAACTTCGTGGCGAGAAGCGCATTCGCCTCATGCTTTAGAACCGTCCGGTACAAAGACATAGCCCAGACCCCATACGGTCTGAATGTAACGCGGATGCGCGGGATCTTCTTCGACCATACGACGCAGACGGGAAATCTGTACGTCGATGGAACGTTCCATCGCGGAATACTCGCGGCCACGCGCCAGGTTCATCAGTTTGTCACGGGACAACGGCTCACGCGGGTGGCTTACCAGCGCCTTCAGCACGGCAAATTCACCGCTGGTGAGCGGCATCGGCTCGTCTTCGCGGAACATTTCACGCGTTCCCAGATTCAGTTTGAACTTACCAAAAGCAATGACGGCCTCTTCCTGAGAAGGTGCGCCTGGCAGTTCGTTCGCCTGACGACGTAACACCGCGCGAATACGTGCCAGCAGCTCGCGTGGGTTAAACGGTTTCGGGATATAGTCATCGGCGCCGATTTCCAGGCCGACAATGCGGTCAACTTCTTCACCTTTCGCCGTGACCATAATGATCGGCATCGGGTTACTCTGGCTGCGCAGACGGCGGCAAATAGACAGGCCATCTTCACCCGGCAGCATCAGATCCAGTACCATAAGGTGAAAAGATTCGCGGGTTAGCAGACGATCCATTTGCTCGGCGTTAGCGACGCTTCGAACCTGGAAGCCCTGCTCAGTCAGATAACGCTCCAGCAGCGCACGCAGGCGCATGTCGTCATCGACCACCAGAATTTTATAGTTCTCTTGCATTGTTTGTACTCCCAAAGGTTCGCAACAATTGAAGGTATGTATTCTTAAAAAAGCTTACGTTCGCCACCAGCGAATTCTGGTATGAATTCCAGGCTAAATTGTTACAAAGCATATTTAACAGCAGCTTAAGTATACAATGAAACGCGCCGCACATTATTTATTCTGTTAGCAGGGTGACGTAATACGAATTGTGCGCATCGTCACAGACTTAAAGGTAATCAATAAGATGAAAACGCCTCTGATCACCCGGGAAGGGTACGAAAAACTCAAAAGCGAGCTCAATTACCTCTGGCGTGAAGAACGCCCGGAAGTCACTAAGAAGGTGACCTGGGCGGCGAGTCTGGGTGACCGCAGCGAGAATGCCGACTACCAGTATAATAAAAAGCGACTACGTGAAATCGACAGGCGCGTCCGCTATCTGACCAAATGCCTGGAGAATTTGAAGATTGTCGATTACTCCCCGCAGCAGGAAGGCAAAGTGTTTTTCGGCGCATGGGTCGAGATCGAGAATGACGATGGCGACATCCGCCGTTTTCGGATTGTCGGCTACGATGAAATTTTCGGTCGCAAAGATTACATCTCCATTGACTCGCCTATGGCGCGCGCGCTACTGAAAAAAGAGGTCGGCGATCTCGCTGTGGTCAACACACCTGGCGGGGAAGCGAGCTGGTATGTGAATGCGATTGAATACGTAAAATGAGCAGGAACAATCCGAAGCCCCGCTCTATGGCTGGCGTTTTTGCCCGCCAATCCGTATAACTGTTCCCTGATTTTTTACTCAGTAGATGAAGCTAATCCATGATGAATGATTCTTTCTGCCGCATTATTGCGGGTGAAATTCAGGCCCGGGCCGACCAGGTCACCGCAGCCGTTCGCCTGCTTGACGAAGGGAACACCGTGCCGTTTATCGCACGTTACCGTAAGGAAATCACCGGCGGCCTGGATGATACGCAACTGCGTAATCTGGAGACCCGACTGGGCTATTTGCGTGAACTGGAAGAGCGCCGTCAGGCCATTCTCAAGTCCATTTCCGAGCAAGGCAAACTGACCGATGAGTTGGCCAATGCCATCAACGGCACGTTAAGTAAGACCGAGCTCGAAGACCTGTATCTCCCGTATAAACCGAAACGCCGCACCCGTGGCCAGATAGCAATTGAAGCCGGTCTGGAACCGCTGGCCGACCTGCTGTGGAACGACCCATCGCACGATCCGGAAACCGAAGCGGCGAAGTATATTGATGCCGAAAAAGGTATCGCCGACAGCAAAGCCGTGCTTGATGGCGCGCGCTATATCCTGATGGAACGCTTTGCCGAAGACGCCGCACTGCTGGCAAAGGTGCGTGACTACCTGTGGAAAAATGCCCATCTGGTTGCCAGCGTGATCGGCGGCAAGGAAGAAGAAGGCGCGAAATTCCGCGACTACTTCGATCATCACGAGCCGATTGCATCCGTACCTTCTCACCGCGCGCTGGCCATGTTCCGCGGTCGTAATGAAGGTGTGTTGCAGCTTTCGCTGAACGCCGACCCGCAATTCGATGAGCCGCCGAAAGAGAGCCACTGCGAACAGATCATCATGGATCACCTCGGTCTGCGTCTGAACAACGCGCCGGCTGATAGTTGGCGTAAAGGCGTGGTGAGCTGGACGTGGCGCATCAAGGTGTTGATGCATCTCGAAACGGAACTGATGGGAACCGTTCGCGAACGTGCAGAAGACGAAGCGATTAACGTATTTGCCCGCAACCTGCACGACCTGCTGATGGCGGCACCGGCAGGTCTGCGCGCCACCATGGGTCTCGATCCAGGTCTGCGAACCGGGGTAAAAGTCGCGGTAGTGGATGGCACCGGTAAACTGGTCGCCACCGATACCATCTATCCTCACACCGGTCAGGCGGCGAAAGCGGCCGTGGTGGTAGCGGCATTATGCGAAAAGTACAACGTGGAACTGGTGGCAATTGGTAACGGCACCGCCTCACGCGAAACCGAGCGCTTCTTCCTCGACGTACAGAAACAGTTCCCGAAAGTGACGGCACAGAAAGTGATCGTCAGCGAAGCCGGCGCGTCAGTCTATTCCGCGTCAGAACTGGCGGCCCAGGAGTTCCCGGATCTCGACGTCTCGCTGCGTGGCGCGGTATCTATTGCGCGTCGTCTGCAGGATCCCCTCGCAGAGCTGGTGAAAATCGATCCGAAATCGATCGGGGTTGGTCAATATCAGCATGATGTCAGCCAGACGCAGTTAGCCCGCAAGCTGGATGCAGTGGTGGAAGACTGTGTAAACGCCGTCGGCGTCGACCTGAACACGGCATCGGTTCCGCTGTTAACCCGCGTGGCCGGTCTGACCCGCATGATGGCGCAGAATATCGTGACCTGGCGCGATGAGAACGGCCAGTTCCAGAATCGTCAGCAGCTGTTGAAAGTCAGTCGTCTGGGACCGAAAGCCTTCGAGCAGTGCGCAGGTTTCTTGCGTATTAACCACGGCGATAACCCGCTTGATGCTTCCACGGTTCACCCGGAAGCGTATCCGGTCGTGGAGCGCATTCTGGCGGCAACTCAACAGGCCCTGAAAGACCTGATGGGTAACAGCAGCGAACTGCGCAATCTGAAAGCCGTCGATTTCACCGACGACAAGTTTGGTGTCCCAACCGTCAGCGACATCATTAAAGAACTGGAGAAACCAGGGCGCGATCCGCGTCCGGAGTTCAAAACCGCGCAGTTTGCCGATGGTGTGGAGACCATGAACGATCTGCAGCCGGGGATGATTCTCGAAGGCGCGGTCACCAACGTCACCAACTTTGGCGCGTTTGTGGATATCGGCGTTCACCAGGATGGTCTGGTCCATATCTCATCGCTATCGAACAAGTTCGTCGAAGATCCGCATACCGTGGTGAAAGCTGGCGATATCGTGAAGGTGAAAGTGCTGGAAGTTGACCTGCAGCGTAAGCGTATTGCCCTGACGATGCGCCTGGACGAACAGCCGGGTGAAGCCAATTCCCGTCGTGGCGGCGGCGGAAACGACCGTCCGGCAGCGAAAGTGGCAAAACCGCGTAGCCGTGAAGCGCAGCCCGCTGGCAACAGCGCGATGATGGATGCGCTGGCGGCAGCAATGGGTAAAAAACGTTAAGTTTGGATTATGTGCCGGATAGCGATGGAAACATCGTATCCGGCATATTGTCACTGTTCTCTCTCACCATCCCCACTGTATTTTTCACCTCGTTAACAGATGAAACCTTAATTAAACATTAACAACGTTAATTTATTAAAAATTCAAATCATTTTACCTGGCGGTTATTATTTTTGAGCCATATCAAAAATGGCGCAGATTATTATTCAAACCAACATTCCGTCACATTTAATCGGTTGAAGATAAAAACCATTCTCATTATCATTGTATTGTAGAATATTTAGTCTTTCCTTCGTTGGCTAATCATCTGGTCTCATGCCGCGCCACTTTGCCCCATGAGGTAAACATCCAGTGAGTGAGAAACAAGTAGGCTCTTATGCAATTTGCTCCAGATACTGCGTGGAAAATTACCGGCTTTGCCCGTGAAATAAGCCCTGCATACCGTCAGAAACTGCTCTCCCTCGGCATGCTTCCGGGGTCCTCATTTAACGTAGTGCGCGTCGCTCCCTTAGGCGATCCTGTTCATATTGAAACACGCCGCGTTAGCCTGGTATTGCGTAAAAAAGACCTGGCATTATTAGAACTGGAAGCGGTTTCCTGTTAATACAGTGAGTCTATAACGATGAAAAAATTAACCATTGGCTTAATTGGTAATCCAAATTCCGGCAAGACGACGCTGTTTAACCAACTGACCGGCGCCCGACAACGCGTAGGCAACTGGGCCGGGGTCACGGTGGAACGTAAAGAGGGGCAATTTTCAACCACGGATCATCAGGTCACGCTGGTCGATCTGCCCGGCACATATTCGCTCACCACCATCTCTTCACAAACCTCTCTGGATGAACAGATTGCCTGCCACTATATTCTGAGCGGCGACGCCGACCTGTTAATTAACGTGGTGGATGCCTCAAACCTTGAACGTAATCTCTATCTGACGCTACAACTGCTTGAGCTGGGCATTCCCTGCATTGTCGCACTCAACATGCTCGACATTGCGGAAAAACAGCAAATCCGGATTGATATCGATGCCCTTTCAGCCCGTCTTGGGTGCCCGGTTGTCCCGCTGGTTTCCACTCGCGGACGCGGTATTGAAGCGCTGAAGCTGGCGATTGACCGCCACAGCGAAAATGAAAACGTCGAACTGGTGCATTACGCCCAGCCGTTGCTGCGTGAGGCCGATAGACTGGCGAACGCAATGGCAAAAGAGATGCCAGCACAACAGCGTCGCTGGCTCGGCCTGCAAATGCTGGAAGGGGATATCTACAGCCGGGCATACGCTGGTGACGCCGCGGCGCAGTTGGAGATTTCTCTGGCGCATCTGAGTGATGAGATGGACGATCCGGCGCTACATATCGCCGATGCGCGTTACCAGTGCATTGCGGCGATCTGCGACGTGGTAAGCAACACCCTGACGGCAGAGCCCAGCCGCTTTACGACGGCAGTGGACAAAATCATCCTCAACCGTTTTCTGGGTCTGCCTATTTTCCTGTTTGTGATGTACCTGATGTTCCTGCTCGCCATAAACATTGGCGGCGCGTTGGCCCCGATTTTTGATGCCGGCTCTGTGGCGATCTTTATTCATGGGATTCAGTGGATCGGCTATACCCTTCACTTCCCGGACTGGCTGACCATCTTCCTCGCGCAAGGGCTGGGCGGCGGGATTAACACTGTTCTGCCGCTGGTCCCGCAGATCGGCATGATGTACCTGTTCCTCTCGTTCCTCGAAGACTCTGGTTACATGGCGCGGGCGGCGTTTGTGATGGACCGTTTGATGCAGGCGCTGGGACTGCCGGGTAAATCGTTCGTCCCACTGATTGTCGGCTTTGGCTGCAACGTACCGTCGGTGATGGGAGCCCGTACCCTGGATGCGCCACGCGAGCGTCTGATGACAATCATGATGGCTCCGTTCATGTCCTGTGGTGCGCGACTGGCGATTTTCGCCGTGTTTGCCGCGGCCTTCTTCGGGCAAAATGGCGCACTGGCGGTATTCTCGCTGTACGTGTTGGGCATTGTGATGGCGGTGCTCACCGGCCTGATGCTCAAACACACCATTATGCGTGGCGAAGCCTCCCCGTTTGTCATGGAGCTTCCGGTTTATCACGTTCCGCATATCAAGAGTCTGATCATCCAGACCTGGCAGCGCCTGAAAGGATTTGTGCTGCGTGCCGGGAAAGTGATCGTCATTGTCAGCATCTTCCTGAGCGCGTTTAACAGTTTCTCGCTGAGCGGCAAAATTGTCGATAACATCAACGACTCAGCGCTGGCCTCCGTCAGCCGTGCCATCACCCCCATCTTCAAGCCGATTGGCGTTCACGAAGACAACTGGCAGGCAACGGTCGGACTGTTCACAGGCGCGATGGCAAAAGAAGTGGTGGTCGGGACGCTCAACACGCTCTATACCGCGGAAAATATTCAGGATGAGGAATTTAATCCGGCTGAATTTAATCTTGGGGATGAACTGCTGAGCGCGCTGGATGAAACCTGGCAGAGTCTGAAAGATACCTTTAGCCTGAGCGTGCTGGCAAACCCTATCGAAGCCAGCAAAGGCGACGGTGAAATGGCGACCGGCGCAATGGGCGTAATGGATGCGAAATTTGGCAGCGCCGCAGCGGCCTATAGCTACCTGATTTTCGTCCTGCTGTACGTTCCGTGCATCTCGGTAATGGGGGCAATTGCCCGTGAATCCAGCCGCGGCTGGATGGGTTTCTCCATTCTGTGGGGTCTGAACATCGCCTACTCGCTGTCAACCGTGTTCTACCAGGTTGCCAGCTACAGTGAGCACCCGCGATACAGTCTGGTCTGCATCCTGGCTGTGATTCTGTTTAACGTTGTGGTTCTGGGACTGCTGCGTCGGGCGCGGAGCCGGGTGAATGTCAATCTGCTGGCAACGCGGAAAAACGCCAGCGACTGCTGTACCCGCGCCACCACCGGCGATTGCCACTAAGGTGTCACAATGGCTTCGCTAATTCAGGTTCGCGATTTACTGGCCTTGCAAGGACGCATGGAGGCAGAGCAAATCAGCCGTACATTGCATACGCCGCAGCCGATGATCGACGCCATGCTCAATCAACTGGAGACAATGGGTAAAGCCACACGGATTCAGGAGGAGCCTGACGGCTGTCTCTCCGGAAGTTGCAAGAGTTGCCCGGAAGGCAAAGCCTGTCTGCGTGAATGGTGGGCGCTGCGTTAGATTTACGCCGGATGGCGCGGTGAACGTCGCCATCCGGTATTTTGCGCACCAGGTTCCATAAAACTAAATCACTTTCAGTAAGCCAACGATTTCCTCCCACCTTCTTCGCATTGTTAACAACAGGAAGATGCTTTCCTCCCCTCCTGCCAGATAGAGTCACGCCATCTTTTATTCCGGTGAGGGATCGCCATGAATACGGCTTCCAGTACGACACCGCACGATGCGATTTTCAAAACATTTTTGAGCCACCCGGCGACCGCGCAGGATTTTCTTCAACTCCACCTTCCTGCCTCATTGCGTTCGCTTTGCGACCTACAGACGCTGAAACTGGAATCGACGAGTTTTATTGAAGAAGCGCTGCGCACCTACTATTGCGATGTGCTGTGGTCACTCAAAACCCGCGAAGGAGAGGGATATATCTACGTCGTCATTGAACATCAGAGCACCGCAGATCCGCACATGGCATTTCGTCTCATGCGCTACGCCATCGCGGCAATGCAACGACATCTGGATGCCGGCCACCAGACGCTTCCCCTGGTGATACCCATGCTGTTTTATCACGGTACGGTCAGTCCCTATCCTTTTTCGCTCTGCTGGTTGGACGAATTTGATGACCCGGACGCCGCACGACGACTGTATGGCGCATCTTTACCACTGGTGGATATTACCGTCGTTCCTGATGATGAGATTATGCAGCATCGTCGTGTAGCACTACTGGAACTGGTGCAAAAACACATCCGCAAGCGGGATTTAATGGGCTTAGTGGAAAAACTGGCGACTCTGCTTATTACGGGGCACGCTAATGACAACCAATTGAAAGCTCTGTTTAATTATCTGTTGCAGGCAGGCGACACCAATCGCTTTCGCGATTTTATACATGGCATGGCCGAACGATTACCCGAACACAAGGAGAGCTTGATGACTATCGCCGAAAGATTACGCCAGGAAGGACATCGCAATGGTCTTCAGGAGGGCCATATCAATGGATTACAGGAAGGGCTGGAAAAGGGTCTGGAAAAGGGCTTGCAGCAGGGTAAACGCGAGGAAGCACTGCGCATCGCCGCCACCATGCTGACTGATGGCATCGACCGTCCCACCATTCTCAGAATCACCGGGCTTACCGCCGATGACTTAATCACGCAGAACCATTAATCGCACAGGCCCGGTAAAGGAATACACTTTCCGGGCGCTTTTCCTGGTGTTATAGCCTTTGCTTCAGCGCCACCAGCGCCTGACAAAACGCATCAGGATGCGAAATAAATGGGGCATGCGCCGCCTTCGCAAAGATCAGCGACTCGCTTTCTGGCCACAGTGCATCAAGCAGTGGTACCACTTTGCGGGGAACGAGCCCGTCCAGATAGCCGTATAAACGCAGGAACGGCACCGTTAACGCTGTTAGTGGTTCACGCAAATCAACCGTCTTGAGGATCTCCAGCCCGCCGTTAAGCACTTCAACTGACGGCATCGGCAGCGCCAGCACTGTTTTCTTTAGCGCGCGGGCATCCTGACGCGCCGTTTCCGTCCCCATCGTCTGCAATGCCAGAAAACGCTCCACTGTTCGCTGGAAGTCTTCGCTGAGTTGCTGCTGGAATCCCGCCAGGACATCGGGTTTGATCCCCGGCCACCCGTCACGCGCGCTGAAACAGGGTGATGACGCCACGGTCACCAGCGCCAGAACGCGTTCTGGATGGGCTAATGCCACCTGGCTTGCCACCAATCCCCCAAGACTCCAGCCAAGCCAGATAGCTTTCTCTGGCGCCTGCTCCAACACACGCTCCGCCATCTCCCCAAGCGTCATGGCCCCAAAACCCTGGCTGCGGCCAAAGCCTGGCAAATCGACCAAATGCAGCGTGAAATGCGAGCTCAGTTCCTCGTTAATGCAATGCCATACTTCGGCGTTAAGTCCCCATCCGTGCAGCAGCACAAGATGACAATTTCCCTCACCAAGGGTCTGCCACCAGATGTCATTCATCAGTTACTGTTCTCTTTTCGCCAACAAGGATGAACCTATGCTAACAGTACCGGGATTATGCTGGCTATGCCGAATGCCGCTGGCGCTCAGTCGTTGGGGGATCTGTTCCGTCTGTGAACGCACGGTGCGTCGGCATGAGCCGCTCTGCCCACAATGCGGACTCCCCTCTGTGCAACCCACGATTCCCTGTGGTCGCTGTCTGCAAAAACCGCCGCCCTGGCAGCGACTGATTACCGTCAGCGACTACGCCCCGCCGCTCAGCACACTCATCCATCAGATTAAGTTTTCCCGACGCAGTGAGATCGCTCCAGCGCTGTCACGCGTTTTGTTGCTGGAGGTATTACTGGCGCGCCGTCAGACCGGCCTGCGCCTGCCAGACAGGCTGATCAGCGTCCCTCTCTGGCAGCGCCGCCACTGGCGCAGAGGATTTAATCAAAGCGATTTGTTATGCCAGTCGCTGTCTCGTTGGCTGCGCTGTCCCTGGGATAGTCGGAGCGTCACGCGCATTCGTCCCACCGCCACTCAGCACCATCTCAGCGCCAGATTACGCAGGCGTAACCTGAAAAATGCCTTTCGCCTTGAATTGCCGGTGAAGGGACTCCATATGGTTGTTGTGGATGATGTCATCACGACCGGGAGCACCGTCGCGGAGGTAGCGCAACTGCTTTTACGCAACGGCGCGGCGACTGTCCAGGTATGGTGCCTGTGTCGAACCTTGTAGAGCCTCGATGATGGGCGTATTATAACCAACTAAAATAGTCAACTATTAGGCCATTACTATGATCCGTATTTCCGATGCTGCACAAGCGCACTTTGCCAAACTGCTGGCAAATCAGGAAGAAGGGACGCAAATCCGTGTATTTGTGATTAATCCCGGTACGCCTAACGCTGAATGTGGTGTTTCTTATTGTCCGCCGGACGCCGTGGAAGCAACCGACACCGCCCTGAAATTTGACCTGCTGACCGCTTATGTTGATGAACTGAGTGCGCCCTATCTGGAAGACGCTGAGATCGATTTTGTGACCGATCAGTTGGGCTCTCAACTGACGCTGAAAGCGCCGAATGCGAAAATGCGTAAAGTGGCTGATGATGCGCCATTGATGGAGCGCGTGGAGTATATGCTGCAATCGCAGATTAACCCGCAGCTTGCCGGTCACGGCGGTCGTGTTTCTCTGATGGAAATCACCGACGAAGGCTACGCGATTCTGCAGTTTGGCGGCGGCTGTAACGGCTGTTCCATGGTCGACGTGACCCTCAAAGAAGGGATCGAAAAGCAGTTGCTGAACGAATTCCCAGAGCTGAAAGGCGTTCGCGACCTGACCGAACACCAGCGCGGCGAACACTCTTACTACTAAGTTCTCGGCTCGCGTATTACCCGATTATGCTTGCGCTTATCGGGCAATACGCGATCGGGCAGCGCCCTCTCAACATATTCTGCAACATCCTCTCCGATAATTTGACCTGCCTCGCATAATTTAAATTTTGCCTGCCGGGGTGATTCTCAATCACCCTATGTTACCCGTATCATTCCTGTGGGCACCAAACACACACTTAACATCCGACTAAACTAGACAGTTTTAAGGGTAATCCGTCGAGGTGCTGTTACGTCTCTGTTCCCGGTTGGGACAAACGTAGTTTGTCGTCAAAACATTGACGTTACCCATAACAAATCGAAAGGCCAGGTAAATCATGCCATTAGTCATCGTTGCTATCGGTGTAATCTTGTTATTACTCCTGATGATCCGCTTCAAAATGAACGGTTTCATCGCTCTCGTCCTGGTGGCGCTTGCGGTTGGATTGATGCAAGGAATGCCGCTGGATAAAGTCATTGGCTCCATCAAAGCCGGCGTCGGCGGTACTCTGGGGAGTCTTGCCCTGATTATGGGGTTTGGCGCCATGCTGGGCAAAATGCTGGCGGACTGCGGAGGTGCGCAACGTATCGCCACTACGCTGATTGCAAAATTTGGTAAGAAACACATTCAGTGGGCCGTAGTATTAACAGGCTTCACCGTTGGTTTTGCACTGTTCTATGAAGTGGGCTTCGTGTTGATGCTGCCGCTGGTCTTTACCATTGCGGCCGCCGCCAACATTCCGCTGCTGTATGTCGGTGTTCCGATGGCCGCCGCGCTCTCCGTAACGCACGGCTTCCTGCCGCCGCACCCGGGCCCGACCGCTATCGCCACCATATTCCATGCTGATATGGGTAAAACTCTGCTGTTCGGTACGATTCTGGCAATCCCGACCGTGATTCTGGCAGGTCCAGTCTTTGCCCGCTGCCTGAAAGGCATTGATAAGCCTATTCCGGAAGGTCTGTACAGCGCGAAAACCTTCACTGAAGAAGAGATGCCGAGCTTTGGCGTCAGTGTCTGGACTTCACTGGTTCCGGTTGTGCTGATGGCGATGCGTGCCATTGCAGAAATGATCCTGCCGAAAGGCCACGCCTTCCTGCCTGTTGCCGAGTTCTTTGGTGACCCGGTGATGGCAACCCTGATTGCGGTGCTGATCGCTATGTTCACCTTCGGTCTGAACCGTGGTCGTTCGATGGATCAGATTAACGATACGCTGATCTCTTCCATCAAAATTATCGCGATGATGCTGTTGATCATCGGTGGTGGCGGTGCGTTCAAGCAGGTACTGGTCGACAGCGGCGTGGACAAATACATTGCATCCATGATGCATGAAACCAACATTTCTCCGCTGCTAATGGCGTGGTCTATCGCCGCCGTTCTGCGTATCGCGTTGGGTTCCGCTACCGTTGCCGCCATTACCGCGGGTGGGATTGTTGCACCGCTGATCGCCACCACCGGCGTCAGCCCTGAGCTGATGGTGATTGCCGTCGGTTCCGGTAGCGTCATCTTCTCTCACGTGAACGATCCAGGCTTCTGGCTGTTCAAAGAGTACTTTAACCTGACGATCGGCGAGACCATTAAGTCCTGGTCGATGCTGGAAACCATTATCTCTGTTTGCGGCCTGATTGGGTGTCTGCTGCTGGGAACCGTGGTTTAACGCTAAAAAAGAACCCGCCTACTGGCGGGTTCTTTATTTTCACTTCTTCTTCGCTGCCGCTTTTCGCCGCTTATCCAGATCCTTAATCAGCTTGTTCACCCGTTCATCGGCAAACATCGCTTCAAGCGTGGTGGAAAGCTTACGACGCCAGTTTTTGTACTGCGAACTGGTCCCCGGAATATTGACCGGCTCCGCCATATTCAGCCAGTCTTCCGGCTGCAACCCTAATAACGCGCTGTTACTGTCGGCAATATAACGCTGCATCCCCCGATTGAGCATCGGCGTCATCGCCATCAGCGAGGCCTTATGTCCGACCCGTTTTGGCAGACAACCGTACTTATGCAGCGCATCTAATAGCCCCTGTTTCGCACGCTCACGGTCCTGATACAGTCCGCGCAGCACCGCTTCATCAGGGTACAGTCCCAGCGCTTTGCCGAGCGTCAGGTCACCGCTGTCCCAATAGCCCTTGAGCGTAGGAAGATCATGCGTCGTCGCGACAGCCATTGATTGTTCCGGATACGCTTTCGGCGCACGGTAGTTCTTCTCATGGTCGTTCTCAAAATAGAGCACTTTGTAAGAGTACACGCCGCTGGTTCGCAACTTGCCAACAATCTCCACCGGAACGGTCCCCAGATCTTCACCAATCACCATGCAGTGATGACGCTGACTTTCCAGCGCCAGAATCGACAGCAGGTCGTCTACCGGATAGTGAACATAGGCCCCCTGGTCGGCGGTTTCACCGTAGGGGATCCACCACAAACGCAGCATCGACATCACGTGATCGATGCGCAGCGCGCCGCAGTTTTGCATATTCGCCCGCAGGAGTTCGATAAACGGCTCGTAGGCGCGCGCCGTGATGATATGCGGATCCATCGGCGGCAGCCCCCAGTTCTGACCGAGAGGGCCGAGGATATCCGGCGGCGCGCCAACGGAGGCTTTCAGGCAATACAGCTCGCGATCGCACCAGGTTTCCGCCCCACCTTCCGCCACGCCTACCGCCAGATCGCGATACAGGCCAATCGGCATCGTAAAGCCCTGACTGGTCTCCCAGCAGGCGGCAAACTGGGTGTATGCCAGCCATTGCAACCAGAGCCAGAAATCCACCTCATCATGATGCTCGAGACAGAATTTTTTCACCTCCGGCGAATCAATCGACTGATAAGCCTTCGGCCAGACCGGCCAGCCCCAGCGCAATGCGTCCTCTTTCACCTGATGGGCATGCAGCGCATCAAACGCCGCCTGCCAGTACAGACTATCGCCTTCCTGAGCAACGAACGCCCGGAACGCCGCCATTTGCTCATCGTCGCGTGCGGCAAACCCTTTCCACGCCATGCGCAGCGCCGTCATTTTCAGCGCGGTGACGGTGGAATAATCAACCCATTCAGCGTCCCGTGCCTGTTGCAGCGCCTTTTGCGTGGCGGGCTTCTGCCACCAGGCCTGCGCCTCTTTACTCAGGCGAAAATCGTCTACGGCGTTCACGTCGATGTAAATGACGTTCAGCCAGCGGCGCGAGGACGGGCTGTACGGGCTGGCGCTCTCCGGGTTTGCCGGATAGAGCGCGTGGATCGGGTTGAGGCCGATAAACGCGCCCCCACGCTTCGCCACATCCGCCAGCATTGACTTCAGATCGCCAAAGTCGCCAATCCCCCAGTTGCGCTCTGAACGCAGCGTATACAGCTGAACACAGGCCCCCCAGATTTTCTGGCCGTTCAGCAGCGCCTGCGGCTCATAGCAGCGTTTTGGCGCCACAATGACACGGCAATGGTGGCGCTGCTCATCCTGCGTCAGGGTCAGCGTGTGATAGCCCAGCGGCAGCTTTGTCGGCAGATTAAAAGACTTCCCGCCAGTGGCATGCCCCTTAAACTGCTCCCCCTCTTCGGTGGTCAACAGCCAGTTAAATTCACCGTGTCCTTCCACCGCCAGCGGCATCTTTTTGCCTGCGGTGTAGACCATCACATTCGGCACCGGCGTCACCGCCACTTTTGTGGCGGCGGCGGTACGGTGCATCGCATCCAACAAACGTCGCTTGGTTTCGGCACCAATTGACTGCGGTTTGCCGTGGGCATTGATATAATTGGGACTGATCCCCGCCGCCAGCGCGGCATTATCCAGACGTTTGTGATCCATCGCGCTTCCTTAGCGTTTCGCCTGCCAGATTCGGGTCTGATAATCGCGAATGGAGCGATCCGAGCTGAACATACCGCAGCGTGCGGAGTTCAGGATCGCCGCACGCGTCCAGGCCTCCTGGTCACGATACAACACATCCACCTGTTTCTGCGCCTCAACATAGGCCGCAAAGTCCGCCATGACCAGATACGGATCGCCACCCTGTTTGCCCAGACTGTGCAGCATCTGGTCAAAGGCGTGCTTATCACCGCCGCTGAACTTCCCGCTTTCCAGTTCTTTCAGCACGGCATTGAGCACTTTGTCCTTCTTGCGCCATTTCAGCGGATCGTAGCCTTTAGCTTTCAGCGCCTTCACCTCTTCCACGGTATGACCAAAGATAAAGATATTCTCGTCACCCACTTTCTCGGCGATTTCCACGTTCGCGCCGTCCAGCGTACCGACCGTCAGCGCGCCGTTGAGCGCCAGCTTCATATTGCCAGTACCGGAAGCCTCTTTCCCTGCGGTGGAGATCTGCTCGGAGATATCCGCCGCCGGAATCAGCATTTCTGCTGCTGACACACAGTAATCCGGCAGGAATACCACTTTCAGTTTATCGCCGACTTTCGGGTCGTTATTGATGGTTTCCGCCACCTTGTTAATGGCAAAAATGATGTTTTTCGCCAGGTAATAACCCGGTGCCGCCTTCGCGCCAAACAGGAATACGCGCGGCACGCGGTCTGCCTGCGGGTTCTCACGAATCTCTTTATACAGCGCAAGGATATGCAGCAGGTTCAGGTGCTGACGCTTGTACTCGTGCAGGCGTTTAATTTGAATGTCGAAAATCGCCTGCGGATTGATCTCAACCCCCGTGCGGGCCTTCACAAACGCAGCCAGACGCACCTTATTCGCCTGCTTGATATCACGCCAGGTCTTGCGGAATTTAGCATCGTCGGCGTACTTCTCAAGGTTGATCAATTGGTCGAGATCGTTCGCCCACTCTTTCTTCAGCGTTTTATCAAACAATGCGGCCAGTGCCGGGTTGCACTGCTTGATCCAGCGACGCGGCGTGATGCCGTTGGTCACGTTATGGAATTTGTTCGGCCACAGCTGGTGATATTCCGGGAACAGATCTTTCACCACCAGATCGGAGTGCAGCGCCGCAACGCCATTGACCGCAAAGCCGCTGACTACGCACATGTTCGCCATGCGCACCTGTTTGTCGTGGACCACTGCCAGCTTCGCCCAAACCTGTTTGTCGCCGGGCCAGGTTTTATCGACCTGTTTCTTAAAGCGATCGTTAATCTCTTTGATGATCTGCATATGGCGCGGCAGCAGCGCTTTCACCAGCTTCTCATCCCAGCACTCCAACGCTTCTGGCATCAGGGTATGGTTGGTATAGGCGAAGGTTTTGCTGGTGATTGCCCAGGCGTCGTCCCAGTTCATCTGGTGTTCGTCAAGCAGCACACGCAACAGTTCCGGAATCGCAATCGTCGGGTGGGTATCGTTCAGTTGAATGACTTCGTAATCCGCCAGTTCATGCAGTTTGCGACCCGCCAGATGATGGCGACGCAGAATATCGGCCACCGAACAGGCGCACTGGAAGTATTGCTGCATCAGACGCAGCTTCTTACCTGCGGTGTGATTGTCGTTCGGATAAAGCACTTTGGTCAGTTTATCGGCATCGATCCCCTGCTGTTCCGCACGCAGAAAATCGCCGTCGTTAAATTTGGTCAGGTTAAACGGATGCGCATGAGTGGCCTGCCACAGACGCAGCGGTTGCGCCACGCCGTTACGGTAACCCAGCACCGGCAGATCCCACGCCTGCCCGGTAATCACAAAACCGGATTCCCAATGACCCTCTTTTGTCACCTTGCCGCCAATACCGACCTGCACATCAAGCTGCTCGTTATGACGAAACCACGGATAGCTGCCGCGATGCCAGTCATCCGGCGCTTCCATTTGCTGACCATCAGCAAACGACTGACGGAACAGACCGTACTGGTAGTTCAGACCATAACCGGTGGCAGATTGACCCACGGTCGCCATCGAATCCAGGAAGCAGGCAGCAAGACGACCTAATCCCCCGTTGCCTAACGCCGGGTCGATCTCCTCTTCCAGCAGATCGGTCAGGTTGACGTCATGCGTTTTTAGCGCGTCGCTCACCGCCTGATACCAGCCCAGGTTAAGCAGGTTATTCCCCGTCAGACGACCAATCAGGAACTCCATTGAGATGTAGTTCACATGGCGCTGGTTTTTCGCCGGTTTCGCCACAGGTTGTGCACTGAGGAGTTCCGCCAGCGCGCCGCTGACGGCGTGCCACCATTGACGGGGCGTCATCTCGTGAGCTGACAGTAAACCGAAATGCTGCCACTGACGCGTCAGGGCAGCCTGAAATTGCTCTTGATTGAAGGTAGGCTGTGACATAGGAATTCCGGGTCCTTTGGTAAAAAAACAACGTTATCGCTAGTTTGCCAGGCTCAATGTTGACCTTCCTCATCCCACTCTGGATTAGGCGGGGAGGAGTAGTGGGGATGAGCGAAAAAGTGTGATCGCCGCCACTTAAAGGTAGCGTACTGAATGAGGATAGGTGACAAATTCGCCGCACTGAAGACAAGGTTAGCACCCGGTGATTGCAAATTTCAGAAAGCACTCGTCAGGTATATGTTAATGGAGAAATAGTTTCTAACCTGAAATATCAAAAGGCTGTTGGAATAATCGTACTGATATTTAATTCCCGTCACGTTATAGAGCCCCTTTCGCTAATAAAAGCAAAGACCATAGGGATAAAATGATCCTATTTCACCCCGTAGAATCGCCCCTCCAACCCAGACGGTTTGCGCCTTGCACGCGATTGAAAGCGGTTTCTGTCATTGTTATAAAGATTTGTGACAGAGTGCAAATTCAGAAACACAAAAAGACCTCTTAACTTGCATTAAGGTGCTTTCTGGCCGACCTTATATCTATTAATTACGAAGCGCAAAAAAAATCGCAGTCCCCCATTTTCCACAGTGAAGTGCTAACTATGTTGATTCCGTCTAAACTCAGTCGTCCGGTTCGACTCGACCATACGGTGGTTCGTGAGCGCCTGTTGGCTAAACTTTCCGGCGCGAACAATTTCAGGCTGGCCCTGATCACAAGTCCAGCAGGTTATGGGAAGACCACGCTCATTTCGCAATGGGCCGCCGGGAAAAGTGAGCTCGGTTGGTACTCGCTGGATGAGGGAGACAACCAGCAAGAGCGTTTTGCCAGCTATCTGATTGCCGCGGTACAGCAGGCCACCAACGGCCATTGCACCACCAGCGAAGTGATGGTGCAAAAACGTCAGTATGTCAGTCTGACCTCGCTTTTCGCACAGCTCTTTATTGAACTGGCGGAGTGGCATCGCCCGCTGTATCTGGTCATCGATGATTACCATCTGATCACGAATCCTGTGATTCATGAATCCATGCGCTTCTTCCTGCGTCATCAGCCTGAAAATCTTACGCTGGTGGTGCTGTCGCGTAACTTACCGCAGTTGGGAATTGCCAACCTGCGCGTGCGCGATCAGCTTCTGGAGATAGGCAGCCAGCAGTTGGCCTTTAATCATCAGGAAGCAAAACAGTTTTTTGACCGTCGCTTGTCCTCCCCAATCGAAGCCGCCGAAAGCAGCCGGATGTGTGACGATGTGGCGGGCTGGGCAACCGCATTACAGCTCATCGCCCTCTCCGCACGGCAGAACAACCACTCTGCGCACCAGTCGGCACGTCGTCTGGCAGGCATTAACGCCAGCCATCTCTCGGATTATCTGGTGGATGAAGTGCTGGACAGCGTTGATGTCAGCACCCGTCTCTTCCTGTTGAAAAGCGCGGTGTTACGTTCAATGAACGACGCGCTGATCGTTCGTGTGACCGGTGAAGAGAACGGTCAGATGCGGCTGGAAGAGATCGAGCGTCAGGGACTTTTCCTGCAACGGATGGATGACACCGGCGAATGGTTCAGCTACCACCCGCTGTTTGGCAGTTTCCTGCGTCAGCGCTGCCAGTGGGAACTGGCGACAGAGTTACCCGATATCCATCGCGCCGCCGCTGAGAGTTGGATGGCGCAGGGTTTCCCCAGTGAGGCCATCCACCACGCGCTGGCGGCAGGCGATGCACATATGCTGCGCGATATCTTGCTTAACCATGCCTGGGGATTGTTCAACCACAGCGAACTGGCGCTGCTGGAAGAGTCGTTAAGAGCGCTACCGTGGGAAAGCCTGCTGGAGAATCCGCGTCTGGTATTGCTACAGGCCTGGCTGATGCAGAGCCAGCACCGCTATAGCGAAGTGAACACCCTGCTGGCCCGTGCTGAACAAGAGATTCAGGGCGTAATGGACAGCACGCTGCACGCCGAGTTTAACGCGCTCCGCGCGCAGGTGGCGATCAACGACGGTAATCCCGATGAGGCTGAACATCTGGCAAAACAGGCGCTGGATGAGTTGCCCATCGCCTTGTACTACAGCCGTATTGTTGCGACCTCGGTACACGGTGAAGTGCTGCACTGTAAGGGCGACCTCTCTCGCTCTTTGACGTTAATGCAGCAGACCGAACAGATGGCGCGTCATCATGATGTCTGGCACTACGCACTCTGGAGCCTGATCCAGCAGAGTGAAATTCTCTTTGCCCAGGGATTCTTGCAGGCCGCCTGGGAAACCCAGGAGAAAGCGTTCCAGTTGATTAAAGATCAGCATCTGGAGCAGTTGCCCATGCACGAGTTCCTGGTGCGCATTCGTGCCCAACTGCTATGGGCGTGGGCGCGACTGGACGAAGCCGAAGCCTCCGCGCGCAGCGGCATCGAAGTGCTCTCCGCCTTTCAGCCGCAGCAGCAACTACAGTGCCTGGCGCTGCTGGTTCAGTGTTCGCTGGCCCGTGGCGATCTGGACAATGCCCGCAGCCATCTTAACCGTCTGGAGAATCTGCTTGGCAACGGTCACTACCACAGTGACTGGATCTCAAACGCTGATAAGGTTCGGGTGATCTACTGGCAAATGACCGGCGATAAAAAGTCGGCCGCCAACTGGCTGCGCCAGACGCCGAAACCAGAGTTCGCCAACAACCACTTCCTGCAAGGCCAGTGGCGCAATATCGCCAGAGCGCAAATTCTGCTGGGCGAATTTGAACCCGCAGAGATCGTACTGGAAGAGTTGAATGAAAACGCGCGCAGCCTTCGCCTGATGAGCGATCTGAACCGTAACCTGCTGCTGCTTAACCAGTTGTACTGGCAGGCCGGACGCAAAAATGACGCTCAACGCGTGCTGCTTGATGCCCTGCAATTAGCCAATCGTACCGGATTCATCAGCCATTTTGTGATTGAAGGCGAATCAATGGCGCAACAGTTACGCCAGCTGATTCAACTGAATACACTACCGGAACTGGATCAGCACCGCGCGCAGCGCATTCTGCGTGAAATCAACCAGCATCACCGCCACAAGTACGCCCACTTTGACGAAGGCTTTGTTGAGCGCCTGCTGAACCATCCGGAAGTACCGGAACTGATCCGCACCAGTCCGCTGACGCAGCGTGAATGGCAGGTGCTGGGGCTGATTTATTCTGGCTACAGCAACGAGCAGATCGCTGGCGAACTGGCGGTAGCAGCGACGACGATCAAAACGCATATCCGTAATCTGTATCAGAAACTGGGCGTAGCGCACCGTCAGGATGCGGTACAACACGCACAGCGACTGCTGAAAATGATGGGTTATGGGGTGTAGCGCCACCGGGTTTTACTGGGGCTAACATCACATATGTTCTGACGCGAACTGATGCGCCTGGCAGGTAATGAATTCCGCAAACGCCGTGACGCCAGGTGCAGGATGTCGTCCCTTCGGGGTCACCAGGTAGATTGCCCGTTCCAGCGCCAGATCTTCAAACGGCAAAATCACGATATCTTTATGGTTGAACTGGAACAGGGTCAATCCGGTCGTAATACTGATCCCGTAATTGGCAGCAATCAGGCCCATCATCGTAGTGAGCTGTCGTACTTCCAGTTGATAATCAAAACTCATGGCCAGATTTTCACAGAGCTTATCGGTGTACTGCCGAATGCTGGTCCCAACGCTGAAAGCAATAAAGGGATAATCGCAGACCTGACTGAGTGATACCGAAGATTGTTTCGCCAGAGGATGTTCGCGATGGCAGAGCAGATAAAATTTATCCGAAAACAATAGCGTCGAATCGAACGTGGTCAGCGAGGGTTGTCCGGCGGTTAACGCCATGTCCGCCTGACCATCCAGCAACGCCTTCAGACAGCGATCCCACTGGGTGTCGATCAATTTCACATTACTTTGTGGCACCTTCTTACTGTATTTCACCAGGATTTCAGGTAGCCACTCCACCGCCAGCGAAGGCAACACCGCGAGGGTGATATTGTTGCTGTTTCCTGCCACCCGGTCTTTGATTTCACCCACGGCATCGTCGTGGCTCTGAACAATATTGCGCGCCAGATCGAGAAAATGAATGCCATCCGCATTCAACAACACTCGCCGCGTATCTCTGTCGAATAGCCGGTAGCCAATTTCCTCTTCCAGTGATGCAATCAAGGTACTAAACGCGGGCTGAGAAAGGTTAAACCGCCGGGCGGCCTGAGTAAAACTATCAGCCTCACTTAATATTAAAAATGCCCTGAGTTGCTTAATCGAAAGATTCATTTCACACTCCTGCCATCGGAATCATTAATTATTTTATCGGTTTTTAAAATGAATAAAAGGCGGTTAATTTCTTTTTATGACTCACCCCACATTAACCACATTTTAATTTCGATGAGTGAGTTCATCCCCACTAAAGGCGTTTAAGCATAACAAACCCAACAGCCTAAATAACCCCCTGTTTATAAGGTGTATTTTATACCCAAACAAAATTGCTATAACGTTATTTTTATTTCAAATAATAGCATTAAGCTTTGCGTCAAATGACTCCATCGGATTTACAAATTAGTACCACCTTGCACACTGTGATAAAAATTAATGCACTGATAAAACATATAATCCTCTGCACATAGTTAACATTGTATTTACTTTCATACATTCCGACGCAGATAAATTTATAAAAATATTAAGGAGAAACACATGCTGGCGCTAATAGGTGTGCTTACTATAGCCACCTTATTATTTTTTATCATGTCTAAAAGGATGTCACCTCTGGTTGCCCTGATCGTCATTCCGGTAATTGGCGCACTGGCTGCAGGCTGCGGAACGGATACGGCAAAATATGTGGTCGAAGGCATCACAAAACTGGCCCCGATGGCGGCGATGTTTGTCTTTGCGATCGCATTTTTTGGCGTCGTGACGGATGCCGGGATGTTTGACCCTATCGTGCGCGGCATTTTGCGCTTTGTAGGGACCAACCCGGTTAAAATCATCATCGGAACGGGTCTTCTGGCGCTTATCGCCCATCTTGACGGCAATGGCGCAGTAACGTTTTTAATTACGGTCCCCACCATGCTGCCGCTGTTCAACCGCCTCGGCATGGACAAACGGATCCTGCTTGGTATTGTTGCGCTCAGCGCCGGGGTCAACTTTTTACCCTGGACCGGCCCGATGATTCGCGCCTCTGCCGCGTTAAACGTCACCACCCATGATCTCTTTATCCCGCTAATTCCGGCGCAGCTCGCAGGCCTGACCTTTATGGTCCTGATGGGCTGGTACTGGGGAAAACGTGAAGAAAAGCGCCTTGGCGCAGCTCACTTTGCCGCTGCCGCAGGCGATTTCTCGCATCATAAGGAACTGACCGAGCAGGAAAAAGTCCTGCGTCGTCCGCACCTTTTCTGGGTCAACATCGCGCTGGTCATTGCCGTGATCGGCACGATGGTCTTCACCCGAATCTCCCCCACCGTCGCCTTCATGATCGCCCTGACGCTGGCGCTGATGATCAACTACCCGAATGTTGAAATGCAGAAAGAACGGATCAACGCCCACGCAAAAGCCGCGCTGATGATGGCCAGTATCCTGTTCGCGGCGGGGGCTTTTACCGGGATCATGGGCGGCGCAGGCATGCTCAAAGCCATGTCTCACGCGGCGGTAGAGTTTATGCCTGCGGCACTGGCATCCCATATTCCGTTCATCGTCGGTCTAATCTCGATGCCGCTGTCGCTGATTTTCGATCCCGACTCTTACTACTTCGGCATTATGCCTGTCGTCGCACATACCGTGGACATCATGGGTATCCCCGCCATTCAGGTCGCTCAGGCATCGGTGCTGGGTCAGATGACCACGGGCTTCCCGGTCAGCCCGCTGACCCCCGCGACCTTCCTGTTGGTCAGCCTTGCCGGTGTCGACCTCGCGGATCACCAAAAATTCTCTATCCCGGTCCTGTGGGCAGCCAGCGTCATTATGACCTTTGCCGCCGCCCTCACCGGCGTCTTCCCGATTTGACAGCACATTTTTGTGACGAATAAAGGAAATAAAATGAAAACAATTCGAATTGGTTCCGGAGCAGGCTACGCAGGCGATCGCATTGAACCTGCGGTTGAACTAGCCGAAAAAGGGGAACTGGATTATCTGGTGTTTGAATGTCTGGCAGAACGCACCATCGCCATTGGACAAAAACAGAAGCAACAGGATCCGAACAAAGGCTATAACGAACTGCTCGAAGCGCGGATGCGTGCGGTGTTACCGACCTGTCACGCTAAAAGCGTACGGATCATCTCTAACATGGGTTCCGCCAACCCGGTCGCCGCCGGAAAAGCGGTACTAAAGATTGCCCAGGAACTGGGTCTGCACGGCCTTAAAGTCGCGGTGGTCACTGGCGATGAGGTGTTGTCACTCATTCAGTCTATGGACCTGACGCTGGATGAAGCCGGCGTCCCCGTCTCTCGCTTTGAAAAAACCTTACTTTCCGCAAACGCGTATTTAGGTGCGGCGGGGCTACTGGAAGCGCTTGATTCCGATGCGGATGTGGTGATTGCCGGACGCGTCGCGGACCCTTCTCTTTTCCTTGCCCCGATGATGCATGAGTTCAACTGGGCCGCTGATGACTGGCAGCATCTGGGCATGGGGACCTGTATCGGTCATCTTCTGGAATGCGCCGGACAAATTACCGGCGGATATTATGCCGATCCGGGGGTGAAGGATGTCCCTAATCTGGCACACCTCGGTTTTCCGCTGGCTGAAGTCAGTGAAGATGGCAACGCCACCATTACCAAAGTGGCCGGTTCCGGCGGACGGGTCACCGAAGACACCTGCAAAGAGCAACTGCTGTACGAAATCCACCGACCGGATCGTTATCTCACCCCTGACGTGGTCGCTGACTTTAGCCATGTGCGTTTCAGCCAGTGTGGTCCGGATGCCGTGCGGGTTACTGGTGCAACGGGTGCGCCGCGAACCGAAACGCTGAAGGTTTCCGTCGGTTATCAGGATGGCTTTATCGGAGAAGGTGAGATTTCTTACGCCGGTCCGGGCGCGGTAAATCGCGGCCGTCTCGCACTCGACATCGTGCGTGAGCGTTTCGCCATTTGTCATGTTAACGCAGAAGAAACACGTTATGACCTCATTGGCGTCAATGCGCTGCATGGTGAAACGCGCGGTCAGTACAGCGATCCCTATGAAGTGCGCGCCCGCGTTGCTGCTCGCTGCGCCACCCGCGCGCAGGCGGTTACCGTCGGTAACGAAGTGGAAACGCTCTATACCAATGGTCCTGCGGGCGGCGGCGGCGTCATGAAATCGGTAAAAGAAATCCTGGCCATAGATTCCACGCTTATTCCGCGTCAATGCGTTCAACACCACGTTACCGTCCTGGAGAATAAATAATGAAATTACGTGAAATTGCTCATTCCCGTACCGGAGACAAAGGAAATATTTCCAATATTTCATTAATTGCCTGGCGTCCGGAAGATTATGCCATGCTGACAGAACAGGTCACCGCCGAAAAAGTCAAAACCTGGTTTGGCGATATCGTACAGGGCGAAGTGATTCGTTATGAATTACCGGAACTCGGCGCGCTGAATTTCGTGATGCATAAAGCGCTGGGAGGTGGCGTCACTCGCTCACTGGCGCTGGATATGCACGGCAAAGGGCTGAGTTCCGCGTTGCTGGATATGCCCATTTAATTTATTTCGGACACGAACATCCTCAATCTTCGGTGGGGTTTTATTACCCCGCCTGGGGCCCCCTGTTCTCAAAACGGCAAGTACACCATTATGCAAAACAAAAGAATAACGGCGGATAAATTCCGCGAATTATTACATGACGGCATGAGCATTATGTTTGGCGGCTTCATGGGCGTCGGGACGCCGGAATATCTGGTGGCAGAAATTATGCGCTCCGGTGTAAAAGCGTTAACCCTCATCGGTAATGACACCGCTTTTGTCGATAAAGGTATTGGCCCTCTGATTTCTAACGGCCAGGTCAAAAAAGTGATCGCCTCACATATTGGCACCAACCCGGAAACCGGTAAGAAAATGATTTCCGGTGAACTTGATGTTCAGTTAGTACCGCAAGGGACGCTCGCCGAACAGATCCGCGCAGGCGGCGCCGGACTGGGGGGCTTCCTCACACAAACCGGGCTGGGCACGGTGGTGGAAGAAAATAAACAAACGCTGCTGGTCAATGGTGAGAAATGGCTGCTGGAGCAACCTCTGCGCGCCGATCTCGCCATTCTTCTCGCCAGCGATGCCGATGAGGCTGGCAATCTCACCTATGACCTCACCGCCCGCAACTTCAATCCGGTGATGGCCCTGGCCGCCGATGTGGTCGTAGCCGAAACCCGCAACATCGGTGTGTTGGGAAGTATTCCTCCTGTGCACGTCATCACCCCCGGTGCGCTGGTGGATCATCTGTTCATGGAGGCCCACGGATGAACGCAAAAGAACGTATTGCCCGCCGCGTGGCGCAAGAGTTACATGACGGCGACGTCGTTAATCTGGGCATTGGCCTGCCGACGCAGGTCGCGAACTACCTGGCCGAGGATATTCAGGTTACGTTGCAATCAGAAAATGGTTTTCTTGGCCTCGGCCCTCTGGATGAGGTGAATGCCTGTCTCGTCAATGCCGGCGGTCAACCCTGCGGCATGATCCCCGGCGCGGCCATGTTCGACAGTTGCTTCTCTTTCGCCCTTATTCGCGGGGGACATGTGGATGTCTGTGTGCTCGGCGGTTTGCAGGTTGATGAGCACGGAAATCTCGCCAACTGGATGGTGCCCGGAAAAATGGTGCCAGGTATGGGTGGAGCGATGGACCTCGTCGCAGGGGCAAAGAAAGTCATTATTGCGATGGAGCACTGCGCTAAAAATGGCGAGCCGAAGCTGCTGCACCGCTGCAGTTACCCCTTAACGGCGGTTGGCAAAGTCAGCAAAGTCATCACCGAACTCGCCGTATTCAGCTTTGTGAACGGCGAAATGATCCTCGACGAAATCAGCGACACCATCACGCTTGATGAACTTCGTGAACGCACGGAAGCACATTTCCGTCCTTGTGCACACCTGAAAATACGACAACCTGCGGAGACACTGGCATGAGCGACTCCATTGTCATTGTGAGTGCGAAACGCACCCCTATCGGTAAATTTGCCGGCAGCCTGGAAGGCATCCCGGCGGTGATGCTGGGCGCGACCAGCGTGCGGGCGAATCTGCTGGACCTTCCGTCAGATATCAACATTGACGAGGTGATCCTCGGCAACGTGTTACAGGCCGGATTAGGGCAAAACCCAGCCCACCAGGTGACGCATCATGCGGGCTTAGCGGAGAGCGTTCCATCCTTCACGGTAAATAAAGTCTGCGGCTCCGGCCTGAAAACCATCGTGCTGGGCGCACAGTCCATTTTGAGTGGTGATAATCAGACCTGTATTGTCGGCGGGATGGAAAACATGAGCGCCGCCCCCTACCTGATGGCCCACGCGCGCCAGGGGTATCGTATGGGCAACGGTGAACTGACGGATGTGATGATCCACGACGGGCTCTGGTGCGCCTTCAATGATTACCACATGGGGATCACGGCGGAAAACATTGCCAAACGCTATCACTTAAGCCGCGAGGAGCAGGACCGGGTCGCGCTGGCATCGCAGCAAAAAGCGATAACCGCGATCAACGCCGGCTATTTCAGGCAGGAAATCGTACCGGTAACCGTGAAGCGTAAAAAAGAGATATGTCTGTTTGATACCGATGAGTTTCCACGCCCGGAAACCGATGCCGGTTCGCTGGCGAAACTACGTCCGGCCTTTCAAAGCACAGGAACAGTCACCGCGGGCAATGCCTCCGGCATCAATGACGCGGCGGCGACGCTGGTCCTGATGTCCGAACGCGCTGCGCGTGCGCGTGGGATTACACCGTTAGCGCGCCTGAAGAGTTGGGCTTCGGCCGGGGTTGACGCCAGTATGATGGGACTCGGCCCAATACCGGCGACAAAACGGGCGCTGGAAAAAGCCAAAATGACGGTTAGCGATCTGGATTTAATCGAAGCCAACGAAGCCTTTGCCGCGCAGTATCTGGCAGTTGCCCGCGAACTCGAATTCCCTGAAGAGAAAGTGAACGTCAACGGCGGCGCGATCGCGCTGGGACATCCTATTGGCGCAAGCGGCGCACGAATTCTGGTGACGCTGGTTCACGCGTTGCAGCAGCGCAATAAATCCACCGGGCTGGCAACGCTGTGCATCGGAGGGGGTCAGGGGATCGCCGTGATTGTTGAGCGTTTGTAAGCGCGCCGTCTGCACGTCCCCGGTACGCCGGGGACGGTCTCACCCAGCCCGTTTAGCACAGTTCCAGTTGAATATGGTTCTCGGTAATCACCTGAAGCACGCCCGCCGGCGGCAGAATGTCGGTATACACTGCATCCACCAGGTTGATGCTGCCCATGTTCACCATCGCATTGCGGCCAAACTTCGAATGATCCACCACCAACATAACGTGGCGCGAATTCTCGATAATCGCACGCTTGGTGCGCACCTCATGATAGTCGAACTCCAGCAGCGAGCCGTCGCTGTCGATGCCGCTTATCCCCAGAATGCCGAAATCCAGGCGGAACTGGGATATAAAGTCGAGCGTCGCTTCGCCAATAATGCCGCCGTCACGACTGCGAAGTTCGCCGCCCGCAAGAATAATGCGAAAATCCTCTTTTACCATCAGCGTGTTCGCGACGTTGAGGTTATTGGTCACAATACGCAAATTGCTGTGATTGAGCAGCGCGTGTGCCACGGCCTCTGGCGTGGTCCCGATATCAATAAACAGCGTTGAACCATTGGGGATCTGCGTGGCAACTTTACGCGCAATGCGCTCTTTTTCCGCCGTCTGCGTGGCTTTACGATCGTGCCACGGCGTGTTGACTGAACTGGACGGCAGCGCCGCCCCGCCGTGATGGCGCAGAATCATGTTTTGATCGGCCAGGTCATTGAGATCCCGACGAATGGTTTGCGGGCTGACAGAGAAATGCTCCACCAACTCTTCCGTACTGACGTATCCCTGTTTTTTTACCAGTTCAATGATTGCATCGTGTCGTTGTGTTTGTTTCATTGTTATTCCCTGGAACTATGTTCGTTTTCGCGCATTTAACGTATCCGCGAACGCCATTGCCAACCCAACTGCCAGCCCGGCGATATGTGCGCCATTGGCCATCGACATCCCAAACAAATCAAACCATCCGGCGACGATCCAAATCAACGCAAAAATAATCAACCCGCGCTGTAGGTAGATCCCGCTTTGCGGGTCGCGTTCGCCACGCAACCAGACGTAACCCATCAGCGCGTAGACGACACCGGAAAGCCCGCCGAACCACGGGCCGCTAAACTTGTGCTGCACATATCCACTCAGCAGAGCGCTGATGACCGTAATCACAATCAGTTTGCCGCTGCCTAAACGTTTTTCAACCGCGCCGCCAAGATACCACCACCACAGCAGGTTGAAGAGAATGTGCATCAGTGAAAAGTGCATGAAGGCGTGAGTAAAGTAGCGCCAGACATCAAACTGTAATGACGGGTCGAACGGCCAGGCCAGCCACATCATCACGGTTTGATCGCCAACGATATTCATGACGATAAACACCAGAATGCAGGCCGCCATAATCAGCCAGGTGACCGGGCCAGCCCGCTCACGCAGAGTGGCCAAAAACGGGAAGCGGCGGTATTGAAGCCCACTGCCGGTATGACCTGACTGCCAACTGGCGGCAAGATAACGCGGATCGCCGGGATTCTCCAGAAAACGCGCCAGCTCCACCTGCACGCGTTCGGCCTGCGTTTCATCCGCCAGCCAGACATCGCTTTGGTGATGTTGTTGAATGGTCAGGATAACGCCCTGCGTCGCCATGTAATCAACAAAGGCCTGCGCCACGCGGGGGTTAGCAAAAGAGGTAATCATCAACATTGTTGCTGTCGCTTAATCCTTACAAAAGAGGACAGTATAAAGGCTTACGAGCCGTATGCCACCTCTGCAGGGAAATGACGGTGCCAGGCATCAAATCCGCCGTCTACGCTGTAGACCGCGTCATAGCCCTGCTGGAGTAAATATTGCGCCGCACCTTTGCTGCTATTGCCGTGGTAGCACATGACCATGACCACCGTATCGAAATCATGATCGCGCATAAACGAGCCCAGCGTGTCGTTCGTCAGGTGAAATGCCTGGGGAGTATGGCCCATCGCGTAACTTTGCGGATCGCGGATATCTACCAGTACCGCCGCGCCCTGATGCAGTTTCTGGTGCGCTTCTTCAACATTAATACATTCAAAATGTTCCATACTTTCTCTTCTTTATCGTGCAGGTGATGCGTTTTCGGCATGTTACTCCCTAGTTTACGTCTCTACGGGAGTGAAACGCCATAATGTTATATGTATCACTGTAAATTGTTTATTCGATGTTACCAACGGCGCGTTTTTTTGCTATTATGCTCGATAACGAACATTTATGAGCCATAACGAAAGTGCACGAGGGCAGCATGGAAACCAAAGATCTGATTGTGATAGGAGGAGGCATCAACGGTGCCGGTATCGCGGCAGATGCCGCTGGACGCGGTTTATCCGTGCTGATGCTGGAAGCGCAGGATCTTGCGTGCGCGACCTCCTCTGCCAGTTCTAAACTCATTCACGGTGGCCTGCGCTACCTGGAACATTACGAATTTCGGCTGGTGAGCGAAGCGCTGGCTGAGCGCGAGGTGCTGCTGAAAATGGCGCCGCACATTGCCTTCCCGATGCGATTCCGTCTACCGCATCGTCCGCACCTGCGTCCGGCATGGATGATTCGCATTGGTCTGTTTATGTACGATCATCTGGGCAAACGCACCAGCTTGCCGGGTTCTTTCGGTTTGCGTTTTGGCGCAGAATCCGTACTGAAGCCAGAAATCGTGCGCGGTTTCGAATATTCTGACTGCTGGGTAGACGATGCCCGTCTGGTACTGGCCAATGCCCAGATGGTGGTGCGTAAAGGTGGGGAAGTGTTAACCCGCACTCGTGCAACTTCTGCGCGTCGCGAAAACGGTCTGTGGGTCGTCGAAGCCGAAGATATCGATACCGGTAAGAAATTCACCTGGCAGGCACGGGGCCTGGTCAATGCCACCGGTCCGTGGGTGAAAGAGTTTTTCGACGAAGGCATGCATCTGCCTTCACCGTACGGTATTCGCCTGATCAAAGGCAGCCACATTGTGGTGCCGCGCGTCCACACCCAGAAACAGGCTTATATCCTGCAAAACGAAGATAAGCGCATTGTGTTTGTCATTCCGTGGATGGGTGAATTCTCGATCATCGGCACCACCGACGTCGAGTACAAAGGCAATCCGAAAGCGGTAAAAATCGACGAAAGCGAAATCAATTACCTGCTGAAAGTGTACAACGCGCACTTTAAGAAACAGCTCGGTCGCGACGATATCGTCTGGACCTATTCCGGCGTGCGTCCGCTGTGCGACGACGAGTCGGATTCGCCGCAGGCCATCACCCGTGACTACACGCTGGATATTCACGATGAAGATGGCAAAGCACCGCTACTTTCTGTCTTCGGCGGGAAGCTGACCACCTACCGTAAGCTCGCCGAGCATGCGATGGAGAAGCTGTCGTCATATTATCAGGGCATTGGCCCGGCATGGACCAAAGACTGTGTACTGCCAGGCGGTGAAATCGGTGGCGATCGCGAAGACTACGCAGCAAAACTGCGCCGTCGTTATCCGTTCCTGACGGAGTCGCTGGCGCGCCACTACTCGCGTACTTACGGCAGCAACACGGAGTGGATTGTCGGTGAAGCGGCGACGATCGCTGACCTGGGCGAAGACTTCGGCCATGAATTCTACGAAGCGGAGCTGAAATATCTGGTAGACCACGAGTGGGTTCGCCGCGCGGACGATGCGCTGTGGCGTCGTACGAAAGAAGGCATGTGGCTCAACGCGGAACAGCAGTCCCGCATGACCCAGTGGCTGGCGGAGTACATTGAGAAACATCAGCTTTCACTGGCGTCTTAAATGACATTACGCCCGATAGAAACACGCTACCGGGCGTTTTATTACTCTCAGAGTGATTTCATTTTCCGCTTCCGCGCCTGGCCAAGTGCATCTGCAGTTCGTAAGGCAGCAAGTACCGCTTCGGGCGTAATTTCGCAGGGTTCATTGTGCATCGTTTCCCCCACCTGACAGGCTGCCTGCGCGACGGCCAATAGCTCTTTATCGCTGACGTCAGCCAGACCAATATCTGCCAGCGTTACCGGCAGCCCCACGTCCTCACAGAACTGATAGACCTCTTCGATAAGTTCAGGAGCTCTGTCGGTTAACACCAGCATTGCCAGCGTACCAAAGGCCACTTTTTCACCGTGCCAGTACGGATGTGTTGCGGGGAGTACGGTTAAACCATTATGAATAGCATGCGCTGCCGCCAGTCCTCCACTTTCAAAACCGAGCCCGGATAACAGCGTATTGGCTTCAATCACATGTTCCAGCGCTGGCGTAACCTGGTGCTGCTCACAGGCCAGCTTTGCCAACCGACCGTAGCGAATCAACGTGTTGTAACAGAAACGGGCCAGCTCAAAAGCCGTCATAGGGCCTGGACGGGATGTCATATTCCCGGCCCCTTTTATCCGACAATCCTCGGCTTCAAACCAGGTCGCCAACGCATCCCCCATTCCGGAGATTAAGAAACGTACCGGCGCTGCGGCAATAATGGCGCTGTCCACCAACACCAACGTGGGATTACGGGGGATCATCAGATAGCGTTTGAATTGGCCCTCCTGTGTATAGATGACGACTAATGAGCTGCAGGGGGCATCCGTTGAGGCAAGCGTGGGAACGACGGCAATAGGAAGTCGCAAACTTGCCCCTGTCGCTTTGGCGGTATCTAATGTTTTTCCACCGCCCATACCCACAATAACATCCGCCCCGACTTGCTGCGCACGTGCAGAAATTCTGGCGATCTCCTCATCGCTGCATTCGCTATTGAAAACCTCAATTTCAAAATCAACCACGCCGTGAAGTGCCGACGCGAGCGTATCCTGATATCTCTCATACACCACAGGGTCTTGTAAAATAAGCGCTTTATGCCCTAAAGATGCAAGCTCCTGAGGCAGATGCGTTGTCAATGCGCCCTTTCCCTGCACATAGCGAGACGGGAATATTGCCGTTGTGACCATTCAAATTCTCCTTTCCATTAAAGTTCAATATACAGAACACATATTCTTTATATGGAATTTATTGCAAGTTCGCCGACGCACACAACCCACAAATCAGGAGAAAGCTTCATCCTGTGAAGAGTGACACAGTTTTGATCCTTTACCGGAAAACTGGCCTGCTTTTAGCAAGGGAACGCTTTTCTGTGGGTTTTGCAGCAGGATATGAAGCAAATCACAAAACATAACCTTGCTGACAATATGGAATTGACGCTCAAAATTTATCCCCTCATAGTATTCATATACAGAACAATAGTTCTATATACAGAACAAATACCTCTACTATTAAGGGATGCGCTAATGAGCATTGAACTCGATAAACCGACAACGCGAGGACGCTGGCTACATATCATTCCAGCCACCATCCTCGTTTATATCGTGGCTTACATGGACAGGACGAACATCGCGATTGGAATTGCAGGAGGAATGGAAGAAGACCTGGGGATGACCGCCTCGTTTGCCGGTCTGGTCGCCGGCATTTTCTTTATTGGTTATATCTTTTTGCAAATTCCTGGCGGTCAAATCGCGGAACGATTAAGCGCCAAGAAATTAATCGCCTGGACCATCGTCGCATGGGGTGGCTTCGCGCTGCTGACCGGCTTCGTCCAGACCCCTACCCAGTTGCTGATTATCCGTTTTATCCTTGGCGTCGCTGAGGGTGCGGTCTACCCCGCCATCCTGGCGTTGATTGGTCACTGGTTCCCCAATGAAGAACGTGCAAGGGCGATTGCCTATTTCCAGATGAACCTTGCCGTGGCCTCGATCATCACCGGGCCGCTTTCCGGTTGGCTGATCGAAACCTATGGCTGGCGAGAAATGTTCATCATCGAGGGGTTACTCTCACTCGGCCTGCTGTTCGTCTGGCTACCTTTGGTCTCTGATCATCCTCACCAGGCCAAATGGCTGGATCCTAAAGAGCGCGCCTGGATCGAACAGAAATTGCAGGCCGATCGCGCGCTGACGATCGGAGGCGAGACAAGCAGCATCCGCAATGTCCTGAGCAGCATTAACTTATGGAAGCTGATCGGTATCTATTTCTTCGTGCAGGTCGGTTTCTACGGCTTCGCCCTCTGGATGCCAAACCTGATTAAACACCTGACCGGCAGCGGAATGACTATCGTCGGCTTGCTGACGGCGGCACCGTACATTTTGTGCATCGTCGGTCAGTACTATATTGCCAAATGGTGCGACAAAACCATGAATCGCCGCCTCTACACGGCAATTCCATTGCTGGGTTTTGCCGCCTGCCTCGCGCTCTCCCTGCTGTTGAAAGATAACGTCTGGCTGGCGTACGGCATGATGGTCATCTGCGGCTTCTTCCTGCAGGCCTATGCGGGACCGTTCTGGACATTACCGCCATTGCTCTTCGCTCCCAACGTGCTGGGCGGCGTACGCGGCACTATCAACGCATTAGGCAACATCGGCGGCTTTATTGGCCCTTATCTGGTGGGCTTGTTAACCGTTACGTTCTCACAAACAGCGGGGATGACCGTGCTGGTGGCCGCACTCCTCATCGCCGTCGCGCTGCTGTTCAGCTTACCGTCGGTTACCGCCCGTCCTGCAGGCAGTAGCACCCCTCATCATGCATCGGCGCCTGAGACGTCGCTCAAACAAGAAGGAATCGCCAAATGAGTCAGAAATGCCAACACGCCCGTGACCTGTGGTCACAACTGGACGCCCTGCGTCTGGGGATGAATTACACCAAAGAAGATGTCAATAAGCTGCAGGTTCTGGTGGATGACTGCTATGGCGAAAGTCATCCCGGTAGTTTTCATCTTAATCATCTGGGCGATGAAGCCGTCCTGGGCATTCACGAAAGCGGCGGTCGTGCCGTTCGTCATCATGTGACCGATATTTGCGATGGCTGGGGTCAGGGCCATGACGGGATGAACTATATCTTAGCCTCCCGCGAGGCTATTGCGAACATGGTCGAAATCCATGCTTCTGTCGTACCTTATGATGCCGGCATCTTGATCTCAAGTTGTGATAAATCGATCCCGGCGCATTTGATCGCTGCTGCGCGCCTGAATCTACCGATGCTGCATATTCCCGGTGGCTCAATGCGTCCGGCGCCGAATATGAGTACTTCGGATCTCGGGGGGATTACCGCCAAACTCAAGAAAGGCGAGATAGGCATTCAGCAGGTGGAGGCCATGCAGCAGTGTGGTTGCCCAACGGCAGGCGCTTGCCAGTTTATGGGTACCGCCAGCACGATGCAGTGCATGTCTGAAGCGCTGGGACTTGCCTTGCCGGGAAGTGCATTACTCCCCTCCACGCTGGCGGAAATTCGTCGCATTGCGCGAAGCGCCGGTCATCAGGCGTTATACCTGGCGGAGAAAAATATCACGACGCATAAGATCCTCACTCCTGCCGCCTTTGAAAACGCCATTAAGGTCCATGCCGCCATTGGCGGCAGTACCAACGCCATGATCCATCTCCCGGCAATCGCCCATGAACTGGGTTGGGAACTGAAACCTGAACTGTTTGACCAGATAAACAATGAGATCCCTTACCTCACCAATATTCAACCCAGCGGCCAGTACGTTACAGAAATGATGTGGTTCGCGGGCGGTGTGCCAATGGTGCAATGGTATCTTCGCGACTATCTGGATCTGGATGTCCTGACGGTGACAGGCCGGACGCTGGGTGAAAACCTGGAGATGCTCCATCAGTCCGGTTTCTTTACCCGCAACCACGGTTATCTGAGTAATTATCGGGTCAGCCCGGAAGAGGTGATTCGTAAGCCGGAAAACGCGACCAAGAAAGGGTCGATTGCCGTGCTAAAAGGCAATATCGCGCCAGAAGGCGCGGTTATCAAATACGCCGCCTGCGCGCCAGATATGCATCACCATATCGGCCCTGCGCGCGTCTTCAATTCGGAAGAGGATGCCCAACAAGCCATTATTCATAACCACATCGAACCGGGTGATGTCATTTTTATCCGTTATGAAGGGGCGAAAGGGTCGGGAGCACCGGAAATGCTCATGACCACAGACGCGATTGTTTACGACAAACGTCTTGATGGCAAAGTCGCCCTGATTACCGATGGTCGTTTCTCCGGCGCGACCAGCGGTCCTTGCGTCGGCCATGTATCTCCGGAAGCGGCCGATGGCGGTCCCATTGCACTTGTCGAAGACGGCGACCTTATCGAAATGGACGTCAAAGGCCGCAAGCTCAACATTGTTGGTATTCACGGGGAGCATAAAACGGAAGAAGAAATACAGCGCTGTCTTGAACGTCGTCGGACAAACTGGACGAAACCGGATTATTCAAACCGACGCGGTGTCTTTAAGCAATTTACGACCAATGCAACCTCATTAATGGCGGGAGCCTGGATTAAATAACGTCCCTGGTGGGCGGCATGACTGTCAGCCCACCTGCTTTTAAGGATAAACTCATTATGCAAACAGAAAAATTCCACGGTGTCTTTCCGCCAGTTCCCACCATTGTTAATGCGCAGGGAGAGTTAGATAAAAAAGGGATGGCGACCTTACTCGACCACCTTATTGCGAACCAGGTGAACGGCGTATTATTGCTCGGCAGCGGCGGTGAGTTCTGCCACATGACAAAAGAGCAGCGTCTGGAAGCCGCCGAGTTCTGTGTTCAACATATCAATCATCGAATTCCTGTGCTGTTAGGGATTAGCAGTACCTGCACGCAAGACGTCATTCATTACGGTCTGCATGCCGATCGTCTGGAAGTGGATGCAGTCCTGGTCCTCAATCCTTATTACGCCAGGCTGACCGATGATTATATTTATCATCATTTCAAAACCGTCGCAGAAAGCATCAAAACGCCGGTTATTCTTTATAACTTCCCTGCGCTCACCGGCCAGGATCTCAGTATTGATTTAATTACCCGACTGGCACATGACATTCCCAATATCATTGGCATAAAAGATACGGTGGATAACATTAGTCATATTCGCGAAATCATCAATACCGTACGACCGGTTCGCCCTGACTTTGTTATTTTCTCTGGTTACGATGAATATATGATGGACACGTTGATCATGGGGGGAAATGGCGGGATCCCTGCAACGGCTAATTTTGCTCCGCAGTTAACCTGTGGAATTTATCGCGCCTGGTGCGAAAAAGAGTATGAGACTCTGTTTCGCCTACAACGCAGACTCTCCGCGCTATCGACCATTTACAGTCTCGATACCCCTTTCTTCGGGATTATCAAAAAAGCCATCCAGCTCAGCGGCATTGATATCCCGGTAGAGGTGATGCCTCCGGTACAACCGGCAAATGAAGCGCATATCGCCAGCCTGAAAAAGGTTTTACAGCGCGCCGGATTATAACGCTCATCAGCGGGCTTAGCGCCCGCCTTTTCTTTCCCTGTCCCGGCGAAAAAACTAGCGCAACATTGACGACAGGCGACGACTGGCATCCATCATCTGTGTGGCAAGCGCTTCTCGTTTATCATCCGGGATCTGGAACGCGACGCCCGACACGCTCAATGCGGCTACCACCTTCCCTTCGGCATTAAATACGGGCACGGCGATGCAACGTACGCCCAAAGAATCTTCTTCGTTATCATAGCCCCAGCCACGCTGACGGATCCCGGCTAATTCCTGCTTCAGGATATTCACATCGGTAATCGTCGTTTCAGTATAACGGGTCAGCACCTGATCGGGCGGCAGCAGCTCATCCAGGTCTTCCGAATTAAGCCAGGCAATCAGCACTTTCCCCAGGCCCGAACTATGCAGCGAAAGGCGCTTACCTTCCCAACTGCGTATCACAATCGCTTGTGGGCTTTCGAGCTTGAGAAGATAAATGGGGGAATCGCCTTCAAGCACGCCAAGATGACAGGTTAACCCTGTCGCATCACGAATTTCTTCCAGAACCGGCAACGCTATTTTTTTAATATCGTACTGTTCAGCGGCTTTATTCCCTAATTCGTAGAGACGTAACCCCAGGTAATATTTGTCTTTTTCCTGACGCAATAAGCCATGCGCAACCATCCCCGTCAGTAAAGAGGAGGTACTACTTTTTGCGATCCCTGAATTCTGATGGATCTGCGTGAACGTCGCGCCATCGCATTCCATCAGATAAGCGAAAACGCGCATAATTTTGTCGAGGGCGGGAATCGATGTTGTGATTTTTTTCATAAGTTTATCAATTAATTATAATTAATTCCTCGGACACTATACACCAGCAGACGGTTATTATTCCATATCCATGCGCAATCACCGCGCACAAAAAAGGAGCCCGAAGGCTCCTTTTTTAACCTGACAACTTACAACCGCACCGGATCAATATGCCAGATATGGTCAGCATACTCCTTGATGGTCCTGTCAGAGGAAAAATAACCCATGTTGGCGATATTGAGCATCGCTTTGGCGGTCCACTCTTCCGGACGACCATACAGCTCATCCACCTTGTCCTGACAATCAACATAACTGCGATAGTCCGCCAGCACCTGATAGTGGTCACCAAAGTTGATCAGTGAATCCACCAAATCACGATAGCGCCCTGGCTCTTCCGGGCTGAACATGCCGCTGCCGATTTGCGTCAACACCTGATGCAGTTCCTCATCTTTATCGTAATATTCACGCGGTTTATAGCCCTGCCTGCGCAGTTCTTCGACTTCTTCCGCCGTGTTACCAAAGATAAAGATGTTCTCTTCGCCAACGTGTTCCAGCATCTCCACGTTCGCACCGTCCAACGTACCGATAGTCAATGCGCCGTTCAGTGCAAACTTCATGTTGCTGGTTCCGGAAGCTTCTGTCCCCGCCAGCGAAATCTGCTCGGAAAGATCTGCCGCCGGAATGATCAACTGCGCCAGGCTCACGCTGTAGTTGGGGATAAACACGATCTTCAGCTTATCGCCAATCTGTGGATCGTTATTGATGACCTTCGCTACGTCATTAATCAGGTGAATAATATGCTTCGCCATGTAATAGGCCGACGCGGCCTTACCGGCAAAAATATTCACCCGTGGCACCCACTGCGCATCAGGATTGGCCTTGATGCGGTTATAGCGTGTAATAACGTGTAGCACATTCATTAACTGACGCTTGTACTCATGAATGCGCTTGATCTGGACATCAAACAGCGATTTCGGATTCACCACCACGTTGAGTTGCTGTGCAATATAGTTTGCCAGCCGCTTTTTGTTTTCCAGCTTCGCCTGACGTACCGCATGATTGACCAGCGGGAAATCGCAATGCTGTTCGAGTTCATGCAGTTGGCTCAGATCGGTACGCCAGGTACGGCCAATATTCTCGTCCAGCACCCCGGAAAGCGACGGGTTCGCCAGCGCCAGCCAGCGGCGCGGCGTCACACCATTCGTCACGTTGCAGAAACGGGTCGGGAAGATGGTTGCAAAATCCGCGAACAACGACTGAACCATCAGGTTAGAGTGCAATTCAGAAACACCATTCACCTTATGACTCACCACGACCGCCAGCCACGCCATACGCACGCGACGACCGTTGGACTCGTCAATGATCGACGCGCGTCCCAGCAGACCAGTATCGTTCGGATACTGCTCCTGCAACGTTTTCAGGAAGTAGTCGTTAATTTCAAAGATGATCTGCAGGTGGCGCGGCAGGATTTTACCCAGCATATCTACAGGCCAGGTTTCCAGCGCTTCGCTCATCAGCGTGTGGTTGGTGTAAGAAAAGACCTGACAGCACACTTCAAACGCATCGTCCCAGGTGAACTGATGCTCATCGATCAGCAGTCGCATCAGTTCCGGGATCGACAGCACCGGGTGCGTGTCATTCAGGTGAATGGCAATCTTATCTGCAAGATTGTCGTAGGTTTTGTGCAATTGATAATGACGACTCAGGATATCCTGCACCGTGGAGGAGACCAGGAAATACTCCTGACGTAGACGCAGCTCGCGCCCGGAGTAGGTGGAGTCATCCGGATACAGAACACGTGACACGTTCTCAGAGTGGTTTTTATCTTCTACTGCGGCGAAGTAATCCCCCTGGTTGAATTTACCGAGGTTGATTTCGCTACTGGCCTGTGCATTCCACAGACGTAACGTGTTGGTGGCGTCAGTATCATAACCGGGGATAATCTGATCGTACGCGACCGCGAGGATCTCTTCGGTTTCAAGCCAGCGCGTTTTCTTGCCTTCCTGCTGAATACGCCCGCCAAAGCGGACTTTATACCGCGTGTTATGGCGTTTAAATTCCCACGGGTTGCCGTATTCCAGCCAGTAATCGGGAGACTCTTTCTGTCGCCCATCGACAATGTTCTGCTTGAACATCCCGTAGTCATAGCGGATGCCATAGCCGCGCCCCGGCAACCCTAAGGTTGCCAGTGAATCCAGGAAGCAGGCTGCCAGTCGCCCGAGGCCACCGTTACCGAGTCCCGGGTCATTTTCTTCGTCGATGAGCTCTTCAAGATCTAACCCCATCGCTTCCAGCGCGCCCTGAACATCGTCATAAATTCCCAGTGATAACAGCGCATTGGAAAGGGTACGTCCAATCAGGAACTCCATCGACAGGTAATAAACCTGACGCGTTTCCTGTGACAGTTGGGCTCGGTTAGAACGCAGCCAGCGCTCCACAAGACGATCGCGCACCGCAAACAGCGTCGCGTTCAGCCATTCATGCTTATTGGCAATAACCGGGTCTTTACCAATCGTGAACATCAGCTTGTAAGCAATAGAGTGCTTAAGCGCTTCTACGCTCAGAGTCGGCGATGCATAGGTAAATGGAGCATTCATAATGATGATTCCTGAATATCTATTTCAAGCGATAGTAAAGCTCGCGGTATGACTTCGCCGCGACTTGCCAGCTAAAATCCATCGCCATCGCTTGCCGTTGTACAAACCGCCAGAGCGAAGGTCGAGACCACAGCACGAAAGCGCGGCGGATGGCCCGCAGCAGAGACCAGGCGTTGCTGTCCTCAAACACAAACCCACTGGCGATGCCATCGGCAAGGTTTTCCAGCGAACTGTCGGACACCGTGTCAGCCAGCCCACCGGTACGCCGTACCAGCGGCAACGTGCCGTACTTCAGCCCGTAGAGTTGCGTTAAACCACACGGCTCAAAGCGGCTGGGTACCAGAATAACGTCCGCGCCGCCCATAATGCGGTGCGAAAACGCTTCGTGATAGCCAATCTGTACACCGACCTGGCCGGGATATTCTGCGGCGGCGGCAAGGAAACCTTCCTGCAACACCGGATCGCCCGCCCCCAGCAGCGCCAGTTGCCCGCCCTGCTCCAGCAAACCCGGCAGCGCCTCCAGCACCAAATCCAACCCTTTCTGACTGGTCAGACGGCTGACGACGGCAAACAGGGGAACCTTGTCATTCACCTTCAATCCCATCGCGATCTGCAGCTGGCGTTTGTTTTCCGCCTTCTCTTCCAGTGAATCACGCGTATAGCGAGACGCCAGCAAGAGATCCGTCTCCGGACTCCAGATTTTCTCATCCACCCCGTTCAGAACGCCGGAAAGACGCCCTTCACGGTGGCGCTGTTGCAGCAGTCCTTCCATACCGTAGGCAAACTGCGGCTCAGTGATCTCCCGGGCGTAGGTCGGGCTGACCGCCGTGATATGGTCGGCGTAGTACAGGCCGGCCTTCAGGAATGAAATCTGACCGTTAAACTCCAGACCATGCATGTTAAAGAACGACCATGGCAGTTGGATGTCATTCATATGCTGCGCATAAAACATGCCCTGATACGCCAGGTTGTGCACGGTAAATACCGATTTCGCCGGACGTCCACGCGCGGCCAGATACGCAGGCGCCAGGCCTGCATGCCAGTCGTGCGCATGCACCACATCCGGGCGCCAGAATGGATCAAGCCCGCAGGCCATTTCACATCCGACCCATCCCAAGAGCGCAAAACGCAGCACGTTATCGGTGTAGGCAAACAGGTTCGTATCGTGATACGGACTCCCCGGACGATCGTAGAGATGCGGGGCATCAATCAGGTAAATGCCCACGCCGTTGTAATGACCAAACAGCAGGCTGATCCTGCCCGCGAAGGTGTCGCGGCGGCTGACCACTTGCGCATCCGTGATACCTCGACGAATGTCGGGAAACGCGGGTAGCAGAACGCGGGCATCCACACCATCCGCGATTTGCGCTGCCGGCAACGCACCAATCACATCTGCCAGACCACCTGTTTTCAACAGGGGAAACATCTCCGAACATACATGTAAAACCTGCATTCTCACTCCTGTTTGACCTGCAGTTTGCGCAGCATTTCACGCGTCACCAGCACAATGCCTTCCTCAGAACGGTAGAAGCGACGGGCATCTTCTTCCGCATTTTCACCGATCACCATGCCTTCAGGGATAACGCAGGCGCGATCGATAATGCAGCGACGCAGGCGGCATGAGCGTCCTACCCAGACTTCAGGCAACAACACTGCCGAATCAATATTACAGAATGAATTCACCCGCACGCGCGGGAACAGAACGGATTGCACGACCACTGAGCCGGAAATAATACAGCCGCCGGAAACCAGCGAGTTCAGCGTCATCCCATGACTGCCCGAGCGGTCCTGCACAAATTTCGCCGGCGGTAGCGATTCCATGTGAGTGCGAATCGGCCAGTTCTGATCGTACATATCCAGTTCTGGGGTTACGGATGCCAGATCGAGGTTTGCTTTCCAGTATGCTTCCAGCGTCCCGACGTCACGCCAGTACGGCTCGGACTCAGGATCCGACTGGACACAGGACAACGGGAAAGGATGTGCATAAGCCATGCCAGCTTTGGTGACGGTCGGAATGATATCTTTGCCAAAGTCATGGCTTGAGCTGTCGTCACCGTCATCTTTTTCCAGCAACTCATAGAGGTAATCAGCATCAAAAATGTAGATCCCCATGCTGGCAAGGGATTTCGTGGCATCGCCTGGCATCGCGGGCGGGTTGGCCGGTTTTTCCACGAACTCAATGATCTTCTCGTTTTCATCGACGGCCATTACGCCGAACGCGCTGGCCTCTTCGATCGGCACCGGCATACAGGCCACGGTGCAGCGCGCGCCTTTCTCTACGTGGTCGATCAGCATGCGCGAATAGTCTTGCTTATAGATATGGTCACCCGCCAGGATCACCACATATTCCGCCTTATAACGACGGATGATATCAAGGTTCTGCGTCACCGCATCTGCCGTGCCGCGATACCAGTTTTCGCCCTGCATTCTTTGCTGGGCAGGGAGTAAATCGACGAATTCATTCATCTCCTCACTGAAGAACGACCAACCACGCTGAATATGCTGTACCAGAGTATGAGACTGATATTGCGTGATGACGCCAATACGGCGGATCCCGGAGTTAAGACAGTTGGATAAAGCAAAGTCGATAATACGAAACTTACCACCAAAGTGAACGGCCGGTTTTGCACGCTTGTTGGTTAAATCCTTCAGACGGGTGCCACGTCCTCCTGCCAGAATCAGGGCAACTGATTTCAGCGGCAACTGGCGCGCCAACATTAAACGGTCATTCTTCTCTAAACTCACCATGACTAACTCCTTTTTGATCATCTCTGGAACACACACAGTCCGTGCGCAGGTCCCGGCCAGACAGCCGTAATTACCGGATTATCCACTCCGGCAAAGGGGGGAACAGCACGCCATTCCCCTTCAGGTAAAACAATTTCAGCAACATCAAGCGCGGCATTGATAGCAATAAGAAAACGGTCCGACAGCAGGATTTGCATCTGCATTGGCCCGTGTTGCCACTCATCCGCACTCAATGGTTGTGCATGACGATTAAGCCAGCGCACGTTGCCATCTCCCTCTTCCCACCAATGGTCTCCCACCAGCGCCGGGATTTGCTGGCGCAGTTTTATCAATGCAGCGGTAAAATCGATTAATCCCCCGCTCGCCTGCGACCAGTCCAGCCAGGTCAACGCATTGTCCTGGCAGTAGGCGTTGTTGTTGCCATGCTGACTGTGTCCGTGTTCATCACCGGCCAGTAACATGGGCGTTCCCTGAGAAAGTAAAAGCGTCGTCAGCAACGCATGAATGCTGTCGCGGCGACGTTCGACGACCTCCAGAGTGCCACCTAATCCTTCTTTACCATGATTATTGCTATAGTTATTGTCGGTTCCGTCCCGATTTTCTTCTCCGTTCGCCTCATTGTGTTTCTGATTGAAACAAACGCAGTCTCTGAGCGTGAAACCGTCATGCGCGGTGACCAGATTGACGGAAGCAGAGGGTTTACGCCCATCGCGCTTAAACACGTCACTGGAGGCTGCAAAGCGCCCGGCAAACTCACCGAGCGACAGGTTGCGCTGTAGCCAGAAGCGGCGTGACGCATCGCGAAAATGATCGTTCCACTCCGCGAACGGCGCGGGAAAATTACCCACCTGGTATCCGCCAGCCCCGATATCCCACGGTTCAGCGATAAGCTTAACGGCGGAAAGCACAGGGCAACTTTTGATGGCGGTGAACAACGGCGCGTCCTGGCGAAACGCTGGCGTGCGCCCCATCACCGATGCCAGGTCAAAACGAAAACCATCAACGTGGCAGATTTCTACCCAGTAACGCAGGCATTCAAGGGCATACTCCATCACGCCAGGATGGCTGAGATTGAGCGTGTTACCGCAACCGGTCCAGTTGTGATAATCGCCATCCTCTCTGATCCAATAATAGCTACGGTTGTCGATTCCGCGCAGGGAGATGAACGGTCCGTCCAGATCCAGTTCAGCACTGTGGTTGAGCACAATATCAAGAATGACCTCAATACCCGCTTTGTGCAGCGCTTTAACGGCATCGCGGAACTCATCCAGCGCCGTCTCGGCTGAGCAGGCATAGGCCGGATGCAGCGCAAACAGCGCGACGGGGTTGTAGCCCCAGTAGTTCGATAACCCCAGGCGTTGTAAACGCGGTTCACTGGTGAAATGCGCCACGGGCAGCAATTCCAGCGCGGTGATCCCCAAATGCTTCAGATAGTTGATCATCACCGGATGGCCGAGCGCTTTATACGTACCGCGAATCTCCGGCGGGATCTGCGGATGCAGGTACGTTAAGCCTTTGACATGCGCTTCATAGATGACAGTATTGCCCCACGGCGTGCGCGGCGGGGCATCGTCCTCCCAGTCATAGCGATCGGCTGTCACCACACACTTTGGCGCAATGGCGACGTTATCGCGATGATCCGGCTGGTCATAACCCGCATGCATCAGCGGGTCATCTTTCAGGTCACCCTCTACGCGACGCGCACAGGGATCAATGAGTAGCTTCGCCGGATTAAACCAGTGCCCCTGCGCTGGCTGCCACGGTCCATGAACGCGGTAGCCATAGCGCAAACCGGGACGGGCATCGGCCAGATAGCCGTGCCAGACATCTCCGGTGCGCGCTGGCAGGTCGTAGCGCTGCTCATTGCCCGATGCGTCAAACACACACAGCTCAACGCGCTCAGCATGCGCGGAAAAGAGCGTGAAATTCACGCCATGTCCGTCATACGTTGCGCCATGCGGTGTGGCGTTGCCGGCAACCAGTTGTGTCATTCCGCCTCCCGCACCAGCCAGATTGTCGACAGCGGCGGCAGGGTCAGATTCAGCGATTGCGGGCGTCCGTGGCTGGAAATCTCATCGGTATGTACCGCCCCGCCGTTCCCGACATTGCTGCCGTGGTAGTGCATCGAATCCGTATTGAGAATCTCGCGCCATTTACCCGGCTGGTTGACGCCAAAGCGGTAACCGTGACGCGGCACCGGCGTGAAGTTACTGACAACGATAATTTCATTCCCGACCTTATCGCGACGGACAAATACCAGTACCGAACGTTCGTTGTCATCCACCACCAGCCATTCGAAGCCGTAGGAATCAAAGTCGAGTTCATGCAACGCTTTGTGGTGACGATAGGTCAGGTTGAGGTCGCGTACCAGGCGTTGTACGCCGTGATGCCAGTTGTCACCGCCCTCAAGCAGGTGCCAGTCGAGGCTGGCGTCATGGTTCCACTCACGCCCCTGAGCGAATTCGTTGCCCATGAACAGCAGTTTTTTACCCGGGAAAGCCCACATCCAACCGTAATAGGCGCGCAGGTTGGCAAATTTTTGCCACGCGTCGCCCGGCATACGGTCAAGAATCGATTTCTTACCGTGCACCACTTCGTCATGCGACAACGGCAGAACAAAGTTTTCGGTGTAGTTGTAGAGCATGCCGAAAGTCAGCTTATCCTGGTGATGCTTACGATAAACGGGATCCAGCTTCATGTAATCGAGGGTGTCGTGCATCCAGCCGAGGTTCCACTTGTACCAGAAGCCAAGACCGCCCATATCCTGGGGACGAGAGACGCCAGCAAAATCCGTCGACTCTTCCGCCATGCTCACCGCTCCCGGCACCTGCTCACCGAGAATGCGGTTGGTGTTACGTAAAAATTCAATCGCCTCCAGGTTTTCGCGGCCGCCGAATTCGTTCGGGATCCACTCGCCCTCTTTGCGACTGTAATCGCGATAGATCATCGACGCCACGGCATCCACGCGCAGGGCATCAATACCAAAGCGCTCAATCCAGTACAGCGCGTTACCCACCAGATAATTACTGACCTCACGACGACCATAGTTGTAGATCAGCGTATTCCAGTCCTGGTGATACCCTTCGCGCGGGTCGCTGTGTTCGTACAGTTTGGTGCCATCAAATTCAGCCAGCGCAAAATCATCTGACGGGAAGTGGCCCGGCACCCAGTCAAGGATCACGTTCAGACCCGCCTGATGCGCAGCGTTCACGAAATAACGGAAATCATCGCGCGTGCCGAAACGACGCGTTGGCGCATAAAGACCGGTAGGCTGGTAGCCCCAACTGCCGTCAAACGGGTGCTCGTTCACCGGCATCAGTTCGATGTGGGTGAACCCCATCCATTTCACGTACGGGATGAGCTGATCGGCGAGTTCCCGGTAGCTCAGCCAGAAATTGTTGTCGGTATGACGACGCCACGACCCCAAATGGACTTCATAGATGGAGATTGGCGCATCGAACTGGTTGGCTTTTTTACGCGCCTCGGTTTGTTCCACTTTTTCGGGCAGACCGCAAATGAGCGAGGCCGTTTCCGGACGCATCTGCGCCTCAAAGGCGTAAGGGTCGGCTTTAACCCGCAGGTTGCCGTTGGCGTCGATCATCTCATATTTATAGAGCTGACCATGCTGCGCGCCCGGGATGAACAGTTCCCAGATTCCGCTCTCTTTGCGCAGACGCATCGGGTGACGGCGACCATCCCAGAAGTTAAATTGTCCGACCACAGAAACGCGACGTGCGTTCGGTGCCCAGACGGAGAAACGAGTCCCCGTGACGCCATCCATCGTGTCAGCATGGGCACCCAGGGTTTCATACGGACGCAAATGGGTGCCTTCAGACAGCAACCAGGCATCCATATCCTGAATCAGGGGACCAAAACGGTAGGGATCATCAATCAGATTTTGCTGTCCATGCCAGACTACAGCGAGTTGGTAGCGAAAAGGATTTTTACGACGAGGTAATACACCGCTGAAAAAACCGCGTGAGTCGAGGCAGTCCAGTTTGCCGACTTTGCGCCCGGTTTTAGGTTCGATCACCCACACTTCAGTGGCGTCAGGTAAAAGCGCGCGAACTTCAAGTCCGGCAGGGGTCTGGTGCATACCGAGTACGGAAAAAGGATCCGCAAAATGGCCTGCAATTAGCGCATTAATCACGTCTCTATCGATTCGATCGGACATGGTTTTCATCCTGTTTTTTGGTGTCACTCTTCCAACTGATTTTTGACATCAGTTAGCGACACTTTTTTTTGACCTGAACGGCGCAGCACAATTGTGCATCCTCTCTGCCCCGTCCTACCTTCAGGTAAAGCCCTGATACTGCGATCAGGACACCCTTAAAGAATAGCCAACACTTTCATTAACTCCTGCATAAAGATTATACATCTGCGTTTACTCCTTTTTTTACGCATAAAAAGGGGTGACTCAGCACCCCTTGAAAATAACAAACACGGTTACGCCAGATGCCGCAACATACGGCGTAGCGGCTCTGCCGCCCCCCAGAGTAGTTGGTCACCCACCGTAAAGGCTGACAGGAACTCCGGCCCCATATTCAGCTTACGCAGACGGCCAACTGGCGTGGTCAACGTACCGGTAACGGCCGCTGGGGTTAACTCACGCATAGTAATATCCCGATCGTTTGGCACCACTTTCGCCCACGGATTGTGAGCCGCCAGCAGTTCTTCCACGGTCGGAATGGAAACGTCTTTTTTCAGTTTAATGGTGAACGCCTGGCTGTGGCAGCGCAGCGCCCCGACGCGTACGCACAGGCCATCTACCGGGATGACAGACGCCGTGTCGAGGATCTTGTTGGTCTCCGCCTGCCCTTTCCACTCTTCGCGGCTCTGGCCGTTATCGAGCTGTTTGTCAATCCACGGGATCAGGCTACCCGCCAGCGGGACGCCAAAGTTATCCACCGGCAGTTCGCCGCTACGGGTCAGTTGAGTGACTTTGCGTTCGATATCAAGGATGGCGGAAGAAGGGGTGGCCAGTTCATCAGCCACATAGTTATGCAATTGGCCCATCTGGTTGAGCAGTTCGCGCATATGGCGCGCGCCGCCGCCGGAGGCCGCCTGGTAGGTCGCGACCGATACCCACTCCACCAGGTCATGGGCAAACAGACCGCCCAGTGACATCAGCATCAGGCTGACGGTACAGTTACCGCCGACAAAGGTTTTAATCCCGTTGTTCAGGCCGTTGGTGATGACATCCTGGTTAACCGGGTCGAGAATGATGATCGCGTCATCTTTCATGCGCAGCGAAGAGGCCGCGTCAATCCAGTACCCCTGCCATCCGCTTTCACGGAGCTTTGGATAGATTTCGTTGGTATAATCGCCGCCCTGACAGGTCACGATGATATCGAGCGCTTTCAGCGCATCCAGATCGAAAGCGTCCTGAAGTGTGCCGGTCGAGGTGCCGCCGAACGTTGGCGCTGCCTGCCCAAGCTGGGAAGTTGAAAAGAAAACAGGGCGAATGGCGTCGAAGTCGCGCTCTTCAACCATGCGTTGCATGAGAACGGAGCCGACCATACCGCGCCAGCCGATAAAACCAACATTTTTCATAGCGTTTTTTTCCTGCAAAGATGTGTGCTGTGTATGCTGACCAGTGTCCTACTGGCTCATCCTTCACCATACAAAAAGCAGCCAAAGTCGCAAGTGAATTTAATCAATGATAGCGATGCCATCAGTAATGCGACTTATCCCGCTGCTTAAGCGAGCAGAAAGTCCAGGGCAATTATCAGGGAATTTGAGTTATGAATGAAATCATTTCTGCAGCAGTTTTATTGATCCTGATTATGGATCCGCTCGGTAACTTGCCCATTTTTATGTCCGTACTGAAACATACCGAGCCGAAACGGCGCCGGGCGATAATGGTGCGCGAGCTTTTCATTGCGCTGCTGCTGATGCTGATCTTTCTTTTTGCGGGCGAGAAAATTCTCGCATTTCTTAATTTGCGAGCCGAAACGGTTTCAATATCCGGTGGCATCATCCTGTTCCTGATCGCCATCAAAATGATTTTCCCCAGCGCCACCGGAAACAGCGCCGGACTTCCGGCGGGTGAAGAGCCCTTTATTGTCCCGTTGGCGATCCCGTTGGTTGCCGGTCCAACAATTCTGGCCACGCTAATGCTGTTATCGCATCAATACCCGAATCAGATGGGACATCTGGTGATTGCTCTGCTGCTGGCCTGGGGCGGCACCTTTGCGATCCTGCTGCAGTCGTCGCTGTTTCTGCGTCTGCTGGGCGAGAAAGGGGTGAATGCGCTGGAGCGCCTGATGGGATTGATTCTGGTGATGATGGCGACCCAGATGTTCCTGGACGGCATTCGGATGTGGATGAAGGGATAATTAAAAGCCAGGTGGCGGCTGCGCCACCCGGCAAACATCAGCTCAACAGCTGGAACGCAATCATCCCGATTATCGCACCCACGGTGCCGAGGATCGTTTCCATCATGGTCCAGGTCTTCAGCGTTTGTGCTTCTGTCGCACCGGTGAATTTCCCAAACAGCCAGAAACCGGCGTCGTTCACGTGACTGACCACGATCGAACCGCCCGCGATGCAAATAGACAGCGCCGCCATCTGCGCACCGGAAAAGTTCAGCTGTTCAATCACCGGCATCACCAGCCCCACCGCCGTTAAGCAGGCCACGGTCGCGGAGCCTTGAATGATACGCACGGCTGCCGCCAGCACGAAGCAGGTAATGGCAATCGGTAAGCCCATCCCGGTCAGCGCTTCACCCAGCGCCGGGCCCACGCCGGAATCCACCAGCACCTGTTTGAAGACGCCGCCTGCACCAATCACTAACAGGATGATCCCTGCAGGTTGCAGCGCGTGACCGCAGATTTCCATCACCTTATCTTTTGGCATCCCCTGACGCATCGCCAGGCCATAAATCGCCACCAGACAAGCTACCAGAATCGCGGTGAACGGGTGGCCGATAAACTCAAACCACTGGTAAGCCGTAGAACCGACCGGCACAAAGCGTGCGGCGATGGTTTTCAGCCCCACCAGCACCAGCGGCAGCAGGATCAGCGACAGGCTGAAGCCGAAGGACGGCATTTTGCCCTCGCCCAGGTGCGGTTCGGTAATATCGTCAGGAATACTCAGTTCAACGTAGCGGCTGATAAAGTTGCCCCACAGCGGCCCGGCGATGATCATTCCAGGAATCGCGGCACACAGACCAATCAGAATCATCCAACCGAAGTCGGCGTGCATCTGAGAGGCGAGCAGCATCGGCGCAGGCCCCGGCAGCAGAAATGCTGCGGCAGCCGCCACGCCAGCAAACAGCGGAATCACCAGCTTCACCAGGTTCGTACCGGTATGACGCGCCATCGAGAACGCGACGCTAATCAACAGTACAATTGCCACTTCAAAGAACAGCGGCAGCGCGCAAATCAGCCCTGCCAGCCCAATCGCATAGTGTGCGCGACTGTGACCGAAGGATTTCAACATCTTGACTGCAATCTGATCGACCGCGCCCGTTTCATGCAAAATCTTGCCGAACATTGCCCCCAGAGCAACCACAATCGCCAGGAAGCCAAGCGTACCGCCCATCCCTTTTTCCATTGTCGCTGCGATTTTATCGAGCGGCATACCGGAAAAGAGACCTGCACCAATAGACACCACCATCAAAGCAACGAAGGCGTGCATACGCGCCTTCATCACTAAAAACAACAGCAGCAGAACGGAGCCTACTGCTGTTAAAACAAGCGTTAATGTACTCAAAACTTACTGCCTTTTATTGATGACCTCGATGGTGCTGGCAACAACACCTTCCAGTGGCTGATCGATATCCACCACCAGTACGTCGTTTTCGTCAGCCCCCGGCTCTTGCAGCGTTTCAAACTGCGTCACCAGCATCTGGGTTTTGAAGAAATGGCCTTTACGCGCCTTCAGACGGCTTTCGATCACATCGAAATCGCCTTTCAGGTAGATGAAAGAGAGGTTTGGGTTACCGTCACGCAGCAGGTCACGGTAGTGTTTTTTCAGCGCGGAACAGACGATCAGCGAAACCTTATTGGTACGCTGCATCGCAAACGCGGCGTCATTCAGCGCCTGCAACCACGGTTTACGATCGTCATCATTGAGTGGCTCACCGGACGCCATTTTCTCAATGTTGCGACGCGGATGGAGAAAATCGCCATCAAGAAACGCGGCATGCAGTTGATGCGCCACTTCGCTGGCGACAGCGGATTTGCCGCTGCCCGATACGCCCATCAGAACGTAAATGTGGTGATCATGGTTAGTCGTGCTCAAAGTGGTGCCCCCACAGTACAAGAATCAGGAATTGTTACGGGTAACTGTTATCGGTAACATTGTCCGGCTTGACTAAAACAGAAGCAATATCCAAACGTGCGAGAAGTGAATAAGTGTGAGCTACTTCAAATTTGTTGGCTTAAATAGATCCACCCGGTGACAAGGTGAAACCTAAATCTAACATTTTTGGCGTGACGCTCTCCCCACGGATTCGCGCTAACAGACGCTCTGCGCCAATGCTGCCCATTCGCTCGCGCGGCGTCAGCACACTGGCCAGACGTGGCTCCATCACCTGGCCGATATCATGACCGTGGAAACCCGCAATTGCCATGTCATCCGGGATCTTCAGTCCTAAGCGCTGGCATTCAAAGGCAGCGCCCACCGCCAGGTCATCGTTGGTACAGAAGATGCCGTCCAGTTGCGGATACTCGCGACGCGCCTGACGAATAAGCTCAATACCCGAGGAGTAAGAAGAAGATTGCTCCACCATCACACTGTAGGGCACCAGACCCGCATCCAGCATCGCCTGCTCATAACCCTTCTGTTTGATGATAGTACGTTCGTCGAGACGTGCCCCCAGATAGGCGATATGACGATGCCCGCGTGCAATAATCGCTGCAGTCATCTGACGCGCAGCGTCAAAGTTGTCAAAACCAACAGCGATATCAAGGCAAGGCGACTGACTGTCCATCAGTTCAACCACCGGAATCCCCGCCACTTCGATCATTTTCAATGTGCGCGGCGTATGGGTACGTTCAGTCAGGATCAGTCCATCGATGTTCCACGAAAGCATCGATTCCAGACGCTCCTGTTCCATCTCCGGCTTATAACCGTAGTGCGCCAGCATGGTTTGATAGCCATGCGCATCCGTCACGGCCTCAATACCGCGTAAAACTTCGGCAAAGACCTGGTTAGTTAACGAGGGTAGCAAGACGCCAATGGCCCGGCTGGTGGCGTTGGAGAGGATATCAGGCGCGCGATTGGGAATGTAACCCAGTTCATCAAGTGCAGCAGCGATCTTGCCCCGCAGGGCGACGGAAACTTGCTCCGGATTACGCAAAAAGCGGCTGACCGTCATTTTGGTCACGCCAACGCGGTCGGCTACATCCTGAAGTACGGGTCTTTTCTTCTTCATCGTCCTGAGAAATCATAAGTGAAAGATTTGCTCAGTTTATCACGGACAAAGCACAACCTTCCCCGTTTAAAGGGAAGGTTGCGTAATTATTTATACAGGAGGCAGATCAAACAGCAGGATTTCGCTATCGCTGTCAGCATGAATTGACAGAGCCTGCTCATCCCAAATCGCCAGACCGTCGCTGGTGGTGGCTTTGGTACCGTTAATGCTCACCTCACCTTTTACCACCTGGATCCAGACGCGACGTTCCGCGGCAATCTGATGTACTGACTGCTCGTCTTTCACCAGCGCCCAGCGATACAGCTCCATATCCTGGTACACTTTCAACGAACCATCGCGAGCATCCGGCGACAGCACCAGCTGTTTACCCTGTGCGGCGTCGAAACGGCGCTGCTCATAACGCGGCGTGATGCCGGTTTTTTCCGGAATGATCCAGATCTGATACAGACGCAGACGATCCGTTTTGCTCGGGTTGTATTCGGAGTGACGGATCCCGGTCCCCGCGCTCATAATCTGGAATTCACCCGCCGGTACCTGCTCTTTATTACCCATGCTGTCCTGGTGTTCTACTGCGCCTTCCAGCACGTAGGTCAGGATTTCCATGTCTTTATGCGGATGGGTACCGAAACCCTGGCCAGCGTCAATCACGTCGTCGTTAATCACGCGCAGTGCCGAGAAGCCCATAAAGTTTGGATCGTAGTAATCCGCAAAAGAGAAGGTATGCCAGGAATCCAGCCAGCCATGATTCGCGTGGCCACGGTCGTTTGCTTTGCGTAAGTAGATCATTGTGTTCACCCCCAGATGTTTTCGATGGAGACAGTGTGGACCGAATCCCTCATCAATCATAGAGGGTGAAAATTGACTCCTCTGTTCAAAAATTATGAACAATTCAGGAGGAGCCAATCTGGCTTATCGGGCGAGACTGATGGTGGCAGGAGAGACCTGTTCGAATGCCCGTTCGAGGATTTCAAGATTGGTCAGAACTTCAGATTCCTTGACGTAATTTGGCGCGCCGGTGGTGAGAGTGTCATACAGCGCGTCATAGACACGACCGTAGTCGCCCGTTTCCGGTTTGATCTCTTCTTTCACCGTCACACCTTCATCGTTGACATACTCCAGCACGCCAACAGAATCATCCGCCGCAAAGCCCGGTTCACCAGGCATGATGTTGGCCTTCAGGCTGGTTTCCTGTTGGTCAATACCATATTTGATAAACGAACCTTTGGTGCCGTGAACGATAAACTTCGGATAGTCGATTTTCACCAGATGGCTGGTTTTGACGATAGCCTTTACATCGCCGTAAAACAGTTGTGCTTCAAAGGTGTCATCCGGAATGGCCTTATTGCGCAGGCTGCGGATGTCGTATGCCACATGGTCCGGGCGACCGAACAATGAGATTATCTGATCCATGGTGTGTACGCCCAGACCATAGAACGCGCCGTCCTGCGGCAAACCGGGGTGAGTTTCCGCAACCGGACGGTAGTAATCGAAGTGGCTTTCCACTTCCACAATCTTGCCGAGCTTGCCGCTTTCAATCGCCTTTTTGGCGGTCAGGAAGCAGGAATCAAAGCGACGGTTCTGATACGGCGTGACGGTCAGCCCTTTGCTTTGCGCCAGTTCAAACAGCACTTTCGCTTCAATCATCGTTGGGGTGAATGGCTTCTCTACCAGTACGTTCTTTCCTGCTTCCAGCGCCCGTTTCGCGTAGTCAAAATGGCTGTCTGCGTGGGTACAGATGACGACCAGTTTCACCTCAGGGTCGTTAAACACGTCATCAAGATCGCTGGTGAAATGGATGTGCGAGTAGATCGGTGCCTGCTCTTCCGGCTTCGCGTGACGACGAAAAATATGCGCCACATGCCAGGTGTCTTTACGGTTGAGAACGTACGGCAGGTGGTAGCGGGTCGCGCTCTTGCCGAACCCAATAAATGCGCAATGTAAGGTCATGATGCTGTCCTTTCAGAAGGTGATGACCTACACCATAGCGCAAAGCGGAGGGAGACTAAATGCGGGAAGTCCCTGAGGGCGCGCTGGCGCACCTGGAAACGGATTGCTCGCGTCTCGGGCGTGAGTGGCGCAGGCAGATTATTCACGGCCTGCGCACAGCAACCTGAGCGTACTTAATGTATGTGAGGAGCTCGAGCACTTCCCGGGGACAAAATGACAAGTAAGCCAGGCTGAAAAAAAACCAAAAAAAAGCCAGCACCCGGCTGGCTAAAATAATACTGGAAGCAATGTGAGCAATGTCGTGCTTTCAGGTTCTCCGCGAGGGTCTCCCTGAACGCAGAGCAATAATAATCATTCTCATTCGCAGTTGTCCAGTAATTTTTACAAAAAAATGCGGTTGACGACATTTTTAATCTCAGCGACTGTAAAGGCACAATTAACCCTGAAGGAGATCGGGAATGAGTGAGATCGTGATACGCCACGCTGAGACCAAAGATTACGACGCAATTCGTCAGATCCATGCCCAGCCGGAGGTGTATTACAACACGCTACAGGTTCCTCATCCTTCCAGCGAGATGTGGCAGGCGCGACTGGCCGAGCAGCCAGGCATCAAACAACTTGTCGCCTGCATTGATGACCGCGTTGTCGGACACTTGTGTATTGCCGTCGCACAGCGCCCACGCCGGAGCCACGTCGCCGATTTTGGTATTTGTGTCGATACGCAATGGCAAAACCGCGGCGTCGCCAGCGCATTAATGCGTACCATGATCGACATGTGCGACAACTGGTTGCGCATCGAACGCATCGAATTAACGGTGTTTGTCGATAACGCGCCCGCCGTGGCGGTGTATAAAAAATATGGTTTCGAAATTGAAGGCACCGGCAAAAAGTACGGGCTGCGAAACGGCGAGTATGTCGATGCATATTTTATGGCGCGGATGAAGTGACAAATTGCCCGGTGGCGCTACGCTTACCGGGCCTACAACGACACAAACGTAAGCCGGGTAAGGCGAAGCCGCCACCCGGCAACAAAATCAATATCCCGCCGTTAAGTCATCCACGGTGCGTGGATCAGATGCGCCGTACAACGCGCCGTCCGGCCCGACCATAATACTCTGCGTGCTGCCCATCGCCTCTTTCAGCGCGACCTTCTGCCCTTTTTGCTCAAGCAGTTTAAGGGTATCCGGGCTAAAGCCTTTCTCCACACGCAACTCATCCGGCAACCATTGATGATGGAAACGCGGCGCGTTGGTGGCTTCCGCTACGTTCATCCCAAAATCGATGCTGTTGACCACCATTTGCAGCACGGTCGTGATAATACGACTCCCGCCAGGGCTGCCGGTAACCAGCCAGGTTTTACCGTCTTTCACCACGATGGTGGGCGACATCGACGACAGCGGACGCTTCTTCGGCCCGACCGCGTTAGCATCGCCCCCCACCAGACCATAGACGTTGGGTACGCCCGGTTTAGCCGAAAAATCATCCATCTCGTTATTCATCAGAATGCCGGTGTTACCCGCCACAATGCCGGTCCCGAAGGTGGTGTTGAGGGTATAGGTGACCGCCACTGCATTCCCGTCTTTATCCACCACCGAGAAGTGAGTCGTCTGGTTACTCTCGTAAGGCGCAAGCTTACCAGGGCGAATCTCGCTGGAGGGTTTCGCCTTGTTGATATCAATCCGCTCCGCAATCGATTTGGCGTAATCTTTGTTGGTCAGCGCTTGCCACGGCACTTTCACAAAGTCCGGGTCACCCAGATATTCCGAACGATCGGCGTAGGCCTGTTTCTCTGCTTCTGCCATCACCTGCATGGCGTCCGCACTACCGAAGCCGTATGACTTCATGTCGAAATTTTCAAGGATATTCAGGATCTGCACGATGTGGATCCCGCCAGAGGACGGAGGCGGCATTGAGAAGACCTGATACCCGCGATAGTCGCCGGCGATCGGCGTGCGCTCTACCGCCTGGTAGCCCGCTAAATCCTGTTTGGTCATCAGCCCGCCGTTTTTCTGCATCTCCTGCGCAATCTGGTCGGCAATCGCCCCTTTATAGAAGGCATCCGGGCCATTTTCCGCAATCAGCTCCAGACTTTTCCCCAGGTTTTTCTGCACCAGCCTGTCGCCCTTTTTCAGCGGTTCGCCATCCTTCCAGAAGATGGCTTTGCTGTTCTCGTGATTCGGCAACACTTCACTGCCGTAGGTTTTCAGATCGTCCGCCAGCGCATCGTTAACCACAAAGCCCTCTTCAGCCAGCTTGATTGCCGGACGCACCACTTTGTTGAGCGGCAAGGTGCCATATTTTTCCAGCGCCAGTGAGAACCCGGCCACGGTGCCCGGCGTACCGGAGGCCAGATGAGAGGTCAGCGATTTTTTACTGTCCGGATTACCCTGATCGTCAAGGAACATATCGCGCGTGGCGTTAGCCGGTGCCATTTCGCGAAAGTCGATCGCCGTGGTTTTACCGTCTTTGGTCCGCAGCAGCATAAAGCCACCTCCGCCCAGATTTCCGGCCTGTGGATGTGTCACCGCCAGCGCATATCCCACGGCGACCGCGGCATCCACGGCGTTCCCCCCCTGTTTGAGAATATCCACGCCAACCTTCGTTGCCATCGCATCAACCGAGGCCACCATTCCCTGCTTCGCGCGTACGGGATGGAATACATCTTCCTCCACACCATATGACACTGGAGGCGGTGGAGGGGGCGCAGCGAGCACACTGAAACAGCTTCCTGATAGCAGAGCAGCAAGGGCTACCCGGCGTAAAAACGTCGGTTTCGTCATCGTTATTCTCCAAAGATGCGGGGTCAGCCCCCCACTAAGCCTGGTGCATAACTCTGAAATGATCATCGTTTCGCCGGGAAAGGCGTAAACTTAAGAGAGACCTCAGAGGAGGAAAAATGATGAAACGATGCTTAATTTTGGCAGCGCTACTGCCGTTTGCCTGTCTCGCACAGCCGATTAACACCCTGAACAATCCGAACCAGCCTGGCTATCAGATCCCCAGCCAGCAACGGATGCAAACGCAGATGCAGACGCAGCAGATCCAGCAGAAAGGGATGTTGAATCAACAGTTAAAATCGCAGACGCAGCTCCAGCAGCAAAACCTGCAAACGCAGATGAACAACAATAGGCAGCGGATCCAACAGGGTCAGGTACGCGAACAGCCGTTACCCAATACTAACGGCGGAATGTTGAGTGGCGGTACGCGCCAGGAGAGCGGCCAGCAGCACATGCTACCGCCGCGTCAGAATGGCGATATGCTTAACCCGCAGCAGTAAAGTCCGGGCCAATCACATCAATCGCATCGGTACAGATGCAGTCCACGCCCCAGCGCAACAGCTCCGCCGCGCGCTGGGGTTTGTTGACGGTATACACCAGAATATGTAACCCCGCCGCTTTTAGCTGCTTAACCCGCGTTTCATCCAGCAGGGAGTGATTCAGGTGAATCGACACGCAGGCCAGGCGAGCGGTCAGTTCGCGCCAGTCATCACGCCACTCGTCAAGCAGCAAACCTCGGGGTAGTTCCGGCACGGCCGCCTGCGCCGCTTCCAGCGCATCAATATCAAATGACGACAGCAACGGTGCGGTCATCCCCTGCCATAGCTCACGCGCGGCAAGGGCTATCGCCTTCCCTGTCAGCCCCCCGGTTCCGGTGGTCGGTTTAATTTCGATATTGGCCATCAAGCCATGCTGGCGACAGCGCTCTGCCACCTGCGAAAGTAGTGGGAGCGGTTCGCCTTTAAACTCACCGCTGTACCAGCCACCGGCATCCACCCGCAGCAAATCCTGCCAATTGAGTTCCCCCGCCACACCCCAGCCGTTGCTGGTGCGTTCAAGGTTGTCATCGTGCAGCAGGAAAATTTCCCCATCCTTCGACAGCTTCGCGTCGAACTCGATCATGGTATGCCCGTAGTGTGCGCCAACGTCGATCGCCGCCAGCGTGTTTTCCGGTGCCAGTTTACCGCCGCCGCGATGGGCGACGATGCGGGGATACGGCCAGTTACTCATACACGTTGTCCTGTTTCACCGTCAAAAAGGTGCAAATGATTTTCCGGCAGATGCAGCCACAGCGTGCTGCCCGCCTTTGGGCGTTCCTGATGTGCCAGACGCACCACCAGTTTCTGCTCTCCCCAGCGACCGTGCGCCAGATTATCGGCACCCAGCATCTCCAGTGTGTCCATCACCAGCGGCACGCCGCCTTCTGACCGGGAGCTTAGCGCAATATGTTCCGGGCGGATACCCAGCGTCATTTTACGCCCGGCATAACCGCGATAGTCCCCGTTGATGGGCAGCGCCATGCCGCTCTCCAGCTCGAAGTACGTACCCGCATTACTGATCCGCCCTTCCAGCAGGTTCATCGCCGGGCTGCCAATAAAACTCGCGACAAAGCGGCTAGCGGGTTTTTCATAGACCTCCACCGGCGTGCCAATCTGCTCGGCAATACCTTTGTTCATCACCATCACGCGCTGGGCAAGCGTCATCGCTTCAACCTGATCGTGAGTCACGTACAGCGACGTGGTTTTCAGGCGACGATGTAAATGCTGGAGCTCCAGGCGCATTTGCACGCGCAGTTTGGCATCCAGGTTCGACAGCGGCTCATCAAACAGGAACACCGCGGGATCGCGCACAATGGCACGCCCCATCGCCACGCGCTGGCGTTGACCGCCGGACAGTTCGCGTGGACGACGTTTGAGCAGGCCGTCCAGTTCAAGAATACGCGCCGCCTCTTTTACTCGCTGCTCAATATGGCTCTTGCCCATCCCACGGATTTTCAGCCCCCACGCCATGTTCTCTTCCACACTCATATGCGGGTAGAGCGCATAGTTCTGGAAGACCATCGCGATCCCACGATCTTTTGGCTCCATTTCGGTCACGCGCTGACGGTCGATCCAGATGTCGCCGCTGCTAACACGCTCCAGCCCGGCCACCATCCGCAGAAGCGTTGATTTCCCGCAGCCGGACGGGCCGACCATCACAATGAATTCACCGTCCGCCACGTCCAGCGTCAACGGTTGAATCACCTGGGTTTTACCATCCCAGCTTTTGGTTACTGCCTGTAATTTTAAACCTGCCATCGCGGTATCCTACTTCTCACTGTCCACTAAACCACGCACAAACGCCCGCTGCATGGCTAAAACGATAACGACCGGAGGGATGAGGGTTAGCAGCATTGCCGCCATCACCTGATTCCACAAGGTGGTGCCTTCGCCGGTGGCAATCATTCCTTTTATCCCCGCCACGGCAGTCCCCAGATTGACATCGGTGATAATCAGCAACGGCCACAGATACTGGTTCCAGCCGTAGATAAAGGTGATGACGAACAACGCCGCCAGATTGGTTTTCGACAGAGGCAACACGATATCGCGGAAAAAACGCATCGGCGAAGCGCCGTCAATACGCGCCGCTTCGATAAGCTCATCCGGCAGGGTCATAAAGAACTGGCGAAACAGAAAGGTGGCCGTTGCCGATGCCATCAGCGGTAGCGTCAGTCCTGCGTAGCTGTCGAGCATTTTCAGGTTGGCGATCACTTCCACCGTCGGGAAGATACGCACTTCAACCGGCAGCATCAGAGTGATAAATATCATCCAGAAGAACAGGTTACGCAGTGGAAAACGAAACCAGACGATGGCAAAGGCAGAGAGCATCGAGACCGCAATTTTCCCCACCGTAATGCCAAACGCCATGATGAAGCTGTTGAGCATCATCAGCCAGAACGGTGCGCTGTTCGCACCGACGCCGTTGACCCAGATATTTTTCATGTTTTCCAGCAGATGCGTGCCGGGGATAAGCGTCATCGGCGTTTCAAACACCGCGCTGTTGTCCAGCGTCGCCGCAACAAACGCGACATACAGCGGGAACAAAATCACCGCAATCCCCAGTATCAGCATGGTGTGGCTGAATATCGTCAGCCCGCGACGGTTCTCGATCATTGGTAACGCACCTTACTTTCCACGTAGCGGAACTGCACCACCGTCAGAATAATGACGAGGAACATCAGCACTACCGACTGCGCGGCGGACGCAGAGAGATCCAGCCCGGCAAACCCTTCGCGGTAAATCTTATAAATCAGCGTGGTGGTGGCCTGCACCGGACCGCCTGCGGTCGCGGCATCAATAACCGGAAACGTATCGAAGAAGGCGTAGACCAGATTGACCACCAACAGGAAGAAACTCACCGGCGCGATCAGCGGTAACGCCAGTTTGAAAAAACGACGGACCGGCCCAGCGCCATCGATCGCGGCGGCTTCAACCAGCGAGCGCGGGATCGATTGCAGCGCGGCAAAGAAGAAAAGGAAGTTGTAACTAATCTGCTTCCAGACGGAGGCGAAAACCACCAGGAACATCGCCTGTCCGCTGTTCTGCGCGTGGTTCCAGTCATAGCCAAACTGCTCAAGGAAATGGGTAATTAGCCCGCGTCCTGGGTTAAACAGAAAGATCCACAATACGGCTGCCACCGCAGGTGCCACAGCATAGGGCAGCAGCATCAGTGTCTGATAAAGACGACTGCCGCGCACCACGTAATCCACCAGCGCGGCGAAAAATAACGATACCAACAGGCCGCTAAACGTCACCAGCGCACTGAATTTGATCGTCGTCCAAAAAGAGTCGAGATAGTAGCTGTCATGAAACAGCGTGACGAAATTATCCAGCCCGACAAACTGGCTGGAAAGCCCAAACGGATCGACGCTTTGTAGTGAGTACCACAGCGCTTCGCCCGCAGGCCAGATAAAGAAAATGACGGTGATCGCCAGTTGTGGCGCGACCAGCACATAAGGTAGCCAACGCGAGCGGAACACCGGACGGGATGAGGACATAGCGGGTTGATTCCTGAACAGTGCCGGGCTGACGGTATCGCCTGCCCGGCATTTCACACATTACGATTTGGTCGACTGCTCAAAGCGGCGCAGCAGTTGATTACCACGCTCGACGGCGGCATCCAGCGCCTGCTGCGGGGTTTTCTTACCGGTCCACACGCCTTCCAGTTCTTCATCAACGATGGTGCGGATCTGCGGCATATTGCCCAACCGCAGTCCTTTGGTGAACGGTAATGGCGGCTTGTTCAGCATCTGGCGCGTCGCAATATCTGCACCGGGATTTTTGTCATAAAAACCCTGCTCGCGGGTCAGATCGTAAGCGGCTGTGGTGATCGGCAGATAGCCGGTCTTTTGATGCCATTCGGCCGCATTTTCCGGTTTTGCCAGGAAGTCGAGGAACCCGGCAACGCCTTTGTAGGTGTCGTTGTCTTTGCCCTGCATCACCCACAGGCTCGCGCCGCCGATGATGGCGTTCTGCGGCGCGCCTTTGACGTCCGCATCATAAGGCATCATGCCGACGCCATAGTTGAATTTGGCGTAATGGCGGATATCAGCAAGCGATCCGGAAGAGGCGGTGGTAATAGCGCAGTCGCCGTTATAGAACTTCTCGGTGGACTCGTCTTTACGTCCGAAGTAGCTGAAATCGCCCTTCTTGTTCAGTGTTTCCAACAGCGCGATGTGTTTCACCTGCTCCGGTTTATTGAACTCCAGCACCGCATCCGTGCCGTCAAAACCGTTGTTTTTTGTCGCCACCGGCAGACCGTGCCAGGCGCTGAAGTTTTCAATCTGGATCCAGCCCTGCCAGCCGCTGGCGTAGCCACACTTCATCCCGGCGGCTTTCAGCTTCGCGGTGTAGTCAGCCAGATCCTGCCAGGTTTTCGGCGGCTGCTCCGGATCTAAACCGGCTTTCCTGAAAGCGTCTTTGTTGTAGTACAGCACCGGGGTGGAACTGTTAAACGGCTGAGACAGCAGATGCCCAGTTTTCGAATCGGTGTAGTAACCCGAAACGGTCGGTACAAACTGCGATTCGTCGAAGTTAATCCCTGCGTCCTTGAACACTTCGTAAACTGGCTTGATGGCTTTCGAGGCCATCATCGTCGCGGTGCCGACTTCATAAACCTGTAGCAGCGCTGGCGCATTTCCGGTACGGAACGCGGCGATGCCGGCGCTCAGGCTCTGCTCGTAGTTGCCTTTGTACACCGGCACAATCTTGTAATCCGGGTGGGTGTCGTTGAAACGTTGCGCCAGGGAGTCAACTTCTTTGCCCAACTCCCCTTCCATGGAATGCCAGAACGGAATGGTGGTAACGGCCATTGCGTTCGTCGCAAAAGCCAGACCCACCGCCAGCCCCAAAGCTGTGTGTCGTAACGATGTCATTGTCATCATCTCTCTTATTGTGCCGGATGCGCGAAATCACGCGTTTTATGCTCGCGAGGTAACATGACATGCGCGAATGACAGAAAAATAACTCTTTAATTACGGAATGATGACAATCAGGAGGCGGAGGAGTGATGAGGAGATGATAAAAAGGTGAAGGTTATATGTAAGCCCGGTACGCATCGCGCCACCGGGCAACAGAGAGATTAACCGCCCAGATAGGCGCTGCGTACCGCTTCGTTGGCGAGAAGCGCGTCACCCGTATCCTCGAGAACGACATGACCGTTCTCCAGCACGTAGCCGCGATCGGCGAGCTTCAGCGCCTGGTTGGCGTTCTGCTCAACGAGGAAGATGGTCATTCCCTGCTCGCGCAGTTGTTCGATCGTGTCGAAGATCTGCTGGATGATAATCGGCGCCAGCCCCAGAGAAGGCTCGTCAAGCAGCAGCAGGCGCGGCTCGCTCATTAGAGCGCGACCGATCGCCAGCATCTGCTGCTCACCGCCAGACATCGTCCCCGCACGCTGAATGCGACGTTCATGCAGACGCGGGAACAGTTCGTATACCCACTTGATACGTTCCTGGAACTGGTCGCGCTCGGCAAAGAAGCCGCCCATCGCCAGATTTTCCTCCACCGTCATGCGGGAAAACACGCGACGACCTTCCGGAACAATCGCCACCGCCTCACGCATGATTTTCGCCGTTTGCCAGTCGGTAATGTCTTTGTCATCAAAGACAATCCGACCGCTGGTCGCGCGCGGATCGCCGCACAGGGTACCGAGCAGCGTCGTTTTCCCCGCACCGTTGGCGCCAATCAGGGTCACAATCTCACCCTGACTGATGTGCAGGCTCACCTCATGCAGTGCCTGAATTTTGCCGTAGTGGGCACTGACTTTGTCAAAGGACAACATGACTTTTTCCATCTTATGCCTCACCAAGGTATGCGCGGATCACGTCCGGGTTATTACGAATCTGTTCCGGCGTCCCGTTCGCCAGCGGCGTGCCCTGGTTCACCACGTAAATACGATCGGAAATCCCCATCACCAGCTTCATATCGTGTTCAATCAGCAGGATTGTGGTGTTGTGGTGGTTGCGCAGTTCGGCGATCAATTCGTCCAGCTCTTTGGTCTCTTTCGGGTTCAGACCCGCAGCCGGTTCATCCAGCATCAGAATCTCTGGCTGCGTCACCATACAGCGGGCGATCTCCAGACGGCGTTGGTCGCCATAGGCCAGGTTGCTGGCCTGACGGTTCGCGTGTTCCAGCAGGCCGATACGTTCAAGCCAGGTCGCCGCGCGATCCAACGCTTCGCTCTGCGCCCGACGAAACGCCGGCGTTTTCAGCAGACCGGAGAACACGCCGCTTTTCAGCTGCTGATGCTGTGCCACCAGCAGGTTTTCAATCACCGTCATTTCGCGAAACAGACGTACGTGTTGGAAGGTTCGCACCACGCCCATACGGGCAATTTGTTGTCCTGGCAGCCCTTCAAGGTGCTGATCGCGAAGTTTAATGGTGCCGCCCGTCGGCTTATAAAAACCGGTCAGGCAGTTAAACACCGTGGTCTTACCGGCACCGTTCGGCCCAATCAGCGACACAATTTCCTGCGGATGCAGTTCCAGTTCAACGTTGTTCACCGCCAGCAGACCGCCGAAGCGCATCATCAGGCCGTTAACCGATAATAATGGCTGGCTCATGCCTGCTCTCCTTTCGCTTCCCCGTTTTTCAGTTTCAACTGCGGACGGGTCATCGGCAGCAAGCCCTGCGGACGCCAAATCATCATCAGTACCATCAAACCACCCAGCATCAGCATGCTGTATTCATTGAAGTCACGCATCAGCTCGCGCGACACCACCAGCAGGATAGCCGCAAGGATCACCGCAAACTGTGAGCCCATCCCGCCGAGCACCACAATCGCCAGCACAAACGCCGACTCGGCAAAGGTGAACGACTCGGGGCTGACAAACCCCTGACGCGCCGCGAACAGCGTGCCAGCGAAACCAGCAAACGCGGCGCTGATGGTAAAGGCGGTCAGCTTGATGCGCGTTGGGTTTAAGCCTAACGAGCGGCAGGCGATCTCATCTTCACGCAGCGCTTCCCACGCCCGTCCCAGCGGCATGCGCAACAGACGATTAATCACAAACAGACTCAGCACGACCAGCAACAGCGCGACCAGATAGAGGAAAATCACGCGGTCAGAGGGATCGTACTTCACATTAAAGAAGTTGCTGACGGTATCCCAGCCGCCTTCACGCGCAGTTCGGCTGAACTCGAGACCGAACAGCGTCGGTTTCGGGATCTGGCTGATGCCGTTCGGGCCACCGGTGATTTCAGTATTGTTGAGCAGCAGAATACGGACGATCTCACCAAAGCCCAGAGTCACAATGGCCAGATAATCGCCGCGCAGGCGCAGTACCGGGAAGCCCAGCAGAAAGCCTGCCGCCGCCGAAACCAGCCCCGCCAACGGCAGGCAGGTCCAGAAGCCGAGACCGTAATAGTGGTTCAGCAGCGCGAAGGTGTACGCGCCAATGGCGTAGAAGCCGCCGTAGCCCAGTACCAGCAGGCCGGAGAGTCCCACGACGACGTTCAGCCCCAGACCGAGAATGATGTAAATCATGGTCAGCGTGGCGATATCCACCGTGCCGCGTGACACCATAAACGGCCACACCACGGCAATCACCAGCAGCGCAATCAGGAATAACTTCTGCTTAACGGTTGAGCCATCAATCGCGGGCAGAATAAACTTCGGCCCGGAGACGCTCTTCAGGCTTTTCTGGAAGATCGGACGCAGCATCTGGAAGAAAAAGACCACGGCCGTTCCGATAAACACCCACTGCCAGCGGATGTCGGCAGCGGTATCCACCACCAGTTTAGTGCCATCCAGTTGCAGTTGAACGCCCATAAAGACGCCTGCCAGGACAAAGAACATCGCGGCAGAAAGCAACGCCATCGCAAAATGCATCGGTTTCATACTTTCTCTACCTCCGGACGACCCAGAATCCCGGTCGGCATCACCAGCAGTACCAGAATCAACAGGGCGAACGACACCACGTCTTTGTATTCCGTACTCAGATAAGCAGAAGAAAGCGCTTCCGCGACGCCCAGAATCAGGCCGCCGATCATTGCGCCCGGGATGCTGCCGATCCCGCCGAGAACCGCGGCGGTGAAGGCTTTCATCCCGGCCATAAAGCCAATATAGGGGTTGATCACCCCGTAGAATTGTCCGAGCAGCACACCGGCTACCGCCGCCATCGCCGCGCCAATCACAAAGGTCAGTGCAATCACGCGGTCAGTGTTAATCCCGAGCAGGCTGGCCATTTTCAGGTCTTCCGCGCAGGCGCGACAGGCGCGTCCCATGCGGGAGTAACGGATAAAAATGGTCAACGCCAGCATCGCCAGGAAGGTCACAATCCAGATAACCAGTTGCATGGTCGTGATCGAAGCGGAGAAGTTTTCGCTGGCACCCACCACCCATTGCCCGTTGAACAGGCTGGGCAGCGCCACGTCGCGCGAACCTTCCGTCAGGCTGACGTAGTTTTGCAGAAAGATGGACATCCCAATCGCGGAGATAAGCGCAATCAAACGTTTGGAACTGCGGACGGGCCGATAGGCCACCCGCTCGATGCTCCAGCCGTAGGCGCTGGCAATGATAATCGCCCCAATGAATCCGGCTGCCACCAGTAACCAACTGGTATCAATCCCCATCATCATCAGTGCCGCGATAATCATAAAAGAGACATAGCTACTGATCATATACACTTCGCCGTGGGCGAAGTTGATCATGCCGATAATGCCGTACACCATGGTGTAGCCGATAGCGATCAGCGCGTAGGTGCTTCCCAGCGTGACGCCGTTAAACATCTGCTGCAAGAAATAAAGGAACTGCTCGGACATAAAATAACCTTTCTAATAACCGCCCGGCAGGCTCGGGCGGTGGGATCTTATTATTTGGCGGCGGTGGACGAGCCGTCCGCATGCCACTGGAAGACACCAAATTCAAATCCCTTCAGATCGCCTTTTTCATCCCATTTCAGCGGCCCAATCACGGTATCAGCACCGTTTGCTTTCAAATCTTTCACCAGATCCAACGGCGCTTTGCTGTCGGAACGATCCATTGCCGTTGCCAGTGACTGCACGGCGGCGTAGGTGATCCACACATATGGACCGGTCGGATCTTTTTTATCGGCTTTCAACGCATCAACAATCGCTTTGTTGGCCGGATCCTGGTCATAGCGTTTTGGCATGGTGACCAGCATGCCTTCAGCCGCTTCACCGGCAATGTTAGACAGTGACGCATTGCCCACGCCTTCCGGTCCCATGAAGGTGGTTTTCAGCCCGACGGATCGCGCCTGGCGCAGCATCTGTCCCATTTCCGGGTAGTAGCCGCCGTAGTACACAAAGTCGATGTTCTCTTTTTTCAGGCGCGCGAGCAGCGCAGAGAAATCTTTCTCACCGGCGGTGATACCATCAAAGAAGACAATATTGGCGTTTGCCGCTTTCAGCGTGTCCTGAACGGAGCGCGCCAGCCCTTCACCGTACTGCTGTTTGTCATGAATGATGGCGATACGCTGCGGTTTCACCTGCTCAAGAATGTACTTAGCTGCGGTTGGTCCCTGAGCGGAGTCCAGCCCGGCGGTACGCATGATGTGCGCGTAGCCGCGCTGCGTCAGTTCCGGGTTAGTCGCACCAGGCGAGATCATCAGAATGCCTTCGTCTTCGTAGATATCCGACGCTGGCTGAGTAGAAGAAGAGCAGAGGTGACCAATCACATACTGGATACCGTCGTTGACGATTTTGTTCGCCACTGCCACGGCCTGTTTGGGATCGCAGGCATCGTCATATTCCACGCCCACCAGTTTGTCGCCTTTGATGCCGCCTTTCGCATTAATGTCTTTAATGGCCTGACGTGCGCCATTAAATTCCATATCGCCCCACTGGGCCACCGGACCTGACATCGCGCCGACAACGGCAACTTTAATCTCCTCAGCCATCGCCGCCTGCGACATCGCCAGTGCAATCACCCCTGCGATGATCGTTTTCGCATTCCGTTTCATTTACTGAATCCCCATTCGTGATGTACTTATTTTGTATTTATATGGTTAAAAAGCAGACTGTGCTTTATTTGTACTACACTATTTTTACTAGTCTGATTAATGGTTTAGCACAGTATTTTCCGCAAATACAGATTAAAATCTCTATTTTTCAGTCTATTAAGAACAGATAATATTCTGCTTTTCACCATAGATAAACAAAAAAAAGCACGATTGTCAGCATAAAATAACGGGACAATGAGCCGAATAAAACACTGCCTTCCAGGGTATTATCCTGCCTGTTTTTCATTCTCTGATGTTTCAAACTAAGGTTCTGACCGTCACAAAATTAATCACCTGCCAAATGATTTAAAAAAGAGAAAGCGTCCGGATGAATTATTTCGGTACACTGCATTATCTTTTGTGATTTGGACATGCTGTCGATGAAGCTGACCATCATTCGTTTAGAACACTTTAGCGATCAGGACCTGATCGACCTGGGCAAAATCTGGCCGGAGTATTCCGCCGCCTCTTTAAGCGTAGATGAAACACACCGGATCTACGCAGCGCGATTTAATGAGCGGTTGTTAGGTGCCGTAAGGGTCACCCTGAGCGGCACTCAGGGCGCGCTGGATTCGCTGCGCATCCGTGACGTCACGCGGCGTCGGGGAGTGGGGAAATATCTGGTGGAAGAGGTGATCCAGGATAATCCGGACGTCTCATCCTGGTGGATGGCGGATGTCGGCGTGGAAGACCGGGCCGTCATGGCGGCGTTTATGCAGGTACTGGGCTTTACGGCTCAGACGGATGGCTGGGAAAAGCGCTAGCGACACGCGTCCTCATTTTCCCCCGCAAGAAAGCCCTTTGATGGGCTTTCTTCGTTTAAAGTGGATTCAGACAATCTCATCAGGTTACGACTTACCCCTCCCTGATGGATGAGGTAAGATTCACCCTGTCTAACATTGCGCAGAGAGTAATCGAATTGACTCTCTCATCAACAACTGCCATGGAATTAGCATATGGAAATGTACATCGGGCTGGCCGTCGTCGCCGTCGTGATCCTCTGGGCTATCGTCACCTACAACCGCTTTATCTCGCTGCGTCGTTTTAAAGACGAAGCGTGGAGCGGCATTGCCGTGCAACTCAAGCGCCGTCACGATCTCGCTCCCAATCTGCTCAGCGTAGTCAAACGTTATGCCCAGCACGAAAAAGAGCTACTGGAAGAGATCGCCCGACAACGCAGTGTTCTGATCGGTAACCCTCAACAGATCGCAGAGAGTGAGCAACAATATTCGGCAACGTTGAGCCGTATCTTCGCGCTGGCGGAAGCCTATCCTGAACTTAAAGCCAGCGAAAACTTCCTCTCTTTGCAGCAATCACTGAGTGAAATAGAAGAACAGCTTCAGATGGCTCGACGCTATTTCAACGGCACGGTACGAGATTTTAATATCCTGGTCGAATCTTTCCCCAGCCTGCTGCTGGCCCGCCTGTTTAATTTCAGAACGGAAGCCTTCTTTGAACTGGACTCTCCTGAAGAAGCCCAGTTGCCACGGATGGAATGACCGCATGCCAACATTTTCCGCCCGGATTCTGCGCGGTTTCAGCCTGTTGTGTCTGCTACTGACAGGCTTTGGTTCAGTCGCAAACGACGATTTTATCATTACCGATGCCTCGCAGATTCCTGCCAACGCGCGACGGATTCCCGCATACGAACATATTCTCTCTTTCGATTCCCGGGCGAGTTTTAATCCGGATGGCAGCATGGAGATGCAGGAAAACATCAAAGTGCTCTCTCTGGGGAACGAAATCAGGCGGGGAATTTTTCGCACACTGCCACTGACCTGGAACCGGCAGGACGGCAAAATTTTCAGCGTGGAGTATGCCATCAAATCAGTCTCGCGCGATGGGGTAGCGGAATATTACAGTCTCGATCGTGCAACCAAAACGCTGACGGTTCGGATTGGCAGCGCCGAGCGGATCCTGAAACCCGGGATTTATCAGTATGAGATCCGCTACCGGGTCAGTAACCATTTCAGCCGCTTTCCTGACTGGGATGAACTTTACTGGAATGTGACGGGCAACGACTGGAACTGGCCGATTCGTAGAGCCAGTTTTCATCTGGAACTGCCGGACGTCGCAGATCATTTGAACGCTGAAGGTAAAGATACCCGACTCCGTAGCATCGACGTTTACACCGGTCGCCCGGGGGCAAAAGAAAACAATGCGGTAATTCTGCCCGATGGCAGCATACAAACCTCGCATCCTCTCGCCACGGGCGAAGGGTTAACCGTTGTCTATACCTGGCCCCGGGCGGTTCTGGCAAATGCCGCTGCACCAGAAGCGGTCTTGCCATTCATTCATTTACTGGTGCCGACGCTTACAACCAGTGTTGTCTGGCTCCCCCTGCTGCTGCTTATCGGCTACTACGGGCTTTGGTGGCGTAAAAACGTTATTGCGAAAGGATTAAAAATGCCGCCGGTCGTGCCGCAATTCTCGCTACCCGCAGCGATGTCGCCAGGCTATCTGCGTTTCATCACCCGGCGTAAGTATGACGATGTGGCATTTAGCAGCGACCTGTTGGGCCTGGTTGCCAAACGTGCCGTGACGTTGACGAAAAAGAAGACAACAGCCAAAAGTGTATGGCTCTCATCCCCCGTGGATGAACAGTGGCTGTCCCGTTCGCCAGACGAGAGAAATACGCAGTTAAATGCCGCGGACAAACAGTTGTTGAGCACACTTTTCACCGGTAAACGTAAGAATATCAACCTCAGTACACCGCATCAGCAGATGATGATCAATGCCCGCAAATGGCTGGAAAAGCGTTGCGAGGAGCAGAAGCCACAGTTATTCCAGCGCTGGGGGAAACCGTTCCGTCGTTGCATTTACATTGCCCTGCTTGTGCCGATCGTTTGCGGTGTCTGCTTTAATCCAGTCGCGGCGATCCTCACTATCCCGAGCCTGCTGTTTACGACGGTGGGCATCTCACTGGTACTCTTTTTCCTGAACTTTTTACGCCACCCGATAGAAACAATGCGCCGTTGGGGACCGGTTCCCATTCTAATGACGCTCGTATTTGGCCCCTTAGCCCTCACGGCTGGAAGTGTATTCCTGTTGAGCATGGTCCCCATCACCCAACTTCCAGCCGGATACATTGGCGCATTGCTGTCCGCCATTGTGCTGTGCGCGATCGTTGGCTGGAAAACGCCTCGTTATACGCAGAATGGGCTGGACGATTTAGCCATCGCCAAAGGACTAAAGCTCTATATCAAAACGGCTGAAGAGCCACGCTATCAGGCGCTTTATCCGCCCAATCAGCGGGTTGCGCACTTTGAAAGCCTGTTGCCCGTTGCGCTGGCGCTCGGTGTAGGGAAAACGTGGGCAAATACTTTTGCCCGGTATTTAGAGAGTACGGGCGCGATGTCAGAGGTTTTTGAAAAGGCAGACTGGGAGAATGTGAATCACTTTTGTCGGGGCTGTCATTCTGCGGCCAGCGCGAAACCCGATCGTAGCTCCACAAGCTCTTCAGGTTCTGGCTACAGTGGTTCCGGTTCCTCTGGCAGAGGATCGTCAGGCGGGGGATCCGGCGGGGGTGGCGGCGGCGGCTGGTAAGAAAAGGCCGGATAATCGTTATCCGGCCAACAAACCTGCGCCGCAAAGGTGCAGGGAAAAAATTACTTCGCGTCGGTCGCTGTACCGTTGGCATGCCAGTCGAAGACGCCGAATTCAAAGCCCTTCAAATCGCCCTTCTCATCCCACGACAGCGGCCCCATCACCGTTTCCACAGAGTTCGCTTTCAGCCAGGTGGCGATTTCAGCCGGATCGGCTGACTGGTTCAGGCCCGCCTGCAAAGATTGCAGCGCGGCGTAGGTGGTCCACACGAACGCACCGCTCGGATCCTGTTTCTTCGCCTTGATCGCATCGACGACAGGTTTGTTCGCTGGCACCTGATCGTAGTTCTTCGGTTTAGTCACCAGCAGACCTTCAGCCGATTCACCGGCGATGTTAGACAGGGAAACGTTAGCAACCCCTTCCGGACCCATGAACTGCGTTTTCAGGCCTGCAGCACGAGCCTGACGCAGGATCTGGCCCATTTCCGGGTGATAACCGCCGTAGTAGACGAAGTCGATATTCTCTTTCTTCAGACGCGCCACCAGCGTGGAGAAATCTTTCTCCCCAGCGGTGATACCGTCAAAGAACACCACGTTGGCGTTGCCCTTTTTCAGACCATCCTGCACGGCACGTGCCAGACCTTCACCGTACTGCTGTTTGTCGTGAACGATCGCGATGCGCTGCGGCTTCACTTTTTCCAGAATGTATTTCGCGGCGGTGGGGCCCTGGTCTGAGTCCAGGCCCGTGGTGCGCAGTACCAGTTTATAGCCACGCGCGGTCAGTTCCGGTGCCGTTGCCGCCGGGGTGATCATCAGAATACCTTCGTCTTCATAGATATCAGACGCAGGTTGAGTGGAAGAGGAGCACAAGTGGCCGATAACGTATTTGATGCCGTCATTGATCACTTTGTTTGCTACTGCGACCGCTTGTTTCGGGTCACAGGCATCATCATATTTTACGATCTGCAGTTTTTCGCCTTTGATTCCACCTTTGGCATTAATGTCTGCAACCGCTTGTTCCGCGCCAGTAAACTCCTGGTCACCGTACTGGGCTACCGGACCGGACATCGCACCCACAACAGCGACTTTAATATCGGCCTGAGCCATTGTGCTGAATGCCAACGCGATACATCCTGCCAGTAACGCTTTACCCTTCATATTCATCCTGACCTTCCCCATTCTTATGGTTATTACGACTATTGTGATGTTGTTGTGTAGCGCTTTATTTCATTTATAGGTGTGCCACTCGCGCATTTTCAGCACACTCTGCTAAAACATACCCCATTTTTATAGTTTTGGAATAGCTAATTTCATATTCAAATAATAAGTGAACGACATAACGTCGTGCCGCCCGGTGACGGACGGCACAGGTTTATCGTGTCAGCGAGTGGGTGATAATGCCGAGCGCCTGACGAAATTGCGCCTCAGGGATGGTAAGCGGATAGAGAAAACGTATGACGTTGCCATACACGCCGCAACTCAACAACAGAAGCCCTTCCTGCAAGGCGCGATCCTGCACCTGGCGAGTGAATTCCGGGGAGGGCTTCCCGGTGTGTGGATCGTTAAATTCCACCGCCACCATCGACCCCTGAGCACGGATATCGGCAATAAACGGACAGTCCGCTTTCGCCTGATTCAACGCGTCGACCAGGGCCGCGCCTAATGCGGCAGCGCGGGCGCAGAGCTGTTCTTCATCAATGACATCCAGCACCGCGTGTGCCGCCGCAACGGCCAGGGGATTCCCGGCATATGTCCCTCCCAGGCCACCAGGCGCAGGCGCATCCATCACCCCGGCACGGCCAGCCACCGCAGAAAGCGGCATACCGCCCGCCAGACTTTTCGCCATTGTGATCAGATCGGGCTGTACGCCATGATGCTCCATAGCAAACAGCTTGCCGGTACGGGCAAAGCCGGTCTGTACCTCATCGGCGATCAACAAAATACCGTGGGTATCGCACAACGCCCGCAGGGCCTGCATGAAATCCGTTGGCGCAATATTGAATCCCCCTTCGCCCTGAACCGGTTCAAGGATGATGGCGGCGACCTGCTCCGGTGCGATATCCGCTTTGAAAATGCGCTCCAGACTTTGCAGCGCATCGGCGGTACTCACGCCGTGTAACGCATTAGGGTACTGAGCGTGATAAACCGAACCAGGAAACGGTCCAAAACCCATTTTGTAGGGCGCAACCTTACCGGTCAGCGCCATCGTCATGAAAGTCCGACCATGAAATGCGCCGCCGAAGGTAATGAGTCCCGGTCGGTTGGTATACGCGCGGGCAATCTTCACCGCATTTTCCACCGCTTCTGCACCGGTGGAGAAGAACGCCGTTTTCACTGGCCCCTGAATGGGGACCCGTTTGTTGATGCGTTCCGCAAGCCGGACATAGCTTTCGTAAGGAACAATCTGGTAAGCGGTATGGGTAAAGGACTGGAGCTGTTTTTCGATAGCCGCGATCACGTTGGGGTGCCGATGCCCGGTATTCAGCACCGCAATACCGGCGGCAAAATCGATCACCTCACGGCCCTCCACATCCCACAACGTTGCGTTTTCCGCTCTCTCGGCGTAAAAGCCACACATCACGCCAATCCCGCGCGGCGTCGCCTGCAAACGCCGTTCATTCAGTTCGTTATTTTTCATTTTCATCCCCTAAGATGCGCACAACCCATCGGTAAGTGTTTGCCAGGGGGGAGAAATTCGCCAGAGCAGGCGCTAAAAAAACAAAAACCCCCGAATTTGCATTCGAGGGTTTATCGGGGACTTCGCGGGAGTTACGCTTCGATAGCGGCGCGAAGTTTTTTCATGGCGTTCTTTTCAAGTTGACGCACACGTTCTGCGGAAACGCCGTAGCGATCGGCCAGTTCCTGCAACGTGGACTTGTTATCTTCGTCCAGCCAGCGGGCGCGGATAATATCCTGGCTACGCTCGTCGAGACCTTCCATCGCGTGGGTCAATTTGTTGGCGGCCTGATCTTCCCAGTTATCCTCTTCAATACCGTCGGCAAAGTTAGAGGTTTTATCCTGCAGATACAGCACCGGTGCCATCGGCTGGCTGTCGGACTCGTCGTCCGTGGACATATCAAAGGTCATGTCCTGCGCCGCCATACGAGATTCCATCTCGCGGACGTCTTTACTGGAAACACCCAGCTCACGCGCAACCATTTCCACTTCATCCTGGTTAAACCAGCCCAGACGCTGCTTGGTTTTACGCAGGTTGAAGAACAGCTTACGCTGTGCTTTGGTGGTCGCCACTTTCACGATACGCCAGTTACGCAGAACGTATTCGTGGATCTCAGCTTTGATCCAGTGCACGGCGAAGGAAACCAGGCGCACACCCACTTCCGGGTTAAAACGGCGCACGGCTTTCATCAGGCCGATATTACCTTCCTGAATCAGATCCGCCTGCGGCAGGCCATAGCCCGCATAGTTACGAGCAACATGAACAACAAAGCGCAGGTGAGACAGGATCAGCGTCTTAGCTGCTTCCAGATCGCCCTGGTAATGCAGCTTTTCAGCCAGTGCCCGTTCCTCGTCAGCCGACAACATCGGCCACGCGTTCGCAGCCCGGATGTAAGACTCCAGGTTACCAACAGGGGCTAAAGCTAAATTTTGCATTTCTTTGGTCATTCAAATCCTCTCAAGTTTTATCGTCTGGCACAACACAGCGATAGACGTCAGCAACAACCGTGCCAGCGTTAATGAGCAACGAGATTAGCATTCACTCTTTTATCAGACCGTGATTTTATCCACAAGTTCAATGCAACGTTGTGTATAAATTACGCACAAATTGTGACATGAAGATGAAAAGCGGGGAAGAGACAACAGGAACTCTTTCCCTGCGAACGGAAACCCATTGCAGGGAAAGATTATACCACGGTTTTATTAATCGGGAGTAAAGTGACGTAAATGTTGCACCGTCGCAAGCCACGCTGCGACCCAACCGATCATCGAGCAAACCAGCAGCAGCAACAGGCACTCATCGAATGATAAGCCATTGAGATCAAACTTAGTTCCGAAAACCTGCGCCACTTCAGTGACCGCCGACGACAGTCGTAACACCAAAATTTCTGACAAAATCAGTGAAAGAAATGCGCCAGAAAAACCGAGCAATGCACCGCCGTACAGGAACGGACGCAGGATAAATCCATCCGTTGCACCAATCAGTTTTTGCACGTTAATGGTATCACGACGGGCAAAAATGCTCAGCCGCACGCTGTTACCAATGACGAGGAAGACGGCGGCAACCATCAGTACGCCAATCATTGCCGACACGCGCCCAACCAGTCCGGTCAGCGCCGCCAGACGGGCAAACCAGCTGTCGTCCATCCGCACTTCATCAATCCCGTTGATGCGGGAGACCCGGTCCCGCAGCGTGTTCAGCGAATCGGTGCTCTGGAAGTCGAGTTTCGGGATCACCACCGCCACCGCGGGCAATGGGTTCTCTTCCAGCATATCCAGCGCGCCGCCGAAACCGGACCAGTTGCGAAATTCACCGAGGGCATCTTCACGGGAAAGATAGTTCACCTTTTCCACGCCCTGCTCGGCCTGCAGTTGGGCAACAACGCCAGCCGCCGCATCATCATCCAGCGTTTTTTGCAGATATACGGTTATCTGCGGGGACGGGTAATACTGCGTCGCCGCCTGGTTAACGTTTTTGTAGACCATGTAGCAGACGCTCGGCAGGGTCAGGGAGATGGCAATCACCATCACCGTCAAAAACGTCGCCAGCGGTTTGCTTTTTAGATCCTGTAGTGCGCCCTGGAACGCATAGCGCACCTGCTCGTTAAAAACGTTGGTTTTACGCGAGTTCGGCTTTGGTGACGGTTTCGCCCGCTTCGGCGCATTACGACCACCGTCCCCGGAGGAGCCACCGGAACGACGAAAACGGTCCAGTCGTCCACCGAACTGTTTGATTTGGTTGATAGCGTCGCGCTTATTCACGAACTTCGCCTCCATGCAAATGACCATCGCTCAGGGTGAGCATGCGGTACGAACGACGAGAAATAAGCCCGATGTCGTGCGTTGCCATCAGCACCGTCACCCCAACGCGGTTAAACTCTTCGAACAGACGCAGGATCCCTTCTGACAGCGCGTCGTCCAGGTTACCGGTCGGTTCATCCGCCAGCAGTACCGCCGGCTTGTTCACGACCGCACGGGCGATACCAACACGCTGCTGTTCACCACCGGAGAGTTGAATCGGGAAGTTCTTCGCTTTGTCCAGCAGTCCAACCTTATCCAGCGCGGCCGACACGCGACGACGAATATCATCCCCGCTGGCACCGGCGATAATCAGTGGGATCGCCACGTTATCGAATACCGTTCTGTCCATCAACAGGTGGTGATCCTGGAAAATCATGCCGATCTGACGACGCAAAAACGGTACTTCACGGTTTTTCAGACGCGTGATGTCATGCCCACTGAAGAGGATTTTCCCGGCGCTGGGCCGCTCAATCCCACAGATAAGCTTCAGCAGGGTACTTTTCCCTGCGCCAGAATGGCCGGTCAGAAACGCCATCTCGCCTGGCTGCATATGGAATGTCACCCCCTGCAGCGCTTGTCTCCCACCGAGATAGGCCTTGCTGACATGTTCAAAGCGAATCATTGTTAATCCTCTCGGGCAAAAAGTGCCTCTATAAAATCGTCCGCCTTAAACGGACGTAAATCCTCGATACGTTCGCCCACACCAATATAGCGGATAGGGATGCCAAACTGATCGGCCACCGAGAAGATAACCCCACCTTTCGCCGTACCGTCCAGCTTGGTCAGGGTAATACCGGTCAGACCCACCGCTTCATGGAACAGTTTGGCCTGGCTTATCGCATTCTGCCCGGTGCTGGCGTCAAGCGTCAGCATAACTTCATGCGGTGCGTCTTCGTCCAGTTTCTTCATCACACGAACGATTTTTTTCAGCTCTTCCATCAGATGCGATTTGTTTTGCAGGCGGCCTGCGGTATCTGCAATCAGTACATCAATGTGGCGCGCCTTCGCCGCCTGGATGGCATCAAAGATAACGGAAGCGGAGTCCGCACCCGTGTGCTGGGCGATCACCGGAATATTGTTACGCTGGCCCCAGACCTGCAACTGCTCGACTGCCGCAGCGCGGAACGTATCGCCCGCGGCCAGCATCACCGATTTCCCCTGCTGTTCAAACTGACGCGCCAGCTTACCGATGGTGGTGGTTTTTCCCACCCCATTCACGCCAACCATCAGAATAACAAACGGCGTTTTGCCTTCAACGTTCAGCGGTTCATCGACTTTCGCCAGGATCTCGCCCATCTCGTCTTTCAGCAGACCGTACAGCGCCTCGGCATCTTTAAGCTGTTTGCGGCTGGCACCTTCTGTCAGATTGGTGATGATTTTACGCGTGGTTTCCACGCCCACATCAGCAATCAGCAGTTGTTCTTCCAGTTCTTCAAACAGATCATCGTCGATTTTTTTGCCCCGGAACAGACTGATAAATCCGGAACCGAGGTTTTCTTTCGTTTTCAGTAAGCTGCGTTTCAGACGCGCGAAAAAGCCTTCTTTGGTCGGTTTTTCCTGTTCCTGAGCGAACTCTTCGACCGGTGCGTCTTCTTCCGCCACCGGCACGACCATCTGCGCTTCTTCCGCCGCCTCCGCTGCCAGCGCCTGTGCTTCCAGCTCTTCGTCGGTCAGCTCTGGTTCGTTTTGCGCCTCTTCTTCCACCGCTTCAACAATCTCAACGGTTTCCGCTTCTGCCTGCCACTCTTCCGCTGTGGTTTCGTCTTCGGCTTTCACCTCTTCCGGCAGCGGCAGTTCTTCGTGCTCAACGTGCGCTTCGGGACGCGCTTCAGCAACAGCGGGCCCGGACTCAACAGACGGGAACGTTTCGATTTCCTGAACCTGTTCAGTCACCTCAACCACTTCTTCAGCAAAGGCTTCTGCCTCTTCTTTGCTGTGAACCGGTACCTGTGCTTCTACATCAGCCGTCGTTTCAACGGGCGCGTCGGACGGCAATTGCGCTTCAACACCCTGCTGCTCTTCGGTTTTTTGTTCTTGTTCCTGCTCTTTTTCACCAAAGCCCAGCCAGGAAAAGAAGCCACGTTTTTTTTGTTTTGCCATTTGCGATTACACCCCTCGCGGCCCTATATACATGGAAGCTAAAAAAATGATGAAATAGTCTATCACTTTACTTAATCCACATCACCGCCTGGAATCATCTGCAAGCGGCGGTTTGAGCAACAGAAATGAAAAAACCGAATCACTCTGGCAGCGGCCAAATCCGCATTATTGGCGGACAATGGCGCGGCCGCAAACTCCCGGTCCCTGACAGTCCCGGTCTACGCCCGACAACTGACCGCGTACGTGAAACGCTGTTTAACTGGCTGGCGCCGGTGATGGTAGAGGCTCAGTGTCTGGACTGTTTCGCCGGAAGCGGCGCGCTGGGGCTGGAAGCGTTGTCACGCTATGCCGCGGGTGCCACGCTGCTGGAGATGGATCGCGCGGTCTCTCAGCAGTTACAAAAGAACCTGGCTACGCTGAAAGCAGGGAATGCAAAAGTCGTTAACACCAATACCCTGACATTCCTGACGCAGCCGGGCACGCCGCACAACGTGGTGTTTGTCGATCCGCCGTTTCGTAAAGGGCTACTGGAAGAGACCTTAAGCCTGCTGGAAACTTACGGCTGGCTGGCGAATGAAGCCTGGATTTACGTGGAAAGCGAAGTGGAAAACGGTCTGCCGCCCGTGCCGACGAACTGGTCGCTGTACCGGGAAAAAATCGCCGGGCAGGTCGCGTACCGTTTGTATCAACGCGAAGCACAAGGAGAAAGCGATGCTGATTAATCTTGGTCGACTACTGATGCTCGGCGTGTGGGCATTCTTATTGTTAAACCTGGTGCAACCCTTCCCGCGTCCGCTCAACATCTTTGTTAACGTCGCCCTCGTGTTCATGGTGCTGATGCACGGCATGCAGCTGGCGCTGCTGAAATCCACCCTGCCCAAAGACGGGCCGCAAATGACCAGCGGCGAGAAAGTGCGTATTTTCCTGTTTGGCGTGTTCGAACTGCTGGTCTGGCAGAAGAAGTTTAACGTCAAAAAGTAATTCTACGGCTGAGCGACAAAATCGACGAAGCGCGATCCTTTGTAGCTCAGCGTTCCTTTATCCCCTACCGTCAGCGCATGGTACTGCGTCGCGTCAAGACGGAATGTCTTTTCCAGCCCACCGTGCTGCGGCTTAAAGCTGACCTCATAGCGCATGCTGGTTCCCGCCGGCGTGACCTGTTGCTGTCGGGAACGTCGGTCGTTGATGGGTTTTTCACGCTTATTGCTGACCACCATCTGCGCCTGCCGAAGCGGTGCCGCATCGTTATCGGCTTTTTCCCGCCGCTGCTGCATAAAGCGAAACGAGGCAGCGATGATAATCAACACAATGATAATAATGATGAAAAGAGGCGGCTTACTCATATTGATAACTCATCAGAAAATGCGGAAATAAGCATACCTTGCCCGTTATAGTGTTGTCATCAGGTGGTCGCGGCCTCTACACTGAACATCAGGGTTGTGAGCATACCGCTTACGAAAAAATAACGAATTCAAGGAACTAAGATGCTTTGGTCGTTTATCGCAGTCTGCCTTTCCGCATGGTTATTTGTGGATGCCTCCTACCGTGGACCCGCCTGGCAACGCTGGGTCTTTAAACCCGTCACCTTATTACTCCTGCTGTTACTGGCCTGGCAGGCGCCGATGTTCAACGCCGTGAGCTATCTGGTACTGGCCGGTCTTTGCGCCTCTCTGGTTGGCGATGCGTTGACATTATTGCCGCGTCAGCGACTGCTCTATGCGATTGGCGCGTTCTTCCTCTCGCACCTGCTGTATACCATCTATTTTGCCAGCCAGATGACGCTCTCTTTCTTCTGGCCGTTGCCGCTGGTGCTGATGGTGCTGGGTGCTCTGCTGATTGCGGTGATCTGGACTCGCCTCGAAGAGCTGCGTTGGCCGGTCTGCACCTTTATCGCCATGACGCTGGTCATGGTCTGGCTGGCCGGTGAACTGTGGTTCTTCCGTCCCACCGGGCCTGCGCTGTCGGCATTTTTGGGCGCGTCGCTGCTGTTCATCGGCAACATTGTCTGGCTGGGCAGTCACTACCGCTGTCGTTTCCGCGCGGACAACGCCATCGCCGCCGCGTGCTACTTTGCCGGGCACTTCCTGATCGTCCGTTCACTTTACCTCTAATAACGCTTGACTCTGGAGTCGACTCCAGAGTGTATCCTCCGGTTAATGAGAAAATTATCATCAACCGGAGGATGCCATGTCGATACCTGCTCACGATGGCAAAAAAGCCCCACAATTTTCATCTTTCAAGCCTGCTCCAGCGCCACAGAAGACCGGCGACTGTTGCTGCGAAGGCGCATGCGCAACTCCTGAACCCGTTGTCGATACGGTAAAAGGCACCCGCTACAGCTGGAAAGTGTCCGGGATGGACTGCGCCGCCTGTGCCCGCAAAGTGGAAAACGCAGTGCGCCAGGTCAGCGGCGTCAACCAGGTCCAGGTGCTGTTTGCCACCGAGAAACTGGTCGTCGACAGTAACGGCGATCTCCGCCAGCAAATCGAGAACACGGTGCAAAAAGCGGGTTACACCCTGCGCGATGAACAGACAAAGGAAGACGTCCCCGAATCCCGCTTTAAAGAGAATCTGCCGCTGCTGACCCTTACCGTCATGATGGCGCTCAGTTGGGGACTGGAGCAGTTCAACCACCCGTTCGGTCAACTCGCGTTTATTGCCACGACGCTGGTCGGCCTGTTCCCGATTGCCCGCCAGGCGCTGCGTCTGATTAAAACCGGCAGTTGGTTTGCCATTGAAACGCTGATGAGCGTCGCGGCTATCGGGGCGCTGTTCATCGGCGCCACGGCAGAAGCGGCAATGGTATTGCTGTTGTTCCTGATTGGCGAACGACTCGAAGGATGGGCCGCCAGCCGTGCCCGCAAAGGGGTCAGCGCGTTGATGGCACTGAAGCCAGAAACCGCGACGCGCCTGCGCGACGGCGTGCGGGAAGAGATGGCGATCAACACCCTGCAACCGGGTGACATCATTGAAGTTGCCGCCGGGGGACGCCTGCCTGCTGACGGTAAACTGGTCTCTGGTTTTGCCAGTTTTGATGAAAGTGCGTTGACGGGCGAATCAATCCCGGTAGAACGCGCCACCGGCGAAAAAGTGCCGGCGGGAGCGACCAGCGTGGACCGTCTTGTCACGCTGGAAGTGCTCTCCGAGCCAGGTGCCAGCGCGATTGACCGCATTCTGAAGTTAATCGAAGAAGCCGAGGAGCGCCGTGCGCCAATCGAGCGTTTTATCGACCGCTTCAGCCGGATTTATACGCCAGCGATTATGGTCGTCGCCCTGCTGGTGACGATCGTCCCGCCACTGTTATTCGCCGGCGCCTGGCAGGAGTGGATTTATAAAGGGTTAACGCTGCTGCTGATCGGTTGTCCGTGTGCGCTGGTGATCTCCACGCCAGCGGCCATCACATCCGGACTGGCGGCGGCAGCCCGTCGCGGAGCATTGATTAAAGGCGGCGCGGCGCTGGAACAGTTAGGTCGTATCACCCAGGTCGCCTTTGATAAGACCGGGACACTGACCATCGGTAAACCGCGCGTTACGGCGATTCACCCAGCCAGCGGCGTCAGCGAATCTGAACTGCTGGCGCTGGCGGCGGCCGTCGAACAAGGCGCAACGCACCCGTTAGCGCAGGCCATTGTTCGCGAAGCGCAAACGACAGGGCTGACAATCCCAGCCGCTGAGGGGCAACGGGCGCTGGTGGGGTCAGGTATTGAAGCACAGGTGAATGGTGAAAGCGTTCTGATTTGCGCCGCCGGGAAACGTCCTGCCGACGCCTTTGCCGGAGAGATTAATCAACTCGAAAGCGCCGGGCAGACCGTCGTTCTGGTTCTGCGCAACGAGAGCGTGATCGGCGTAATCGCCCTGCAGGATACGCTGCGCGACGATGCCCACACCGCCATCAGCGAACTCAACGCGTTGGGCGTGAAGGGTGTGATCCTGACCGGCGATAACCCGCGCGCGGCGGCAGCCATTGCCGGAGAGTTGGGCCTGGCGTTTAACGCAGGATTGCTGCCGGAAGATAAAGTGAAGGCGGTCACCACGCTGAATCAACAGTCACCGCTGGCGATGGTGGGTGACGGCATTAACGATGCGCCGGCGATGAAGGCCGCCGCCATTGGTATCGCGATGGGTAGCGGCACCGACGTGGCGCTGGAAACGGCGGATGCCGCACTGACGCATAACCGCCTCACGGGGCTGGTGCAGATGATCCAACTGGCCCGGGCCACCCACGCCAATATTCGTCAGAACATCACCATTGCGCTGGGGCTGAAAGGGATATTTCTCGTCACCACGCTGCTCGGAATAACCGGCCTGTGGCTGGCGGTGCTGGCGGATACCGGAGCAACGGTGTTGGTCACCGCCAACGCCCTTAGATTGTTACGTAAAGGATAACGTGTTTTTGCCGGATGGCGGCGTTGCCTTATCCGGCCTACGAGCCGTGTGCGGTGTATTATCTTTGCAGGCCGGATAAGCGTTAGCGCCATCCGGCCTAAGAGCCGTGTGCGGTGTATTACCTTTGTAGGCCGGATAAGCGTTAGCGCCATCCGGCGTCGCTTACTGGCCTTTACGCACCAGATAGCGATACGGCAGAGAGTCGGTCTCTTTTGCCACCAGTTCGTGTTCCATAAAGGTACAAAAGCCGGGAATGTCACGGGTGGTTGCCGGATCGTCCGCCACAATCAGCAGCGTTTCGCCGGTCTGCATGTTGCGTACGGTTTTACGCACCATCATCACCGGCTCCGGGCAGCGGAGTCCCTGGGCATCAAGGGTATGGTCGGGAGAGGAAAACAGATCGCTCATCGTGGTCTCATTCACTAAAAAAACGGCTGTAGTTTACGCTCAGTTCCGGAGTAAGCCAATCAGGTTAACGATTGCGTGAAAAATAGCCATTGCATTGCAGCCGCAAAGCAGTATTATGCGGCGGCTCGAATTGGGTTCCCTCACCCCAATAACCATCAAAAAGGTACAATATGAATGCATTTACACACTCACAGCGCGTAAAAGCGTTGTTCTGGCTATCGCTATTTCATTTGCTGGTGATTACCTCCAGCAACTATCTGGTTCAGCTTCCGGTCTCCATTTTTGGTTTCCACACCACCTGGGGCGCGTTTAGCTTTCCGTTTATTTTCCTCGCAACCGACCTGACCGTGCGGATTTTTGGCGCGCCGCTGGCCCGTCGAATTATCTTTGCGGTGATGATGCCAGCGCTGCTGATCTCCTATGTGATTTCATCGCTGTTCTATATGGGTTCCTGGCAGGGATTTGGTGCTCTCATGCACTTCAATTTGTTTGTCGCCCGTATCGCGGTCGCCAGTTTTATGGCCTATGCGCTGGGACAGATTCTCGATGTACACGTCTTTAACCGCCTGCGTCAAAACCGCCGCTGGTGGCTGGCACCGACGGCCTCTACGCTGTTTGGCAACGTCAGCGACACCCTCGCCTTCTTCTTTATTGCGTTCTGGCGCAGCCCGGATGCCTTTATGGCCGAGCACTGGATGGAAATCGCCATCGTCGATTACTGTTTCAAAGTGCTGATCAGCATCCTTTTCTTCCTGCCGATGTATGGTGTATTGCTGAATATGTTGCTGAAAAAACTGGCAGATAAATCTGAAATCCCGGCGATGCAGACAAGTTGAGCTAAAGGTTCATTTTCTGAGTTGTGATAAGATGAACGAATGCGCCGTTATGGCCGTTTATCGAAAGGAAGAAGTCAATGCGTAATCTGGTTAAATATGTCGGTATTGGCCTGCTGGTTATGGGGCTCGCGGCCTGTGATAATAGTGATACGAAAGCGCCGGCAGAAGGCACGGCGGCAGAAAGCAACGCAACCGGTCTGCCGGTTTCTCTGCTGGATGGCAAACTGAGTTTCTCACTGCCGGCAGATATGACTGACCAGAGCGGTAAGCTGGGTACGCAGGCCAACAATATGCACGTTTACTCTGACGCAACCGGCCAGAAAGCCGTCATTGTCATCGTTGGTGATAACACTAACGAAGAGCTGTCCGTGCTGGCAAAACGTCTGGAAGATCAGCAACGCAGCCGCGACCCGCAGTTGCAGGTGGTGACCAACAAATCCATTGAGCTGAAAGGCCACACGCTGCAACAGTTAGACAGCATTATCTCGGCGAAAGGCCAGACTGCTTACTCTTCCGTCGTGCTGGGTAAAGTCGATAACCAACTGCTGACCCTGCAAATTACTTTGCCAGCGGACGACCAGCAGAAAGCGCAAACAGCCGCTGAAAATATCATCAACACGCTGGTTATTCAGTAACCGTCAGGATGATGAAACGGCCTCTGGCGATTCCTGCAGAGGCCGTTTTTTTAACCGCCAGGTTAACAGTAACGCAATCGCCACCAGACCCGCCGCCGCCAGGTAAATCACCGGCACGCCAGCCCAACTCATCACCAGACCGGCCAACGGCCCCGTAACCCCCAGCGACAGATCCATAAACACCGTATAGGTCGCCAGCGCCGACCCCTGATTCTGCTGGGGCACCGCCTTTACCGCCACCACGCCAAGCGCCGGGAAGACCAGCGAGAACCCCATTCCTGTCAACAGTACACCGATTTTTGCCATCCACGGCATCATCGCCACGCCCACCAGCAGCAGTCCGACAATCTCGACGCTAAAACAGATCATCGCCACATTCAGACCGCCCAGACGGTTGATGCCATTAGGAAACAGCAGACGCGTACCGATAAAAGCACAGCTAAACAGGGTGAGTGCAAATGCCGCACCGTCCCAGCCTTTGGCGTCATAGAACAGAGTGATAAAGGTGGCGATCACCCCGAAACCCGCCGAGGCCAACGCCAGCGCCATCCCGTATAGCCAGACGCGACCAAGCACCGCGCGAAACGGCAGAGGCTTCCCTTTGCTCGCTTTCACCGCAGGGCGCGAAATCGCTAACAAAATTGCCAGCAGCGCGATCCCCATGATAATCAGCGCTAATCCCTGTAGTCCGCCCCAGGTGTAAAACAGCACGCCGAGCGGCGCACCGACCGCCATCGCCCCGTAGGTCACAATGCCGTTCCAGGAGATCACCCGCCCGATATGTAACGAGCCCACCACGCCAACACCCCATAGCGTCGAGCCGGTCCCGGCGAAACTCTGTCCAATCCCCAGAATCACACGCCCCAGACAGAGCAACAGCAAACTCACAGCCGGCAGGCTGCTGGCGCTTCCCGCCAGAAAATAGCCCGCGCCGCTGAGAAAACAGCCGCACAGACCAAAAACCACAATCTTTTTCGGACCGAGTAAATCCGCATAGCGTCCGGCATGAGGGCGACTGAGTAAGGTCGCGAAGTATTGCAGGCTGATGACCAACCCCGCCCAGAAGGCGCTAAAGCCCATCACATCATGGACATAGCCAGGCAGCACCGCGAGCGGCAGGCCGATGGTCAGGTAGCTGGCGCAGTTAAACATCACAACAGAAACAATGCGCAGATTGAGGCGCAATCCATTAAGCGCCGGTTCAGCGACGGGTTCGGGCATGGGGACCACCACGTTTTTACAACAATGTTTCATTTCTATCATGCCACGCCGGGAAAATCAGCAGTCAGATTAGGAATATCGGCAGCAGGCGAGCCGCTACACTTAATGAAAATCAATAACAGGATGCCACCATGACAACCCACCAGCCCGATAAAGCGGGTTTACATATTTTGCTCAAACTGGCCGCGCTGGTCGTTATTCTCGCCGGGATCCACGCCGCCGCAGATATCATTGTGCAGCTCTTGCTGGCGCTCTTTTTCGCCATTGTTCTCAATCCACTGGTCACCTGGTTTATCCGTCGGGGAGTGAAACGCCCGCTGGCGATCGCAATTGTGGTGGTGGTGATGCTGTTCGTGCTCACCGCGCTGATTGGCGTGCTGGCCGCCTCGGTTAACGAATTTATTGCCATGCTGCCGAAGTACAACAAAGAGCTGACGCGCAAAGTCTTGTATGTGCAGGAGATGATGCCGTTTTTAAATCTACACATGTCCCCGGAACGGATGCTGCAACGAATCGACTCCGACAAAATTGTCACCTTCACCACCACGTTGATGACCGGGCTGTCGGGCGCGATGGCCAGCGTTGTTTTGTTGGTAATGACCGTCGTTTTTATGCTGTTTGAGGTCCGCCATGTCCCATACAAAATGCGTTTTGCGCTGCATAACCCGCAAATTCACATTGCCGGATTGCACCGGGCGCTGAAAGGAGTCTCTCACTATCTGGCATTAAAAACGCTGCTCAGTCTGTGGACCGGCGTCATTGTCTGGCTGGGACTGGAATTGATGAATATTCAGTTTGCCCTGATGTGGGGGGTACTGGCGTTCCTGCTGAACTATGTACCGAATATTGGTTCGGTGATTTCCGCCGTTCCGCCGATGGTTCAGGCGCTGCTTTTCAACGGCATTTATGAGTGCGTGCTGGTGGGAGCGCTGTTCCTGGTGGTCCATATGGTATTAGGCAACATGGTTGAACCGCGCATGATGGGGCATCGCCTGGGCATGTCGACGCTGGTGGTGTTCCTTTCCTTACTGGTCTGGGGTTGGCTGCTTGGCCCGGTCGGGATGTTACTCTCCGTCCCCCTGACCAGCGTCTGTAAAATCTGGATGGAGACCACAACAGGCGGCAGCAAACTGGCAATATTACTGGGGCCAGGGCGACCGAAAAATCGATTACCGGGATAAACCAGCCCTACCAACCAGGGTAGTTTTATTCACTTACAGATGAAAGTATTATAAAGCGCGCTTTTGTTACCTGAATGTTTCAATAAGCGCGTGGTTTCCTTCACGAAATGGAATATAGGTTCTTCCGCAGTGCATTTACGCCATATTAAATGATATCGGCAGTTTAATTTAAGTAAAAGTTAACCAGCTAACACCATGATAAAGCGAAAGTTAAATTATCTTCCGCGTTGATTAATTAATGGCAATAATGCCGTGACGGTTGTCAGAGTTAACATTAAAAATAGTCGATATTATCGTAACTAAAACTAAATTCAGAAATGCATTCAACGTTAATATAAATAGTGATTTTGATAGGGAGTTTTCATGAAACAATACATTAAGTGGTTTGCGGCGATTGCGGTTGTCGGTGCGCTGGCAGGTTGTGCGCGTACTGCCCCCATCGATCAGGTTCACTCTTCGGTTACCGCAGGCCACACCCAGGATCAGGTGAAAAACGCGATCCTGAAAGCAGGTATTCAGCGTAAATGGATCATGACTGAAGCAGGCCCGGGGGTGATCAAAGCACGTCAGCAGTCTCGCGACCACGTAGCGGAAGTGCGCATTACCTACACCGCCTCCAGCTACGATATCAAGTACGACAGCAGCCTCAATCTGCAGGCTTCTGGCGGTAAAATTCATAAAAACTACAACCGCTGGGTACGTAACCTGGATAAAGACATTCAGTTGAATCTGTCAGCAGGTGCAAATCTGTAATGACGCCTGAAGTCGGGCCGCGTGCGGCCCGATAATCTTTTTGTTTTCTTAACAGGTTGTACTCGCCATGTACGAACAGGACTCCCTCAGCGCACTGGATGCGATCACTGAAGCGCAGCGTATCGCCTTCGCCCCCATGCTGTTTCAAACCGCGCTTTGCCTGCGAAATGCTGACGTGCTGGCTTATCTTGACCGCCAGGGTAAACAGGGTGCAACGCTGGAAGAGATCACCGAAAACAGCCACGTCAACGAATATGCGGTCAGCGTTCTGCTGGATATGGGATTAAGCGGACGCATCATCACCCATAAAGCCGGGCGTTATTATCTGGCAAAAATCGGACATTTCCTTTTGCATGACACCATGACTCGCGTGAATATGGATTTCACCCACGACGTCTGTTACCAGGGATTGTTCTTTTTAGAAAATGCCCTGAAAGAAGGAAAACCGTCCGGGTTAAAAGTGTTTGGTGACTGGCCAACCATTTATCCGGCATTGTCGCAATTACCACCGTCCGCGCGTGAAAGTTGGTTCGCCTTCGATCATTACTATTCTGACGGTGCATTTGATGCAGCATTACCGTATGTATTCGCCAGTTGTCCTGCAACCCTGTACGATGTAGGCGGAAATACGGGGAAATGGGCAATACGCTGTAGTCAGTTCGACGAAAATATCGCGGTGACGTTATTAGATTTGCCACAACAAATTGCACTTGCCCGCGAAAATATCGAAAATGCAGGATTATCTGAACGCATCGATTTTCATGCGGTGGATATGCTTGGCGATGCGCCTTTACCCACAGAGGCCGATATCTGGTGGATGAGTCAATTTCTTGACTGTTTTTCACCAGAACAAATTGTCGCCATGCTCAGCAAGGTTGCCCGTGTGATGAAGCCCGGCGCAAGGCTGTGCATTATGGAGCTATTCTGGGATGCGCAGCGTTTTGAAGCCGCCTCATTCAGTCTGAATGCGTCTTCGCTTTACTTTACCTGCATGGCGAACGGCAACAGCCGTTTCTACAGCGCAGAGAAATTTTATGGCTATCTGGACAAGGCAGGGTTCCAGGTGGAAGAACGCCACGATAATTTAGGCGTAGGACATACTTTATTGATATGTCAGAAGAAAAAATAACAAAGTAGCATCAGAACGCTACTGGAATCACCGGTATACCGCGGACGCGCGTTGATGAAATTCTCACTAAATATTACCGACTGGCGGGCGATGGCGCCAGGTCTGAGCGAATCGATACAGTGGTTGCAATGGTCACGGCATCCGCACGCCATCGATCCGGCGGCAGCACAGGGCAAGTTGCGTGAACTACCGATGATGACCGCCCGTCGCCTTAGCTCCGGCAGTAAACTGGCCGTCGAGTGCGGTCTGGCAATGCTGCGTCGCCACGATATCGATGCGGTGCTGTACACCAGTCGGCATGGTGAACTTGAACGTAACTACCGCATTCTGCATGCGCTGGCGACCGAACAGGTGCTCTCACCGACCGATTTCGCCCTGTCGGTTCACAATTCAGCGGTGGGCAACCTGACCATCGCGGCTAAACACCCGATTGTCTCGTCATCGCTTTCCGCCGGGCGCGATAGCTTCCAGCAGGGGTTATGTGAAGTCATCTGCCTGCTCCAGGCGGGTTATCAACGTGTGTTGATAGTCGACTTCGACGGTTTTCTTCCCGAGTTCTACCACTCGCGACTCCCGGAAAATATGCCCACCTGGCCGTACGCCACCGCGCTGGTCTGTGAAGCAGGTAATGACTGGGTATGTCAGAGCGAACCGATTCAGGCTGGCGCGGAAACCGCGCTCCCGCAAAGCCTGCTGTTTTTACAGCACTATTTACTGAATGCCGAGGCGTTCACCCTCCCCGGCGAGCGCGTGCAGTGGCACTGGAGTCGGGCATGAAAGGGGTCATCTCCACACTGAACCGACTCTGGCGGATCGCCATGACCGGTTTCTGTTTCGCCCTCTTTGGACTCGGCGGACTGCTGCTTTCGGTCGTCTGGTTTAACGTTTTGTTAGTTTTCGTATGGGACAATCCCCGGCGTCGCCGCATTGCCCGGCGCAGTATTGCCGCCAGCTTCCGTCTCTTTTTAACGGTCACTCGCGTGCTGGGCGTGCTGGATTATCAAATGAAAGGGGTGGATATTTTGCGTCAGGAACGCGGATGTCTGGTGGTCGCGAATCACCCTACCCTGATCGATTATGTCCTGCTGGCGTCGGTGATGCCCGAAACAGACTGTCTGGTGAAAAGCGCGCTGCTGAAAAACCCCTTCCTCAGTGGCGTGGTGCGTGCCGCAGATTACCTGTTGAACAGCCAGGCGGATGCGCTGTTACCGGCCAGTCAGCAACGACTGGCGCAGGGCGATACGATTTTGATTTTCCCCGAAGGCACCCGCACTCGTCCCGGCGAGACCATGACGCTGCAACGTGGCGCGGCGAATATCGCCGTGCGCTGCGGGAGCGATATTCGCGTGGTGACCATCCATTGCAGCCAGCGCATGCTGGATAAAGAAAGCAAATGGTATCAGGTGCCACCCACTAAACCGCTGTTTACCGTCGAGGTACGCGAGCGGGTGAAGATCGACCACTTTTACGACGCAAATTTACAAGAACCGGCGCTGGCGGCAAGACAGTTAAACCGGCATCTTTTGCTTCAATTACAACCAGGTACGTTACCTCTCTCAGGAATTAATGATGCAAGCGCTTTATCTTGAAATTAAAAATCTCATCATAACGACATTGAATCTGGATGAACTGTCGACAGACGACATTGAAACCGAGGCGGCGCTGTTTGGCGACGGCCTGGGGCTGGACTCAATTGATGCCCTGGAACTGGGACTGGCGGTAAAAAATCAGTACGGTGTGGTGCTTTCTGCGGAAAGCGAAGAGATGCGTCAGCACTTCTTCTCTGTCGCCACGCTGGCATCGTTCATTAATGCGCAACGTGCCTAAGGAGAGTCCGTTATGACCGATCAACACGCCATCTATGACGAAGTCTCTGCGCTGCTGGTTAAGCTGTTTGAGATAGATCCACAGGACATTAAACCTGAGGCGCGTCTGTACGAAGATCTGGAACTGGACAGCATCGATGCCGTCGACATGATCGTCCATCTGCAAAAGAAGACCGGTAAGAAGATCAAGCCGGAAGAGTTCAAAGCCGTACGCACCGTGCAGGATGTCGTTGACGCGGTAGAACGCCTGCTTAAAGAAGCCTGATTCGCCGTGTCGGGCGTTCGCACATTGCCTGTGCTGACAGGCGTGCTGTTACTTGCCTGGCCTTTCCTGATTTGGTTTGGCCTGGCACATCACAGCCTGCAGTGGTTACTGCCGCTGATGGCGCTACTGCTGTTCTTACGCTTTCGCCAGACCCGGCGACAGGCGGGGCCGCTACGCGTGGTCACCCAGGTGGTGGCGGCAGTGGGTATCACGCTGTGCATCGCCAGTTACCTGCTTAAAACCCATCAGCTTCTGCTGTTTTATCCGGTGGTCGTGAACACCGTCATGCTTGTCGTTTTTGGCGGTTCGCTCTGGTCTTCCATGCCCATCGTAGAACGACTGGCACGACTGCGCGACCCTCAACTCCCGGATGCGGCGGTGCATTACACCCGCCGGGTAACGCAGATCTGGTGCGCCTTTTTTATCTTCAATGGCGGCGTGGCGCTGTTTACCGCTCTCCACGGCGATATGGCGATGTGGACCGCGTGGAATGGCATGATTGCCTACCTGCTGATGGGCTTACTCATGGGCAGCGAATGGTTGATACGCCGTCGGATGATTAATCGAGATTCGCAATGAAGCAGACCCTGGCACTTGCCGAATGGCTCACTTCCCCTCGCCCGGCGAACACCCCCATCGCCTGGCTGGACGAACGCCACTGGACGCTCGGTCACTTGCGCCACGACGTCGCACGGTTGATGACACACCTGGAACAGCAGGAAGGCAATCGCTGGGCGCTCTGTTTTGAAAACAGTTATCTGTTCATCGTCGCGCTGCTGGCCACCCTGCATGCGGGAAAAACGCCCGTGATTCCGGGCCATAATCGTGTCTCTTTGCTGGACGAACAGCGAGCATGGTTTGATGGTGTACTGAGCGATAAAACGCTCGGCTGGCAGGGTCCGCTGTGGGTTGTCAGCTCAGCCATGACGCTCAGCGACGAGGCGTTCATCTTCCCGCCCCTGCGCCACGATGCGTTTATCGAGCTGTTTACCTCGGGCTCGACCGGACAGCCGAAGCGTATTGTCAAACCCGTTGACCGTCTGGACCATGAAGCCGAACTGCTGGCGGTGCGCTTTGGCCACCGCCTGGCAGGTTGCCGGGTGGTGGCGTCGGTTGTGCCACAGCATCTGTACGGTCTGACGTTCCGTATTTTCCTGCCGATGGCGCTGGGCCTGCCGCTGCATGCGGCCATGCTCTACTACGCGGAGCAACTGGCTGCGCTGAGCCACGAACATCGCTACGTGTTTATCAGCAGTCCGGCGTTTTTAAAACGCCTCGACCACCGGCTTCCCGCACCACCGGTGGAAATGATCCTCTCGGCAGGCGGCATGTTGCCGTGGCAGGACGTGACGCAAACCGCTGCCTGGCTGAACGTCTGGCCGGATGAAATCTATGGCAGTACCGAGACCGGCATTCTGGCCTGGCGCTATCGTCAGCAAGAGAACGTCACCTGGCTGCCCTTCCCCGGCGTATTATTTACCGCAGAAAATGAAGCATTTCGCGTCTTCTCTCCGCTGATCGCCGATACGAACGGCCTGCTGCTCGACGATATCCTGCAGTTTGAGCCAAACGGCCAGTTCCGTCTGATGGGGCGCCGTGGGCGGGTGGTCAAAATTGAAGAGAAACGCATTTCGCTCAGCGAAGTTGAGCAACGCCTGCTGGAACTGAAGGGCATCCGCGACGTCGCCGCCCTGCCGATCGCGCGAGGCGGTCGCCAGGGGGTGGGCGTACTGCTGGTACTGGATGACGAAGCGCGCCAGCGCTGGCAGAACAGCGGCGGAAAAACCCAGGAGCTGATGTGGCGACGGGCGCTACTGCCGTGGCTGGAGCCGGTCGCCGTACCGCGTTACTGGCGAGTCATCGACGAAATCCCGGTCAACAGTATGAATAAGCGTGTCTATGCGCAATTACAGGAGTTGTTTCATGATACCCCATGAAATTGAGCGCCATCAGGCACACCCCCAACAGATTGAGGTCATCCTGCATCTCGATCCCTCCCTTTTCTGGTTCAGCGGCCACTTTGCCGTGCAGTCGCTGCTGCCGGGCGTCGCGCAGATGGACTGGGTGATGCACTATGCCACCACCCTGCTTGCTCCCGGCTGGCGTTTTCACAGTATTCAGAACGTGAAGTTCCAGGCACCACTGCTGCCGGAAAACACCGTCACACTGACCCTGAGCTGGCAGGAAGCGCGTCAGCTCCTGACGTTCAGCTATCAACGCCATGATGGCGACGCACGCCATACCGCCAGCAGCGGGAAGATCCGACTATGTCGTTGACCTTTACCCCTTGCGTGCTGATCCCCTGCTACAACCACGGCGCGATGATGTCGCGCGTGCTGGCGCGCCTGCAGCCGTTTAATCTGCCGTGCATTGTGGTGGACGACGGCAGTGACATGACCACGCAACAGGAGCTGGACAGGCTCGCCGCAGACACCGCGAATCTGACCCTGATTCGTCTGGCGGAAAACGCCGGAAAGGGTGCGGCGGTGATCCGCGGATTGGAGGCGGCGGCAGAGGCCGGATTTACCCATGCCGTCCAGGTCGACGCCGACGGTCAACATGCGATTGAAGATATTCCAAAACTGCTGGAACTGGCGCAGGCCTACCCCGCCGCGCTGATCTCCGGACAGCCGATTTACGATGACTCCATCCCCCGCTCTCGCCTGTACGGACGCTGGATAACCCACGTCTGGGTGTGGATTGAAACCCTTTCGCTACAACTGAAAGACAGCATGTGCGGCTTTCGCGTCTACCCTGTTGCCCCCACATGCCAACTGGCGCAACGGGTCACCCTCGGCAAGCGGATGGATTTCGATACCGAAGTGATGGTGCGTCTCTGGTGGCAAGGTACCCCCAGCTATTTTGTCCCGACCCGCGTGACCTATCCGCCGGACGGGCTGTCGCACTTTGATGCTTTTAAAGATAACTGTCGCATTTCGCTGATGCACACGCGCCTGTTCTTCGGCATGTTGCCGCGCATCCCATCGCTGCTGTTACGGCGAACGTCACCGCACTGGGCGCGGCAGCAGGAAGTGAAAGGGCTGTGGGGAATGCGCCTGATGCTGCTGGTATGGCGTCTGCTGGGGCGTAAGGCGTTCACGCTGCTGCTCTGGCCTGTTGTCGGCGTGTACTGGCTGACTGCAACCCCTGCGCGCCGCGCTTCGCAAAACTGGATCGCTCGCGTGCGTACACAGTTGACCGCGCGCCAGAGGCCGGTGCCGGCTAACCTCACCAGCTATCAACACTTCCTGCGCTTTGGCAACGCGATGCTCGATAAAATCGCCAGTTGGCGCGGTGAACTGCATTTTGGCCGCGACGTGGTGTTTGCGCCAGGGGCAGAAGAGGCGCTGAACGTCAGCGATCCTCGCGGCAAACTGCTACTGGCTTCGCACCTGGGCGATGTTGAAGCCTGCCGCGCGCTGGCGCAGTTGCAGGGCAGCAAAACTATCAACGCGCTGGTATTCAGCGATAACGCCCGGCGTTTTAAGCAGATTATGGAAGAGATGGCGCCGCAGGCCGGACTCAATCTGATGCCGGTGACCGACATCGGTCCGGATACCGCCATTGCGCTCAAAGAGAAGCTGGAGCGCGGAGAATGGATTGCCATTGTCGGCGACCGCATCGCGGTAAATCCGCAGCGCGGCGGCGAATGGCGCGTCTGCTGGAGCCGTTTTATGGGGCAAGCCGCTCCGTTCCCACAGGGGCCGTTTATCCTCGCTTCGATTTTACGCTGTCCGGTGGACCTCCTCTTTGCCCTCCGCCAGCAGAAGAAGCTGTGCATTCACTGCGAGCCGTTCGCCGACCCGCTGGTATTGCCACGCGCCGAACGCCAACAGGCGTTGCAGCAAACCATCGACCGCTATGCCGAACGCCTTGAGCACTACGCGCTACAGTCGCCGCTCGACTGGTTTAACTTTTTCGATTTCTGGCAATTGCCGGAACCCAAAAACAAGGAGTAAAGGGTGCTGAACGATCCCCGCTTTACGGCTGAAGTCGAGCTGACCATTCCATTTCACGACGTCGATATGATGGGCGTGGCGTGGCACGGCAACTATTTCCGTTACTTCGAGATCGCCCGCGAAGCGCTGCTTAACCAGTTCGACTACGGCTATCGCCAGATGAAAGCTTCCGGCTACCTGTGGCCGGTGGTGGATACCCGCGTCAAATACCGCAATCCGCTGACCTTTGAGCAGCGCATTCGCGTGCGTGCGCGTCTGGAAGAGTTCGAAAACCGCCTGCGCATAGGTTATGAAATTTTCGATGCTGAAAGCGGAAAACGCGCAACCACGGGGTACACGATTCAGGTGGCGGTGGACGAGAAAAGCCGCGAAATGTGCTTCGTCTGCCCGGACATTCTGTTTGAACGCATGGGGGTGACGCCATGAGGTTTCTGCCACTGATGGCGCTACTCATTAGCCCGTTCGTTAGTGCCCTGACACTTGACGAGTTGCAACAGCGCTTTACCGAACAGCCGGTGATCCGCGCGCATTTCGATCAAATCCGGACGATTAAAGATCTGCCGCAACCGTTGCGATCTGCTGGAACGATGTTGATCGCCCGCGACCAGGGGCTTTTGTGGGATCAAACCCGGCCTTTCCCGATGCAACTGCTGCTGGACGATACGCGAATGGTGCAGGCCATCAACGGCCAGCCGCCGCAAACCATCACTGCCGACAACAATCCGCAGATGTTCCAGTTTAACCACCTGCTGCGCGGGCTGTTTCAGGCCGACCGCAAGGTACTGGAGCAAAACTTCCGCGTTGAATTTGCAGATCGCGGAGAAGGCCGCTGGACCCTGCGCCTGACGCCGATCACCACGCCGCTGGATAAGATCTTTGCCACGATAGATTTGGCCGGGAAAACGTATCTGGAACGTATTGAGCTGAACGATAAACAGGGCGACCGCACGGATATCGCGCTTTCTCAACACCAACTGACACCTGCACAACTGACCGATGACGAACGTCAACGCTTTGCCGCCCAGTAAACGCCCCGCGCTGCTATGGGGAGCCGCCTGCATCATCATGCTGGGCGTGTTGCTGATGCTGCTGCCTCAGGCGCGGCTCAACAGCAGCGTACTGGCGATGCTGCCAAAACAGGCGCTGGGCGCGATTCCGCCGAACCTGAATGACGGTTTTATGCAACGACTTGACCGTCAACTGGTCTGGCTGGTCAGTCCCGGTAAAAAGGCCGATCCGACGATCGCTCGTGACTGGCTGGCGATGCTGCAACAGTCACAGGCATTGGCAGAGGTGAAAGGTCCAATGGACGCCAACAGCCAACAGGCGTGGGGCGCGTTCTTCTGGCAGCATCGCAACGGCCTGATCGACCCGCAAACCCGTGCCCGTTTGCAAAACGGCGGTGAAGCGCAGGCGCAATGGATCCTTTCTCAACTCTATTCCGCATTTTCCGGCGTCAGCGGCAAAGAACTCCAAAACGACCCGCTGATGCTCATGCGCGGCTCACAGTTGGCGATGGCCGAAAACGGTCAGCGTCTGCGGCTAATGGACGGCTGGTTGGTGGCGCAGGACAGCCAGGGAAACTACTGGTATCTGCTGCATGGCGAACTGGCCGGTTCATCGTTCGATATGCAACAGACGCATCGCCTGGTGACCACGCTCGACGCGCTTGAAGGGCAGTTGAAAGCGCGCTATCCGCAGGCACAGCTGCTCTCGCGTGGAACGGTATTCTACAGCGATTACGCCAGCCAGCAGGCAAAGCAGGATGTCTCCACGCTCGGCGTGGCGACGGTACTGGGCGTGCTGCTGCTGATTGTGGCGGTATTCCGTTCGCTGCGTCCGCTGCTGCTGTGTCTGTTGTCGATTGCCGTGGGCGCACTGGCGGGAACCGTTGTCACACTGCTTATCTTCGGCGAACTGCATCTGATGACGCTGGTGATGAGCATGAGCATCATTGGCATCTCCGCCGACTACACGTTGTATTACCTGACCGAACGGATGGTACACGGCGCTGAGAGCTCCCCCTGGCAAAGCCTGGCGAAAGTGCGTAACGCCCTGCTGTTGGCGCTACTGACCACCGTCGCGGCATACCTGATTATGATGCTTGCCCCCTTCCCTGGCATTCGCCAGATGGCGGTATTTGCAGCCGTAGGGCTGAGCGCCTCCTGCCTGACAGTGATTTTCTGGCACCCGTGGCTGTGTCGTGGGCTACCGGTACGCACGGTTCCAGCAATGGTGCTGATGCTGCGCTGGCTTGCCGCCTGGCGACGCAACAAAAAGCTCTCAGTAGGCCTGCCCGTCGCGCTGGCACTTTTCTCGCTGGCCGGGCTGGCGACCCTGCGGGTGGACGACGATATTTCACAGTTGCAGGCGCTGCCACAGCACATTCTGGCACAGGAAAAAACCATTACCGCACTGACCGGACAGAGCGTCGATCAGAAGTGGTTTGTGGTCTACGGCGACTCCGCGCAGCAGACGCTGGAGCGGCTGGAGAACGTTGTTCCCGCTCTGGAGCAGGCGAAAAAAGAGGGGCTGCTCAGCGGCTATCGCACGATCCCGCTGAATTCACTGGCCCGTCAGCAGCAGGATCTCGCCTTGCTGAAAAACGCCGCGCCCGCCGTCACTCACGCCCTGAATGACGCCGGCCTTACAACGGTTAATCCCGATCTCACCCCGATGCCCGTCACCGTCGAAGCCTGGCTTACCAGCCCGGCCAGCGAAGGCTGGCGACTGCTGTGGCTGAGCCTGGATGACGGTGAAAGCGGTGTACTGGTACCGGTGGACGGCGTCAAACAAAGTGCCGCGCTCAACGCGCTCAGTGAGAAGTTTAGCGGCGTCGCGTGGGTGGATCGCAAAAGTACCTTTGACAATCTGTTTGCGCTGTATCGCAACGTGTTGACCGGGCTGCTGTTTGTCGCGCTGGCCGTAATTGCCTGCGGCGCGATCGCCCGGCTGGGCTGGCGCAGAGGGTGGGTCAGCCTCGTGCCGTCGGTGCTGTCTTTAGGCTGTGGCCTGGCGGTACTGGCGTTGAGCGGTCATGCCGTCAATCTGTTCTCGCTACTGGCGCTGGTACTGGTGCTTGGAATCGGCATTAACTACACGCTGTTTTTCAGTAATCCACGCGGAACGCCGCTGACTTCCCTGTTGGCCATCACGCTGGCAATGATGACCACCCTGCTAACGCTCGGCATGCTGGTCTTTAGCGCCACCCAGGCGATCAGCAGTTTTGGCATTGTGCTGGTCAGCGGCATTTTCACCGCTTTCCTGCTTTCCCCTCTGGCGATGCCGACGAAAAAAGAGAAAAAACGAAAATGATGAAACGTATTTTTGCCGGATGGCGGCTGCGCCTTATCCGGCCTACCTGGTCAACAAGTTGGCGTAGGCCCGATAAGCGTAGCGCCATCGGGCAATTAGCACTGTGCCTCTTCGCGCTGATCCTCACTGGCTGTAGCCACTCGCAGAAAGCGCAAGAAGGCCGTCCGCAGGCATGGCTGGAGCCGGGGACGCGGGTGACACTGCCTGCGCCGGGCATTTCTCCGGCAGTGAACGCTCAGCAATTGCTCACCGGCCGCTTTAACGGCAAAACGCAGTCGCTGCTGGTAATGCTGAATGCTGATGACAAAAAGATCACCCTGGCGGGACTCTCGTCGGTCGGCATTCGTCTGTTCCTTGTAACCTACGATGACAAAGGACTGCACACCGAGCAGTCCATCGTGGTTCCACAACTACCGCCCGCCAGTCAGGTGCTGGCAGACGTCATGCTCAGCCACTGGCCCATTAGCGCCTGGCAGCCACAGCTGCCGAAAGGCTGGACGCTGACGGATAACGGCAACACGCGTGAATTACGTAATGCCCGCGGCAAGCTGGTGACGGAAATCAGCTACCTGAACCGTAAAGGCAAACGCGAGCCGATCGGCATCGAACAGCATGTCTTTAAATACCACATCATCATTCAATACCTGGGTGACTGATATGATTTACATTTCTGCGGTAGGCATGATTAACGCGCTTGGCCACGATACCGATGAAATCGCCGCTAACCTGTCACGCGGCGCGGCGCCCGGTATGCGCCCACGCACCGGCTGGTTGCAGGGACATCCTCACGCGGTACTCGCTGGTGTCGACGGCGAACTGCCCGCCATTCCCGACGATTTTAGCGCCCACCGTTCACGCAACAATCAGCTCTTGCTGGCAGCGCTCAGGCAGATCCAACCTCAGGTTGATGAGGCCATTGCGTGCTATGGTCGCGATCGGATTGCAGTGGTGCTCGGCACCAGCACGTCCGGTCTGGACGAAGGCGACAGGCACGTTAGTCTGACGCTGAACGGTGAAGAGAGTCATTACTGGCAGTATCCGCAACAGGAACTGGGCGACCCGTCGCGCTTTCTCAGCCACTGGCTGAGGCTGGACGGTCCGGCATTCACCCTCTCCACCGCCTGCTCCTCCAGCGCCCGCGCGATTATCAGCGGACGCCGCCTGATTGAGTCGGGTCTGGCGGACATCGCCATCGTCGGCGGCGCAGATACCCTGAGTCGGATGCCGATCAACGGATTCCATAGTCTGGAATCGCTCTCGCCCACGCGCTGTCTGCCGTTTGGCCGCGATCGCAGCGGTATTACCATTGGCGAAGGCGCGGCGCTGATGCTGCTGACCCGCGAGCCGCAGCCCATCGCGCTGCTCGGCGTGGGTGAATCCAGCGACGCACACCATATTTCGGCACCGCATCCGGAAGGCGTTGGCGCCATTCGCGCCATCCGGCAGGCGCTGGACGATGCGGGGATCACACCTGAGCAGGTGGGATACATCAATCTGCATGGCACCGCCACCCCGCTCAACGACCAGATTGAATCAAAGGTGGTCAACGCGCTGTTTGGTGAACGCGTCCCGTGTAGCTCAACCAAGCACCTGACCGGTCACACGCTGGGCGCGGCAGGAATTACCGAAGCGGCACTCAGTATGCTGATCTTGCAGAATGATTTACCACTGCCGGCGCAGGACTTTAGCCTGTCGCCGCGCGATCCAACGCTGCCGCCCTGCGGCATTATCGAGCAACCGCAACCGCTTGAACGCCCGTTTATCTTGTCAAATTCGTTCGCCTTTGGCGGCAATAACGCCAGTATTCTGCTCGGGAGAATGTCATGAGCCACTATTTATCACCCGGCGAATACCTGCCGCACGACGCCCCCATGCTGCTGCTGGACGACGTTGTCAGCGTGCGCGAAGACACTGCCGTCTGTCGCGTCACTGTGACGAGCGGCGGCGTTCTGGGGCCATTTCTTGACCCGCAGGGGAATTTACCCGGCTGGTTCGCACTGGAGCTGATGGCGCAGACCGTCGGCGTCTGGTCAGGCTGGCACCGCCACCAGCAGGGTCAGGGGGCGATTTCGCTCGGGATGGTCCTCGGTGCGCGAGAACTGATTTGCGCGGCAGGCGTTTTGCCCGCAGGAAAAACATTATCGATTACCGTCAAGTTGCTGATGCAGGACGAACGTTTCGGCAGCTTTGAATGCGCAATTACCGCCGACGAGGAGACGCTGGCGACAGGCCGCGTCAATACCTTCCAGCCGTCGGCAGAAGAACTTCACTCTCTATTTCAACAAGGAGCGTCCGCATGAGTCGTTCAGTTTTGGTTACCGGTGCCAGCAAGGGAATCGGTCGCGCTATTGCCCGTCAGTTGGCTGCGGACGGCTTTGTGGTCGGCGTCCACTATCACCGTGATGCGCAGGGCGCGCAGGAGACGCTGGATGCCATTCTCGCCGTCGGCGGCGCAGGGCGTTTGCTCAGTTTCGACGTGGCGAACCGCGAGCAGTGTCGCGAGGTACTGGAGCAGGACATGGAAGAACATGGCGCGTGGTATGGCGTGGTCAGCAATGCAGGCGTTGCCCGCGATGCCGCCTTCCCGGCGCTTAGCGACAGCGACTGGGACACGGTGATCCACACCAACCTCGACAGTTTTTATAACGTCATTCAGCCGTGCATCATGCCGATGATCGGCGCGCGCCAGGGTGGTCGGATCATTACCCTGTCGTCGGTGTCCGGCGTGATGGGCAATCGTGGGCAGGTGAACTACAGCGCCGCCAAAGCCGGGATTATCGGTGCCACTAAAGCGCTGGCGATTGAACTCGCGAAACGCAAAATTACCGTCAACTGCATCGCACCGGGGCTTATCGACACCGGCATGATCGAAATGGAAGAGGCCGCGCTGAAAGAGGCGATGGCGATGATCCCGATGAAACGCATGGGCCAGGCGGACGAAGTCGCCGGGCTTGCCAGTTATTTGATGTCGGACGTGGCGGGCTACATCACCCGTCAGGTGATTTCCATCAATGGAGGGATGTTATGACACGTCGCGTCGTCATTACGGGCATGGGTGGCGTCACCGCCTTTGGGGAAAACTGGCAGGACGTTTCCGCCAGACTGCGGAGCTATGAAAACGCCGTACGTAAAATGCCGGAATGGCAGGTTTATGACGGGCTGCATACCCTGTTGGGTGCGCCGATCGATGACTTCTCGCTGCCGGAGCATTACACCCGTAAGCGCATCCGCGCGATGGGTCGCGTGTCGTTGATGTCCACGCGAGCCACCGAGCTGGCGCTCGAACAGGCAGGGCTGACCGGCGACGACGTGCTTACCAACGGGCAGACCGGTATCGCGTATGGTTCATCCACCGGCAGCACCGGTCCGGTGAGCGAATTTGCCACCATGCTGACCGAAAAACACACCAACAACATCACCGGCACCACCTATGTGCAGATGATGCCGCACACTACCGCCGTCAATACTGGACTGTTTTTCGGCCTGCGCGGACGCGTGATCCCCACCTCCAGCGCCTGTACGTCCGGCAGCCAGGCGATTGGCTACGCGTGGGAAGCGATTCGCCACGGTTATCAAACCGTGATGGTGGCAGGCGGCGCGGAAGAGCTGTGTCCGTCAGAAGCCGCTGTCTTTGATACCCTGTTCGCCACCAGCCAGCGTAACGATCAACCCAAAACCACGCCGTCACCGTTCGATGAACAACGCGATGGGCTGGTGATTGGCGAAGGCGCCGGGACGCTGATCCTTGAAGAACTCGAGCACGCCAAAGCGCGCGGCGCGACGATTTACGGCGAAATCATCGGCTTTGCCACCAACTGCGACGCCGCGCATATCACCCAACCACAGCGGGAAACCATGCAGATTTGCATGGAGCAGTCGCTGAAAATGGCGGGGTTAAACGCGCTGGATATGGGTTATATTTCCGCACACGGCACGGCGACAGATCGTGGCGATATTGCAGAAAGTCAGGCGACAGCCGCAATTTATGGCGATAATGTGCCAATCTCCTCGCTGAAAAGTTATTTTGGGCATACCCTTGGTGCCTGTGGCGCGCTGGAAGCCTGGATGAGTTTACAAATGATGCGTGAAGGCTGGTTTGCGCCTACGCTAAACTTAAAACAGCCCGACGCCAACTGCGGCGCACTGGATTACATCATGGGTGAAGCCCGTAAGATTGATTGCGAATTCTTACAGAGCAACAATTTTGCGTTTGGCGGCATCAATACGTCCATCATCATCAAACGTTGGTCCTGACATGTATCGGATCGTACTGGGAAAAGTCTCGACACTCAGCGCAGGCGTCTTGCCGTCCGCGTTATCCGACCTGGCGCCGAAGGGGCCGCGACGCGCGCGCTGGCTGGCGGGTCGCGTTTTGCTTTCCCATGCCCTCTCGCCGCTGCCTGAGATCGTTTACGGCGAACAGGGGAAACCGGCGTTTTCACCGGAGACGTCGCTATGGTTCAATCTGAGCCACAGCGGTGATGATATCGCCCTGTTGCTGAGCGACGAGGGCGAAGTGGGTTGCGATCTCGAAGTGATCCGCCCGCGCGCCAACTGGCGCTCGCTGGCAAATGCGGTCTTCAGCCTCGGGGAACACGCAGAAGTGGAAGCGGAACATCCGGATCGGCAACTCGCCGCGTTCTGGCGTATCTGGACGCAAAAAGAGGCGATCGTGAAACAGCGCGGCGGCAGCGCGTGGCAAATCGTCAGCGTCGACAGCACCTTCGACTCCGGGCTTTCGCTGAGCCATTGCCAGTTCGGCAACCTGAGCCTCGCCGTCTGCACCCCCACGCCCTTTACGTTGACCGCAGACGCGGTGCAATGGCTGGAAACCGTCTGATATCGCAAACATACGATTTTCGTATAATTCACGCGTTTGACCACCCTTCTCTTGATCCAGAACACGTCAAAAGTATGATGATTCCTTAGAATCGTCATACTCATTAAGTCGTACCCCTACATCATTCGGGATCACCATTTTGTCCAGACTACGCCGCACACTTTTTGCGCTGCTGGCCTGTGCGTCATTCCTCACGCACGCCGCTGCCACTGATGAAATCACTACCGCCTGGCCGGTCAACGTTGGGCCGCTTAACCCTCATCTGTATACCCCTAACCAGATGTTTGCCCAAAGTATGGTCTATGAACCACTGGTGAAGTATCAGGCGGACGGTTCGGTTATTCCGTGGCTGGCGAAAAGCTGGACCCACTCGGCAGATGGTAAAACCTGGACCTTCACCCTGCGTGATGATGTGACTTTCTCGAACGGCGAAGCGTTCGATGCCCATGCCGCGGCGGAAAATTTCCGCGTGGTGCTCGACAACCGTCAGCGTCATGCCTGGCTGGAACTGGTTAATCAGATCGTCGACGTCAACGCACTCGACAAAAACCAGCTACAAATCACCCTGAAAAGCGCCTATTACCCATTTTTGCAGGAACTGGCGCTGCCGCGCCCGTTCCGTTTTATCGCGCCGTCGCAATTTAAAGACAACGAAACGATGCGCGGCATTAAAGCGCCGATTGGCACCGGTCCGTGGGTGCTGAAAACGTCGAAGCTCAATCAGTACGATGTACTGGTACGCAACGATCGCTATTGGGGTGAAAAGCCGCAGATTCAAAAGATTACCGTCAAAGTGATCCCGGACCCCACTACCCGCGCCGTGGCGTTTGAAACCGGTGATATCGACCTGCTGTACGGTAACGAGGGGCTGTTGCCGCTGGATACCTTCGCCCGTTTTAGTCAGAACCCGAACTACCGCACCCAGCTTTCTCAGCCGATCGAAACGGTAATGCTGGCGCTCAACTCAGCCAAAGCGCCGACCAATGAGCTGGCGGTACGTGAAGCGCTTAACTATGCCGTGAACAAGAAATCGTTGATCGACAACGCGCTGTACGGCACACAGCAGGTCGCCGATACGCTGTTCGCCCCAACGGTCCCTTATGCCAACGTTGGCCTGAAACCGCGTCAGTACGACCCGCAACAGGCAAAAAATCTGCTGGAAAAAGCCGGCTGGCGGCTACCCGCAGGCAAAGACATCCGTGAGAAAAACGGCCAGCCGCTGCGCATTGAACTGTCATTTATCGGCACCGATGCGCTGAGTAAGTCGATGGCGGAAATTATCCAGGCCGACATGCGCCAGGTTGGTGTTGATGTCGCGCTTATTGGTGAAGAAGAGAGCAGTATTTACGCCCGCCAGCGGGACGGTCGCTTCGGCATGATCTTCAACCGCACCTGGGGCGCGCCGTATGACCCACATGCCTTTATGAGTTCGATGCGCGTGCCGTCCCATGCGGATTACCAGGCGCAGCAGGGTTTAACCGACAAGCCGCTGATTGATAAAGAGATTAGCGAAGTGCTGGAAACCACCGACGAAACGCAGCGTCAGGCGCTGTATAAAGATATTCTGACCCGTCTGCACAACGACGCGGTCTATCTGCCCATCAGCTATGTCTCGATGATGGTGGTCGCCAGACCTGAACTGGGCACAATTCCGTACGCGCCTATCGCCTCTGAAATTCCGTTTGAACAGATTAAACCGGTGAAACCCTGATGTTGCGTTATGTACTGCGGCGTATTCTGCTGCTGATTCCGATGATTTTCGCCGCCTCGGTGATCATCTTCCTGATGTTGCGCCTGGGCACCGGCGATCCGGCGCTCGACTATCTGCGCCTGTCGAATCTGCCGCCCACGCCGGAAATGGTGGCCTCTACCCGCGTGATGCTGGGGCTGGATCAGCCGCTGGTCGTGCAGTACGGCACCTGGCTGTGGAAAGCGCTGCATCTGGACTTTGGCATCTCGTTCGCCACCCAGCGCCCGGTGCTGGATGACATGATGAATTTCCTGCCCGCAACGCTGGAACTGGCGGGTGCGGCACTGGTGTTGATCCTGCTGACCTCCGTACCGCTCGGCATCTGGGCGGCGCGTCATCGCGATCGCCTGCCCGATTTCGTCGTGCGACTGATAGCCTTTCTCGGCGTGTCGATGCCTAACTTCTGGCTCGCCTTCCTGCTGGTGATGTTCTTCTCCGTTTACCTGCAATGGTTACCTGCAATGGGCTACGGCGGCTGGCAGCATCTGATTTTACCGGCGGTATCGATAGCCTTCATGTCTCTGGCGATTAATGCGCGACTATTGCGCGCCAGCATGCTGGAAGTCTCCGGGCAGCGCCACGTCACCTGGGCGCGCCTGCGCGGGCTGAACGATAAACAAACCGAGCGCCGCCACATTCTGCGTAACGCCTCGCTGCCGGTGGTGACCGCCGTCGGGATGCACATCGGCGAACTGATTGGCGGGACCATGATTATCGAGAACATTTTTGCCTGGCCGGGTGTGGGTCGCTATGCCGTCTCGGCCATATTTAACCGCGACTACCCGGTGATTCAGTGCTTTACACTGATGATGGTGGTGGTTTTCGTGGTCTGTAACCTGATTGTTGATCTGCTGAACGCCGCGCTGGACCCGCGCATTCGTCGTCATGAAGGAGCGCACTCGTGAACTTTTTCTTCTCTTCACGCTGGTCGGTTCGCCTGGCCATGGTCGTCATCGCCCTGCTGGCGGTGATTGCGCTAACCAGCCAGTGGTGGCTGCCGTATGATCCGCAGGCGATCGATTTACCGTCGCGCCTGCTGGCTCCGGACAGCCAGCACTGGCTGGGAACCGACCATCTGGGACGCGATATTTTCTCTCGCCTGCTGGCCGCCACCCGCGTGTCGCTTGGTTCGGTGATGGCCTGTCTGCTGCTGGTGCTGGCGCTGGGGCTTATCGTCGGCGGTAGCGCCGGACTGCTGGGAGGACGCGTCGATCAGGCCACCATGCGCGTCGCCGATATGTTTATGACTTTCCCGACCTCCATCCTGTCGTTCTTTATGGTCGGCGTATTGGGTACGGGCCTCACCAACGTAATTATCGCCATCGCCCTGTCACACTGGGCGTGGTATGCGCGGATGGTGCGCAGCCTGGTCATCTCCCTGCGCCAGCGCGAGTTTGTTCTCGCCTCGCGCCTTTCCGGCGCGGGTCATATCCGGGTGTTTATCGATCATCTGGCCGGGGCGGTGATCCCGTCGCTGCTGGTTCTTGCCACGCTGGATATTGGTCACATGATGCTGCACGTAGCCGGGATGTCATTTCTCGGCCTTGGCGTGACAGCACCTACGGCGGAATGGGGGGTGATGATTAACGACGCCCGCCAGTATATCTGGACCCAGCCGCTGCAAATGTTCTGGCCGGGGCTGGCGCTGTTTATCACCGTGATGGCCTTTAACATGGTGGGTGACGCCCTGCGCGATCACCTGGATCCTCACCTGGTCACGGAGCACGCCCACTGATGCCACAGCAAATTGAACTGCAAAACATCGCATTACAGGCCGATCGTCCGCTAGTGCACGACGTATCGTTATCGCTCAAACGCGGACGCGTGCTGGCGCTGGTGGGCGGCAGCGGTAGTGGAAAATCGCTGACCTGCGCGGCGGCGCTCGGGATTTTACCCGCCGGCGTACGCCAGACCGGCGGAACGCTTCTTGCTGACGGCAAGTCGGTGTCCCCTTGCTCCCTGCGCGGGTTCAAAATCGCCACCATTATGCAAAACCCGCGTAGCGCGTTTAATCCACTGCATACCATGGCGACCCACGCGCGCGAAACCTGCCAGGCGCTGGGTAAACCGGCTGACGACACCACGCTTCTCCGTGCGCTGGAAGCCGTAGGCCTGGAGCACGCCGATCGCGTACTGAAGCTCTATCCGTTCGAGATGAGCGGCGGCATGCTACAACGCATGATGATCGCGATGGCGGTCCTGTCCGATGCGCCGTTTATTATCGCCGACGAGCCGACTACCGATCTGGATGTGGTGGCACAGGCGCGTATCCTCGATCTGCTGGAGAGCATTATGCAGAGCCGGGCTCCAGGCATGCTGCTCGTGACTCACGACATGGGCGTGGTCGCGCGACTGGCCGACGACGTGGCGGTGATGGATAACGGAAACATCGTTGAACAGGGCGAGGTGGAAACCCTGTTCAGGGCCCCCAAACACGCCATCACACGCGGTCTGGTGTCGGCGCATCTCGCCCTGTACGGTATGGAGTTAGCCTCATGACTTTACTCAGCGTCACTGACCTCTCTCATCACTATGCCCACGCCAGTCTGGGGGGAAAACATCAGCATCAGTCGGTGCTGAAAAAGGTCTCCCTGAACCTGAAAAGTGGCGAAACGGTAGCCCTGTTGGGACGCAGCGGCTGCGGAAAAAGTACGCTGGCACGGCTGTTGGTCGGGCTGGAATCGCCCAGCCAGGGAAGCGTGAACTGGCGCGGTGAACCGCTGGCAAAACTGAACCGGTCGAGACAAAAAGCGTTTCGCCGCGATATTCAGATGGTCTTTCAGGATTCCATCAGCGCGGTGAATCCGCGTAAAACCGTCTGTGAGATCCTGCGTGAGCCGATGCGTCATTTACTCTCGCTGTCCAGGGCCGGGCAGTTAACGCGGGTGCGTGAGATGCTTCACGCGGTGGATCTGGATGAAAACCTGCTGGATAAACGTCCTCCCCAGCTCAGCGGCGGTCAGCTCCAGCGCGTCTGTCTGGCTCGCGCGCTGGTGGTGGAGCCGAAACTGTTGATTCTCGATGAAGCGGTGTCGAATCTCGATCTGGTATTGCAGGCGGGTGTCATCCGTCTGCTCAAGAAACTACAGCAGCAGTTTGGCACCGCCTGTCTGTTTATTACCCACGATCTGCGACTGGTAGAGCGTTTTTGCCATCGCGTGATGGTAATGGAGGACGGACAAATCGTTGAAACCAGAATCGTAGGTGAGGCATTAACCTTTTCCACCGAGGCCGGTCGTGTGCTACAAAAGGCAGTACTTCCCGCATTCCCCGTGCGCCGTCGCGCCAATTCGTAAGGTTGATATCTGATGCAACGAGTCACCATCACGCTTGATGACGATTTACTGGAAACACTGGACAGCCTGAGCCAGCGTCGTGGTTACAACAACCGCTCCGAAGCGATTCGCGACATTCTGCGCGGCGCACTGGCGCAGGAAACCACTCAGGAGCACGGCACCCAGGGCTTTGCGGTGCTCTCCTATGTGTATGAACATGAGAAGCGTGACTTAGCCAGCCGCATTGTATCGACCCAGCACCATCACCATGATTTGTCGGTTGCCACACTGCATGTCCATATCAATCATGACGACTGTCTGGAGATTGCCGTCCTGAAAGGCGATATGGGCGATGTTCAGCATTTTGCCGATGATGTCATCGCCCAGCGCGGCGTGCGCCACGGCCATTTGCAGTGTTTGCCGAAGGAAGAGTAATCGCCCAAACGCATTACGCCATCGTGCCAATCGTCTTTCGAAAGCGCAGTAGCGCAATCAGGAAGAATGCACCGCCGATAGCGAGTAGCGTCAGAAACTGCGGCCAGACGATGCTGAACCCGGCGCCACGATAGAGTATCGCCTGGGCGAGACTGACAAAGTGTGTGGTTGGCATGGTCAGCATGATGTCCTGCACCGCCTGAGGCATACTTTCGCGCGGCGTGGAGCCGCCGGAAAGCATTTGCAGCGGCAGTAGCACCAGAATCATCAACAGCCCCAGTTGTGGCATGGAGCGCGCCAGCGTGCCCATGAAAATACCGATCGAGGTGGTCGCGAACAGACTCAGTGCCACACCCAACATAAACAACGGGATGGACCCTTCAATCGGCACGCCGAGCACCCCTTTCACCATTAGCATTAGCGACAGCCCTGAGACCACCAGCACCACCAACCCCATCGACCAGACCTTCGCCATCATGATCTCAAACGGCGTTACCGGCATAACCAGCAGGTGTTCCACCGTACCGTGCTCGCGCTCGCGGATCAGCGCCGAACCGGTCAGCACAATCGCCAGCATAGTGATGTTATTGATGATCGCCATCACCCCGCCAAACCATGCTGGATCGAGGTTCGGGTTAAAGCGCATGCGGGTCTCCAGCGAAACCAGCGGCTCGCTATTATCCCGATAGCGCGCGACAAAACTGTTCACTTCACCACTGATGATATTCTGGATATAGCTGTTGCCGGTGAACGCCTGGCTCATGCGCGTGGCGTCAACGTTAACCTGAATATCTGGCTGCCTCCCGGCCAGCACATCCCGCTGAAAATTGGGCGGGATGTTGACCGCAAAGGTATAACGACCTGCGTCCAGCCCGGCGTCCATCTCATCGGCGGTGATCATCTCCGGCGGTAAAAACCACGGGCGGTAGAAGCTGTTGACGATACGATTCGAAAGCTGCGACTGATCCATATCGGCAATGGCAATTGGCGCAAGATGCAGCGATCCCGGCAGCACGGTCGCGGAGGAATACACGGAGACGGTAAATGCAAACACGATCAGCGTCAGCATCGCCTTATCGCCCAACAGGCTACGCAACTCCTTGATGCCTAAATTATAAATATTGCGTAATCGGCGCATCACCCCTCCTGTTTTTTCAGCAACAGCACGCTCAGCCCCATCACCACCGGAATGGCGATCAGCAGCGGCACAAATAGCGGCCAGAGATCGGTGAGATCCAGTGCTTTTGAGAATGTCCCGCGGGCAATCGTCAGAAAATGGCTGGTTGGGTAGATCTCGCCGATCCACCGCCCCGGCCCTTCCAGAGACGCTACCGGATCGATCATCCCGGAGAACTGCGTCGCCGGGATCAGGGTAATGATGGAGGTGCCAAAAATCGCCGCAATCTGACTCTTCATAAACGTAGAGATCAGCAGCCCCATCCCGGTGGCGATGATGACATACAACAACGCCGCCAGACTGAGCGTGAGGAAACTGCCTTTGTGCGGCACGCCAAAAACAAACACTGACAGGGCGCATAGCAGCAGGAAGTTGAGCATCCCCAGCGCGATATATGGCAATTGTTTACCGAGCAGAAACTCACTGCGGGTGGTGGGCGTTACGTACAGGTTAATGATCGACCCCAGCTCTTTTTCCCGCACCACGCTCAACGCGCTCAGCATCGACGGGATCATCATCAACAGCAGCGGGATGACCGCCGGAACAATCGCTGGCAGGCTCTTCACATCCGGGTTATAGCGATAGCGGGTTTCAATGGTCATGAGCCCGCTCTGCCCCACTGGCGTCGGCTGGCGGCTCGCCACATCCTGTAACCAACTCTGGTGCATCGCCTGCACATAGCCCTTCACCGTCTCGGCGCGGCTGGGCATGGCGCCATCCACCCAGACGCCAATCTCCACCGGCGTCCCGCGCGCAATATCGCGGCCAAAGTTTGGCGGGAGTTCGATGGCTACCGCCACCTCGCCGGAACGCATCCGCCGGTCGAGATCGTCATAGCTGGTCAACGGCGGTTGTTCAATGAAGTAACGTGAGCCCGCCAGATTTAATGACCATGCCTGGCTGCTGACGGTTTGATCGCGATCGAGTACGGCAAAGCGCAGGTTTTCGACATCCATGCTAATGCCGTAGCCCATAATCAGCATCAGAATCACCGTCCCCAGCAGTGCCAGCGTCGAGCGCACCGGATCGCGACGCAGTTCCAGCGCTTCGCGACGGCTGTAGCTGAACAGTCTGCGCAGGCTGAATCCCTGACGCGGCGGCATCACCTCTTTATGTTTTGTTTCCACTGGCAGCGACGCCTCGGGCGCTGGGCCTGCGGCCTCCTGTAGCCAGGAGATAAATGCCTCTTCCAGACTGGCGGCCCCGCGTCGTTCCACCAGCTCCTGCGGCGTACCGCTGGCAAGCACTTTTCCGGCATGCATCAACGACATACGATCGCAGCGCTCGGCTTCGTTCATAAAGTGGGTGGAGATAAAAATGGTCACTTTGTCCCGGCGTGACAGATCGACCATCAGTTGCCAGAACATATCCCTGGCCACCGGGTCGACGCCGGAGGTTGGTTCGTCGAGGATCAGCATTTCCGGGCGATGGATCACCGCCACCGCCAGAGACAGTCGCTGGCGAATGCCGAGCGGAAGCGACTCGGGCAACGTATCCTCCACTTCCGCCAGCATAAACCGTTCGCTCATCTCCTGAACGCGCTGAGGAATCTCCGCTTCCGGGATATGAAACAGTCGCGCGTGGAGTTCCAGATTTTGTCGAACCGTCAGTTCGCTGTACAGCGAAAATGCCTGCGACATGTAGCCCACCCGGCGACGGGTATCGATATCTTTCGGGTCGACCGGTTGACCAAACAGCCAGGCCTCGCCTTCACTGGCAGGCAACAGCCCGGTCAGCATCTTCATGGTGGTCGATTTACCGCAGCCGTTGGAACCGAGGAATCCAAAAATCTCCCCACGCGGTATGCGAAAGTTGACGTGATCAACCGCGACGAAATTGCCGAAGCGCATGGTCAGGTCTTTCGCTTCAATGGCGATCTCTTCCTGTTCCGCGTGATACGGCGGAATTACCACCGGCTGATACGCCTGGCGCTGCGCCTCTGGTAACAGACCGATAAACGCCTGCTCCAGCGTCTCGCTGGCGGTTTTATCGCGCAGTTCCTGTGCGCTGCCGGTCGCCAGTATCTCGCCAGCGTTCATCGCCACCAGCCAGTCGAAGCGCTCGGCCTCTTCCATATACGCCGTCGCCACCAGCACGCTCATGTTCGTCTGCCGCAAACGGATGCTGTCGATCAGATCCCAGAACTGGGCTCGAGACAGGGGATCGACGCCGGTGGTTGGCTCATCCAGAATCAATAATTCCGGGTCATGGATTAGCGCACAGCACAGCCCCAGTTTCTGTTTCATGCCGCCCGAGAGTTTCCCCGCCGGACGATCGCGAAACGGGGCCAGGCCGGTGCTGTTCAGAAGCTCCGTAATCCGCGCTTCACGCTCGGCTTTGTCATGCCCAAACAGACGAGCAAAAAAATCGACGTTTTCATATACCGACAGCGTGTGGTAAAGGTTTTTCCCCAGCCCCTGCGGCATCCAGGCAATACGCGGACAGACGTCACGACGATGCTTCGGGTAGCGCATATCGCCACCCAGTACCATGACGTTACCTTGCTCAATCACCCGCGCGCCGGAAATGAGCGACAGCAGGCTTGATTTCCCCACGCCGTCAGGGCCGATCAAGCCCACCATACAGCGTGCGGGGATATCCAGCGTGATGTTATTCAGCGCCACCGTGCTCCCGTAATGCTGACTCACGCCGTCAAGGTGCGCCACGGGAGGAACGGGAACCGGCGCCAGAGGGGTCATTGCGGCAACCTCACCGCCAGCGAATCAGGCCAGGGAAACTGTTCGTTCAGCCGTACCCATGCCATACCTGGCAACCCGGTTTTGACATATTCCAGATGCTGCTGGAGTAATTCCGGTGGGATACGCGCCTTGACGCGAAACATCAGCTTCAGACGCTCATCGCTGGTTTCAACGGTTTTCGGCGTGAACTGTGCGACGCTGGCGACAAAACTGATGGTGGTAGGAATACGCAGATCCGGCGCGGCATCAAGCACCAGACGCGCCTCGCCGCCAATCTTCAGCAGACCTGCCTGTTCGGTGGGCAGGAAGAACGTCATGTAGACATCGCTGAGATCGACCATATTCAGCACCCGACCGCCCGCAGCCAGCACTTCGCCGGGTTCCGCCACGCGGTACTGAACCCGGCCATCACGCGGGGCTTTAAGCTCGCTGTCTTCAATGTCCGCGACAATTCGTCGTTCGGTCGCCTGCGCCGCGTCGACACGGGTTTGAGCCTGAATAATACTGGTGCGCGCAGCTTCAATTGCCGCTTTCGTCGCACTGACCTGCGCCTTTGCCGATTCCAGTGCCGCGCGTGCGCTTTCAGCGGCGGCACGATCGTCATCCAGTTGTTGCGCCGATACCGCACCACGCTGGGAGAGCGAGCGGGAGCGGACGTGGCGTTTCGAGACGGAATCCAGCTCGGCTTCACGCTGTTTCACCACCGACTGGGCGGCGCGGGTTTCGCTCTGGCGCTGTTCGAGCAGCGCCCTGGCAGCCGCCACGGCGCTTTCGGCCTCTTTGATTTGCGCGATGGCTTCGAGTCGTTGCTCCTGCAATACACGGGTATCCATCTTCGCCAGCACCTCGCCCTGACGAACAAACTGACCCTCTTTCACCAGAATAGAATCAATACGTCCGGCGATTTTGGTCGCGATATCCACTTCCGTCGCTTCGATTCGGCCATTGCTGGCAGCAAAACCTTCCGGTACGCCTGCAGGCCGTAGAACCCACCACACGCCGGCAGCCACCACCACCAGTGCCGCCAAAACCCACCACGTCAGATGACGCTTAATGTTGTCCATAATCGACCCGCCATAATCCCTGTTATCAAACAATGCGTGTCACAAAACCCCACTGAACGGGCGTTCAGCGGTATCTTCCGTCCGGGATAAGAAGGAAAAAGTGAGGGTGGCCAGACGGCGTACAGGCGTCATCACTACGCTCGCCGTGAAGGAAAGTGAATGACAGAGCGGTGCGAAAATCGGGTAGTAATGTTGTCATCATCAGCGTTCCTGGCCGTAAATGAAACACGCATACTCATAGCTAGTATCAATGAAATACTAGCATCATTATGGATGATGTCTATTCGCTTATGGTTTGTAATGATGTAGGGAATGAATAATTCACACCGCAGCCAAATCCTGCGCGCATGCCCAGGCGCTGGACCACGCCCACTGGAAGTTGTACCCCCCCAGCCAGCCGGTAACGTCCATCACTTCGCCGATAAAGTACAGCCCCGGTACCTTGCGTGCTTCCATGGTTCGAGACGACAGTTCGTGGGTATCTACCCCGCCGAGCGTCACTTCCGCCGTGCGATACCCTTCGGTACCGTTCGGCTGTACCCGCCAGTCGGTCAACGTGTCAATCAACGTCTGCTGCTCACGAACGTTGAGCTGCTTGAGTGAGACATCAGGGATCTGCCCGAGCTGTTGCAGACACTCCACCAGACGCTTCGGCAACAGCATCGCCAGCGTGTTCTTCAGGCTTTGATTCGGATGCGCGCAACGCTGTTCGTCAAGAACATCATTCAGACTGACATCCGGCAGTAAATTGATGCTGACAAATTCACCTGGCTGCCAGAAGCTGGAAATCTGTAAAACCGCCGGGCCTGAAAGGCCGCGATGGGTAAAGAGCAGGTTTTCACGAAAGACAGTACCGTCCTGCGCGGTGATGACCGACGGAACGGAAACGCCAGAGAGCACCTGAAGCTGCTCCAGCAGCGGTTTGTGCAGGGTAAATGGCACCAGCCCGGCGCGGGTGGGCAGCACGTTCAGGCCAAACTGCTCGGCAATTTTATAGCCAAACGGCGTCGCCCCCAGACCTGGCATCGACAGCCCGCCGGAGGCAATCACCAGCTTTTTCGCGCCGACGGTGGCCCCGTTCAGTTCCAGCGTAAAACCGTCCTCATCCCGCGTAACGCTCAGAACCTCACTGCGTAAGCGCAGGGTCACATTGCCTTTTTCACATTCCGCCACCAGCATATCGACGATTTGCTGTGCGGAATCATCGCAAAAAAGCTGCCCGAGCGTTTTTTCATGCCAGGCAATACCGTGCTTACCGACGAGATCGATGAAATCCCACTGGGTATAACGCGCCAGCGCCGACTTACAAAAATGCGGGTTCTGGCTCAAATAGGCCGCTGGCTCAACATAAAGGTTCGTAAAGTTGCAGCGGCCCCCACCAGACATGAGGATCTTGCGCCCAGGTTTCTTACCATTATCAATAAGCAGCACCCGGCTGCCGGCCTGTCCTGCCTGTGCTGCACAGAACATACCTGCCGCGCCAGCGCCTATAATAATGGCATCAAACCTTTCCACTTTACGTTCCTCTCTGAATTCAGGGCGTGAATTGTAAAGTTATCTCAGTGGTCGCACCAGCGAGAAAATCCTTAGGAATAAGTATTCGTATGAAATATATAAGATAATTCTTTATAGGCACCATTCTATTCAGACGTTAAATCAAAAAAAGTCTATATTTCACTTTGCCCGCGCCGCTAAAGTCACTGATAATGCGCCGCGTTCATGTCCTCAAGATGGCGTAACGTCCTATGCTACATTTGTTTGCTGGTCTGGATTTACATACCGGGCTTTTATTATTGCTTGCTCTGGCTTTTGTGCTGTTCTATGAAGCAATCAACGGCTTCCATGATACAGCCAATGCAGTTGCAACCGTGATCTACACCCGTGCGATGCGCTCGCAGCTTGCGGTGGTCATGGCTGCAGTGTTCAACTTCTTTGGTGTGCTGCTGGGCGGTCTCAGCGTAGCCTATGCCATCGTGCATATGTTACCGACCGATCTCCTGCTCAATATGGGATCGTCGCATGGACTCGCGATGGTGTTCTCCATGCTGCTCGCAGCCATCATCTGGAACCTGGGTACCTGGTACTTTGGTTTACCCGCATCCAGCTCTCACACGCTGATTGGCGCGATTATCGGTATCGGTTTAACCAATGCGCTGATGACCGGTACGTCAGTAGTGGATGCACTCAACATCCCGAAAGTCATGGGCATTTTTGCCTCGCTGATCGTCTCGCCTATTGTTGGTCTGGTGGTCGCAGGTGGTCTGATTTTCATTCTGCGTCGCTACTGGAGCGGAACCAAAAAACGCGCCCGTATTCACCTCACCCCTGCGGAACGTGAAAAGAAAGACGGTAAGAAAAAGCCGCCGTTCTGGACCCGTATCGCGCTGATCCTTTCGGCTATCGGCGTGGCTTTCTCGCATGGTGCGAACGACGGTCAGAAAGGCATTGGTCTGGTGATGCTGGTCCTGATTGGTGTGGCACCGGCAGGTTTCGTGGTGAACATGAATGCCTCGGGTTACGAAATCACCCGCACCCGTGATGCCATCAACAACGTCGAAATCTACTTCCAGCAGCATCCCGATCTGCTGAAGAAAGTGACGGGCGTCGATCAGCTGATTCCCTCTCCGGAACCAGCCGCCACGCAGCCGACAGAATTCCATTGCCATCCGGCAAACACCCTTAATGCGCTGGATCGCGCGAAGGCGATGTTGTCGAACAATGTGGAAAGCTATGACAAGCTGAGCGTTGAGCAGCGCGGTCAACTGCGTCGCATTATGCTGTGCATCTCCGACACGACCGATAAAGTGACGAAGCTGCCAGGCGTGAGCGTTGACGACCAGCGTCTGCTGAAGAAACTGAAAACCGATATGCTGAGCACCATTGAGTACGCGCCGATCTGGATCATTATGGCGGTCGCGCTGGCGCTGGGTATTGGTACCATGATCGGCTGGCGCCGTGTGGCAACCACCATCGGTGAAAAGATTGGTAAGAAAGGCATGACCTATGCTCAGGGGATGTCTGCGCAGATGACCGCGGCCGTCTCTATTGGTCTCGCCAGCTACACCGGGATGCCGGTATCCACCACCCATGTTCTCTCCTCCTCCGTGGCGGGGACGATGGTTGTCGACGGTGGGGGTCTGCAACGTAAAACGGTGACCAGCATTCTGATGGCCTGGGTATTCACATTACCCGCCGCGATTCTGCTGTCTGGTACGCTGTACTGGATCTCGCTGAAGCTTATCTAAGCGAAAAGAGAAAAGAAGTTACAGAAGCAAGCGGGTCAGGAAACTGGCCCGCTTTTTTATGCTCAGTGCCAAATCATCAAGGCAATAAGACTGACTACCACGAGCCCACACAGCGCGCTGGTCAGAATGAACTGACGACGTACCCGCTCACAGCGGCGGATGAATTCATCATCATGGTGATCGCGGTAGCGCTGGGCGTAGATATACCACACCAGGCGTACCTGCTTATTGGGTTGGCCGTGCGAGGTGAAAAAGCCGCCCCCATCTACATATTGATAGAGCAAAGGATCGCAACCACGAAGTACCACGAGCAGCGCGCGTAAAGACGAGAAATAGCGCGCCATATTCACAATGCAAACAACACATAACGCCCAGAATAATGCAACGGTGCTTATCATACGACCTCCCCGGCGACCCGCCCACGGAGCTCCGCTCCGGGACTACCGCTCCCCGAAACTTGCCAGACAGTCAATGAAAAAGTACGACTAAAAACCGCTCATTTTGAGCTTATCATCTGAGCGGCTCTCTAAATAGTGTAGGAGATCAGTTAATTTTTTTGCCAGAAGGTTAATCACTATCAATGCAATTATCTAAAAAATTTGTTTAACTAATTGGTAAGCAAGGCGGATTGACGGATTATCCAGGCCGCTATACTGTAAGGATGATTTCGACAATTCATCGCGGCTGAGCTAGCCCCGCGTAGACAAATCGCACAGTTCGCAGGACGCGGGTGACGCGACGGCAAAAGAAACGCTAGCTGGCTGGTCATCGACAACTTTATGGAAGGAGTAATACTATGGCTTACAAACACATTCTCATCGCGGTTGATCTTTCTCCGGAAAGCAAAGTTCTGGTAGAAAAAGCGGTTTCTATGGCGCGTCCTTACAACGCAAAGGTTTCCCTGATCCACGTTGATGTAAACTACTCTGACCTTTATACCGGCCTGATTGACGTCAATCTGGGCGATATGCAAAAACGCATTTCTGAAGAAACCCACCACGCGCTGACCGAACTGTCCACTAATGCAGGCTATCCAATTACCGAAACCCTGAGCGGCAGCGGCGATCTGGGCCAGGTGCTGGTAGATGCGATCAAAAAATACGACATGGACCTGGTCGTTTGTGGTCATCACCAGGACTTCTGGAGCAAACTGATGTCCTCTGCTCGCCAGTTGATCAACACCGTTCACGTCGACATGCTGATTGTTCCACTGCGCGACGAAGAAGAGTAAAACGCGTCTAACCGGATTATCCGGTCCTGCCATAGCGCCCGCCTTTGCGGGCGTTTTTGTTTCTGTCATCCCCGAAAACGATCAGTACAACCTCCCGCCGCATTAATCATAATTAGTGTGATCAACTGATTAGAATAAAATCAATCTGTATAATACTCTACGTTACCTGGCAATAACCGCAGTCTATAACACAGTCAGACATTTTCGGCGCGTTTTGTATAACGCGTTCATACTTTTCGGGATGGCATTGAAAGGCGAAGCAATATGAATACATCTGCACCAACGGGTTTGCTGCAGCAACCCCGCCCGTTCTTCATGATCTTTTTTGTCGAGTTATGGGAACGATTTGGCTATTACGGCGTTCAGGGTATCCTGGCGGTTTTCTTTGTTAAGCAACTCGGTTTCTCACAGGAACAGGCGTTTATCACCTTCGGCGCCTTTGCCGCTCTGGTGTACGGTCTGATCTCCATTGGGGGCTACGTTGGCGACCATCTGCTCGGCACCAAACGTACGCTGGTGCTGGGTGCGATCGTGCTGGCGCTCGGCTACTTCATGACGGGAATGTCGTTACTCAAACCAGACCTTATTTTTATCGCGCTTGGGACGATTGCCGTCGGCAACGGCCTGTTTAAGGCAAACCCGGCAAGTCTGCTCTCCAAATGCTATCCGCCCAAAGATCCGCGTCTGGATGGTGCCTTCACCCTGTTCTACATGTCGATAAACATCGGTTCGCTACTGTCGCTGTCGCTGGCGCCGGTGATCGCGGATAAATTTGGCTATGCCGTCACCTACAACCTGTGCGGGGCGGGGTTGATTGTCGCGCTGCTGGTCTATTTCGCCTGCCGCGGTATGGTGAAAGATATCGGTTCCGAGCCAGACCATCTGCCGATGAGCTTGCGCAATCTGGTGTATGTCCTGATTGGCACCGTGGCGATGGTTTTCCTCTGCGCCTGGCTGATGCACAACGTGCAAATCGCCAACCTGGTGCTGATTGTGTTGTCGCTTGTGGTAACGATTATCTTCTTCCGTCAGGCCTTCAAACTGGATAAAACCGGACGCAACAAGATGTTTGTAGCGTTTATCCTGATGCTTGAAGCGGTGCTGTTTTACATTCTGTACGCGCAGATGCCCACTTCGCTGAACTTCTTTGCCATCAATAACGTTCACCACGAGATCCTCGGTTTCACTATTAATCCGGTGAGTTTCCAGGCGCTTAACCCGTTCTGGGTGGTGGTTGCAAGCCCTGTGCTGGCGGCAATCTACACGCGTCTTGGCAACAAAGGCAAAGACCTGACGATGCCGATGAAGTTTACCCTCGGGATGTTCCTGTGCTCGCTGGGCTTTCTGACCGCCGCCGCGGCAGGGATGTGGTTTGCCGATGTGCAAGGGCTGACGTCGCCGTGGTTTATCGTGCTGGTCTATCTGTTCCAGAGTCTGGGCGAGTTGCTGATTAGCGCACTGGGACTGGCAATGGTGGCGGCGCTGGTTCCGCAGCACCTGATGGGCTTTATCCTCGGGATGTGGTTCCTGACGCAGGCCGCCGCATTTCTGCTGGGGGGCTATGTCGCAACCTTTACCGCCGTACCGGAGAACATCACCGACCCGCTGCAAACATTGCCGATCTACACAGGCGTGTTCAGTAAAATCGGATTAGTGACGCTGGCCGTCACGGTTGTGATGGCGTTGATGGTGCCGTGGCTGAACCGGATGATTAATACGCCGGACGGTGCAAAATAGCGGAAGGATTATGCCGGATGACGGCTCACGTCTTATCCGGCCTACAGGCAGCCCGATAAGCGAAGCCGCCATCAGGCGGGCTGTTAATCCGCCAAAGGCGTGCCGGCATAAATATCAAACCGGTGCCCTTTGGTCACGACCGCATTTGGCGTGGCGACATCCGCCAGCGGCGGCGCGTAGTCTGGTCGCTTCACCACCACGCGTTTGGTTGCCAGTTGTCGCGCAGGTTCGAGCAGGCCATCCGCATCCAGATCCGGCCCCACCAGCGACTGAAATACCCGCATCTCTTTCTTCACCAACGCGCTTTTCTGCTTATGGGGAAACATCGGATCGAGATAGACCACCTGCGGACGCGGCGTGATATCGGTCAGGGCCGTCAGGCTGGAAGCGTGAATCAACTGCAAACGCGCCTGCAACCACGGTCCAATTTCCGCATCGGCATAGCCGCGCGCCAGTCCGTCGTCGAGCAACGCCGCTACCACCGGATTACGCTCCAGCATTCGCACATGACAACCAACGGAGGCCAGGACAAAAGCGTCGCGCCCTAAACCTGCGGTGGCATCAACGACATCAGGCAGATAGTCGCCCTTAATCCCCACCGCTTTTGCCACCGCTTCACCGCGACCGCCGCCGAACTTACGCCGATGGGCCATCGCTCCACCGACGAAATCGACGAAAATGCCGCCGAGTTTCGGCTCATCGCGCTTACGCAACTCCAGATGCTCCGCCGTCAGCACCAGTGCCATCAGGTTGTCATCGTCCTGTTCAAGCCCCCAGCGGGCGGCAAGAACAGATAAGGCGCCGTCTCCGGCGCCCGTTTCATCAATTAAACAGATTTTCACTGACGAATTAGCCTTTGATCCCGTAATGCTCCAGCATCGCATCCAGCTGCGGTTCACGGCCACGGAAGCGCTTAAACAGTTCCATGGGCTCTTCAGAACCCCCACGCGTCAGAATGTTGTCGAGGAACGACTGACCGGTATCCCGGTTGAAAATACCCTCTTCTTCAAAGCGCGAGAACGCATCCGCGGCCAGCACATCGGCCCACAGGTAACTGTAATACCCTGCCGCGTAGCCACCGGCGAAAATATGGCTGAAGGCATGCGGGAAGCGCCCCCATGACGGCCCCGGCACCACGGCGACCTGTTTTTTAATCTCCGCCAGCGTTTCAAGGATTTTCGCTCCTCGCTGCGGGTCAAATTCCGCATGCAGACGGAAATCAAACAATCCGAATTCCAACTGACGCAGGATAAACAGCGCCGCCTGGTAGTTCTTCGCCGCCAGCATTTTATCCAGCAGTTCTTTCGGCAACGGTTCGCCGGTTTCGTAATGACCGGAGATAAACGCCAGCGCGTCCGGTTCCCAGCACCAGTTTTCCATAAACTGGCTCGGCAGTTCGACCGCATCCCACGGCACGCCGTTGATCCCGGAAACACCCGCGGTTTCGATACGGGTCAGCATATGATGCAGGCCGTGACCAAATTCGTGGAACAGCGTGATCACTTCGTCATGGGTAAACAGCGCCGGTTTGCCGTTGACCGGGCGGTTAAAGTTACAGGTCAGGTAGGCGACGGGTTTTTGCAGTGAACCGTCCGCTTTGCGCATCTGACCGACGCAGTCGTCCATCCACGCCCCGCCGCGCTTGTGCTCACGCGCATACAGATCGAGATAGAAGCTGCCACGCAGTTCGTTGTTTTCGTCATACAGTTCGAAGAAACGCACGTCCGGATGCCAGACCTCCACGTCATTACGCTCTTTGGCGGTAATGCCGTAAATGCGTTTCACCACTTCAAACAGGCCGTTAACGGCTTTGTTTTCCGGGAAGTACGGACGCAATTGTTCGTCGCTGATGCTGTAGAGATGCTGTTTCTGTTTTTCGCTGTAGTAAGCGATGTCCCACGGGTTCAGCTCGTCAACGCCAAACTCTGCCTTCGCGAAAGCACGCAGTTGCGCCAGCTCTTTCTCGCCCTGCGGACGTGCGCGTTTTGCCAGATCGGTTAAAAACTCCAGTACCTGCTGCGGATTTTCCGCCATTTTGGTGGCAAGCGATTTAAAGGCGTAGCTTTCAAAGCCCAGCAGTTGCGCCAGTTCGTGACGCAGGGCGAGGATTTCCGCCATCACCGGGCTGTTGTCCCATTTTCCGGCGTTAGGTCCCTGATCCGACGCGCGGGTCACATAGGCGCGGTACATCTCTTCACGAAGTTGTCCGTTGTCGCAGTAGGTCATCACCGGCAGATAGCTCGGGATATCCAGCGTCAGCAGGTAACCTTCCTGTTCTTTCGCTTCGGCCTGTGCTTTTGCCGCCGCCAGCGCACTTTCCGGCATTCCGGCCAGTGCAGCTTCGTCAGCGATCAGCTTCGTCCAGCCCATAGTGGCGTCGAGCACGTTGTTGCTGTACAGGTTACCAAGCTCAGACAGGCGGGTGGCGATCTCTCCATAACGCTGCTGCTTTTCTTTCGGCAGGCCAATTCCTGAGAGTTCAAAATCACGCAGCGCGTTATCAACGGCTTTTTTCTGCGCGGTATTTAGCGTGGCGTAATGGTCGCCATCACGCAGGTCGCGGTACGCCTTATACAGACCTTCATGCTGACCGACCCAGGTGCTGTACTCTGACAGCAGCGGCAGGGTTTGTTCATAGGCTTCGCGCAGTTCCGGACTGTTTTTCACCGAATTCAGATGGCTGACCGGAGAAAAAATACGGCCCAGCACATCATCCACTTCCGCAAGCTTCTGGCATAAGTTTTCCCAGGTGTACGGCGCACCTTGCGCCACCACGCGTTCCACATTTTCGCGGCAGTCGTTCAGCGCCTTGGTTACCGCCGGGACCACATGTTCCGGCTGAATTTTGGAAAAGGGAGGGAGCTCGAAAGGCGTCAGTAGAGGATTGGTCATAAGCGCTGTCCTGTTTGAAGAAGGTGAATGTAGCGCGCATCCGGCGCTGTACAATATCCCTGTAGAATGGGGATAAGTGTAGAGGATTTCAATGCCAGGCGTTGCGCTTTCGCGGCAGCGGTGACTTTTCTGTATACTGTGGCGATATGTTTTTTATTCACCCGAAAGTGTGACGCCGATCGGGCCTACGTTTATAACCTGGAACACGTTTACCCATGCTCAGTTATCGCCACAGCTTCCACGCTGGCAACCACGCAGACGTCCTTAAACACACGGTTCAGAGCCTGATCATTGAGTCGCTCAAAGAGAAAGACAAGCCGTTTCTCTATCTGGACACCCATGCAGGCGCGGGCCGTTATCAGCTGAGCAGCGAGCAGGCTGAACGCACCGGTGAATACCTGGAAGGTATCGCCCGCATCTGGCAGCAGGACGACCTGCCTGCTGAACTGGAGCCGTACATCGGTGTGGTTGAGCACTTCAACCGTAGCGGGCAACTACGTTACTACCCGGGTTCTCCGCTGATCGCCCGTCAGCTACTGCGCGCGCAGGACAGTCTGCACCTGACGGAGCTGCATCCGAGCGATTTCCCGCTGCTGCGGGGAGAATTCCAGAAAGATGAGCGTGCCCGCGTGGCCCGTGCCGACGGTTATCAGCAGTTGAAGGCGAAGCTGCCGCCGGTCTCCCGACGCGGTTTGATCCTCATTGACCCACCCTACGAAATTAAATCGGACTACCAGGCCGTTGTCGCCGGAATCAACGAAGGCTATAAACGGTTTGCCACCGGGACATATGCTCTGTGGTATCCGGTCGTATTACGTCAGCAAATCAAGCGCATGGTGCACGATCTCGAAGCGACCGGCATCCGTAAAATCCTGCAAATTGAGCTGGCGGTACGCCCGGACAGCGACCAGCGCGGCATGACCGCCTCGGGCATGATTGTGATCAATCCGCCGTGGAAGCTGGAAGCGCAAATGAACACCGTGCTGCCATGGCTACACAGCAAGCTGGTGCCAGCAGGGACCGGGCATACCTCGGTAAACTGGATCGTGCCAGAGTAATCGCAGTCATCGGTGAAACCTGCTGATTTCAGGTATACAATCGCGGCAATCAGAACGGAAGGATAAGACTCATGAGCAAGCATTATGACTACATCGCCATCGGCGGTGGCAGCGGCGGTATCGCCTCGATTAACCGTGCAGCGATGTACGGCCAGAAGTGTGCGCTGATTGAAGCCAAAGAGCTGGGCGGCACCTGCGTTAACGTCGGTTGCGTCCCGAAAAAAGTGATGTGGCATGCTGCACAGATCCGTGAAGCGATCCACCTGTACGGCCCGGACTACGGGTTTGACACCACGATCAATAAATTCAACTGGGATACGCTGATTGCCAGCCGTAGCGCCTATATCGACCGCATTCACACCTCGTATGACAACGTGTTGGGTAAGAATAACGTTGACGTGATCAAAGGTTTTGCCCGCTTCATCGATGCCAAAACCATCGAAGTCAACGGTGAGACCCTGACCGCCGACCATATCCTGATCGCGACAGGGGGTCGTCCGAGCCACCCGAGTATTCCGGGCGTGGAATACGGTATCGACTCCGACGGTTTCTTTGCGCTGCCGGCCCTGCCGGAGCGCGTCGCCGTCGTCGGTGCTGGTTATATCGCCGTGGAGCTGGCGGGGGTGATTAACGGTCTGGGTGCCAAAACCCATCTGTTCGTGCGTAAACACGCGCCGCTGCGCAGCTTTGATCCGATGATCACCGAAACCCTGGTCGAAGTGATGAATGCCGAAGGACCGACGCTCCATACTCACGCGATCCCGAAAGCGGTGGTCAAAAACGCCGACGGTAGCCTGACGCTCGAACTGGAAGACGGTCGCAGCGAAACGGTAGATTGCCTGATTTGGGCGATTGGTCGCGAACCGGCCACCGATAACTTCAATCTGGCGGCAACGGGCGTAAAAACCAACGAGAAAGGATATATCGTCGTCGATAAATACCAGAACACCAGCGTGGACGGGATTTATGCCGTCGGGGATAACACCGGTGCCGTCGAGCTGACCCCGGTTGCCGTTGCGGCAGGCCGTCGTCTTTCCGAGCGTCTTTTTAACAACAAACCGGACGAGCATCTGGACTACAGCAACATCCCGACCGTGGTCTTCAGCCACCCGCCTATTGGCACCGTGGGTCTGACCGAACCGCAGGCGCGCGAGCAGTATGGCGACGACCAGGTGAAAGTGTATAAATCCTCGTTTACCGCGATGTATACCGCAGTAACCTCGCACCGCCAGCCGTGCCGCATGAAGTTAGTTTGCGTTGGCCCGGAAGAGAAGATCGTCGGCATCCACGGCATCGGCTTTGGAATGGACGAAATGTTGCAGGGCTTTGCGGTGGCGCTGAAAATGGGTGCGACCAAGAAAGACTTCGACAATACCGTCGCCATTCACCCGACGGCAGCGGAAGAGTTCGTGACCATGCGTTAAACATTAAAATGCCGGATAGAGCATCAGCACTATCCGGCACATCCTAATCACTTACCCTGCATGTACGGTGTATACACCCCGGTCTGACTCTCAAGGAAAGCAACGATATCATCGATATCTTCCTGCGGGATCTCTTTACCCACCTGATAACGCAGCATCAGCTTAACCGCCCCATCCAGCGTCGGGACATCGCCGCGATGGAAATACGGTGCGGTGAGCGCAACGTTACGCAGACTCGGGACTTTCTGGCGTAATTTATCGCGCATTTCATTGGTCACGTTCATTCGACCAATATCAGCTGCGGTGATCTCACCAAAATTAAAGTCTTTCTTCAGACCCAGCGGTTCAAACGAACGCCCGCCCAGAATCATCCCGCCATGGCAGGTGGCGCATTTATTGTCTTTAAACAATTGATAGCCATGCTTTTGCTTAGCCGTCAGTGCGTTTTCATCACCGCGCAGCCAGTTATCAAACGGAGAATCCGGCGTAATCAACGTTTTCTCAAACTCGGCAATCGCATCGGTAATCGTGTCACCGCTGAATCCCTGCGGATAAACCGCGAGGAACTGCTGTTTCAGGATAGGATCCTTGTCGAGTTTACCAATGATTTCATCCCAGGATTTCGACGCCATTTCTATCGGGTTCAATGGCGGTCCCCCCGCCTGCGCCTGTAGCGTTGGCGCGCGGCCATCCCAGAACTGCTCCACGTTAAAGACCGAGTTGAAAACCGTTGGTGCGTTGATCGGCCCAATCGCACCGCCGACGCCAATCGATGTTTTCCGTCCATCCACGCCGCCCGCATTCAGGGCGTGGCAATGTGCACAAGAGATGGTGCTATCGCCGGACAAACGGGGATCGTGATACAGCGCAAAACCAAGCGCCACTTTTTGCGCATCGGTAGCTAAAGATTTCGGGATCGGCTGTACTGGCTCATTGCGATGCTGGCTCGCCGTGTCATTGCTGGCGTAATACTGCTCACGCTGTTTCGCAATCCAGCCAAGAATCGCTTCCCGTTCTTCATCACTCACCTTTCCTGCCCAGTGCAGTGCGGTGTAGCGGGTTGGCGGCATAGTTTCATACTGCATCACCCATTCAATCTTATTAAGATCGCTTTGCGAAACAGGTTCATCAGCCAGCAGTGCGGCGCGAACAGCTTCAAGATTGAAGGATTTATAACCCAGTTGAATATCGTAATTCATCAACTGTTTCGCGATGGGAAAGGAGGAATAAAACGGTAATTCTGCGGAAGGGGTATGACAATAATCGCATCCTTTCTCACGTAAAAATCCCAGAACCTGATTATTATCTTCTCGCGTTGAGGCCTGAACGGAAGCAGCCTGACTGCGTTGTTTTTCGTGATACCAGACGTAACCGGATAATCCTAAATAACAGATAACGATGCCTGCTATGGCAATCGCGGTAAGACGGGTAATGATTTTCATTATTTTACCCTCACGGTAGTGAGTTATTGTGACCCAGAAAATTGAGAAAAGCGGGCGTCCTTTATGGACTTTGCCATCATAGAAAATAAACAGGCGGCTAACTTGATAAGTATCAATCAATTACATGGGCGGTATCTATCGATGAGATAGCTTTTCCCTATTAAGAGTAAGGTTTAACTCATTCACAACTCGTTGCAATCGAATGTTCCGAAAATAAGCCTTTTCATAAATTACGCTGGAAATAATTATTTCGAATTATCAGTGCGCTATATTGTTATTACATTAAAGGCTGGCGGCTTAAATGTGATCTACCGCACGCTTTGCACCCCGCACACCGAAGCGAATGTCTACGCTTAAAAGACAGCCGGGCAACACCCGTATCTTTTACGACGCAATCCGGAGGCCTTTCTCATTATGATCAACCAGAAACTGCAACACGCCCCATCTGAGGAATTCACGATCGACGTCGATCTTGTCTACGAAACGGATCCGTGCGAGTTAAAGCTGGATGAGATGATCGAGGCAGAACCGGAACCTGAGATGATCGAGGGACTACCCGCCTCTGACGCGCTGACGCCAGCCGACCGCTATCTCGAACTGTTTGAGCACGTTCAGTGCTCAAAAATTTTTGCCGACAGCAAAACCTTTCCTGACTGCGCGCCGAAAATGGATCCGCTCGATATTCTGATTCGCTACCGTAAAGTCCGCCGCCATCGGGATTTCGATCTGCGACGCTTTATCGAAAATCATTTCTGGTTGCCGGAAGCGTACGGCACCGAATATGTCTCCAACCCTGAACACTCCCTGAAAGAGCATATTGACCAGTTGTGGCCGGTGCTAACCCGGGAGCCGCAGGATCACATTCCGTGGTCATCGCTGCTGGCACTGCCGCAGTCCTATATCGTACCGGGTGGGCGATTCAGCGAGACCTACTACTGGGACTCCTATTTCACCATGCTGGGCCTGGCGGAAAGCGGTCGAGAAGACCTGCTGAAGTGTATGGCAGATAACTTCGCGTGGATGATTGAAAACTACGGCCACATTCCGAACGGCAATCGCACCTATTATCTCAGCCGCTCGCAGCCGCCGGTATTCGCGCTGATGGTCGAGTTGTTCGAGGAAGACGGCGTACGTGGCGCGCGGCGCTACCTCGACCATCTGAAAATGGAGTATGCCTTCTGGATGGACGGCGCAGAATCACTGGTGCTCAACCAGGCCTATCGTCACGTCGTCAGGATGCCAGACGGTTCTCTGCTCAACCGCTACTGGGATGACCGCGACACGCCGCGCGATGAGTCATGGCTGGAGGATGTGGAGACCGCCAAACACTCAGGACGGCCACCGAATGAGGTGTATCGCGATCTGCGTGCAGGCGCGGCGTCCGGCTGGGATTACTCCTCCCGCTGGCTGCGCGACGCCGGACGACTGGCAAGCATTCGAACCACGCAGTTTATCCCTATCGATCTCAATGCGTTCCTGTTCAAACTTGAGAGCACCATTGCCAATATCTCGGCGCTGAAAGGAGAACGCGACGTCGAGGCACAGTTTCGCCAGAAGGCGAGCAACCGGCGGGCTGCCGTCAACCGCTATTTATGGGATGAGGAAAATGGCTGCTATCGCGACTATGACTGGCGGCGTGAACAGATGGCGCTGTTTTCTGCCGCCAGCATCGTTCCGCTCTACGTCGGGATGGCGACGCATGAACAGGCCGATCGGCTGGGAGATACGATACGCAGCCGCCTGTTGACCCCCGGCGGTATTATGGCCTCCGAATACGAAACGGGTGAACAGTGGGATAAACCCAACGGCTGGGCACCACTACAGTGGATGGCGATTCAGGGCTTTAAGATGTACGGTGATGATGCGCTGGGGGATGAAATCGCCCATAGCTGGCTGCAGACGGTGAATCATTTTTATCAACAGCATCATAAGCTCATTGAGAAATACCACATCGCCAGCAGCACCCCGCGCGAAGGGGGCGGCGGCGAATATCCGTTGCAGGATGGCTTTGGCTGGACCAACGGCGTCGCACGCCGCTTAATTGGGCTGTATGGCGAGCCATAACGACTAACGGATCACTTCGTAAATATCGCGCTGAATTTTCTGCCATTTTTTGTTATCCGCGCTGGGATCGGCGCGGTAACGCCGTTCCGCCTGTTCTGCATCATGCTGCTGTCGTGATACCACCGCTGGCACGGTGCAAAAACGCCGCAGCCAGGCCTTGCGTTGACCGTTCAACGACGCGCCGTCAGACATGGCGTGGCCGAGCGTATTGATAAACCGGCGACAGGGTTTACTCTCATCCATCTGTGAGGGATAGCGCAACAGCAGGTCGAGGACATCTGTGTTATCGCGGGAAAACGCCGTTTCGGTCCACGAGACCTGCCAGTTCATACCGCCCTGTAAGAAGAGCGCGGTGACCCGAGTGTCATTGCGATCAATCGCCGCACGCATGTTAAACACGTCCCAGGTGATGCCCATCTGCGTCACCATTTCGCGTGCGGAAGGCAATTCGCGCTTGGGTTCCGCCTGAGTGATCTTGATGTTCGGCGCGGGCGCGGGCGGCTGCGAACTCACTAACCACGCACCGCCGCCCAGGATGGCGATCACCATGAGCCCCACCGCCCCCCAGAGCACACCCGTGATCAGCTGCTCGCGTTCTTCTGCCGTACGCAGCGAACGCTTACGTGGCGGTTCAACAGATTCGCCGATCTCCTCTGCATCGCCTCCGGCCTGACGGTCCTTTTTCCGTGCCTCCTCCCAAAACTGCGCCAGTTGCCCCTCTTCCACGATCATCAACGCTGCCGGGTTAATGCGGGCGCGTCCCTGCTCATAGGCCCGCTGGACGGGACGGACGATATGCTGAAACTGACAGGAGAGTAACGTTAGCTGTGCCGATGAAAGTGGCTCCCCGGCCAGCACCGTGTTACGCGCCTGCCGACAGTCATCGAGAAACACTCGCAGGGTCAGACGCGGTTCGACAAACAGGGTCAGCACGGACGCATCGTTAAAGATTCCGGAATAGTGGCGGGTAAAACTCTTCTTATCGACAATCATCAGCGCCAGCTCGCTAAAACGCATGCCATTGAGCGGATCCTGGCGTTCACCCAGCTTAATCCAGCGTCTGAGCTTATCCGCGCCAAAATTGTCTTTAAGGTAATTATTGAGCTGTGTTTTATCCGGCCACATCTGTGAGATCAGCGCGGTCAGGGTCAGTTCAATCGCTCGTAGCTGTCGCTCTGCGCGCATTTGCTGGCTGTGGTCTGCCTCTTCAATCTCTGTTTTAAAATTGAGTAACGGCTGATGATGGCGCAGTTGCTCCAGCGACCTGACCACGCGCAGAGCGGCAATCAGTTGGTTCTCACTGACCTCCTGCCCGCTGTCATATTGCGGTACGCTCTGCTGAAGATGACGCAATTGCAGCGTGAACTGACTCAGTTGCGCGTCGTTAAGGTGCAAACGCCGGGCGACCTGGCTCCAGCCGCCCAGATTAAGCCGGGCCTGATCCAGGTGTTCCAGAAACCAGCGCGGGTCTTTACCGTCAGAGGCATGCACACCCAATAGCAGCAGGATCTCCACTGAAGCCTGGCGGATAATGCCCAGACAGTGCTCAAAGGTCGTGCGTGTGGTCAAAACGCTAATCGTCATTCTCTTCCTTCGCTAAAAGCACCCCATACGGAGGTCATTAATTTTGTTTTAGTTCTTTGTTTTAATTATTAGTTTTTATAGATATAACAAGTTCAATAATTATTACAGTGACCGCTACGTGAACATTGAGAAATATCTCAGGAGAGAGCCCGTGCCCATACTGAAAACAGCCCGTCTGACCTGTCGCCCGATCGACTCTGCCGATTGGCCCTTTTTTCTCGCTCTCCAGCAAAACCCGGACGTGATGCGCCATGTCGCCGACGCGCGAAGTGAAAGCGAGATTCGGGAAGCGTTCGATTCACGCTTACCCGCGTGGCATCCGGGTGACGCACACTGGCTGTGTCTGATCCTGTGCGATAACGAAACCCATGCCCCTCTCGGGGTGACGGGCTACATTCATCGCGCAGAAGCGTGCGCTGAGGTTGGGTTTCTGTTGGCACCTGACGCGCAGGGAAAGGGATACGGAACAGAATCGTTACGGGCCGTCTGTGATTACGCATTTACCCGTGGTGGTCTGCGCCGTCTGACCGCCTGCGTCACCGAAGGTAATCAGGCTTCCAGGCATCTGCTGGAGAAAGTGGGATTTGTACTGGAAGGCACGCTCAGGGAGAGTTACTGGCTGCAACAGCGCTGGCATAATGACTGGCTGTTGGGGCTATTAAAACAGGACTATATTACGACCGCAGGATCTCCGGTCGTAATATAATTACAGGTTATTACGACTGAACCAACAGCATGGCCGCCTGGGTACGATTTTTCACATCCAGTCGGCGATAAAGTGATTCAAGATGCGCCTTCACCGTTCCGGTACTGATATTTAGCGCGCGGCCAATTTCCTTATTTGACTCACCTGACGCCAGCATTGCTAAAATCTCTCGTTGACGAGTGCTTAGCGTATTAATATCGCGGCATTCCGTGGGCGGCGTCGTTAACCATTCGCCGGGTAGCAACATCATCCCCATCGCGACGCTGTTGATCGCCAGCGCAAATTTTTCCGGCTCAGAATCACGTGGAATAATGGCCAATACGTTATATTGCGCCAGTTCCTGCAACCCTTTTTTACCGCAGTCTGTCGCGATGATTAAGGTTTTGACGAGTGGGAACTGTTGCACCGTTTTTTGCAGAAGCCAACGGCAAAATTCGCCGTCAAGATCGCCATCCAGCATAAGCAGGGCTTCCGGGTTCTCTTCCAGTTTGTACCAGAGTTCATCGGCCTGACTGACACCCTGAATACTCACTCCTGGAATTCGCTGTTGTAAACTGATTTTCATTCCATGAATAAATATTGACTGCCTGTCAAACATGATGATTTGCATTACTCTCTCCACCGTTTCCGATAATAATATTAAGGAGGGGAAGGGTATTACCCAACGGGTAAAATAAACATTCGCCATTTGGCGGAGGGTCATTCTACAGATATCGGGATGGGAGGAAAGTAAAAATAATAAATTTTTACAGCTGAAACACAAGAATTACATCCGGGTATAAAAAGCCGGTGACAAAATAAGGAATTCCTTATATTTAATCGCCTCTTAAATTTATTGAATATTAAATTAAAGAGAGAATAACGAACGCGCATGAAAAAGGAAATTGTCACCTGCGCGGAATTATGTAACAGAATTAAAATTCGCATTTCATGTTCATTCAGCGAGCACAACGGCTCGCTGAATTCGGCTTACAGGAACATCCCTCCAGAGACTTCAATACGCTGTGCCGTCATCCAGGCCAGTTCGTCGCTGAGTAACGCGGCAATCGCATCGCCAATATCATCGGGAAGACCGGCGCGCCCCAGCGCCGTTTGCGAAGCCACATACGCATTCAGCTCTTTATTATCCCGCAGGCGTCCACCGCCAAAATCGGTCTCAATAGCACCGGGCGCGATGGCATTGACCGAGATCCCACGCGCGCCGAGTTCTTTCGCCTGGTAACGCGTCAGCACTTCCATCGCCCCTTTCATTGACGCATAGGCGGCGTACCCCGGCAGAGCAAAACGCGCCAGCCCGGTTGAAACATTAAGAATACGCCCACCCTCGTTGATCAGCGGCAGCAGGTGCTGCGTCAGGAAAAACGGGCCTTTAAAATGAATGCGCATCAGTTCGTCAAACATCTCTTCCGACGTGTCGGCAAAAGGCGCGTATAAGCCGATCCCGGCATTGTTCACTAAATAATCGAACGTCTGCCGATTCCAGCGGGTTTGCAACTGTGTTTTCACTTCAGCGGCGAAAGCGACAAAGCCAGCAGTATCACCGACATTCAGTTGAATTGCTGCCGCTTTCCTGCCTTTTTGCTCAATTTCAGCGACAACATCCAGCGCTGCCTGCTGCTGGCTGTGATAGGTAAAGAGAATATCCGTTCCTTTGTCCGCCAGCTTAAGCGCGGCGTTTTTACCCAGTCCACGGCTCCCACCGGTCACCAATGCGATACGTTGCGTCATAAGAAACCTCATTTCAGCTGTTGTGTTGATTGAGATAAAGCTTATTAGGTGATAGAAAAACAATAAATGTCGCTAATTGCGCATGACTGTTTCATCCGGAACAACAATAGGGTCATAGAATGGATAAAATTCATGCAATGCAGTTATTCATTCGTGTCGCAGAACTGGAGAGTTTTTCTCGCGCTGCCGACACTCTGGGACTCCCTAAAGGTAGCGTATCGCGCCAGATTCAGGCGCTGGAAAACCATCTGGGTACCCAGCTTTTGCACCGCACCACGCGGCGGGTACAGCTGACGCAAGACGGCATGGTCTATTACGAACGGGCGAAAGATTTGTTGAGTAATCTGGATGAACTCGACGGCCTGTTTCAGCACGATCCCACCAGTATTAGCGGCAAATTACGGGTCGATATGCCGGTTGGCGTTGCACGAAATCTGGTAATCCCCCGCCTTCCCGCTTTTTTACAGCAGTATCCGGGAATTGAACTGGAACTCAGCAGCAGTGACCGGTTGGTGGATTTGGTCCGCGAAGGCTTTGACTGCGTGGTGCGAGTCGGTACGCTGAAGGATTCCGGCCTGATCGCACGTCCACTGGGCAAGCTTACCGTGATCAACTGTGCCAGCCCGCAATACCTGACGCGTTTTGGCTATCCGGAAAGCCTTGAGGATCTCGCCTCCCATGCGGTGGTGCACTATTCGCTCAATCTGGGGACACGACCGCCGGGTTTTGAAATCGCCACCAGCAGCGGGACGCAGTGGATAAAAACCGGCGGCACCCTGACGGTAAATAGCACCGAAACCTATCACGCCGCCTGTCTGGCAGGGCTGGGAATTATTCAGGTTCCTCGCGTAGGGGTCCGCGAGGCGTTACGCAGCGGTACGCTCGTTGAGGTGCTGCCGCAGTACCGCGCCTCGCCGATGCCGGTATCGCTGCTTTACCCGCACCGGCGTAATCTTTCACGCCGCGTGCACCTGCTTATGGAGTGGCTGACGGGCGTGATGAAGGACTACGTGGACTGAGACGCTATACTGTCCAGAGAATTAACAAAAGAAGGACGCCTGACCTGATGATGCAGGATAACAACGTAAAACGCCCCACTGAGGAACTTGAACACGATCCGGTGCGCAAAGTCGACACAACCGCAACCGCAGAACACGAGAAGAAAAGCACCGCCAGCGAGACGCTGAAAACGGTCACCACCACCGTCGAAAAAATCCAGCGCATCCCGGTGATTGCGCACCTGCTCCGTGCGGCTGAACGCTTTAACGATCGGTTAGGGAATCAGTTCGGCGCGGCCATTACCTACTTCTCGTTTTTGTCTATGATCCCTATCCTGATGGTGTCATTTGCCGCTGCAGGCTTTATTCTCGCCTCCCATCCCACGCTGTTGCAGGACATCTTCAATAAAATCCTGATGAACGTCAGCGACCCGACGCTTGCCGCGACGCTGAAAAGCACCATCAATACCGCTGTACAGCAGCGTACTACCGTCGGTCTGGTCGGGTTAGGGATCGCCCTCTACTCCGGGATTAACTGGATGGGTAATCTGCGCGAGGCAATACGCGCCCAGTCGCGGGACGTCTGGGAACGCACACCGCAGGATCAGGAGAAAATCTGGATCAAATACCTGCGTGATTTTATCTCACTGATTGGCCTGTTGATTGCGCTGATTGTGACGCTGTCGATCACCTCGGTCGCCGGTTCGGCGCAACAGATGATTATCTCCGCCCTCTACCTCGACAGCATAGAGTGGCTGAAACCCACCTGGCGGTTGATTGGTCTGGCGATCTCTATTTTCGCCAACTATCTGCTGTTCTTCTGGATTTTCTGGCGCTTGCCTCGTCATCGCCCGCGTAAAAAAGCGTTGATTCGCGGTACGCTGATTGCGGCGATTGGCTTTGAGGTCATTAAAATCATCATGACCTGGACCCTGCCGGCACTGGTGAAATCGCCCTCCGGCGCGGCGTTTGGTTCCGTGCTGGGGCTGATGGCGTTCTTCTACTTTTTCGCGCGCCTGACGCTGTTCTGCGCGGCCTGGATTGCGACTGCCGAGTACAAGGATGACCCCCGGATGCCGGGCAAAACGCACCGTTGATTCTCACCCTCTGCCGGATGGCGCTGCGCTTATCCGGCCTACAAAACATCGCAAATCGTAGGCCGGATCAGGCGCTTGCGCCGTCATCCGGCAATATGGTCAGGCACTTACTTCCGCATCGCCTCACTCATTCAGCATTTAAATCCAGCCCTTAACTTTTATTTAACCAAAAACCAGTTTTATCCACTAATTTTAAAATTGTGTGAAGCATTTCATGGACGAGAAATCGCAGGCATAAACATTATCCGCTTTTTGCCTGATTTTTAACCATGTTGAGCGGTTGTTACAGATTGAAATGTCGCTTTTGCTGTGCGTAATATGGCCGTTCGTTCGCCAAAAATAAGAAAATACTATGCAAGCAACCGCCACCACACTCGATAACGAGCAGGAACATACCCCGGTCAATTCGCGCAATAAGGTCGTCGTCGCCTCACTCATTGGCACCGCCATTGAGTTCTTCGACTTCTACATCTACGCGACCGCCGCCGTCATTGTCTTCCCGCACATTTTCTTCCCGCAGGGCGACCCGACCGCCGCAACGCTACAGTCGCTCGCCACGTTCGCCATCGCCTTTGTCGCTCGCCCGATTGGTTCCGCGCTCTTCGGCCACTTTGGCGATCGGGTAGGTCGTAAAGTGACGCTGGTGGCGTCTTTGCTGACAATGGGGATCTCAACGGTGATCATCGGCCTGCTGCCTGGCTACGCCACCATTGGCATCTTCGCCCCGCTGCTGCTGGCGCTGGCACGTTTTGGTCAGGGCCTGGGGCTGGGCGGAGAATGGGGCGGTGCGGCGCTACTGGCGACAGAGAACGCCCCGCCGCGTAAGCGTGCGCTGTATGGCTCGTTCCCGCAGTTGGGCGCCCCCATTGGTTTCTTCTTTGCCAACGGCACCTTCCTGCTGCTCTCCTGGCTGCTGACCGATGAGCAGTTCATGAGCTGGGGCTGGCGCGTACCGTTTATCTTCTCTGCGGTGCTGGTGATTATCGGTCTTTATGTCCGTGTTTCGCTGCATGAGACACCGGTCTTCGCCAAAGTGGCTGCCGCGAAAAAACAGGTGAAAATCCCGCTCGGAACCCTGCTGACCAAACACGTTCGCGTGACGATCCTTGGCACGTTCATCATGCTCGCGACCTATACGCTGTTTTATATCATGACCGTCTATTCGATGACGTTCAGTACCGCCGCTGCGCCGGTCGGTCTGGGTCTGCCGCGCAATGAAGTATTATGGATGCTAATGATGGCGGTCATTGGCTTTGGCGTGATGGTGCCGGTTGCCGGCCTGCTCGCTGATGCTTTTGGCCGTCGCAAGAGCATGGTCATCATCACCACAATGATTATCCTGTTCGCGCTGTTCGCCTTTAAACCGCTGCTGGGATCCGGCAATCCGGCGCTGGTCTTCGCCTTCCTGCTGCTGGGGTTGAGCCTGATGGGACTGACGTTTGGGCCGATGGGCGCACTGTTGCCCGAACTGTTCCCGACCGAAGTACGCTACACCGGCGCATCGTTCTCCTATAACGTCTCTTCAATTCTGGGCGCGTCCGTCGCGCCGTATATCGCCGCATGGTTGCAGTCCAACTATGGGCTGGCGGCAGTGGGAACCTATCTGGCGTCTATGGCGGCATTAACGCTGATCGCGCTGCTGTTAACCCATGAGACGCGTCACCAGTCACTGTAATCTTTACATGCCGGGTGCCGGGTAAGCGCAAGCGCCCCCGGCACAACGCAGACCACACCATCACTTCTTCATCTGCGACAAAATCATCCGGCACTGGTTGGCATCCCCTTCCGAGGGTGAAATCAGCGCCAGCAGCGCGGCGGCGGGCGTCACTAATGTCGCCAGCGCCGCAGCTACCGCGCCACGGGCAATCAATGGCCCCGCCTTTACCCCCGCCTGCGGCGACTTAAACGTTCCGCGCACGTACAGTGGCGAACGCAGGGTAATGATGCGGATGCCTTTGCTCTCCGGATCAATGGTCAAATCCAGCTGTTCTGAAGCAAAGCTTGCCGTCCCGGTGACGTTGATCAGCGCATTTTCGGTATCGAAAGCGAAAATTTGCGGACGCGCCACACCGTTCACAATATCGAGATTCGCCGCCGCACAGTTGACCCGCACTTCGTCATCACCAAAGATCTGCCCAACTATGTAGTTCCCGACGTTCAGGCCGACGATCTCCATCAGGTTGCGGCTAATCAGCCCGTCGTTCATCAGCAGTTTCAGGTTGCCGTTGCTGTTGCCCAGCAGCGCCGCCACGGAATTTCCGCTGCCACGAAGTTCGGCATCACCGTTCATTTCACCCAGCGTTTTCTGCATCAGTTCGACGTTCGGCATCAGTTCTTTCAGTTTTAAACGACGCGCCTGAATATCTGCGCGCCCCTGCATCGGCTTTTTGTCGCCTTCCAGATGAATCGTTGAACTGATGCTGCCGCCCGCCAGACCAAATTTCAGCGGTTGCAGGCGCAGGTCGGCATTCCGCAGAATAATGTGGGTTGAGAGATCGCTGATGGGCAGACTGCTGCCATGTTCAATACGCCGCCCTTTGAAGCGCACGTCGGCGTCCATCACGTTCCACTTGTCCGTTTCGAAGCGGTCATAGGGCAGCACTTTATCCGCTGGCTGTAGACGCTTTTCGCCCTTTTTCTGTTCCGAGCGCTTCGCCTTCTCCGCACCTTTACCAGAGTCAACGCCGATCAGCGGCCCCAGATCTGCCAGCCTGAGCTGACGAGACTCCACGTCGCCTTCCAGTTTCGGACGCGGTTTCCCCGTCGTATAAGTCAGGGAGCCATGAATGTCGCTGTCGCCGATTCGTCCATTGAATCCCCGGTAATCAAACACCGAAGACGTACTGGAATCGATTTTCGCCACCAGCCGGCCGTCCGTTTCGAACGGCGGCGTATCCGGCAACAGTACCCCCGTCAGGTCATACAGTTCGCCCAGCGAGTCTCCGGAGAATTTCAGTTGCAGATCGACGCCGCCCATCGTCATCGGATCTTTAACCACGCCCTCCAGCGCCACCCGGGTATTGCCGGAGCGTAAATCGGCCTGCACCGGAAACGCTGCGCCTTCGCTACGCAGCGCCAGCATACCGCCCATTTTTCCCGTTCCGGTGAGCGGTTCGCCGTTGTATCGTCCCTGCGCCTTCAGGCCGAACACATAATCGTCGACCTTCGCGTTATCGCCTTTCGCTTTGCTTCCCGTCACTTCACTGAACGGTAACGGCTTGCCCAGCGGATCAACCAGGATCTCGATATCCGCGTTGCTGACCTTATCGTCAATAGCGATCCGCCCCTGATCGAAGAGAATCGTGTCCAGCCGGAAAGACCAGTCAGACGGTTTAGCATTGGGATCTTTGTTTTCTGCGCCTGCCAGGTCGAATGTCCAGTTATTGTTTTTCTCGGACAGGCGAATCAACCGCGCATCGGGTTTCACCAGTTTGATCCACGGCAGCCAGACGGTTTTGCTTAACAGTGCCAGCGGGGCGAGCGTCGCTTCAATGCGGGGAAGGTGGACCATCGTCACCTCAGGAATATCGGGGGGATTGCCGAGGATAATATCTTCAGCATGCACGTGCGGCCACGGCACCCAACTGCGCCAGCCGGTCTCCTGCTTTTGGCGCTCCCAGACGACACCCAAATCACCACGAATGGCGAACGGTCGGTTAAGTTCGGTAGAGACTTTCTGGTTGATGGTCGGTTTGAGGCGGTTCCAGTCAAATGTCGCTATTAGTACGATAACGACAACGATCAACAACAAGAAAGTCCCTGTTATCGCAGCAGTTATTTTTCCGGCTTTAGTCATAGTTAGCGTCCTCACGTCTTCCCTTGCCTGTCCTAAAGATAGTCCAGCCAGACGGAGTTAGCGGAAACTGCCGGTTTTTAGAGTGACAGAATGACCTCATCGAGATGGGAAAATGGCACCGGACGCGACAGAAAATAGCCCTGTGCGGCAAAGGCAGGCGAGCGTTGTACATCGCGCCACTCTTCCAGCGTTTCCACCCCTTCAACGATCACACCGCGGCAATAGCGGTTCATCAGTTGCAGCAGCATCGTGAAGAGATTGCGCCCCTCAGGCGTCTGGCGAAGCATCACGAACAGTTCACGCGAGACTTTGATGTAGTCATAGCGGACCTCGTTCAGGGCAGAGAAGTTGGCCATCCCGGTACCAAAATCATCCAGCCACAGCGGACCAAACTCGCACATGCTGGCAAAAGAGGATTCTTTTGGCAGATGAATATGTTCTACCAGTTCAAAACGCAGCCACGGCATCCGTTCAATCATCTGCACAATGTTGGGCTGCTGGCGCATGGTGAGCAGTGTCGGACCATCGACATTCACGGAGGCCAGTAATTCATGACGCTGGAAAAAGTCAGCCTTCTGCTCCAGCAACTGAAGTTGTTCTTTGACGATATCAATGCGATGGCGCACCGCCACCCCGGCAAAATAACGGTCAGGGGCGATGCGTTGGGTTGGGTTGTCCGGATGCGTCACCACCGTCAGCAGCTCAACCGCTAACAGGCGTCCGTTGGTCTGGTAAATCGGCTGATAAGTGTAAGCACGATCACACTGCAGCCAAAAGCGCCGATCCTGCAAGCTTTCAACGCTCGCCTCGGAATTGCTTAGCTGCTGGATAACCTGGTTTATCATCTCAGATGTCCCGTGATTAAGTGTGTTACCGCCCCGACTCGTCAAAGGTTATCGGCCTTCGGACGGAGAACTTTATGTTCAGTCATGCGCAAAATCGAAAACGGTTTTGTAAAAATCAACGCAGAATACGGACTGGCTCAAAAAAAATTTTGGAACGTTGTTTTAATATGGTTGACCACCTCACACCCACAGCGCACACTAACGCTAACTTTTTTAAGCAGGTTCACGACTATGTCCAAAAAGATTGCCGTGATTGGCGAATGCATGATTGAGCTGTCACAGAAAGGCGCAGACGTTCAGCGCGGATTCGGTGGCGACACATTGAATACCTCCGTTTACATTGCCCGTCAGGTTGATGCTGCGGCGCTCTCCGTGCACTACGTCACGGCACTGGGCACGGACAGTTTCAGCCAGCAGATGCTGGAATCATGGCACGGTGAAAACGTGGATACCTCGCTGACGCAGCGCATGGAAAACCGTCTGCCGGGCCTCTACTACATCGAGACCGACAGCACCGGCGAGCGGACGTTCTATTACTGGCGTAACGAAGCGGCGGCAAAATTCTGGCTGGAGAGTGAGCAGTCGGCAGCCATTTGCGAAGAACTGGCAACCTTTGACTATCTCTACCTGAGCGGTATCAGCCTTGCGATCCTGAGCCCATCCAGCCGCGACAAATTGCTGTCGCTGCTACGCGAATGCCGCGCCAACGGCGGAAAGGTCATTTTCGACAACAACTACCGTCCGCGGCTGTGGGCCAGCAAAGAAGAGACCCGGCAGGTTTACCAGAAGATGCTGGAATGCACCGATATCGCCTTCCTGACGCTGGACGACGAAGATGCGCTCTGGGGCGTGAAACCGGTTGAAGAGGTGATCGCACGTACGCATGCCGCGGGTGTGCAGGAAGTGGTAGTGAAACGGGGCGCGGATTCTTGCCTGGTGTCTGTCGACGGTAATGAACCGATCGACGTGCCTGCGGTGAAACTGCCAAAAGAGAAAGTGATCGATACTACCGCCGCTGGCGACTCGTTCAGCGCCGGGTATCTGGCCGTCCGTTTAACCGGCGGCGATGCCGCCGAAGCCGCCAAACGAGGTCACCTGACTGCCAGCACCGTCATTCAGCATCGCGGGGCGATTATCCCACGCGACGCCATGCCGCAATAAGACTTTCCCCTCTCCCGTCAGGGAGGGGGGAAAATTCACTACTGCGCCGCCGGAATATCCGTCACTTCCGGATGCACTTCATCCGTTTCAACTGGCGTCGCTGCTGCTGCGGCCGGGGCCATAATCTGTTCCCACGTCGCCTGCAACTCCTTCATGTTGAATTCCGGCTCACCTTTCGGCTGCAGCAGAATCAGCGCCATATCCTGTGACAACTGCTGACGCAGATCCTGATTCAACATCTCGACGGTCAGGCTGTTCAGGAAATCCTGGCGCAGGCGCTGATACTGTTCGGGCGCGATATCCACAACCTGATTTTGCAGCGAACGCAGGCGCTGACCGATCAGAATATCGGTATCAGTACGCGCGTAGGTCGCAAACAGTTTCTGTAGTTCCAGATTCTTTTGTGCCACCAGCGCATTGAACTCTTCTTCCGGCAGACCGTTATCACGCACTTTCGCCAGTTCACGCACCACGATGCTCAGATTGGCGGTGACCTTGTCGTTTGGCGATTCAATGTTGACAGCACACTGGGCGCGCTGGAACAACACGCGGCAGTCAAAGCCAAGACCAATATCTTTCGCATTGCTCTTACTCAACGCCTGCTGAACGTGCCAGAACAGCGCCTCACGCGCTAAATCCGCGCGCCAGTAGCGCAACAGCGCGGCGGACTCGCGAATCGGCTGCCACGGCGTATCCCACATCACAGAGAGACGATCCTGACGCACTGCATCGGTCATAATGCTTACCGCCTCGGCACGCAATGGCGACAGCGTCGGCACTGGCGCAGGCGTTTCACGCTTACCTTTCAGTTCACCAAACGTTTTGTTGATTTGCTCAGCCACCGAACGCGCATCGACGTTACCGACGACAATGAGCGTCATCGCATCCGGGGTATACCATTTCTGGTAGAAATCATGAACTTTCGCCGCATCCACCGGCATTTTCACCGGCTCGGCAGGATCGTGCCCCAGCAACGCCGACCCTTTCAGGCGATAGCGCCACCAGCCCTCTTTGGTATCGACGGGTAACGTGGTGACCATGTCTTCCGTACTCAGGGCATGATTCACGACCTCAGGGGTGATAGTCAGTTTGCCCATCGTGTTCGCCAGATAGTTCAGCGACTCTTTCAGCAGATCGTTGCGGTTATTGGGCAGGCTAAGGTTGTACTGCGTGGAATCGTAAGAGACCGTCACGGGCGGCATCGGACGCTTAGGGTCAAATCCCTGCTGCCACAGTGAACGCGCCTGTGCGGCATCGAGGCCGCCACTCTGGGTTAACGCAATACGGGGAATAAGATGACTGAAACCGCTCTGTTGAGTACTTTCGGTGAGCGAACCGGTATTTACCAGCAGACGGACCTCGATACGGTCGCTGGGGCGCTGCGGAGTAGCTAACACTTGCCACTGTAAACCATTTGCCAGCGTCCCCTGTTGCCATGCCGGGTCAGGCTGGAGCGCATCTGCCTGCACATAGCCAGCAGTGGCCATCATCAGCAAACCGCCCGCTATAAGTCGAATTTTTGTGCCCTGCATGTGAACCCCTGATCAACAATCCTGGTAATAAAAAGACAATCCCGGTTGGGTTTGCCTGAATATGACGTTAAAAACACTTCGTGTTAGACCGCAAGAACATGAAAATGTCACGGAAGAAGTGAAATAAACCCGATACCTCCATGTTGAAGGATTCGGGCCCAGGGGTCAATTATGCGCAGGAGCCCGCAGCCCCACAAGGGACTGCGGTCATAAGTGTCGAGATTAAGAGGATATTTCGTGCGTTTTGCCTTCAGGTGCACGATTATTCAGCACATCGTCAAGCTTCTTGTGGTCCAGTTCCTTCACCCACTTCGCCACAACCACCGTTGCCACGCCGTTACCGACCAGGTTGGTCAGCGCACGGGCTTCAGACATGAAGCGGTCGATACCCAGGATAAGCGCCAGACCGGCAACCGGCAGATGGCCAACCGCAGAAATGGTCGCCGCCAGCACGATAAAGCCACTTCCGGTGACGCCCGCCGCCCCTTTAGAGGAGAGCAGCAGAACCACCAGCAATGTAATCTGATGGAAGATATCCATATGACTGTTGGTGGCCTGGGCGATAAACACCGCCGCCATCGTCAGGTATATCGATGTCCCATCAAGGTTAAACGAATACCCGGTGGGAATAACCAGCCCCACGACCGACTTGCGACAGCCAAGTTTCTCCATCTTGTCGAGCATACGCGGCAGCGCAGACTCGGAAGAGGAGGTGCCCAGCACGATCAGCAGTTCTTCACGGATATAACGAATAAATTTAAAGATGCTGAAGCCTGTGGCGCGGGCAATTGAACCCAGTACCACCACCACAAACAGAATACAGGTGATGTAGAAGCAGACGATCAGTTGTCCCAACTGCACCAGCGTACCCACGCCATATTTACCGATGGTAAAGGCCATCGCCCCGAACGCCCCAATTGGTGCCAAACGCATGATCATGTTGATGATGCCGAAAATGACCTGCGAGAAGCTTTCAATGACGTTGAAAATCAACTGGCCTTTGCTGCCCAGGCGGTGCAGGGCAAACCCAAACATCACCGCAAACAGCAGAACCTGCAGGATGTTACCGCTGGCAAAGGCGCCAATGACGCTGCCCGGAATAATATCCATCAGGAAGCCCACGATTCCCTGGTCTTTTGCCTGTTCGGCGTAAATCGCTACCGCTTTCGCATCCAGCGTTGCCGGATCAACGTTCATCCCGGCACCAGGTTGCACTACGTTAACGATGATGAGACCAATGATCAGTGCAATCGTACTGACAATCTCAAAGTAAAGCAGCGCGACTGCACCCGTACGGCCCACCGCTTTCATACTTTCCATACCTGCAATGCCAGTCACGACAGTACAGAAGATAACCGGTGCGATGACCATCTTGATCAGCTTAACGAACGCGTCGCCAAGCGGTTTCATTTGTGCGCCTAATTCAGGGTAGTAATGGCCAAGGAGAATACCAATGGCAATTGCTGTCAGGACCTGAAAGTAGAGGCTTTTAAACAGAGAGATTTTCATAGGGTGTCCTTGAAGTAAAAACCACAGGTCTTGTAAGGTTTTGGTTAACCTGCGGCCTTAAAATAACACCCAGACAACATGGCAGAAATGCACCAGGATCATAATTGAAACAAAAATGTTAAAAACCTTGAGCTGGCTCGCACAAGCCGGGCCTTTTTAAAGTATTGTAATCACGTCAATTGTGCTTCAGATAACGTTCTTCGAAGGTTTCTGCGGGTACTGCGCGGGCATAAAGGAAGCCCTGAGCAATTTCAACGCCCGCCTCCGCCAGCCATTCACGCTGTGCTTCGGTCTCGACGCCTTCCGCCACCATCTGTAGATTCAGACTACGCGCCAACAGGATAATGGCCGAGATCATGCTGTTATCTTCTGGCAGGCCATCGACAAACATTTTGTCGATTTTCAGCACGTCGACTGGCAGGGATTTCATGTGCTGGAGCTGGCGTAGCCCCGCGTAGCCCATGCCGAAATCGTCGAGTGCAATACGCACGCCGGCGTTGCGCAGCGGACGCAGTATTGCCACAGCGGCATGGGGATCGTCGATCCGCCGACTCTCTGTTACTTCAAGAATAAGCGTACCTGGCTGGATACGGTAACGGTTTAACAGTTCCAGCATATCTGACACCATATTCGGGTGCATCAACTGGAGCGCTGACAGATTGACCGACAGCGGCAGCGTGATCCCTCGTTCTTGCCAGGCCGCAAGCTGGCGGCAGGACTCCTCCAGCACCCAATGACCCACGGTGACCATCAGGCCGCAGGACTCAATCCGCTCAATCAGTCCTTCCGGCAATTCCCAGCTTCCGTCCGGCTGCTGCATGCGCAGCAACGCTTCCGCGCTCACCACCTTGCCACTGCTCATCTCTACCTGAGGCTGTAACCACAGGGCAAAACGGTGGTTGTCCAGTGCGGTAAGAATATCGCTCTCTTCGGTTAGCCGCTTCTGGGCCGCAGCCATCTGCTCAGGGTCGAAGAACTGAATCTGGTTTTTGCCCTTGCGCCGGGCGGTAAACGCCGCAGAGACCGCACGTCCGTAGAGCTGTTCGGCACTAAGATCGCCATAATACATCGCCACGCCAATACAGCAGCTTGGGCGAAGTTGGATCCCCTGTACCGGCAGTCGTTCATTGATGATAGTGAGTACTTGCTGACCTAATGTGATCGCATGCCACGGCTCTTTGACGCCATGGGCGATAATGGCAAAATCGTAACCGCTGACCTGTGCGAGCACCATTCTCGGCGACAGCACCGATTTTAGCTTCTCCACCAGCGTCAGTAGCAGAATTTCGCGCTGCGCTTCTTTCAGCACACCGGCCGTATCGCGTAGTGTTTCACAGGTGACAATCATCAGCGCCGTAGTCTGCTGACGCGCGACAACCTGCTCGAGCAGCCCCATCAGGAACGCTTTGTTTGGCAGTTCAGAGACCGGAAAACGCATTGCATTGTCCGTCTGCTCTTCACTGTGACGCTGGACCAACTGTTGATTGAGGTTGTAACTGCGCACCAACAGGCCAATCTCATCGTCATGGTGCAGACGCGGCAACGCCAGCTGATGTCCAATCAAATCCTGTTGTGGAATGTTATTCAGCTCGCGGGCAATTTTGCGCAGCGGGTGCAAAATCAAGCGATTTACGCACCAGCTAATGGCCACCGTCAGCATCAGAGTTAAAAGTAAGTAAATGGTCACTAACGTAGACAGCGTGCTCATCACAAACTTATACATGCGGAATGAGTCGGCCTGGAGCACCAGATATGCCAGCGGCTGTGGATTTGCAGGACGCTCAAGCGAATAGACGGGTAGCGAGATCTGCACCGGCAGTTCAAAGAGTCGGGTCACCATCACCGGCACGGGTCGCTCAGGGATAAAGCTCATGCGCAGCGCCTGAAACTGGTTCGGTAGGACCACATCGGCCCGTTGTACCACCCCGGCGGGTTTGATACTGGCGAGAATCGCTTCGGCACCGGGAATATCGGCTTTTAAAATTGAGGCAGACAAAGGTTCACGTACAGAACGGGCAATACTTTCCAGTTGCGTCGCCGTGTTATAGCGGTTCTGCTGTACCAGATGAAACAGCAAAACGGTGCAAAACAGAAATACAAACACCATGACAACGGCAGCCACCATTGCCATCTGTTTAATTGTTAACGAGCGACTGACGCGCAATATTGTCTCCCCCGGATATCCCAGATTGCCGCCCGAGTATACCCGATCGCGGCGGCATTAAGAGAGGCTGTATCTGAAAAGGATTTTTCCGATGATTGGCTGGCGGATAGCACAGCGCTTATCCGCCCTGCGATCATAACCCTTACCAGTCCGCGTACGGCACCAGCGGCTGCGGCGGCAGATCCATGTCCCCTTGCCATCCTGCGGCGGAATAGCGGACATACAGTAAAAAATGGCTCGGGGTATAATCCTTCGCCTGTTGAATATCAACAGCCGTCCCGATAAACCAGTTAGACGTCACCCGACGCTCGATCAGCGCCCGCACGGTGTAACCAAAGCCCTGGCTGCTGCCCCCTCCATTCGTTTGATCGCTGGCCTCTTGCTGGTAATCCGTCGGAATAAGATTCAGCAGTGGATAACGCGGCATCGTTTTAGTACGGGAATGTGACCAGGATACAGAGCCCCCCAGTTCCCAGGACCAGTTTTCTGTCCGCTGGCGCCACATTACCGGCACAGCGAAAGACAGATATTCTTGCGGGCTGTAGTAGCCGCCGTGACCCAGAGAATAACCGCTCAGGTCTTTGTCGTAGTGCCAGATCATATTGTTCAGACCCACGGTCACGCGACGGTTATTCTCGTTGATGATTTTGTAGTAATAACCGGTCATCCAGCGGACACGCCAGTTATCTTCAACATTCTTCCCGGTTAACCGATCGGCGCCAAGTGAAGCCCAGACGCCGTTGGCTTCGCCTTTGTCGTAGCTGAGACTAATCCCACCGCCGTCAGCGCGGACGCCGCCCCATTTCTTACCCGTATTGATGTCGTTGCTGTCACCGTTGTGGCTCTGCGCATCTTTCTGTCCGCCAAAGGCCAGCAGAGAACTGGAAATGGGTCGACGGTGCGCGTTCAGGGTATAACCCAACGGCCCAATGTCATTGCTGTAACTGACGCCGCCCACCACATCGACAACGTTAAAGCCCATCGGCGTAGTACCGATATCCCAGCTCCAGGTGTCATTCTTCCAGCCAACGGCGACGCTCGCCCCGGTATCTGACTGGCTGCGGCTGCCGCTACAGTCTTCCAGCGTACAGGTGCCCCAGTTATTGTCATAGCGGCCATTCGCATCGGTTGAGAAGCTGCCTGCATTCATGTTGACCAGATCGGTACGGAAGAACATGCGACCGTCAGAATACGGCGCATCCACATGCAGCATGGTGGTATGCGCTTTCAGATCGGAATAACCGCCGGTGCCGCTCGATCCCCAGTAGTCATGCTCCAGCGTGACGTTCAGATCCTGCTGACGATATAAATCCGCCGCATCGCTGCGCACGCCGCGCTTCAGCCAGTCATCTTTCTCATCGTTACGGGTCAGACGGGTAAAGGTATCATTATCCTGCGGACGCGTTGGGGTGATACCGGACGCCACCATCGCGTCTTTGTACGTGTCGAGCGCTTGCTGAGGCTCACCGCTCTGCGCCTGAAAACTCGCGGCGTCACGGAGTACCATCGCGCTTTCCATCGACGGCGGCTGCGCTTTGGCCTGCGGAATCAACGTATTGAAGGTCTGTGTTGCGGCGGCGGTATCGCCAAGCTGCATCTGCGCCAGCGCGATCCGCCGCTGCATGTTGATCGACGGAGTCTGCGTCGCCGGCAGTTTTGCCAGTTGCGCTCGCGCGGCAGGCTTGTCGCCCTGGGCGATGTACACTTCTGTCAGCCCCAGCATCGCATCGACGTTGTCCGGTTCGCGCGCCAGTACGGCGTCGTAATCACCTCGCGCCGCATTGTATTCCCCGCGCTGCTGCGCCCAGTCGGCCAGCGTTAAGTCGAGACGGGTCGAAGCAGGCTGTTGGCGTAACAGCGCTTCGGCCTCGGCTTCCCGGCCGCTGTCGCGCAGGCGGTTAGCCGTTTCCAGCACCTGGTTGCTCTGCAACCGGTCTGCCAGTTCCTGAATGTTGCTGTTCCACTGACTGCGGGGCAGGCTATTGATATGCGCCAGCGCCGCCCGATCCTGATTGTTGCCGGACAGGTACAGTCCGTACGCGTAAACCTGTTCCGGGTCATTTGGTTTCTGACGCGCCAGCGCGCTCATCTGTGCGTCAGCCTGGCTACGCTGCCCGGCCTGCCACAGATCGCGTGACAGCCGATAGGTTACCCAGACGCTGCCCGGATCCAGCGCCAGTCGACGGCGTTGCAGTTCCGCCGCTTGCGCCCAGTTGCCCTGGTTCTCCAGCGCTTCAGCCTGCTGCGCCAGGCGATCGTTTTCCAGACCGCGTTCAATGTCATCAATACTGCGACGCTGACTGGCAGAAAGCGTGGCGATAAACGCGGAGGCTTTCTCCGGCGACTGCGCGCGATAAAGGTTTGCCAGACCGCGTACGGCATTGGTGTTACTGCTATCCATGCGCAGCGTCTGCTGGTAGTAGCGCTCGGCAGCCGGATAATCTTTCCGCGCCATTGCCGCATCGCCCAACCCCAGCACTGCGTAGCTGTCGGTATTGTCGATGTTTCTGGCCTGCTGATAGAGGCGCTCAGCCTGATCAACATTGTTGGCTTTCAGCGCGGCGTCGCCCTGCTGAATCGCCAGCCAGTAGCTGTTCACTTTCAGCAGGCTTTCCCACTTGCTGCGACTCCCGCTTTGCGGATCCATCGCCAGCGCTTTCTTAAACTGCGCAACGGCGCTGGCACGATCGCCACGCTGAGAATAGGCCTGCCCCAGCGCGCCCACGGCTTCGCTGTCGCTTTGGTTGGCTCTCACCGCCTGCTGTAATTCAGAAACCGCCCGTCCGCCTTGCCCGGCTTCGACTGCCGCCAGACCCTGCGCACGTGCGCGGAATGTCGGATCGGAGAGCTGTTTTTGCTGTTCGCTAAGCTTACTGCGCGCAGCGGCTACGCTGTCCCCTTCACTGAAAACCGTGAGGTATTTTTGCAGCGCCTTCACGCTGGCATCGCTGACCGGCAGATCCTTGATTTGCGTGTACCAGATATTGGCTGCGGCATTCCGCCCGGAGTTGGATTTCGCCATCTGCTCCAGAATCACAAAGCCTTCAGCCGGACGATCGTTATCAAACAGCAATTGCGCCAGCATATTTTGCAGCGTGTTATTGCCCGGACTGCGGGCGTTAATCGCCTTCAACTGATTGATCGCCTGATTACGACGGGCAGGAATTTTTGCCACCGCGCTCCAGTACTCGACTTCCAGGTCGCCTTCCGGCGGGTTGCCCTTGAACAACTTATCGTAGGCGGCAACCGCCTCTTCAGCATGCCCGGTCGTCGCCTGGAGGCGCGCCTGCTGCAACGACTGACGTCCGTCCGGCGTCGCCAGCAACATGGTGGTTTGCGACGATTTATAGGCGTTAGAACTCGGCGCTAACTGAGAAAGTCGGTCGAGCTGCTTCTGCGCGCCGTCGTTATCACCCTGACGCAGCATGTAGCGAAAACGGGCGGCGACCACATCCGGATTATTCGGGTCAATCAGTTCGAGGCGATAGAGCGACTGACGCACCAGATCTTCACGGTGCGTGGCTTCGCCCAACCGCACCTGCTCCAGCAACTGCTGTTGCGCCGACGGCGCGGCGTCGGCAAAAGGCATCAGGGCAATGCCGAGTGAGACCCCGAGTAAACTTAATTTGAACTTGCGCATTCCTGGCCCCAGTCAGGTAGTAGCTCACCTTTAGCGGTGAAGCGATAACGATGCTGATCCCAACCTTGTCCGAAGAGGGTTAGCACGTAGCTATAGTAGGCATCGCTGCCAGGGAAATGGTCTGTCACGCGCTGTCGCTGCACCGCTTGTGCGTCGCGGTTTTGCAGGAAAGGCAGTAAGGCTGCAGAAAAGCCCACCGGGCCATTGCCCTGGGCTTTGCCGCTGGCGACGTCCACTTTCTCCGGCGGGAGACCGTTTTTAGTTGTCAGGGTTGCCATCGGTTTAAATTTTGCCAGCAGCCGCGCTTTCTGCGGGTCGCCGTCATGCATCATGCCCGCCCACAGGTAGACGCGAATCGCGTCGTAACTGCTGACCAGCGTTTTCTCTGGCTTCAACTGCCAGCCTTTGTTCTTCTCGTAACGGACCCAGTCTGGCGAGAAGCCTTTCGGTGCCGTTTCCAACAGCAGTCGCTGGTTGGTTTCGCGTAGCGTGGACCACGGTGCGCCGAAGCGGGTAAAATACTGCGCCAGTTGCGGAGGCAGATAGCTCGGGTTAAAACGCCAGGAAGTGGCATCGGCAAAACCGATCCTGCCGGGTAACAGCATGGAGCCCAGCCCCGGCACCGTTACCACTTCTTCGCTGGCAATCCGTTTCAGCAGGGCTTTTCCGATGTCGGTATAGCGCGGTTCCTTCCACAAGCGTCCCGCCTCCAGCAGCGACCACGCGATCCAGATATCGCCATCAGAAGCGGAGTTACTATCCAGCACCGCCCAGGTGGAGGGATCTTTCTGTCCCCACAGCCAGGCGGGCAGATGCTCCTGCAACGCCCCCTGCGCGAGGTTGTTCTGCGTCCATGCCAGTAACGAATCAAAAGCCAGGCGATCGTTGGCGGCGAGGGCAAAGAACATCGCATAGCTTTGCCCTTCCGAGGTGGTGATTTTGCGTGCGTCGCTGGGGTCAATCACCCGCCCTTCCTGACTGATGTAATCCATTTTAAATTGATCCCATGCGGGCCAGGTACAGGCCGCCTGTACACTCAGCGCGGCCAGCATTAACACCATGACTATCCCACTACGCAACGCGTTCATTATTTATCACTCATGATCCGGATCGAGACGGCGGCGACTGATGATGCGCAGCAGACGCCACAGCACCCAGGCCAGTAACACCACGCTGATGGCCGCCAGTACTGCCAACAGCACCGGATGGTTGGCCAGCGCGTACCACAGACGTTCAAACCATGGCAGATGACCTACGTAGTAGATATCGCCGACGCGTAAACTGCTCACGCCAGATTCTCGGATCACGGAGACGGAACCAAACATTGCCGCCCGTTTACCGCTGTCATTGATGGCCTGGTTCAACAACTCATAGCCGCGCGGACTGTCTGCCAGCAGTGCAATCACGCTACGCTGATCGTTGAACGGTGACTGGAAGCCGACAACCGCCGCCATCGGTCCACTTGACGTCACTGTCGCCTGCGCATCCGCTTTACGGTCGGCTTCATCCGGCATGATGCTCGGGAATGTCGTCTGACGCATCGGGGTTTTCACCCAGCTCTCCGCCGCCTGGACTAACAGGTCGATACGCTTGTCGTCTTTCAGTTTGTCCGGGATCGACCCGATAATCAGAATGTCAGCCTCTTTGCCCTGAATCTGGCTGCTGTCATCGGTGATAGTCAGGTTAATCGCCGGGAAGCCAGTTTGTGCGCCAATGGTCGCGGTGGCATCAAGCAGGGTTTCCATCTGCGCTTCGTTCGGGTTTTTCGGCATCACGGTGATGGTTTCCGACAGATCCGCCATACGGCTGAACGGGAAGCCCGCGTTCGCAAACGCGCGCAGATCCGGCATCGCAATGAAGTGGTAGTACTTCGAGAAGTCGATGGTGGAGTCGTCACCAATCACCACGTGGTTTGGCACCGGCTGGAAGGTAATACAGTTTTCAATCGAGCCGCCCGGCATCGGGTTCATGTATTCGAAGTCAAACCGCAGTTGGTTCATCGCACCCAGCTTCAGCGCCGGGATGGCAACATCTGTTTTCCCGTCCAGCAGCCCTTGCAGCACCGGCAGACGCAGCAGCAGACGGTTGCTCTTCTCATTGCTGGTCAGGCTAAAAGCTTGCAGGAACTGGTTGTTCAGGCTGATATCCATGCGCGAGCTGTCTTTGGTCGGCGGCGTGGTGTAACGGTAATTGAGGTTCATATCAATACCGGTACTGCGCAGCAGATAGAGATCCGGCGGCAGGTTCAGGGAGACGTTGATGGCGGCAGGTTCCATCCCGGTAGACTGCAACTGCTCTTCATAAGTTTTCAGTTCGCCGAAGGTCACCGGGCGATCGGTACGGACCCAGTTTGGCGCATCATACGGTTTACGCGCCAACAGCGGCTTCACGTCGTTCACTTCCACGCTGCTCCCGCGAAAGAGAATGTTGCCCTGGGCAATCCCTTTCGCCGCCTGCAGCAGATCGTTATCGTCACGACCAAACACCACCAGCAGTTTCACGTAGGGGTTATCCGGATGACCGATCATTTCGATAACCGGCGCTTTCACCGGCGGATGTTCACGCAGGAAATCAGGGCGTTTGTCATTGGTGGCAAAGACGATTGCATTACGATCCGGCAGCGCGTTGTACAGCACCGGGAAATGCTGACCCCGCCAGCCCGCCCGTGAACCAAACCAGGAAGAAACGATCGACGCCGCCTGTTGCAGAGTACGATCTGGCGCTCCGGCAAAGACCATTGGCAGCGTCACTGCACGGTTATCACGCGGATCGAAAAACGGTACCGGGAAGTGCGAGAGATCGTTTTGCACTTCCAGCGTCTGGTAGGTGAGGTTCAGCACGCTGCTGCGACCGACGTCCAGCCACAACGTACTACTGGCCGGGTTTTCACAAACCTGCTGGTAGTGGCCAACAAACTCCAGCCGCACGCGGTTAAAATCGGTGATAAACAGCGGATTGATCGGCATTTGCGACAGCGTCTTTTTACCCAACTGTTCCTGGGTGACCGGCAGCACGCCCATCAGTTCATCGTTCAGGTAGACCTTGAGCTGCGACTGTATTGGCAGCAGTGAGGGCGATGGCGTGTACTCCAGATTCAGTACGGCTTTAGAGACCACTTCATCACTGCGCATGCCAAACTCAATACTGCCGTTTGGGTTCACACCACGCAGCACCATGCTGCCCGGCGGCGGCGCGATCTGCGCAAACGTCAGTTTCACGTCACGGGATGGACCATTCTGCGCCACAATCGGCGCATCGGCTCCCGGTACGCCCGGCATCACCTGACCCACCGGCTGATTTGCATCTGCCGGTGCAGGTTCGGCCGCAGCCGGGGCCACGGTTGGCTCAGCATTTATCAGTGGTTGCGTTGCAGGCGTCGCATTCGTCATGAAAGAAGGGATTGCGCTCATCCCCATTGCCACTGCACAAATCCAGGAAAGTTTTCTTTTCATCGCGTTATCATCATTGTTGAGCCATAACCTGATCCGGCTGTTGCACCGCCACCTCGTCCTGCTCCGGACGGCGTGGAATGAACGACACAATCCAGGAAACCAGAGAAGTCAGAGACCGGAAAATTATTTTGACGGAAGACGGGGAGAATTCCGCAAGATGGCGATAGCCACGGAAACCCAGCTTCAGAATATCCAACAGGCTTTCCAGCGGCTTATCTTCCGGATAGCTGTCCTGCCAGAGCGCCCATGTATCGGCACGGGCAAAAGTACACTGCACAAAATCGATATGCTGTTTGGTGGTCAACGGCATCAGTTGTAACCCCACCTGTTCACCCCAAACGCGCGCCACCTGCGTCGGGAAGACATACTCCTGCTGGCCGCGCTTGAGCAGTAAATTCACCTTCTGCCCTTCCAGCACCTGAGCCTGGCCGTTGATCTTGATCCCCAGACCGCCATCGGAGAAATCATGGACGGTGCACGAGAACAGGTGTCCATCTTCACGGGCAATTGCGGCTGGCATGGAAATTTCGACACGATGTGAGCGGCGAACCTGTTTACTTTCAACCGACACCGCCACCGCGCCGCCGAGGATAATCAGGTTGTAGAACACCCACACCAGGCTGACGATAACGGTCAGCATTTCATTTTCCGGTCCGTAGAAGTAACGCCAGACGCCCACCGCCACGCCGAACAGGTTGATCAGCACGAGGTAGATGTACGGACGGGAAATCACCCAGTCGACATACTCTTCTTCAACCAGGCCACCCTTCGCGGTAACGTTAAACTTCCCTTTGTGCGGGTTGATCAGCGCCACCAGCGTCGGCGGCGCGATATACCAGGCCAACACCGTTTCGTAGATCTCACTCCAGAAAGAGTGGCGGTATTTGCCCTGAATTTTCGAGTTGGTCAGGCTGGCGTGAATCATGTGCGGCAGTACGAACAGCGCAATCATCAGCGCCGGTGCATAGATGATATAGGCGTGTAGTAGCAGGAACGCCAGCGGGGCGGTCAGGAAGATCAGTCGCGGAACACCCGACAGGAAGTGGAACATGGCGTTGACATAACATAATCGCTGGGCGAACTTCAGCCCCTTGCCGGTCAACGGGTTGTCGAGACGGAAAATTTGTACCATCCCGCGCGCCCAACGAATACGCTGACCGATATGGGCAGACAAACTTTCGGTCGCCAGCCCCGCCGCCTGCGGAATACGCATGTACGCGGAGGTATAACCGCGACGGTGCAGACGCAGCGACGTATGCGCATCCTCCGTTACGGTTTCAACGGCAATACCGCCGATTTCATCCAGCGGTTTACGGCGAATCACCGCACAAGAACCGCAGAAGAAGGTGGCATCCCACATGTCATTACCGTCCTGCACCAGGCCGTAAAACAGCGTGCCTTCATTCGGCGTTTTGCGAAAACGTCCGAGGTTACGTTCAAACGGATCCGGCGAGAAGAAGTGGTGCGGCGTCTGCATCATCGCCAGATTCTTGTCTTTCAGGAACCAGCCCATCGTCATTTGCAGGAACGAACGCGTCGGCACGTGGTCGCAGTCAAAGATCGACACGAACTCACCTTTGGCATATTTCAGCGCGTTGTTAATGTTCCCGGCTTTGGCGTGTTCATGGGTGGTTCGGGCGATATATTTCACCCCTACGGTCTGGGCGAACTGGCGGAACTCTTCGCGTCCGCCATCGTCAAGGATCCAGATATTGAGCTTATCTTTCGGCCAGTCGATACCCAGCGACGCGTAAATGGTGTTTTTCACCACGTGAAGGTCTTCGTTATAGGTTGGCACAAAGATATCGACCGTCGGCCACAGCGACATATCTTTTGGCAGTGGCACCGGCTGGCGGTTCAGCGGCCAGACCACCTGGAAGTAGCCCAACACCAGCACAATCCACGCATAGGTTTCGGCAAACAGCAGGATCAGCCCGCAGACCAGGCTCACCGGGTCATCCCAGTTCAGCGTGGAGGTATAGCGCCACCAGATATAGCGGCACGATACCGTCAATGACAGCACAATCAGCATCAGCGCCGAGAAGCGGCCCGGCATACGGCGCACAATCAGCGCGACGCCCCACAACAGCATCAGGAAGATAAATTGCGCCAGCGGGTTAAACGGTTGGGTGACACAAATCAGCGCCAGAATCAGCGAGAAAGTGACGATAATCCCGATGATAAAGCGACGCGCGCCGGGGCTCAGATGGCCGAGTTCTTTTTGTTTATCCAGATGCGTGGTGTTCTGCGTCACACGTCCCGGTAGTGCGTCCATCCACTGGTGGTAACGCCCTACGAAGCCTTGCATACGGGAAAAGGTCCGCCAGCGGGGCTGCGACGTCTCCTGACGCGGCGAGGACGCCATCAGCCAGAAGGTCTGAATCGCGTAGCGGGCTGGATCTAAAGGCCGCGGACGCGCGGCGTTAATATGGGGATAGAGCGCTTTGCGTTCGGCACGGATCCGCTGCCAGCGCGGATGCTCCAGTGGGATAAAGACCCACGCGAGAATCACCCACAGACAACCCAGCGCCGCGCTAAAAGGCGACGCGCCATGACGACGATAACCCTGATAGCGCTCGCTTAAGCGGGCGCTGACCGGTGGGATAAGCAACCACCGGGACAGGACACTCATGATACGCTCCCGACAGGAGTTTCACGGCCTGAGTAATGTAATAAACACCAGTTTGCCAGCGTCAGCACTTCTTCTGCGGCCAGCGAGTCACTACGGTATTCACCCAGCGGTTGTTTGGCTGCCATGCACTCCGCCACGGCTTCATCGCGGTGAACCACCATCGGCAGCAGACGACGTTGACTCTGTAGCCAGACCTGGTAGAGATCGTCCTGTAACTGGCTGCCCACACGTAAATCATTAATCAGAATATGCGCACCCGCTGGCAGCGACTGCTGATGTAAACGGACATGGCAGTTGGTGTCAGCTTTGACAATCGCCAGCGTGTGGTCACACTCATTAACCAGTTGCCGGATCAACGGCGCGGAACCTGGAGGCAGGTCCAGTAAAATCCATGAGTAACGTCCACTCTCTTTCAGAGCACGAATGCCCGCCGCAATGTCACCCAGTCGTTCCAGCCAGCGGTCGGGGTATTCACGCTCCTGAGCCGTCAGTTGACCAAACGGCAGCAAATCAAGTTGCGAGGTATAGCGCATCCCCCCTTCCCGCCAGTCACGACCATCAAGCATCGCTCTGGCCCAGCCGTCGCGATGGCTGAAATCGACGTTGAATGACAGGCGCAGCAAATTATCGGGGCTGGTATCAACAACCAGTACGTTTTCCCCTAATAATTGCAATGACCAGGCCAGCGCAGCAGCGATCGACGTCGTTCCTACCCCGCCCCGTATGCCCTGAAGTCCCAGAATGGCCATCCACGGCTCCCTTATTGTTGTTGCGCAAATTCAGCTAACAGCGGCCAGCGTTTAATCGCGGCGGCAAGCTGTTCACGCTGGGAAATATCGGTGTAATCAAATTCTGGCAATGAAAAAGCCTGGCTTAATGCCAGGAAATCGTTTTGAAAGGTATAGCCCAATGTTGAATCAGTTTGCGTGCCGGGTTCGTTGTCAGACATTTTTTTATCCCTTTGAATAGACTCGCCATGCTTCAAACATTTTTTCTGTTCGCATTCCGCTCTGTTCCCATCGAAATTCGATAAGGTCAAATGTTGTTCATTTTCTGAGTTATAAATACGCGTCATGGAATCGGAAAGGCCGAGGTTACAAGGCTTCTTGCTCGTCAAATCGATTCACATGCTAAATCTGATACGTTTTAATTTCAATGTTAGGTTTATTTCTGGGCTTTCGCTAGTAAACTGATAAACAGATAAAATAGCGACCCGAGGAACGCTGTGGACCCTGTATTTTCAATTGGCATCTCATCATTATGGGATGAACTACGCCATATGCCAGCCGGCGGAGTCTGGTGGGTTAACACTGATCGCGTTGAAGATGCTATCAGCCTGGCGAATCAAACGATTGCCTTTCAGACCGGGACTGCAAAAGTCGCGGCCATTTCTATGGGCAGCGATCCTGGGAAAATATTCAAATTAGATGAATCTCACGGCCCGGAAAAAATTCAGTTATTTTCTATGCCAAATTCTGAGAAGGGTCTATACTTTATGACCCGCGATTTGCTCTGCTCTCTTGATCCGACGCATTACTTATTCATTCTTATTTGCGCAAATAATGGCTGGCAAAATATACCGGTTGAACGTTTGCGTCTGTGGCTGGACAAAATGAATAAATGGACGCGTCTCCATCACTGTTCTGTAGTGGTGCTTAACCCCGGTAATAATAACGATAAACAATTCTCTTTATTAATGGGGGAATATCGCTCGCTTCACGGCCTCGCCAGCATGCGTTATCAGGGCGATCAGCATTTGTTTGATATTGCTTTCTGGTGCAACGAAAAAGGAGTCAGCGCTCGTCAGCAACTCACCGTCCGCCATCATGAGGGTCTGTGGGAACTGGCGCAGAAAGAAGAGGCTGAAATCCAACCCCGTAGCGATGAAAAACAGATCCTGAGTAATGTCGCCGTGCTGGAAGGCGCACCGCCGCTCTCCGAACACTGGACCTTATTCGATAACAATGAAGCGTTATTCAATGAGGCGCGCACGGCTCAGGCGGCAACGTTGATCTTCTCGCTTCAGCAAAACAGCCAGATTGAACCGATGGCGCGTAGCATTCATACCCTGCGTCGCCAGCGCGGAAGCGCGCTGAAAATCCTCGTGCGGGAAAACATCGCCAGCCTGCGCGCGACCGACGAACGTCTGCTGTTAGGCTGCGGCGCCAATATGGTGATTCCGTGGAACGCCCCGCTCTCGCGTTGTCTGACGCTGATTGAAAGCGTTCAGGGTCAGCAATTTAGCCGCTACGTGCCGGAAGATATCACAACGCTTCTGTCGATGACCCAGCCGATGAAACTGCGCGGTTTCCAGAAGTGGGACGTGTTCTGTGAAGCGGTAAATAACATGATGAGCAACACCCTGCTGCCTGCCGACGGGAAAGGCGTGATGGTGGCGTTGCGCCCCGTTCCGGGTATCCGCGTTGAGCAAGCCTTAACGATGTGCCGCCCGCACCGTACCGGCGATATCGTGACGATTGGCGGCAACCGCCTGGTCCTGTTTTTGTCGTTTTGCCGCGTGAACGATCTTGATACCGCGCTCAATCACATCTTTCCGCTCCCGACCGGCGATCTCTTTTCTAACCGCATGGTCTGGTTTGAAGATAATCTCATCAGCGCTGAGCTGGTGCAGATGCGCTTACTGGCGCCAGAACAGTGGGGGCAACCGCTGCCGCTGACCCAGAACGTGAAACCTGTCATTAACGCCGAGCATGATGGCAAGACGTGGCGGCGCATTCCGCAGCCGCTACGCTTACTGGACGACGAAGTGGAGCGCTCATCATGATGACTATCAGCGATATCCTGCAAATCATCGTTGTTTGCGCACTGATTTTCTTCCCGCTGGGGTATCTGGCGCGTCATTCACTACGCCGGATCAGTAACACGACCCGGCTGTTATTTGCAAAACCTCGTTATGTTAAACCGGCCGGAACATTGCGCCGCACGGTGATTTCCAGGGCAACGAAAAAATGACTCAACAAACGCAAAACGCATCACTGCCTTCACCACTCTGGCAATACTGGCGCGGCCTTTCTGGCTGGAACTTCTATTTCCTGGTGAAGTTCGGCCTGCTCTGGGCGGGCTATCTTAATTTTCACCCACTGCTGAACCTGGTCTTTATGGCATTCCTGCTGATGCCTATTCCACGTTACAGCCTGCATCGCATTCGTCACTGGATTGCCATTCCGATCGGTTTTGGTCTGTTCTGGCACGACACCTGGCTGCCTGGCCCGGAAAGCATTATGAGCCAGGGCTCGCAGGTTGCGGGTTTTAGCACGGACTATTTACTGGATCTTGCCACCCGCTTTATCAACTGGCAGATGATTGGCGCGGTGTTTGTCCTGCTGGTCGCGTGGCTGTTTTTATCGCAATGGATTCGGATTACCGTCTTCGTGGTAGCGATTCTGGTCTGGCTGAACGTCCTGACGCTGGCAGGCCCCAGTTTCTCTCTGTGGCCAGCGGGCCAACCAACGACCACGGTGACCACCACGGGCGGTACGGCGGCACAAACGGTCGCAACCGCCGAAGGAGCGCCGGTCGTCGGTGATATCCCGGCACAGACCGCGCCGCCGACCTCGGCGAATCTCAATGCGTGGTTGAACACGTTCTACAACGCGGAAGCCAAGCGCAAAACACCTTTCCCGTCAGCGCTTCCTGCGGATGCGCAGCCTTTTGAGCTGCTGGTCATCAATATCTGCTCCCTCTCATGGTCCGATATTGAAGCCGCAGGACTGATGTCGCACCCGCTGTGGTCGCATTTTGATATTCAGTTTAAGCACTTCAATTCTGCCACCTCCTATAGCGGCCCGGCGGCGATTCGCCTGTTACGCGCCAGTTGCGGACAGCCCTCGCACACCAACCTGTACCAACCGGCAGGCAACGAATGCTATCTGTTTGATAACCTGTCAAAACTGGGTTTCACGCAGCATCTGATGATGGGGCATAACGGCGAGTTCGGCGGCTTCCTGAAAGAGGTTCGTGAAAACGGCGGAATGCAGGCTGAGCTGATGGATCAGAAAGGCTTACCTGCGCCGCTGTTGGGCTTTGATGGTTCCCCGGTTTATGACGACACCGCGGTGCTGCAACGCTGGATGGAGACCACGGAAAAAGATAAAGATTCCCGTAGCGCCACCTTCTACAACACGCTGCCACTCCACGACGGTAACCACTATCCGGGCGTCAGCAAAACGGCGGATTACAAAGCCCGCGCACAGAAATTCTTTGATGAGCTGGATGCCTTCTTCACCGAACTGGAGAAATCGGGGCGTAAGGTGATGGTTGTCGTGGTGCCTGAACATGGCGGCGCGCTGAAAGGAGACAGAATGCAGGTCTCTGGTCTACGTGATATCCCGAGCCCGTCAATTACGAACGTCCCGGCAGGGGTGAAATTCTTCGGCATGAAAGCGCCGCATCAGGGTGCGCCGATTGTCATTAACCAGCCAAGCAGCTACCTGGCGATTTCTGACCTGGTGGTGCGCGTACTTGACGGTAAGATCTTCACCGAAGACAGCGTGGACTGGGCGAAACTCACCAGCAACCTGCCGCAGACGGCGGCGGTTTCGGAAAACGCCAACGCGGTCGTTATCCAGTATCAGGACAAACCGTACGTCCGTCTGAACGGTGGCGATTGGGTGCCGTATCCGCAGTAACGAAAAAGGCCGCAAGGATCGCCCTTGCGGCCTGGTTCGGGCGCATGTTGCCACTGCGGCAGGCAGACGCCCATCAGCGCATTACTTCCTGCTACGTAGCCAGTTCACAACCATTCCCGCAATAATACCGGCAATGGCTGGAGCCGCTAAATCGTGCCAGAAGACAATGCCTAACTGAGTCAGCGTCATATCGCCGCCTGTGTTGCAATGGCAACCGTTCGCGGCTATTCTTGATTTGTTGAGGATCAAGTTAGCCCCCGTTTTGTTGCCAGGTTTAGACCAAACAACGTGCGGGGGTTTTCTCTTTCCAGCAACCGATGCCGCCAGGGATCAAGCCCCCGCAACGTTGCGCCTCACCGGGAAAACCCGGCTTGTGGCTGATTCTACGGTAACCCGCCTTGCCCGACATCCAACACGTTTTCGCTTTGCGTGACGCCTCGCAATCAGCCAACTGGCAGAGACCCACACTCTTCTGTAGAATTGCGTCCCCTCGCGGTCATTAAGCCGTGACGGCTCTTTTTGGCAGGGGACTCCATGCAGCACGACACATCACCACTTTCCACTCACCACGCGTCCGGCAAACCGGCATCGCAGACTTTACCGTTTACCCGCTACGACTTTGGCTGGGTATTACTGTGCATTGGCATGGCGATTGGCGCAGGAACGGTATTAATGCCGGTACAGATTGGGTTGAAAGGCATCTGGGTCTTTATCACTGCCTCTCTGATTGCCTACCCTGCCACCTGGATCGTGCAGGATATCTACCTGAAAACGCTCTCCGAGAGCGAAACCTGCAACGACTATACCGATGTCATCAGCCATTACCTGGGGAAAAACTGGGGTGTCTTCCTTGGTGTCATCTACTTCCTGATGATTATCCACGGCATATTTATTTACTCGCTTTCCGTGGTGTTCGACAGCGCATCGTATATCCGCACCTTCGGCCTGACTGACGCCGACCTTTCGCAGTCGTTGCTCTATAAAGTGACGATTTTTGCGGCTCTGGTGGCGATCGCCTCCGGCGGCGAGAAGTTGCTTTTTAAAATCTCCGGCCCGATGGTAGTGGTGAAAGTCGGTATCATCGTGGTGTTTGGGCTGGCGATGATCCCCCACTGGAACCTGAGCAATATCACCGCCTTTCCGGAGGCCCCGGTGTTCTTTCGCGACGTGTTGCTCACGATCCCCTTCTGCTTCTTTTCGGCGGTCTTCATTCAGGTTCTCAACCCGATGAATATTGCCTATCGCAAGCGTGAAGCGGACAGAGTACTGGCCACCCGCATGGCAATTCGCACCCACCGCATCAGCTACATCACGCTCATTGCGGTGATCCTGTTTTTCTCCTTCTCGTTCACCTTCTCTATCACCCACGAGGAGGCGGTCTCCGCCTTTGAACAAAACATTTCCGCACTGGCGTTAGCTGCGCAGGTCATTCCGGGCCCGATTATCCACCTCACCTCGACGGTACTGAATATCTTTGCCGTACTGACCGCGTTCTTTGGGATCTACCTGGGATTCCACGAGGCAATGAAGGGGATTATTTTGAATGTCCTGGGTCGCGTCGTTAACGTCGGGAAAATTCCTTCGCGCGTGATTACGTTAGGGATCTGCGCGTTTATCGTCACCACGCTGGTGATCTGGGTTTCGTTTCGCGTCTCCGTGCTGGTGTTCTTCCAGTTGGGCAGCCCACTGTACGGCATCGTCTCTTGCCTTATCCCATTCTTCCTGATTTATAAAGTCGCTCCACTGGAAAAACTGCGCGGTCTGAAAACCTGGCTGATTTTGCTGTACGGGATCCTGCTGTGCCTGTCGCCGCTGCTGAAACTGATTGAATAGAAAGAAAAAGCCCGAGAGCGTAACCGCATCCTCGGGCCTGGAGAAGTGACGAATTTACGCTACGGGTTTCTGCGTATTTTCATCCTGGTCAACCGCGAAACAGGCGACCAGTTGACCGCTATAGTCTTTCAGCTGCGGCTGCAACTGGGTGCAGGGTCCGAAGCGGCGACGGCAGCGGGCGTTGAAGGCACAGCCTGGCGGTGGATTCAGCGGGCTGGGTAGTTCACCGGTCAGCTTGATGCGCTCGCGACGCTCGTCCGGATTCAGACGCGGCGTGGCGGAGAGCAACGCCTGGGTGTATGGATGGCGCGGGTTGTTGAAGATCTGGTCCTTCGTCCCTTTCTCCACGCAACGGCCTAAGTACATCACCATCACTTCATCAGCAATATGCTCAACCACCGACAGGTCGTGAGAGATGAAGACGTAAGACAGCCCCAGTTCCTGCTGCAAATCCATCATCAGGTTCAGCACCTGCGCACGGACAGAAACATCGAGAGCGGAGACCGGTTCATCAGCAATCACCACATCCGGATCCAACATCAGACCACGGGCGATGGCAATACGCTGGCGCTGCCCGCCGGAGAACATATGGGGATAGCGGTCGTAGTGCTCGGTTTTCAGCCCCACTTTCGCCATCATCGCCAACGCTTTTTCACGGCGCTGCTCTTTGCTGAGCGAAGTGTTGATCAGCAGGGGTTCTTCCAGAATCTGTCCCACTTTCTTACGCGGGTTCAACGAACCGTATGGGTTCTGGAACACAATCTGGATTTTCTGCCGACGCAGTTTCTGCGCATGCGGATCGTGCTTAAGCAGATCCTGCCCCTGGTAATACAGCTCACCGCCCGTCGGGGTTTCAATCATCGTCAACAGACGGCCTAGCGTGGATTTCCCGCAGCCGGACTCACCCACCACCGCCAGCGTTTTGCCACGTTCAAGGGTAAAGGATACCCCGTCGAGCGCTTTCACCAGACGTTCCGGGGAGAAAATCCCCTTCTTCACCGGATAGTGTTTTTTCAGGTCGATCGCCTGCAACAACGGTTGTTGCGAGGTGGCCTCATGCGTACTCATAGTGTGGGCCTCCCGGCATCATCGAGTGGGTAATGGCATTTCGACTGGCGACCGCCATCCAGCTGGGCCAGTTCAGGTTCTTCACCGCGGCATTTGTCCGTCGCATAGGGGCAACGCGGGTTCAGCAGACAGCCCATCGGGCGGTCATATTTCCCCGGCACCACACCTGGCAGCGAGGCCAGTCGCGCTTTATCCTGAGCGAACTCCGGCAGCGCACGTAATAACGCCTGGGTATAAGGGTGACGCGGTGCGCGGAAGATATCGCGCGCCGCCCCCGTTTCCACCACCTGACCGGCGTACATCACAATGATTTTGTGCGCCGCTTCCGCCACCAGCGCCAGGTCATGAGTGATGAGCACCAGCGCCATGTTCTCTTTCTGCTGCAGTTCCAACAGCAGTTCGATGATTTGCGCCTGGATGGTCACGTCCAACGCCGTCGTCGGTTCATCGGCAATCAACAGCTTAGGCCGGCAGGCAATCGCCATCGCGATCATCACACGCTGGCTCATCCCACCGGAAAGCTGGTGCGGATACACATCCAGACGCGAGGCCGGATCGGGGATCCCCACCTGGTTCAGCAGGTCAATTGCCCGCTGGCGACGGGTTTTCTTGTTGCCGCCCTGATGTACCTTGATCGCTTCCATAATCTGGAAACCGACGGTATAGCACGGGTTCAGGCTGGTCATCGGGTCCTGGAAAATCATCGCCACTTCGGCACCGACCAGGTTGCGTCGCTCTTTCTCAGAGATACGCTTCAGGTCCTGACCGTTAAACAGCAGGTTCTCTGCCATCACGCGACCCGGATAATCGATCAGCCCCATAATCGCCAGCGAACTGACCGATTTTCCTGAGCCTGACTCACCGACAATACCGACCACTTCACCCTGGTTCACACTGTAGCTGATGCGGTCTACGGCGCGGAATTCGGAACCCACATCGCCGAAATGCACCGATAATTTATCTACATTTAATAACGCCATCTCGAACCTCTTACTGCTTCAGTTTGGGATCGAGCGCGTCACGCAGACCGTCACCCATCAGGTTAAATGCCAGCACCGTCAGCAGGATCGCCAGACCCGGGAAGGTCACGACCCACCAGGCGCTTTGTGCGAACTGCAACACATCAGCGAGCATGGTGCCCCACTCCGGTGTTGGCGGTTGCGCACCCATGCCCAGGAAGCCAAGCGCGGCCATATCGAGAATGGCGTTAGAGAAACCGAGCGACGCCTGAACGATCAGCGGCGCAAGGCAGTTCGGGAAGATGTTAATAAACATCTGGCGCATTGCGCCGGCACCCGCCACGCGGGAAGCGGTCACGTAATCACGATTGACCTCAACCAGCACGGCGGCCCGCGTCAGTCGCACATAGTGCGGCAGCGCTACGAACGTCAGCGCCAACGCGGCGTTACCAATCGAAGGGCCGAATACCGCCACCAGCACCAACGCGAGCAGCAGGCTCGGCAGCGCCAGCATGATATCGACGATACGCATAATGATGTTATCAATGATACCGCCAAAGTACCCGGCAACCAGGCCCAGCACGACCCCCATCACCAGTGACAGCACCACTACCAGGCAGCCCACCAGCAGTGATAACCGTGCGCCGTACATCAGGCGCGACAGAATATCGCGACCCACGTCGTCAGTGCCTAACAGATGCGCTATGCTGCCGCCGTCCTGCCAGGCAGGCGGTGCCAGCAGGGTATCGCGGAACTGGTCAGCCGGGTTATACGGCGCCAGGACATTGGCAAATACCGCAATCAGGATCATGATCGCGACGTACACCAGTCCTACCACTGCGCCCTTGTTGCGTTTAAAATAGTGCCAGAACTCCTGCATCGGCGTCATCGGCACCGGTGCAGCAATAACTTTATTTTCAGTAACCTGTGACATGATGGCCCCTTACTTCTTATGACGAATACGCGGGTTCACCACGCCGTACAGCAGGTCGACCAGCAGGTTGACGAGAATAATCATCGTCGCCACCAGTAACACCCCACCCTGTACAACCGGATAATCGCGACGTTGCAGCGCATCAATCAGCCAGCGCCCAAGGCCAGGCCACGAGAAAATGGTTTCGGTCAGAATAGCGCCCGCCAGCAGCGTACCCACCTGCAGACCAATCACGGTCACCACCGGCAGCATGGCGTTACGCAACGCGTGAATGATGATGACGCGCATACGCGTCAACCCTTTGGCGCGCGCGGTACGGATGTAATCTTCACCCAGTACTTCCAGCATCGACGAACGGGTCATACGCACTATTACCGCCAGAGGGATGGTACCGAGCACCATTGCAGGCAGGATCATATGCGCCACGGCATCAATGAAGTTCCCCTCTTCCCCCCAGATCGCCGTATCTATCAGCATAAAGCCGGTCAGTGGGTTAGAGTCATCAAGGAACACCATATCGCTGACGCGCCCGGAGACAGGGGTCAGGTTGAGCTGTACAGAGACCAACATGATCAACATCATGCCCCACCAGAAGATAGGCATGGAGTAACCGGTCAGCGCCAGGCCAACAGCGGTATGATCGAAAATAGAACCGCGCTTAACAGCAGCGAGAACGCCCACGGGAATGCCCACGGCGGTGGCGAAAATCATGGCGCAGACACCCAGTTCCAGCGTCGCTTTAAAGCGAGGCACGAACTCGTCCCACACCGGTAAACGGCTTTTCAGCGAGATGCCTAAATCACCATGCATAACCCCCCAAATGTAATGGAGGTACTGCTGCCACATCGGCTTATCGAGACCGAGTTCAGCCAACAGTTGAGCATGACGCTCAGGGGAGATACCACGCTCACCTGCCATGATCATCACCGGATCGCCGGGGATCATATGGACAAAGGCAAAGGTGAGAAGGGTGATACCGATAAACGTGGGGATGACGAGTCCCAAACGTCGGAGAATGAACTGCAACATAACCCGGATTCTCTCTCATGACACACGGCCTGGAACCGTGAGTCTGTATTGCTCACAAATCTTATCCCCTCCTCAATGAGAAGGGGATAAAGCATTACTGCCGGGGGCACTACGCGAACCGACTTAACGGTGCGTAGTGCGCGCCTGGCGTTGCTTTTAATTATTCGACTGAGACGTTTTCGAAGTGGTGTTTACCTAATGGATCAACCACATAGCCTTTGACTTCTTTACGCACTGGCTCATACACGGTGGAGTGAGCCACGATCAGCGCCGGAGCCTGGTCATGCATCACAACCTGAGCCTGTTTGTAGAGCTCAATACGCTTGTTGTGGTCGTCGGTCGCACGCGCCGGTTGAATCAGATCTTCAAACGGCTTGTAGCACCAGCGAGAGTAGTTGGAGCCGTCTTTCGCCGCAGCGCAGCTGAACAGGGTCGCGAAGAAGTTATCCGGATCCCCGTTATCGCCGGTCCAGCCCATCATTACTGCCTGATGCTCACCCGCTTTGGCGCGTTTCAGATACTCGCCCCACTCGTAGGTCACGATCTTGGCCTGAACGCCAATCTTCGCCCAGTCGGCCTGAACCATTTCGGCCATACGGCGCGCGTTCGGGTTGTACGGACGCTGTACTGGCATTGCCCACAGTTCAACGGTAAAGCCTTTATCCTGACCCGCTTCTTTCAGCAGGGCTTTCGCTTTCTCAGGATCGTAGGTGTAGTCTTTCACGTCGTCGTTATAGCCCCACATGGTTGGCGGGATCAGATTCTTCGCAGCAACGCCTGCGCCCTGATAAACGGCTTTGATGATCGCGTCTTTGTTCACCGCGTAGGTCAGCGCCTGACGAACTTTTACGTCATCAAACGGTTTCTTTTCGGTATTGAAAGAGAGGTAACCGACGTTCAGACCCGCCTGCTCCATCAGGTTGATGTTTTTGTCCTGCTTCATGCGCGCGATGTCAGCCGGGTTCGGGTACGGCATCACCTGGCACTCGTTCTTCTGCAGTTTAGCGTAACGCACGGAAGCGTCAGGCGTGATGGAGAAGACCAGACGGTCGATCTGCGGCTTGGTGCCCCAGTAGCCTTCGAACGCTTTGTAGAGAATACGGGAGTCTTTCTGGTACTGCTGCAACTGGAACGGACCGGTACCGATTGGGTTCAGATCCACTTTTTCCGGCGAACCGGCTTTCAGCATATTGTCAGCATATTCTTTAGAAAGAATAGAGGCGAAATCCATCGCCAGATCGGCGAGGAACGGCGCTTCCGGACGCGTCAGCACGAACTGAACGGTTTTGTCGTCCACTTTCTTCACTTCACTGATCAGGTCTTGCAGGCCCATGCCTTCAAAGTATTCATAGCTACCGCCGGATACTTTGTGGTACGGGTTTTGTGCGTTTTTCTGACGGTCGAAAGAGAACACCACGTCATCGGCGTTGAAATCACGCGTCGGTTTGAACTCTTTATTGTCCTGCCACTTCACGCCCTGACGCAGGTGGAAGGTGTAGGTTTTACCGTCTTCACTGATTTCCCACTTCTCAGCGAGGCCCGGAACCACTTCAGTCGTGCCGGTTTTGAATTCGACCAGACGGTTATAGATAGGTACTGAGCTGGCGTCATAGGTTGTACCAGAGGTAAACAGCTGCGGGTTAAACCCTTCAGGAGAACCTTCTGAACAATAAACCAGAGTTTTAGCCTGTACACTTGCTGCGACAGTCATAGCCACAAGGCTCAGACCAAGCTTCAGCATCCCTGACTTCTTCAAGGAAATACTCATTCTTCTGCTCCAAATGTGATGTTGTTGTTTTACCCTTTGCAATGGGTTTGCACCGCCTGGCCTTTTTTGTTTTTTAACCGGCTGGGTCGGCGTTAAGAGGTGGGGATTCCTTTCACATAAACGACTGAGTAGCAGTGCGGATTCTCCATGAAATGCCCCTCATGCCCTACAATCTGTCAACAGAATGTGAAAACGTCAATACAGGTAACCATGATTTACAACAACGGTGAGAATTAGCGAACAAAGATTAAAAAAACTTCAGGTGGGTATTTTCAGCAGAGAAATTTATGCTACGCCCTGAATGCCAGAATAAACCCCTTAATATTTAGCAACATTTGGTGATTAACAATTGTGCAGAATAAAAAAAATTTCTGACGAAATGGTGCATATCTGAGCGATAAATCCCACGAACGTTAAAGCGCACAGCGGAAAATGCTAGCGCCAGCCATAAGTAACGCAAAAAAAGATCCAGGCATAGATAAAAAAAGACAATGGAATATGTCACAAAATCGTTAGCAAATAGTGAGAAGTGATGCGCATTTTCTGTAGCAGAAATTAAGGTCGCTCGCAGGCTGGATAAGGTATCTGCATCGCCATCCGGCAATACCAGAAATGATGCAACGAATTGCCTGATGGCGCTTCGCTTATCAGGCCTACAAATGCAAAAAACCCTGCTCATTGAGCAGGGTTTTAAATTTGGTCGGTGATAGAGGATTCGAACCTCCGACCCCTTCGTCCCGAACGAAGTGCGCTACCAGGCTGCGCCAATCACCGAATGCGGGGCGCATCTTACTGCGCAGGTGCGCGCCCGTCAATCCCTTCGTCGTAAAATGCCATTTGATCGGCGAGAAAGTCGTCAGCCCTTTTATTGAGCAACGCTTTTCTGTCCGTCAGGGATATGACACCAGTTGTTGTTCTCATTAATTCCGCCATCCGGCGAGGTATAACCGAGACAGCCCATGATAGTGTCGTACAGCTCCACATGACGGCGCGGCACCTTCATTTCCGCTTCCTTCTTCAGGTGCGCGAACGCCTGCGCGTTGGCCGGGTTTTCCAGATATTTATCCGACATCCAGACCATCATGGGTACGCGGAACTGCTCCGGTGGCGCCATCATGCGCGGCGTACCGTGCAGGTGCTCCCGCTCATTGATCGACTCACCGTGATCGGCGGCGTAGAACACAATTGCTTTCTTATCGCGTACCTGATCAATCACCGTATCGATAAAATGATCGACGTAGGTAATCGAGTTATCGTATGAATTAATCATCAGGTCTTTCGGGCACTTACGATCGATAGCGTAGCATTCCGGCTTCCACTGGGCGAACTCACGGGGATAACGCTGGGTGTAGTTGTAATGAGAGCCCTTGGTGTGCAGCACAATCAGATGTTTACCCTGCGGGTTTTCCTGCAGCGAACGATCAACTTCATTCACCAGCAGCATATCATCCACGGCTTTACCCCGGTTACGCGGCTCAGCGGCAATCTGTTCGCGATAGGCAATGTTGTCGGCCATCGTGTTGCTGTAGAACCACATTTCACTCTGCATCGCGTAGAGATCGGAGCTAAAGCCTAACTGCTTGAGCACCGCAAAAACGTTCTGTTCTTTCAGCGTACGCTGGGGGTTGTCCTCGGCCCCGCCCTGACGAACGAACATGCAGCGCAGCGACAGTTTCGTCGCAGTATCACAGGAATAGCCACGATACATCACCAGATTCTTCTCTTTGGCGAGCTTCGGCGTGGTGTCGCGGTCATAACCCAACATTCCCATATGATCCCAACGCGTGGTTTCACCAATAATGAAAATCACCCAGGTGTCATCCAGGTTCTGGGTCGGGGTATAGGTGAATTTCTTCGCCGGGTTGATGAGCGATTTGTTATCAGACGATTCATCTACCTGCGCCCAGGCATACAGGCCCAGCGCAGACAGCCAGTTTGACGGCAGATAGGAGTTCGCCAGTACGCCGCCGTAGCTCGGCATATCCACACCCGCAATACGATCGGCACGTTTCTGATGCATCTCCAGAAGACGGATCGGCACCCAGACCAGCAGCCCCGCCATCAGCACAATCAGCGCGCTGCGCCAGCGCACTTTTGGCGTACAGAGTTGGCGCCAGAGGGTATCCGTCGAACGGTTAAACCAGATAAAGATCAGCGGGATAATACTCACCGCCACCAGCCAGAGGACGAACGTCCAGCCGACCACCTCTTTGGAGAGGTCAATATCCGTGGTCATAACTGAGGCCACGATACCGTAACCGATCATCACGTTCATAAAGGTCATGTAATAGCTTGCGCCGGCTGAAATCAGCACCAGCAGCGAAGCCAGAACACGCCATACCGCCCTGCCAGACAGTGACAGGAGTCGTAAAAAGAAAAACGTTGCCAGCACAGTGCCAGCCAGTTCAACAACCGCGGAGATTCCATTCCAGAGGGTAAAGTCTTGCGCGTAACCGTCAAACCGACGGAGGTAAACCGCGCCATTCATAAACAGACCGATATAGATCGCGAGCAAAAAACTCAGCTTTTGCTGCGACATCGACGTAATGTATCTCATGCAAGCAAGCCCTGGAAATCGAGGGGTTAACACCGCCTGCGCAACGGCGACATCCGCCGGGCAGGTGAAATTGCGAAGGTAGTCAAATAGCAAAATCGACACGCGCGGCTAAGTAGACCACAAGCAGCACAGAAAGTGGCAACAGAGAATGTGATTGAAAGAGATATTTACAAAAATCAAGTTTGAAAGCGGACTATTAACAACAAAAAAAGGCCAGCACATCGGCTGGCCTGTAGAAAATTTTACCGGATATCAGGCGTGTGCCATTTCCAGCGCTTCGCGTGTTGGCTGACGAATGGTGGTGGAGAGCGCCAGCGAGAGGATCAGCAGAGCGAAAATAACGCAGAAGGTCACGTAGAACCCACCGAACAGCGACGCGATAATCGAACCACAGATACTGCCAATCCCAAAGCCCAGATATATCACCCCGTAGTTTTTCGCCAGATTGTTCAGACCGAAGAACTCGCTGACCAGCGACGGGAAGACGGTGATCGTCCCACCAAAGTTAAAGGCGATACAGGCAATGGCAGCGAAGAAGGTCAGCGCATTCAGCGGCGCAAACAACAGAGCGGCCATCCCTACCAGAGATACCACCTGACCAAGGGTGATCACACGGATACGGGCAATTTTGTCGGACAGGATACCCAGCACCAGACGACCAGACAGGTTAGCAATAGAAATCACCGTCACTGCATTGGCCGCCGAAGCCACGTCCATATGCGCCAGACCTTGAGCGATATCTTTCGCCACGCCAATCACATACAACCCGCTCATACACGCCGTCAGGAACATTACCGCCAGCATCCAGTACTGCGGTTTACGCATGGACTGTGCCAGGGTGTAGTCGTTTTCCACCACGCCGTTTTGGGTTTTGACTTCCTGATTGGGTGCATCTTTCATCAGCGTAGAGCCAAAGACGATCATCACCAGCACAATCGCCCCCCAAATCACAAAGGTATTTTCCAGACCGACGGTCGCCAGAAGTTGGCTGTCGATGAATTTAAAACCCAGGCTTCCCAGGCCATAAGAGCCAATGGCAAAGGCAGAGATCAGCCCTTTACGCTCCGGGAACCACTTCACGCAGTTAGATAGTGTTAACAGGTAGCCCGCGCCATCGGCCAGTCCCACCAGCACGCCTGCGCTCAGCCACAGCATCATCAGGTTGCTGGAGTGCGCGGTCAGGAAGAAGCCCAGCCCGAGCAGTATACCGGACGCCATGGTGACGCGTTTCACGCCAAATCGTTCCTGCAATTTCCCGGCGACAGAAGAGGATATCGCCAGGCCTAAGCTCAACAGGCCGAAAGAAAAGGCCACCTGGCTGACAGGCTCACCCAACTTTTCGGAAAGCACGCCATTAAACAGGCTCCAGGTATACACAGAACCTAAGGCAAATTGCGTAATAATAGTACCGATAAGGGTCAACCAACGGGTGCGCTGATACGATGTGGTTTTCATGGCAGTCTTCCTGCATAAGCAAAAGGGGAAATTCTCTGCCGACAACCATAACGAAATGCATTTTATGCAGGGAGAAAACGGCATGAAGTGCCATCAGAACGGAATGAAATGCCTGGAATAAGGAATGAATGACGAGACAAATTTTCAGCGAACAAATATTTGCCCATCAGTTAGTACGTACTATCACCACAGCCACTGTTATCTCTGCGTTTAAATTGTAAACCACAGGTTAAAACCGGGCACTCACCCCCATTGTGTAGAGGTAGTCGGTATTGTTGGTGGTGTTTTCCGCCTGCGAGAGCGCGGCATAGGCTGCCATATGCTGATTGAGTAGCATATCTGCGCCAACGGTCACATCCAGCCAGTTACTGTCCTGAGTGGTAGCCGTCATTCGACTGAGTCCCGACTGCGCCTTCCAGACATTTTCGCCAAACTGCTGGTTGTAGCTGATCTGCGCCCACGGCCGCAGATCGCCAAATTGCGAATTTACTCGCCAGCCCAGCGTGCTGACGCTGGCATGCCATAACGGATCGGGCGATTGGCTGGTCACACTGTCGCCAAATTCGTTATAAATGGAGGAGGTGGTGCCATCGTAATGCAACGCCGCGACTGGCCCGGTGGTTACGTCGCCAGAGACCGGAAAATTCCAGCCCATACTCATGCCGCTGGTGGCTTCCGTCGCCGACGCCTGCTCAAGATTAACGGCCAGACCAGGCACACTTTGTGTCGTCCGGATACGCTCAGCCAGAATGTCGTCATAGCGCGGTTGGTGATCGCTGTCCCATGTATAGCGTTCAGTCGTATATCCAGGCGTGGTATCAACGATATATTCTTGCTGCCAGGCACGGGCTGTGTTGATGTAAAGCGAACAGACCACGACGCTCGCCAGGAGAATAATTTCCCGGCGACCACTGCATTTTTTTATCATCATCAATGCGACTCCAGAAGAGAGCCGAAATCGGCGATATTATTGTCATTGTAATTTAAGGGATGACAGGCGAAAGCCCTGTATTAAATATTGTCTTTTTCGCTGGCGCGTCAAGGTGCCTGGAACGATATTTTTATGGCAAGTCAAAGAGCGAGGGAAAGTATGGAACGTTGCGGTTGGGTCAGTCAGGACCCGCTTTATATTGCCTACCATGATAACGAATGGGGCGTGCCCGAGCACGACGGTAAAAAACTGTTCGAAATGATCTGCCTGGAAGGTCAGCAGGCCGGTCTTTCGTGGATTACGGTCCTCAAGAAACGCGAAAATTATCGCACTAACTTCCACCAGTTCGATCCCGTACGCGTGGCAGCCATGCAGGAAGACGATGTGGAAAGATTGCTGCTTGATGCCGGGATCATCCGCCATCGCGGGAAAATTCAGGCCATCATCGGTAATGCCCGGGCGTATCTGGCGATGGAGCAAAACGGCGAACCGTTTGCCGATTTTGTCTGGTCTTTCGTGGAAAATCAGCCGCAAATCACCCGCGCCGCTACGTTGGGTGAGATCCCGACCTCCACTCCGGCCTCGGACGCCTTGTCAAAAGCATTAAAAAAACGGGGATTTAAATTCGTTGGCACGACTATCTGCTACTCCTTCATGCAGGCCTGCGGACTGGTCAACGACCACATCACCGGCTGTTTCTGTCATCCAGGAGATAAAAATGATTCGCGAGTTTCATAGTGATGACATGACACCGTTGCTGGCGCTATGGCTGGAAAGCACCATCTATGCGCATCCTTTTATTCCTGAACGTTACTGGCATGAAAGTGAAGAGGTTGTGCGTGATGTTTACCTGCCCGCCGCGAGAACCTGGGTCTGGGAAGAAGAAGGGGTGTTGAAAGGATTTGTCAGCGTTATGGAACAACGCTTTTTAGGGGCGTTGTTTGTCGCTCCGGATACGTTACGCAGTGGGATTGGTAAAGCGCTGGTGCAGCATGTTCAGCAGCGTTTCAGCGTGCTGAGCCTCGAGGTATATCAAAAAAACCAGAGCGCGGTGAATTTCTACCATGCGCTGGGTTTTCGTATCGAAGACAGCGCATGGCAGGAAGATACCCAGCATCCCACCTGGATTATGGGCTGGCGGGCGGATCAAACGCAGTAAGCGTGAGCGCTGGCCCGCTGTATTTCTCCATCCACGCCAGGGCGGTATTGCCTGCGCAGCCGTTCCCCAGACGCGAACTGGGCAGGTCTTTGGTCAGCACATTCACCGCGCCATTTTTACAGATGCCCCCGGCAGCAGAGTCGAGATCCGGCCATGCCCCTTCATGAATGCAGATCACGCCGGGTTTGATACCGTCGGTGACCACTGCGCCCGCCAGGATCTGACCACGATGGTTCCAGATACGCACCGTATCGCCCTCACGAATACCGCGCGCCTGCGCATCCTGCGGATGAATCGTCACGGGCTCGCGGTTCGCAACAGCGTACCGTTCACGCAGGTGACTATAGTTAAGCTGGCTGTGCAGCCGATGCGCCGGGTGCGCCGACACGATCTGTAGCTGCTCAGGTTCGGCATTGCCGTGCCACTCATCCGGCTCCAGCCACATCGGATGTCCAGGACAGTCCGCATAGCCATAACCGGCAATCCGCTGCGAATATATCTCGATCTTACCGCTGTCGGTTTTCAGCGGGTGCGTGTCCGGATCACGGCGAAAATCAGCAAAGCGAATGAACTGCGCGTTAGCCGGATTATCCGGCATTTCAATCAGTTGATTAGCAGCCCAGAATTCGGCAAACGGCGGCAGTATCACCTGCTGGCTGGCCCCGCGCTGCCCGGCAATGGTGTAGAACGTTTCCAGCCATTCCAGTTCGCTCTTCCCTTCCGTGAAGCGTTGATATCCCCCCGCTTCCCAGCGCTCACTCAGTTCGGCAAAGACGTCAAAATCATTGCGCGCTTCTCCCTGCGGCGGCACAACCTGCTTCATCGGTACCAGATGCTGGTTGCTGTAATCTCCGGTCATGGTGAGATCATTACGCTCAAAAGAGGTCGTCGCTGGCAGTACGATATCGGCGTGCTTTGCGGCAGCGGTCCAGAAGCATTCTGAGATGACCACCAGCTCAGGTTTTTGCCAGGCGCGAATCAGTCGGTTCGTATCCTGATGATGGGTAAAATTCGCCCCACCCGCCCACCAGATGAAGCGGATATCCGGGAAGTGCCGGTTCATACCGTTGTGCTGATACGGCGCTCCGGGATTTTCCAGCGCTTCAACAATGCGCGCCACCGGGATTTTCTCCACCGCGTCAGTACCGCCTTGCAGGCTGGCCTGCATTGATGCCAGCACAGCAGAACGACGCGTCGGGTTACCGCCGTTGGCAAAGTGATAGGAAAGGCCAAAACCGCCACCGGGCGTACCTATATGTCCCAGCATGGCGGCCAGGGTGACAATCATCCAGTGCTTTTGTTCGCCATACTGCTGACGCTGCATGCCCCAGCCGGCCATCAGCATGGTAGTATTTTTATGGAATAATTCCGCCAGTTCACGGATTTTCGCCGCCGGAACGCCGCAAATATCAGCCGCCCATTCGGCCGTTTTAGCGATACCGTCGCTCACCCCCAGCAGATAATCTGAGAAGACCGCGTAACCCGTGGTGCAGCGGGCAAGAAACGCCTCGTCATGCCAGCCATTTTCCACCAGCGTATGCGCAATGCCGAGCATCAGCGCCACGTCAGTCCCCATATGCGGCGCAATCCACTCCATCTTGTCACCGAAGAAATCGACACTTTCCGATCGCACAGGATCGATACAGATCAGCCGTTTTCCACTGTTACGCAGCGCATCAAAGTAAGGTATCCCCTGTTCATCTGACGCGTTCCAGGCAATCTTCAGTGTATTCAGCGGGTTGGCGCTCCATAACACCACCACCTCGCTGTGTTCCAGAATGACCGGCCAACTGGTCTGCTGCTGGTAAACCTCGCTGCCGCCTACCACGTACGGCATGATGGCCTGTGCCGCGCCAGTAGAATAGTCGCCCAGATGTCCGGTATACCCGCCCGCCAGCGCCATGTAGCGTTGTAACAGCGTCGCCGATTTGTGCAGGACGCCATTGGAACGCCAGCCGTAAGAACCGGCAAAAATAGAAGAGGGACCCCAGCGGTCGCGGATGCGCTGATGCTGTGTATGAATCAGCGCCAGCGCATCGTCCCAACTCACGCGCACAAACTCATCCTGTCCGCGCACGCCCTGCGGCTGTGCAGGCGAGGCAAGAAACCCTTTGCGCACCATCGGATAACGCACCCGGGTTTTACTGTGCACCTGATCGCGGACCGCACTTTGCAACGAATTCGGATGCGAAGTGGGCAGCGCGCCCCGGGAGGAGAGCACCTTTTCTCCGTCCGTTTCGACAAGAATGGGTCCCCAGTGGGCGGCGGTTAACACCGGATTGTGCGTCGTCAAGTCAGGCACTCCTGCAGATGGGCTGATGTATTACAGCGTTCAATGTTACTTACAAATTTCAGAGAGATCCCAGGAATTTTCTTCATCTTCACACGTCATAATCAACCGCCACGGTCGCTGTGGTAAAAAATAAGAATGTCATTAAGGAATTAAGATGAAGAAACGTGTTTTAGTCATTGCCGCGATGGTGAGCGGTGCCCTGGCGGTTTCTGGCTGCACAACCAACCCTTACACCGGTGAACGCGAAGCGGGTAAATCCGGTATCGGCGCGGGCATTGGTTCGTTGGTCGGCGCGGGTATCGGCGCCCTCTCCTCCTCGAAGAAAGATCGCGGCAAAGGCGCGCTAATTGGCGCAGCGGCGGGCGCGGCGCTCGGCGGCGGCGTCGGTTATTACATGGACGTGCAGGAAGCAAAACTGCGCGACAAAATGCAGGGAACCGGCGTAAGCGTGACGCGCAGTGGCGATAATATCATCCTGAACATGCCGAATAACGTCACCTTCGACAGCAGCAGCGCTACCCTGAAACCGGCGGGCGCGAATACGCTGACCGGTGTGGCGATGGTGCTGAAGGAATACGAAAAAACCGCCGTCAATGTGATCGGCTATACCGACAGCACCGGCGGCCAGGATCTGAATATGCGTCTGTCGCAACAGCGTGCAGACAGCGTGGCCAGCACGCTGATCGCTCAGGGCGTTGCCGCCAGCCGCATTCGCACCAGCGGCATGGGGCCGGCAAATCCGATTGCCAGCAACAGCACGGCGGAAGGTAAAGCCCAGAACCGTCGTGTCGAAATTACCTTAAGTCCGATTCAGTAACGGTTATGCCGGGTGGTGACGTTACCCCCGGCATGAATCAACTTGCCATCGTCAATTTTCGCGTTAAGGTGTTCTCACTTTCAGGCGAGAGAACTTCCCATGGCAAAATCAACACGCCCCACCATCAGCGATGTCGCGAAAGCGGCAAAAACCGGTAAAACCAGCATTTCACGTTATCTCAACGGCGAAAAACACCTGCTCTCCGATGCTCTGTTGGCGCGTATTGAAAAAGCCATTGCCGATCTCGACTATCGCCCCAGTCTGATGGCTCGCGGCCTGAAACGAGGTCGTACCCGCCTGATAGGCCTGATCATTGCCGATATCACCAATCCCTATTCCGTCCACGTCTTAAGCGGTATCGAGGCCGCGTGTCGCGAGAAAGGTTTTACGCCCCTGGTCTGTAACACCAATAACGAGGTGAATCAGGAACTGCACTATCTCGATCTACTGCGCAGTTATCAGGTAGAAGGTATCGTGGTCAATGCCGTGGGGATGCGCGAAGAGGGGCTGAATCGCCTGCAACAGTCGGCGTTGCCGATGGTACTGATCGATCGCAAAATCCCAGACTTCGCCTGTGATGTCGTCGGACTGGACAACACCCAGGCCGCCACTACCGCCACCGAGCACCTGATTGAACAAGGCTTTGAGGCTCTGCTGTTTCTCAGCGAACCGCTGGGCATGGTCAATACTCGCCGTGAGCGACTGAGCGCTTTTCGGGCAACGCTGGCACGCTATCCGGGCGTTGTCGCCGAAAACGCCGAAGTCCCGCTTAGCGAGAATACGCAACTCGATAACACCTTACGTCAGTTCCACCAGCAGCATCGCGGGATGCGTAAGGCGGTGATCTCCGCTAACGGTGCGCTCACCCTTCAGGTCGCCCGTTCTCTGAAACGCATTGGCCTCAACTGGGGCAGCGATATCGGTCTGCTGGGCTTTGATGAGCTGGAATGGGCCGAACTGGCAGGTGTCGGGATTACGACCCTGAAACAGCCCACGTGGCAGATTGGTTATGCCGCCGTCGAACAGGTGGTACGCCGGATTGAAGGCGGTAGCGATGCCATTCATGAGCAGGTTTTTTCCGGTGAACTGATCGTTCGTGGTTCCACCGCCCGCTAATTTTCCTTCGTGATGGTGATCATAATTTCGACACATCGTGCTTTTCTTTGGAACCGGTTCCATCTAGCGTAATCACAATAGCGTTAGTTCTGGAGTTCCCATGCAGAGAAAAATTATGGTGGTCACCGCCGCCTACGGCTACGACACCGTCCGCGCTGCCGGCGGACAAGCCGCGATGCTGCCGGTCATTGCCGGTGCAGGTGCAGACGGCGTCGAGATCCGCCGCGAAATGTTTACTGACGCTGAACTCAGCGCCCTGACTACACTGGCTTCAGCCATCGAATGCTTCGATCTGCTGGCCTGTTATTCCGCGCCACAACCGCTGTTCATGGAAGATGGCCGCCTTAACCCACAACTGCCGTCGCTGCTTCAGGAAGCGCAAACGCTGCGGGCGCTGTGGCTAAAAGTCTCGCTGGGCCATTTCGTCCACGCAGATCAGTTTGACACCCTGCGCGACTGGCTGGAAAGCAGCGGTATGGCGCTGGTGGTAGAAAACGACCAGACCGCCTGCGGACGACTGGCCCCAATGCAACGTTTTAACGCCGCCTGTCAGCAACATACGCTGCCGGTGCAACTGACGTTTGATATGGGCAACTGGCTGTGGGTGGGCGATTCGCCGGAAGAGGCCGCTCGTCAACTGGCCGCGTCTGTCGGTTATATTCACGTTAAAGCCGCCACAGCACACCATTACAGCTATCGCGCAATTCCCCCTGACGACGCCGAACCGCGCTGGCTTGATCTGCTCAACCAATTGCCCACCGACGTTCCACGCGGCATTGAATTCCCGCTGGAAGGGGCCGATTTGACTGCGGTCACCCGCCACTACGTCGATTTGTTACGTAAGGAGTAATGCATGAAGCACTCACTGGATGTCATCACGATCGGCGAAGCGATGGCGATGTTTGTGGCGACGCAGACCGGCGATCTGGCCGAGGTCGAGCAGTTTATCAAGCGCGTCGCCGGTGCCGAACTGAACGTTGCCACAGGCCTGGCGCGACTGGGTTTAAAGGTGGGCTGGGTGAGCCGAGTAGGCAACGACAGCTTTGGCCGCTTTGTTCTCAATTCATTGAAAAAAGAAGGTATTGATGCGCAAGGCGTTGCGCTGGATGAGCGTTATGCTACAGGCTTTCAACTGAAATCTAAAGTTGAAAATGGAACCGATCCCATTGTGGAATACTTCCGCAAAGGTTCCGCAGCCAGTCATCTTTCCGTGGCGGATTACAACGAAGCGTACTTCTCTGCTGCCCGCCATCTGCATCTGAGCGGTGTCGCAGCGGCACTTTCCGCCAGCTCGTACGAACTACTGGCGCACACGGCGCGCACCATGAAAGCACAGGGTAAAACGCTCTCTTTTGACCCCAACCTGCGCCCGGTGCTGTGGAAAAGTGAAGCCGAGATGGTTGAAAAACTGAACCGCCTCGCCTTCCAGGCCGACTGGGTGTTACCGGGCCTGAGAGAAGGGATGATTTTAACCGGACAACAGACGCCGGAAGGGATTGCGGATTTCTATCTCCGCCACGGCGTGAAAGCCGTGGTGCTGAAAACGGGCGCGGACGGTGCCTGGTATAAAACCGCCGATGGCGAAAAAGGCAGTGTCGCCCCGGTCAAAGTGGACCACGTGGTCGATACGGTCGGTGCTGGCGATGGCTTCGCGGTCGGTGTCATCAGCGCCCTGCTGGAAGGCCGTACGCTACATCAGGCCGTTACACGCGGCAACAAAATTGGCGCACTGGCCATTCAGGTACAAGGCGACAGTGAAGGCTTACCCACACGTGAAACGTTAGGCGAATAACCTTACGTAATGATAACAGCCCCCTGTACCCTACAGACAGCGGCGGCAGAAACCACAGAGGTTGATTATGGCAAACTCAACAAATGCAGCAAAACGCTGGTTGTACATCATGCCTATCGTGTTTATCACGTATAGCCTGGCGTATCTTGACCGCGCAAACTTCAGCTTCGCCTCCGCTGCGGGCATTAACGAAGATCTCGGCATCACCAAAGGGATCTCATCCCTGCTCGGCGCCCTGTTCTTTCTCGGCTATTTCTTCTTTCAGATCCCCGGCGCGGTATACGCCGAACGCCGGAGCGTGCGCAAACTGATCTTTGTCTGCCTGATTTTATGGGGTGGCTGCGCATCGCTGACCGGGATGGTCAGCAATATCCCGGCACTCGCCGCCATTCGCTTTATTCTCGGGGTGGTAGAAGCCGCCGTCATGCCCGCGATGCTGATTTACATCAGCAACTGGTTTACCAAATCGGAGCGCTCGCGAGCGAATACCTTCCTGATCCTCGGTAACCCGGTGACGGTCCTGTGGATGTCGGTCGTGTCCGGTTACCTGATCCAGGCGCTCGGCTGGCGTGAAATGTTCATCATCGAAGGGGTTCCTGCCATCCTGTGGGCCTTCTGCTGGTGGGTGCTGGTGAGGGACAAACCGGCGCAGGTTGGCTGGCTTAGCGAGTCAGAAAAAACGGCGCTGCAAACGCAACTCGAACAAGAACAACAGGGCATCAAAGCAGTACGCAACTACAGCGAAGCCTTCCGCTCTCGTAACGTGATCCTGCTGTGTCTGCAATATTTCACCTGGAGTATTGGCGTCTACGGCTTCGTATTGTGGCTTCCGTCGATCATCCGTGAAGGCGGCGCGAATCTGGGAATGGTCGAAGTGGGCTGGCTCTCTTCTGTACCGTATCTGGCGGCTACCGTGGCGATGATTGTCGCCTCCTGGGCCTCGGATAAACTGCAGAACCGTAAGCTGTTCGTCTGGCCTCTGCTGCTGATTGCTGCGTTCGCTTTCATCGGTTCATGGGCGGTCGGGACGAATAACTTCTGGGCTTCTTATACCCTGCTGGTGATTGCCGGTGCGGCGATGTACGCCCCGTATGGCCCGTTTTTCGCCATCATTCCGGAAATGTTGCCACGCAACGTTGCTGGCGGGGCGATGGCGCTAATCAACAGTATGGGCGCGCTCGGCTCGTTCCTCGGTTCCTGGTTTGTGGGTTACCTCAACGGCGCCACCGGCAGTCCATCCGCCTCGTACATTTTTATGGGGGTGGCGCTTTTCGCCTCAGTATGGCTAACTTTGGTCGTCAAACCCGCGAATAATCAGCAAGTACCCGTTGGCGCACGCCACGCGTAAACTTTACCTCATGGAGAGTCGTATGAAGCCGTCCATTATTCTCTACAAAGCGTTACCTGACGATTTACTGCATCGCCTGGAAGAACATTTCACCGTCACGCAGGTACCGAATCTGAGTCCGCAGACGGTTGAACAACACGCGCAAGCCTTTGCCAGTGCCGAAGGTCTGCTGGGCTCCAGCCAAACCGTCGATACCGCGCTGCTGGAGAAAATGCCGAGGCTCCGCGCAACCTCAACGATCTCCGTAGGGTATGACAATTTCGATGTGGATGCGCTGAACGCACGCAAGGTACTGCTGATGCATACGCCCACCGTGCTGACGGAGACCGTCGCCGATACGATCATGGCGCTGGTGCTGTCGACCGCTCGCCGTGTCGTGGAGGTGGCCGAGCGCGTGAAGGTCGGCGAATGGAACTCCAGCATTGGCCCTGACTGGTTTGGTATCGATGTGCACCACAAAACGCTGGGCATAGTCGGTATGGGACGCATCGGCCTTGCCCTGGCGCAACGCGCCCACTTCGGCTTCAACATGCCGATTCTCTACAACGCCCGCCGCCACCATCAGGAGGCAGAAGAACGCTTCAACGCTCGCTATTGTGACCTTGATACGCTGTTGCAGGAATCGGACTTTGTCTGTCTGATCCTGCCGCTAACCGACGAGACGCATCATCTGTTTGGCGCAGAACAGTTCGCCAAAATGAAGTCCTCTGCCATCTTCATCAACGCCGGGCGCGGTCCGGTCGTTGATGAAAAGGCGCTGATTGCCGCACTGCAAACGGGCGAGATCCACGCTGCTGGTCTGGATGTGTTCGAGCAGGAGCCGCTGCCGGTTGACTCACCGCTGCTGTCGCTGAACAACGTCGTGGCGGTGCCGCACATCGGCTCGGCTACGCATGAGACGCGCTATAACATGGCGGCCTGCGCGGTAGATAATCTGATTGATGCGTTACAAGGAAAGGTCGAGAAGAACTGCGTGAATCCGCAAATTGCGGGATAACAAAATGGCCGGGAGGCGCTATCGCCTGCCCGGCAATTTCATCACTGGACGGCGTTTACCGCCGCAGTCCAGGCCTGATTAAATGCCTGATGCTGCGAGGCCAACGGCCCAATCAATGTGTTGTACTGACTTGCCTGTTGTGAAGTCGGGAACTGAATACCATTCGCCACAAAGCTCACCTGCGTATCCTGCTGCGCGACAAAGTCACCCACCTGGACAAGTTGCTGAGTGAAGATCTGCGCGGCCGGGATCAGCGGCTGTAACGCGTCTGCTGGCGTCGTCACCACTTTCTTATACACCTGGTCAAACACCGGCTTCAGGTCATCGGCCTGCTTCAGCGCGCCATGTGCCGCATCCGCCTGCAGTTTCGCATTTTGCAGCTGCTGCCCCAGTACGCCGAGAGAACCGTTCAGGTCGCGCAGCGGCCCACGTTGCGTCACATAATCTTGTGGCACACGGATGGCGTTAACGCTATCAACGACCGGACGCAAAGCAGAATCCATCGCCTGGTTCACCTGCTGCGAGTAGCCATACAGAATCGCGTAATCAGAAACAAACGGGCCGAACTGTTTTTTCTGATCGGCAGTCAGGGTGGGTAGACGTTCGCCACTACGCATCACCGTATTCTGTAGAAAATCGACAAACGCTTTACGCTGATCGCCTTCTTTATCAAAACACCCACTCAGGCTAACTACCATTAATAACGCCGCAAGAGGCGCAAACCAGCGAGAGCAGGACTTACCTGTCGCCATTTTAATACTCCTTTCACCCAAAAATGCGCACAACGCAACACGCGTGCCTTACGGCTTACAAGGATAGTCCAGGTCAGGCTCGCAGGATACCCCTTACGCGTAATCTTGTGGCGGAAATTCGCAGGGCGAAATGGCGATCGTTGATTTGTTGCTTTATTGTTAATTGCATCACATTTACCGCCTCTGTCATGCGCGCATCGCCATGAAGTAGTTCTATGATTTTAATAGAGTTTCATCGTTCACGTAGCCCGTATAAGGGTAATTCGTACGATTATCGCACGTTTACCACGGCGGGATGATTGCCGAAAAAGGACTTCAATGTTTTGATTAAATGAACGATTAACGAATAAACGTTCGATAATCGCACAATTAATCTAAACGCTTGCGGTGGAGAAAATAAAAACGCCCTCTGTCCCCCGCTTTGCTTTCGCAGGAATGACCACATGACAAACAGAACGACTGATATTCAAGCGTTTATTAACGAGCATCCCTTTTCAAAATACCAGTGGATGATTCTCGTGCTGTGTTTTGTGACCGTCGCGATGGACGGGTTCGATACCGCGATTATCGGCTTCATCGCCTCCGATCTCGTTCAGGAGTGGGGCGTTGAAAAATCCGCACTCGGCCCGGTCATGAGCGCTGCGCTGGTCGGTCTCGCCGTGGGGGCGCTGACTGCAGGTCCACTGGCTGACCGTATTGGCCGTAAAAAAGTCCTGATTATGTCGATTCTGGTGTTCGGCGGCTTCAGCCTGCTTACCGCCTTTGCCGGCACACTAAACCAACTGACGGCACTGCGCTTTTTAACCGGTCTGGGCCTGGGGGCAGCAATGCCCAATGCCGCGACCCTGATGAGTGAATATGCGCCTGAACGCCGCCGCGCGCTGCTGGTGAATCTGATGTTCGTTGGGTTCCCGATTGGTTCGTCGATGGGCGGGTTTATCTCTGCCTGGCTGATCCCGCATTACGGCTGGCAAAGCGTGCTGATCCTCGGCGGCGTGATGCCGCTGGCACTGGCGGTGGTACTGATCTTCCTGCTGCCAGAATCCGCCCGCTATCTGGTCGTAAAAAACAAATCACAACAGCAGATCGGCACCATTCTGCGCCGTATCGCCCCGCTACCGGAAGCAACTCACTTTGTCCTGCGTGAAACCGGCCAGATTAAAGAGAAATCAGCGCTGGGCGTCATCTTCTCTCCACGTTACGCACTGGGCACGGTGATGCTGTGTCTGACCTACTTTATGGGGTTACTGATCTTCTATCTGCTGACCAGTTGGCTGCCGCTACTGATCCGTGAAACGGGGGCCACGCTGAGTCAGGCGTCCATCATCACAGCCCTGTTCCCGCTGGGCGGTGGGATTGGCGTTCTGGTGCTGGGGGCGCTGATGGACAAATTTAACCCGAACAAAGTGGTAGCGGTCGGCTGGTTGCTAACCGGAGTGTTCGTCTGTCTGGTCGGGTTCTCCACCAGCAGCCTGGTGCTCATGGGGGTGATGGTCTTTATCGCCGGGACGATTATGAACGGCGCACAATCGTCTATGCCCGCGCTGGCGGCAGGTTTTTACCCCACGCAGGGCCGTGTGACCGGTGTGGCGTGGATGTTAGGTCTGGGCCGTTTTGGCGGCATCCTCGGCGCATTTAGCGGCGCTTTCCTGATGCAGGCACAGCTCGCGTTCGAAACCATCTTTACGTTCCTTGCAATTCCGGCACTGGTTTCTGCATTTGCCTTAATGGTGAAATACTGGGCAGGTAAACGCCTACTCTCTACCGCATCAACACTTGCTGAATCGCCGGCTCACGCCGCGCAAAAAGCCTGATGCCCTCTTCCTGGCAGGTAACGGCCTGCCAGGAAATAGTCAGATTTTCGTAATCTTTACAATTCTCATTACGACGAGAAATATAGTGCCCGTTATCAGATCGTTAGCATGCTACAAATACACCCTCTCCTCTTCGCTGAAACGAGTCTTTTACCCCCCTGATAATGTGACGCCCTCCATACTTTCTCTTTTGCGACTATTCTTAACTGGCTTCGATGAAATTCACGATCCCGCTGTGTGATTTAGAGGAGTTCTCAATGGAATCTAAAGATCCGATGTTTGAGCTGCTGAGCAGCCTGGAACAAATTGTTTTTAAAGAAGAATCATCAAAAATCACCCTGACACATAAGCCAAGCCCCTTTAGCGAATTCGAACAGCTACGACGGGGGAGTGGACTTAAGACAGATGATTTCGCCAGAGCGTTAGGCGTTACGGTAGCACTGGTACAGGAGTGGGAATCAAAACGCGTTAAGCCCTCCAGTACAGAGTTGAAGCTGATGCGCCTGATACAGGCTAACCCGGCATTGAGTAAGCAGTTGATGGAGTAGTCGACAAGGGTTGATGAACGGTCCTGATACAGGGCCGTTTTCTGACCAGTTAACCCACAAGGAGAAAAATAACAGTTGCATCACCTGGCGTTACATGAGTTAATGCGTCCCACGGTTTGACGTACAGACCATTAAAGCAGTTTAGTAAGGCAGTCCCCTTCAAGAGTTATCGTTGATACCCCTCGTAGTGCGCATTTCCTTAACGCTTAAAAAATCTGTAGAGCACGCCATATCGCCGAAAGGCACACTTATTTTTTAAAAGGTAATACACTATGTCCGGTAAAATGACTGGTATCGTAAAATGGTTCAACGCTGACAAAGGCTTCGGCTTCATCACTCCTGACGATGGCTCTAAAGACGTGTTCGTACACTTCTCTGCTATCCAGAACGAAGGCTACAAATCCCTGGACGAAGGTCAGAAAGTTTCCTTCACCATCGAAAGCGGCGCTAAAGGCCCGGCAGCTGGCAACGTAACCAGCCTGTAAGCTTACACAAGCTCAGAATTCAAGATCCCTGCCAGACGGCGGGGATTTTTTTTATCTCTCTCCCACTTTTCGCCATCCCATTCCCCTTCTTTGCATTACTTTACCTGTCCAGGCTTTGACCTTTCCCTAAGGGTAAGCTTTATAGTAAAAACCCTGTTTTACACATGGAATTGACCGCTATGTCCAGACTCCCTTTGTTCCTTACGTTAGGTTTACTCGCCAGCGGCACCGCGTTTGCTGCATCACCAGAAGCCGCATTCCTTGCCGAACATGGTCTTGCCGGTAAGTCAGTCGAACAGATCGTGGATACCATCGATCAAACGCCGCAGTCCCGTCCGCTACCGTATTCGGCTTCCATCACCAGCACCGAGTTAAAACTCGCCTCTGACGGGCAGATGTATACCCTGCCGCTGGGCGAAAAGTTCTATCTCTCCTTTGCGCCTTACCAACAACAGACGCACCCATGCTTTAACCACAGCCTTTCCGGCTGTCAGGGTGAAATGCCGGATACCACGTTCAACGTTAAAGTGACAGATAAAAAAGGCGATGTGCTGATTCAGAAGCCCATCAAAAGCTATCAGAACGGGTTTATCGGCGTCTGGTTGCCGCGTAACATCGAAGGGACAATAGAAGTGAGCTACAACGGCAAAACGGCGTCACACGCGATTGCCACGAAGGATGACAGTCAGACCTGTCTGACGGAACTGCAGTTGCAGTAAGCGCACAGACAGCCCTGCCCAAACTGAACCCATAAAAAAACCTGCCCGAAGGCAGGTTTTTATTTTTGGCACCACGCTTATTGCAGCAGCGAAATATCCGCCACACGCAGGAACAGCTCACGCAGTTTTTCAAGCATCGAGAGACGGTTAACGCGCAGGTCTTTATCCTCGACGTTCACCATCACTTTTTCGAAGAAGAGATCGACCGGCTCACGCAGTTCAGCCAGTTCTACCAGCGCATCCTGGTAACGCCCTTCGTTAAAGTACGGTTCAAGTTTGTCACGCAGCACGACAACCTGCATCGCCAGCGCGATCTCTTCCGGCTCTTTCAACGTTGCGGCGTTAACACGCTCATTCAGCGTCTCATCGGACTTCGCCAGAATGTTGGAGACACGCTTATTGGCTGCCGCCAGCGCAGAGGCCGCATCCAGAGTCCGGAAGTGAGAAACCGCCTTCATCCGCGCATCGAAATCTGCCGGACGAGTCGGACGACGTGCCAGCACCGCCTGGATAGTATCCACAGTGTAGCCTTCATCCTGATACCAGGCGCGGAAACGGCCGAGCATAAAGTCGATGACATCATCAACGACGTTAGCGTTGGTCAGCTTGTCACCGTACAGACGAACCGCTTCTTCGGTCAGCGTCTGCAGGTCAAGGTTCAGGTTCTTCTCAACGATAATGCGCAGCACGCCCAGCGCTGCACGACGCAGCGCGAACGGATCTTTGTCCCCTTTCGGGTGCTGACCGATACCGAAGATACCCGCCAGGGTATCCATCTTGTCCGCAATCGCCAGTGCGCAGGCAATCGGGTTAGACGGCAGGTCATCACCGGCAAAGCGCGGCTGATACTGTTCGTTCAGGGCAACAGCGACATCATCCGCTTCGCCATCGTGACGGGCGTAGTGCATGCCCATCACGCCCTGGGTGTCGGTGAACTCGAAGACCATGTTAGTCATTAGGTCACATTTCGACAGCAGGCCAGCGCGGGTAGCATGATTAACGTCTGCGCCAATCTGACCGGCAATCCAGCCCGCCAGCGCCTGAATACGATCGGTCTTGTCGCGCAACGTACCCAGTTGCTGTTGGAACAGCACGGTTTGCAGACGCGGAAGATGATCTTCCAGACGTTTTTTACGGTCGGTATTGAAGAAGAACTCAGCATCCGCCAGACGCGGACGCACCACTTTCTCGTTACCGGAGATGATTTGCTGTGGATCTTTCGATTCGATGTTCGCCACGAAGATGAAGTTCGGCAGCAGTTTGCCGTCGTTGGCGTAGACGGGGAAGTACTTCTGGTCACCTTTCATGGTGTACACCAGCGCTTCAGAGGGCACCGCGAGGAATTTTTCTTCGAATTTCGCCGTCAGTACGACTGGCCATTCCACCAGCGAGGTCACTTCTTCCAGCAGACTTTCGCTCAGATCGGCATTCCCGCCAATGGTACGGGCTGCGTCTTCCGCATCCGCTTTGATTTTGGCTTTACGCTGTTCATAGTCGGCAATGACCTTACCGCGCTCCAACAGGATCTGCGGATACTGATCGGCATTGTCGATGGTAAATTCCGGCTCGCCCATAAAGCGATGACCGCGAATGACGCGATCGGACTGGATACCCAAAATGGTTGCCGGAATGACTTTGTCACCCAGCAGCAGGGTGACGGTGTGCACCGGACGCACGAAGTGCACGTCGCTTGCTCCCCAGCGCATCAGTTTCGGGATCGGCAGTTTCGCCAGCGACGTGGCTACCATGTTCGGCAGCAGTGCTTCGGCGCTTTCGCCTTTCACGTGCGCACGATACAGCAGCCATTCGCCTTTATCGGTCGTCAGGCGTTCGGCCTGATCAACGGTAATGCCGCAGCCCCGAGCCCAGCCTTCTGCCGCTTTGCTCGGTTTGCCTTCGGCATCAAATGCCTGGGCAATCGCCGGACCGCGTTTTTCAACTTCGCGATCGGGCTGAGATTCTGCCAGGTTAGCGATTTTCAGCGCCAGACGACGAGGTGCCGCAAACCATTCGACTTGACCGTGCGCGATGCCGGCGTTGTCCAGCTCCGCAGTCACGTTCGCAGCAAAGGACTCTGCCAGGCTGCGCAGGGCTTTTGGTGGCAGCTCTTCTGTGCCGATTTCCACCAGGAAAGTTTTCTCAGACATGGCCGCCTCTTATTTGTCTTTATTGCACATCGGGAAGCCGAGAGCTTCACGGGAAGCATAGTAAGCTTCTGCCACTGCTTTGGTCAGGGTACGAATACGCAGAATGTAGCGCTGACGTTCAGTCACGGAGATGGCTTTACGCGCATCCAGCAGGTTGAAGCTATGGGCGGCCTTCAGAATACGCTCGTAGGCAGGCAGCGGCAGTGGCGTTTCCAGCGCCAGCAGTTGCTGCGCTTCTTTCTCGTACTGCTCAAAGCAGGTGAACAGGAAGTCCACATCCGCGTATTCGAAGTTGTAGGTGGATTGCTCCACTTCGTTCTGATGGAACACGTCGCCATACGTGGTTTTACCCAACGGACCGTCGCTCCAGACCAGGTCGTAAACGCTGTCTACGCCCTGAATGTACATCGCCAGACGCTCCAGACCATAGGTGATTTCACCGGTGATCGGCTTACATTCCAGTCCGCCGACCTGTTGGAAGTAAGTGAACTGCGTCACTTCCATTCCGTTCAGCCACACTTCCCAGCCCAGACCCCAGGCACCCAGCGTTGGGTTTTCCCAGTTATCTTCCACGAACCGAATGTCGTGAATGGTAGGGTCCATGCCCAGCTCTTTCAGCGACCCGAGATAAAGCTCCTGGATGTTGTCCGGAGAGGGCTTAATCACCACCTGGAACTGATAGTAGTGCTGTAAACGGTTCGGGTTTTCGCCGTAGCGTCCATCAGTGGGACGACGAGAAGGTTGCACATACGCGGTTGCCATCGGTTCTGGCCCCAACGCACGCAGGCTGGTCATCGGATGCGAGGTACCGGCGCCCACTTCCATGTCCAAAGGTTGAACAATGGTGCAGCCCTGACGAGCCCAGTAATCCTGTAATGTCAGGATCAGGCCCTGGAAGGTCTTGGTATCAAACTTTTGCATAGTATTTCGTGCTGGATACGTGTGGTTTTAAAAGGAAGGGTTCAGTATACCCGCTGACTGCAAGATATACAGTACGAAACGGGAAAAAGGCAGGGCTTAACGCATGGAAAGATGTAAAAACTGCCCATCCGCGTCAAAAGAGCAGACAAAACTCTCTTTACGGAAGGTAGCACCGCGCATCTCATAACTCCCCTGAAATTGTTCAAAGCCTGTGACATCAATTTTCTGCGTACCGGTGTTATAGCGTCGCGCAGCCTGATCTTTGCACAACGCTTCCATATCCAGCGTGCGCGTGGGACTGACTTTCATTTTCTGCGCCTTTTGCATCGGCGGTTGTTGGGAGGGGGTACATCCTGCCAGCAGAAGAATCACCATTGCCGGAAAGAAAGATTTCATCATCATTTTATTACCGCCTAATTTACTGATCAGTCTTATTATTATTACGTTCGGTGTGGCAGACGCATTTTGCGAATCTCATCGGACCATCACAAGCTTTAGTGTAAAAACTCAGATTAATCCAGCGAGACAGGCTGACGAAATGTGAGTCAGAGCATTTTTGAAACGAAAACAGAGGAACTGATGCAGCCCAAAATTTTCTGGATTGATAACCTGCGAGGGATCGCCTGTCTGATGGTGGTTATGATCCACACCACAACCTGGTACATCACCAATGCCCAGAGTGTCAGTCCCATTAGCTGGGATCTTGCCAACATACTGAATTCGGCATCACGCGTCAGCGTACCGCTGTTTTTTATGATTTCGGGCTATCTCTTTTTTGGCGAGCGCAGCGCGCAATCGCGGCATTTTTTACGCATCGCGTTGTGCCTGCTGTTCTACAGCGCCGTCGCCCTGCTCTACATCTCGCTGTTCACCTCGATTAACGCCGAACTTTCTTTAAAAAATTTGCTGCAAAAACCGGTGTTCTATCACCTGTGGTTTTTCTTCGCGATCGCCGTGATCTATCTGGTCTCACCACTGATTCAGGTAAAAAATATCAGCGGCAAAATGCTGCTGGTACTGATGGTAGTCATTGGCATTCTCGCCAACCCAAATACCGTGTCGCAAAAAGTGGGCGGATTCGAATGGCTCCCCATCAATTTGTATATCAACGGCGATACCTTTTACTACATTTTGTACGGGATGCTGGGACGCGCTATCGGCATGATGGAGACACAAAGACGCGTGCTTACCTGGCTAAGCGCAGGGCTTTTCGTGGTTGCGGTGTGGATCATCTCTCGTGGAACACTGCATGAATTGCAGTGGCGCGGTAATTTTGCCGATACCTGGTATCTCTATTGCGGCCCGATGGTTTTCATCTGCGCCGTCGCACTGCTGACGCTGGTCAAAAACACGCTAAACACACAAACTGTCCCAAGCCTGGGATTGATCTCCCGCCATTCGCTCGGCATTTATGGTTTTCATGCGCTTATTATTCATGCATTGCGTACTGGCGGACTGGAAATCAAGCGCTGGCCGCCGCTGGATATGCTGTGGATCTTTAGCGTCACCCTCGCGGGCAGTTTATTGCTTTCAATACTGTTACAACGCGTCGATACGCGCAGGCTGGTCAGTTGATGTTGAAATGCCCGGCCTTTTAGACCGGGCGTTTTCGAGAGACTTAAACCGTTATGAGGGAGAGCGCCGTTTAAGACGCCTTAACAGATAGCATGCCAGGAAACCCCACAGCAAAGTGACCCCCTTTGATTTAATGACACGATGCGCGAACCAGGCGTACGAAACCCAGTAACCCCATAAAGAGCGCTGCCGGATAGAGTCCCCGCCCACTCAGTGATAGCGGTGCATTGAGGATGCCTACCAGAAACAACCCCAGCGTGATCAACGCGACCATTTGGCACACGGTAACGAAGCCATCGTCCAGGTGCTCACATTTTTCCTCACGCAGATAAGCATACGTAACAAACATTGCGGTCGTCAGGACACTGAGAAAATAGCCCTTTCCGCTCAGTGACGGACATGCCATCCATAAGCCGATAACGTAAGTCGATGTGCCTGAAATGAGCAACAACCATGAAATTAACGTTGAGCTTTTCACTGGAATCTCCTTATCCAATAGCGGCTCAGATTAGGGATAACCCTGTTAAGACAGCAATAAAAAATAGCGTCAACCGGAGAATTCAGAATTAATTCATGCGATTAATTTATGATTTTGGTTTTATTATCGATTAGACAAATCCCTCCTGTGACCAGGAGGGATTCAGTCTCAGGACATAAGGGGAAGTAATTGCTGATAAAGACGACGGAAGGTTTCGCGACGTTGTTGATAAACGGTATGACGTTGTGCATCAGGCCTATGCGTCTGCTCAAGCGAGAGCTGTGGCAGCAGTTCCTCTAACGATCTCTCCGGGCTCATCGCAATTTGCGCCAGTCGGGCGGCGCCCAGCGCTGGCCCCACATCGCCGCCGGTACGATAATCCAGTTGTAAACCGCTGATATCCGCCAGCATCTGCCGCCAGTACGCGCTGCGTGCCCCCCCACCTATCAGCGTGATGCTACGCGGCTGAACGCCACAGGCATGTACCACGTCCATCCCGTCTGCCAGCGCATAGCCCACACCTTCCAGCACCGCGCGCGCCAGTTCAGCGGGCCCATGCTGATGGGTCAGACCAAAGAACACGCCTTTCGCCTGAGGATTATTATGCGGTGTGCGCTCACCTGAAAGGTACGGCAAAAACCAGATCGGATCCGCGGTATCATCAGCCTGCTGCGCCGCATCAATCAGCGCTGGCACCGTCTCCAGACCGGTTAACGTCGCCGCCCAGTCCAGACAGGAGGCCGCACTTAGCATTACTGACATCAGATGCCAGCGCTCAGGTAATGCATGGCAAAAGCTATGTACCGCACTTTCGGGCTTGCTCAGGAAACCGTCGCTGACCGCAAAATAGACGCCAGACGTCCCCAGTGACAGCATGGCCTGATCGGCATTGACCATCCCCACGCCCACCGCGCCAGCGGCATTGTCGCCACCGCCCGCAACGACAGAAACCGCGGGCATATCCCACGCCATCGCCACATCAGGCAGCAACTTACCGGTAATCTCACTCCCTTCGAATAGCGCGGGCATATGAGCACGCGTCAGGCCACAGGCATTCAGCATCACGTCACTCCAGTCACGTTTTTCCACATCCAGCCACATCGTTCCCGCTGCGTCAGACATGTCACTGGCAAACTCACCCGTCATGCGTAAACGCAGATAGTCTTTCGGGAGTAGCACTTTTGCCACCTGACGGAAGACCGCGGGTTCGTGGCGCTGTATCCACAACAGCTTCGGTGCCGTGAATCCGGGCATCATCAGGTTACCGGTGATGGCGCGCGACTGCGGCACCATTGACTCCAGCAACGCGCACTCCTCGCCACAGCGTCCGTCATTCCACAGAATAGCCGGTCGCAGTACCTGTTGCTGACTGTCGAGCAGCGTCGCGCCGTGCATCTGCCCGGCAATCCCCAGCGCTTTCACGTTGCTTAATGAATGCTGTTTGCCCAGCGCCTTCAGGGCGCGGTCCGTCGCCTGCCACCACTGTTCAGGATCTTGCTCCGACCAGAGCGGATGAGGACGGGAGACGGTGAGTTTTTCCGTTTGCGACGCGACCACCTCGCCTTGCTCATTGAGCAAAATCGCTTTCACGCCCGAGGTGCCAAGATCGATCCCAATATACATAAAGTGGGTTCCTTAAATTGAACATGCCCGGTAGCACAACGCTCCCCGGGCTTGTAAAAAACGACCAACCGGGAAAACGCAGCGTCACCCGGCGATGTCGATTACTTATCGAACAGGTAATGATTCACCAGGTTTTCCAGCCGTTCCTGATGACCGCTCTGATGTACCGGTGCCAGGTTGTGCTGTTCAGCATAATGCGCCAGTTCGCTTAGCGACATCTGTCCCTTCAGGATCTGCTGGCCCAGTTCGCTACTCCAGCCGGCATAACGCTTCGCGACGCGCTTATCCAGTTCGCCATCCTCAATCATGCGCGCGGCAATTTTCAGTGATAGCGCCATCGTGTCCATTGCGCCGATATGGCCATAGAACAGATCGTACTTATCCGTGCTTTGGCGGCGCACTTTAGCGTCAAAATTCAGACCGCCAGTGGTGAAACCGCCCGCTTTGAGGATTTCGTACATCACCAGCGCATTCTCTTCTACGCTGTTCGGGAACTGGTCGGTATCCCAGCCCAGCTGTGCGTCACCCCGGTTGGCATCCACAGAGCCGAACAGACCCAGCGCAATTGCCGTCGCGATTTCGTGGTGGAATGAATGACCCGCCAGCGTTGCATGGTTAGCTTCGATATTCAGTTTGATCTCTTTTTCCAGACCGAACTGCTTAAGGAAGCCATAAACGGTAGATGCGTCGTAGTCATATTGATGTTTGGTCGGTTCCTGCGGCTTCGGCTCGATCAGCAGCGTACCCTGGAATCCCGTTTTGTGTTTGTGCTCAACCACCATCTGCATGAAGCGGCCAATTTGCTCACGCTCCTGACGCAGGTCGGTATTCAGCAAGGTTTCGTATCCTTCACGACCGCCCCACAGCACGTAGTTTTCACCGCCCAGTTTGTGCGTGGCGTCCATCGCCGTCACCACCTGGGTGGCCGCCCAACTGAAGACTTCCGGATCCGGGTTCGTCGCCGCACCGGCACCATAACGTGGATTGGTGAAGCAGTTTGCCGTGCCCCACAGCAACTTCACGCCGCTCTGTTCTTGCTTCTCAGCCAGGACATCAACCATGTGGGCAAAGTTATTTTTGTACTCTTTCAGCGACGCGCCTTCCGGCGAAACATCGACATCGTGGAAGCAGTAGAACGGAACGTGCAGCTTGTGGAAAAACTCAAACGCCACGTCCGCTTTACGCTTCGCCAGCGCCAGCGCATCCCCTGGTTGCTGCCATGGACGATCAAACGCCCCGACACCAAACATGTCCGCCCCGTTCCAGCAGAAGGTATGCCAGTAGCAGGCTGCAAAACGCAGATGATCTTCCATCCGTTTGCCCAGTACGATCTCATCAGGATTGTAATGGCGGAATGCTAACGGATTAGTGGAACGGGGGCCTTCATAACGAACGCGATCGAGTTGGTCAAAATATGCCTGCATAATGAACTCCATAATCAGGGAATACGGCGGGGATAGGTCATGCGGTAATATTGGGCACTCTATTCTCGTTGCTCAATTATGTTATTTCACACTGCTATTGAGAGAATTCACAAGTGTGCGCCACCTCGCAAAATAAAAATATCCATTTGCAAAAAATGGGTACTCTGCTGGCATAAATGCAACATCCAGTATCCACGATAAAAAAGTAAGATCCTGGTCATAATTCAGGAAATAAACCAAATTTCGTAATCGCAAGATAAAAATCTGTAATTGTCTTCCCCGTATGAATTGCTAAATTCTGCAACGTCTTATGCTGTGATTGTTACTTTTATTGTTGCTCCCTCTAACAAAAGGCATCACGATTATGAAGATGAAGAATCTCTTACTCACCGTCTGCACCTCCCTTTTGCTTACCAGCGTGGCAGGACATGCCAAAGAAATTAAAATCGGCATGGCGATTGATGACCTGCGACTCGAGCGCTGGCAAAAAGATCGCGATATTTTCGTCAGCAAGGCCGAATCACTGGGTGCTAAAGTCTTTGTCCAGTCCGCGAACGGGAATGAAGAAACCCAAATGTCGCAGATTGAAAATATGATCAACCGAGGGGTGGATGTCCTCGTTATTATTCCTTATAACGGGCAAGTATTAAGTAACGTGGTGAAAGAAGCGAAACAGGAAGGTATTAAAGTTTTAGCTTATGACCGTATGATCAATGACGCTGACATTGATTTTTATATTTCATTTGATAACGAAAAGGTCGGTGAATTACAGGCCCAGGCATTAGTTGAACGCGTTCCTCAGGGAAATTATTTTCTGATGGGCGGCTCGCCGGTCGATAATAATGCCAAACTCTTCCGCGCCGGACAGATGAAAGTCTTAAAACCGTATATCGATTCCGGAAAAATAAAGGTGGTTGGCGATCAGTGGGTTGACGGCTGGCTGCCGGAAAATGCGCTGAAAATTATGGAAAACGCCTTAACCGCGAACAATAACAACATTGATGCCGTCGTCGCCTCCAATGACGCGACGGCGGGCGGGGCAGTTCAGGCGCTCAGTGCGCAGGGGCTCTCAGGAAAAGTTGCGATTTCAGGCCAGGACGCCGACCTTGCGGGCATCAAACGCATTGTCGCGGGAACACAGACAATGACCGTCTATAAGCCAATTACGCTGCTGGCAAATACCGCCGCTGAAATCGCCGTTGAACTGGGTAATGGGCAGCAACCTAAAGCCGATGCCACGTTAAACAACGGTCTGAAAGAGGTTCCTTCCCGCTTATTGACACCCATTGACGTTAACAAAAACAACATCAATGAGACCGTGATTAATGACGGATTCCATAAGCAGAGCGAACTGTAAGCGCTGCGCCCTGGCAACCGCTGAGGGCGCGCATTTCCCACCAGCCGGGATCTCTCATTAGCTAATGCGGAGTCGCTATGTCCTGTCTACTTGAAATGAAGAACATCACCAAATCCTTCGGTGCCGTCAAGGCGATTGATGACGTCAGCCTCAGACTGAATGCCGGTGAAATTGTTTCATTATGCGGCGAGAATGGCTCAGGGAAATCGACGCTTATGAAGGTGCTGTGCGGTATTTATCCCTATGGCAGTTATGACGGTGACATTGTTTTTGCGGGAGAAACACTACAGGTCAACCATATTCGTGATACCGAACGCAAAGGAATAGCCATCATCCATCAGGAGCTGGCGCTGGTTAAACACTTAACCGTGCTGGAGAACATTTTTCTCGGTAGCGAAATAAGTCGCCATGGCGTTCTTGATTACGACCTGATGACCTTGCGCTGCCAAAAATTGCTCAATCAGGTCAGCCTGTCTATTTCGCCCGATACCCGAGTGGGCGATCTGGGCCTCGGTCAGCAACAACTGGTTGAAATTGCGAAAGCGCTGAATAAACAGGTGCGCCTGCTGATTCTGGACGAGCCGACAGCGTCACTCACCGAACAGGAAACGACAGTGCTGCTGGAGATCATCCGCGATCTGCAACAGCACGACATCGCCTGCATCTACATTTCACATAAGCTGAATGAAGTGAAAGCCATTTCCGACACGATCTGCGTGATCCGCGATGGCAAGCATATTGGTACCCGCGATGCGGCAGGGATGAGCGAAGACGATATCATCACCATGATGGTTGGCCGTGAACTCACCGCACTCTACCCCAGCGAACCTCACACCACTGGCGAAGAGATTTTACGCGTTGATCATCTCACGGCCTGGCATCCCGTCAATCGCCATATCCGGCGCGTAAATGACGTTTCTTTCTCGCTAAAGCGCGGCGAAATCCTGGGGATCGCCGGTCTGGTGGGCGCGGGACGCACGGAACTTGTCCAGTGTCTGTTTGGCGTATGGCCCGGACGCTGGGAAGGAGACGTCGTGATTGACGGCCAGTCTGTAAACATCCGCAACTGTCAGCAAGCCATTGCCCACGGGATCGCCATGGTGCCGGAAGACCGCAAACGCGATGGCATTGTGCCGGTTATGGCGGTGGGGAAAAACATTACCCTCGCCGCGCTCGATCAGTTTGCCGGTAAGGTGAGCCAGCTAGACGATGCAGCCGAACACAAGTGCATCCTCGAATCCCTGCAACGTCTGAAAGTCAAAACGTCCTCTCCTGAGCTGGCGATCGGACGTCTGAGTGGTGGGAACCAGCAAAAAGCCATTCTGGCGCGCTGCCTGTTGCTCAACCCGCAAATTCTTATCCTTGATGAGCCTACCCGGGGCATCGACATCGGCGCGAAATATGAAATCTACAAACTCATTAACCAGCTCGTTCAGCAAGGTATTGCCGTGATCGTCATCTCGTCGGAATTGCCCGAAGTGCTGGGACTCAGCGACCGCATTCTGGTGATGCATGAAGGAAAACTGAAAGCCAACCTGGTCAATCATAACCTTACGCAAGAGCAGGTGATGGAAGCCGCTTTGAGGAGCGAACAACATGTCGAAAAACAATCTGTCTGAAGCCAAACTCGCCGCCCCACTGACGGGCGTTTTTCCCGGGTTTAAATCGCTGAATCTACAGGTGTTCGTGATGATCGCGGCCATCATAGTAATCATGCTGTTCTTCACCTGGACAACGGACGGCGCGTATCTCAGCGCACGTAACGTCTCCAACCTGCTCCGCCAGACCGCGATTACGGGGATCCTGGCAGTCGGCATGGTGTTCGTCATTATCTCAGCGGAAATCGATCTCTCTGTCGGTTCCATGATGGGGCTGCTGGGCGGCGTCGCGGCTATCTGCGACGTCTGGTTGGGCTGGCCATTACCGTTCACCATTATTGTAACGCTGGTGCTGGGACTGCTGCTCGGTGCCTGGAATGGCTGGTGGGTCGCCTACCGCAAAGTCCCATCGTTTATTGTGACTCTGGCCGGGATGCTGGCGTTTCGCGGTATCCTGATCGGCATCACCAATGGTACAACCGTATCGCCGACCAGTTCTGCCATGTCGCAAATTGGACAAAGCTACCTGTCCAATGGGCTCGGCTTCACCCTTGGCGCGATCGGTTTGATGGCGTTTATCGGCTGGCAATGGCGTGGACGCATGCGCCGACAATCCCTGGGTCTCGATGCTCCTGCATCAACCAGCGTAGTGGGTCGCCAGGCGTTAACCGCCATCATTGTGTTAGGCGCCATCTGGCTGCTGAATGATTATCGCGGCGTGCCGACGCCCGTTCTGCTGCTGGTTTTTTTGCTGCTCGCCGGGATGTTCATGGCCACACGAACCGCATTTGGTCGACGTATTTATGCCATCGGGGGCAATCTGGAAGCCGCCCGTCTTTCCGGCATTAACGTCGCCCGGACCAAACTGGCGGTCTTCGCCATCAACGGTCTGATGGTGGCGATTGCCGGACTTATCCTCAGTTCGCGTCTCGGTGCCGGGTCGCCATCTGCGGGAAATATCGCCGAACTGGATGCCATTGCTGCCTGCGTCATTGGCGGAACCAGCCTGGCTGGCGGCATCGGTAGCGTTGCAGGCGCGGTCATGGGCGCATTTATTATGGCTTCTCTGGATAACGGAATGAGTATGATGGATGTTCCAACGTTCTGGCAGTACATCGTGAAGGGCGCAATTCTGTTGCTGGCAGTATGGATGGATTCGGCGACAAAACGCCGCGCCTGAACCACAGAAAATAGGGCTATTTTCATGCCGGTCATGACTGTCCGGCATTGTCGTTTATGAAAGATTGAGCAGAGACAGAAACATGTTTGATAAACGTCACCGTATTACCCTGTTATTTAATGCCAACAAAGCCTACGACCGTCAGGTTATGGAAGGGGTCGGTGAATATCTACAAGCCTCGCAATCCGAATGGGACATCTTCATTGAGGAGGACTTCCGCGCGCGTATTGATAACATCAAAGAGTGGTTAGGCGACGGCGTGATTGCAGACTACGACGACGATGATATCGCGCGACTGTTAGTTGATGTACATGTACCCATTATCGGTGTCGGAGGCTCCTATCATCTGGCGGAAAATTATCCCCCGGTCCATTACATCGCCACCGATAACCATGCCCTCGTTGAAAGCGCCTTTCTGCATCTGAAAGAAAAAGGCGTCAACCGTTTTGCTTTTTACGGCCTGCCCGCCTCCAGCGGAAAGCGTTGGGCAGCAGAGCGCGAGTATGCCTTCCGCCAGTTGGTGGCGGAAGAGAAATACCGTGGCGTGGTTTATCAGGGGTTGGAAACGGCACCTGAACTCTGGCAACACGCTCAGAACCGGCTGGCGGACTGGCTGCAAACCCTGCCGCCGCAGACGGGCATTATCGCGGTTACCGACGCCCGCGCCCGCCATGTGCTTCAGGTCTGCGAACATCTGCATATTCCGGTACCCGAAAAGCTGTGCGTCATTGGCATTGATAATGAAGAGCTGACCCGCTATCTGTCACGGGTTGCGCTGTCGTCGGTGGCTCAGGGCGCGAGGCAAATGGGATATCAGGCGGCAAAATTGTTGCATCGCCTGCTGGCAAATGAGGAACTGCCACTTCAGCGCATTCTGGTCCCACCGGTACGCGTTGTTGAGCGCCGTTCGACAGATTACCGTTCCCTCTCCGATCCCGCCGTCATTCAGGCGATGCACTATATCCGTAACCACGCCTGCAAAGGTATCAAAGTGGATCAGGTGCTGGATGCGGTTGGAATCTCACGTTCCAATCTGGAAAAGCGGTTTAAAGAAGAAGTGGGAGAAACCATTCATGCGGTGATCCATGCTGAAAAGCTGGAGAAAGCGCGCAGCCTGTTGATTTCCACTACGCTCTCGATCAACGAGATCTCGCAGATGTGCGGCTATCCTTCGCTGCAATATTTCTATTCCGTCTTTAAGAAAGAGTACGACACGACGCCGAAAGAGTATCGCGATCTGAACAGCGAAGTGTTGGTGTGATGCGGTAAGCCAGAAACAAAAACGCCTTCTATGCAGAAGGCGTTGGTAGATTACATATGCGCTGCGATTAATCGCTGGTTATCCTGATACATCGCAAACAGATAGTTGTTGTAACTCTGTCCCTTCGTTGAATAACCCTTCAACTTATGAATCATCGCCGTCGCCGTCACTTCCTGATCCGCTTTGCGCAGCTGCGCGCGCGATTTACGGAAAGAGGCGTAAGCCGGATGCGTGTTCAGGTTGATCACATAGGCGTTGACCGACTCTTTGACGGAATCGAACTGAGAGTAACCTTTCACTTTACCCGGCGCATTGTTACAACTCCCTTTCGCACACTTCATGCCAAACAGGTTGTTATTGCTACGCGCAAGCTTAGAGGTACCCCAACCGCTCTCTGCCGCCGCCATCGTCGCCACCATACTGGTAGGGATAATGTCCACGCGCTCCAGCAACGTATTCCACGGAATGCTCCGCGTGTTGCCAGACCATTTCACCTTGTAGCGCTTCGCGATGTTCTTCATACGCGTACGCTCGGTCGGTGACCAGCGATTCTGGTACTGCTTTGAAATCAGCCAGTTACGATCGGCCGTGATCGCAGCATTTTGACTGGTAATATAAGGCATAACGGTCCGGAGAAACGCTTTTTTCCTTGGTGTTCCGGAAGGGTATTTTCGCAAATCAGGAAGTGAACTGCTCTTTGCACTATTGCGAGAATACTCTTGTTTACTGCTTACCTGTTTATGACTTGTCTTGGTTACGTGGGACTTCTGACTCGATGTTGTTGTGTGCGTCTTTGCCAGCACCTCACCCGAAAATACGATGGTGAGTAACATAAGAATCATTGCCCCATATCGTCGTATGGGAGTCAATATCATTAGGTCTCCTGGTCGGATTGAATCATTCCAACACCTTTATTTTTCACAATTTTGAGAGTTGAATCTCAAATCATATCAAAAATAGTGATCAAGAGCACCCTTAGGAATAGGCCAATTCCGAAACCATGTCACGCATAAACTATTCCGCAAGGGACTAATTCGAAAGATTTGTGGTGGTTATCTCAAATTAAGGTTGTTTTTTGCCCAAAATCACTCATCCGTCCCCCTCATCCTGGTTGAATGCGGTTGAAGGATGAGTTTCGTCAGTGGGTTCTCGGGCAAACTGGTCAAAATCGCCGCAAAAAGGACCGCACAATGAAACTTGCCGCCATTGCCCTCGCGCTGCTGCCAGGTATCGCGAGCGCCGCAACATGGACGTCTCAGGGCTTCCCCTCCTTCACCGCCGAGGGAACCGGTAAGTTTGCCAGCCACGCTGAGTTGATGAAGGGTACTCGCTCATTAACACTAAATTTTGACCATCAGTGCTGGCAGCCGGCAAACGCGATAAAACTCAATCAGATGCTCTCGCTGATCCCATGCGAAGGCACCCCGCCGCAGTGGCGTCTGTTCAAAGACGGCAGCTACACGTTGGAAATCGATACCCGTTCTGGCACGCCAACATTGATGATTACGGTGCCGCGCGAGGCCGAACCAACGGCAAATGTGGTGCGCCAGTGTCCAACGTGGGATGGTTCGCCACTGACGTTAGAGGTCGCGCACACTTTCCCGGAAGGCAGCGTGATACGCGATTTTTACAGCGGACAGACCGCTATGGTTAAAAACGGACAGATAACCTTACAACCCGCTCCCGCCAGTAACGGTCTGTTACTGCTGGAACGGGCAGAGACCGATGCACCTGCTCCGTTCGACTGGCACAACGCTACCGTCTATTTTGTGCTGACCGACCGCTTCGAGAACGGCGATCCCTCTAATGACCAGAGTTACGGTCGCCATAAGGATGGCATGGAGGAAATCGGTACATTTCACGGTGGCGATTTACGCGGTCTGACCCGCAAACTGGATTATCTGCAACAACTGGGCGTGAATGCGTTATGGATAAGCGCGCCGTTCGAACAAATCCACGGCTGGGTGGGCGGTGGCACGAAAGGCGATTTCCCACACTATGCCTATCACGGTTATTACACCCAGGACTGGACCACTCTTGATGCCAACATGGGCAGCGAAGCCGATCTTCGTGCATTGATTGATGGCGCACATCAGCGCGGGATCCGCATTCTCTTTGATGTGGTGATGAACCATACCGGCTACGCCACGCTGGCAGATATGCAGGAATATCAATTCGGCGCGCTCTATCTTTCTGGCGATGAGTTGAAAAAAACGCTCGGCGATCGCTGGACAGACTGGAAACCCACCGTCGGGCAAAGCTGGCACAGCTTCAATGATTACATCAACTTTAGTGATAAGGCCGCCTGGGAAAAATGGTGGGGGAAAGCGTGGATCCGCACTGACATTGGCGATTACGACAACCCAGGCTTTGACGATCTCACGATGTCGCTGGCTTTTCTGCCGGATCTGAAAACCGGGTCGACGATCCCCTCCGGCCTGCCGGTGTTTTATCAACATAAAGCCGATACACGCGCGAAAGCCATTGAGGGCTACACGCCCCGGGATTACCTGACCCACTGGCTGAGCCAATGGGTGCGCGATTATGGTGTCGATGGATTTCGCGTCGACACGGCGAAACACGTCGAACTTTCGGCCTGGCAACAGTTGAAAACGCAGGCCAGCGCAGCGCTGGTGGAATGGAAAAAAAACAACCCGGACAAAGCGCTCGATGATGAGCCGTTCTGGATGACCGGCGAAGCCTGGGGCCACGGCGTGATGCAGAGCGATTACTATCGTCATGGTTTTGACGCAATGATCAACTTTGACTATCAGGAACAGGCCGCAAAAGCGGCCGATTGCCTGTCTGGTATGGATCTCACCTGGCAACAGATGGCGGAAAAACTACAGGGCTTTAATGTGTTGAGCTATCTCTCTTCGCACGATACTCGCCTGTTCCGCGAAGGTGGTGATAAAGCGGCTGAATTGCTGCTGTTAGCCCCCGGTGCTGTTCAGATATTCTATGGGGATGAATCCTCACGGCCTTTCGGCCCTACCGGTTCCGATCCGCTACAGGGCACGCGCTCAGATATGAACTGGCAGGATATCAGCGGTAAATCAGCCGACAATGTCGCCCACTGGCAACGCCTCGGTCAGTTCAGAGCCCGACATCCGGCCATCGGCGCGGGTCAGCAAACCACGCTCTCGCTCAAACAGGGGTACGGTTTCGTGCGTCAGCATGGCGACGACATCGTGATGGTCATTTGGGCGGGTCAGCGCTAACGTAAACCAGCGTCTGAGGGACTGAATCCTTTCAGACGCCATAAAATAAAACACCACCATCATAAAAATGATAAGCATAAAACACTAAAACCCTCATGTCGGCTCGATTTGCACCCTGCCAGTGCTAGCGTTAAGGTAACCTCCTTCGACTCAGCGTTTGACAGACCATCCGTTATGACATTTTCACTTTTTGGCGACAAATTCACCCGCCATTCAGGCATTACCCGCCTGATGGAGGACCTCAATGACGGTTTACGCACCCCTGGCGCAATCATGCTGGGCGGCGGAAATCCGGCGCAAATTCCGGCGATGCAGGATTACTTCCAGACGCTCCTGACTGAGATGCTGGAAAACGGCAAACTCACTGATGCGCTTTGCAATTATGACGGTCCGCAGGGGAAAACCGAGCTGCTGACCGTGCTCGCTTCGCTACTCCGTGAGAATCTGGGTTGGGATATCGAGCCACAGAATATTGCGCTAACAAACGGCAGTCAGAGCGCATTTTTCTACTTGTTTAATCTCTTTGCCGGCCGTCGCGCCGATGGGACCACCAAAAAGGTGCTGTTTCCTCTCGCACCGGAATACATCGGCTATGCGGATTCCGGGTTGGAAGAGGATCTTTTCGTCTCGGCACGACCGAATATTGAGCTGCTGCCAGAGGGTCAGTTCAAGTATCACGTTGACTTCGAACATCTGCACATTGGTGAAGAGACCGGCATGATCTGCGTCTCCCGCCCCACCAATCCGACGGGTAACGTCATCACAGATGAAGAGCTGATAAAACTCGATACGCTTGCCAACCAGCACAATATTCCGTTGGTGATTGATAATGCCTACGGCGTGCCGTTCCCGAGTATTATTTTTAGCGAAGCGCGCCCGCTGTGGAATCCCAACATTGTGCTGTGCATGAGCCTCTCTAAACTGGGACTGCCTGGCTCGCGCTGCGGCATCATCATCGCCAATGAAAAAATCATCACGGCGATTGCCAATATGAACGGCATCATCAGCCTCGCCCCTGGCGGGATTGGGCCGGCCATGATGTGCGAGATGATTAAACGTAACGACCTGATGCGACTGTCAGAAACGGTTATCAAACCGTTCTACTTACAGCGTGTTCAGCAGACCATTGCGATCATCCGCCGCTATTTACCTGAAAATCGCTGCTTAATTCACAAACCTGAAGGGGCGATTTTTCTCTGGCTGTGGTTCCAGGATCTGCCCATCACTACTGAGTTGCTCTACCAGCGCCTGAAAGCACGCGGTGTGCTGATGGTGCCGGGACATTACTTTTTCCCGGGACTCGATAAGCCCTGGCCGCACACGCACCAGTGTATGCGCATGAACTATGTCCCCGATCCAGAGAAAATTGAAGCTGGGGTAAAAATTCTGGCTGAAGAGGTAGAACGCGCCTGGGCGGAAAATCAGTAATGTTACCCGGCCCCACCAGGCCGGATGACTGCTATAAAGGCTGTGCGTGTAGACGCTGACGTTGCACGCTCGCCGCATCCAGACAAGTTAATGCTCCCGTCGGGCAAGCCTCCACGCAGGCAGGTCCTGTATCACGATGCCAACAAAGATCGCATTTTACCGCCTGTACGCGCGAGGTTTGCGCAACCACGTTCATTGCGCCGAACGGGCAAGCCAACATACAGCTTTTACAGCCAATACAATGCGCCTGTTCAACAAAGATATGTCCACGATCGCGACGAATGGCCTGTGTCGGGCAGACATTGGCGCACGGCGCGTCTTCACACTGGTGGCAGGCAACGGCAGTGGTGAAGGTATTTTCCTTAATCACCCGGATACGTGAGACAAAGCGTCCTGCTGACACCGCGGCACAATCCTGATTCTCTTGATGCGAGACCACGCATGCGACTTCGCATGTACGACAGCCAATACACTTTGCCGCATCCGCCATAATAAACCGGTTCATTGCTCCCTCCACCCGCCGTAAAAACACAGAGTGCCAGAGAAAATGGCGCGGCTGCCTTGATCAAACAAGGGAAATGGTCGAATTTTGTCAGATGCCTGAAACGTTCAGTGGATTCGCCTTATGTTAGCGACCCGTTCGCTGCCTGATGTATAAAAAAAACCCTGGGCGTTGACGTCCAGGGATAATAATCCGCAGGCGACATCACGCTACGGAATAAGCTGGCACCCGATTGAGTGATACCTATATTTGATAATCTGCCTCATCTACCACACTGTAGAGCGGTTGAATATTATCCAGTGCCAGTATGTATCCGCTTCCTTTTACGCTGACGATAGAATGCTGAGGTAATCCCAGTAAATATAATTTGTTGTTGAGATTTTTTACCATCGTTGACAAACGCTGTGTGGAAGCACTTAATTCATTTTTTTCCCAGACGTTGACGAGTAACTCATCTTTTGAAACATAATGGGTCCGGGCATTCAGTAAAAGATAAACAAACAAGCGTAGCATTGTACTGTTAAAAAATACGCCACCAAATGCAATTACACTGTCCATCTTATTTACCGGAAGCCTGAAAATTCTCGACTCATTGATATCAAAAAATATTTCCCGACCTATCATAAATCCATGTAACTGGTATTCCATCATTACATACTCACGTTTTACTGAACTATCGATAGCTAAACATGTGTAAGTCCTTGTAGATATTGTCTTACGCAAGTTTAAAAAAAATAGAGTTAATTTCAATAGATACCTGAAGCGATCATTTTAATCTCGCTATAGGCAAAGTGTAGACTGAATAGCTGAAGGATAAATCCAGGCAATGCTAAATAATTCCCAAAAACAAATTATCAGAGAATTACTCTATTTCAGTGTGAATAGTAGACAATGCAAATTAAACGGGCATATTTATCACAAACTGCAGCTTAATATGCTGAATGGATCAATAATGCTTCATGGAGAGGGAAATTGACTCCCGATAACAGACCGTTCCGGGACAATCATCATTACAGTGTAGTTCTGTTATCAGAATAGCGGTAGAAATATGCCGAATGGCGGCAGACCCGTGGATTGATACAATCCCGGGTCGGGACAATGGTCGCCAGCCGGCAATTCGTCTCTCGTCTTTAGAAGCGCCAGCTCACGCCTGATATGAAAGTGAAACTATCGTCACGGTCGATCATCGGGCTGTCTTTAATTTCATCCGGCAGCACGCTGTAAGCCGCGCTCGCCATCAGAACGATATTGTCGGTGACGGGATACTTTGCGGTCAGGCTGACGTAAGGAACCCAGCTATCCTGCGCAGAATAGCGGTTTAACCCGCTGCGGCGGGATTCGCTGCCTGACACACCATAATAGTAGTCGTTGAAATTTTCATCGTAGTAAAGAACGCCGACGGATGGGATCAGAGAAAGCTGGCCAACAGGAATTTTATGGAACCACGATAATTCCCCTATCCAACCATTGCTATTATCCAGAACATCGGCGGTCGCAGAGACCTTCACACTGCCCCAACTTTCATGGTGATACCATGCCGCGCCTGCCATCATCGTGCTGTCGCGCTTGTCGAGCTTTCTCATGGCGTGATCGTCATTATCGGAAGGATCAAATTCCAACGGCATCCAGGAGGCGGTCACGCTAAATTCATTTTGTTCACTTTTAGACAAAATGTAACCCAGAGTAGTCTGCCGGACATAAAAAGATTCGCCTTCATAGCTAATGAGGGGAATGGCATGGGTATTTTCATTATACCCACGATAAGGAGATTCATTATATACTGCACCCGCACCGACGGATAATTCAGAAGCAGATGCACTGGCGATAAAGGAGAAAGCAAATAATGCCATTATATTGCGTTTAATTAACATGCCCGACATTCCATTTTAAATAAGCCATAAATCGTCGGAATAATAATGCTTACAAATTCTTCGGTGCAAGGCACATATTTATATAGTAATATATAAAAACTTATATATATTGGGCTGCTGCGATGAATAAATTACAACTCAAGCACCGGGAGTTAAAGATCATATCGGTAATAGCTGCCAGTGAAAACATCAGTCATGCAGCTACCGTGCTTGGCATCGCACAGGCCAACGTCAGCAAGTATCTTGCTGATTTTGAATCAAAAGTCGGTCTTAAAGTCTTTGAGCGCACGACCCGGCAACTGACACTAACGCCTTTTGGTGCGGCGCTTCTGCCCTACATTAATGACATGCTCGACAGAAACGAGCAGCTTAACCATTTCATTGCTGATTATAAGCACGAAAAGCGGGGACGGGTAACGGTGTACGCCCCGACAGGCATCATCGCTTACTTAACGAAACACGTCATTGCGCAAATTAAAGATATCGGCGACATCACTTTATCGCTGAAGACATGTAATCTTGAACGGAAAGCCTTTTTTGAAGGCGTTGATTTCCCTGATGACTGTGATGTATTAATTACCTATGCCCACCCAAAGGACGAATCGCTGGTTGCCAGCTTTATCACCAAATATGCCGTAACTGCTTTCGCCAGCCCGACTTATCTTGAGAAGCATCCCATTCATCAACCTGACGATCTTGAGCGTCATTCCTGCATTCTGATTGATTCAGTGATGATTGATGATGCAAATATCTGGCGGTTTAACGTCACCGGCAGTAAAGAGGTTCGAGATTATCGCGTCACGGGGAACTACGTTTGTGACAATACCCAATCGGCGCTGGAACTGGCGCGAAATCATCTGGGTATTGTCTTTGCCCCTGATAAAAGCGTACAAAGCGATCTACAGGACGGTACGCTGGTACCTTGCTTCCCTGAGCAAAATGAATGGTGGCTGGATCTGGTGGCAATCTTCCGCAAGCGGGAGTACCAGCCGTGGCGAGTGCAATACGTGCTTGATGAAATGTTACGTGAATTACGCAACCAACTTGCTCAGGCGCACCTGTTGCGGTCCGAGCAAGCATCCGTCAACGACGATTAATGGTCGAGATAGAGATAGTGCACCCAACTTGTCATGCGTAACAGCACCTTACGCATGACAGAGACATGGCTGAAATGGTCGGAGTAGACCGCAACCTGCGCATAGATCCCATCCGGTAGCGCGCGTAAATCCGCATGGTCGTTCAACTCAATCGTCGCGATGACGCCTTCCGATCCCGGTACGGTATTCAACGACTGCAATGTCCCGCCAGGCTGGTACGTTCCGCCAGGCACCGCCGGGCTTATCGCCGCCAATTTACCGCTGAATACCTTGCCTGGTAAGGCATTAAACACCACTTCCGCGTCATCGCCAGGCGTTAGTCTTAGCAGCGAATTCTGGCGGAATTGCGCAACAATTTGCCGCTTCTGCGCGGGAATAAACACCATCACCGGGCGAAGGGGTAACGCAGCCGCATAGGTGCCAGGGCGAATCAGTACCTGGGTCACATAGCCATCGCTCGGTGCGCGAACAATGGTCTGTTCAAGGTTGTATTCCGCCTCGGCCAACTGCGCTTTCAGACTGGCGATTTGTGAATGCTCTCCCAATACCTGGCTATCTAACTGGCTTTGAATCTGCTGTTGCTCCGCCGCTGACGATTTCACCGTGGCCTCTTGCGCCAGATAGTTCTGCCGTGCGACATCAATATCGCGCTCAGAAAACGGATTCACTTTCGCCAGGCTCCCCTGCGCATAGCGTTGATACTCTTTCGCAAATTTGTCTCGCGTGGCTTTCGCCTGCTGTGTATTGGCGGCCATTTCATCCAGTTCGGCACCTAACGCACGCTGCTTATGTTGCGCCGTCACGATATCCGCCAGCAAACGATCCACCCTGGCCTGATAGCGCGTAGGATCAAGCCTGAACAGCACTTCACCTTTTTTAATCAGCGTATTTTTTTTGTCCGTCACGTCAATCACCACGCCGGTGACCTGGGGAACAACAGGAATAGATACCACCGCTTTTTGCGCTTTAAACGTATAGGGGTGGTTATAATTCATTAATAAGATTAAGCCGCTGACAATAAATATCCCACCCAGCACCGCCGTCGGTATTGTCCATTTATTGGCGGGAATGTTGAAGATCTTAAAAATCGCCCATGCGAAAGCCACATAGGTCAGAATAATCAGTAAATCCATAATTAATACCCGGCAGCGGAGGATTTAAGCTCAGCCAGCTGTTTTTCCAGTCCGGCAATTCGCTCCTGGAGTTGCACAACGCCAGGCTCAGGGCCTTGCATTCCCCACCCACGATCCGGACGATAAAGCGTTGCCCAAATCCACAAGAAAGGCCAGATAACATGTAATGTAAACAAACTCACCCATCCCGCAACATGAATGGCATCGGCATGAGGATGATTGCGTTTTTTCGCCATTAAATAGGGAATATCATGCAAAATAATAATCCCATAGAAAATGACCAGGAATACAAAAACAAGCACCCCAAGGGCAAAATAATCGAGGAACATATCCCCCCCCAGTAAATAGAATTAAAAAAGAGTTTAAGAATGATAGTAGAATGACCAGATGTCATGCAATTCTCATATTTATATATCGACATATGGTTTTTTATATACTGTACTTTTTTTAGTGTATTGTTTTTTATGCAAGTCGCAGTTTATTATGTTTTAACACCAATACAACAGGAACAAAAATGAACAACGCGGAAGCCTCATCCACCGTTAGCCTCAAGCGCATCAAAGCGGCTATTATCTACCGGTTATTACTCATTGGTCTTGGTATCCCGATGATAACTTTCAGTTTTGTTTGCGGTGTTCTGAGTCTCTTTGGCTTCGACCTGGTCAAGTGGAACGATCAACCCGTGCATGGTTTTCTGGCTATTCCTGCCGCGCTGTTCAGCGGCATATTTATCACGGTACTGTTTACCGTTTTCATCGGATCGATTGCTTGCCTGGGACTGTGGGTCTATAGCCGTTTCCGTCCATTGCAGGTTAAGGTGATGGATTAATCGTTATGCCCGATAAGCAAAGCGCCATCGGGCATAACACCACCAGTTAAAAAAGTCCCAGCGGTTTATCAGAGTAGCTCACCAGCAAACATTTCGTCTGTTGATAGTGCTCCAGCATCATTTTGTGGGTTTCGCGCCCGATCCCCGACTGCTTATAGCCGCCAAAGGCTGCATGGGCCGGATAAGCATGGTAGCAGTTGGTCCACACGCGTCCTGCCTGAATGCCGCGTCCCATTTTATACGCAAGATTGCCGTTACGGCTCCAGACACCCGCTCCAAGCCCATACTGGGTATCGTTGGCTAACTCCAGCGCCTCGTCCATTGTTTTGAAGGTTGTTACCGCCAGTACCGGGCCAAAGATCTCCTCCTGGAACACCCGCATATTGTTCTTACCAAACAGGATGGTAGGTTCGAGGTAATAACCGTCTTTCAGCTCACCTTCGAGCTGCTTACGCCGCCCACCGGTCAGGACATCCGCCCCCTCTTTCTTGCCGATATCAATATAATTCAGGATAGTTTCCATCTGCCCATGAGAGACCTGCGCCCCCATTTGTGTCACGCTATCCAACGGGTTACCGCTGCGAATGCTTTCCACGCGACGAATAGCGCGCTCCATGAAGCGTTCATAGATGGATTCCTGCACCAGCGCGCGACTCGGGCAGGTGCAAACTTCGCCCTGGTTAAAGGCAAAGAGCGCAAAGCCTTCCAGCGCCTTATCGAAGAAAGCATCTTCTTCATCCATCACGTCGGCGAAGAAGATGTTTGGCGATTTCCCGCCCAACTCCAGGGTGACCGGGATGATATTCTGCGTGGCGTACTGCATGATTTGCTGCCCAACTTCCGTTGAGCCGGTAAATGCCACTTTGGCAATGCGTTTCGAGGTCGCCAGATACTCACCAATCTCACCGCCAGCGCCATTCACCACGTTCACCACGCCGGGGGGAAGAAGATCGCCAATCACTTCCATCAACAGTAAAACGGACAGCGGCGTCAGACGCGCGGGCTTGAGCACCACGCAGTTTCCTGCCGCCAGCGCGGGCGCCATCTTCCAGCTCGCCATCAGTAAGGGGAAGTTCCACGGGATAATTTGCCCGACCACACCGAGCGGTTCGTGGAAGTGATAAGCCACGGTATCGCTATCCACTTCACTGATTCCGCCCTCCTGGGCACGAATGCAGGAAGCGAAATAACGGAAGTGGTCGATCGCCAGCGGAACATCCGCCGCACTGGTTTCACGGATCGGTTTACCGTTATCCCAGGTTTCCGCCGTCGCCAGCAGTTCGAGATTCTGCTCCATGCGGTCAGCAATTTTGAACAGAATCGCTGCCCGATCCTGAACAGAAGTATGCGCCCACTGATCTTTCACCTTGTGAGCCGCATCGAGTGCCAGGTCAATATCCCTTTTACCGGAAGAAGCCACTTCGCATAACAGTTGCCCGGTAACGGGCGTCAGGTTCTGGTAATACTCGCCATCACTCGGGGCAACCCAGTCGCCACCGATAAAGTTGTCGTAACGGGCCTTTAACTTCAGGGGAAAACCATACTCGCCGGGTTGAATACGGGGGGGATTATTGGTCATGATCGTCTCCTTGCTCCAGGGGTATAACAAGGGTAGACGTGGCTGGCGATTTTCTCGCCAGCCGCTCATCGGTTTACGACAAAGGTCACGAATTACATCGCCGCGCGATAGATAGCCATAATCTCGTCGTGTGTCGCCTGGATTGGGTTAGTCAAACCGCAGGCATCTTTCAGCGCATTGGTCGCCAGCACCGGAATATCCTCTTCTTTCACCCCCAGGTCACGCAGGCCTGCCGGGATATTGATTTGCCGCGCCAGGGAGCGGATCGCATCGATACAGGCTTTAGCCCCTTCGGCGTCGGTCATCCCCGCGACATGCACGCCCATTGCTGCCGCACAGTCACGCAAACGCGCCGCAGTCACCTGACTGTTAAACACCTGAACATGCGGCAGCAGAACGGCATTACACACGCCGTGCGGCAGGTCATAGAAACCGCCTAACTGGTGCGCCATCGCGTGGACATAACCTAACGACGCATTATTGAAGGCCATCCCCGCCAGGAACTGCGCATAAGCCATTGCTTCACGCGCATGCACATTGCCACCCGATTCCACGGCGATGGTCAGATTGTCAGAAATCATGGTCATCGCTTTCAACGCGCAGGCATCGGTGATCGGCGTCGCGGCCACAGAGACATACGCTTCGATCGCATGGGTCAACGCGTCCATACCCGTCGCCGCCGTCAATGATTTCGGCATGCCGATCATCAGCGAAGAGTCATTCACCGACAGCAACGGCGTGACGTGTTTATCCACAATCGCCATTTTGATATGACGATCGACGTCAGTAATAATGCAGAAACGCGTCATTTCGGACGCAGTTCCTGCCGTAGTGTTAATCGCAATCATCGGCAACTGCGGTTTTGCCGAGCGATCAACCCCTTCATAATCGCGAATATCGCCTCCATTCGCTGCCACCAGCGCAATCCCTTTGGCACAATCATGTGGGGAACCACCGCCCAGAGAAATAACGCTATCGCAGTCATTTTCTTTCAGGATCTTCAGACCATCGGCGACGTTTGTTGTCGTCGGATTGGGGTGTGTCCCAGCAAAAATAACGCTAAATATATTGCGTTGCTGTAATGCTTTTTGAATTTCACCCGCCATACCTAACTGCGTCAGTACGCTGTCCGTGACAATTAGCGTCCGGCGAAAACCATATTCCACCATGGTATTCATTGCATCTTTTAATGAATCACCCCCTATTATATTCACCGAAGGAATATAAAATGTTGAAGCAGCCATATGCTCAATCCTTAATAGTTTCAGAAAGAATTGCAGCATACGAACGAACCTCTGGAGAAAATATGATCGCAGTAGTTCTTTATTTAAAGAAAAAATAAAAGAGCACATTAGGCTACAAATTAATGGGCTCTTTTCGTTTCAAACTATTTATTGTATCAATTCATTCTTATTTTTAATAAATCGTATTATTCCTTTTCCGGAAATAATAATGCATCACGTAATAGATGATCGTTTCCACGACGACGAGTAAAGCCAATCCGGTCGAAGTATTCCAGAATCTGAATCGCCAGTTTTCGCCCTACGCCCAACCGATCGCGAAAATCTGCTGCGCAGGTTGAGCCTTTCTCCAGATCCAGTTCGCGGATCATGCTGGCGAAAGCCACAATGCGATCGTTACGGTAGTAACGATCTTTTACGATCGCCGTAATCATCCCCTGCTGTGCCGCCTGTCGCAATACCAGACGCATCGTTTGCTCTTCGGTGGCGGTTTCACGGGCGAGATCGCGGACCCACCAGGGTTCGTCGCCAAATAACGGCGCGGCTTTTAGCCAGACAGTCTGCTGTTCGTCAGTAAATCCGGCCTTATGATCCGGCAGATGCAGCCAGCCGTGATGGCTGTGGATATCCCCACTTTCGCGCATCTGTTCAATCAGCAACAGTACCAGCGCTTCATCTTCCATCGGTAGCGCCATGCGGCGCAGGCGTTCGCGCCCCGGGCCTGGCTCATCGCGATGCTGCTCATGATAAGTCGCCAGCGTGTCGAGAATTTTGCGCTGCCAGCGCGCGGCGACCACTGCATTCAGCAGGCTATAACCTGCCTGAATAAAACCATGCTGGTGAATGAGTGAACGCATGCCGTCGCCATTCAACTGGCGTGCCCACGCAAAGTCAGGCAAATTTACCGCGCCACGTTGCAGATGCACAGCCAGCGCGGCACCGTCATCTTTCGCCGCCGCCAGGGATGCCAGCCATTGCAGATATTCTGGTTTACGTTTACCGCGACGTGGAGGATTAAGCACAACCACCCGCGCCCCGGCAAGCGTCATACGTGCGGAGATATCGCGCAGTACCAGGCGGTCGTTATCTGCCAATAACAACGGCGTATCAAACACCAGTTCCGCCAGATTATCCTCCAGCAGCGAAACACGCCCGGTCACGTGACTGGCCGCATGGTGAATGTGTAGTGGCTGCCACTGCGTAAGTGGAACGTGGCTTTCCAGCGCCACAATCACTCGCGTAAACGGTTCAGGCGGGGCGTCCGAAAGCAACCAGTCACCACGGTTAAGCTGTTCTTTTCCGGCATCGCCGGCGATATTCAGCGCGATACGCTGCCCGGCATGGGCATGCTCGCTGGCCTGATTTTGTGCGTGAAGTCCGCGCACGCGCACAGACGTATTCACCCCGGTCAGCCACAGCGTATCCCCGACGTTCACTTCACCGCTCAGCGCGGTACCGGTCACCACCAGCCCGGCTCCTTTTACGGTAAAGGCGCGGTCGATAGCCAGTCGGAACGTCTGATTCCTGGCGTGTTCACGGGCGGGCAGTTGCAGCAAATGTTCACGCAACGCGTCAATCCCAAGGCCTTCATTAGCGGCCGTCACAAATAACGTTGCCTGTGCAAAACCATAGTCGCGCAGAACATCCTGCACCTGCTGTTGAACCTCCTGTATCCGCGCATCATCCACCCGATCGGCTTTGGTCAGCGCCACCGTCAACGTTGGACTCCCGGTGAGTTGCAGAATCGCCAGGTGTTCGCGCGTTTGCGCCATCACACCATCGTCGCAGGCCACCACCAGCAACGCATGATCGATCCCCCCCACGCCCGCCAGCATGTTTGAGAGAAATTTCTCGTGACCGGGGACATCGATAAAGCCCGGCACGCGCCCGTCCGGCTGCGGCCAGTAGGCATAGCCCAGATCGATGGTCATACCGCGCTTTTTCTCTTCGGGCAGACGGTCGGCATTTACGCCAGTAATGGCCTGCAGCAGCGTCGTTTTCCCGTGGTCAACATGTCCGGCGGTTGCAATAATCATTTCAACAACATCTCCATAAACCGGGTCTCATCTTCCAGACAGCGTAAATCCAGCCACAGACGGCCCTCGTAAATCCGACCGATAACCGGAACCGGCAACTCACGCCAGCGGCTCGCCAGGGCTTCAAGACGGCTTCCGCGACCGTCGTGCGGTGTAAAGGTTAACGCCACGCTGGGAAGCCGATCAACCGGCAAAGAGCCACTGCCGATTTGCGACAGGCAGGGCATCACTTTCACCGCAAACTCGGCGTCGTAGTGCGCCATCAACGGAGTCAGAAGCCGCTCCGCCTGGGCCTGAATGACCTCTTTGCTTCGGGTTAACAAGCGCAGCGTCGGCAGTTTCGCCGCCAGCGCTTCCGGATGAAGATAAAGACGCAATGTCGCTTCCAGAGCCGCAAGGGTCATTTTATCCGCCCGCAGCGCGCGTTTAAGCGGATGACTTTGCAATTGCGCAATCATCGCTTTCTTACCGACGATAATCCCGGCCTGCGGTCCCCCCAACAGTTTGTCGCCCGAGAAGCTCACCAGGCTGACGCCCGCGGCAATCAACTGTTGCGGCATTGGCTCTTTCGGCAGACCATACTGACTCAAATCGACCAGCGAACCACTGCCAAGATCGGCCACGATCGGAATATCCAGCGCCTGACCAATTTGGGCCAATTCCGTTTCATCAACCGCGTGGGTGAAGCCTTCGATACTGTAATTACTGGTATGCACCTTCATCAGCAGCGCGGTGTTTTCATTCACCGCCTGACGATAGTCTTCGGCATGCGTCCGATTGGTGGTTCCGACTTCACGCAGCGAGCAGCCCGCCTGGCGCATCACGTCCGGGATACGAAACGCGCCGCCAATCTCCACCAGTTCACCACGTGAAACCACCACCTCTTTACCGGCGGCAGTGGCGGCCAGCATCAACAGCACCGCCGCCGCGTTATTATTCACAATACAGGCATCTTCCGCGCCCGTGATACGGCACAGCAATTCTGCCAGCGCGCGATCGCGATGTCCGCGTCCTGCGCCGTCCAGGTCATACTCCAGCGTCACCGGCGAGCGCATGGCTTGCGCAACCGCCGTGACGGCCTCTTCTGCCTGTAAGGCGCGGCCCAGATTGGTATGTAACACCGTGCCTGTCAGGTTGATAACCGGACGCAGCGCACTCAGGGCCTCCTTTTCCAGCCGACGGTTCACTTCCTGAGCCCAGTCTTCGCCCCACGCAGGCAACGCTTGCGTATCGCGTATTACCTCTCTTGCTTCATCAAGCAGTTGACGGAGCAAGTCAACGACACGGGTATGCCCGTGAGTCTCACGTAGGGTAAGAAATTCACTTTCACGCAATAAGCGATCAATGGCGGGGAGCTGACTGTAGAGCGAACGTGTTTCGGTCGTCATGAAAAGGCCTGGCTGTTGGTGGCCCTCTCCACACCGGAGAGGGAAATCGACATAGAGGGGATTGTAACGTGAGATTGCTCAGACGGACATAATACGCATCAAGCCTTTAGTGAATAGACTTCACGCCTTCGGCGGTTCAGTACGGGCAAAACTTTCGCGCTGGAACAGCGTCTCCACCAGCTTGACCAGGTGGGGTCTGCTCACGCACCAGCCCGGTGAGACGCGACGGAAGTTGAGATAGCCCACCGCGCAGGCAATTGCGATCGTCGCCAGATCGACCGTATCAGGTTTAATCGTCCCGTCCACCAGATACCCTTCCAGCGCATCCAGACTACGATTGATTTTCTCGCGCTGGCGCAACAGTTCAGTCTCAGATTGCTGCGCGGCAGGACGCGCCTGTTCGCGCACCGATACCAGACCGGCGTCCATGATCCCATCGGCCAGCGCCTCAAGCTGTCGGACTTTCAGCGAGGCCAGCGGTTCACGAGGCAGCATCGCTGGCGCAATATCCAGCCGTTCAATGTATTCCGCGATAATCGGCGAATCGAACCAGTACTCTCCATCGTCAGTCACCAGCGCCGGTACTTTTCCTAACGGGTTATACTGCGCCACACCGTTTTCCGCGTTGTAGGGCAGTTCATTAACAAATTCGAAAGTGATGCCTTTTTCCAGCAGCAGGATCGAAATTTTACGTACAAACGGGCTGGTGTAGCTACCAATGAGTTTCATGATCAGTCCTTTTTCGCCAACACAAAACAATGAGTATGGCTCACGCAGCGGGAAAAGGCAGGTGACAAAGTTCTCAATGATCCAAATAAAGGTAGTGCATCCAGCTGGTCATGCGCAGCAACACCTTGCGCATCACCGAAACATGAGCGAAATGGTCGGAATAGACCGCCACCTGCGCGTAGATGCCGTCGGGCAACGCATCCACATCGGCATTCGGCTCCAGTTCAATCGTCGCCAGGACGCCATCGGTCCCGGGCACCACCGTCAGGGATTGTAGTGCGCCCTGAGCCTGATACGAACCGCCCGGCACCACGGGCAATATGCTGGTCAACTTACCGTGAAAAACCTGCCCTGGCAGGGCGTTAAACACCACCTCAGCGTCATCACCGGGTTCAAGACGAAGCAGAGAGTTTTGCCGGAACTGAGCGACAATTTGCCGTTTTTGTTCAGGGATAAAGACCATCACCGGCCGCAACGGCAGCGCTGCGGCATAAGTACCGGGTCGGATCAGCACCTGGGTGACGTAACCGTTGCTGGGTGCACGAATAAGGGTCTGATCAAGGTTGTACTTAGCCTCTGTCAGTTGCGCCCGCAGGCTGACAATCTGCGACTGTTCGCCATTGACCATGCTGTCTAACTGGCTTTGTATTTGCGCTTGCTCAGCCACAGAACCTTTTACCAGCGCATCCTGCGCCAAATAGTTTTGCCGCGCCGTATCAATATCGCTTTCCGAGAAGGGATTCACCTTCGCCTGACTGCCTTTCAGGTAACGCTGATAATCTTTGTACAACCGATCGCGTTCCGCAGAGACGCGCGTCGTATTGGCCTGCGCTTCGGCCAGTTGGGCTTTAAGGGTCTGGATGTTGTGCGTTGCAGTCACCAGATCGGCCTGTAATCTGTCCACGCGCGCCTGATAGCGAACCGGGTCGAGTTTAAACAGCACTTCACCCTTTTTAATCAGTTGGTTATTTTTATCCGTTACCTCGCTGACAATCCCGGTAACCTGCGGCGTAATGGGAATGGAAATAACGGCTTTTTGCGCAGTAAAGGTGTACGGGTGGTTGTAGTTCATTAACAGGATCAGGCCGCTTACCAGAAATACGCCACCTAATGCCGCCGTAGCCAAAGTCCATTGATTCACCGGAATACGGAATAGTTTGAAGACCGCCCACGCCAGTGCCACATAGGTCAATACAATCAACAGATCCATGATTAGATCTCCGGAAAGGTCGTCTCATCAGCCGTTTTAGCCCCGGCCAGTTTTTTTTCGAGTTGTGTAATACGCGCGGATAACGCCGCAATCTCCGGATCGGTTTCTTGCCCCGCAGGCGCGACATGAGACTGCATACCCCAGCCGCGCTCTGGCTGGTATAACGTTGCCCAAATCCACAAAAACGGCCAGATCACGTGGAGCGTAAACAGGCTGACCCAGCCTGCGGTATGTATCGCATCAGCATGCGGATGGTTACGTTTTTTCGCGATGAGATAGGGAATATCATGAATGGCGATGATGCCGTAAAAGATCACCAGGAAAACGAAGACCAGCACTCCCAACGCGAAATAATTTAGAAACATATCTGCCTCGGCTTCACGCTAATCAGAGTTTTTAGTGCAGGCAGCCGAAAGCAAACTGGCTGATGATTTGAACATAATTCGAGTTATGCATTTCCGCCATCACGCCAAAGATTATTTTTCACGCTACCTGGTTACTTAATGACATACGGCGACATCACGGAGGGAAGAATCTGCTCAGGATCACATCAGGGCAAAGCCAGTTGAAAATTTCTTGTGATTGAGATCACAAACACTCAACAAATCAGCAAATATAGAACGTGAAATACATCACAAATTAATGCCACTAATGGGTTAAAACTAAGGTTTGTTGTTTTTTTACGCAGCAATTTTGTGATGAAAATCACGTCATTCACCGTCCCACCCCCTATATTAATGTGATGAAGATCACATTAAAGGTCGACGACTGGACAGTTTAACGATTCAGTGCCAGATTTCGCAGTATCTACAGGGTCCGGCTACCTCTGCCGCTACATTAACAAAACCTCGGGCTTTCAGCCTGCGCGTCAGCAAACACATAAGAAGGGGTGTTTTTATGTCATCCGATATTAAGATCAAGGTGCAAAGCTTTGGTCGATTCCTCAGCAATATGGTGATGCCAAATATCGGCGCGTTTATCGCGTGGGGTATTATCACCGCACTATTTATTCCGACAGGGTGGTTGCCAAACGAAACGCTGGCAAAACTGGTCGGCCCAATGATCACCTATCTCCTGCCGCTGCTTATCGGTTATACCGGCGGTAGACTGGTCGGCGGCGAACGTGGTGGCGTGGTTGGTGCAATCACCACCATGGGCGTTATCGTCGGCGCAGACATGCCAATGTTCCTCGGCGCGATGATCGCTGGTCCGCTGGGTGGCTGGGCAATCAAACATTTTGATAGCTGGGTAGACGGTAAGATCAAATCCGGTTTTGAGATGCTGGTGAATAACTTCTCCGCTGGCATCATCGGTATGATCCTCGCCATTCTGGCATTCCTCGGCATTGGTCCGGCGGTTGAAGTTCTGTCAAAAGTGCTGGCTGCGGGCGTTAACTTCATGGTTGTCCATGAGATGCTACCGCTGGCATCTATCTTCGTTGAACCGGCAAAAATCCTGTTCCTGAACAACGCCATTAACCACGGTATCTTCTCACCGCTGGGTATTCAGCAGTCCCATGAGATGGGTAAATCCATCTTCTTCCTGATTGAAGCCAACCCGGGTCCAGGGATGGGTGTTCTGCTGGCGTACATGTTCTTTGGTCGCGGTAGCGCTAAACAATCTGCAGGCGGCGCGGCAATCATCCACTTCCTGGGTGGTATCCACGAAATTTACTTCCCGTATGTCCTGATGAACCCGCGTCTGATCCTCGCGGTTATCCTCGGCGGTATGACTGGCGTGTTCACGCTGACTATCCTGAATGGTGGTCTGGTTTCTCCGGCATCTCCGGGGTCTATCCTGGCCGTGCTGGCGATGACGCCAAAAGGGGCTTATTTTGCTAACATCGCGGCAATCTGTGCGGCAATGGCGGTTTCCTTCATTATCTCTGCCATTCTGCTGAAAACCAGCAAAGTGAAAGAAGACGATGACATTGAAGCGGCGACCCGTCGTATGCACGACATGAAAGCAGAATCTAAAGGCGGTACCCCGCTGTCTGCTGGCGATGTCACTAACGACCTGAGCCACGTACGTAAAATCATCGTTGCCTGTGATGCCGGTATGGGTTCCAGTGCAATGGGTGCCGGCGTACTGCGTAAGAAAGTGCAGGATGCAGGTCTGAGCCAAATCTCAGTCACTAACAGCGCAATTAACAATCTGCCGCCGGATGTTGACCTGGTCATCACCCACCGCGATCTGACTGAACGTGCGATGCGTCAGGTTCCGCAGGCGCAGCATATTTCGCTGACCAACTTCCTCGACAGCGGCCTGTACTCCAGCCTGACCGAGCGTCTGGTTGCCGCTCAGCGCCACACTGATAACGAAGTTAAAGTTCGTGACAGCCTGAAAGACAGCTTTGATGAAGGGGATAACAACCTGTTCAAACTGGGTGCGGAGAACATCTTCCTCGGTCGCACCGCGGCGACCAAAGAAGAAGCGATTCGCTTCGCAGGTGAGCAACTGGTGAAAGGTGGTTACGTTGAGCCAGAATATGTCGATGCGATGCTGGAACGTGAAAAACTGACCCCAACCTATCTGGGTGAGTCTATCGCTGTTCCACATGGCACGGTTGAAGCGAAAGACCGCGTACTGAAAACCGGCGTTGTGTTCTGCCAGTACCCGCAAGGCGTTCGCTTCGGCGAAGAAGAAGACGACATCGCCCGTCTGGTGATCGGTATCGCAGCCCGTAACAACGAGCACATTCAGGTGATTACCAGCCTGACCAACGCGCTGGATGATGAATCTGTCATTGAACGCCTGGCTAACACCACCAGCGTGGATGAAGTGCTGGCGCTGTTGGCGGGTCGTCAGTAAACCCCGTAGCCCGATGGCGCTGTGCTTATCGGGCCAACAAAATCCTCTCCCTTGTGGAGAGGGTTTGGGTGAGGGCCTCCTCCCTCACCCCAGCCCTCTCGGGTAAAAACATTAATGAAGGTTAATACTATGAAAGCATTACATTTTGGCGCAGGTAATATCGGTCGTGGCTTTATCGGCAAACTGCTGGCGGACGCGGAGATACAACTGACATTCGCTGATGTAAATCAGGTCGTGCTCGATGCCCTGAATGCCCGTCATAGCTACCAGGTTCATGTCGTGGGTGAAAATGAGCAGGTGGATACCGTGACTGGCGTCAACGCGGTAAGCAGCATTGGCGATGAGGTTGTTGAGCTGATCGCGCAGGTTGACCTGGTCACCACCGCAGTGGGCCCGGTGGTGCTGGAGCGCATCGCTCCGGCCATCGCCAAAGGTCTGGTCAAACGCAAAGCGCAAGGGATCGCCGCCCCGCTCAATATCATCGCCTGTGAAAACATGGTACGGGGCACTACCCAACTGAAAGGCCATGTGATGAACGCACTGGCAGAAGACGACAAAGCCTGGGTTGAAGCCCATGTTGGTTTCGTAGATTCCGCCGTTGACCGCATCGTGCCGCCTTCTGCCTCTGCCACCCACGATCCGTTGGAAGTAACCGTCGAAACCTTCAGCGAGTGGATCGTCGACAAGACCCAGTTCAAAGGCGAGCTGCCGAACATCCCAGGAATGGAATTAACTGATAACCTGATGGCATTTGTCGAACGTAAACTCTTCACGCTGAACACCGGGCATGCTATAACCGCGTACCTCGGGAAATTGACCGGTCATCAGACCATCCGTGACGCGATTCTCGACGAGAAAATTCGCACAGTGGTCAAAGGGGCGATGGAAGAGAGCGGCGCGGTGCTGATCAAACGCTATGGTTTTGATGCCGGGAAACATGCGGCGTACATTCAGAAAATCCTTGGTCGTTTTGAAAACCCGTATCTGAAAGATGACGTTGAGCGCGTTGGCCGCCAGCCGCTGCGTAAACTGAGCGCGGGCGACCGTTTGATCAAGCCGCTGCTGGGTACGCTGGAATACCATCTGCCGCATGCTAACCTGGTCAAAGGGATTGCAGCCGCGATGCACTTCCGTAGTGAAGACGATCCGCAGGCGCAGGAGCTGGCTGCACTGATCGCCGAGAAAGGCCCACAGGCTGCGCTTGCACAGATTTCCGGACTGGATATCAACAGCGATGTCGTTGCCGAGGCCGTAAGCGCATATAACGCAAAGTAATGCTGCAAAAACTGGCGCAGGCCCCCCTGCGCCTGATTAATAGATTGTCAGATATGCAGGCAATAATGGAACAAACCCAGGCCTTTGAAAATCGTGTGCTTGAGCGTCTGAATGCTGGCAAAACCGTACGGAGCTTCCTGATCACCGCCGTGGAGTTACTCACCGAGGCGGTCAATATTCTGGTGCTTCAGGTGTTTCGCAAAGATGACTACGCCGTAAAGTACGCTGTAGAACCGTTACTCGACGGCGACGGACCGCTGGGCGATCTGTCTGTGCGTCTGAAACTGATCTACGGTCTGGGCGTACTGAGTCGTCCTGAGTATGAAGATGCAGAACTGCTGATGGCGATGCGTGAAGAGATGAATCATGACGGCAATGAGTATGCCTTTACGGATGATGAAATTCTCGGACCGTTCGCAGAACTCCATTGCGTCGTCGCGTTGCCGCCACCACCACAGTTTAATGCCGCCGACCCCAGCTTGTATGCAATGCAAGTCCAGCGCTACCAGCAAGCGGTGCGCTCGACGATGGTTCTCTCCCTGACTGAGCTGATTTCTAAAATCAGCTTAAAAAAAGCCTTCCAGAAGTAAGCCTCTCCCTGCCTGCTACTCCTTTTCCTGCACTGGCTGATACAAGCGCCGATAATAATTCAGTCGTTGCAGGTACATCTGCGCATTTTCTGCAGGCACTTCGCTCGGGACGGTATCACGCTCAGGCATTTTAGTCAGATACTCTTTAAACGCCTGACTTGAGGCCATAAAATCCACCGCTTTATCAATCAGAAGTGGAACGTTATCACCTATTTTCGCCATGTTATATCCTCCATGCATTCCCGCCGGGATTAAGCGTGACGGTCAATTTTAGTGTAGGATCGTCCTCGTTATGACATTAAGGAAAACGTGCTTAATCCTTCAGCAGCAAATTATCTCTTACATGATCCTGTTATCGTCTAAAATTCTTAATTAATCAGTCCATTAGAAAAATACTTAGCAACTGAATACTCGCGGCATTTGATTATTCTCATCCCATTAGTTGTGAATAAACCCGCTCTGCGCGCATACTATAGGCTATTCATCTTATTTCTATCAGAAGCCATCCCATGAAAGAAGTCGAAAAAAACGAAATCAAACGTCTGAGCGATCGCCTTGACGCCATCCGCCACCAGCAGGCCGATCTGTCTCTGGTTGAAGCCGCCGATAAATATGCCGAGCTGGAAAAAGAGAAAGCCACGCTGGAAGCAGAAATCGCCCGTCTGCGTGACGTTCACAGTCAGAAACTGAGCAAAGAAGCGCAAAAACTGATGAACCTGCCGTACCGCCGCGCGATCACCAAAAAAGAGCAGGCCGATATGGGCAAGCTGAAGAAAAGCGTACGGGGTCTGGTGGTGGTTCACCCAATGACGGCCCTGGGTCGTGAAATGGGCCTGAAAGAAATGACCGGATTCGCAAAGACCGAGTTTTGATTTTATACCGGGCAGCGCGTCCGCTGCCCGGTCCCTCCTTAATTGGCCCTACCAATACCCTCCTGTTACGACCACTGGTTCACAATTCATTAATTTGAGCCTACACTGTCGTTGCCAATAAATAACATTTGATTAACTATTCGTTGTCATTATCCCTACACAACAATATTGGCAGGACCACTTTTACACATAATGTGACGAAAAGATGAGCACAGACTCATTGCATTATTGTGCGTGTGGCCCTCAGGAGACCTGCAATGAATCTCTGGCAACAAAACTACGATCCGGCCGGTAACATCTGGCTTTCCAGTCTGATCGCATCGCTCCCGATTCTGTTCTTCTTTTTCGCGCTGATTAAGCTCAAGCTGAAAGGCTATGTTGCCGCCTCGTGGACGGTGGTTATTGCGCTGACCGTGGCGCTGCTGTTCTACAAAATGCCGGTCGATCATGCGCTGGCCTCGGTGGTGTACGGTTTCTTCTACGGTCTGTGGCCGATTGCCTGGATCATTATCGCCGCTGTGTTTGTCTACAAAATCTCGGTAAAAACAGGGCAGTTCGACATCATCCGTTCATCCATTCTGTCGATTACCCCTGACCAGCGTTTACAGATGCTGATCGTCGGTTTCTCATTTGGCGCTTTCCTCGAAGGAGCAGCAGGATTTGGCGCACCGGTCGCCATCACTGCCGCCCTGTTGGTGGGGCTCGGCTTTAACCCGCTGTATGCCGCCGGGCTGTGTCTGATTGTCAATACCGCACCCGTGGCGTTTGGCGCGATGGGGATCCCGATTCTGGTCGCCGGCCAGGTTACCGGGCTGGACAGCTTTGAAATCGGCCAGATGGTCGGTCGTCAGTTACCGTTCCTGACGATTATCGTATTGTTCTGGATCATGGCAATTATGGACGGCTGGCGCGGCGTGAAAGAGACGTGGCCTGCGGTGATGGTGGCTGGCGGGTCGTTTGCTATCGCCCAGTACCTCAGTTCAAACTTTATCGGCCCGGAACTGCCGGACATCATCTCCTCGCTGGTATCGCTGGTCTGTCTGACCCTGTTCCTGAAACGCTGGCAGCCGGTGCGCATCTTCCGTTTTGGTGACATGGGCGCATCGCTGGTCGATCAGACACTGGCACGCACGAACTATACCTCCGGGCAGGTCGTTCGCGCCTGGTCGCCGTTCCTGTTCCTGACGGCCACGGTGACCCTCTGGAGTGTTCCGCCGTTTAAAGCCCTGTTCGCCCCCGGTGGCGCGCTGTACGACTGGGTGATTAACATACCGGTCCCATTCCTCGACAAACTGGTTGCCCGCATGCCGCCCGTGGTGCACGAAGCCACCGCCTATGCGGCCGTGTATAAATTTGACTGGTTCTCTGCGACCGGCACCGCGATCCTGTTCGCTGCCCTGCTGTCCATCGTCTGGCTGAAGATGAAGCCTTCCGCCGCCATTCAGACATTCGGCAGTACGCTTAAAGAACTGGCGCTACCGATCTACTCCATTGGGATGGTATTGGCCTTTGCGTTTATCTCCAACTATTCCGGGCTCTCTTCGACGCTGGCGTTAGCGCTGGCGCACACGGGCAGCGCATTTACCTTCTTCTCGCCGTTCCTCGGTTGGTTGGGGGTGTTCCTGACCGGTTCCGATACCTCTTCTAACGCGCTGTTTGCCGCCCTGCAGGCCACCGCCGCACAGCAAATCGGCGTGTCCGATGTACTGATGGTGGCAGCAAATACCACCGGCGGCGTCACCGGCAAAATGATTTCGCCGCAGTCTATCGCCATCGCCTGTGCGGCGGTCGGACTGGTCGGCAAAGAGTCGGATTTGTTCCGTTTTACCGTCAAACACAGCCTGATTTTCACCTGCATGGTGGGCGTGATCACCACGCTTCAGGCTTACGTCTTAACCTGGATGATTCCATGATAGTGATGCCCAGACGCCTGTCGGACGAGATTGCCTCTCGTGTGCGGGCGCTGATTGAAGAACAACAGCTGGAAGCGGGCATGAAACTGCCCGCTGAGCGTCAGCTAGCGGTACAGCTTGGTGTCTCGCGCAACTCACTGCGCGAGGCGCTGGCGAAGCTCGTCAGTGAAGGCGTGCTGCTCAGCCGTCGCGGCGGCGGCACGTTTATCCGCTGGCAGCATGAAGAGTGGTCTGAACAAAACATTGTTCAACCGCTGAAAACCCTGATGGCCGACGATCCGGATTACAGTTTCGATATCCTCGAAGCCCGACACGCCATCGAAGCCAGCACGGCCTGGCATGCGGCGATGCGCGCCACTACCGCCGACAAAGAGAAAATCAAACTCTGCTTTGACGCCACGCTCAGCGAAGATCCGGATCTCGCCTCTCAGGCCGACGTCCGATTTCATCTGGCTATCGCCGAAGCCTCACACAATGTGGTGCTGTTACAAACGATGCGCGGGTTCTTCGACGTACTGCACTCATCGGTGAAGCAGAGCCGACAGCGCATGTATCTCGTTCCGCCTGTCTTTTCCCGGCTAACGGAGCAACACCAGGCGGTACTGGATGCCATTCTCGCGGGCGACGCCGACGGCGCGCGCAAGGCAATGATGGCGCACCTCAGTTTCGTCCATACCACCATTAAACAATTCGATGAAGACCAGGCCCGCCAGGCGCGAATTACCCGCCTGCCCGGCGACCACAATGAAAATTCCAGGGAGAACAAAGCATGATTATTTCAGCCGCCAGCGATTATCGCGCCGCAGCCCAGCGCATTCTGCCCCCGTTCCTGTTCCACTACATCGATGGCGGAGCGTATGCGGAACACACCCTGCGTCGTAATGTAGAAGACTTATCGGACGTGGCACTACGCCAGCGCGTGCTGAAGAACATGTCTGACTTAAGTCTGGAAACCACACTGTTTAAAGAAAAACTGTCGATGCCGGTGGCTCTGGCTCCGGTCGGCTTGTGCGGCATGTATGCCCGTCGCGGCGAAGTGCAAGCCGCTGCGGCAGCCGATGCGAAAGGGATCCCGTTTACCCTTTCCACCGTCTCTGTGTGTCCGATTGAAGAAGTCGCACCAACCCTTAACCGTCCGATGTGGTTCCAGTTGTATGTTCTGCGTGACCGTGGATTCATGCGTAATGCGCTGGAACGTGCAAAAGCGGCGGGCTGCTCAACGCTGGTCTTCACGGTCGATATGCCAACACCAGGCGCACGCTATCGTGATGCCCACTCCGGGATGAGTGGGCCGAATGCCGCTCTGCGTCGCTACTGGCAGGCGGTTACGCATCCGCAGTGGGCCTGGGATGTCGGCCTGAATGGTCGTCCGCACGATCTCGGCAATATCTCCACTTACCTCGGCAAACCAACCGGGTTGGAAGATTACATCGGCTGGCTGGCAAACAACTTTGATCCATCGATTTCATGGAAGGACCTTGAGTGGATCCGGGAATTCTGGGACGGTCCAATGGTGATCAAAGGGATCCTTGATCCGGAAGACGCCCGTGATGCGGTTCGTTTTGGTGCCGATGGGATTGTGGTCTCTAACCACGGTGGCCGTCAGTTAGACGGCGTGCTCTCTTCTGCCCGCGCCCTGCCCGCCATTGCCGACGCGGTGAAAGGTGACATCGCCATCCTGGCGGACAGCGGCATCCGCAACGGGCTGGACGTGGTACGTATGATTGCGCTGGGTGCTGATACCGTCCTGCTGGGCCGTGCGTATCTGTACGCGCTGGCGACAGCGGGTCAGGCCGGTGTGGCCAATCTGCTGAATCTGATCGAGAAAGAGATGAAGGTTGCTATGACGCTGACCGGCGCGAAATCCATTAACGAAATCAGCCGTGATTCTCTGGTGCAGGAGCTGGGCAAGAGTCTACCCGCCGCGCTGGCTCCGCTTGCCCGTGGCGATGCCGCCTGATCCTGACCTCGCATAACCTCTGCCGCTATAGGGTCGGTCTGTTTTTTCAGCCCGACCCTTTTTTATGAAAAATTAACGCTTGGTTAACAATTACGACCAATTTATTTGACAAGCTTTTATTCCACTGTCAAATGTATAGACAAGCTAATACAAGGGCAACATACGCAACATCGATAATCATAACGGGCGGGGGCGACATGATTTATACCGGAAAAGTGAATATCCAGCAGGCGATCGATGACAGTCCTTTTTCACGCTTTCACTGGGTCATTAACCGCCTGGCTGACGTCGTTGTTCACTTTTGGCGGTACGGCGGGGATCCTGCTGGCCGGTTGGTTGATGGACCGCTGGGAAGCGCACAAAGTGGTTTCGCTCGGCTTTGTCCTGACGATGCTGTTTGCCCTCGCTCTCGGGTTTGAGCATAACGACATCATCCTGTTTGGTGCATTAATCTTCCTGATGGGGATTACCATGAACGGCGCACAGTCTGGACTCCAGACGCTGGCTGCCACGTTTTATCCTACCCACTGCCGCGCGACAGGCATTGCCTGGATGCAGGGTGTAGGCCGCTTTGGCGGTGTTGCCGGAACCATGATGAGCGCCCAGTTGCTTTCCCTGCAATGGCAGGCTGACAGTATACTGATGTTCCTCAGCCTTCCAGCGCTGGTCGCGGCTGCCGCGACGATTTATAAGCTGCAACGCTATAAACCACACCGTCTGACCGTCGCATAGTCCCCGCCATTTCTGCTATTCTGCCCCCGTTATTAAGGGGGCAGTATGCTTAACATCGTTTTATTTGAACCAGAAATCCCGCCAAACACGGGCAACATTATTCGTCTTTGTGCCAATACCGGTTTTCGTCTGCATATCATTGAGCCGATGGGCTTTACCTGGGACGACAAACGCCTGCGCCGCGCCGGTCTGGATTATCACGAGTTCGCTGCCGTCCAGCGCCATCACGATTATGACGCCTTTGTCGCCGCAGAAAATCCCCAGCGCCTGTTTGCCCTCACCACGAAAGGGACGCCTGCGCACAGCGCGGTGAGCTTTCAGGATGGCGATTACCTGATGTTTGGTCCGGAAACGCGCGGCCTGCCAGCCAGCATTCTCGATGCCCTGCCCGCTGAACAAAAAATCCGGATTCCAATGATGCCGGACAGTCGCAGTATGAACCTGTCAAATGCGGTGTCGGTGGTGGTATATGAGGCGTGGCGCCAGTTGGGATATCCTGGCGCAGTCTTGCGCACACTTTGAATTGTCGGATGGCGGCTGTCGCCTTATCCGACCTGGGGTTTTGTAGGCCCGGTAAGCACAGCGCCACCGGGCAAGAGATCAGATACCGTCCCCATACTCGAAAGTATGGTGTATCCCGTTGAAGTGCTGATCCATATCCATTGACGGCTTATCGCTGTCTGGCTTGCCGACAATGCGCGCCGGGACGCCAGCGGCGGTGGTGTGCGGCGGAACAGGCTGCAACACGACGGAACCGGCACCGATTTTCGCCCCACGCCCGACTTCGATATTGCCGAGGATCTTCGCCCCCGCACCAATCATCACGCCTTCACGAATTTTGGGATGGCGATCGCCGCTGGTTTTACCGGTACCGCCGAGGGTAACCGATTGCAGGATCGACACGTCATCTTCGATCACCGCCGTCTCACCGACCACGATACCGGTGGCATGGTCGAGCATGATCCCGCGACCAATTTTCGCCGCTGGGTGAATATCCACCTGGAACGTCACGGAGACCTGGTTTTGCAGGAAGATTGCCAGTGCGCGGCGGCCTTCATTCCATAGCCAGTGACCAATGCGATAGGCCTGCAAGGCATGAAAACCTTTCAGGTACAAAAGCGGCGTGGAGTATTTATCGACCGCCGGGTCACGCGTACGGACAGCCTGAATATCACAGGCTGCAGAGGCGATCATTTCCGGGTCTGCCGCGTACGCTTCTTCAACCACTTCACGAATCGCGATGGCGGGCATAATCGGCGATGCCAGTTTGTTCGCCAGCATATAGCTCAGCGCACTGCCCAGATTCTCATGCTTGAGTAGCGTTGCGTGGTAAAAACTGGCCAGCATGGGCTCACAGTCTGCCAGAGCGCGAGCTTCGGCTTTTATATTGTTCCAGACGATATCCAGTTCTTCACACGGCATTGCGGGCTCCAGGTAATGAGGCTAACGACCAGCCCGTTCTTCGCGGGCCGGGTCATTTTTAAAAAACGGATCCTTGAGACTAGTGGCTGCTACGCTCATCCTTGCGTGCACGACCTAATAACGTCAATGCTGCCTCGCGCGCGTTTTTTCCGCAATATAATACTTGATAAATTTCCTCGGTTATTGGCATTTCGACACCAAAACGATGTGCCAACTCGCGAACTTCTTTCGTATTGCGGTAGCCTTCAACCACCTGTCCAATCTTGTCCTGCGCGCCTTGTACATCCATGCCCTGACCGAGCATCATGCCAAAACGGCGGTTTCGTGACTGGTTGTCGGTGCAGGTCAGCACCAGATCGCCTAACCCGGCCATTCCCATAAAGGTTGCCGGATCGGCCCCCAGAGCCGCGCCCAGACGTGACATCTCGGCCAGACCGCGAGTAATCAGTGCGGTACGAGCATTCGCGCCAAAACCAATGCCGTCAGACATCCCTGCGCCAATCGCAATCACGTTCTTCACCGCGCCGCCTAACTGGACGCCGATGAAATCCGGGTTGCTGTAGACACGGAAACTCTTGCCACAGTGCAGCAGTTGCTGCAAATCGTCAGCAAAGGCGTCGTCAGTGGACGCCAGAGAGATGGCCGTCGGCATTCCTGCCGCCAGTTCTTTCGCGAACGTCGGGCCGGAAATCACCGCCAGCGGGATTTGATCGCCCAGCGCTTCACGGGCAACGTCCTGCAACAGGCGTCCTGTCTCCGCTTCCAGCCCTTTGGTTGCCCATACCAGACGCGCGTCAGGACGCAGCAGCGGTTTAATCTGGCGCAGCACTTCGCCAAAGACATGACTTGGCACCACCACCAGAATATCTCGACTGGCCGCCAGTGCTGTGGCTAAGTCACTTTCGAGGCGCAGCGTATCAGGGAAAGGCACATCCGGGAGGAACGCGACATTGCAGCGATCGTGCTCAAGGGTCGCGATATGTTTAGGGTCGTGGCCCCACAGGACAACCTGGTGGCCATTTCTTGCCAGGGTGATGGCAAGAGCGGTACCGTACGAGCCGGCACCGATCACAGTCATTGAAGCATTACTTTGATTCATCAGGCATCCTGATGTTCTTCAGTACCTTCGCCAGACTGCTGCTGTAAATAGTTCATGAACAGCGCATCAAAGTTAACCGGCGCAAGGTTCAGTTGCGGGAATGTACCGCGTGAAACCAGGCTGGTGATGCATTCGCGGGCATACGGGAACAGAATGTTCGGGCAGTATGCGCCCAGGCAATGCGCCATCTGGGTGCCTTCGATTCCGCTGATAGAGAAGATACCGCCTTGCTGAACTTCGCACAGGAACGCCGTTTCTTCACCCAGGGAAGCCGTTACGGTAACACGCAGCACCACTTCGTATACGTCATCTGCCAGTTGGGTTGATGCCGTATCCAGATCAAGTTTAACCTCTGGCTGCCAATCTTTCTGGAAAACATGCGGCGCATTTGGCGCTTCAAAAGAGACATCTTTGGTGTAAATACGCTGGATCTGGAAAGCCATTTCGGTGTTGTTTTGTTCTGACATGTGTAGAAAACCCTTTAGTGTTGTCCTTAAATACCGCTTGATGCCAATAACATGGCTCAGCGTTAGCTCAGCAGGGGATCAAGTCCACCACGCGCATCCAACGCATACAAGTCGTCACAGCCACCAATGTGCTGTGCATCAATAAAAATCTGCGGAACCGTCGTACGGCCACTGCGCTTGATCATCTCTTCACGCTTCACGGCATCACCGTCGATCGGAAGTTCCTGGAAGCTCACACCCTTGCTGTTCAACAGCGCTTTCGCACGATGGCAAAACGGGCAGGTTGCTTTGGTGTAGATCTCGATGTTGGCCATACTTATCTCCAATTTCATTTTACCCGGGGGATTTCATATTGCAGGCAGCCCTGCGCTGTGAAAGACGACGGGTAAATTATTTCCCGCGAACCAGGGGCAGGTTCTCACCGCTCCAGCCCGCAACGCCTTCTTTCAGCACTGACACTTTCTCAAAGCCCGCTTTGAGCAGCGCGTTTGCCGCTTCCTGGCACTGCATGCCGGAACTATCAACCACGATAACCGGTTTGTCTTTGTGCTTTTCCAGCTCGCCCACGTTGTTCGCTTTGATTTCGCTCGGCAGCAGGTTAATGGAACCCGCGATATGGCCTTTGCGGAAATCGTCACGCTGACGTAAATCCACAATAACGGCGTCTTCTTTGTTGATAAGACGCGTAGCTTCGCCGCGAGTGATAACCTTAACTTTCGACGTCAGGCCCTTAAACGTGGTGAACAAAACCGCCACCAGTAACGCAATCCAGGCGATACTCAGTATGGGATGGCGACTAACAAATTGCATAATTTCTTGCATGGGGGGTAACAACTCCCGACTCAGTGATTAAAAAAACCAGGACAGGAGTATACCTGCGCGTTGGCGCAAATACAGCCAGCGCGTGCAATGGATTGCATTTTTGCGGGGCACTACGGAAAAAAAAGTGCAAATCCCTGCCATCCAGGAACCACCCTGTCCCATTCTTTGATCTTCTGAGGCTATTTTATCGATTCAGCTGTAGTAAAATTACGCAATTATTTTGTCTCTTGAGTGTGAGGTTTCGCAATGTCGGTTTCTAAAAAACCTATGGTACTGGTGATTCTGGATGGCTATGGCTACCGTGAAGACAGCCAGGACAACGCCATTTTTAATGCCAAAACCCCGGTAATGGATGCGCTGTGGGCAAAACGTCCGCATACCCTGATCGATGCTTCCGGTCTGGAAGTGGGCCTGCCCGATCGTCAGATGGGTAACTCCGAAGTCGGTCACGTTAACCTGGGCGCGGGCCGCATCGTGTATCAGGACCTGACTCGTCTGGACGTTGAAATTAAAGAACGTACTTTTTTTGCGAATCCAACGCTGACCGCAGCGGTTGACCAGGCAAAAAACGCCGGTAAAGCCGTGCACATTATGGGTCTGCTCTCTGCTGGTGGTGTCCACAGCCACGAAGATCACATCATGGCGATGGTGGAACTGGCAGCAGAACGTGGCGCAGAAAAAATCTATCTGCACGCTTTCCTCGACGGTCGCGATACGCCGCCGCGCAGCGCAGAGTCTTCCCTGAAAAAATTCGAAGAGAAATTTGCCGCACTGGGTAAAGGTCGCGTCGCCTCTATCGTGGGTCGTTACTACGCCATGGACCGTGACAACCGTTGGGACCGCGTGGAAAAAGCGTATGACCTGATGACGCTGGCGCAGGGTGAATTCCAGGCCAATACCGCCGTTGAAGGTTTACAGGCTGCCTACGCTCGCGATGAAAACGATGAATTCGTGAAAGCGACCGTGATCCGCGCGGAAGGTCAGGCTGATGCCGCGATGGAAGACGGCGATACCCTGATTTTCATGAACTTCCGTGCTGACCGCGCGCGTGAAATCACCCGTGCCTTTGTTAACGCTGACTTCGACGGCTTCGCGCGTAAGAAAGTGGTTAACCTGAATTTCGTCATGCTGACCGAGTACGCTGCCGACATCAAAACGGCCGTTGCCTATCCCCCGGCCTCGCTGGCGAACACGTTTGGCGAGTGGATGGCGAAGAACGACAAAACCCAGTTGCGTATCTCCGAAACTGAAAAATATGCGCACGTCACCTTCTTCTTCAACGGCGGCGTCGAAGAACCATTCACCGGTGAAGACCGCATCCTGATCAACTCCCCGAAAGTGGCGACCTACGATCTGCAGCCGGAAATGAGCTCCGCAGAGCTGACCGAAAAACTGGTTGCGGCTATCGAGAGCGGGAAATACGACACCATCATCTGTAACTACCCGAACGGCGACATGGTCGGCCACACGGGAGTGATGGAAGCGGCTGTTAAAGCAGTTGAAGCGCTGGATCACTGTGTTGAGCAGGTGGCGAAAGCGGTTGAATCCGTCGGCGGTCAATTGCTGATCACCGCTGACCACGGCAACGCCGAGCAGATGCGCGATCCGGCAACCGGTCAGGCACACACCGCACACACTAACCTGCCGGTTCCGCTGATTTATGTCGGCAACAAAAAGGTGAAAGCGGTAGAAGGCGGCAAACTTTCCGATATCGCCCCCACCATGTTGACGCTGATGGGCATGGAAATCCCGCAAGAGATGACTGGTAAGCCGCTGTTCATCGTGGAATAATCCTTCCCCATGAGGGGAAAGACGATAAATAGAAAAAATGGGGCCATGAAACCAAGACGGTTTTCAGTCAGGCCCCTGATTTACGCCAGCGTGGTGAGCGCTGGCGTATTGTTGTGCGCCTTTTCCGCCCACGCGGATGACCGCGATCAGCTTAAATCTATTCAGGCGGATATCGCCACCAAAGAACGTGCTGTACGTCAACAACAGCAACAGCGTTCAGGCTTGCTTGCGCAACTGAAGGCGCAGGAAGAGGCCATCTCCGCCGCCGCGCGTCAGTTACGTGAAACACAAAACACCCTCGCGCAGTTGAACAAACAAATCGATGAAATGAATGCCTCTATCGCGAAGCTGGAACGGCAGAAAGCCAACCAGGAGCGCAGCCTCGCCGCGCAACTGGACGCGGCGTTTCGTCAGGGTGAACACACCGGCATTCAACTTATCCTGAGCGGTGAGGAGAGCCAGCGCGGTCAGCGTTTGCAGGCCTACTTCGGTTATCTGAACCAGGCACGCCAGGAGACGATCAACGAACTGAAGCAGACCCGCGAAGAGGTCGCCGCCCAGCGTGCTGAACTGGAAGAGAAACAGAGTCAGCAACAGACGCTGCTGTATGAACAACGCGCCCAGCAGGCGAAGCTTGAACAGGCGCGCAACGAACGTAAGAAAACCCTTGCCGGGCTGGAGTCCTCTATTCAGCAGGGCCAGCAACAACTCAGTGAACTACGCGCCAACGAATCCCGTTTGCGCAATAGCATTGCCCGAGCCGAGGCTGCCGCCAAAGCACGTGCCGAACGCGAAGCACGCGAGGCGGAAGCGGTACGTAATCGCCAGAAAGAGGCCACCCGCAAAGGCACCACTTACAAACCCACTGACAGTGAGAAATCGCTGATGTCGCGTACTGGCGGGCTGGGTTCACCACGCGGTCAGGCATTCTGGCCGGTTCGTGGCCCCACGCTGCATCGCTATGGCGAACAACTGCAAGGTGAGCTACGTTGGAAAGGGATGGTTATCGGTGCGTCTGAAGGCACCGAAGTGAAAGCCATTGCCGATGGTCGTGTCATTCTGGCGGACTGGCTGCAAGGCTATGGACTGGTCGTCGTCGTTGAACACGGCAAGGGCGACATGAGTCTTTATGGCTACAACCAGAGCGCGCTGGTCAGCGTCGGTACACAGGTTCGCGCCGGTCAGCCTATTGCGCTGGTGGGTAGCAGCGGTGGTCAGGGTCGACCGTCGCTCTATTTTGAAATTCGTCGCCAGGGTCAGGCCGTCAATCCACAACCGTGGTTGGGAAGATAAGTTTTGCCTCAATTTCGCCGTACCGTTCTTGCATTCGCCAGCCTGCTGGCATTCGCATCTCCTGTTTTTGCTGGCAAACTCGCCATTGTCATTGACGATTTTGGCTATCGTCCGCATTACGAAAATCAGGTTCTGGCGATGCCGGCCCAGATCTCCGTTGCCGTTTTGCCGAACGCCCCCCATGCTCGCGAAATGGCGACCAAAGCGCACAACAGCGGTCATGAAGTGCTGATCCATCTGCCGATGGCGCCATTGAGTAAACAGCCGCTGGAAAAGGACACGCTGCGCCCGGAGATGAGCAGCGACGAAATTGAACGAATTATTCGCGAGGCGGTGGGTAAAGTGCCTTACGCGGTGGGGCTCAACAACCACATGGGCAGCGCAATGACCTCCAGCCTGTTTGGTATGCAGAAAGTGATGCAGGCGCTGGAACGCTACGATCTCTATTTCCTCGACAGCATGACCATCGGCAACAGCCAGGCGATGCGTGCCGCATCCGGAACCGGCGTGAAGGTGATTAAGCGGAAAGTGTTTCTCGATGACACGCAAAACGAAGCGGACATTCGCCGCCAGTTTAACCGCGCCATTGATCTGGCTCGTCGCAACGGTTCTGCCATCGCGATAGGCCATCCTCATCCATCGACTGTGCGCGTGTTACAGCAAATGGTGTATAACCTGCCAGCCGATATCACCCTTGTCCGTCCGGGCAGCCTGCTCAATGAGCCGCAGGTGGATACTTCCACGCCGAATCTGACGCCACCGAAAACTAACGACGCCCCGCGAAATCCATTCCGTGGCGTGAAATTGTGTAAACCGAAGAAACCATTAGAACCGGTCTACACCAGTCGATTCTTCAGCGTGTTAAGCGAAAGCATCAGCCAGAGTACGCTGGTGAACTGGTTCCAGAATCAGTGGCAGGGTTGGGGGAAATCGCCCCGCGACAACACGACTAACCCAGGTTAAGCGCTTTACGCGCGGTACGATGGTGCGAACGCGTTTTGTCGCGCCATTGGTATAATCGGACTGACCACAGTAACGTCTGATACGCAACCTTGGCACTGCGTACGTTCATCACCATCCGTTTATACATCCCTGAGGTAAAAATCTCGGCAATCATTCGCTGGCGCGTCAAAATATCCGGTTCTTTACGCACAGAATGACAAACACGCAATGCTTCATACGTTATTTGTTGATGAAATTCAGGATAGATCGTAATCCGGTCGGCATAATTCCGATTCAACTTCTCTAATAAGCGGGTGATCTTAATGTAATGCCGCTGATAGTTCAGATTTTTATTACCCTGACGTTTCAGTCGGCTGACAGAATTATTATGCAGAAAATACTTATACAGGGATTCTTCAGTATAACGGGCACGCAGCGCGTTAAACATAAACTCTGTGGTCCACACAATATCCTGATGATGTAATCCAGGAATAAAGCGAATGTTATTCTTTTCAATAACCTCACGACGATAAACCCCCATCCACACCACGTGAGTCCAGCGGCGAGAAGAGAGCGCCATACGCAACCAGTCGGGACCGGTTAATACGCCGGTTGAGCGGATACGGTCAGTTGGAATAGATTGCCAGGTCACGCCGGTATCCCGCTCGCTCCAGTCGGCATTGCACTGCGCGACGTCCAGATCGTCTTCCAGCGCCATCGTCATCAGCGTTTCATACATGTGCGGATAGACGAGGTCATCGGCATCAACAAACGCGATATACTTGCCGGTCGCAATGTCCATCCCTCGGTTACGGGCAACCGATGCTCCAGCGTTCGCCTGGTGCAACAGTCGTACATGGGGATAGTTTTCGGCGTAATACTTTGCTATATCAACCGAATTGTCCGTTGACCCATCATTCACAATAATGATTTCCAGGGCAGTCCACGTTTGCGCGATGAGAGATTCCATGCAGGCTTTAAAATCATTACCCACATTATATAATGGGATAATAACACTGAGTCTGTTTGTACTGTTCATCATAATAAATTACCGAATGCCTTTGAAGTTGTCTGCCTTTTTACAGCCTTTGTATTAAGAAACGATTAAGGCCGAAAATAATATTTGTAAAGGTTCCAGGAGACTTCAGCGTAGGGGCATCAGGTAAACAGCAATATAAGACTAAGACGCAATTACGAATTATTTATGACAATGACAATTCTTTACAGCTTTCCGGATATTCCTCAGGAAATAAGGCCGGATATTCCGGCCTTTTCTGATTAATTCCAGCTGAGAATGACTTTCCCGGACTGGCCTGAGCGCATTGCGTCAAAGCCTTTCTGGAACTCATCAATCGAGAAGCGGTGGGTGATAATGGGCGACAGATCCAGACCAGACTGTATCAGCGCAGCCATCTTATACCAGGTTTCGAACATCTCGCGACCGTAAATGCCTTTAATGAACAGTCCTTTAAAGATCACTTTCGTCCAGTCGATAGACATATCTGAGGGAGGAATACCCAGCATAGCAATCCTGCCACCGTGATTCATGGTGTCCAGCATCGCACGGAAGGCTGGCGGCGCACCGGACATCTCCAGACCGACATCAAACCCTTCGGTCATGCCCAACTCTTCCATCACTTCGCTCAGGCTCTCTTTTGACACGTTGACCGCGCGGGTGATGCCCATCTTACGCGCCAGCTCAAGGCGATACTCATTAACGTCAGTGATCACCACGTTGCGTGCACCCACGTGCTTCGCCACCGCAGCCGCCATGATGCCAATCGGACCAGCCCCCGATACCAGTACGTCTTCGCCGACCAGATCGAACGACAGCGCCGTATGCACCGCATTGCCAAACGGGTCAAAGATGGAGGCCAGATCATCTGAGATATTGTCCGGAATTTTGAACGCGTTGAACGCCGGGATCACCAGATATTCTGCGAAACAGCCCGGACGGTTGACGCCCACCCCCGTGGTATTACGGCACAGATGCGTGCGTCCGCCACGGCAGTTACGGCAGTGCCCGCAGGTAATGTGACCTTCGCCAGACACGCGGTCGCCGATCTTAAAGCCTTTCACTTCCTGACCGATACCGACCACTTCGCCAACGTACTCATGGCCGACAACCATAGGAACCGGGATGGTTTTTTGCGACCACTCATCCCAGTTATAGATGTGAACGTCAGTGCCGCAGATGGCTGTTTTACGGATTTTAATCAGCAGATCGTTGTGACCAACTTCCGGTTCCGGAACGTCGGTCATCCAGATGCCCTCTTCCGCTTTCAGTTTGGATAACGCTTTCATCTCACATCCTCAGGCAATAACGCCCAGTTGTTTACCAATGCGGGTGAAGGCTTCCACCGCGCGGGTGATTTGTTCCGGTGTGTGTGCCGCAGACATCTGAGTACGAATGCGTGCCTGACCTTTCGGAACAACCGGATAGAAGAATCCTGTGACGTAAATGCCCTCTTTTTGCAGCTCGCGGGCAAATTCTTGTGCAATCACCGCGTCACCCAGCATTACCGGGATAATCGCGTGATCGGCACCGGCCAGAGTGAACCCTGCAGCAGACATTTGCTCGCGGAACTGACGCGCGTTTGCCCACAGGCGATCGCGCAATTCACCGCCAGACTCAACCATCTCCAGCACTTTGATGGAAGCAGCGACAATCGCCGGGGCCAGTGAGTTGGAGAACAGATAAGGGCGAGAGCGCTGACGCAACCACTCAACCACCTCTTTACGGGCAGCAGTGTAACCACCGGATGCGCCGCCAAGGGCTTTACCCAGCGTTCCGGTGATGATGTCTACACGACCCATCACATCGCAATATTCGTGGGAACCGCGGCCGTTCTCACCAACAAACCCCACGGCATGGGAGTCATCGACCATCACCAGTGCGTTGTATTTGTCTGCCAGATCGCACACGCCCTTCAGGTTGGCGATGACACCGTCCATTGAAAACACCCCGTCGGTGGCTATCAGCACATGACGAGCCCCGGCTTCGCGCGCTTCTTTCAGGCGGGCTTCCAGTTCCTGCATATCGTTGTTGGCATAGCGAAAGCGCTTCGCTTTGCACAGGCGCACGCCATCAATGATGGAGGCATGATTCAGCGCGTCAGAGATAATCGCATCTTCAGCACCCAACAGCGTTTCGAACAGACCGCCGTTGGCATCGAAACAGGAAGAGTAAAGAATGGCATCTTCCATGCCGAGGAACGCAGCCAGTTTTTGTTCCAGCTGTTTATGGCTGTCCTGGGTGCCACAGATAAAGCGCACCGACGCCATCCCAAACCCATGAGAGTCCATCCCGGCTTTCGCTGCGGCAATCAGATCCGGATGGTTCGCCAGTCCCAGGTAGTTATTGGCGCAGAAGTTAATAACGTGGCTGCCGTCCGCCACGGTGATATCTGCCTGCTGAGCAGATGTGATAATGCGCTCTTCTTTAAACAATCCTTCCGCACGGGCGGTTTGCAGATCGTTAGTTAACTGTTTGTAAAAATCCCCACGCATTGCGATTCTCCAGACTGGGCAAATTTCAGCACATCTTACCTAACCCTGGACGCTGATACGAGATGACGCATTATCACTTCTTTAAAATGCAGGATAAATCACGCGTACCCACACGACCTTTCGGTGAATGGCTGAAGCCAACGCTATGTAGTGATATGATAAGAGTATTCGTGTCTGAGATTGTCTCTGACTCCATAATTCATAGGTTACAGTTATGATCATCGTTACCGGCGGCGCGGGCTTTATCGGCAGTAATATCGTTAAGTCCCTGAATGATAAAGGCATCACCGATATCCTGGTGGTGGACAACCTGAAAGACGGCACCAAGTTTGTTAACCTGGTGGATCTGAACATTGCCGACTATATGGATAAAGAAGATTTCTTAATCCAGATTATGGCGGGTGAAGAGTTCGGCGAGATCGAAGCGATTTTCCACGAAGGAGCCTGTTCTTCCACCACCGAGTGGGACGGCAAGTACATGATGGATAACAACTATCAGTACTCCAAAGAGCTGCTACATTACTGCCTGGAGCGTGAAATTCCGTTCCTGTATGCCTCTTCCGCGGCCACCTATGGCGGTCGTACTTCTGACTTCATCGAATCCCGCGAATATGAGAAACCGCTGAACGTCTACGGTTACTCAAAGTTCCTGTTTGACGAATACGTGCGTCAGATCCTGCCAGAAGCCAATTCACAGATCGTGGGCTTTCGTTACTTCAACGTCTACGGGCCGCGTGAAGGCCATAAAGGCAGCATGGCGAGCGTCGCATTCCATCTCAATACGCAGCTCAACAATGGTGAAACACCGAAGCTGTTTGAAGGTAGCGAAAACTTTAAACGCGACTTCGTCTACGTCGGCGACGTGGCGGACGTCAACCTGTGGTTCTGGGAAAACGGCGTCTCCGGTATCTTTAACCTGGGTACTGGCCGTGCAGAATCCTTCCAGGCCGTAGCCGATGCTGCTCTGGCGTACCATAAGAAAAGCGAGCTTGAGTACATCCCGTTCCCGGAAAAACTGAAAGGTCGCTACCAGGCATTTACACAGGCCGATCTGACCAACCTGCGCGCTGCGGGCTACGATAAGCCCTTCAAGACCGTTGCCGAAGGCGTAGCGGAATATATGGCCTGGCTGAACCGCGACAACGCGACAAATTCACAAAATCATTCGAGCGGTATCAAGGCGGCAACTAAGTGAATCTCCGGGAGCTTACAAGAGTAAGTGACCGGAATGAACGCAGGCAGCCAACGCAGAGACAGCTTGAAGGATGAAGTGAATGAAGATTTTGGTGGTAGGCCCGTCCTGGGTGGGCGACATGATGATGTCGCAAAGTCTCTATCGCACGCTCAAGGCGCGCTATCCCCAGGCGATAATCGACGTGATGGCGCCGGCATGGTGCCGTCCATTATTATCGCGGATGCCGGAGGTCAACGAGGCAATCTCCATGCCCTTAGGACACGGCGCGCTGGAACTGGGCGAACGTCGCAAACTCGGCCACAGCCTGCGTGAAAAACGTTATGACCGTGCTTATGTCTTGCCCAACTCGTTTAAATCCGCACTGATTCCTTTCTTTGCCGGTATTCCTCATCGCACGGGCTGGCGCGGCGAAATGCGTTATGGCCTGCTTAATGACGCGCGAGTACTGGATAAAGACGCCTGGCCGTTAATGGTTGAACGCTACGTGGCGCTGGCCTACGACAAAGGCGTGATGCGCACAGCAAAAGATCTGCCACAGCCACTGCTATGGCCGCAACTCCAGGTGAGTGAAGGTGAGAAGTCATTGACCTGTAGCGCGTTTTCTCTTTCTGACGAACGTCCAATGATTGGCTTTTGCCCCGGGGCAGAATTCGGTCCTGCAAAACGCTGGCCGCACTATCACTATTCAGAACTTGCGAAACAACTCATTGACGAAGGCTATCAGATAGTCCTGTTTGGCTCGACAAAAGATCATGAGGCTGGCAACGAAATACTGGCAGCGTTAAGCGATGAACAGCAGGCCTGGTGCCATAATCTGGCTGGCGAAACGCAACTGGAACAGGCGGTCATATTGATTGGCGCGTGTAAGGCCATTGTCACCAACGATTCCGGCCTGATGCACGTCGCCGCGGCGCTGAACCGTCCGCTGGTTGCACTCTATGGACCAAGCAGCCCGGATTTTACCCCTCCGCTGTCACATAAGGCGCGCGTGATTCGCCTGATTACGGGCTATCACAAAGTGCGTAAAGGCGATGCCGCCGAGGGCTATCATCAGAGCCTGATCGACATTACGCCTGCGCGTGTACTGGAAGAGCTCAACAGTCTGCTACTGCAAGAGGAAGCCTGACGAATGCGGGTTCTGATCGTCAAAACATCCTCAATGGGTGATGTGCTACATACGCTGCCCGCGCTCACAGATGCGCAACTGGCCATTCCGGATATTCAGTTTGATTGGGTGGTTGAAGAAGGATTTGCGCAGATACCGTCCTGGCATGCCGCGGTGAACCGCGTCATCCCCGTGGCGATTCGCCGCTGGCGTAAGGCCTGGTTTTCCGCCCCGATTAAAGAGGAGCGCAAAGCCTTCCGTGAGGCCGTCCAGGCCGAGCAATATGACGCGATCATCGACGCCCAGGGCCTGGTGAAAAGCGCGGCACTGGTGACGCGTCTGGCACATGGGGTAAAACACGGTATGGACTGGCAAACCGCACGTGAACCGCTGGCCAGTCTGTTCTATAATCGCCGCCATCACATCGCCAGACAGCAGCATGCCGTAGAGCGTACGCGTGAGCTGTTTGCAAAAAGCCTGGGCTATCAGAAACCGGTATCGCAAGGCGATTATGCGATTGCGCAGCATTTCCTTGCCGTCGGAAATACGCATGAACATCCCTATGCGGTATTTTTGCATGCCACAACGCGCGATGATAAGCACTGGCCGGAGGCAAACTGGCGGGCGTTAATCGGTCTGTTGGCTGACAGTGGGATAAGCATTAAATTGCCCTGGGGGGCACCTCATGAAGAAGCGCGGGCAAAGAGGTTAGCGGAGGGGTTCGCTCACGTTGAAGTGTTACCGCGAATGACGCTGGAAGGGGTCGCTCGTGTGCTGGCTGGGGCAAAATTTGTCGTTTCAGTCGATACGGGGTTAAGCCATCTGACCGCCGCACTCGATCGACCCAATATCACGTTGTACGGTCCTACGGATCCAGGACTCATTGGTGGTTATGGGAAGAACCAGGTGGCGTGTCGCGCGCCAGAAAATCAATTAGTCATGCTAAGCGCTGATTCCGTCCGCGACGAGCTCACATCATTATTGTAAAAGGTAAATGAATGCCAACCTTGAGTCTTGCAAGTCCCTGGCGTCACTACGCCACAAAGACATCTTCAGCACTGGAAATAACAACCTATTTGCTCTGCACCATAACGCTGATTGTTGCACTGTTTGATAATACGCTGAGCATGAAGTTATATAATGTCACGGCGATACTCGGTCTGTTGGCGCTACTGTTGCGCGGTAAACCTGAAAGCTATTCAGTGCAGTACTGGCTACTGCCGCTCGCTATTTTGATCATCGGCGCGCTGGACATCGCCTGGTATTCCACCTTTAAGGTTGATAATTCACCCTTTCGCGCCACGTACCACAGTTACCTGAATGCTGCGAAGATCTTTCTCTTTGGCGCTTTTCTTATCCTGCTGGCGCTGACATCAAGAATTCGCTTTAAGAAAGAATTGCCGCTTTATATCCTGTATTCGCTGTCATTTTTTATCGCGGGATATGCATATTATATAAAAACTACCACCGGCATGGCTCGCTTGGATTTTGGCATTGGCACAGCAACGGGTGCTGCTTATTCCATTATGTTTGTCGGCATTGTCAGCGGGATATCGATTCTCTACGCCCGACGGAATCACCCGATATTATTTTTACTGAATGCGATCGCTATATTCTATGCGCTGGCACTCACCCAGACGCGCTCCACTCTGCTGATCTTCCCGGTGATATGTGCGCTGTCGCTGGTCGCCGGATATATCAAGTCGCCAAAGAAACTCTTCTTTTCAGTAATTGGCTTTTTCATCGCGCTGGTTGTGCTGATTGTCCTGTTTAGTAAGCCGATTTATAACCGCTTCCACGAAGGCGTCTCGGACCTGACACGCTATAGCCAGGGTAATAGCAAGAGTTCCCTGGGCGCACGACTGGCAATGTATGAAATTGGCTTCGATATCTTTAAAGAAGCCCCGCTCGCGGCGAGATCCGCCGATACACGAGCCCAGCAGATGAAAGAACTCGCAAGTGAAGATAAATATCTGCAAGGTGCCCTGGAGTTTTCAAATATTCACTTACACAACGAGTTTATCGAAGCCGCTTCCCTGAAAGGGATCGCCGGGGTACTGTCGACACTGTTATTCTATATCGCGCTGTTCTATACGGTCTATTACCACCGTTCTCTGGGGCTCTTTGCGCTAACGTTAGCGATCGTCGGCACTGGACTCAGTGATGTCATTCTCTGGTCTCGTAGCGTGCCCATCATCTTAATAACCGCGATCGTTCTAATGCTCTTCCTCAAGAAAAACAGATTGCACGGCGATATCGCACCGCAATAAGCTGACCGTCAGAAGTGGGCAATCCCCTCACTTCTGACGCGTTGACAGCAAATCCTCTACCGATTCGGTCAGAACGTCCAGGCTAATATCCTTCACCGTATACGTCGGAGAGACTATCTGCAACGCATTGCAGTTATTCGGTGCCCAGATAAGATGCGAGGGATAGGTTGTTTGTCGCGCATTAGGATACAGCGCGAGCGTGGGAATTTCATATGCCGATGCGATATGGACCAGTGCGGTGTCCACGGAGATCACATACTGACTGAATTTTGTCAGTGCGACAGTATAAATAAATTCTTTAAAGGGCAGTGATTCAATGCCCGGTATTGGAATAGATCGAATATCTTCGGCCAGGCCGGTAAAGATAACCCGGTATTCCGGATAATGTTTACAGAGATGCGAATAAATCGTACTAATCTGTTCACCGGATAATCGACAGATTTTTTTTGCCCCTAACGCATTAATAATAATGATTGGGGAGTCACCGATAAAATCCAGAACGTCTTTTTCAACCGACGCTGGCAACGGTAAATCATAACTGACATCAAATTCATTACGCTCATCGCCATAAAAATGACGCATTATCTCACTTGCTCGCGTACACATGTGCGCCGTTAACATCTCGTCATGTGGATGGTAAACGGTGTAGTAACGTTTATACCACTTATCAAAACCCAGAATATGCGAGTGTCTGACACCAGACAACAACACGCTATGACCAAAGGAGGGCATGGTTTCAAAAGGGTCAAGTACGATATCGAAAGATTCGCCGGAAAGCTGTTTACGTAATGCCAGTACATCACTAATAGCATTTGATTTTTTAATATAAAATTGATGTATTCTGCTATTACCAGAAAGAAATGCTTTTCCCGTTTCTGTGGTTAGAATTGACAGTTTGACACCACGATTAGACAACTCACGATACAGCGAACTTAAAACAATTAAATCACCTAACTTGTTGTTATCATGGATTAACAAACAGGTTTTAATATTATCTGCATTAATTTTATCATTCTTTTTCCGGGTAAAGAAAAAAGACAAAAAATTAATCTTAATTTTATTAATGCAGTATCTTTTTTTCTTATGAAAAGCACCTAAACCCATGCGAGTTACCACACTACAATAAAAAAGAAGTTAACACTAACTTACATAAGAATCAGCACGATCGTGAAGATCATGCGCGTTGTTCATGATACGCGGTTTGGATGACAACGTTGCGACGTCCGTTGCTTTGATATAGGGAATAATATCGTAGCTAATTGCGGTATCGTCAGACAGATTGTAGATGCTAAAGTCATCAACATTCTCACACATAAACTGGAAAAACGGCAGGATTTTAACTAAATCCTTGCTCAATTCAGAAGGCATCGGATTACGACTCTCATCATAAAAGCGCGCACAGCTTCCGGTGATATCTAACCCGGAGCAAATCGTATTGTCATAACCTAATGAATACGCAATCTGCATTGCCGTATATGCCACGGTATGGCATGAGCAGTACCCTAAGCTGATATCCTTACTAAATCCAACCAGTCTTTTACGTTTAGAAGCAGGCACTCGAATTAATAAATTTTTATTCCATTTTGAAAGTATTTTCAGCTTCAGCTTCTTGAACAAACCGCCTTTTTCTCGCTTATAAAATGCACGCAAAATAAAACAATGATTGCGCATATATTTCTTATCATCGTCCGTAGCGGCTTCATAAACATCCATATTGACGACAGTGAATTTGCTCGCCCGACTGAATTGATAAAAATCATGACGTCTTTGTAGCAAAAAACGCGCATCTGTTAAAACATAAATGAAGGGAGTAATACTATTACTGAGCAAGTATTCCGCTGCGCCGTTAACGGTAATGACATCATTGTTCTGCAAAAGAGATAGCGGAGTCCCTCGGGAGGTGGGTCCCGATAAGAAAATGATCGCGTTATCAGATGTTCGGCTGTCGATAAGTTGTTGAACACCTGCTCGAGTTATAAACTTAACATTACTCATATGAAACCTGTAGGTTTATCATGCAACTTAAATCACGATGAATCTTTAAGGAAAGTGTTCATGGTTTATCTTTAGCGAGGATGAATAAAAGTAGGATGAACAGATTTGCTCACAAAAAATACGAATTCATTTTTGCATTTTAAATGACCAAATGCAATGTTCTAAATATTCGCATTGAAACTTAGCGCACACTTTTACCTTTCAAGCGACGCAAGAAATTTCGCCATTTTTTCTTATAAACCAGGAGATAAAAACCCAGGTCTTTTCTAGTATTTTCAATACCATAGTGACGTTCTAAATCAATACGATCTTTAGCCATTCGTTGTCGGGAAGGTCTTTTTCCGGACAAATCGATTATTCTTATTTCATCATTTTGTAATATGAAGTTACCTTTATGTGGATCGCCTGAAACCATACCATGCTGATGTAACCCCTGAATAGACTGTTTTATCTTCTCTTTCACTTCGGATGAGATGACGGGCATATCAACCAGTTCAATACCCTCAATATACTCAATAATCATTATGTAAGTATGCACATAACGCAGGGTTTTCACTTCAGCAAGCAAGTAAAAATCATTTAACGCGTCAAACCCTTCCTGTCGAACGCGATCGGTCTGATAAAAAAGCTTTTCGTAGTAATCCCCTTTTACCAGTGACTTAAAAAATCGCTCAGTATTTTTTACTTTAGGGTGAAATACTTTCAGAATATATTTTCCATGGTCAGTATCGATTAACACGACCTTGGTATCCTCAATACTACGAAAGACTTTTAGTATCTTAAGATTGTGTGTTAAAAAATCATTGAAAATATCAATGTATTTTTCACCACCTTGTTTTACGAATACAGCATAGTTTTTAATTTTTGTTTCAGTGATCATAATTATAACGGTATCATTTTGCTAAAATTTTACGATAGAGGTACGTAACGCCTGCAATCATTCCACGCAGATAATGTTTCTGGACCAAAAGGTGCTTATATCTCTTTTTATACTCAACCATCGTTCGTGCGTCTTTGGCTGGAACATCTTTCCATGGAGACTTAATAAAAGCATTAGTATAATAAATTACAGAAGGATAATTTGCCCAAGCATGCCAGGGTTTTGTCGCGCCCGTAAAGTGAATCAACTTAGTCTCAGCGTGGATCACATCTAAATATTTTTCATGCGTTTTGTCGCTTAACTCGCTTTTAATAGTATAAATGGTATTATATTCACGAGGTAGAAAACAAACTTTGTCACGCAGTAATATGTTCAGGACATCCTGATCGGGATATTTAAAAAATATAGCATTCCCATCTTCCCCCGTTAACAGAGATAACGCCCTTTCCGTTAATCGATGTTCAGCCCATTGACGGAGGTTTATCAAAACAACGCCAGAGTTAAAATATCGTCCCTGAAGGTTAAAAGAAGGGAGTCTTTCATTTACCCTGGACTGAATAGAGTCAACATCTTTTACCACAGCAGCGACATTATCATTAAGATCAAGGTTCAGAAGATCATCCAGAGGACCTTTGCAGATGACATCTGCATCAAGATACAGTAATTTATCCAGTTTATGATACAGGTAATCAAAAGCGAAAAGCCGGAAGTACATGGCTCTTGACCAGACCTGTGTTTTTGGCAATATCTCAAGGCATTTGACATTGATAAGATACAATGAAATCTTTATCTTATGTTCTTGCGTCAGCGCTGCAATCTTATCAACGAAACTTTGTGTGTATTTGTCGCAGATGATATGAAAATCAACATTAATATCGTTATGAATTAATACTGAGGTAATAGATACCCCGACACCATCAAGATAGTTCTCATCGATTCCATAAGAGATATGTAATGTGTTACCATTATTATCATAGCGCTCATCAAAAACTTTATATTCTGCTATCTCTATTTCAGGAAATGAGTCCACTGCATCACCTATAATTATTTTTATTTAACAATCTTGGTTTTAAAGTAAAGTACATAGTCAATCAGGCCAGCGAAGTATTGCTTCTGATTAAACATATGCTTTGCCGCATAACGTAACTGATGACTGTTTTTAGGTTTCAGTAATTCAACATCATGCCAGGGTGATAATTTTTTCGCATTCAAAAAGCTCTGCGCAATGGGATAGTTACCCCATTGATGCCAGGGCTTAGTCGGCCCAATATAATGAATGAACACCGTGTTTTCATCCACGGGATTGACCACGTCATGCTTTAATTCGTAATTGATGCTGAACTGGGTGTTAAACTTTTTGCCGATGAAACGCGCCTTGCCGACCAGCAACATATTCAGCACATCCTGATCCAGGTGAGTGATACGCTGTACCATATCCGGATCGCGTAGCATCTCAATAGCCTTACGGGAAACATCCTCTGCGGTCCAGACGGGGAGGTTAATTAGCAAAAACCCCGCATTAAAGTAGCCAGAAACGAGTCCCGGTGTAGCCAGACTGACTGAACGCTTTGTCCACCATTCAGACTCTCCCTCAGCAACGACGGCCGCAATTTCATGCTCAGCAAAGTGGAGGTCAATCAACTCTTGTACACTTCCCTGACAGGCAATATCAGCATCCAGATACAACACTTTATCCGTTTTATCCGCGAAGTGGTCAGCAATAATAAATCGGAAGTACGTAGCATAAGACCAGTTTTTGGTACTCGGCAACGACTTCAACTGTTCACAGTCAACTAAATAGACCACTATCTGGGTGGCATATTGCTTTGCTAACGCCTCGAACCGTTTTTGTTCTTCATGGCTAAATGAGTCAGTAAATACATGAAAAGCAAACGGTGTATTGGGGTTAGCAATCAATATTGACGTAATCGATACACCGCAGCCAAAAAGAAAATTTTTATCGATGCCATAGGCAATATTAAAATTTTTAACGTCACTATGTCCTGCATAGTTGTAATCTAAAGTCTGTTGAATGACTTTTTCTTCAAAATACTTTTCAGTCATAGCGATCACTTATTGATTTTGGAAAAAATTGTATTTCTTAAATTTTGAAAATAGACTTCATTATAGAAGTTGTCTATCGTGGCAGGGATCCGATTATTATCATACTTTACTTGACCTGAAATGGTTTGGTTGAGCAAGTGGATAAACTGCTTGAGATCCTTCGATGGATACAAATCGCCATTAATACCCGGTTTAATCATATCTCGGGGGCCAGACATACAGTCTGAACTAATGCACGGGATACCATACGACATGGCTTCCAGCAGCGTCATCGGAAAGCCTTCGAACGATGATGTCAGCAACAATGCCGTGACATTCTTTATCTCGTTTTGCACAACGTCCCAGGGAGAGGCCTGCCAGCCATGCCAGGTCAAGCGGTGGCTGATACCCAGTTCTCGCCCATAGGCCTGACATTTTTCAAAATCGGACCCGTCACCGATGACATGCAACCGCCATTCACCTTCTGCTTGGGACAAGCCATCCAACAGATCCTTAATTCTTTTTTGTCCCTCAAACTTCATCCTTCCAACATAGAGAAAAACTGCGGGTTGGCCTTCTTCTGGTTGCGGAATAATCTTTGATTTTCTGGATACGGGATTATAAACAACGGTAATATTTTTTTGATCAATACCGCGCGCGATCATTTGTTGTTTTATACCAGTGCTGATTGCCAGATGATAATCAGCCGAGCTAACACATTCGGCGTGTTTTTTATGATCCAATGAAAAATGCGGCCAGGAGAATATTGTAAAATCCAGACCCGATTTATTCCGTGCTTTGTTGGCAAACAGGCAAGACAGCACATCAATACAGATCACTACATCGGGTTCTGTTTTCTTTAACCAGCGGCTAAACGTATGAATATGTTTTTCTCGACGTAAAAATCCCAAACGAATTGCAGAAAACGAGCATGAGTAGTTAATACCGTTTAACCATGCCTTATCCATTTTGTCATTCCGACAAAAGAAAAATATTTCACACTGGATATCAGAATGCTCGGTCTGAAAGTAATTGATAACATCCCGGATGACTGTTTCCATTCCGCCAAAACCAGAAACAGCCTCACCAATAAATGCAATTTTTAATCCAGTTTGAACCTGCATTTCATTCATATATGCTTACGGTCTCTCTATTTACCATCGTTGTTATAATTCTACATCGTTAAAGTCAAATCCCAGATGATGATTGAAACATTGCTTCAATAAAGGACTTTTTAAATTATAGTTCTCGATGGAGGATATGTTGCTGAGATTAATTTGCGTCGTAGTGTTAAATCCATACAATTCAAGTCTTAAACCTTGCTTTAAAAATAACAATATAATATCTTCTGCAATTAATTCAGAGTTTATATTCTCCACATTATCAAATCGATGTGACATTTCTCGCGGATGAGGAATGTAGTAATCTATTTTCCTGGTATCAATAAAACTCTGCACTTTATGTATTAAAGAGACCACTTCGTTTTTCTTATCAATCGCATCTGAATAAACAGTACCCAGCAATATTTTTTTAACAACTCCGGTTCCAGAGTTTTCACTATTGTAGCAAATTAAAGTAATCGTTTCTTTTTTTTCTATAATGTTAGATTTTTCTGGGAATAACGTATAATGTATTTTGTCGAGATTAAGGACATCCTCTTTATGATACTTCCTTCCCATAAGTTTTCGAAAATGCTTTGCCGTGAATGAAACTGTAGAGTCCAGATACATCACGCTTTTTTTATTTATATTATTCGTCCCATCATCGAATGTTCTTATTTCATTAAAAGAAATCACCGACAATATATGATGAATAAGTGGTACATGAAAATTCGCAAAAAAAACGATGTCATATCTTTTATTATATGACATCATAATTTTCTTTGCATATAATGTCCTTTTTAATGTTTTGAGAATTGATGTCTTTTTTGCATTACCTTCGATACTAACATGCTGACAAAATGGTTTTATTTTATTTAAATAACAAAGATTCTTTCCATTCCCGGCGTCACCAATAAATAATAGTTCAACATTATTCAGCCCCTCCTTTTCAATAATAGCTTTTGCAATAAGCAACTGCAAATTAGTCATGCATATGAAGAGAAACATTTAGCATTTTTCATCCTAAATAATTATAATTTTTTCCTCAGTGTTCGTTCTTTTATTCGCTCTGCTTTTGCTTCTGCCTGGATTAACAGGTCTGCTTCATTACGCAATATCTCACGTAATGGCGCCGAAAAATAAACCCGCATAAACCGCCAGATATCCCGCTGCGTCAACCCGATATTCAGCGACGAAAAATAGAGGCCAATCAGGTCCTTGTCACGCCAGCGACGAGGAACTTTCGCACGAATCTGCGCCCTGTGTAGATCAATGACCGAAATCTTTAAGTCTTCTTTATTCTCTGAAAAAGGCAGATGCAACAGGAAGTGGCAGATATAACAATCACGGTGATTAATTCCGCCTGCGTGCATCTTGCGCACCATCGTGGCCACGCGGTCAATGAGCATCCGCTTCACATTTACATCCGGCGGATTCGTAGCCCAATCCGCACAGTAATCTTCCAGACTGATGGTTGGCGTGAGATCTTCGGTAATAATGAACGAGGTTTTGGTGAGGGGGTTGAGCCCCTTCTCACCGAATCCCACCCCATACATGGTATCGACCCCCAAATCCTGGAGCCGATGGATGGCATTCCACTCTCTGTCGGCGCCTAAAACAGGCATACGCAACGAAAGAAGATTTTTGACGATTTCTTTGAGAGAAGTGCCCCGATGCCATTTAAGGAAATAGCTTTTCCCTGCCAGTTCAAACCGCAGCGTTCGACGGGTTTCCAGTTCCCTGAAGACTTCCCCCTGCAGCGTTTTGACTTCCTCAAACGCATCTTTTCCGCGCCATAATGTGGCTAACGGTTCTTTCAATTCAACCATCCAGACCACCTGTAATAATGTCCGCCGCCTTTTCTGGCAGACTGTATAAATCTTGTGTATCCGCGTAATGCCGCGCGTTTTCTGCCCACGCTGCGCGCAATGACGGCTGAGTCAGCGCTTTACGTAAAATGTCGTTCAACGCGTCCTGTCGCCAGGGCTCTTCAACGACATCACCACAGTTAGCCTGCGCAATATAATGCGCATAACCACATACCGCAGAGGTCAACACCGGCAGACCTGCGGTAATTGCCTCCAGCAGAACAATACCTGCCGCTTCCTGATACGCAGGGTGCAGCAACAAGTCCGCGGCAGCCATCAACTCCGCGACATCATTACGTCCCGAGAAAAAATGCACATTACTTCGCACACCGCATTTCTCCGCCAGCGCTTCAAATTTTCGCGGCTTATCCTGGCCGACAATATACAGAAGTGTATTATGCCGCAGCGCTGCCGGCAGTGAAGCAAGCGCTTTAATTGAGCGATCCACCCCTTTACGGGTAAAATCAGAACCGACCTGCAACAATAAATTTTGCTGTTCCGTAATGCCGTTCTTCTGGCGCACTATTTCGCGAGCATTCGGAATTTGCGCGCTGTATTTTCTGTCCGGATAAATCCCCGGAGGGAGAATATGGAAACGTTCCGCTTCAGTTTGATAATGCTTCTGAAAATCAGCAATCTGCGTATCCGTCAGCATTAATAGCTGTGTTGACTTACCCTGCTCAAATGTTGCCCGTTCAAACGCCGCATAATGGCGATAACGAGAAGTCAGCCGATAGAAGAAGCCCTTTTCCTGTGCAACCTTTTCGGCGTAACAAACATCTGCGGCAAAATAGACATCCAGACCGGGCATCTTGTTAAAACCCACGACCCGATCAACAGGATGTTCACGTAAATGCGCCTGCACCCAGGCGTAATATTCCGCATTGCGCCCATGGTTGGTCCGCGATTTAACCGGTACGCGGATGAGCTCAAAAATATCCGGGCATTCACCGTCCCAGGATTGAGTATAAATGCGAACATGATGGCCGCGCGCGGCTACGGTCTGCGCAATGCGCATAAAATCACGTTGTAATCCGCCGAACGGAAAATACTTATACAAACAAAAAGCCACGATCATACCGGCGCATCCATTTCAATAATTTGCGCGTCCTGCGGCAACATTTTTTCCGTTGCCGCAATCACATCCTCAGCGGGAATAACGGACATATATTTTTTGTCCCGGTCCAGTTCAGATCGTTTAGGCATCGGCTGATAGTCTCCTGCCCAGAACTGAATAATATTGTCAGTCCAGGGACGCCAGAAGACGTGATCTGTCGCACCAAACAAACATATCACCGGCGTTTTGACCGCCGCAGCGATATGCCCGGGCGCGGAATCGACGCCAATGAAAAGAGCGGCATGATCAATCAGTGCGCCTAATTCCGGGAATCGGGTTTTGCCCGCCAGTCCGGTGACTGGCTTGGTTTCGCACCCCTGCGCAATCTCGTCCACACAGGCTAAATCGTCTGCAGAAGGACCTGATGTCAGCACAACCTGATAACCGCGACGCTCAAGAGCATCAATCACGCGGGAAAACTTGTCATTATCCCAGCACTTAAACAATTGCCTTGCCGTGGGTTGAATCACCACATACTGACGAGTCACACCAAGTTGATGCAACTGTCGACGCATGTTGTCCCAGTGCTCAGGCCGATAGCTCATGGTCGTTTCAGTAACAACATGCTCCAGAGCCAGCGGTTTGAGCGCGGACAGTGTACGTTCGACAACGTGTTCGCCGGAATAGGGAACGAGATGGGTAAAACTCTGTTTCCAGAATGCAGACTGCCGGTTGGCGAAATCCTGGGATATTTTTACTCTTGCACATAAAAAACGAACAATCAGCGCCACAATCCACTGATCGGTCAGATTGATGACCAAATCATATTGGTTGTTGCGTAAAGTCTTAATCAGCGAAAGCGTATTTTTAATTTTTTCTGCCGCCCCTGTTCCCTTATTACTGATGCCATAGAGGGCATTAATCTCGGGGTTTTCTGACAAAATAGGCATTGTATCCTGGTAAAGAAGCATATCGATTTTGGCGTCAGGATAGTTCTGCTTTAGCGTACTGATAACGGGAGTGGTTAATAGCATATCCCCGTGGAAACGCATCTTGATGACCAGAATTTTTCGAAAAGGCTTTTCCACACGCGACTCTTTTGTTGTGATTGTCCGATAAAGTTAAGCAGAAAACAGCACGCTACCGCCCCAGGCTCAACAGCTACCCGATCACTGATATTGCACTGACTTTTACGCGCTAGTGTATCACTTCTTTCGCTGCGATCCGACTTGAATAAATTAACCGCAAAGAGAGTGTTTTTCTTTTTTAAATCAAATTGATATTAATCTTATCATCGCTTTTTACGTCACTGATTGACTCTGCAAACGACAGCAAGGTCGGCAAAAATCAATAAATGGCATAAAAATGCAAAAAATCTGGGCCAGGCGGGCGGAATTAGTCTGACTTAAAGCTATTTAAGTCAAAAACAGGAAAAGTAATGGTAAAGCCCTGGCTAAATACATAGAATCCCCAGCACATCCATAAGTCAGCTATTTACTATGCTCGAATTGCTTTACACCGCTCTTCTCTACCTTATTCAGCCTTTGATCTGGATACGGCTTTGGGTGCGCGGACGTAAGGCCCCGGCCTACCGTAAACGCTGGGGTGAACGCTACGGTTTTTATCGCCGCCCCCTGAAACCGGGCGGAATTATGCTCCATTCGGTCTCTGTCGGCGAAACACTGGCAGCAATTCCTTTGGTCCGCGCCCTGCGACACCGCTATCCCGACTTGCCGATCACGGTCACTACGATGACGCCTACCGGCTCTGAGCGTGTCCAGTCCGCCTTCGGTAGCGATGTTCAGCATGTCTACCTGCCTTATGATTTACCCGATGCGCTGGGACGCTTCCTGAATCAGGTCGACCCCAAGCTGGTACTGATTATGGAAACGGAGCTGTGGCCGAATCTGATTGCCGCACTGCATAAACGCCATATTCCGCTGGTCATCGCCAATGCGCGTCTTTCCGCCCGTTCCGCTGACGGTTACGCGAAGCTTGGGAAATTTATTCGCCGAATCCTCCGTCGTATCACGCTCATTGCGGCGCAAAATGAAGAGGATGGTCAGCGCTTTGTGACGCTGGGCGCGAAGAGCAATCAGGTGACTGTCACCGGCAGTCTGAAGTTCGATATTTCCGTAACGCCACAACTCGCCGCGAAGGCGGTTACACTGCGTCGCCAGTGGGCGCCGCATCGACCTGTGTGGATAGCGACCAGTACCCATGATGGCGAAGAGAGTATTATTATCGCCGCACATCAGGCATTGTTACACCAGTTCCCCAACCTGCTATTGATTCTGGTCCCGCGTCATCCGGAACGCTTCCCGGATGCGATTAACCTCGTGCGTGAAGCCGGACTAAGCTATACAACACGTTCCTCCGGTGAAGTGCCTTCGGCCAGTACGCAGGTCGTTGTAGGTGATACGATGGGTGAACTGATGCTACTTTACGGAATTGCAGATCTGGCGTTTGTCGGAGGATCTCTGGTTGAGCGTGGCGGACATAACCCGCTGGAAGCCGCGGCGCATGCGATTCCCGTGCTGATGGGGCCTCACACCTTCAACTTCAAAGATATCTGCGCCCGTCTGGAGCAAGCCAGCGGTTTAATTACGGTCACCGACGCCACGAGCCTCGCCAAAGAGGTTTCCTCTTTACTGACCGATGCCGATTATCGTAATTTCTATGGTCGTCACGCAGTTGAGGTTCTCTATCAAAACCAGGGTGCGCTACAGCGCCTGCTACAGCTGCTGGAACCTTATCTGCCACCGAAAACGCATTGAGGGCTGTTATGCAAAAACGGGCGATTTATCCAGGCACTTTTGATCCGTTGACGAACGGCCATATCGATATCATCACGCGCGCTACGCAGATGTTTGACCATGTCATTCTGGCGATTGCGGCAAGCCCTGCTAAAAAACCAATGTTCACCCTTGAAGAGCGCGTTGCGCTGGCTCAGCAGGCCACAGCCCATCTGCCCGGTGTTGAAGTCCTGGGCTTTAGCGATCTGATGGCGAATTTTGCGCGTGAACAGCAGGCCAATATCCTGATTCGTGGATTACGCGCCGTCGCAGATTTTGAATACGAAATGCAGTTGGCTCATATGAATCGTCATTTGATGCCGGAACTGGAAAGCGTCTTTCTGATGCCTTCTAAAGAGTGGTCCTTCATCTCGTCGTCACTGGTGAAAGAAGTGGCCCGCCATCAGGGCGATGTTACCCACTTCCTGCCAGAGAATATTCATCAGGCGTTATTGGCTAAGCTCAAATAGCGTCCCTGAGCCGGGACGCCTCACCTTATTTCTGGCACTGCCGACAATAGTACGTTGCACGCTGCGCGTGTTTCGATGCCACAATCGGCGTTCCACACACTCTGCACGGTTCGCCTTTGCGGCCGTAGACCTGTAACTCCTGAGCAAAATAGCCCGGTTTACCATCGCTTTGCAGAAAATCTTTCAGTGTCGTCCCGCCCTGTTCGATTGAGCGCAGCAAAACAGCCTTAATCACACGCACCAGCAGTTCATACTCAGCCTGCGAAAGCGACGACGCCAAACGATCGGGATGAATGCCGGCAGCAAACAAGGATTCGCTGGCATAGATGTTCCCGACCCCCACCACAAGTTTGTTATCCATCAGCCAGGGTTTAATTGCCGTTTTCTTCTTCGCGCACTTCTGTTGCAGGTATTCACCGTTGAAATCGTCACTCAATGGCTCAGGACCAAGATGCGCCAGCACATTGTGTCCTTCGAGCGCTGTCGTCCACAGCCAGGCACCGAAGCGACGGGGATCGGTGTAGCGCAGGACTTTACCATTACTCATCACCAAATCGACGTGGTCATGTTTTTCTGCCGGAAGTTCTTCAGGAAGAATACGCAAACTGCCCGACATCCCCAGATGGATGATGATCCAACCATCGGGTAGTTCCAGCAGAAGGTATTTCGCGCGACGCTGAACGCTGAGCACCGGTTTGTCGCTCAGACGGTAGATCTCCTCTGATACCGGCCAACGCAAACGTCCATTACGCACAATGGCATGCAGAATGGTTGCCCCAACCAGATGCGGTTCAATACCGCGGCGGCTGGTTTCGACTTCAGGTAATTCAGGCATAACGTCTCCGGCTGTGTATCAGGTCTCATTAATATGGGGATGGCCAGAAAACAAAAAACCCCGCCGAAGCGAGGTTTTTTGTTACAACAAAGCGAGAATTACTTAATTTTCGCTTCTTTGTAGAGAACGTGCTGACGGACAACTGGATCGAACTTTTTCAGTTCCAGTTTTTCCGGCTTAGTACGTTTGTTCTTCGTGGTGGTATAGAAGTGACCAGTACCAGCAGAAGAAACCAGCTTGATCTTCTCACGAATACCTTTAGCCATGATTTATTTCCTCTTAGTACTTAGTACTTTTCGCCACGGGCACGCAGTTCAGACAGAACTGTTTCGATGCCTTTCTTATCAATTACACGCATACCTTTAGCAGATACACGCAGGGTGACAAAACGCTTTTCGCTCTCAACCCAGAAACGGTGAGAGTGCAGGTTAGGCAGAAAACGGCGTTTAGTCGCGTTCAGTGCGTGGGAACGGTTGTTACCGGTCACCGGACGCTTGCCAGTAACTTGGCAGACTCGGGACATGTCTATTCTCCAAAAATCAAATTAGCTCGAGCTTCGTATGGGGTATCGGCGCCTCGTCAGGCTTTACAGCCCGGTCATCGCGGTTCTACACCTCATCCTCCAGGCTGCCTTAACGCAACGTGAATGATTGGGTGTCTAAGTGAACACTCGATTGCCAGGCCCAAATGCCAAACCCGAGATTCTCAAAGGTGGCGTAGTATACGCTGAGTCAGCGATGTGCTCAAGTCCCGAACAGACAAAGATCCCGATGGATCGCGCAAAGTGCGTCAAATCCAACCCCGTTCCGCAAACGAAACGTACTCTCCGCGTCCAATGACAAGGTGATCAAGCACACGGATATCCATGAACTGACAGCATTTTACGACACGCTCGGTGATAAGTTTATCCGCTTTACTCGGCTCTGCACACCCCGACGGATGATTATGAGCAAGGATCAACGCAGATGCATTGATTTTTATCGCTTCACGAATAATTTCACGCGGATGGATCTCAACATGGGTGAGTGTGCCAGAGAAAAGGCGGCTATGTTTAATGACATGGTGTTGAGAATCGAGAAAAACCACCATGAAAACTTCTCGCGCTTCCCCCGCAAATTGGCTCTGCAAAAAATCCCGTGTTAACACCGGGCTGAGTAACGGGTTCGTGCCTTTTATTTGCACTTCATAAAAGCGCCGGGCCAGCTCCGCGATACCTTTAAGCTGCGCATACTTTGCTACGCCAATCCCTGTCACCGCGCTGAATTGCGAGTAGTCTGCCGTCAACAAGCTATAGAGAGAGCCAAAATGTTCCATGAGCTCTTTTGCCAGCGTAAAAACATCTTTCCCTGGCGTTCCTGTCCGTAAGAAGAGCGCCAGCAGCTCACCATCCGTCAGCGTGTCCACCCCCAGTGCCAACAGTTTTTCCCTCGGCAGTACATACTCCGTAGTTTCCATTCCCACCTCCTTGTGCCAGCACGAATGGTGGCATAGCCCTGAGTGGGAATCGACGCACAATTTCCACTCCTGCGTAGCGTCTCGCAAAGTGATTCATGGGTGAACGCACGACAGTTTACGGATTGTGATAAAATATCCGCCTTCTGGTGTAATCCAACAGGAATGATCATGATGAGCCTGGCCGGTAAAAAAATCGTTCTCGGCGTCAGTGGCGGCATTGCTGCCTACAAAACCCCTGAACTGGTGCGTCGTCTGCGCGAACGCGGTGCCGATGTTCGTGTGGCAATGACCGAGGCGGCTAAAGCCTTTATTACCCCACTCAGCTTACAGGCGGTCTCCGGATATCCCGTTTCCGATAGTTTGCTGGATCCCGCGGCAGAAGCCGCGATGGGCCATATTGAGTTGGGGAAATGGGCTGACCTGGTGATTCTCGCCCCAGCCACCGCAGACCTTATCGCGCGTGTCGCAGCGGGTATGGCAAACGACCTGGTGTCGACGATTTGTCTGGCGACGCCTGCCCCCATTGCCGTTTTACCGGCGATGAACCAGCAAATGTACCGGGCTGCAGCGACGCAGCATAATCTGGATGTTCTGGCCTCCCGTGGCCTGCTCATCTGGGGACCTGACAGCGGTAGCCAGGCATGCGGTGACGTGGGGCCGGGCCGCATGCTGGACCCTATGACGATTGTCGATATGGCCGCGGCGCATTTCTCCCCTGTCAACGATTTGCAACATCTCAATATCATGATTACCGCGGGGCCGACGCGCGAACCGCTCGATCCGGTACGTTACATTTCCAACCACAGCTCCGGTAAAATGGGGTTTGCCATCGCCGCAGCGGCCGCCCGCCGTGGGGCGAATGTCACGCTGGTCACCGGCCCCGTATCGTTACCCACGCCGCCTTTTGTACAGCGTGTTGATGTGATGACCGCTCTGGAGATGGAAGCGGCGGTGCAATCTGCGGTTCAGCAGCAACATATTTTTATCGGCTGCGCTGCCGTAGCAGACTATCGCGCCGCCGTTGTCGCACCGGAAAAAATTAAAAAGCAGGCAACACAGGGTGATGAATTTACAGTAAAAATGGTCAAAAACCCGGACATCATCGCAGGAGTTGCCGCACGTAAAGACCATCGTCCCTACGTCGTTGGGTTTGCCGCGGAAACAAATAATGTGGAAGAATACGCCCGGCAAAAACGTATCCGTAAAAACCTTGATTTGATCTGTGCAAACGATGTTTCACTTTCAACTCAAGGGTTTAATAGCGACAGCAACGCTTTACACCTTTTCTGGCAGGATGGAGATAAAGTCTTACCGCTTGAGCGCAAAGCACTCCTGGGCCAATTATTACTCGACGAGATCGTGACCCGTTATGATGAAAAAAATCGACGTTAAGATTCTGGATCCGCGTGTTGGCAAGCAATTCCCGCTGCCGACGTATGCCACCTCCGGCTCCGCCGGACTTGACCTGCGGGCTTGTCTCGATGACGCCGTAGAACTGGCGCCGGGCGCTACCACGCTGCTGCCTACCGGGCTGGCGATTCATATCGCCGATCCGTCTCTGGCTGCCGTCATCCTGCCGCGTTCGGGACTGGGCCATAAGCATGGTATCGTACTGGGTAACCTGGTGGGGTTGATTGACTCCGACTATCAGGGGCAACTGATGGTCTCCGTCTGGAACCGCGGTCAGGACAGTTTCACCATTGAGCCGGGTGAACGTATCGCCCAGATGGTCTTTGTACCGGTCGTGCAAGCCGAATTTAATCTGGTGGAAGAGTTTGATGCCACCCACCGTGGTGAAGGCGGTTTCGGCCATTCTGGTCGTCAGTAAGAAAGTTACGCATCCCGATAACGTCATAACATCACCGCAAGCCCTGTGTTTGCGGTCATAGTGCGGATGCTCGCCTGCAAGTGCTTATTTTCAGGGGTATTTTGTAACATGGCAGAAAAACAAACTGCGAAAAGGAACCGTCGCGAAGAAATACTTCAGTCTCTGGCGCTGATGCTGGAATCCAGCGATGGAAGCCAGCGCATTACAACGGCAAAACTGGCGGCTTCCGTCGGCGTTTCCGAAGCGGCGTTATATCGCCACTTTCCCAGCAAGACGCGCATGTTCGATAGCCTGATTGAGTTTATCGAAGACAGCCTCATTACTCGTATCAATTTGATCCTGAAAGATGAAAAGGATACCCACGCACGTCTGCGTCTGATTGTGTTATTGATTTTGGGTTTCGGCGAACGCAACCCTGGCCTGACGCGTATCCTGACCGGGCATGCGCTGATGTTTGAACAGGATCGTCTGCAAGGACGTATCAATCAGTTGTTCGAACGCATTGAAGCGCAACTGCGCCAGGTGCTGCGGGAAAAGCGGATGCGTGAAGGTGAAGGATACACGACGGATGAAACGTTGCTGGCAAGCCAACTTCTCGCTTTCTGCGAAGGTATGCTGTCGCGTTTTGTGCGTAGTGAATTCAAATACCGTCCAACAGATGATTTTGACGCCCGTTGGCCGCTGCTCGCCTCACAACTGCAGTAATATCTGCCGGATAGCGCACGCGTTATCCGGCCATCCTGGTTAAACGCCAAACGCTTCCCGATACGCCCGCACCGCCGCCAGATGTTCTGCCATTTCCGGTTTCTCTTCCAGATAAGCAATCAGGTCTTTCAGGGTAATGATGGAAATTACCTTACAGCCATAATCACGCTCGACTTCCTGAATGGCGGAAATCTCGCCACGACCCCGCTCCTGACGATCCAAAGAGATCAGCACGCCAGCCAGCGTCGCGCCATTGGCCTGGATAATTTCCATCGATTCCCGGATTGCCGTACCGGCGGTGATCACGTCATCCACCAACATCACGCGGCCCTGCAATGCGCTGCCAACCAGATTGCCACCTTCTCCATGATCTTTAGCTTCTTTGCGGTTAAAGCAGTACGGCAGGTCTCTATCGTGATGCTCCGCCAGCGCGACTGCCGTAGTGGTCGCAATGGGAATACCTTTGTAGGCCGGGCCAAAAAGCAGATCAAACTCAATACCAGAATCCACCAACGCTTCGGCGTAAAACCGGCCTAACAGTGCCAGATCGCGCCCGGTATTAAATAGCCCGGCGTTGAAGAAATAGGGGCTCTTGCGCCCGGATTTCAACGTGAACTCGCCAAACTTGAGTACCTGTTTGTTAAGCGCAAACTCAATAAACTGGCGTTGATAGGGTTTCATGGATTCGCTCCTCATTTCACTTTCATCATTGACAAAATCTACGGACAAAAAAAAGGCGACTCATTGGTCGCCTTAAAATCAATTTTCTAACGCCGCCTTCTGCGTCGTGACAATGGATTCGATTCCCCCTCGGGCCAGTGCCAGCAAGGTGAGAAGTTCTTCATGGCTGAACGGCTCGCCTTCTGCCGTCCCCTGCACTTCAATGATTCGCCCGTCTTCGGTCATCACCACGTTCATGTCGGTTTCCGCCGCCGAGTCTTCAACGTACTCCAGATCGCAGAGCGCTTCGCCGTTGACGATCCCTACGGATACTGCAGCAACCATCCCTTTCATCGGGTTGGTTTTCAGCTTACCGCTGGCCACCAGCTTGTTCAACGCATCCGCCAGCGCAACGCAGGCTCCGGTAATGGAGGCTGTACGCGTACCGCCATCGGCCTGGATCACGTCGCAGTCCAGGGTGATGGTGAATTCACCCAACGTTTTGAGATCGACCGCGGCACGCAGTGCACGGGCGATCAGACGCTGAATCTCCATCGTACGACCGCCCTGCTTGCCCTTTGCGGCTTCGCGCGCGTTACGGGTATGCGTTGCACGCGGCAACATGCCATATTCAGCAGTGATCCAGCCCTGGCCCTGACCTTTCAGAAAACGCGGTACGCCTTCTTCAATCGAGGCTGTGCACAGCACTTTGGTATCTCCAAATTCGACCAGCACCGAGCCTTCAGCATGTTTTGTATAGTTACGGGTCAGGGTTACGGGACGCACCTGATTAGCGCTACGGCCTGCTGGACGCATATTGAGATCTCCGGCTTGAAACGAATGTGGCTGCGCATTATACGGACTTCCGGCGGTTATTCCTATCCTGACAAGGCCGGGATGGCTATAATCCCCCCATCTCTCCTTTAAAAACAGGAACGTCTATGATCCGCAGTATGACCGCCTACGCCCGGCGTGAAATCAAGGGTGAATGGGGTAGCGCCACCTGGGAAATGCGCTCGGTAAACCAGCGTTATCTGGAAACTTACTTTCGTCTGCCGGAACAGTTCCGTAGCCTTGAGCCTGTTGTTCGCGAACGCATCCGTACGCGCCTGACGCGTGGAAAAGTTGAATGCATGCTGCGCTTTGAGCCCGATGCCAGCGCGCAGGGCGAACTCATCCTGAATGAAAAGCTCGCAAAACAACTGGTGAATGCGGCCAACTGGGTCAAAATGCAGAGCGATGAAGGGGAAATCAATCCGGTCGATATCCTTCGCTGGCCTGGCGTGATGGCGGCACAGGAACAGGATCTGGATGCCATAGCCGCTGAAATCCTGACCGCACTGGACAGTACGCTTGACGATTTCATCGTTGCCCGCGAAACGGAAGGTCAGGCATTGAAAGCGCTGATCGAACAACGTCTGGAAGGCGTCAGCGCTGAAGTCGTTAAGGTCCGCGCCCATATGCCAGAAATTCTGCAATGGCAGCGTGAACGTCTGGTCGCGAAGCTCGAAGACGCTCAGGTTCAGTTGGAAAATAACCGTCTGGAACAAGAACTGGTCCTGATGGCACAGCGAATCGATGTGGCAGAAGAACTGGATCGTCTTGAAGCCCATGTCAAAGAAACCTACAACATCCTGAAGAAAAAAGAGGCAGTGGGCCGCCGTCTGGACTTCATGATGCAGGAATTTAACCGCGAGTCGAATACGCTGGCGTCGAAATCCATCAATGCGGAAGTGACCAATTCCGCTATTGAACTGAAAGTCCTGATCGAGCAAATGCGCGAACAGATCCAGAACATCGAGTAAGGTGTCTTTACGCGTAGCCCGTCAGTCAATGGCGGTGCTACGTTTTTCACGAATCACGCTGATTCGCATCTATCGTCAGTTTAGTTTTTCTTATCCATTTTACTGACAGAAAAAACCTCATATCGCATACCACCTAAGAAAAATGGTAATTTCGCATTACCTGACGTTATTAAAAACCACTCGCCTTAGAAAATCTCAATCGTGACGATGAGTGCAAATCGTTACTCTTTGTCCCCTCAATACTGGGGGGAGTCATGCTGTTACATGTTTTGTACCTGATCGGAATCACTGCTGAAGCCATGACCGGCGCGCTGGCGGCGGGTCGTCGTCGGATGGATACATTCGGCGTCATCATTATTGCCACCGCGACGGCCATCGGGGGCGGATCTGTGCGCGATATTCTGCTCGGACATTATCCTCTGGGCTGGGTTAAACATCCCGAATACGTGATTATTGTCGCCACCGCGGCAGTCGTGACAACGATTGTAGCTCCGGTCATGCCCTATCTGCGCAAGGTGTTCCTGGTACTGGATGCCCTGGGTCTGGTCGTCTTTTCCATCATTGGCGCCCAGGTGGCTCTTGATATGGGCCATGGGCCGATCATTGCCGTCGTTGCGGCGGTCACCACCGGCGTCTTCGGTGGGGTGCTGCGCGATATGTTCTGTAAACGTATTCCACTCGTTTTCCAGAAAGAGCTGTACGCTGGTGTCTCATTCGCCTCTGCCGTGCTTTACATTGTCCTGCAACACTATGTTTCTAATCAGGATATTGTGGTTATCTCAACCCTGATGTTTGGCTTTGTCGCCCGACTGCTGGCGCTGCGCCTTAAGCTGGGTTTGCCCGTATTTTACTACCACCACGAAAGCCACTAAGGGATAAAGCTCTCAATACGCTGGGCCGCCAGCCAGTGGCTCAGTTGCTTAACTTCCGCGTTGTTCAGCCATGCCATTACCTGACGTGCGCGACGTGGACCAACCGCCGGAAGTTGTTGCCAGTACGATTCCGTTCGCCCTGACAACTGTGACCATGAACGATCGCCGCTGGCATTGAGCGCCGCCAAAGGTAACGGGATGCCCAGCGCCAATATCCAGCGAATAAATGGCTGTTTTCTCACCAGATTAAATTGATGCCACACCTGCTCACTCTTCGCTTTCGCAAAGCCCGGCGTGCGCTGAATCTGCTCCTGAGTTAAAGTCAGCCACGAAAAGATATGTTCAAAGTGATGCTGCTGATGAAGCGCCCTCCAGCCCGCCTCACCAACACCATCCAGCTTTAGAACGGCGTCAGAGCCTACCCAGACCAGGCGGGAGATAAACTGCTCCTGACACGATGCAGAAGCAAAAAAGCAGGTTAATGAGTTGAAGCGATTTTCAGGCGGTAACGGTTTAGTTCGCTCTGAACTCCGCCAGACAACATCGTCAATGCGCGGGATCCCCTGTCCGGCAAGGCTCACCAGAATCTGATCGCCAGGGGCGATATCCCACTCTTTCCAGCGACTGACGGAACCGATATTCACTCGTTGCACCCGTTTATCGTCCAGCATGACGGGGGCCAGTGTCGCCACAACAGCAACTTTTCCGCTTTTGCCAACTGTAAATTGAATCGCAGTGACCTCAGCCACCTGCGCAACGGGCGGGTATTTCCAGGCAACCAGCCAACTCCCTTGTCCCGGTAGCCACTGGCGAGAAGCTGGCTCTTTGTCCATCCGCACAACTACCCCATCAGTGACGAAGGGCAATGCGGATGTCCACCAGTGCGTACGCGCTCGATCCACAGACTCTACATTGTCAGCCGGCAGCGTGAATGCCTTCGTGAGCGTGAACCCCGCTGCACTCAACTCGTTTACTCTTTCGGACATTGTCTGCGGGCCATCAGGCCAGGCCCAGATAAAAATCCCCAGTGATGATAAGTCGCTGACGTTGCCCTTACGCATCAGCAGACCCGCTACCTTCGAGCGCGCATTCATTCCACCCATTTTTTGCTGGATATGCCCTTCCTGTTGCAGAAAGATCTCGCCCTGCAACACGCTGTTTGCCAGCGCGCCCAACACAGTTTGCGGCACTGCAGGGATCTGTTTTACTTTTTGCGTCCAGTCTTCGCCTTTCAGGCCATCGCCACGGCTGATCGCCTGAGTCAGTTTGCCCTGTTGGTATTTCAGCGTAACCGCCACGCCATCAACCTTCGGCTGCACCCATAAATTGTTGTGTTCACGCATCCATTGCTGAACTGCTCGCTTGTCAGCCAGCTTTTGAACTCCGGTATGGGCAACAGGATGGGGGAGCGTGCCACCTGGAGCGGGCAACGTCAGGCTGGGCGGAGCATCGTCAGCAAAGCAGTGCTGCCACTGGAGCAGTCGCGCATGCAGTTGATCGTAGACGCCATCTTCAATCGCACTCACGCCCTCTTTCCAGTAGGCGTCATCCCACTGTGTAATTTGCCGTTGCAAACGAGAAATCTCTTCGTTAGCTCTGGCTGCCGACCATACCGGGCATACGGCTAAGACCTGCGAGTGCCACAACCATACCCCCATCAATATCGCTGCCCCTGTTTTCATCGCCACCTCCGCTGTACGTTGCCAGGCAGGTATAGCGCGTTGCATGACTTGTGCCGAGCGACAAAAGTGAAGATTGCGTTCAGGCTTCCAGCGATTCCACTCATTTGCAGCGAATGTTGCGTAAACCTGGAAACAGATGCGCAAAAAGCAATAATCTGGCGCAAAAAGTGTGACAAAGTCTACGTCGCGTAGCGGCGACGTGTATAATAAGCCCGTATGTAGGTTCATATTCGATAATCACATACGTAAAATACTCATGGCTCAAGGCACGCTTTATATTGTTTCTGCCCCCAGTGGCGCGGGTAAATCCAGCCTGATACAGGCTTTGTTAAAAACCCAACCGTTGTATGACACCCAGGTTTCTGTTTCGCACACCACGCGCGCTCCGCGCCCGGGTGAGGTTCACGGCGAACATTATTTCTTTGTGGATCATGACGAATTCAGAACCATGATTGGCAACGACGCGTTTCTGGAACACGCTGAAGTTTTTGGCAATTACTACGGCACCTCGCGTGAAGCCATTGAACAAGTACTGGCCTCCGGGGTAGATGTCTTTCTGGATATTGACTGGCAGGGCGCGCAACAAATTCGCCAGAAGATGCCGCAAGCACGCAGTATCTTTATTCTGCCGCCGTCTAAACTTGAACTGGACCGCCGCTTGCGGGGTCGTGGACAAGACAGCGAAGAGGTGATTGCAAAACGTATGGCGCAAGCTGTTGCAGAAATGAGCCATTACGCCGAATATGATTATCTTATTGTGAATGATGACTTCGACACCGCTCTGGGCGATCTGAAGACCATTATTCGCGCCGAACGTCTGCGCATGAGCCGTCAAAAGCAGCGTCATGACGCTTTAATCAGCAAACTGTTGGCAGACTGAACTCACTTTCAGTATTATGCCCAGTCATTTCTTCACCTGTGGAGCATTTAAAGTATGGCACGCGTAACTGTTCAGGACGCTGTAGAGAAAATTGGTAACCGTTTTGACCTGGTACTGGTCGCCGCGCGTCGCGCTCGTCAGATGCAGGTAGGCGGAAAGGATCCGCTCGTACCGGAAGAAAACGATAAAACTACCGTAATCGCGCTGCGCGAAATCGAAGAAGGTCTGATCAACAACCAGATCCTTGACGTTCGTGAGCGCCAGGAACAGCAAGAGCAGGAAGCCGCTGAATTACAAGCCGTAACCGCGATTGCTGAAGGTCGTCGTTAATCACAAAGCGGGTCGCCCTTGTATCTGTTTGAAAGCCTGAATCAACTGATTCAACACTACCTGCCGGAAGACCAGATCAAACGTCTTCGGCAGGCGTATCTCGTTGCACGTGACGCTCACGAGGGCCAGACACGTTCAAGCGGTGAACCTTATATCACGCACCCTGTTGCCGTAGCCTGCATTCTGGCCGAGATGAAACTCGACTATGAAACGCTGATGGCTGCGCTGCTGCATGACGTGATCGAAGATACTCCCGCCACCTACCAGGACATGGAGCAGCTTTTTGGTAAAAGCGTTGCTGAGCTGGTAGAAGGGGTATCGAAGCTTGATAAACTCAAGTTCCGCGATAAGAAAGAGGCACAGGCCGAAAACTTTCGCAAGATGATTATGGCGATGGTGCAGGATATCCGCGTCATTCTCATCAAACTCGCTGACCGCACTCACAACATGCGCACGCTGGGCTCGTTACGCCCGGATAAACGTCGCCGCATCGCTCGTGAAACCCTCGAAATCTATAGCCCGCTGGCGCACCGTTTAGGTATCCATCACATTAAAACCGAGCTCGAAGAACTGGGTTTTGAGGCGCTGTACCCGAATCGCTATCGCGTGATTAAAGAGGTGGTTAAAGCTGCACGTGGCAACCGTAAAGAGATGATCCAAAAAATCCTCTCTGAAATCGAAGGGCGATTGCAGGAAGCAGGGATTCCATGCCGTGTGAGTGGTCGTGAGAAGCACCTCTACTCCATCTATTGCAAGATGGTGCTTAAAGAGCAGCGTTTTCACTCAATCATGGATATCTACGCGTTTCGCGTTATTGTTCATGACGCCGACACCTGTTATCGCGTGCTCGGTCAGATGCACAGCCTCTATAAGCCGCGTCCAGGACGGGTAAAAGATTATATCGCTATTCCGAAAGCGAACGGCTATCAATCTTTGCACACGTCGATGATCGGCCCGCACGGCGTTCCGGTTGAAGTCCAGATCCGTACAGAGGATATGGATCAGATGGCGGAAATGGGGGTCGCGGCGCACTGGGCTTATAAAGAGCACGGAGAAACCAGCACGACCGCGCAGATTCGTGCCCAGCGCTGGATGCAAAGCCTGCTGGAACTGCAACAAAGCGCAGGCAGCTCCTTTGAATTTATCGAGAGCGTGAAATCCGATCTTTTCCCGGATGAGATTTACGTTTTCACACCGGAAGGGCGCATTGTCGAACTGCCTGCCGGTGCAACACCCGTCGACTTTGCCTATGCGGTGCATACCGATATTGGTCATGCCTGTGTGGGTGCGCGCGTCGACAGGCAGCCCTACCCACTGTCACAGCCGCTGACCAGCGGTCAGACGGTTGAAATCATTACCGCGCCGGGAGCACGTCCGAACGCGGCGTGGCTTAACTTCGTCGTCAGTTCAAAGGCCCGCGCCAAGATCCGCCAGTTGTTGAAAAACCTCAAGCGCGATGATTCCGTCAGTCTGGGACGCCGCCTGCTCAACCATGCGTTGGGTGGCAGTCGTAAGCTTGCCGAGATCCCGCAAGAAAGTATTCAGCGTGAACTTGAGCGAATGAAACTCGCAACGCTTGACGACCTGCTGGCAGAAATCGGCCTCGGTAATGCCATGAGCGTAGTGGTGGCGAAAAACCTGCAGCAGGGTGATGCCTCTGCGATCCAGTCCGCGGCACCTGGCCACGGTCATTTGCCTATTAAAGGCGCAGACGGGGTACTGATTACCTTTGCCAAGTGCTGCCGCCCGATTCCTGGCGATCCGATTATTGCCCACGTCAGTCCAGGTAAAGGCCTGGTCATTCACCATGAATCCTGCCGTAACATCCGTGGTTACCAGAAAGAGCCAGAGAAATTTATGGCGGTGGAATGGGACAAAGAGACGGAGCAAGAATTCATCACTGAAATCAAAGTGGATATGTTTAACCACCAGGGTGCACTGGCTAACCTGACGGCGGCGATCAACACTACCACCTCGAATATTCAGAGCCTGAATACTGAAGAGAAAGATGGTCGCGTCTACAGCGCCTTTATTCGCCTTACCGCGCGCGATCGCGTGCACCTGGCGAACATCATGCGCAAAATCCGCGTGATGCCAGACGTGATAAAAGTCACCCGTAACCGAAATTAGTCAAATGAATGCACAGCGTTATGCCCGCATTTGCGAAATGCTCGCCAGGCGCCAGCCGGACCTGACCGTCTGCATGGAGCAGGTCCACAAACCTCATAACGTCTCTGCGATCATTCGCACCGCAGATGCCGTTGGCGTTCACGAAGTTCATGCCGTCTGGCCGGGTAGCCGTATGCGCACCATGGCCTCAGCGGCGGCGGGTAGCAACAGTTGGGTACAGGTGAAAACCCACCGCACGATTGGCGATGCGGTCACCCATCTGAAAGAGCGTGGCATGCAGGTTCTGGCAACACACCTCTCTGATAACGCTGTTGATTTTCGCGAAATAGATTACACGCGTCCAACCTGTATTCTGATGGGTCAGGAAAAAACCGGTATTACGCAGGAAGCGCTGGATTTAGCGGATCAGGATATCATCATCCCCATGATCGGCATGGTTCAGTCGCTTAACGTTTCTGTCGCCTCTGCGCTGATTCTTTACGAAGCACAGCGCCAGCGGCAGAACGCCGGAATGTACCTTCGCGAAAACAGCATGTTGCCGCAAGACGAACAGCAGCGCTTGTTGTTTGAGGGCGGCTATCCCGTGCTGGCAAAAGTCGCCAAACGCAAGGGGCTGCCCTACCCGCATATCAATCTGCAAGGCCAAATTGAAGCCGATGACGCCTGGTGGTCCACCATGCAGGCGGCGAAATAAACCATGAGTGGGCGCCTGTTAGATGCTGTCCCGCTCAGTTCACTCACTGGCGTTGGCGCAGCGCAAAGCAGCAAGCTGGCGAAAATTGGTCTGCATACCGTGCAGGACCTGTTGTTACACCTCCCTCTGCGCTATGAAGACCGAACCCAACTCTATCCCATCGGAGAACTGCTGCCCGGCGTTTATGCCACCGTTGAAGGGGAAGTACTGAACTGCAATATCACCTTCGGGGGTCGCCGGATGATGACCTGTCAGATCAGCGACGGTTCCGGCATTCTGACAATGCGCTTTTTCAACTTTAGCGCGGCGATGAAAAACAGCCTCGCGACCGGACGGCGCGTACTGGCTTACGGTGAAGCGAAACGCGGGAAGTACGGTGCGGAGATGATCCACCCGGAATACCGGGTACAGGGCGATCTCAGTACGCCGGAGTTGCAGGAAACCCTCACCCCGGTTTATCCCACCACTGAAGGCATCAAGCAGGCAACACTGCGTAAGCTCACCGACCAGGCGTTGGATCTGCTGGACACCTGCGCCATCGCTGAACTTCTGCCGCCGGAATTATTACCGGGCATGCTCAGCCTGCCCGAAGCGCTCCGCACGCTGCATCGCCCACCGCCAACGCTACAGTTAAGCGATCTCGAAACTGGTCAACATCCGGCACAGCGTCGTCTGATCCTGGAGGAGTTACTGGCACATAACCTGAGCATGCTGGCGCTTCGTGCGGGCGCGCAGCGCTTCCATGCCCAACCGCTGCGCGCCAACGACAAGCTGAAAAACCAACTTTTAGCCTCGCTGCCTTTTAAGCCAACCGGTGCGCAGGCCCGCGTGGTGGCGGAAATCGAGCACGATATGGCGCTCGATATCCCGATGATGCGTCTGGTGCAGGGCGATGTCGGCTCCGGTAAAACGCTGGTCGCCGCGCTTGCAGCTCTTAGAGCAATCGCACATGGTAAACAGGTCGCATTGATGGCACCAACCGAGTTGCTGGCGGAACAGCATGCCAATAACTTCCGTAACTGGTTTGCGCCTCTTGGCGTAGAGGTCGGCTGGCTGGCAGGGAAACAAAAAGGGAAAGCTCGCCTCGCGCAACAAGAGGCGATCGCCAGCGGGCAGGTGCAGATGGTGGTGGGAACGCACGCGATTTTCCAGGAACAGGTGCAGTTCAACGGTCTTGCACTGGTCATCATCGACGAACAACACCGGTTTGGTGTACATCAGCGCCTCGCGCTGTGGGAAAAAGGCCAGCAGCAGGGTTTCCATCCGCATCAGTTGATCATGACCGCTACACCCATTCCACGAACGCTGGCGATGACCGCCTACGCGGATCTCGATACCTCCGTCATTGACGAACTGCCGCCCGGACGTACCCCCGTCACGACGGTTGCTATTCCGGATACGCGCCGCAGCGACATTATTGATCGCGTTCGCAACGCCTGTACGCAGGAAGGTCGCCAGGCCTACTGGGTCTGTACGCTGATTGAAGAATCTGACCTGTTAGAAGCGCAGGCAGCCGAAGCCACGTGGGAAGAGCTGAAACTCGCCCTGCCGGAACTGAACGTCGGCCTGGTCCACGGGCGCATGAAACCGGCCGAGAAACAGGCGGTGATGGCGGCGTTTAAGCAGGGCGATCTTCACCTGCTGGTCGCCACCACGGTGATCGAAGTGGGCGTGGATGTCCCTAATGCCAGTCTGATGATTATCGAAAACCCGGAGCGTCTGGGTCTCGCGCAGTTACATCAGTTGCGTGGTCGCGTAGGGCGCGGCGCGGTGGCTTCCCACTGTGTGCTGCTCTATAAAGCCCCATTGTCCAAAACCGCACAGCTGAGGTTGCAGGTACTGCGTGACAGCAACGATGGCTTTGTGATTGCGCAAAAAGATCTCGAAATTCGCGGGCCCGGTGAATTGTTGGGTACGCGACAGACGGGGAATGCGGAATTTAAGGTGGCAGATTTGCTGCGCGATCAGGCCATTATTCCGGAAGTTCAGCGCATTGCACGTCACATTCATGAACGTTACCCACAAGAGGCAAAGGCGTTGATCGAGCGTTGGATGCCGGAAACAGAACGCTATTCTAACGCCTGATGGCGATGCAAAAGCGCAGTGGTTCATCACCACCGCACCTTCTCGTTATTGCGCAAAAATAGGCAACAGCAGATATAGCTTAATCACCAGCGCGTTGACGATATCGATGAAAAACGCGCCGACCATTGGCACCACCAGAAAGGCCATATGTGAAGGCCCGAACCGCTCGGTAATCGCCTGCATGTTGGCAATTGCCGTTGGCGTCGCCCCCAGACCAAACCCGCAATGGCCCGCCGCCAGCACGGCTGCATCGTAGTTTTTGCCCATCATCCGCCAGGTCACCACTATCGCGTACAGCGCCATAAAGATGGACTGCACCACCAGGATTGCCAGCATTGGCAGAGCCAGTGAAGCCAGTTCCCACAGCTTCAGGCTCATCAACGCCATGGCCAGAAACAGCGACAGGCTGACGTTCCCGAGAACGGACACCGCGCGCTCAAAAACGCGATAAAAGCCCACCGCTGCCAGGCCGTTACTGACAATCACGCCGACAAACAGCACGCAGACAAACGTAGGCAGCTCAAACACCGTTCCCACCAACAGTTGCGCAACAATCCGACCGACGGTCAGACAGATAGCGATAAGTGCAATGGTTTCGATCAGTACCAGAGAAGTGATCATGCGCCCGACGTCCGGTTTTTCAAACGCGGTAGGCACCGCCTGATCGTCAGGCATACCGTCCGGTGTCGTCGAGTGTTTGACCAGGTAACGCGCAACAGGCCCGCCAATCAGACCACCGAGGATCAAACCAAAAGTAGCGCACGCCATCGCCACTTCAGTCGCGTTAGCAAAGCCGTAGCGTTCGATAAACAACTTGCTCCAGGCCGCGCCGGTACCGTGTCCGCCAGACAGCGTGATCGAGCCGGCAATCAGCCCCATCAGTGGATCAAGTCCCAGCAGGCTGGCCATCCCAATGCCGATGGCGTTTTGCATCAGCAGCAACCCCACCACGACGATCAGGAAAATCCCCACTACGCGACCGCCTGCCCGCAGGCTGGCGATGTTGGCGTTTAAACCGATAGTAGCAAAAAATGCCAGCATCAGCGGATCGCGCAACGTCATATCGAAGTTCACTTCCCAACCCATGCTCTTTTTCAGCACCAACAGGGCCAGCGCCACCAGCAGCCCGCCGGCAACAGGTTCTGGAATCGTGTATTTCTTAAGAAAGGAGACTGACTGAACCAGTTTACGCCCCAGCAGCAACGTCAGCGTTGCGGCAACGAGGGTTGATAAGGTATCGAGTTGAAACATACAAAGCTCCTTGAGTACGTCTGAATCAGTTACGCACGATGTCTTATTCCTGAGGCTATTTTTAGCTTTTAATGATAATTCGGCATGGATTTTAAGCAGAAAAACGCGGAAAGTTATATAAAAATGTGATTTTATCTATTTTAAATATTAAGAACGTTCACTCGCAAACGTTTGCTTTTACCCTCTGCTCAGATAAAATGCCCGCTTTGCTATCACGGGATTATCACTGATGTCTGTTAACACCCTCGAGTCCGAAAATGCGCAACCGGTTGCTCAGACTCAAAACAGCGAACTGATTTATCGTCTTGAAGATCGCCCGCCGCTTCCACAAACCCTGTTTGCCGCCTGTCAGCATCTGCTGGCAATGTTCGTTGCGGTGATTACGCCGGCGCTGCTCATCTGTCAGGCGCTGGGGTTACCGGCTCAGGATACGCAACACATTATCAGTATGTCGCTGTTCGCCTCCGGCGTGGCCTCCATTATTCAGATTAAAGCATGGGGTCCGGTAGGTTCGGGGCTGTTATCGATTCAGGGCACCAGTTTTAACTTCGTGGCACCGCTGATTATGGGCGGTACGGCACTAAAAACCGGTGGCGCAGACGTTCCCACCATGATGGCGGCGCTGTTTGGTACTCTGATGCTGGCCAGTTGCACAGAGATGGTACTCTCGCGCATCCTGCATCTCGCGCGTCGAATTATCACCCCGCTGGTCTCAGGTGTGGTGGTAATGATCATCGGCCTGTCGCTGATTCAGGTGGGGTTGACGTCTATCGGCGGTGGCTATACCGCAATGAGCGACAACACCTTCGGCGCACCTAAAAACTTGATGCTGGCAGGCGTTGTGCTGCTGCTGATTATTCTGCTCAACCGTCAGCGAAATCCGTACCTGCGCGTGGCTTCACTGGTTATCGCCATGGCTGCAGGTTATGCCCTGGCGTGGTTCATGGGCATGTTGCCGGAAAACAGCGCGCCAGCCTCCCAGGAACTGATCATGGTCCCGACGCCGCTGTACTACGGTCTGGGCATTGACTGGAACCTGCTGCTGCCGCTGATGTTGGTATTTATGATCACCTCACTGGAAACCATCGGCGATATCACCGCAACGTCCGACGTTTCCGAACAGCCCGTTTCAGGTCCACTGTATATGAAACGTCTGAAAGGGGGGGTTCTGGCGAACGGCCTGAACTCATTCGTCTCTGCAGTCTTTAACACCTTCCCGAACTCCTGTTTCGGACAAAACAACGGGGTCATTCAGTTGACTGGCGTGGCCAGTCGCTACGTTGGCTTCGTGGTTGCGCTGATGCTGATCGTACTCGGTCTGTTTCCGGCAGTGAGTGGTTTTGTGCAGCATATTCCTGAGCCGGTACTCGGCGGGGCTACGCTTGTCATGTTCGGGACTATCGCGGCGTCTGGCGTGCGTATCGTTTCCCGCGAACCGTTGAATCGCCGCGCGATCCTGATTATTGCGCTGTCGCTGGCAGTCGGTCTTGGTGTTTCTCAGCAGCCACTGATCCTGCAGTTCGCACCTGACTGGGTGAAAAACCTGCTCTCTTCCGGAATCGCTGCCGGTGGTATCACCGCTATCGTACTGAATCTGATTTTCCCGCCTGAAAAGCAGTAAACACGTTGCGACGGTGATTCAACTTCGCCGTCGCTATCATACTCTTTCACGATTCCTGCCTTGAGGATTGCGCGTAAATCGTGCATAACTCAACTATGTGCACTTCGCAGGATGGAAGACCATGAAATTTATTGGAAAGCTGATTCTCTACGTGCTGATCGCCCTTCTGGTGGTGATTCTCGGCCTCTATTTCCTGCTGCAAACACGCTGGGGCGCGGAACACATCAGTACCTGGATATCTGAGCACAGCGACTATCGACTGTCCTTTGAGGCGATGGACCATCGTTTTTCTTCTCCTTCGCATATCCTGCTGAAAAACGTCACCTTTGGGCGCGACGGCCAACCAGCCACGCTCGTGGCAAAAACGGTTGATATTGGCCTGAGCACTCGCCAGCTGACGCATCCACGACATGTCGATACGATCCTGCTACAAAACGGCACTCTGAATATTTCTCCTCAGACGGCACCGTTTCCCTTCCAGGCCGATCGCCTGCAGTTACAGGATATGGCATTTAACAGTCCAGGCAGTAAGTGGGATCTGAGCGCCCAGCGGGTGAATGGCGGCGTCATCCCGTGGCTGCCTGAAGCTGGCAACGTGCTCGGCAGAAAAGCGCAGATCCAGCTCAGCGCTGGCTCTTTGACGCTGAATGACGTTCCTGCTGCCAACGTCTTGATTGAAGGCAGCATCGACAACGAACAGGTGACATTAAGCAATATTGGCGCAGATATCGCGCGCGGTGCCTTAACCGGTGTGGTAAAGCGCCTTGCCGACGGCAGTTGGATGGTTGAGAATCTTCGACTGAACGACATCCGACTGCAAAGCGATAAATCACTAGCTGGCTTTTTCGCGCCGCTTAATACCATCCCGTCACTACAGATTAATCGCCTTGAGGTCACCGACGCGCGTCTTCAGGGGCCGGATTGGGCGGTTACCGACCTTGACCTTAGTCTGCGCAATCTGACGTTCAGCAAAGACGACTGGCAGACGCAGGAAGGCAAGTTATCAATGAATGCCAGTGAGTTCATTTTTGGCTCGTTGCACCTGTTCGATCCCATTCTGAATGCGGAGTTTTCACCGCAAGGTATCGCACTGCGCCAGTTCACAAGTCGCTGGGAAGGCGGCATGGTCAGGACTTCCGGCAACTGGCTGCGCGAAGGTAAAGCCCTGATCCTTGATGACGCCGCCATTGCGGGCATAGAGTACACCCTGCCAGAAAACTGGAAACAACGCTGGATGCAGCCGCTGCCGGCATGGCTGAACAGCCTGACGCTGAAGAAATTTAATGCCAGCCGCAATCTGGTGATTGATATCGATCCGACGTTCCCGTGGCAGTTGACCGCGCTGGATGGCTATGGCGCGAATCTGGGGCTGGTCCAGAACCAGCAATGGGGCGTCTGGAGCGGAAATGCGACCCTGAATGCCGCCGCTGCCACCTTCAACCGCGTCGATGTGCGCCGCCCTTCCTTATCTTTAGCAGCCAATGCCAACACAGTGAACATCAGCGAACTGAGTGCCTTTACAGAAAGAGGGATTCTGGAGGCGACTGCCAGCGTGTCGCAGTTACCACCGCGCCAGACGCAGGTCAGCCTGAATGGCCGCGGTGTCCCGGTGAACGTGCTACAGGAATGGGGATGGCCGGTACTGCCGATCGCCGGTGACGGTAATATTCAGCTGACTGCCAGTGGCACGGTGCAGGCTGACGCGCCCCTGAAACCCACGGTGAATGGACAATTACACGCCATGAATGCAGATAAACAGCAGGTCACGCAAACCATGCAGGCCGGAGTCGTCTCCACAGGTGAAGTGACGTCAACCGAACCTGCGCCCCCCGCTCCCGTTACGCCGTAATCTCCCCTCCCCGCTCCCGGATGACCTCATTCCGGGAGCCTTCCCCCCGTGAAAACGAAACAGGTATTCATTTATCGGCTATTTGTGCCTATTTCCCGCAACAGGTTTTCATCCCGATCGAGAGTTGTTATAACGATGAGGTTGGAAGTCTTATTTAATAATTACAAACACTCTACCTAAAATAAAGGAATAGCCATGTCTGTAATACGTCAACGTATTCTGGCGGATATGCAAAGATTCTCCAGAGCAATGATCGGGGCGGTCTTGTTCTTACCTGTTATTGGCTTAATTCTGGCCTTAAGCTCAATATTAACTAACCCGACGCTTATATCCGAAACCAGCTTTTTACATCAAATCGGTCAACTCCTCGGTGATACCTTCTGGCCATTATTCGGTAACCTAGGGCTGCTTTTCTGTGTCGGCATCAGCTATGGCCTGGCGAAAGATAAAAAAACCGAAGTCGCGTTGGTTGCCGTCATGTGCTTTATTATGTTTTTGGGCGCGAACCACTCCTGGCTTGAATATACTCACGGCATCGCGGAAAAGGTCAATGGCGAATATTATGGCACCGGACAAACGCAAATTTTAGGCTTTGTCGTTGTCGATATGGGGATCTTTTTAGGGATTATTCTCGGCTGCACCATTGCCTGGGTACACAATAAAGTCTCTGAAATAGAGCTGCCTGGCGCACTCTCGATGTACGGCGGGGCGAAACTAACCTTAATCGCCATGACGCCGGTGATCCTCTTTTATGCCATTGCGTTTACCTGGTTCTGGCCATTCATCACGCACGGTATCGCCGCATTAACCAGTTTCATGAAAAATGCCGGAGTAGCAGGCGTCTTCGTGTATGGCTTCTTCGAAAAATTCCTGATTCCAACAGGACTGCACCACTTTGTCTGGTCCCCGTTCCAGTTGACCCAGATTGGCGGAACCCTGAACGTTGATGGGCAGGTGGTCTCCGGGACGCAGGCAATCTTCCTGGCCTATATGCGCCATCCGGATCTTACCCCGGTGATGAACGAAGCACTGCGCTTTTCCCAGCAGGGGATGACGACGATCTTTGGCCTTTCCGGCGCGGCGCTGGCGTTCTACCACACCGCCACACCGGAGAAGAAAATGATGGCGAAGGCCATTCTGCTGCCTGCGATTATTACCTCTATTCTGACCGGAATTACCGAACCGATTGAATTTACGTTCTTATTTATTTCTCCGCTGTTATGGCTGATTCACGCCACGCTGACAGCCGCCTCTCAGGCGATTTGCGATCTGCTGACGGTTCGCCCATGGGGCGCGTCCGGACTCATTGAGTTTCTGATTTATAACCTGCCGCTGCCGGCAGCCCTCACCCGCTGGCCGTTATACGTGCTGATCGGTATCGGGCAATTCGCCGCGTACTACGTGATTTTCCGTACCCTGGTCATCAAGCTGAACCTGAAAACCCCGGGCCGCGAAGATGATGGCGAAGTGAAACTCTATAGCAAAGAAGATTATCGCAATAAAAAGGCCAATGCAGGTCAGGCCGTCACCGATGAGATTATTAAAGGCTTAGGTGGCAAAGAGAACATTATTTCTGTTGATAACTGTTTTACCCGATTACGCGTCGCGCTCCATCATCCCGACAAAATTGATGAGGCCTTATTAAAAAGTACCGGCGCCAATGGCGTAGTGCGTAATCAAAATGAAGTTCAGGTTATTTACGGTGTGAGGGTTGGACAGGTTCGATCCCGGGTAGATAACTGGCTGGCAAATAATTAATCAGGAGTTGTTATGAAATTAACTGTATTAGGTGGGGGCGGTGTTCGTTCCGCGTTCCTGGCAAAATCTCTGGCCTATAATGCGCATCGTATTGGTTTACAAGAAGTGGTATTCCTCGATAATGCAGAAGAGAACCTGAAAATTTTTGGCGAAATCGCCCGTTATGTTTTTGCCACGATTCGACCTGATATTCGTTTCAGCCTGACGACGGATCCGGTATCCGCATTAAAGAACAGCAATTATATCATCACTACTCTGCGTGTCGGCGGTGATGAAAGCCGCGTGCGCGATGAACGCATTGCGCTGAACCATAACACATTAGGTCAGGAGACCACCGGGGCGGGCGGTTTTGCGATGGCGATGCGCTCAATTCCCGCCATTCTCAACTATTGCCGTCTGATTGAAGAACATGCCGCACCTGATGCCATTCTGTTCAACTTTACCAACCCTTCAGGACTGGTTACCGAAGCCATCATTAAGTCCGGGTTTAAACGCCGGGTTTACGGTATTTGCGATGCGCCTTCAGAACTGATTCGCGAGCTGCCAGCCATCCTCAACTGCGACGAAGCGGATTTGAAAGTGGAATGCTATGGTCTGAACCACTTCTCCTGGTTCACCCACTTCACCGTGAAAGGGGAGGACGTGACCGACAAACTGGTGAGTAACCCGGAACTCTACAGTAAGACGGCGATGCAGTACTTCTCACCGGTATTGGTTCAGCTTTGCGATAAGCAGTTACTGAATGAATATCTCTACTATTACTACTATCGCGAAGTAGCGCTGAAAGCGATTCAGGATGCGCCGGAAACGCGCGGTGAAGCCATCGCGCGGATCAACAAGGAAATGCGCGAGGAACTCCAGAGCGTTGATGCGCAGGCAAACCCGGAAGCCGCATTTGATATCTGGATGAAGCACTATCTGCGCCGCGAAAATAGCTATATGCAGAACGAGTCGCATCAGGAAAAATTCAACACTCGCACACCGTTGACGCTACAACAGTTTATAGAAGAGCCGGATAGTGGCGGTTACGCAGGAGTGGCGCTGGATATTCTTGAAGCAGTGAACAGTTCCACCAGCAAACGCATTGTTGTCTCGTTGCAAAATAACGGCACGCTGGATTTCTTACGTCCGGATGATGTCATTGAGATCAGCTGTGACCTGAGCAAAGAGGGGCTGAAACCCGTTACGCCGATCCACGTTCCGGACGCCCAGAAAAACATGATCTCCTGCGTTAAGGAGTACGAACGTCTGGCAGTGGACGCCATCATGCGCAAAGACAAGAGTCTGGCCATCCGTGCATTAATGGCGCACCCGCTGATTGGCTCCTGGTCGCTGGCCAAACAGCTGGTCAGCGAGTATCTCGACGAAGCGCAGTTTAGCGACTGGAAATGATGGTACCCGGGGCGTCGGCTGACGCCCCGCCCGGATTTTGCAAAAACCATAGCTTCAGCAGATGTTCGAATCCCAGAATGCAGTAACCAAAGAAAGGATTGCTCCAGTAGATATCATCATCAAACTTTTGCGGATCATGGATGATGACGGCAGTGTCTGCCGCCTGGGCCAGCGGACTTTGATAGTCACCGGTAAAGCAGACCAGGTCGGTATTTTTTCCGTCCAGCGCTTTGACCCAGTTGAGTGCCGAACTGCTGCGACCGGATTTAGACACCAGCCAGATAGAGTCGAATTTTGCAGCCGTTTTTTGTTCAAGTATTTCGTAGTCTGGCCAAAGTGCCAGACTGGCATTCACGCCAATCACCAGGAATTTATTATAAATATATTGTGCAATCAGTTGAGAGAAGCCGCTACCATGTATAAGAATACGGTCGTGTTGCAGCCGATTTAATAGCTGCGACTGGTTTTCGGCAGGCTGGACATTCATAAAGTTAATATCATTTGTCACATCAAGTTTTGGCATTGTGATATTAAACTTAATGAAGTACACCAACTCCAGCCAGCCGCTAAACTTGAGCTTTTTCGCCAGTCTAACCAGTGAGGACGGATTACTGTAACAGTGCTCTGCGACGGTGCGAATGCCCTCACGGATGCATTGTTCTGGGTTATTCTGAATAAAGCGCAGCACGTTGACTTCTGTCTTACTTAATTTTACATCACGAAATACATTTTCCAGTTCCATTTTCCGCTCCTGTGAGTGCAAAATAAACTTACCATTTTTTAAAGTAAACGGTCTGTGCAACAGGTCACTACATCACAATTTCATATTAAAAAAAGAAATGAATAAAAATCTAACATTACTCGCGATGATATTTTTCTTGTGGGGAAATATAACGGCCATTAACAGCGTGCTGATCATATTTTTCTATCAATATTTCCATCTGTCATGGTCGCAGTCTATTTTCATTACGGTTATTTTTTACGTTGCCCCTTTTCTGACCTGTCTGCCCTGCTCAATGCTGATTGAACGCCGGGGATACCGCAATGTACTGCTGCTGTCATTAACGTTGTCGGTTGCAGGATGTCTGATGTTCGCCCTGGCGTTGCAACTGGATTCCTTCGCTCTGTCACTGCTGGCGATGTTTGTTGTGGCAACGGGTGTGGCGGCGATGCAGGTCGTCGCCAATCCCTATCTGACATTGCTCAGCCCGCCGCACAAACGAATCGGCAATCTGTGTCTGGCCTCTGCCGTTAATTCGCTGGGAACTACGCTTGCCCCCATGCTGGTTGCGCTGCTCCTGGCGTTTTCCCCGGTTGATATCCTGGCGCGTGAAGAGCCTGTCAGCGCGCTCTGGCTTTGCCTCGCCCTCTTTTCGCTGGCGCTGATTGCAGGCGTTTTCTGGATCCGTCTGCCGGATGTCGCGCGTCCGGAAAAAGCCGCGTCGGGAATGCATAACGCCTGGAAGGACAGAGAGCTGCTATTCAGCGTGGTGGCGATTTTTGTCTATGTCGGCGTCGAAGTGAGCCTTGCGACCAGCCTGGTGAAATATCTCATCACCATCGGTGGCTGGAGCACCACTGTCGCGATGTCGCTGGTCTCTTTTTACTGGGGAGGCGCGCTGGCGGGCCGTTTTCTTTACGGTCTGCTCGCCGACAAAACAGGTAATTACACGCCGTTTATGGTGGCGACGCTGGCCTGCGCTACGGCAGTGATCATAGCGGTAGGGTTGAATAATATCACCGGCGGTTATCTGCTTATCCTGACCGGCTTAGGGAACTCAATTCTGTATCCGATTATCTTCGGGCACACCATCAATAAAAATCCGGCAATCGCCAACATTTCAGCCGCAGCAATGGTAATGGCCGGGATTGGTGGCGCGGTCATTCCCTTATTACAGGCCGTCTGCATTGACGAACTCAATCTCCGGTTCAGCTTTTTATTACCGGTCGTGCTGTATCTGCTGCTGGCGCTATGGGGGCGGCTTAACCTCCGCCCCCTCGGTACGTCAACTTAAAGCGTAATGACGATCTCATGACTTTGCGGCGTCACCACCACGCCGGATTCGCTTCCCCGATGTGAAGCGCCGCGAATACCGCTAATTTGCGCAATGTTACGCAGGCACAGCGTCCAGTTGTGCGCATCCCCATTCCCCGTCACGGTGAGGGTGTTGCCATTGCGCTTAGCGGTTAACGTAAAGGCAACCGAACCGTCAGCCGCAGGAACTTCGCAAACGGCTTCACGGCCCTCATCGAGAGAGAACAACTGGAAGGCGGTATCTTCATTCCATGCGTAATCCGGCTTTTGATTATTGCCCCCCAACGCCAACAACGTGTTGTCACGCACGTACACCGGTAGACTCAGGAAGTCATGCTGCTGCTTGTGCCAGCGACCGCCCTGTACTTCGTCATTGCGCCACAGGTGCGTCCAGCGTCCCTCCGGCAAGTAAAACTGCACGTCACCGGCTTGCGAGAACACCGGTGCCACCATCACAGAATCACCCAACATATATTGTCGGTCGAGATAATCGCATGCCGGATCGTCCGGGAACTCCAGCATCATGGCGCGCATCATCGGCGTGCCCCGTTCGTGCGCACGAACCGCCTCCCGGTACAGATACGGCATCATGCGACACTTCTGCTCGGTGAAGTAGCGCACCACATCGCAGGATTCATCGTCATATGCCCAGGGCACACGATAGGATTTACTGCCGTGCAAGCGACTGTGGCTGGAGAGTAGACCAAACGCACACCAGCGTTTATAGACGTGTGCCGGCGCGGTATTCTCGAAGCCGCCGATATCATGGCTCCAGAAGCCAAACCCGGACAAACCGATAGACAAGCCACCGCGCAGACTTTCCGCCATTGACTCATAGTTGGCGTAGCAGTCGCCACCCCAGTGCACCGGGAATTGTTGTGCGCCCACGGAAGCGGAGCGGGCAAACAGAACCGCCTCTTCTTCGCCCACGGTCTCTTTCAGCACGTTCCACACCAGCTCGTTGTAGACGTACGCATAATGGTTGTGCATTTTCTGCGGATCGGAACCATCAAACCATTGCACATCGGTGGGGATACGCTCGCCAAAGTCAGTCTTGAAGCAGTCAACGCCGATATCCACCAGACCTTTCAGTTTGCTGGCATACCATTCACAGGCTTGCGGGTTGGTAAAGTCATAAATTGCCAGCCCCGGCTGCCATTTATCCCACTGCCACAGAGAACCGTCCGGACGTTTAAGCAGATAGCCTTTCTCTTTTAGCTCACTAAAAATCGGTGATTTCTGTCCAATGTACGGGTTGATCCATACGCAGACCTTCAGCCCTTTCTTCTTCAGCCGACGAATCATCCCTTCCGGGTCCGGGAAGGTCACCGGATCCCATTCGAAATCACACCACTGGAAGGCCTTCATCCAGAAACAGTCGAAGTGGAAGACGTGCAGCGGCAGATTGCGCTTTGCCATGCCATCAATAAAGCTGTTTACCGTCGCTTCATCGTAGTTGGTGGTGAACGAGGTGGTCAGCCACAGTCCGAACGACCAGGCAGGCGGTAGCGCCGGACGCCCCGTGAAGCGGGTATAGCGGTTCAGTACGTCTTTCGGCGTCGGGCCGTCGATCACGAAATATTCGAGATATTCCCCCTCGACGCTGAACTGCACTTTTGACACTTTCTCCGAGCCGATTTCAAACGAGACGCACTGTGGATGGTTAACCAGTACGCCATAGCCACGGTTAGTCATGTAAAACGGGATATTCTTGTAGGACTGCTCGGTGCTGGTGCCGCCGTCGCGGTTCCAGGTTTCTACCGTCTGGCCGTTACGCACCAGTGCGGTAAAGCGCTCGCCCAGCCCGTAAACCGTCTCGCCGACGCCCAGATCCAGGCGCTCGAACATGTAGTTTCGCTGAGTGCTGGTGTCCTGCACATAACCATTGTTCTTCAACTGGCTGCCGGTGATGCGCACGCCGTCACGCAGGAAATCCAGCGACCAGAACTCACCTTTGGTAACGCGCACGCTTAAGTGACCGCTTTTCAGTTCAGCAACGTCAGCAGTGTTCTGGATGTCGACCTTCACGTCCTGCACAACGTTGAGCGGGTAATGCGGACCGTTATCCAGCGCCCCCTGAAAGTGTTCCATGCGCACGCCTACAACCCCTTCCTGCGGCGAAAAGAAACGCAACGTAAACAACGGGGTATCCAGTTGCCAGGTACGTTCACGGACGTCACGCGGTGCGGCATAAATCACAAGTTCATTACCGTGCTGTTCTACATCAAACACCTGGACAGGATGCGTCAAATTAAGGCCAGGCTGAATCAGCCAGTTTCCGTCGCTAATCTTCATACTCTGTTCCTTTAGTTCTGAAATTCGTTATGCGTAAATTCGTGCTGATTGCGGCGCGCGCCCTGTGCCAGTTGGTCAAGGATATTTCTCAGGTAAGGCGTTTTGAGGGTGTAATAGCGTTTGGCAATCACGGCGCTCAGCAGGTAACAGATGGCCGGAACGATCGTGAACAGAGCAATAATGATGCTGATAGTGGCACTGTTCTGGGTTTTCGCCGTCGCGTCGTAACCGCCGCCCGCCAGCATCCAGCCAATAAGCGCGCCGCCGAGCGCCAGGCCCAGCTTGAGCACGAACAGGGTGCCCGCAAAGCTGATGCCGGTCAGACGCTTACCGTTACACCATTCGCCATAGTCGACGGTATCGGACATCATCACCCATTGGATCGGCGTCACCAGTTGGTGCAACACACCGATCGCGAAGATAAAGACGAACATGGTGATGTCGGCCTGCATCGGGACGAAGAACATCGCGAGACTAACCGCCGCCAGCGCCGCATTGGTCCACCAGAAAATGCTGACTTTGCATTTCCAGTCGGTGAGAGGTTTTGCCAGCGCGGAGCCAATCAGGTTGCCGACGCAGTAGGTGGTCAGGAAGGCAACGAACACCTCGGGCGTTCCCAGGATCCAGGTGACGTAATACATCATCGCACCACCACGCACGCAGACGGCGAGAATATTGAGGATGGTCAGGAGCCCCACGATCCGCCACTGGTCGTTTTGCCAGATATCCCGCAGATCTTCGCGCATAGAGGTGGTGCTCGGCGGTGCTTCCACACGCTCTTTAGTGGTGAAGAAGCAGAACGCCAGCATCAGGAACGCCACCACGGACAGCACCGCAATCCCGCCCTGGAAACCCAGCGCTTTGTTATCGGCGTCAATGAAATTCACCAGCGGCATCATCAGCACGGTCGAGAGCATCCCGCCCGCCGTCGCCAGCACAAAGCGCCATGACTGGAGGGAAATGCGCTGCGTTGGATCGCTGGTAATCACCCCACCCAGCGCGCAATACGGGATATTCACCACGGTATAAAGCAGCGTCAGCAGCGTATAGGTGACAGCGGCGTAAATCATCTTACCGTTCAGGCTGAGGTCCGGCGTGCTGTACGCCAGAACGCAAACAATACCAAACGGCAGTGCGCCAAACAGCACCCACGGACGGAATTTTCCCCAACGAGAGCGCGTGCGGTCTGCCAGCAGTCCCATGCACGGGTCTGAAATGGCGTCCAGCACACGCGCCAGTAAAAACATGGTGCCGACAAAACCGGCAGGAATACCGAAAATGTCAGTATAAAAAAACATCATATACAGCATGACGTTATCGAAAATAATATGACTGGCAGCGTCACCCATCCCGTAGCCAATCTTCTCCTTAACAGACAAAACATGAATAGTCATAACACATCCTTTTCGCGCTCCCATGCGCACTGGTACCGGTTACCGTTTTTGTAAACCATCCCGTTGGCTGCGAATATTCCGATATCTCGTTATCAAATTACGATTCTTGTTTTCTGTGATCGCGGTTGCGCCAGAAGATGTGAGGAAATGTAACTAGAGGAATTTATGAGGATTTATATGAAACCGATCATAGTAAAGAGAAAGGGAAGTTAAAAAAGTGAGTGAGGGGGTGTGGAAACGTCAGGAAGTAGCTATAATGCGCCCCGCCTCCATGTAGCAATGCAGGCGCGGAAGATCGTCGTCTCCGGTGAGGCGGCTGGACTTCAAATCCAGTTGGGGCCGCCAGCGGTCCCGGGCAGGTTCGACTCCTGTGATCTTCCGCCAGTTTGCCTCTCCTGAGTTATCCCTAAGTCAACTAACCCCTTCTGAATGCAGCGATGCTCTCCTGAGGTCAACTCATATCTATTAGATATCATGAACTTTTAGCACAGCTTTGGCGCGTAAAACGATAAATAAACGGCCCCTTAAACGAGCGGGCCGGCGAACAAAATTAACCTAACACCATTTTGCCGATCATCAGCCCCATCGCCACAGAGACAATCACATTCACCAGGCCGGGACGCATAAAGCTGTGGTTAAGCACGTATTTGCCGATACGGGTGGTGCCGGTATCGTCGAAGGCCAATGCCGCGAGGCACTGCCCGGCTACCGGAATAAAGAAGTAGCCGTTGACCGCAGGCCAGGAGCCAATCAGCGCATACGCCGGTAACCCCAACGCCAGCCCCAGCGGCAGCAGAATCAGGGTAGTCGCCGCCTGGCTGCTGACCATCGCCGAGACAAAGAACATCATGATGGCGATGAGCCAGGTATGCTCCTGCAACAGCACCTGCACTTCGGATTTGATCAGGTCGATATGGCTACTGACGAAGGTTTCGCTCATCCACGCCAGGCCAAAGGCGCAAACGATCGCCAGCGCACCGGCGCGGAACACGCTGCCACTGAGGATGTGATCCACCTGCGGGCGGCACAGCAGCACAATCAGGCAGGCAAAAGAGAGCATCACAATCTGGATCGCCGCCGACATCGAGAGCGGTTGCAGCCCTTTGGTGGTTTCAACCAGCGGACGCAGGCCCGGCACTAGCCCCAGCAGCACAATCACCACCGCGCCGGTCAGGAACAACAGCACCGAGAGTTTTGCGTGTGGCGCAATTTCAGTGCTGCGCTCCGCTTTGCCGATCGGCTTGAGCAGCCCTTCCGCCAGGCGACGCTGGTATTCCGGATCGTCCTTCAGTTCCTTGCCTTTATTAAAGGTGGCGATCGCTCCCGCCGCCACGCCAATCAGCGTCGCCGGGACGCAAATCATCATGATAGTGGAAATAGAGATGCCGAACGGAGCCATCAGGCCAATCATCGCCGCCATGGCCGCCGAAATAGGGCTGGCGGTTATCGCCTGCTGAGACGCGATGACCGAAATCGACAGCGGACGCTCCGGGCGAATGCCGGAATCCCGCGCCACTTCGGAGATCACCGGCAGCAGGCTGTACACCACATGCCCGGTGCCAGACATAAAGGTGAAGATATAACAGATAAACGGTGCCAGCAGCGTGATATAGCGCGGATGGCGGCGCAGCATTTTTTCCGCCAGCCGGACTAATAAATCCAGTCCGCCGGACGCCTGTAATGACGATGCCGCTAATACTACCGAGAGAATAATTAAAATAACATCAATGGGCGGCGACGAGGGCGTCAGGCCAAAACCAAATACCAGAACGCCAACGCCAAGGCCGCCAACCATACCTAAAAATACGCCGCCAATACGCGCGCCAAACATCAGGGCTACCAGGATAAAACACAATTCTGTCCAGAACATACTTACCCCCGGATAATGGAGTGAATTCCAGTTATGTTTTTATGTAATCGGTGAAAGGCAATTAGCCGGAATACGGTTTACCAAAGCCAAACGCGCCATAATGATGTAAGACCTGGCCCGCGGATTTCCCGCCTGCCGTCATGGCGCGAATAATATCGTCATGGTCCGGTTGGGGTTTATCGCATGCCAGAATGGATAGCATAAAGCCAGTTAAAAAAGCATCCCCCGCGCCGAGAGTATCGACCGGTTGAATATAAACAGGCTGCCACTCAATAAGTTCACCGCCGGCATAGTAATAAACCTTTTCATGCCCGCGGGTAGCGATAACATGTTTACAACCGTAATCGTATAAATTATAAATTTTATTAATCGTCTCTTCGACCGATAATGCGCCGCAGGAAATAAAACCATAATCAACCCACGGACATACCTGTTGAAAATAGTCGTCAGTCCCTCGTCCGGAAAAATCAAACGACAGGGTGACATTACGTTGTTTAATTTTTTCTAATTCTGGTTCGAGAAATCCATTAATGCTGGAATGCACCGCATCGAATTGCGCAATATAATCAAGATCGTCGTCGGATAATTGCAGCGGGTGTTCCCGTAATACGCCGTTTTTATTACTGGTGACAAATTCCCTGTCGCCATCCACCAGCCGGATACAGGCATAGCCGTTTTCCCCGACATAGTGGCGACAGCGCTGACTGTCGATGTTCAGTTCCTGCAATGTTTCCTGCACGTGCCGTGCGGCGGCATCGTTGCCGAACGCGCCAAGAAACGCGCTTTCACAGCCCGCCAGCCGGGCATACACCGCGAAGTTCAGTGCATTACCGCCGGGATACATCACGCCGGAATGGAGATATTTATCAACGACATTATCACCAATGCCAATCACCTTAATGTCCATCATTATTCCTTGTTGATAACGATAAATCGAGCGTCCCTGCCCCTGCGTCAAATCCTGGCGTGATTAATATTCGACCTTCCACATGTAGCGGCGGGTCGTTAACGGATGCTGGCGGATCTCAGCCAGAGCACGGTTATAAACCGGATAAACGTTATTGAACAACGAATGGTTGAAGTAATCGATCACCGTCGGCTTGATGGTGGAGAGACCCAGCTCTTTAGCATCCACCACTTCGATGCGGCGGCCATATTTTTTCAGGAAGTTCAGGGCGCGCTCATCTACCGCACGGGTACTGCCTTCAGAGAACTGGAAGAAGAACGGCGTGTTGGCATCGGTGATTTCAAACGGGCCGTGGAAGAACTCGCCGCTGTGGATGCAGGCGGAGTGGATCCACTGCATTTCCATAAAGATGCAGATGCTCTGCAAATAGGCCGCGCCGTAACCCGCACCGCTCGCCATGGTGTAGATGACTTTGTCGTCTTTGTATTCCTGGGCGAACGCCTGGGCGCGGTTCTGCAAATGATCACACGCGCGGTACACGATACGGTTAATTTTGCTCAGTCCGTCCTGGAAATCCTCGTAATGGGCATAACCTTCGGTCTGGTTGAGAATTTCTACCGCGGTGATCAGGCCCTTAAGGGTTTTCTCTTCGGCGATGTCTTTGCCGTCGCCGAAGCTGTAGGTTTCTACAAAGTCGCAGTGAGCCACCAGCGGGGAGTCGGTCACCCAGGTCAGGCCAATAACCGGTACGCCGCGGCTCTGGGCCAGCTCTGCCGCTTTGATGGTTTCCGGGGTGTTGCCTCTGTGGGATGCGACCACTACCACCGCGTTGTCGCCCAGTGCCACCGGCGGGTTATTGATAAACTCACCACTGTTGTACAACCCGACGGTGACCTTAGTGGCTTCTTTTTCCAGGAAGGCTTTCGCCGGGTAAAACGCCGCATACGAGCCGCCGCAGGCGACGTAATATACGTGCGTGATCCCGCCTTTCTCTGCTTTATTGTCCACAATGCCGTTAATGATTTCTTTAATACTCATCACTTTTCCCCTTGGGTCGTTTCTGACGTTAACCGCGTGACAGCCGCGCGCCAATCAATGTATCTAAATGTATTGTTATAAATGTATAACATTGGAATACATTTCGATCAACGTGTGCCCATACAAAAAATCGGGATCCGCGATGCGGATCCCGATTTACGCTGAAACGACGTAACGATCAATGGTAAAAAATGGGGGTCAGACGGTAAAACGCAGTTTGTCGCCGACAATCAGTTGATGAGATATGCAGGACATTTCACCTTTGTTATCAATCATCTCGCTTTTAATCGAGATCAACGGATAACGGTTAGCGACGCCGAGATAGTGGGCCACCTCAAAACTGGCGTACACCAGCTCAATGGTTTTGCTGGAGTGGGTAAACCACAGGCCATGCTTGTCGCGCAGAGTATCGTACAGGGAATGGCTGTTGAGATCTTCATTCAGCAGTGCGGCGAACTGCGGGGGGAACCAGACCGTTTCCAGCGATACCGGCACGTCGTCGGCATAGCGAATACGCTCAATCACCACCGCTTTTTCCCCATCGGGGATGTTCAGTTTGGCACGGGTGTCCTCATCGCAGGCCTCAAACACCGACTTGATGGTACGCGAACCCGGGCGGCGGCCCTGGGAGCGGCACAGCTCACTGAAGCTCATGATGCCGGTCATACTGCGCTGAAACTTCTCGCCGGATACGAATGTCCCTTTACCCGAGACCCGGGTAAGAAAGTTTTCCCGGGTCAGCGCATCCAGCGCCTTTCGCACCGTTACGCGGCTCACCTGCCAGCTGGCACTGAGATCGTTTTCGGTTGGGATCTGCTGCCCCGGCTGATATTCGCCGCTTAAAATCGCCTCTTTCAGGGCTTCTTCAAGCTGCTTATACAGCGGTTTGGCACTTGAGGTATCCGGCAGATTCACGTTATATATCCTTTTGTATTATCATAAAGCAGGCAGCGCATGGTTTACAATATACAACAATTTGCTTATGGCTACACTTGAACAGTGATTACTCAGCAAGGAAAAAAGTGTTTGCAATAGAATTGCTGCACAGTTCAGATTGCACCAGTGCCAGCATTCGGGAGGGAGTCACGCGCGATGAATACATACTTATTGCGCAGCGTTATCCTGACTTAACCTTAAGTACTCATTTTTACGAAAATAACCCATGAATACTTTACCTGCCATAAAGATAAATAATCAATAAATTCAATCTAGTAACATGTTGAATACGACTCCCGTGATCGACCTATTACAACGCCATCACCATCTCGTGCCACGCCATCCCGCCGTGCTCGGATTCTGACGGTTTGACGTAGCGATAGCCAAAGTGGGCGTAGAGATCGACATGGCGGTCTTTGCACATCAGGTGAATCGTCTTTTTGTGCATTGCTTTCATCCGCGTCACAAACTCACGCATCATCAGTGACGAATAGCCTTTACCTTGAAAATCCGGGTGCACCACTACCGACATAATCACCGCATTGGGCGCGTCCGGATCGTGCCCCACCAGTTCCTTAAATTCTTCATCAGACATCACCACCTCCCAGGCGCATCCGGCATTGATAAAGCCAGCCACCTCACCGTTGAGTTCCATGCACATGAATCCCTGCGGATAGCGCTGGATACGAGTGGCGATCTTTTCCCGGGTTGCCGCTTCATCGCCTTCATAGGCAAGCGTTTCAATCTCATAGCAGCGATCAACATCGGCGGTTACGGCCTGACGGAATAGCGGAGTGGACATGCGTTTACCTTTTCTTAAATCAACTGGGCAGCCTCATCATACCTGCTGACAACAGGGTTTACGCTGATTGTATTCACATGAAGAATGAAGGGTGTGCATTCCATCTTACACAAAGCCCGGCGCTGTGTGATTCGCCGGGCCATTTATAGATGCGCGAGCAGATCGACGCGCTGCGTCATGAAGTCAGCTAGCCGGATAATCCAGATACCCTTCCTTCCCGCCGCCGAAGAACCTCTCTTTAATGGGCGCATTCAGAGGTAAGTCATTTTTCAGACGATGCGGCAGATCCGGGTTGGCAATAAACGGGCGACCAAAACCAATCAGGTCAGCCCAGCCGTTCGCCAGCGCCTCTTCAGCACGCGCTTTGGTGTATTTACCGGAGTAAATCAGCGTACCGTGGAAGATAATACGCAGCGCTTCTTTAAACGCAGCAGGCATGACCGGCGCATCTTCCCAGTCCGCTTCGGCGATATGAATATAAGCAATACCCAGATCGTTCAGCACGCTGGCCGCCGCCAGGTAGGTCGCTTCCGGTGTACCATCTTTTGACCCCATCAGCGTGGTTAACGGGGCGAGACGAATGCCCACACGCTCTTTACCAATTGCCGCAGAGACCGCCGTCACCACCTCTCGCATAAAGCGCAGACGATTTTGCAGCGAGCCGCCGTAGTCGTCATCACGCAGGTTGGCCTGTGAGTCAATGAACTGGTTGATCAGATAGCCGTTCGCCCCGTGCAGTTCAATACCGTCGAACCCTGCGGCGATAGCATTGCGCGCCGCCTGGGCATAGTCATTGACGATAGCCGGGATCTCTTCCCGCGTCAGGGCTCGCGGCATGTCATGCTGCACCATCTCGCCGACGCCATTTTCCGGGCCGCGCCCTTCAACATCGACAAACACTTTCACCCCTGGCGCCTGAATGGCGGAAGAAGAGACCGGTGCCGCGCCGCCAGGCTGCAAAACGGTGTGTGAAACACGACCGACGTGCCACAGCTGAGCAAAGATTTTACCGCCCGCCTTGTGCACGGCGTCGGTGACTTTTTTCCAGCCAGCAATCTGCGCTTCGGAATAGATGCCAGGCGTCCAGGCATAGCCCTGGCCCTGTTGGCTGATTTGCGTGCCTTCGCTAATGATGAGCCCTGCGCTGGCACGCTGTGCGTAATAGTCCGCCATCATGTCAGTCGCGACGTCGCCTGCCCCGGCGCGAGAACGCGTCATCGGCGGCATAACAATCCGGTTTTTTAACGGCAAGGCATTCAGCGCATAGTGATCGAATAACATAATGGGTTCCTCTCGCGATTATTTATACAGTTCTGCACTCATGGTGACGGTGTTGCCCATGCGCGCACTGGTAATTTTGTATTCAGAGGCATTCATCTCTTTGGCTTTTTGCGCGATGACCGCTTCAGCGGAATCCAGCGTGGTGCCGGTTGCCGTAACGCTTTGCGCAGAGGCGTTAAACGCCACAGCAGAGAACAGAGAGGCAGTAAAAATAGCGAAAATAGTTTTCATGTTTATATCCCAGAATAAAGTGATAATTTGGCGTTGATTAACGCGATGGAAGAAGAATACGCCTGTCTACAGATGACATAAATGATACAAATGACAATAGACTATTGCGTTTTAGTTAATAATAAGGCGTCGGATCCTCCGACGCCTGCAGGTCGAATCAGGAAACAAAGTTGTCCTTCAGCGCCTTGAGACCATCACTGTAGATGCCCGTAAACAGCGCCTGAGCCTCTTCGTCAGATACGTTCACCGGCGTGAATTCGCCGGACCATTCCACGCGGGAAATCTGGTTGTCAGCGGTCTCGTGAACCGTGATGGTTGAGAGGTAATTCACCACCGGGAACGGCGCCTGAATAATGGAGTAGGTGTAGCTGCGCTGACGATTATCAAACGCTTCCAGACGCTCAATCACGGTACCGCCGTCGGAAGTTGTCAGCGAACGCACGCGCCCCCCTTCTGTTACCACGCTTTTCGGGATGAACGGCAGCCAGTCCGGCAACGCGTCAAAGCCGCCCATCAGTTGCCATACGGTGTCAGCAGAAGCCGGAATTTCAATCGATACACTTGCCTTAGCCATGATATTTTTCTCTTAAATTTATAGGGTTACATTGTGAGGGTGTCGACGACGCCGCCATCGACGCGCAGGGCTGCCCCTGTCGTTGCCGAAGAGAGCGGAGACGCGAGATAAACCGCAAGGTTCGCCACTTCTTCCACATCCGCCACACGCTGGATGATGGAGCTCGGGCGCGCCGTTCTGACAAACTCGTCGGCTTGTTCACGCGGGCTACGTCCGGACTGTGCGGCGGCGTCCGCCAGCATCTCCTGCAGGCCATCGGTAAAAGTCGGCCCCGGCAGAATGGCGTTAACGGTCACACCGGTTCCGGCGAGTCGCTTCGCCAGACCGTGGGACACCGCCAGATTCGCGGCTTTTGTGACGCCGTAGTTGATCATGTCGCCGGGGATAGCCACGCCCGATTCGGACGAAACAAAGATAATTCGCCCCCAACCCTGTTCCGTCATGGCTGGCGCATAATGACGCGCCAGACGAACGCCGGAGATAACGTTGACGTTGTAGAAGTGCAGCCACTCGTCATCCGGAACGCTGAAGAAGTCTTTATCGTTGAAAATCCCCAGATTATTGACCAGCACATCCGTCGTCGGAACGGCGGCGATCAGCGCATTTACGCCATGTTCGGTGCTGAGATCGGCCACCACGCCACGCAGCGACGCCGCAGGATTTTGTGCCGTAATCGCGGCCATCGCGTCATCGACGCCGCGCTGTTTACGCCCGACGACAACCACCGTTGCGCCTGCTTTTGCCAGTCCGGCGGCAATACCCTGCCCAATACCGGAGGTTGAGCCGCTGACCACAGCGACTTTACCTGTCAGATCCAGTTTCATCTTTTTCTCACTCGGTTGATTAACGGGTCGGCAGCGGCGCGTTTTCCGCAACCAGAGCCTGACGGCGCATTTCCGCCCAGAATTCAGCCGGAACGGTTGCATTCAGCGCAGCCAGATCTTCTGCCATACGGCCAGGACGGCTGGAGCCAGGAATAACCGCCGCGACGGCAGGGTTTGCCAGCGCGAACTGCAGCGCCGCTGCTTTAACATCGACGTTAAAATGCGCGGCAATGGCGTGAATTTGCGCCACTTTCTGCTTAATGGCCGGGGAGGCTTTCTGATATTCAAAGTGCTCACCACCTGCCAGTACGCCGGAGCTGTAAGGGCCGCCGACGACGATATCGACGTTATGTTCCAGCGCTTCTGGCATCAGACGTTGCAGTGCACGTTCGTGATCCAACAGGGAATAACGACCCGCCAGCAGGAACGCATCCGGCTTCGGCTCATCAAGCGCCAGCGTCAGTTCACAAGGTTCAACGCGGTTCACGCCCAGCCCCCACGCTTTGATCACGCCCTCGTCACGCAAACGTGTCAGCGCACGAAATGCCCCCGTACGGGCAATATTGAACTGCTCCAGCCAGCTGTCCCCGTAGAAGTCCTGCGCCGGATCGTGGATCCAGACGATATCCAGATGGTCCGTTTTCAGGCGTTTCAGGCTGTCTTCAATCGAGCGCAGGGTGGCATCGGCAGAGTAGTCATTCAGAATTTTGTTCTTCAGGCCGTGTTCGAAAAGACCGCCTTTCTCACCAAAATCACGTTTGGCGGGATCTTCCATTTCGTCCAGCATGATGCGGCCGACTTTACTGCTCAAAACATATTCATCGCGTGGATACTGAGACAGCGCTTCGCCCATACGAATTTCAGAAAGGCCAGAGCCGTACAGCGGCGCGGTGTCAAAGTAGCGCACGCCCAGGTTCCAGGCTTCGCTCACGGTGGCGTGGGCCTCTTCTTCCGGAATGGCACGGAACATGTTGCCGAGCGGCGCGCCGCCTAAGCCGATTTTGCCGGGAAGTAAATTTTTAATGCTCATAAGATGTCCTCAAGTATTCGGGTTTAGTTCGGGCGTTTTTTGCTATCGCCCTGTGACGGAGCTCACAATACCTTGCAAGGTTGTGACTTGATAGGACATAATTCGTCTAACTTAAGTCCTTTGAGGTCTGACATGATTGATTTACGCCAACTGAAATACTTCGTGGTGGTCGCAGAAGAAGAGCACGTAGGACGTGCTGCTGAGCGACTGCATATCTCGCAATCGCCGCTCAGCCGCCAGATTGCGCAACTGGAAGAGCGCCTGGGACTGATGCTGTTTGAGCGCAATCAACAACGTATCCGATTGACTGCTGATGGGCAGACATTCCTCGCCGAAACGCGCTCATTGCTGACGCATGCCAATCGTCTGGAATCACTGGGTAAACGTCTGGGACGCGGTGAAGATGGAGGCTTGTGTATTGGCTATATTGAAAACGCCATGCATTCCGGCGTGCTTTCTACGGCGTTGCGTACGTTACGCGTATCGCGCCCGGATGTGCATATCGCGCTTTACAGCCAGCCACCGGCTACCCAGATTGAAGGCTTGCGCCAGCGCAGCCTCGATTTTTCTCTGGTCGATACACCGCCCACAGACAGTGAACAGGATCTGGAATACATTCAGGTTCTGGACGATCGTATGCTGTTGGCCTTACCGCAAAATCATCCGCTGGCGGAGGAAGAAAACCTTGTCGCAACGCAGCTTGCCAACCAGCAGTGGATTGCCGTTATTCATAATGACGATGCCCATTCCCGTGATGATTTTGTCGCGGCCTGTGTCAAAGCCGGGTTTAATCCCGATATTCGTTTAGAAGCTGGTGAACCGCTGACAGCATTAGGTCTGGTCGCTGCAGGATTAGGTCTGGCATTAATTCAACATAGCCTGCGTCACAATGCGCCGGAGGGCGTGGTATTACGCGAATTGCCGTGGATGAATTATTCCACGCAACTATGGGCTGCCTGGCATAAAGCCAATCAACGCCCGTTGGTATCCCATTTCCGCCAGATCCTACGCGGTGAATAAAAAAGCCAACGCACGTGCGATTCTTTCACGATGATTGGTGTTAACGTTGCGTTCTGATGCAAAAGCCGGGGAGATTTCCCCGGCTTTAAAAGATATTAATCAAACACACCGTTGATAATTGCGGTTACCACTGCGGTACTCAGCGCTATCAGCACTAAATCATCCCCAACGATTTTCCACTCATAGCCCGGATAGTAAGGGAGTTCTCCCAGCATCGATGCCGGAACCGCCTTTTTCGCGATCCCCGGAGGAAGCGGTTTTCCTCGTGCCAGGTTTTTCGCTATTCCCGGAGGCAGAGAATCATATCCCGTCAGGCCGTAGTTCACCGCCAGATGACGCGCTGTCGCGAAACTGATGTCAGACTCGACGTGATCGGGTTTGCCGTAATTTTTACGATGATCGGAAGAACCGTTGTTTTTCTGGGCCGGATTTCCTTTTTGCCCATGATTCCCCTGGTTACCTTTATTCCCCTGGTTGCCACTGCTGTTGCCCTGACCGCCGCCATGACCATTTCCGTTGCCATTTCCCGGATTTGCCATAACCGGCGCGGCAAACAGAGAGAGAGAAACCAGAGTGGCCAGCACAGCCGTTAAACCACGACGCTTACCCATGATGTGTTCCTTCCTGCTGAAGTTTCATTTTGACAATAGAACGCCGCCATCCCCCGCGCAATGTCAAAAACTCCTGGATTCGAATTTGCATGCAGACCGTGAATAAACAACCTGTTATGGCGAGGGAAACGCTTCTGTCTTATCTGTTATCATGCCTGCAAATAACGTCCAAAAAACAAAGCCGAGGAAAACATGGGGTCCACCAGAAGAGGGATGCTGAATGTCCTGATTGCCGCCGTTTTATGGGGAAGTTCAGGGGTCTGCGCGCAGTACATCATGGAGCAAAGCCAGATGTCGTCGCAATTTCTGACCATGACGCGTCTGATATTTGCTGGCTTAATTCTGCTGATGCTCTCCGTGGTTCACGGCGACAAAATCTTTTCCCTTTTCAAAAACCGCAAAGACGCCCTGAGCCTGCTGATTTTTTCTGTCGTCGGCGCGCTGACGGTACAACTCACCTTCCTGCTGACCATCGAAAAATCTAACGCCGCGACTGCCACGGTGCTGCAATTTCTGTCGCCAACGATCATCGTGGCGTGGTTCGCGCTGGTGCGTAAGGCCCGTCCCGGCGTGCTGGTGCTGACCGCAATCCTCACCTCGCTCATCGGCACCTTTTTGCTGGTCACGCACGGCAACCCGACCTCACTGTCTATTTCACCCGCCGCGCTGTTCTGGGGGATTGCCTCAGCGTTTGCCGCCGCGTTTTACACCACCTACCCGTCAACGCTGATTGCGCGCTACGGCACCTTGCCGATTGTCGGCTGGAGTATGTTAATCGGCGGGATGATTCTGTTGCCGTTTTACGCCGGAGAGGGCACAGATTTCGTGGTCAATGGCAGCCTGATTCTGGCGTTTTTTTATCTGGTGGTGATCGGCACGTCGTTGACGTTCAGCCTGTATCTGAAAGGGGCGCAGATGATTGGTGGGCCGAAAGCGAGCATTTTAAGCTGCGCCGAACCGCTGAGCAGCGCGTTACTGTCGTTGCTCTTGTTGGGGATTACCTTCACCCTGCCGGACTGGCTGGGCACGCTGCTGATTCTGTCTTCCGTGGTGTTGATCTCAATGGATTCCCGCCGCCGCGCCAGAGCGGCGTAACAAAAAAGAGTGGACGCACGAAAATGCCGCCCACTCTGCTTTTTTCAACTAGTCGATTTAATATTTATTAACCTTTTGTATAGCCTGCAATTTTTTTGGTCAATCAGTTTACGCGTCAGCGCCCAACGTTCTCGATAAACAAGCTTGTCGCTCACCTCAAGTTCAAGCGCGATTTCTTTAACAGACATCCCTTGCAATAAATGAAAGACGATTTGCTGTTCGCGTAGCGTGAACAAAAAGCTTTTTGAGCGGCATTTTTTATTACCACTGATCACAGCATCACAATGCACCATGAAAGCATCTATGCGCTCCCTGATCGCATTGAGATCCTGCAACCCTGCAAACGACAAAAAAGAGGTATGTTCTGGTTTATACATATCCACAAAAAAAAGGATATGATTAAAACTCATTCGCTTTATCTCTTCTCCTTTTGCCGACAGCGTGATGTCATTTTCAATGACGCGATCGCGTTGCTTATAAGTCACATTAAAACGTAATGAAAATGGAATAAAATTGATATATTTATCAATCAGGTGAAATGGAATGTCTTCATTAAGATCCGTTTTCAATCCAGATTCAAGTAATGCATCTGCAAAAAGCGTGTGAATAGCAATACCATCATAGATATTTTTTGTCAGATAAATAAACTTATACCGTAAGGATGAGGAATTAAAATTAAGCATAGCAGTATCCTTCGCATTAGTTTTTATAGGTATTGACCACACCATAATCATCAATCCATGAAAATGTTTTGACAGTACTGTTTCCCGTAGCGCTCTTAGGTAAAACAACCGTTTTTATCGACAACGGTGTGAGGAGACCATCATCAGGCAACTGTTTAATTTCTGTACCGTCGTTGAGCGTAAGATTCATTAATGTCACATGCAAAGGCGAATTATTCTTTACCAATAAACAACGACTCTCCCCACAATCTGAAGCGGATATCTGTATTTTTTTTACACTGTCTTCCAGCGTGTTTGCCGCCAGCGATAGCGGTCGCCAGAATAACTTTACCCGGGTACGAAAAGCGACCTGTATCGCGCCAGAGCCACTCTTGCTATCAGCAACTGGCGGGACTTCAAGCGTATTCAGCCAGAATAGCGACTCTCTGTCTCCAGGTAGCGTATGCCGATCGCCGACGAACTGAATACGCACCGCGCGAGAGGTGTTGCCTTCAAGCCTGAAAATGGGCGGTAAAATTATAAACGGCGTTTTAATGTCTTCTGGTCGCTCTAAAAGCGACTCCTTTTCCGTCCATAATTGTAATAAAACCGGCCTCAGGCTTTCATTGTAAACCGTAAATGTAGACTCACGATCTTTCTCATTAACGATCACTCGCGTGTAATTCATATAGGTTGCCGCCATTGCCGATGACGGTAGAAAAAGTAAAATCAGGAAGTGATTCAAAATATGCTTAAGTCGTCTCTTCACGCACCCTCCTTTATTTATAAACCAGGGTGAAGGTAACCGCACCTTTGACAACGCCTGAAGATACGTTCGCCTCCGTCTGGTATAAGCCTGCCCGTAACGGCACGGTATAATTGGCGTTATTCTGAGTCGGATCGTAATCAGTCAGGAGATATGCCGTATTAAATGACAGAGGAATATCCTGATCGTTTAGTAACTGTATCCCAACACCACTGGCTGTTGACGTACTTGCCAACGCAAAAACACCATTGGTGTTATTAATAATGGCCGTAGTCGGTGTAAATAAATAACTGATACTCGATAATCCCGCCGGACATTTTGTGAAATTCAGATTAAAATCTGTACGAGCCGCGGTATAGCCTACCCCGCCAAAATCCGTCCGGCTGACCGGGGGTAAATTAACCGTGACATCCGATGTTGTACAGGTTCCCCCTGTTGTCGAAATCACCAGACCACCCGCCAGGAAATCAGCAATCATATAGGTTCCGCTTCCGACGGAAGTACTGCCCCCATAAGTCTGGTAATGACGCATATACATCGGGTCAAAAACGGAGGTGCTGCCCGCGGTCAACGACGTGGAGGTTTTCACAAAGCGAATCTGGACATCGACGCCAAGCTTCCATGAACTGCCATCACCCGTCACGGTGAATAACTGCGTTGGCGTCTGATAAACGCCGTTAGCGACGGTGAGGGGATACCAGTCGCTGGTTTGCCCTTTAACCGTATAGCGCCAGCGGGCAATATAGCCCAATCCGGCTTTTACCGCGGTGTTATAGACGTTGTAACTTTGTCCATCAACCTGTGTGGTGCCCCAAATGGTATAGGGAGGGTATCCCTGTACAGCCATCGGTATCGCATAACTCTGATAGTTGCTTCGATGAGAGCAGGTCCAGGCTGTTGGATTGTAAGAGGTGACCCATGTTCCCAGTAAATCCCCTACAGCGGCGTCTTTACCTACCTGTATGGTCGTAGAATCAAAGTACTGGTAGTAGCCATTAGTACGATCGCAATTCACCCATGTTCCGTCGGCACGCGCCACGCCGCACATCGCTACCAGTGTCAAAAAAGAGAGTACGACTCCCGTTACGATAGATTTCATTTTTCACTCCTTAATGACTGGCACACCGCATCAGCGCGACGTAAGTCGCCGGTATTCGCACTTTTCTGTTCTGATAAGCGGTAGCTGAACTGGCATTGCTGGCCTACAGCACTTCCCCATTTCACGCGCAGTGTGCCCGACAGATTCTTAACACGAGCAAAACTTTGCCCCCCCTGGGCGATATAACCGACAGTATTGCCACGTTCATCCACAACATCTGCGCCAAATGGCAGAGATTCATCGCCATGTTGAAGGGTGAAAAGAACCGAATATCCCTTATCCGTAGCGTATTTCATCAGTACCACCGCACCCGCGGTCGGCACGCTGTTCTGACTGGTGACATCCAGGGAGACATCATTCGATAACCCTTTCGGATCGAGTTCGATGGTGTTCTGACGATACGGGGAGAGGTAAGGAACGGCGGCATTACCGCTACGGTTAAGGCTGAGGCTGCTGTTATTCGCCACCTTCGCGCCCCCGGCATGCTCTGCTTCGATGACAGCCATGGTGTCACCCATGATCGGTGTCAGCACAATGCCGTTTTGCCAGGCGACAGCGCCGCCAGAAAGGTTCATCCCATATTGTTGATAACCCTGACCCGCAGAAAAGTTGCCGCCCAGGGTGGTCCAGGGGGAAGTCCAGTTTCCGCTGGCCCCGCCAGTGGTTTTACTACTGCTATGGTCGTAATGATCCTGATTGGCGAACGCACTCCAGTTATACTGGCGGTTTTCTCCGGAAGTGCCGGCGATTGAGTTTTGCAGTCCCCGATGCCCGCTCTCCTGGACATAGGTGGAGCTGAGATAAGCTGAGCGCGCACTATTCCCGAGAGGTAAAGAGATACCAATCGCAATTTTGTTGTCCCATTTGTCTTTAACTAAATCGCGGGTACGACTGGCATTGAGATTGAAATTAAACCACTTAAACGCATTGGTGTAGCCCAATTGATATTCGGTATCACGCCCGCTTTTATTCCAGTAATCCTGGGTACTGGCGCTGATGTTAATACTCCCAAGCGTATCTGAAATTGTTTGCGTCGCGCTGAGTTGCAGCCGGTTTTTACGGTTAATGCTGCTGGAATAGGCGCCTTTATTCGTTCTCTCTAAGTCGCGCATCAGCATTGCGTCATCAATATCGTAATAACCCGAACTGGAATAGCGATAGCTTGCCAGCGTGATGTTGGTATCCACGACGGGTAAGATCTTGGCAAATGAAAAACGGATGCTTTGGCCTTCGCGTTTACTGTTATCAGCAAGCGTCGTTCGTGCATGCGTGATATCAGCAGAAAGGGCACCAACAGGTGTATTGAGCGCGACGCCACCGGCGACAGATTGATAATCTTCTCCCCCAATAGCCCCCGTGTAAGTGGTCAACAGGTTGGTGAAGCCGTGACGAAATGTCCCCATCGCGATCTGCGGTTTTTCATTAATCGAGGAATTTCGATAGCGCCCAGCCATCAGCGAATAGCGACTGGTCCCCGGACGCAGCAGTTCAGCGATAGAGGCGTAGGTTACGGTAAAGCTGTGTTCGCTGCCGTCCGCCTCTTTAACGGTGACCAGCAGATCGCCCCCTGTGCCGTTGGGATACAGATCGTCAATACGGAACGCGCCGGGCGGTACCGTCGATTGATAAATACGGACACCTCGCTGACTCACGCTGACCAGAGCGTTAGTGTTTGCAACGCCAGTAATGACCGGCGCATATCCTCGCTGTGAATCCTCATACATGCGATCGTCAGAAGTTAGCATCACGCCGCGAAAACCGACGCTGTCAAAAACCTGACCATCGGTGGTGGAATCGCCCATCACCAGCTTACTGCGTAACGGGATAATGCCGCGTTCAAGGTAAGTGCTGGTTGAGTCATATTGCCAGCCCTTATCATTGTTCCAGTTAAAAATACCGCGATAACGTAAACGCCACGCGTCCCAATTGAGTCCCCCCATCAGACTTAAATACTGGGAAGAGATGGCATCAGAACCGGACATATCGGCATGCCACGCGTTGTAATCATATTGCAGCGTAGCAGCAGGGATGCCGTTATCCCATAATTCAGGATTCACATAGCCGCGAACCTGGCGAAGTTGCCATATCTGAGGTGCCTGCACATTAATACGCTGCGATGTTACATCGTAATAGGCTGTTAGATCTGGAGAAATATCATTAATACGCACGCAGCTGTCATCATTTTTGAGCAACTGACGCATTTCTGGGTCAATTTTATCAATATCAATACCCAGCATGGATACCAGCTTTAACGTAAAACAAGGTCTGGCGACAAGAGTATTACTTTTATCATTTTCAAATTTAACTTCACCACGCCCTTTCCACTTGTCATTCACATAAAGATCAACATGATATTGTCCCTGCGGGACAGGATTTCCCCGAGAATAATTACTTACATCAATCTCTGAGCGCAAAAAATCACTATTAAATTGCACATCATCGGTATCAGCAAAGGCAACCTGAACAGAAACAAAAGAAAATACAATAAATTGAGCAACACGAGTTAGTTTCAGAGAACAAGAAATAGCATTATGGGCTATTTTGTAATTTATGCTCATTTGTTGTTTCTCCACCATAATCATTTATTACACTGTAAAAAAATGAAGCATCACTTAACCTTGCTGACTTTCTGTTAGCGAGGGGGAATACTATTTCGCTTTTAGGATTTACCATCCGCTGGGGAAAGTGCTCTACAGATGCCAGGACTTCAGACTCTTTTGTCTTACGAATCTCAATCTTGTTAAAAGTGATATAATAAGGAGAATCGTTGACGACTTTTATATTGTTCCCTTGTAGGGATAGTTTTAGTTCTCTGTATGACTGCAATGGTGTTGGCTGCAGATTATCCGGACGATAAAATAATTTTATACGGGTACGAAATGCCAACTGCATACGCGTATTTCCCGACGTGGCGGCCTGCGCTTTTGGCGGAATCTCCAGCATGTTAAACCAAAAAACAGACTCTCTGTCCTGCGGTAATGCAGGATTTGTCGCCATAATTCGTACAGCCTGTCCCTTCGCCGGATCAATACGAACGACAGGCGGCGTAATGAGAAATGGAACGTTGATTTCTCCCGGTTTCGCCCGTGGGTTACCATCGTCCATCCATATTTGTAAAAGATAAGGATTACTCCCCCGGTTTTTTAACTGTACAGTTGATTCCTTGTCCTTTGCATTAAAGACAATGCGTGTTCCATTAATAACAACGTCAGCCATGACGTTCAGTGAGAACATCGAAAATAATAAAACCATACCGGAAGATAATATCTTTAACATCTCGTTACCTCATAATCAGGAGTAAAGGATGCCCCCTTACTCCCGTTTCTGTTACTCGTATACCATGGTGTAATCGACCTGAGTCGTTACAGAACCCGCAGTAGCTGTGCCTGTTGCATAATATTGCGCGAAGTAATTCAGTGAACCGCTGCCAGACGAGATGTCAACAGGGATATCATTCTGACCGGCCGCCACTGAAGCCCCAGCCACAATTGGATTACGATCGGCATTTAATAATTGAACCTGAACGAAAGTCGCTGCATCAGACGCTGCAGTATCAATATTCAGACGACCGGTTGTGCTATCAACATAGGTACCGGGCTCAAAATAGGTGCTGGCATTATTCAACGCCGTACCTGAACAGCTGCTCAGTGAGATCGTAAACGGCGTCGCACCGGCTGTTGCCCCTGTTGTTGCGAGGGTAGAAGAAGAGACGGTTGGCAGTATTACCGTGGCATCATTACTGCCGCCATCGACAGAAATAGTACAAGTGGTATCAGTAATTTGTCCGTTAATTGTAATAGTACCATCAACGGCAAATGCTGAAGCAGTAAATGCAGAAGTGAAAACCATTGCTAATGCGGACAACGCAAAATTATATTTACGCATAATTAATTCCCTGTTGAGGTTGATATAAATGAACAGCCCAATGAATGTGTTATTAAGATAAAAAGATTATCGCCCCACCATGAATGTGGGCAATGAATAACACCTTTCGGTTCCATTGACATGATATACGCAAAACATTCATCCGCCATATTAGGATTTTTCAACCAAAACCAATCAATCCAAATGCTTATCGAAAAATAAAGTGCTGCCTTCTATCTACGCTATTCACCCTTATAAATATATCGATAATTAGGTTTTTATAAGACAGCATTGGTTAAAAAAAGATAAAATTTTATTAATCAATTATTTTGATCCAGATCAATACACACTCTAAAACACATCAAAATCACACGTTCCATGATCACATATGAAACAAAAAATAAAAACAAAACAAACAAAAAAACTACATTCATTGCTGTTTTTTTAGCCAGAAAAACATTTTTAAACGGTTAGGAGAATAATCCTGATAAACCGACTCAAGTACTTTACATAATCCATTAATAAATAATAATTAATTACGAATGAAACATTTTTTCATTTTTTTGCAAGAAAAGTCTTATTTCAATAAAAAACGTAACCATCGTTAAGGTGGTGTTGCAAAACCTGCTAATTCCAGGAATTTTCTTGGAACGATCTTTTCTTTTAGTCACATACTTTTTCTCAGAATATAAATCTACAAATTACTCATCACAACCTTACAAAAAAGGACAAATGACTATTAGAAGCGGGGTTTTTGAGTACAAAAAAGAATGGAAGGACATTGTTCATTGAAAAATCTGAACACAAGGAAAAGAAGGGAGAATCTCAATGCTCGTTCAGCGACAAAGGTAGCGTCGTACAGTATCGCCAGAAGAACGCCTCTGGCGATAAAATTCATTTATCTGAATGCGTTACCGATCACCAACCCGGAACAGCACCGCCGTTAAAGATCGTTTCTGCCGCTTTTGCGACTTCAGGTGACTGATAAGAGGCCAGAAATTCCTTCACATTTTCCGCATCTTTATTGTCTTCCCGCGCCACGAGGATGTTCACATACGGCGAATTTTTATCTTCGATAAACACGCTGTCGTGAACCGGAGAAAGCCCGGTTTGCTGAATGTAGGTGGTGCTGATAATCGCCACGTCAACTTTCGGGTCGTCCAGTACACGCGGCAGTTGTGCACCTTCCAGCTCCATAATCTGTAAATGACGCGGGTTGGCGGTAATATCCAGCGCCGTCGGCAGTAAACCTTTTCCGTCTTTCAGGGTAATCAACTGCTCTTTTTGCAGCAGCAACAGCGCACGCCCGAGGTTGGTAGGATCGTTCGGGATCGCCACCGTCGCGCCGTCTTTCAGTTGATCCACCGTTTTGATTTTTTTCGAATAGCCGGCCATCGGGAAGACAAAGGTATTCCCCACCGCGACCAGCTTATAGTTGTGTGCCTGATTATCCTGCTCAAGGAACGGACGATGCTGGAAAACGTTGGCATCCAGTTCACCGTGATTGGTGGCGTCGTTCGGCAACAACGAGCCGCTGAAACCGACCAGTTCAACATCAAGCCCATACTTCTCTTTCGCCACTTTTTTGGCCACTTCCGCCACATCCTGCTCAGCGCCGTTAATCACGCCGACTTTAATGTGCTTTGCATCGCTGCTCTGCTGGTCGCAACCGGCCAACAACAATCCCGCCAACAGTACCGCCGCCCCTGTCCGTAAATGAGGTATCGTCAATTTCACGTTTTTATCCTTTTGAAATAACCGCCTGATGAGTAATGAAATGACTATAGCGGGAAGGGCGCTGCGGTTTAAAAAACGAAAAGGTATCAATAAGAAGAAAAAAGCATAAAGCGGGAATATTAAAAAATGCCGATGGCGCTGCGCTAACCCTGCGCAGCGCCATTCGGTTCAGACCAATGCTTTCACGATCTCCATTAATCGGACGATATCCTCAGGTCGGGTATTGCCGGTTTGTGGGTCGATAATTGAGGTGTATAAATGCGGCATTACGCGTGGTACGCCTGCCTCCAGGCAGGTTTGCAGTATGACGCCAAAGTTTTCCACATCAATGCCCCCCGTTGGTTCGATCAGCGTCATGCCGTTACGAGCTGCGGTAGTTGCCAGCACGTACAGCTCAGAAAGCGACTTTTCACCGCCCATTGGGAAGAACTTCGCCGCGTGCGCCCCCATATCCTGCATCATCCGCACGGCGGCATCACAGGAGACGCGCGCCGGCGTACCCTGGCTGCTGCTGACCCCGGTAGAGATAAGCACCTCGCCCGGCGTACCCGTCGGGCTAACCAGCGCATTGATGTGGGTCTGTTCACCTCCCGTCGCCGCCAGCGCGCCGGCGGCAAAACCACTCCCGGTAAAGGTCTGGTTGACGTGCGCCGGATGGACCTGTGATGCAATCATCGCCGCCTTGTAATACTGCGCCGGATCGCCCGCCCCCAGGCCCACGGAAATCGAGGGAACGTCCGCCATCCAGCGTTTTACCTCCTGAACACCTTCGTCGATCGACGAAAACTGCGCGGACAGGATGCCAATCACCGCATGTCCCTCAGCGGCGTCATAGATTTCCCTGGCGTTAGCGATATCTTTCGCCAGCACGTTAATCGCCACACGTTGACGATAAAAATTAATCTGCTGCATGTTCTGCTATCTCCTTGAGTCGCGCCACAATCAACGCCATTTCCCCCTCAGCGACCGTGCGTGGGTCGAGGCTAAAAACGCCCTGATGGAGGTTATAGCGCCGTGCGTAAATGGCGATATCGCCACCCCGCAGTTGGGCTTCGACTTCACGCGCGTCCAGACCGAGCGTCTGCGCATCAACCCGAACGCGAATGCGCCAGATGGCGCGCCCGGCTTCGTCCTGCTCAATATCGGCGGTCAGCCCGCGGATGGCTGAAATTGCCTCCGCGGTCGGTTGTAACTGTTCGGCGGTCACCACGGTCTGCCCCTGGTGATAATTTTCCAGCGCATATACCAGCCCGACCATGTTCTCTTTGCCTATCTTCATCGCTCTGGCGATACCGTGATGCTGCGCTTTACAGGCGGCAATCCACGGTTTCTTGCCGGTGATAAACCCCGAGGTTGGCGCATTGAAGGCTTTCGCTCCGCTGTAGACAACCATATCCGCCCCGCTCGCCACCCAGGCGTGTAAATCCTCCTCGGCAGCGGCATCGACAATCAACGGCAGATTGTGGATCTGCGCAACCTGCACAAAGTCGTCAATGCTGAGCATGCCTTTCTGCACGCAGTGGTGCGATTTCACATACAACAGCGCGGCGGTCTCGTCCGTAATTGCGCTTTCCAGTTGCCAACGCGCCGCGAGATTGCTCGCCCCGACCTCCACGACGCGCCCGCCGCCCAGACGAATAGCGCTGGTGATGGGGGCGCCATAGTCCACGTTATGACCGCGCAGCATCACCACCTCGTTAGCCATTCCTCTACTGTCCGGCATGAGCGCTACTCTGAGCGGGTCGCCGCGGGTAATGGCGGCGGCAACGGCAATGGCGATCCCCGCCGACGCGCAGGAGGTGACATAGCTGTCCTGCGCGCCGGTATAGCGGGAAACCAGCTCACCGGTACGATCCACCAGCTTGTCGATTTCGACAAAGGCGGAGGCCGCCCGCGCAGTGGCCTGCATCACCTGGGGCGCGACGCTGGAGACGCCAAGAATCGTCATCTTGCCGCAGGCGTTAATCACCTGTTTTAGCCCCAGCTGTTGATAGATATTCTCTGTCATGACTTACAACACTCCCAGCAGCGAACAAACCACGCTAAGCGCCACAATTGACAGCAGAATGGTGGTGTATCGCGGCCCTTTCTTCACCAGAAAGATATAGATGGCAAACACCGCCGCCAGCGGCAGCAGGCCCGGCGCGATGGAGTCAAGAATCTGCTGCACCACCACTTCAGAACCTTTCAGGGCGCTGATTTTCAACGGCGTAGTGATCTTGACGTAGCTTGCCGACAGCGCGCCCATCATGATCAACCCCAGCACGTTCGCGCCGTAGATCAGTTCTTTGATTCGCCCCCCTTGCAGTAGCCCGACGATAGAATCACGCCCCAGGGTGTAGCCTTTGTGGATCAGGCCGTAACTGATCGCCAGCGTGATCGCCGGATAGAGGATCAGCGGTGCAATACCACCAAACGCGCTGCCATTAGCGGCGAAAGGAATGAAAATCGCGATGAGTAGCGGCATAACGGCCGCCCATACGATGGAGTCGCCCATCCCAGCCAGCGGGCCCATCAGACCGGTTTTAATCCCGGTAATCGAGGCATCGCTGATCGGCTCGCCGCGCGTTTTCTGCTCTTCCATGGCAATGGAAATCCCCTGGATCACCGCGCCAAAAGTTTGTTCGGAGTTGAAGAAGTTAAGGTGACGTTTTAGCGCCTCCACCTGCTCCTCTTTTTGTGGGTAGAGCTTTTTGATGATCGGCGTCATCGAGGCGCAGAAAATCAGGCTTTGCAGACGTTCATAAGAGTTAGATACCTCCGCGCCCAGCCAGTAGATAAACCATGCTTTGGTGATATCTGCTTTGGTTAACGCCCCGGTTGTCCGTGCGCGTTCAACCAGTTCATGCTGCATTACGTCGCTACTCATCATGCTGCTCCTTCATTTTTCGCCAGACCTTTAATCAGGAAGGCCACACAGGTACCGAAGATCGCCATCGCCATGATGTCCACCTTGAGGTACAGCACCGCGAAGAATCCGCCGATAAACCACGGCAGCAGGCTCTTTTTACCGATCACCATAATGGTGATGGCGAAGCCCAGCGCCGGCAGGATCCCGCCCATGATTTCAAAGGAGTGGGTCAGCCAGTGCGGCATCAGTTTGAGGAAACTTTCCACCACGTCCTGACCGAAGTAGTTCGCGGCAAACACCACCGGGAAACGCAGCGCCAGTCCAAGCAACGCCGGGTAGAGGAATGCACAGCGCATGATGCCCGACATATTCGCCGTTTCCGCGTGCTTATCGGCCATATGTACCCAGGCCGCGTTCAGGGTACGACGCAGCTGGTCGAGGAAAACGCCGATCACGCCGAAGGGGATCGCCAGGGCAATCGCCAGGTTCGGATCCATCCCGGCTTTCACTGCGATTGGAATTGAGATACAGGCTGCCAGTGCCGGATCTGACGGCACGTTACCGCCAGGCGTTGAGGTCACGCCGAGATAAACGAGCTGCATCCCCGCGCCGATGATCATCGCCGTCTGCATGTTGCCAAGCAGTAGCCCGACAAAGACGGCCACCACCACCGGCTGTAGCAGCATGGCAGAGAAGGTGTAGCCAAGGCGTAAGCGGGCAAACCAGTAATACAACCCCATGAGGCTTGCAAAAACTAAGGTATCCATAGTGTTATCCCATTATCAGAGAATTAGAATTTTTTCAGGATATCGTCCAGCGACTGCGGTTTATCTTCCGGGATAGTCTGGAAGAACACCTGAATCCCACGACTTTTCAGGTCGTTAAGAATGCCAACGTCTTTTTCATCGAGCGTAATGTTCTGGAACACTGCTTTGCGGTTTGGTCCGCCACCCAGGCCGCCAACCTGAATGGTCGTGACATCAAATCCCTGTTGTACGGCCTGTTGAATCGCCGCCAGGGAAGGGAACAGCACCAGCACATTGCCGTCGCCCAGTTGGTTCTCTTTCCAGGAGGCCGCAAAACTCTGGTTGCTATAGCAATCCACTTTGATGTTCGGCGGCGCGGCCATCAGGTAGATGTTTTTCATAAATGGATCGGCGTCCAGTTCGTCACTGACCACCGCAATGCGGTTGGCCTGGGACTGCCCGACCCACTTCGTCACCACCTGTCCGTGAATCAGTCGGCTGTCGATACGACATAACACGATGTTTGCCATGATGATTTTCCTTATTGTGATTGTTGTAATTGACGGACATGAGCGACAACGTCGAGGCAACTGCTGCGCCCGGCTTCCACCAGTTCACTGACGCAGGTGGTCAGGGAGCCGTGTTCACGTCTGTCCAGCGCTTCCAGCAGTAGCGACGCGTTCAACCCGGATACGACCGCAATCGGATAATCCACGCTTAGCCGCGCTGCCACATTGGACGTCGTGCCGCCAACAAAATCGGTCAGAATAAGCGAGCCGTCCGGCATGGTTTTCACCACATCCTCGACACGCTGATAAAACTCGCCCAGCGTATCGACGGGCATCAGCGCAATTTCCGTCACGCCTTTAATTTCGCCCATCACCATACGCAGGCTGTTACAGAGCTGTTGTCCCCAGCCACCATGAGTGAGCAGCAGAATTTCGGGCAACGGTTGAGTGGTAGTCAAAATGGCCTCCTGGCGCAGCTACGTTTATATGAGACTTACAACGCCTGATGGCGCTTCGCTTATCAGGCCTACGGATAGTGCTTTTGTAGGCCGGATAAGGCATTTATGCCGCCATCCGGCAAAACTCATCAAAGTAAGAGCAAGGGCTGTGCCAGTATTTGTGTCACGCGAGAGGGAAAGGTGAGCGGGCAAGGCGCAACGCCTCGCCCGTTAAGGGATCAGCTATAAAGAAGTTCGTAGATATAAAAATATTCCGCATCCGATAAACGGATGGCATAGGCCTCTTCAATGGGCAAAAACGCAGATTTAATGACACTAAACGCGCGGGGATCGAGATTCGGTTTGTTTTCCAGCGCCATCTGTAACGGTTTACGGTTGATCACGATACGCTCAACCATGCAACAGCAGTGGATCAGGAAGCGTAGTGTCACCTGGCGACTCGGTTTCAGAGAAAGCGTGGTCGTCAGATGGTTAAGTACACCCTCCATCTCCTTCAGAATGCGCTGCGGATTGAGCACCGAAATATGGTTAATGATGCTCTCCATGGTCAGCGCGCTGATAAAGCGCATGGCGCTGCGCTCCATCTCCAGACGACGTTCGGCGCTGGAGAGATCCGGCGTCAACAGGCTTAACACCAGCTCTGGCCCCTGCTCAGAGAACAGTTCTTCCAGCGAGATAAACGGAATATCCGGCAGCCCTGGCTGGAAAGTACCGACAATTCCCGCCAGCCGCTCATTGGCATTCAACGCCTGCTGGACACGTTCGAGGCTGCGCACGTCGTTGTAATCGAGGATCACCATTCGCGTGTCCTGCGACATCAGTTCGCCAAAGCTCTCCTCAAGCACTTTTTTAATCTTTTCCGCCGTCCCCATGCCGGTAATACAGGAGACGACCAGCACTTTTCCGCCGTTTTCCTGCTGCGGGGTACACAGCTGACAGGGGATATTTTTGCTCTGCATGAGCGCCGCAAGCTGGGGTAAATCGCTGGTTTCGTAGCTTAAATCCAGACCGACCTCCAGCAGACTGGTCAGCGTAATGTTGGGCATTAACAGCACGTCTATCTGAAATAACTTGCTGATCGTACTGCCGAAATGCACCAGAGAACCAATATCGACCATCAGGATCAGCCGCTGATAGCGTTGGGTCTGAATAATCTGGGTCAGCGTCTCCAGCGTGTCATGCACCGACTGCTCAAACGGCATGTCGACCGCGCTGAACAGATCGCGTTCCAGTACACGGTTAACGTACTGCGCCATACTGGTCGCGGTGGTTGCGCCGTGCGCGACGAGGATCACCCCGCAGTCCGGGCTGGCATCAATGCGCTGGCGGTAGTGACGACACTCTTTCAGGAACAGACACAGCCAGACCACTTCCGTCGCCGGGCACTGAATATGCAGCAGCTCATTGATTTTCCGACACAGCAGCGTGGCATTATCGTATTCGTCTTTACAGCGGTCGAGGATCAGGCTGGAAGAGTAGAGCTGCGGAATCAGCCCGCGCTGGACATAGCCAATCAGCGCCAGGAAATGTTTGCGCAGCGGATTCACCAGATTTTCCGGCAGCGTAAAGCCCAGCACCTGCTCCACGCAGCCGATCAGCAGCGTCACGCGTTCTTCAATTTGATCGCCATAGCGCGGCGGATGCGCCACGCTATCACGGCTGTAGAGGCCATATTCGAAGATTGAACTGAGCTTGTTTTTCAGGATGGCCAGCGTTTCCGCCGGCGGGACATTACTGTTGCGCAGATTGACATATTCACGGGTCAGGAAGCTGTAAAAGAGATCGCTCTCTTCGATTTCCGCCCCGGTCGCCAGTGAAGTTTTCAGTGCTGGCAACGTACGCGCATCAATGTTCAGCCGCTCTTTTCCTTCAAACAGCGCGTCGACCAACAAACGTTGTTCCGGCGTGGCATGGAACGGTATCTCCGCCAGTCGTTTATCCAGTTGTAGGGTGTCGTTATGTTCCGTCATCCCCGACGCCCACGCCTGGGCGCACAGGAACTGGATATCGCTCTTCAACTGACCAATGTTACCCTCCAGCGGTTTGTTCAACAGCCAGAGCAACAGCGTCTTGTCGATGCTGACCGTGCGCTCGATTTTGCGACTTTCACGCTGCAAAAAACCAACGATCAGCTCTACCTGTTCCTCAATCGATCGCTGACGGATTCCCGGCAAGTCGATGCTCACCTGAATTCGTCGCTGGAACGTACGCAACAGCGATGAACTCACCGGTTCCGTGGTCGCGCAAATCAGACGAACCGAGATTGGACGCGCCGTGGCGCTGGATCCCAGCGGACGGTACTCTCCCTTATCAAGAATGGAGAACAGTTTTTCCTGTCCTTCGTACGGCAGGCGGTGTACTTCGTCGAGCAGCAAATAACCGCCGTCCGCCTGTTCGACCAGACCGGGTTTATTCTCGTTCGCGCCGGTAAATGCCCCCTGACGATGGCCAAACAGGTGCGAAGAAAGCAGTTCCGGGTTATGGGCGTACTCTGCGCAGTTAAAGTAGACCAACGGCGGCGGAGAACCGGCGGCTTGTTCGCAGGCAAAGCGGTGCATCAGCTCGGCAAAAAAGGTTTTCCCCACGCCGGACGGACCGGTCAGCAGCACATGCAGGCCCTGTGGATAGAGCACGGCGGCACGGCCTTTTTCAACCGCATCACGCAGGCTGCGATCGTAGCCAATCAGACCAGTGAAAGGATCGTCACCGCCCGTATTTTCCGCTTGCGGAAGCAGGTCGGCCACCGAGCGCACCTCGCGCTCGCTACTCTCCAGTTTGCGCCCCAGCAACGTCTCCAGCGTCTGTCTGTGCAGGAAAAACACCGGACGTCCCCGGCTTTTTATCGCCAGACCATCGTTCCACAGCTGATTGAGATCTTTACTGACCGAGTTGCGTGCCAGCCCCAGGTTAAAGCCAATCGCCTCCGCCGTGAATGCCGTCTCCTGCGCCAAATCGGCACGATCCAGCCCACGCGTCAGCCTTTCAAGCTCTCCCAGTACGATCTCAATCCGTCTCATCTCTTTACCGCTTAAGAATTAAATGATTGTTCAGAACATACACTATTCTGCTATGCAAGAAAGTGAATCGACGTCCAGACGTCATAGTGAATCCGTCCGGTCATCAAAATGTTTTCGATAAATAATGCCTGGCGGCCCCTTTTTCCGGGAAGTCATCGAGGGTCAGTTGCAGTTGATAACCGTTCTTCTGATAGAACGGCAACGCCTGAAAGCTCAGGGTATCGACCAGCGCATGCAGACAACCTCTCTCACGAGCAGCGTGCTCTGCGGCCTGGATCAGTTGGCTGCCGTAACCGCCTTTACGCAGGGATTCATGCATCCATAAAAAATCAATGCTCAGCCATTCCCCTTTAATTTTGCCAATCAGCCCGCCGCGGATTTTCTGTTGCTCGTCACGCCAGTACACCGCCAGATCGCCAAAATTTCTCGTTTTCAGGAACTGGAAATTGTAGGCACGCAACCCGGTGAGCAGTGCGTTTTGATCGTCTTCGGTAACGGTATCGGTAATCTGTATCTGCATTCTATCCTCCTGAAAAATTAAAACTTTCGGCTGAAGCTTTTTCCAACTTTAGTACGGGCTGCTGAAGGAGTCGTACACCGTCTACACTTACTCTTGAAATGATGCGCATCGACTACAAGGATTATTACCATGAAACGAGCCGTTTTACCGATCATTGCTACCCTTTTATTACTGCCAGCTCTGGCCCAGGCCGACTCGCCTTACGGCGCACTGCAGACCGCGCACGAGAAAAATACGATACTCAAGGACCTACGCAAGATCTGTACGCCGCAAGGTTCACCTTCTGACGAGGCGTGGGAAAAAACGATCATGGCGAATGAAGGAAATCAGCAGCACATCCGCGAGGCGGCGTTAGCAATGGAAAGGAATAATCAGAGTAACTACTGGGAAGCGCTCGGCAAAGTGGAATGCCCGGACATGTAAGCGTGAAGCCCGCGCTTCACGCCCGATAATGAACTTTACCGCTGGCGAATATCCGGGATGATTAAGTCGCCGCGCAACACATACGATCCCAACATGCTTTGCGTTTTTTCATTCAACCAACTGACTATCCGCGCCGCCATCGCATCCATGGAGTATTCGATTGCCGGGATGGTCGGGATCCCCGGCAGATGCAGCGAACCGGCGAGGCTGAAGATCATAATGTCTTCCGGAACCGACTTATTAAACGCCTGCAATTGCGGGATCACCCGCTGAGCCTGCTGCTCATCCGCCACCAGCAGCGCGTTAAAGTTAAGCGTGGAGGCGTTATTTAACAACTCTTGCAACGCCACCGAAGAAGACGTCGCTTCCATAAAGACCAGGTTGCGATTAAAGGGCAGGAAATTCTTCTCCAGCGCATGTTTGTAACCGAGCAACACCTGTTCGGAGAACCCCATGCCTTCAGGATGGATGAGAGCAATTTGCCGACGATTTTGGCTAATCAGGTAGTTACAGGCCGTTTCGGTGGCAAAGGCATGGTCAAACTGAATGCTGGTCACATCATCGCCCGCTTCCAGACAATCCACCAGAATGACGTTTTCCTGGCTGATATTCAGCGGGAAGCGTGCACCAATAATCAGTACGTCGTCGCACAAGCCGCAGCTTAATTCATCGAGGGCGCTCATCACTTCCGCTTTGGTGTTGGCAAAACGAAGCAACAAATGTTTCTGATGCTGGCTCAGGTGCTTTTCCAGCGCGTAAAGGTAGCCCGTCGTCTGGTTGATGTTGTCCTGCGCGCAAATTACGCCTATACAACCGGTGCTCTGACTGAGCAGTGACTGGGCAATCACATTCGGACGATAGTTCAGCTCATCCACCGCCTTTAACACGGCAAGGCGACTGGCTTCCTTCACGCCACGCGATCCGCTCAACACGCGCGACACCGTGGCTTTAGACACGCCAGCCAAACGCGATACATCGTTGATAGTAGACATCATTCTCCCCTGACAGAGCCTGCCTGGCTCCTTTAATCCTGAATTTAACACTGGCTCAAATATTCACCATTCGCAGTATAGCCGTTTCCGTTTTTCATGGAAACCGATTTTCCATTTCCACTCAAAAAGCGTGAAATAGCGACAAAACCGTGAGCTAAATCCAAATAATTAGCCTTATAAGAATAAGATTTTGACGATTGTCACAGTTCCGTTTGCTTCGTATGGAAACCGGTTTCCGTATGATATCAAATCAGACTCGCAATAAGTTTTTACATTTTGAGGATGGTTAATAATGTTCAGGATTATGTTGTGTTGCTCTGCAGGGATGTCCACCAGTCTGCTGGTTCGTAAAATGGTCGAAGCCGCAGAAGAGCGGAAGCTGCCAGTACAAATTGATGCATATGGCGTTTCCGAATTTGACATTCAGTTTCCAAACTACCAGGTGGTGTTACTTGGCCCCCAGGTAAAATACATGCTTAACACGCTCTCAGAGAAGGCTGCCACCCAAAACATCCCCGTAAAAGCCATTGATATGCAGGATTACGGAATGCAACGCGGTGACAAGGTGCTGGATTTTGCTCTGTCGCTGATTGAAGCGGCACATTAGAAAGGTGTCATTATGAGTTCGTTATATCAGTCAATGGTTGCTGTCATAGAACAATCCATCACGCCTCTTGCCGGTAAACTGGGCCAGCAGAAATATGTGATTGCGATTCGTGATGGTTTTACCGCGGCGCTGCCGTTTATGATCATCGGCTCGTTCATGCTGGTGTTTATTTTTCCGCCATTCTCTGCCGAAACCACCAATAGTTTTGCCCGTGGCTGGCTCGATTTTTCCGCCACATACCGTGAACAGCTGATGCTGCCGTTTAACCTCAGCATGGGCGTTATGACGTTCTTCATCTCCGTGGGAATTGGCGCCAGTCTGGGGCGTCAGTTTAATCTCGATCCGATTATGTCCGGCCTGCTGGCGTTTATGGCCTTTTTGCTCGTCGCCGCGCCGTATGCCGACGGGAAAATCTCCACGCAGTACCTTTCCGGTCAGGGGATCTTTACCGCGCTGATCACCGCCATCTATTCCACACGCGTCTATGCATGGTTGAAGCAGCACAACATCACGATCCGTCTGCCGAAAGAGGTCCCGACCGGCGTCGCCCGTTCGTTTGAAATCCTCATTCCGGTTCTGGTGGTCATTGCGACACTTCATCCGCTAAACCTGTTTATTGAAGCGCAGACCGGAATGATTATTCCGCAGGCGATTATGCACCTGCTGGCACCGCTGGTTTCAGCCTCTGATTCCCTGCCGGCAATCCTGCTTTCGGTTCTGATGTGCCAGATTTTCTGGTTTGCCGGTATCCACGGCTCACTGATCGTCACGGGCATTATGAACCCGTTCTGGATGGCAAACCTGTCGGCAAACCAGGCTGCCCTTGCAGCGGGTGTCGCATTGCCGCATGTTTATCTGCAAGGTTTCTGGGATCACTACCTGCTGATCGGCGGTGTGGGCTCGACTTTACCGCTGGCCTTCCTGCTGCTGCGCAGTCGCGTTACCCATCTGCGGACTATTGGCAAAATGGGGATTGTCCCTAGCTTCTTCAACATTAATGAGCCTATTCTGTTCGGTGCGCCGATCATCATGAACCCGATGCTGTTTATCCCGTTCGTCTTCGTGCCCATGATCAACGCCGTACTGGCTTACACAGCGACCCGTCTGGGCTGGCTGGATCAGGTGGTGTCACTGACGCCGTGGACCACGCCCGCACCGATTGGCGCATCGTGGGCGGCAAACTGGGCTTTTAGTCCGGTGGTGATGTGCCTGATCTGCATGGTGATGTCAGCGTTGATTTACCTCCCGTTCCTGCGTGCTTACGAACGCTCCCTGATGAAAACAGAAGAGCAAAAAGCCCAGGATGCCGTCTCCGTGGCGAACGCTGCCCGTAGCAACTCATAATGAATCAAGGAGTCAGAACAATGAGATACCGTTTTCCTGAAAACTTCTGGTGGGGCAGTGCCTGCTCAGCGCTGCAAACCGAAGGGGATAGCCTGAACGGCGGCAAAAGCCAGACCACGTGGGATGTGTGGTTCGACCGCCAGCCAGGTCGTTTCCATCAGGGGGTTGGCCCGGCGAACACCTCGACGTTTTATCAGCACTGGAAACAGGATATCGCGCTGTTGAAGCAGTTAAAACATAACAGCTTCCGTACCTCGCTAAGCTGGTCACGCCTGATTCCTGACGGTACGGGCGAGGTGAATCCTGAGGCGGTGGCGTTCTATAATAACGTCATTGACGAACTGCTGGCGCAGGGCATCACGCCGTTTATCACGCTGTTTCACTTCGACATGCCGATGGTGATGCAGGAAAAAGGCGGCTGGGAAAACCGTGACGTCGTGGAAGCCTTTGGCCGCTACGCGCAGACGTGTTTCAAATTGTTCGGCAACCGCGTTAAGCACTGGTTCACCTTCAATGAGCCAATTGTGCCAGTGGAAGGCGGCTATCTGTATGACTTCCATTACCCGAACGTAGTGGATTTCAGGCGTGCGGCGACCGTGGCGTATCACACCGTGCTGGCCCACTCGACGGCGGTTCGCGCTTACCGCGCGGGCAACAACGATGGGGAAATTGGCGTGGTGCTCAACCTGACGCCTTCCTATCCGCGTTCACAACATCCGGCGGATGTGAAAGCCGCGCACCATGCCGATCTGCTGTTTAATCGTAGTTTCCTCGACCCGGTGCTGAAAGGGGAATATCCGGCGGATCTGGTGGCATTACTAAAAGAGTACGATCAGTTGCCAGCCTGCCAACCGGGTGACGCACAGCTGATTGCCGATGGCAAAATCGACCTGCTGGGGATTAACTACTACCAGCCGCGTCGGGTGAAATGCCGTGATACCGCAGTCAATCTGAATGCGCCTTTTATGCCGGAGTGGTTGTTTGATTACTACGAAATGCCAGGCCGCAAAATGAACCCTTATCGCGGGTGGGAAATTTATGAGCCGGGTATTTACGATATTATTACGAACCTGCGTGATAATTACGGCAACCCGCGCTGCTTTATTTCTGAAAACGGAATGGGCGTAGAAAACGAACAGCGCTTTATTCAGGATGGACAAATTAACGACAACTACCGTATTGAATTTGTTTCTGAACACCTTAAATGGCTGCATAAAGGCATTAGCGAGGGCTGCCATTGTCTTGGCTACCATATGTGGACCTTTATTGATAACTGGTCATGGCTCAACGGATATAAAAACCGCTATGGCTTTGTACAGTTAGATTTAGACACGCAAAAACGTACGGTGAAAAAGAGCGGCGAGTGGTTCGCCAATACCGCCGAACACAATGGATTCGATTAAGAGATACAGACAATGATTGCATTAGAAGAAGCAGTAATGGAAATTATCGTCAATGCCGGACAGTCCCGTAGTCTGTGCTTCGAGGCGCTGCATGCCGCGCGCGCTGGCAACATTGACGAGGCAAAAAGCCTGCTTCGGGAGGCTGACGGCTACGCCCGTCAGGCTCACCACATGCAAACCAAATTGATCGAACAGGATGCCGGGGAAGCCCGGCAACCGATGACGTTAATTATGGTGCATGCGCAGGATCACTTAATGACATCGCTGTTAGCTCGCGAATTGTCAGAAGAAATTATTCACCTCTATCAACGTTAATTTGAATTAAATAATAAACGGAGACGTCACTACGATTAAATAAATATTACCTGTACCTCTATATAAATAACAGATCAACTTGTTTTGGTGATAGCGAATTACACCGAGGCGGGATGGTTATTATCTTAAAATAAATTAATGCGCTCATCTATTCAGGATGCTTAATGCAAACTGAAGGATAAAACGTAAATGAGATAACCATGAACATGATAAAAAAACTTCCATTAGCCATGGCGGTCGTGGCCGCGCTTTGCCCAATTTCTGTACTCGCGCAGGAATTTACTCAGGAACAAATCGACGCCATCGTCGCCAAAGCCGTAGATAAAGCCCTTGCGGAACGACAGGCGAAAATGGACGCTGCTGTGGCGAAAAAAACCGATATCATTAACGAGCCGCAAAGCGCCGCACAGTCACCGGATATGGCCATCCCGTTCGGTGTGAAATTCAGCGGCTATGCGCGTTATGGCGCGCAGTTCCAGAGTGGCGATCAGAAATACGTGGGCGTTGATGGTTCCTATAACGGCGCATCCGCCATTGGTCGTCTGGGTAACGAAGGCAACGGCGGCGAATTCCAGCTCTCCAAAGCATTCAAAGGCGACAACGGCGCGATCTGGGATATCAACGTGATGATCGACCACTGGGGCGACGAGGTGAATCTCAAGAAAGCTTACGCGGGAGTCACCAACGTCCTGGAATCCAACCCGAACGCCTATATCTGGGCCGGTCGCGACTTCCACCAGCGTCCGCAACAGGGGATCAACGACTACTTCTGGATGAACCACGACGGCCAGGGTGCCGGGGTGAAGAACTTCGATATTGGCGGTGTACAGTTTGACGTGGCCACCGTGGCCGCCGTTGAATCGTGCAGCCCCGAAGTGATGGAAGATGAAGCCAACCCGTCACGTATCACCTGTACCGGCGGTTCCGGCACCGGAGATAAAGGAAACTACGCCGTTACCTCAAAAATTCACGGCATGAAACTCGGTCCATTGGATCTGGAAATCTACGCCAACTACGGCTTTGACTCGAAAGCCGTCGACACCGACGATCGCCTGAAGGCCTGGCAGGGCGCGTTTGTGGTGAGCCATACCAATGACAGCGGCGTCAACAAAGTGATCGCCCGTTACTCTGATAACTCCGACAACAGCGTTTACAACAAAACCGACGACCTGACCGCGATTTACGCCAGCTTCGAAGGAAGCCATAAGTTTACGCAGCAGGCGCAGGTTGAATACCTGTTGGCATTCCATGACTACGATAACAGTGCCGATCAGAGTGAAAATCGTAAGAACTACGGTGCCATTGTGCGTCCAATGTACTTCTGGAACGACGTGCACTCCACCTGGCTGGAAGCTGGCTATCAGCGTGTCGATTATGACAACGGCGGCGATAACAAAGGCTGGAAGCTGACGCTGTCGCAGAACATGTCGATTGCGATGGGACCGGAATTCCGTCCAATGCTGCGCTTCTATGTCACCGGCGGCAAAGTGGATAACGACCGCACCGCCCGTGTGAACGGCACAGATGACGAAACGCTGGACGATTTCAACGTCGGCGCGATGTGGGAAGCGTGGTTCTGATTGGCATTATTGCGTTATGCCGGATAGCGGCATCACTGCCTTATCCGGCCTACAGTCACGTAGGCCCGGTAAGCAACGCGCCACCGGGCATAATGCCGGATGGCGGCGTTAACGCCTTATCCGGCCTACGTGAAGGAACCCTCAAAGAGGGTTGAGGTCATTGCATACCCTTTATGCGAACTTTCGCTGCCACCAGAAGCGCCGTCAGCAGCATCAGGCTGCCGGAGAGTATCAGGGGCGACAGCAGGCCAAGGTTATCGAGTGCATAGCCTCCCACCGCGGCCCCACAGGTATTGGCAAGCTGGATCACGGCGACCTGGACGGATCCAGCCTTTTCTGCCTGATCGGCGAGCGATCGGGTGATCCACGTTGACCATCCCACCGGCACCAGCGCAAACGCCAGCCCCCAGATAATCGCAATGCTTGCCGCGACGATCTTGTCGCTGCCCCACAGCGTCAGCACCAGCGCACTCAGCGCCAGCACCAGCGGCGCACCGGCCAGCGCCAGTTTAACTGAGTGTTTGAGAATCACCGACGACAACGAGGTGCCGACAAAACTGGCGATCCCAAAGCTTAACAGCACCAGCGTCAGGCCATCGACATCAAAACCCGCCAGGTTCATATACACCGGGCGGATATAAGTGAAGAACGCAAACTGTCCGGCAAAGGACATAAAGATGGCAATCATTCCCGCCATCACTCCCGGACGATTCAGCAGGCTGACTATGTTTTGCTTCTGATGCGAAGGCTCGCCGGGCAGCGACGGTAACGATTTCACCAACCAGACAATACACAGCACGCCCATCACCGCCGCCACATTAAAGACGTTACGCCAGCCAATGATTCCCCCCAGGAAACTGCCCAGCGGAGCGGCAATGACCAGCGCGATGGAGACGGCACCGAAAATCACCGACAGCGCTTTCGGCACCGTACGCGGCGGAACCAGTCGCATGGTCAGCGAGGCCGACATCGCCCAGAATCCACCCAACGCCAGTCCCAGACAGGCGCGTCCCACCAGCAGTAGCGCGAAGGAATCGGCAAAGGAGACCAGCAGACAGGAGAGGGTCAGCAACAAGGAGAACAGAATCACGACGTAGCGACGGTCAGTGGCCTGAATGATCTGAGTGATAAACAGGCTGGCAAACATGGCGACAAACGCGGTGACGGTCACCGACTGTCCGGCAACGCCTTCCGAGATACCCAGATCCTGCGCCATCGGCGTTAACAGGCTGACGGGTAAAAACTCAACGGTAATCAGGCTGGCTACACAGAATGCCACGGCAAACACCGCCGACCAGTTTGGACGTGCGACAACATCAGCGCGGGTTTTCTCTTCGATACATTCACTCATTTTGCAATCTGCGTCGATTTCTGGTGGGAAAGTTACGCAGTTTAACATTTTTATTGTGACGGATTTAACGTTTTGTCAACTTTCTTTGTTTGCACTGTCGCTTTCGAGAAGCTTCGCAAAGGTAAAATTTCTACCGAAAAGGTTAGTTAACATCGTTTTGAAACACATAGTATACCACCAGGTGCTATACTTACGGTTACAGGATGTCTCCGATGCGTGTATTCAAAACCAAATGGTTTTCCAGGGAAGCAAAAGCCCATGCCATCAAAGATGAGGCGTTATGCCAGGCAATTGAAGCCACTTTGCAGGGACAGGCAGACGATCTGGGAGGCGGCGTTTTTAAAAAGCGCCTAAACCAGAACCGTGACCGCGCGATTATCCTCGCGAAGGGTGGCAACCACTGGTTTTACACGTTTTTGTATGCCAAACAGGACATGACAAATATTACTGCCAACGAACTGGCGGGGTTTCGTGAGTTAGCAAAACATTACGCTCGTTTGACTGATGACAACATTACGGCGTTGATTAAGAGTAAAGAACTGGTAGAGGTTTGCGATGACGGTAAAAAATAACTTTAAAAGCCCAGCCTTCGAAGCTATCCACAGCGCAGCATCAGGGTTATATAACGTTGAGGCAATCCCTCAGGAAACGATGCGCAATTTCGACAAAGCCTGTCTGAGCCAGGTCGACGATCTCCTGCCACTTGAAATTAAAGCACTACGCGAAAAATTCAACGTTAGCCAACCCGTGTTTGCTCATTACCTGAACACCAGCGTGTCAACTGTGCAAAAATGGGAGAGCGGCGCGAAACGCCCCAGCGGGATGTCCCTCAAACTGCTGAGCGTTGTCCAGAAGCATGGATTAAAAGTTCTGGTGTAACAGTGAAGGGCATGATTCATGATGAATATCGTCGGCTCAGTCAACGACATTCATCATCTCTATTGATCTTAGTGCAGCCAGTGCACACCGTCCTCGGGCTGAAAAAAGGCGTTGTAACGCATCTGGAACGCATTGATGTCCTGCCTGTCAGGATCGACTTCGCGTAAGAAACCGAGCGCCAGACGCACCTGCGCGTCGGTGATCGGCGCGGCCAGTCGGGCCTTTTGCAGCAGACGATGCCACTGCAACAGATTCTGCTCGCTGCCGTCCACAATGACACTTTGCCAAATCAACAGGACCTGAGCGGCGTTTTGCAGATGGGACTCGTCGGGGCGGTGGAGATACTGCATAAATGCCTCTCCCTGCGCTTTTCCCATCTGATCGATCATCGATTCTACTGCCACCACATCAATATTCAGACGCTCGCTCAAGCGGCGAATCGCCCGCCGGGATCCGGAAGTGAGGATCCGAAACCCGACTACAAACACCACCGCCAGTGTGGCCAGCATTATCCAGACCATGAGTTCTCCTGCTTTATCAGCGCTCATGATATCTGGAAACGGCCCGCGAATACTAATCCACCAGAATGATTTTCAGCGCGAAAAGCACCGCAACCGTAATGACACAGAGGTTTAGCTCCCGCCAGCGTCCGGTAAACACTTTCATAATGCAGTACGACATAAAGCCAAGCGCAATCCCCTCGGTAATGGAGAAACTAAAAGGCATCATCACCGTAGTGATGAACGCGGGCACCGACTCGGTAAAATCATCCCAGTTAACGCGAGAGAGACTTGAGGTCATTAGCACGCCGACAAAAATCAGCGCCCCTGCTGTCGCATAAGTGGGGACCATACCCACCAGGGGAGAAAAAAACATCACCAGCAGGAAGAGCATGCCAACCACGACGGCCGTCAGACCAGTGCGTCCACCAACCGCCACGCCCGAGGTACTCTCAATGTAGGCCGTCACGGAGGAGGTGCCGATAAACGCCCCGGCTACCGAACTCACACTGTCAACATACAGCGCCCGCCTCATGCCAGGAAACTTACCCTCGCTGTCGATCAACCCAGCTTTATCCGTCACACCAATTAATGTTCCTGATGAATCAAACAAATTGATGAGCATGAATGAAAAGATAATCCCGGCCAGATTAAGCGACAACGCACCGCTTAAATCTACCTCTCCTGTCACCCCGCTAATACTGGGAGGCATAGAATAGATGCCGCTGAAATGAACATCACCAAAAAACAACCCGCAACAGGAGGTGACGACAATGGAGATCAGCACCGCAGCATGAAATTGACGCGATGACAGTACGGTAATAATAAAGAAACCTAAAACACCCAGTAATACGCTGTGGGAACTTAAGTTACCAATGGTCACCAGAGTATCTTTATTCGCAACAATAACACCCGCATTTTTTAACCCCATCAACGCAATAAATAATCCGATACCGCTGGTGATACCGATACGTAAATTAATCGGGATATTGGAAATCATCCAGTAACGAATGCGAAAAAGTGTGAGTAAAAATAATCCGACCGCCCCCCAGAATATGGCCCCCATTCCCGTTTGCCAACTCACGCCCATCGCTCCCACCACCACAAAGGCAAAAAACGCGTTCAATCCCATCGCCGGAGCCAATGCAACGGGAAGGTTAGCGACGAGCCCCATCGCGATACTGCCAATGCCAGCGATAAGGCACGTGGTGACAAACACCACTTTGGGATCCATCTGTGCGGCCCCAAGTATTTGTGGATTCACGAATACAATGTACACCATCGTTAAAAAAGTCGTCATTCCGGCAATCGTTTCTGTCCGCACGTCGGTGCCATGCTGGTGCAGTTTAAATAATCGCGAAAGATGATTTGAATCATTTTTCACGTCATCACTGACATCATTATTCATCTTTTTCATCCATTAATGAAGATATAATCAGGTCTCATTTAAAACACCTCTCATATTTAATTCAGTGATTGCAATCACAATGCCAACGCCCGTTAATCGATAAACTTTAAATAATTACCCAGAATTTCCGTGTGATAAATAATAATCAAAATGATAAAATCAAAATGAGAAAAATATGAATAACATCATAAATCATAAATTTCATTATATTAGCCGTCGGGAACAGCAGGAATTGTTAGCCGTTGCGCGCGGTGAAGCGGTTGCCGATTATATTATTGATAATGTCATCCTTCTCGATATTATTAATGGCGGGGAAATGACAGGTCCCATTGTGACCAAAGGACGACATATCGCGGGCATTGGGGCAGAGTATCGTGACGCCCCGGCACGGCGGCGTGTTGATGCCCACGGCGCAACGGCAGTTCCCGGCTTTATCGACTCACATCTGCACATTGAATCCAGCATGATGACGCCGGTCACATTTGAAACCGCAACGCTGCCGCGTGGGCTCACCACCGTCGTTTGCGATCCGCATGAAATCGTCAATGTGATGGGCGAAAAGGGGTTTTCCTGGTTTGTCCGCTGCGCCGAACTGGCGAAGCAGAATCAGTATCTTCAGGTAAGTTCCTGCGTTCCGGCCCTGGAGGGATGTGATGTGAATGGCGCGCGTTTCACCCTCGACCAGATGCTGATCTGGCGCGATCACCCGCTGGTCGCCGGGCTGGCGGAAGTGATGGATTACCCGGGCGTCATCGCCGGACAAAATGCGTTGCTCGACAAAATGGATGCTTTCCGTCATCTGACGCTGGATGGCCATTGTCCTGGACTGAACGGTAAGGCGCTCAACGCCTACGTCGCCGCCGGGATCGAGAACTGCCACGAGAGCTACACTCTGGAGGAGGGGCGCCGCAAACTGCAACTCGGGATGGCGCTGATGATCCGCGAAGGTTCCGCCGCCCGCAACCTCGACGCGCTGGCTCCGCTCATCAATGACTTCAACAGCCCACAGTGCTTACTTTGCACCGACGACCGTAACCCCTGGGAGATCGCGCATGAAGGGCATATTGATGCACTGATTCGCCGACTCATTTTGCAGCATAGCGTCCCGCTTCACGTCGCTTACCGCGTCGCCAGTTGGTCGGCGGCACGTCACTTTGGATTGCACCATCTTGGCTTACTGGCTCCAGGAAAACAGGCGGATATTATCCTGCTCAGCGATGCCCGCAACGTAGTGATACAGCAAGTGTTTATCAAAGGGGAACCTATTGATGCCGAACGCCTGAAAGCTGAAGAACCGGCAAGGCTGGCGCAAACTGTCCCCCCCTATGGCAACACCATTGCACGACGCCCCGTCTGCGCAGATGACTTTGCGCTGCATTTCACCCCCGGCAAACGCTATCGGGTGATTGATGTTATCCCTAACGAACTGGTAACGAGCGCCAGTGCCTGCATGTGCACCGCTGAGGGTTTCGATCGCCATGATATTTGCTATATCGCCGTGCTTGAGCGCTACGGGCAACAGTCGCCCCCGGCCTACGGTTTATTAGGCGGATTCGGTCTGCGTGAAGGCGCGCTGGCGGCGACGGTCAGCCATGACAGCCATAATATTGTGGTGATCGGTTGCAGCGCTGAAGAGATGGCGCTGGCGGTTAATCAGGTGATTGAAGATGGCGGCGGGCTCTGCGTCGTCCGTAACGGTCAGGTGCAATGCCATTTACCGCTGCCGATTGCCGGATTAATGAGTACCGACACCGCTGATTCGCTGGCTGGACAAATCGATGCGCTAAAAGCGGCAGGTCGTGAATGTGGCACACTGCCCGATGAGCCTTTTATCCAGATGGCGTTTCTCTCCTTACCGGTGATCCCCGCCCTAAAACTCACCAGTATGGGCCTTTTTGACGGCGAAACGTTTACTTTCACCTCTCATGAGATCGCTGACTGATTTCAGTCAGCTATCGCCAGAAACAGGCATAAAAAAGCCCAGCGCACAGGCTGGGCAACCTGTTACCAACTACACACTTAAGCGGTTCTTAACTGCTGAATTTTTCTTTCCCGACGGATTTTTCGCTCTTCCATGACGGCGACCATCGCCATCAGGCAAATACAGCCAATCGCGGCGGCATCCAGCGCGGCGAAGGTACCCGCCCAGCCGGTCAGACCAAACACGGGCGTACCGTCGGCAATCATTCCCAGACCTAACTTGGCAAAGCTATCGCCAATCAAATACGCAAAGGTGCCTTTGATACCGTCCGCTGCGCCGATAGCTTTTTTCGGGACAAAGCCCACCGCCGCCACGCCAATCAGCAATTGTGGGCCAAATACCAAGAAACCGAGCGCAAACAGTGAGGCGAGATAGACATACTGGTTGCTGGCATGTTGATAGACGCCAAGCGTCGCGATGATCAGTGCCAGCGCTACACAGGCCACCAGCGCACGACGACCATTCGCCAGATCCGAGAGCCAGCCCCACAGCAGCGTACCGACCAGCGCGCCCACCTCAAACAAGGTAAAGCCCTGAATCGCCACCTCTTTGGACAGTTTCAGCTCCTGGAAAGCATAAACGGTGGACCACTGGTCGATACCGATACGCACTACGTACAGGAAGATGTTGGAGAAACACAGCAGCCAGATGACTTTGTTTTTCAGTACATATTCAACAAAGATCTGCCATTTGGTCATGTCATTTTCTTCAGTCTCTTTATCCTCTTCGCTGATCTCTTCGCCAAACAGCTCTTCAGCTTTGCCGAGACCGTAAGATTCCGGCGAGTCGCTACCGAATCGCAGACCGATAAAGCCGACAATCAGGGCGATAATCGACGGGAAGATAAACATCCCGATCACATGACCGTCGAACAGCACGTTCGCACCGAACAGCGCTACCCCTGCCGCGCCTGCGCCGCCGAGGTTATGAGAGATATTCCAGAAGCCGAGAAACGTACCGCGCTTACGGCGAGGCGTCCATTTGGTAATAGTGGAATAGCTGCACGAACCGCCGGTGCTCTGAAAGAAACCGCTCAGGGCATAGAAGGCGATCATCAGGAACAGGCTTACGGAGCCGGTTCCCATGCTGGCGCTGAAGCCGAGCATACAAATCGCGGAAAGGATCAGCATAAACGGCAAAAACTGCTTGGTGTTTTTGCCGTCAGCGTAATAGGAAACCAGCGTTTTACCCACGCCGTAGGTGATGGAGAATCCCAGACCAATCATCCCCAGTTGCGTCATGCTCAACCCGTAGGTAGTAATCATATCGTTCTGGGCGATGTTAAAGTTCTTGCGGATCAAATACATGGTCAGGTAGCCAATGAAGACCACCAGATAAGACTGCATAAACGGTTTGAACCACATCTTGCGCCGCACATCGAGCGGCAGATCCAGGGTCGGTTTACGCACCTGGTTTAGAAAGGCCAGCATAGGACACTCCCGAGCTCATTTTTTATACCTGCGAATGGCAGGCATTGTAAAAATCCGTCGGGAGACCCGCCTGAGACAGCGTCCAGGCGAAACCGGGAAAATTTCTTAGTTTTGCCCCACTCGCGGTAAAAAAGTGAGCTGCATCACGCTTCCCTGGCTTCGCGAGGAGCCTGGGCGTTGAGGAACGGGAGTAATAACAGAGCGGAGATACCGGCGGCGATAGCAATAACGACGAAGAACCCCGTCCAGTGCCAGATTTCCAGCACCTGTGCCAACGGCCAGCCAGAAAGCGATGCGCCGAGATAGGCGAAAAGTCCCACAAACCCGGTTGCTGCGCCTGCCGCTTCTTTGTGCGAGCACTCCGCCGCCGCCATCCCGATCAGCATCTGTGGGCCAAAGACAAAGAATCCGGTCGTGAAGAAACAAGCTGCCTGCATCACATAGCTGGCAAACGGCATCAGCCACAGTGAGCCCACCGAAAGCAAAATCCCGGCGGCAAAAATCAGGTTCATCGGGCCACGGTTGCCGTTGAACAGTTTGTCCGATCCCCATCCCGCCACCAGCGCACCAATGAAGCCTCCCAGTTCAAACATCGTTACCGCCATGTTGGCGGTCACCAGATCGACCCCCAGCGTCTCGGACATATACAGATTGCCCCAGTCGTTGATCGCCGCACGCACCACGTACACCAGCACATAACACAACGACAGCAGCCAGATGTAAGGGTTGAGCAGTACGTATTTGGTGAGGATCTCTTTGCGGGTCAGCCCTGCGCCTTCCTGTTGCTGGGCAATTTCCAGCGCGTCGTGCTGCCAGTCGCCCACCGGGGGTAATCCCACGGCCTGTGGACGGTCACGCAGTCGCCAGCAGAGAAAAAGACCGACGACAATCGCCAGCGTTCCGGCCAACATCATCCCGGCACGCCAGCCATAGTGCAGCGCTGCAGCGGCCATAACAATGGGGATCAGCGCACCGCCAACGTTGTGCGCGGTATTCCAGATAGCCCACCAGCCGCCGCGCTCATTGCGCGAATACCACGCCGTCAGCAGACGCGCGCATACCGGTGCGCCCCAGCCCTGGAAAAAAGCATTCAGCGCCCACAGCAGGGCAAATGCCCAAAGCGAAGAGGAAAAACCAAACAGAATGTTCACGATACCGGTGGCAATCAACCCGATCCCCATGAAATAGCGAGCGTTGGAACGATCGCTGACGATGCCGGAAACGAATTTCGACACGCCATAGGTGATGTAAAACAGTGTCGCCAGCAGGCCAATATCACTCCGGGTTAACACGCCGCTGACGAGAATTTCCGGCACGGCAGCGTTAAAACTTTTACGGGTGAAGTAGAACAGGGCGTAGCCCAGCCAGATAGTCAGCAGGATATGGCGACGCCAGTAGTGGTAGCGTTCGTCGATCTCGCGCTTGTCCGTTAACTGCGGCGCATTCACCGGCGCCTTGAAAAAGGTCAGCATCGTCGCTCCTTAAACGTAGCGCAGGGGCAACGAGACATTGACTCGCGTACCGTGCGTGCAGGAAATCGTCAGCGAACCGCCGAGCGCCGTCACGCGCTCGCGCATCCCGGTCAGACCAAAACCGTGTTGCCCGGAGCCCGGCGGCAGCCCGCTGCCGTCGTCTTCCATCACCAGCATCAGCCGCTCGTCCTGCTGCCAGCCCTGTAGCGTCACCGCGCTGGCGTTAGCATGTTTCACAATATTGTTCAGTCCTTCCTGGCATACGCGAAACAGCGTCACCCGTTGACTCTCACTGAGCGCCGCCTCATCGATCCGCCAGTCGAGATGGCTGACGATGCCGCGGCTTTCCAGCTCCATTTCCCGCATCAACGAACGGATGGCCTGCTCCAGCGTCAAATCGTCCAGTTGCCGCGGACGCAGGCGTCCCAAAAGGCGGCGCACGGAATCATAGACGCCCAGCGACAGCTGTTCGATAAGCTGCCCGCTCTGCTTCACGCCGCCGTTTTCCACCGCCAGCCGCTGCACAATTCCCGCCTGGGTGCGGATAGCGGTGATGGTCTGTCCGATATCGTCGTGCAACTCACGCGCCACGTCGCGGCGCACGCTCTCCTCCGTTTCCAGCAGACGCTCCGCCAGCCGGTGATTACGCGCCAGTTCGTTTTGCAGCGACTGATTCAGTTCACGCAGGCGCTGAATACCTGCGCCAAGTAATAGCCCGGTCAGGCTTTGCGCCAGCAGGGAGAGCAGTAAATCCACGGGGTGATCGTGCCAGGTCTGGCTGGCAATCAGCGCGATAGCGTTCATCAGCGTCGCAATCAGCGCCCCCTGCCAGCCATAGTGCCAGGCGAGCGCGATAATTGGCAGCGCCAGACAGAAGGGGGTAAATCGCGAAAGCTCCGCGGGCAATCCCAACTGAAGCCACAGGCTGACGCTGAACAGCAGCAGATACCAGATCAGGTGCCGACCGCGCCAGTTCACCGGTTGCGACACCAGCGCCGGCCCCAGCGGCAGCCAGGTGGTACTGGTCAGATAGTGCCAGAACACCAGGCAAATCGGCGCCAGCGTTAATCCGCCGGTCAGGGTCAGCAGCAGCGCATTCCACGCCTCTTCCCCCTGCCCCAGCCAGGGTAGCGACTGCAACAGCGCCGCCGCCGTTAACGCCGCTCCCTGAAGCAATAATGTCCGCCAGTCGCGCTGATGGCGATAGCGGGAAATCAGCGCCACGGGCAGCAGCGTCAGCAAGCTACCGATCATCAAAAGGGGAAAGTGCGCCAACGCCACTTCCTGTGCCAGCCAGAAGGTCAATAGCCATTCTGCGCCCAACAAAACCGGCCAGTAGCCGCGCGGACATTGCAGCATCAGCCCCAGACGTAAACCAAACGGGAACAACAGTACCGCCAGTTCCGGGCGCTCAACCAGATGCAGGCTGATACTCCACAGACAAAACCAGGCGGCAGAGAAGATAAAAAAACAGGCAAGGACGGTGATTAACCGCGAGAACAGAGTTTTCATTACCAGCCGTCAAACATGCGCCGCGCCAGCTCAACGTCATTGCTGACGCCCAGTTTTTCCATCAGGTTAGCACGATGGACGTGCACCGTTTTCGGCGACAGTCCCAGCTCGACGGCAATCTCTTTCACCGCCATCCCCTGCGCCAGCTTTTCCGCCACCTGACGCTCGCGACGGGTCAGCGGATCCTGGCGTCCGGCCGCCAGTTTGACGGCAATTTCTGGCGTCAGATAACAGCCGCCGGTGGCCACCGTATGCACCGCAGCAATCAGTTCATCCGGGCTACAGCGTTTAGAGAGAAAACCGCGCGCCCCGGCGTTCAATGCCTGTTCCACCAGTGCCGGGCTATCATGAACAGAGAGCATGATAGTCGCCATCCCTTTCGGCAACTGGCTCAACAGTTCCAGACCGGAGATATCCGGCATCGAAATGTCACAAATGCATACCTGAACGCCGCGTCCCGGTAATCCTGCCAGCGCTTCACGCCCCGAGCCAAACTCGGCAACAACCTGCAAATCCGCCTCCAGTCCCAGCAGTTGGGCAAAGCCGGAGCGAACGATAAGGTGGTCGTCTATAAGGGCAACGGTAATCATGGGGTTCATCCTGGCAGGGTGAAAAAAACGCGCTTACCTTAACGATAAGCGCGTTGCTGTTCAAGCCTTGAGCGTTCAGGCGATGCCGGTGGTGACCGTAAATGTCCGGGTTTGCTGCGGTTGAACCTCAAGCAGCGTGCCGTTTCGCTGAGCGGCGAGAAATCCTTCCGGGCGGCAGGTGGCAGGCAGGGCGAATGCCGCCACCTGCTGATCGCCATTGTACAGGATCCAGCGTGTCGCATAGTTGAGCTCCGAACTGGCGAAACGAGTAACAAACGTGGTGCCATCCGGGGCGATCATGCGGAATTCGGGTTTATCCGTATACCTGTCCAGTTTGTCGGCAAAGAAGACGATTTCCGGATCGTAGAAGTTGGGTTCATTAAGCGTCGCCAGTGACGCTTCGCCTTGTAATATCCGTTGATTAAACGCCAGCCATTGTTCGGTGGGTTTCACATGGGCCGGGACCGATTCACGAAGTCGCAGCGCCTCATCCGGGATATTCTGGCTGAACGTCGCCTCCGGCACATACGCATAGTTCATGTGGCACATGTACTGCAGCGGCATCGCGACAGACGCCAGGTTCGTCACCGCCATCTGAATGTCAAACAGCGCGCTCGCTTTTCGCATTACCACCGCAGGCTGCGCCTGATAATGATGACCGAATCCCATCACATACTCGTAGCGTCCGGTCACGCGCAGACTGTCACCGTCGAGTTCCAGCCAGGCCTCGTCCATCGCAGCACAGGCCATTTCACCGTGCAACGGGTGAGTATCTTCCGGCGACGGGCAGCCATTGGCCAGCAGTCCGGAATGGAAGGCAAAACAGCCATAGGTCGCCACCACTTCCGCAGCGGGTTTTGGCTGGCGGAACATGTTGCGCATGGTCAGGTCGTGGCCGTCAAACTGTGCGTCCCAGATCATCTGCCCCATCCAGGGCAGAATCACCAGATGACCACGACTGTTCTGCACCTTCAGCCCTTCCACACCGCTGGCGTAACGAAAGGCGGTAACCGTGAAATCACTGTTCTCCAGTAGGGTTTGCGGATGTTCACCAAAGAGCGTCCGCCACAGCGCGATACGTGTTGTCATCATCGTTCTCCTCAGGAAGCGGTCGCTTCAGCCAGGCTGCGCACTTTGCTTTCGCGCCAGAAATAGATCCCCACGTAAACAAAGCACAGCATGGAGACGAGGAACGAGAGTTGCAGCGAGTGGAACATATCCGCCACATAACCCTGAATCGCCGGGACCACGGCGGCGCCAACGATGGCCATCACGATCACCGCGCCCGCCATTTCGGTATGTTCGTTATCCACCGTATCCAGCGTGCCGGCATAGATGGTCGCCCAGCAGGGGCCAAACAGGACGCTCACCAACACCGCGACGTACACGGCGCTGAAGCTCGGCGCCAGCGAAACATAGGCGAGGAAAAGCGCGCCGATGACGGAGTAAAGAATCAGCACCTTTTCCGGGTTAAAACGGGTCATCAGGATGTTGGCGATAAACTTACCGATAAAGAAGCAGGCAAAGCTGTAGACCATAAAGTTAGATGCATCGCGCTCGTTGATATCGCCCAACTCCAGCGCCAGACGAATGGTGAATGACCACACGGCCACCTGCATCCCCACATACAGAAACTGCGCCACAATGCCGCGACGGAAGCGGGCATTGCTCGCCAGATAGCGCAACGTATCCATCGCCGACGGACGTTTATGGTTGGCGGTTTGCGCCACTTTGCAGGTCGGGAAACGGGTCAGCAGGAACAGCACCATCACCACCACCAGAACCATAATCATGTACTTATACGGCTCAAGGGTGTTTTCCAGCATCAGTACTTTAAAGTTATGGATCTGCTCGGCATTCATTCCTGCCATCTGTTTTTCCAGGCTATCGCCTTCGGAAAAGACCAGATATTTACCCAGCAAAATACCGGATGCCGCGCCAATCGGATAAAACGTCTGGCTGATATTCAGGCGTAAGGTGGCATAGGCTTTTGGACCGATCATCGAGCTGTAGGTGTTTGCTGCGGTTTCCAGGAAGCTCAGACCAATCGCAATGGCGAAGATCGCAGCAAGGAACATGGTGTAGGTTGCCATGTGCGAGGCCGGGAAAAAGAGCGTACAGCCAACGATATAAAGTGTCAGACCGATTAATATCGCCACTTTATAACTGGTCTTTTTAATCACCAGGGATGCCGGGATCGCAATTAAAAAATAACCGCCATAAAAGGCGCTCTGAACTAATGCCGAGGCAAAGTTGCTGAGTGAAAACACGCTTTTAAATTGCGTAATCAGAATATCATTTAATGCGGCTGCGCATCCCCATAATGGGAATAAACAGGATAACAAAATAAACTGGAACAGAGGGGTCTTATTCAGATACCCATCGGGCATCTGAATGATGTTTTTATCGTTCATAGTGCTACCTTTTACAGTGCAGGAGTATTATTCGTTTAGGGTAAGAAATTCATTAAATTGTTCGATACTCGGATAAGAGGATTGTGTGCCTTTCCCGGTGACGCTAAAGGCAGCGAAAAGGACGGCTTTCTTCATTGCGGCTTCGACATCTCCGCTCTGAACGTAGTAATGGGCAAAGCAACCGATAAAAGCGTCGCCTGCGCCACTGGTATCAACAGCATTAACGCGAAACGCCGGGACATGCACCTCCTGATCGCGCGTCATCCATAGCGCACCTTTCTCACCCATGGTCACAATAATATTGTTTAACCCTTTATCCACCAGGGAACGGGCGGCGGCACGAATATGGTCATACGACTCCACCGGCATACCGGTTAATATTTCCAGTTCAGTTTCATTTGGTACAAAGAAATCACATTTACAGGCATAAGACATATCTAATTCCCGTAATGCCGGCGCGGGATTTAATAATACTTCGATGCCATGCTTTTTGCCGAACTCAATAGCGTGGTAAACCGTCTCCAGTTGAACTTCCAGTTGCAGGACAATAAGCTGACATTTTTTTAAGTCTTCCGCAGCGCGATCGATATCTTCCGGGGAGAGAAACTTGTTCGCGCCTTTAATAATAAGAATGCTGTTACTGGAGTTCGCATTCACAAAAATCGGCGCCACGCCGCTACTGGTGCACGGGACCTTTTCGACATAGGTGGTATTGATGCCCCATGATTCGAGATTGCGAATGGTGTTATCTGCAAAGATATCATCGCCGACTTTAGTCAGCATCAGCACTTTGGAGTTGAGCTTCGCCGCCGCAACGGCCTGATTCGCGCCTTTACCACCGCAGCCGATTTTAAACGCCGGCGCTTCCAGGGTTTCGCCTTCTTTGGGCATCTGGTTGGTATAAGTGATGAGATCCACCATGTTGGAGCCAATAACCGCGATATCCATTTTACACCCTCTCAGAAACAATCACATAACAATGATAATAAAATAACATTATCATGTTACTTCCGTATCATTTGTGACTACGATCGCGATTGGAAGATCATTTCTCTGTTTATTTATTGCACACCCCAGGACTCACTGTTACCTAAAAACAGCATCTAAACTGTTACAATTAACTGAAATTAAACCAGTTACAATCAAAAAAACGCGAACAAACGCGCTTTTAATTCCCGCCAGCCAGACGTATAGTAATGCAGCAAGATGATGTTCTGAGAGACACAAAAATGTTACTCATGGAACATACGCAACATGAATCGCGGAGAAGGTGAATGGAAACCAAGCAAAAAGAACGTATTCGACGTCTGATGGAACTGTTGAAGAAGACCGATCGCATCCATCTGAAAGACGCCGCGCGGATGCTGGAAGTTTCCGTGATGACCATTCGCCGGGATCTCAGCCAGGATGACGAGCCGCTGCCCCTGACGCTGCTCGGCGGCTATATTGTGATGGTCAGTAAACCCGCCGCGCCAGCGAGTGCTCCCTTGCTGGCCAAAAAACCCCATCATCGCGACGATTTGCCCGTCGCTATCCTGGCCGCCGGTCTGGTGAGCGAAAACGATCTGATCTTTTTTGATAATGGCCCGGAGATGCCGTTGGTGATCAGTATGATCCCGGATGAGATCGCCTTTACCGGGATCTGCTACTCGCACCAGGTCTTTATCGCGCTCAATGAAAAACCCAACGCCACGGCGATCCTCTGCGGTGGTACATATCGGGCGAAGAGCGACGCCTTTTACGATGCGAATAACCCGTCGGCGCTGGATTCCCTGAATCCGCGAAAAGTCTTTATCTCCGCCAGCGGCGTACACGAGCACTTCGGCGTCAGTTGGTTTAACCCGGACGACCTCGCCACCAAGCGCAAAGCAATGGATCGCGGACTGCGTAAAATTTTACTGACGCGTTATGCCCTGTTCGATGAGGTCGCCCCCGCCAGCATTGGTCCGCTTTCCACCTTTGATGTCCTGATATGCGATCGTCCGCTACCGGCAGATTATGCCGCCCACTGCCGGAACGGTTCCGTCAAGGTGATTACCCCTGATTCAGACGGCGATTAAGTTACTCAAAGAACACAGCAATTTTGTTGAACATTGTGGGGTCTGACTGATTACGCACCACTTTCACCACATCTTCCAGCTTATCGATTTGGCTGATCATCTGCTCCAGACGCTGATCGTCGTTAACCAGCAACCAGATACGGCTCTTGTCGCTGCTCTGAATCGGTAGACAGAGGATCCCCTCGACGTTAAATGCACGGCGGGCGAACAGCCCACAGACGTGGGTCATCACGCCTGGGTGGTTGCGGACGGTGAGTTCCAGAATGACGTTCTCATGTGATTGTTTCTGCATGGCTTATTCCCCCACCATCTCAGTATTTGCCGCGCCTGGCGGTACCATTGGATACACTTTTTCTTCCGCATCAATGCGGACATGGATCAGCGCCGGCCCCGGTTGGCTGATAATCTCCTGCAATGCGGCCTGCGGGTCAGCTTCGTTATTCAGATCGCAGGTCTGTAAACCAAACCCGGCGGCAATCTGCATAAAGTTGATTGTCCCCGGATACGTCGCAGCAAAAACACCCTGCTTGTAGAACAGGCTCTGCTGCTGATGCACCAGCCCCAGCGCTTCGTTGTTCATCAGGATGATTTTCACATCCAACTGGTTTTCGCTGGCGGTCGCCATCTCCTGAATGTTCATCATCAGACTGCCGTCTCCAGAGAAGCACAGCACTTTCTTATCCGGGTTCGCCAGTGCCGCGCCAATCGCGGCTGGCAGACCAAATCCCATGGTGCCCAGGCCGCCAGAAGTCAGCCACTGGCGAGGACGGTTCAGCGGATAGGCCTGCGCAGCCCACATCTGATGCTGGCCCACATCGGTAGTGATAATCGCGTTATCATCCACGCAGGCCGCCACCGCATTGATCAGGCCGTAGTGGCACAGCGGATCGCTCTCCTGTGGGATAGAGCACGGGAATTCACGTTGCAGATCGCTGACCAACTGCAGCCACTCCGCGCGCGGGTTCGCGTCAATATGCGGAATCAACTGGGCCAGAACCTCATCCACATCAGCCTGAATAGCGATGTGTGGCTGCTTAATTTTTCCCAGTTCCGCGCGGTCAATATCGACGTGGATAATTTTGGCATTTGGGCAGAACTGCTCGGTTTTGCCAATCGCCCGGTCATCAAAACGCGCGCCCAGCACTACCAGCAGATCCGCCTCCTGCAGGATGTAGTTGGTGCTGCGCGCGCCGTGCATTCCCAGCATGCCTAACGACAGCGGGTGCGCCTTCGGTAACATCCCCAGCGCCATCAACGTCATGGTGGTTGGCATTTGCGCCTTTTCTGCCAGCTCACGCACCCGCTGCGGCGCATTAATCACCCCACCGCCGAGGTAAAGCACCGGGCGCTGTGCGGCGTTAATCATCGCGGCAGCGTCACGAATGCTGTCTGCACTGAATTCCGGCGGCGCCATTTTCTCTGCCGGTTCTGGCATCTCGTCAATCTCGAGACTCGCCATCTGGATATCCTTAGGTATGTCTATCCACACCGGGCCAGGACGTCCGGACTGAGCGAGACGAAATGCGTCGCTCATCACCTGCGGGAGTTCATCGATATGTCTGACCAGATAGTTATGTTTTGTGATGGGGATAGAGATGCCGTAGGTGTCCACTTCCTGGAAGGCGTCGGTGCCAATCATTGAGGCAGGGACCTGTCCGGTGATACACACCATGGGGATAGAATCCAGACGCGCATCGGCGATAGCGGTCACCAGATTGGTAGCCCCTGGTCCGCTACAGGCCATACACACCGCCGGTTTACCGTCGGTTCGCGCCATACCCTGCGCAATGAACCCCGCCCCTTGTTCGTGGCGTGCCAGAATGTGGCGGATTTGCGTGCTCTGACTTAAGGCATCATAGACGGGAAGAATCGATCCGCCCGGAATGCCAGTGACAATCTTGATGCCCTGACGTTCCAGAAAATGAACGATAAATTCAGCGCCCGTAAAACGCGTACGCTGGGATGTTGATGTTGTGCCCGAACTTGCCATACTCCAGTCCTTTTGTTCTGGGCCGACGCTCCGGGCAGGTCTCTTAAACGAAAAACCCCGCCCGGTTTGCGCCGGCGGGGTTTTGGAATCGTGTGTTGTTCCGGACCCTACGGCGCATTGCCGACGACCACCACCACACGCACGACGACCGCTGCGCAAGATGGCGCAGTTTTTAGTAGGGTCGACGTCAGCATGGAAGAGTTCATTAGGGACCTTGTCTGTTTAATGATTAACAGGATTTATACAAGCACAGCTTTCATAAGCTGACAACGGAAAAATTATCATCTGCGTAAAAATGCGTCGACGATCACGTTTCGCCAGGAAAAAGCGACCAAAACAAAAAACCCCGCCGGAGCGAGGTTTTTTCAGCGTTATGCGGTTGGTTGCCGCAAAGCACACTGTGTTATGTCAACAGCAAAAGTATACGCGTTCTGCGAAGAACACGCAATTTCGACACGAATTTTGACGCTTTTGAGTATGGATCAGAAGCTCGGTACTGTCCAGAAATAACTGTTCATTTATACAGTGTTTATCTATAATATCTCAGTACGCAATGTGTTAGGTGGGGCCGCATCGTAAACCGGCGCAACAAAGTCCTGGCTGAAACGGGTGGTGCCGTCAGCGCCTTAACCCCCCGGTGAGCACACTGTGTTATGTCAACAAAGGTGCTGGTAACAGGCGGCGGAAAGGTACGTCAGCACCGTGCTCCTTTGCCAAAAGGAGACGCGTATGAGCCTCGTGGATATCGCTATTCTTATCCTGAAACTCATCGTTGCAGCCATGCAACTGCTTGATGCTGTTCTGAAATACCTGAAGTAATTCAGATTCAAGTCGCACCAAAGGGGAGCGGGCAACCGCTCCCCTTTTACATCGCAGATGCTTGTGTAGCGATGATATGTTACGTTTTTATGACACTCCCTGATGACGCCTGTGCTATGACCCTTTCTGTTTTCTGCATTTTGTTGTTCGCCGCACTGCTGCACGCCAGCTGGAACGCCATTGTGAAAGCCGGAAACGACAAGCTCTACGCTGCTATCAGCGTCAGTGGTTCCGCCGCCATCATGGCGCTTGTGTGTCTGCCCTTTACGCCACAGCCTTCAACCGCCAGTATCCCGTTTTTAGCCGCCTCAACCGCATTACAGGTGGTCTACACCGTGCTGGTCGCCAGAACCTATACTGTCTCCGATATGAGCCAGACTTATCCGCTAATGCGCGGGACGGCACCGCTGCTGGTGGCTATCATCAGCGTACTGTTTCTTGGTGACAGTCTGTCCGCGCTGGCCTGGGCGGGTATTGCGGTGATCTGCGCCGCCATCCTCGGCATGGCATTTAATGGTCGCGCTCGTTCGCAGCAGGGCATTGTGCTGGCGCTGATTAACGCCTGTTTCATCGCCGGATATACGCTGGTCGACGGCACCGGCGTCAGGCTCTCGGAAACGGCGCTGGGATATACGCTCTGGACCTTCTTTTTGAACGGCTCCTGTCTGCTGGGATGGGCGATGATGGCCCGTCGTCGTGAGGCATTGCGCTATCTGACACAGCACTGGAAGAAAGGGATTTTTGGCGGCATTGCCACCATGGGTTCTTACGGACTGGCGCTCTGGGCGATGACCCTCGCGCCGCTGGCAGTGGTCGCTGCACTGCGTGAAACCTCAATCCTGTTCGGCGCGCTTATCGCCTGGCTACTGCTGAAAGAGCGGGTCGCGGGATTACGCCTCGTGGCTGCCGGTGGGATTGCCGCCGGAGCCATTCTGTTACGCCTGTCCTAGAACACACACGGCAACATTTGTTGCCGTTTTTGTTTACATATCCTGCCGTTGAGCCTCTTTTCATTCCCGCCTGCCATCTGGCCTTCTTTTTTTAGTGTGGTAGATTTCACTCGCATTTATGGGAATGCGCAGCACCTTATTCTTATTTTTTCTCTTTTTGAAAAGTATTCAGCGAAATGAAAAGGCAGAGAAACGTCAATTTGTTGTTGATGTTGGTATTACTTGTGGCGGTGGGTCAGATGGCGCAAACCATTTATATTCCTGCCATTGCCGACATGGCTCGCGAGCTAAACGTTCGCGAAGGGGCCGTACAAAGCGTTATGGCAGCCTATCTGCTGACCTATGGCGTATCGCAACTGTTTTATGGCCCGCTTTCTGACCGCGTAGGACGCCGCCCGGTGATCCTCGTCGGAATGTCGATTTTTATGCTCGCCACGCTGGTCGCCATTACGACTCACAGCCTGACGGTGCTGATCGCCGCCAGCGCGTTGCAGGGAATGGGAACCGGCGTCGGCGGGGTGATGGCACGGACCTTGCCGCGCGATCTGTATGAAGGCACGCAGCTGCGCCACGCCAACAGCATGCTGAATATGGGTATTCTGGTCAGTCCGCTGCTGGCGCCGCTCATTGGCGGACTACTGGATACGATGTGGAACTGGCGCGCCTGTTACGTTTTCTTGCTTGTACTCTGTGCGGGCGTCACCTTCAGCATGGCGCGCTGGATGCCGGAAACACGTCCCACTGGCGCGCCGCGCACGCGGCTGATGACCAGCTATAAAACCTTGTTTGGTCACAGCGCGTTCAACTGCTATCTGCTAATGCTGATTGGTGGACTGGCCGGTATCGCGGTATTCGAAGCCTGTTCAGGCGTGCTGATGGGCGCGGTGCTAGGACTGAGCAGCATGGTGGTGAGTATCCTGTTTATCCTGCCGATCCCGGCGGCGTTTTTCGGCGCATGGTTTGCCGGTCGCCCGAATAAGCGCTTCTCCACGCTAATGTGGCAATCGGTGGTGAGTTGTCTGTTGGCCGGGCTGATGATGTGGATCCCCGGCTGGTTTGGCGTGATGAACGTCTGGACACTGTTGATCCCCGCCGCATTGTTCTTCTTCGGTGCCGGGATGCTATTCCCGCTGGCGACCAGCGGCGCGATGGAGCCATTCCCGTTCCTCGCTGGTACTGCGGGCGCGCTGGTGGGCGGTCTGCAAAACATCGGCTCCGGCGTACTGGCATGGCTTTCCGCCATGCTGCCGCAAACCGGGCAGGGTAGCCTCGGGCTGCTGATGACGCTTATGGGGCTGTTGATTTTGCTTTGCTGGCTACCGCTGGCGGCGCGTTTTTCGCACCAGGGGCAAGCGATTTAACAACCGTCTGGCCGGGCGTTTCGCAGTCCGGCGCTATCATCGCCCTTAACAGCGGCTCGTGCGCGGGCCGCCAGGCCCCTTCTTCCCCATCGTAAAACTGCGTATCGGCGTTGATCGCGTAGGGAATTTTCGCCTTCTTCAGCTCACATGCCATGAACGTGGCAAAGGAAAGTTGAGAAGAGGACGGTGGATTCTTGCTGGTTTCTCCCGGGGCCCAACCACCAACCCAACTGACATGCCCACTTTTTTGCTGCCAGTGCACAGCGGTATTGATGCGCGCGCGAATCGCCGCTTTCTCTGCTGCCGTCCCGGACGTCCAGGGGTGTTTACCGTTATTTTTCACCGGCCCCCACGGGAAGATATGCCATTCAGCCAGGACATAGTTCTGACTCTGCGACGGTAGCCTGAGATTGAGCAAATCTTCCGGTGCAGCACGCAGACGCGGTGCGACAAAAATCATCCGTTGCGGATCGATGGCGTGGATAGTACGAATAGTTTTGTCATACACCCGGTTCAGGGACGTCAGATTATGATTCAGCTTACCGGCCGGTTCGTAAATCAGATCAAACCCCAGCAGCGGTGCACTGTGGGCAAAATAGTGCGCCACCGCGACCCACCAGTTGATCACCTCTTTTTCGTTGCTCGTACTGGGGTCATTTTTATACTCGTCCGCCTGAAAAGCGATAATTGGGATCACGCCGAACTGCTCACAGGCCTCCACCAGTTTGCGCAGATGAATAAGTCGCGCCTCTGTGGGTTCTCCGATGACCCGAATACGCACATGAGCAATCCCTTTTGCCTTGAAGTCCCGCACCACCAGCGGGTCGAACTCCCGAATACCTTGCTCGGTACGCGCCCAGTCGACGTCCATTCCCACACCGAGTTGCTGCGCATAATGCGCCGCCGTCAGCGGCGGTTGCGCTGCCCCCACGGCAAAACTGGCAAACACAAACAGCGAGACAAGAGGTTTAATCACGATGATCCTCAGCAATGTTGCAGGCGCGATATCACGTATTTAGCACGCTTTTTTATTTACCGTGTAGCAGTTTCGCTTGCGGAAAACGACTTCGCCTGCTCATGCAGCCAGTTGATAAAGGCCTCAATTTTCGGCCATTGCCTGCCGGGTAGCGTCGTCATGTAGTAATGCTGGTGACAGGTCAACGCCATCTCACCGAAAGGAGCGACCAGCTCACCGCTCTCCAGTCGCTTTTGTACCAGACGTCTGCGTCCCATCGCCACGCCGATATGGTTCATGGCAGCAATCACCGCTAAATCCGAACGATCAAAGCCAATTCCCGACGATGTCGGCAAATTCACGGCAAAATGTTGCGCCCAGCTATGCCACTCGTCGGTCCCTGAATCATTGCTCCAGGCCTGGCGATCGTGCAGCAGCGTACAATGCGAAAGATTCACCAGAGACCCCATTAAATCAAAGCGTTGGGCATAATCCGGGCTACAGACGGGGAGAATCGCTTCGTCCATTAGGAAGTGATGCTCCAGTTGGGCCGAAGGCGCATCGTCAAAGTAGAGCGCCAGATCGACACCGGCGCGCTGCAGGTTCACGTTGTCGTTGCCCGTTAATATGGTGAGCGAAATCGACGGATAGCGGCGGGTGAAATCACCGAGCGCTGGCACCAGCCAGCATTGCGCAATAGACGGACGAGAATAGACGGTCAACGTCCCGGAGAGTTCCTGGTTTTTGATATCAAGGATCTCCTGGTTCAGCGTATCCAGCGACGATTTCAACGCCCAGAATACCCGCTTACCTTCATGGGTGAGTTCCACTTTGCGGTGCGATCGCACGAAAAGCTGAATCCCCAACTCCTCTTCCAGTTGGTTAATGCGGTGGCTGATGGCGCTGGGACTCAGCGATAACTCGTCTGCGGCCATCGCAAAAGACTGATGCCGCGCCGCCACTTCAAATGTGTACAGTTTGGATAATTGCCAACCGTTCAGGAGATGGTTTCTGACTTCGCGAAGGGGTTCCATGAGTACCTCGGTGACTTCAGCCTCAGTCCGGCGAAGTGTAAAAAAGATCGCAGAAAAAATCAGCTTAAAGATGAATGAGAGTGAACCATATCGCAAAATTGAGCGAATATTCGATACAAATCACCTCTTTGATTCAATCTGATTCATGTGTAAGAGGATTTATATCGTTTGTCAGCCCACGCCGAATTTTTGTCCAATAGGGGCAGGTAAATCACAGGGCAAGGTGAGATATGCACTCTCAAATCTGGGTTGTGAGCACGCTGCTAATTAGCATTGTGTTAATTGTACTGACCATCGTGAAATTCAAATTCCACCCATTCCTGGCACTGCTGCTCGCCAGTTTCTTTGTGGGGGCCATGATGGGCATGGGACCGCTGGACATGGTCAATGCTATCGAAAACGGGATCGGCGGTACGCTCGGCTTCCTCGCCGCCGTCATCGGTCTTGGTACCATTCTCGGTAAAATGATGGAGGTTTCCGGCGCGGCGGAACGCATCGGCTTAACGCTACAGCGCTGCCGCTGGCTCTCCGCTGACGTCATTATGGTGCTGGTGGGGTTGATTTGCGGGATCACGTTGTTCGTTGAAGTGGGCGTGGTATTGTTAATTCCTCTCGCATTCTCCATCGCGAAAAAAACCAACACCTCTCTGCTGAAACTGGCTATCCCACTGTGTACCGCATTGATGGCCGTTCACTGCGTCGTGCCGCCGCACCCGGCAGCGCTGTTTGTTGCCAATAAACTGGGGGCGGATATTGGTTCGGTGATCGTCTACGGCCTGCTGGTTGGCCTGATGGCGTCGTTGATCGGTGGCCCGCTGTTCCTGAAGTTTCTTGGCAATCGCCTACCGTTCAAACCGGTTCCCGCTGAGTTTGCAGACCTTAAAGTCCGCGAGGAAAACACGCTGCCGTCGTTAAGTGCAACACTGTTTACCGTCCTCCTGCCGATTGGTTTGATGCTGGTGAAAACCGTGGCTGAGCTGAACATGACCAAAGGCAGCACGCTGTACACCCTGCTGGAATTTATCGGCAACCCGATTACTGCCATGTTTATTGCCGTCTTCGTGGCGTATTACATTCTCGGCCTGCGCCAGCATATCGGCATGAGCACACTGCTCACCCATACCGAAAACGGTTTTGGTTCTATCGCCAATATCCTGCTGATCATCGGGGCGGGCGGCGCGTTCAACGCCATCCTCAAGAGCAGCGGTCTGGCAGATACGTTAGCGGTGATCCTCTCCAACATGGATATGCACCCGATTCTGCTGGCCTGGCTGGTCGCGTTGATTCTGCATGCGGCGGTCGGTTCTGCCACAGTGGCGATGATGGGCGCCACGGCGATTGTCGCGCCGATGCTGCCGATGTATCCCAACGTCAGTCCGGAGATCATCGCCATTGCCATTGGTTCCGGCGCCATTGGCTGCACGATCGTCACCGACTCCCTCTTCTGGCTGGTTAAGCAATACTGCGGCGCCACCCTGAATGAGACGTTCAAATACTATACGACCGCGACATTTATCGCCTCGGTCATTGCACTGGCTTGCACATTCCTGCTTTCCTTTATCATCTAAGCGCAAAGAGACGTCCTATGGAAAACATACAAAAACTCATCGCCCAGTATCCTTTGGTGGAGGATCTGGTGGCTCTACGAGAAACGACCTGGTTCAACCCGGGAACCACCTCTCTGGCGGAAGGTTTACCTTATGTGGGGCTGACGGAAGAAGACGTTAAAGGTGCCCACGCCCGTCTGGCGCGCTTCGCCCCGTATCTGGCAAAAGCCTTCCCGGAAACCGCTGCGACCGGAGGGATCATTGAATCTGAGGTCGTCGCCATTCCGGCTATGCAACAACGTCTGGAAAAGCAGTACGGACAGAAAATCAGCGGGGAAATCCTGCTGAAAAAAGACAGTCATCTGCCAATATCTGGCTCAATTAAAGCGCGCGGCGGCATTTATGAAGTCCTGACGCACGCCGAAAAACTGGCGCGGGAAGCCGGTATGCTGACCCCCGAAGAGGACTACAGCGTTCTGCTTTCGCCAAAGTTCACAGCCTTCTTTAGCCAGTACAGCATCGCCGTGGGTTCAACCGGCAACCTGGGGCTGTCTATCGGCATTATGAGCGCCCGCATTGGCTTTAACGTTACGGTGCATATGTCTGCGGATGCCCGTGCATGGAAGAAAGCCAAACTGCGTAGCCACGGCGTCACCGTTGTCGAATACGAAGAAGATTACGGCGTGGCGGTTGAGCAGGGTCGCAAAGCAGCGGAGTCCGATCCAAACTGCTTCTTTATTGACGATGAAAACTCCCGCACACTGTTTTTAGGTTATGCGGTTGCCGGGCAGCGTCTGAAAGCGCAATTCGAACAGCAAGGCCGCGTGGTGGATGCAGATCACCCGCTGTTTGTTTATCTGCCGTGTGGTGTGGGGGGTGGCCCTGGCGGGGTGGCGTTTGGTCTGAAACTGGCATTTGGCGATAACGTGCACTGCTTTTTCGCTGAACCCACCCATTCCCCATGCATGCTGCTGGGCGTGTATACCGGGCTGCACGACAAGATCGCCGTGCAGGAAATCGGTATCGATAACCAGACAGCGGCAGATGGTCTGGCAGTAGGACGTGCATCCGGCTTTGTCGGCAGAGCGATGGAACGTCTGCTGGACGGGTTGTATACCCTCAGCGATCGGTCTATGTACGACATGCTGGGCTGGCTGGCACAGGAGGAGGACATTCGTCTGGAACCGTCAGCACTGGCGGGAATGGCCGGGCCTCAGCGCGTCTGCGCATCCACTGACTATCAGCAGATGCAGGGCATTAGCGCTGAGCAACTCAATAATGCCACGCACCTGGTCTGGGCGACGGGTGGCGGCATGGTGCCAGAAGCAGAAATGGCGCAATACCTGGCGAAAGGACGCTAACATTCTGCGCGCAGCATCGCCATCAGCTCTGTCGGTGAGCGATGCTGCCTGATCAGATCGCGCATCACGCGCATGTGCGGCGCGGTATAATGGATAAACTCACTGTATCCAGCGCACAGCACACTTTTCCCCCTCTCATCGTGATGTTTTGGACAATCTCCATGACAAAAACGAAATACTGTGCAGCGCTGACAGTCAGGGCTGACCGCCGTTTTTTCCTCATACCGTGAATACCCACACCACACATTCAGCACGATATCAAAAAGCCGGATATGTACACGTCCAATATCTTCACGCACCCAGATATCAAATACCGCAGTGAGAAATGTTCCCCACACCTGCGGCTCCACCGATTCTGCCGTCAGCATGCCGCGTTCATCTCGCTCCACGAGTGGAATAAACTGCAGCAGAGAAGCGCCGCTCTGGCGAAGTTGCTGATACAACGGTTCAGGCCATTGACTGTTCTGGCGATTTACCACCACAGACAGGTAAGCAGTATCATTGTAGAAGCAGTGACGACAATCCAGGTTACAACAAGAGCTGGCCGGTTTGGCCATGACCTGACATCCTGTCATGCTAAATTTCCGATCAAGAGGATAAGTTGGCGAACGTGCGTTACAGCAAACAATATTGCGAGAGATAACACCGCGAGGGAGATCATAAATTTGTCACGAACCGCGCGAGATTGGGAAAAATCGAGGAGCGAAACATCCATCAGATTACGCTTGCGGGTATAGCCCCAGAGAATGATGGCCACGATTGCCAGCACCACAATTGAGACCCAGAACAAAAGCCCCGCCTGATGCCAGTGATGTTTCACTGCCAGCGCCATCAGCGCGCCATAGCCCAGCAGAGTACGAAACCATGCCAGCGAGGTACGCTCCGGCTGCAGTCCCGGATCGGTTATGCGACGGGCCTTACGGCTATCCGGCATACAGCACTAGCGCCATAACGACGATCGCCACAATCGTCAAAATCATACTGATAACCAGCAGAGTGCGGGTATAAGGTAAATCTTCTTTCAGCCGCATCGCCTTTTCATTGCGTAACCAACGCAGATAACCGTAAATCGCCAGGCCGCCAGCAAACAAACAGAGCAACAATGCTAACAGCTCGCGGATCACCGGCGTGGCGAAGTCTGGCGCCAGTTGGTCAAGTCCGACGCCTGCGGCGAGAAAACCCAGCGCAGTGCGGATCCACGCCAGATAAGTACGCTCGTTTGCCAGCGAGAAGCGGTAATCCGGTGATTCTCCGAGGCGAGAAAGTTTCATGAATATTCCTTGTCGGGCTGCAAGCAGGTTCCAGAATAGCCTAAATCGACAGGAACGAGGAGACCGGCATCCTCTGATGCCGGTCCGGAGGTTTAGTGTAATTCCGGCCAGTAGCCTTTATTCGCCTCAATTAAATCATCGAGAATGACTTTTGCCACAGACGCGCTGGGTACCGTTTTGGATAAGGTGATCGCCTGCCAGAGCTTCTGGTAAGAACGTTGTTCCCAGGCATCCACCACCAGTTTTTCAACCGCCACCTGCTGACTCATAAGCCCTTTCTGGAAGTGCGGAATATCGCCTACGGTTAACGGCTCCGGGCCGTTATGTCCCACCAGGCATGGAATTTCTACCATTGCCGTCTCATCAAAGTTATGAATTGCCCCATTGTTCGGCACAATCAGTAACATCCGCTCCTGAGTATTAAAAGCGATAGCTGCCGCCAGATCGACAATATAGGAAGCATGTTCATCAATCTCCAACTCACCCGCAGAAGCGTTACCGGCATTGATAATCGCCCGACAGGCGCTGAAGACATGCTTCTCACGGTGATCCATCACTTCGTTGGCGCGGGTGCGTTCCGGGTTGGAATGCGCCACCACATAGTCCGGGAAGAGATAGTATTTCAGGTAGGTGTTGGGCATCGTTTGGGGATCGAGCGCCTGCACGTCTTTGGCCTTGGCAAACGTGTCATTCCAGCTTGCTTCGGTATGTACATTGTCAGAAGGCGGCACATAGCCATTTTTCGCCACATATTCGCGTAATTTTGGCATCAGATCGTTTCCGTTCAGATCTTCAATCGACGTCCACCAGCCAAAATGGTTCAGGCCATAGTAACGAACACGCATCTGTTTACGATCTTTAAGGCCAACGATCTGCGCCATGCGTCCTTCAATCCCGATCGGCATATCGCAGATATTAAGAATTTTAGCTTTCGGCCGTAGACGACGGGTTGCTTCCGCCACAATCGCCGCCGGGTTGGAGTAGTTCAGCATCCAGGCATTGGGCGAGTATTTTTCCATATAGTCCACCAGTTCCAGCACGCCGCCGATTGAACGCATGCCATAGGCGATCCCTCCGGGTCCACACGTTTCCTGGCCCAATACACCGTGACGCAGCGGGATTTTTTCGTCTTTTTCGCGCATCGGGTATTTCCCTACGCGAATGTGCGCCATCACGAAATCCACATCGGTAAAGGCAGCTTCGGGATCGGTAGTGTAACTAAACGCGATCTCCGGCGCCTGCTCTTTGAGAATGATTTTGCACGCCTCGGCAATCACCTCCTGACGCGCCCCGTCATTGTCATAGAATTTCAGTGAACGCAGCGGAAACCGGTCCTGATTTGCCAGCAACATCAGTACGATACCTGGCGTAAAAGTACTCCCGCCGCCCGCGATTACCACCGAGAATTTTTTCATGATACTGCCTCCGTCATGGGGATATGTTCGTTTGATAAAGAAGATTTCATTAGCGTTTCGAGCTGGTCGCGAACCTGAGGAACATGCAGGCCAACAATCACCTGAATACCGTTACCGCGACGCACAACACCGTGCGCACCGAGCGCTTTGAAGACGTCATCACTTTGGGTTTTTGCCATGTCAATCAGGGTGATACGTAACCGGGTGGCACAGTTGTTAATACTTTCGATGTTGGCAGCGCCACCGAGCGCCTGTAGTAAACCGGCAGCCTGACCCAATTGGTTATCAGAAGCGGCTGCAGCGCTGGTTTTTCCGCGCGCGGCCTGGTAATCGGCTTTGCTGTAGAGTTTGATTTCAATCTCTTCACGACCCGGCGTTTTCAGGTTGAAACGCAGGATCAGTGCGCGAAAGATGACGAAATAGAGGCCCGTAAAACAGACGCCAACGGCAATCTGAATAAACATCATTGACGCATGGTTATGGAACATCGGTATCCAGTTCTGTGGCAGGAACTGATCCAACAGACCACCGCCAAAGTTGCCCACCACACCGCACAGGTACATTACTGTCGCCATTGAGGCTGCCAGCACCGCGTGCACAGCAAAAAGCAACGGCGAGATAAAGAGGAAGGTAAATTCCAGTGGTTCGGTAATCCCCACCAGCATGGCCGTTAGCGTCGCTGGGATAAGTAAACCGGCCACTTTTACACGGTTTTCCGGGGCGGCGGTAAAGTAGAGCGCCAGCGCAATGCCGACTGAGCCAAAGACTTTAGAATTACCATGTAGCGCAAAACCACCTTCCGGGAACAGAGTTTTCAGCGGTTCAATACTCTGGCTAAATTCCTGCAAGTGCTGTGCCCAGTAAACCTGAATACCACTTTCAACCACCGCCGGACCAAAAATGAACGGCCCATAGACAAAGTGGTGTAAACCGGTTGGGATAAGGATGCGTTCGAGGAAAATATAGACCCACACACCAAGGGCTCCGGCAGAACGCAAAAACGCCTGCAGCGATTCAATACCCATTTGTACTTTTGGCCACCCCAGCAGAGTGAGCCAGGCGCAGGGAATCATCACCAGGAAGGCAATGATGACCACAAATGACGATCCCTGGAAAATCCCCAGAAAAACCGGCAACGGCTTATCGAAATAACGGTTATGGAGCGCGGTGACAATACCTGAAATGGCAATAGCGCCAATAATGCTGGTATCAAGCGTTTTAATCCCGGCCATCATGGTCAAACCGCTACCCGCTGTCGGATCTACGCTGAAATCGACGCCAAAAAAATGGCCCCAGGTCATCCCCATCGCATTGATAAAGTAATTCCATGTCAGGAAGCTGACCAGTACTGCGAGACAGGCACGTCCCTGAGCCTGCTTTGCCAGACCAATGGGCAAACCGACGGCAAAAATCAACGGCATATTGCGGAACACCGCCCACCCGCCTTCTTCAATAATGGTGACGATTTGTGCAAAAAGACTGTTGGGATCGGTGAGCGCTTCACCCACAAAAAGTGGGTTACGGAGCATGATGGCAATACCCACCACAATACCGGCAAAGGGAAAGAGCAGTACCGGGGTGAACATCGCGCCACCAAAACGTTGTATTTGACTGAGCATTTTCACATCCTCATGTAACAACCAGTAGGGAGAGGCCTTTTTTGTAGTGATTGCTGGCCTGACACGAGAATAGAAAGTTGCGATCCTCAGGACATGACATGTCGCGACGATTCGTGATCGCTTTCATGGTTTTAATTTCATCAATGAGGTCTACTTTTTTAATAAAAGTTAGACATCTGAAGGTTTTATCAGCGGTGTTTAAAGGGAAAAAGAGGTCTGGTAGTGATCTACAAATCAATAGCAGAACGACTACGAATTCGCCTGAACTCTTCCGATTACAACATCGGAAGCCCGTTACCGGGTGAAAAAAAGCTCGCCGTCGAATTTGCGGTCTCGCGAATGACGATCCGTAAAGCGATTGAGGTGCTGGTGGGTTGGGGTTTAGTCGTGCGTCGTCACGGGAGTGGCACCTACGTGGCGCGCAAAGATGTCCATCATGAAACCACCAACCTGACCGGACTGGCAGAAGTACTGAAGCAACAGGGGAAAGAGGTGACCAGTCAGGTACTGATTTTCGAACTCATGCCTGCGCCCCCGGCGATTGCCAGCCAGCTTCGTATTCAGATTAACGAACGTATCTATTTTTCGCGCCGGGTACGTTATGTTGACGGTAATCCCTTAATGCTGGAAGACAGTTATATGCCGGTAAAACTCTTCCGCAACCTCTCACTTATCCATCTGGAGGGGTCAAAATTCGATTACATCGAAAAAGAGTGCGGGATCACGATCAGCGGTAATTATGAAAGTCTGTCACCTGTACTTGCGGATAAACAGCTTTCAACCCAAATGAATGTTCCGGAGCAGACACCGTTGCTACGGATTACGTCACTGTCCTACAGCGATAGCGGGGAGTTTTTGAATTATTCAGTCATGTTCAGAAACGCCAGCGAGTATCAGGTGGACTACCATTTACGGCGCGTCCACCCGGACTCCGTCTGAGGTTAGCCGAGTCCCCAGAAAATCACCGCCAGCAATTGCGGGGTGATAATGCGCAGGAACATTACCAGCGGATACACCGTCGCATATGACAGCGCCGCCGCACCGCTGGTGGCATGCAGGTTGTTGGCGAACGCCAGCGCCGGCGGATCGGTCATCGAACCAGCCAACATCCCGCACAGCGTCAGGTAGTTCATTTTGGCAAAAATACGTGCCAGTAAACCGACGGTGATAAGCGGGATAGCGGTAATAAAAATACCGTAGCCCACCCAGCTCAAACCGTCGCCCTTCGTCAGCGTATCGATAAAGTCACCGCCCGATTTCAGCCCCACCACCGCAAGGAACAGCACAATCCCCAGTTCACGTAGCGCAAGGTTCGCACTCGGCGGCATAAACCAGTACAGCTTACCAATGCTGCCAATACGCCCCAGAATCAATGCCATAATCAGCGGCCCGCCCGCCAGGCCTAGTTTTAATGCTACCGGGAAGCCGGGAACAAAGAGCGGAATTGACCCCAACAGCACACCCAGACCGATGCCAATGAACACCGGCAGCATCTGTACCTGTTGCAGTTTTTGCTGGGCGTTACCGACAACATTGGCAACGGCATCAATCGAGGTCGGTCGCCCCACCAGATTGAGGATGTCACCAAATTGCAGACTGGCATCACTGCTGGCTACCAGTTCAACACCCGCACGGTTTAGGCGCGAGATCACCACGTCATAACGCTCTTTAAAGTGCAAATCGCGGATGCGTTTGCCGAGCACTTTTTCGTTGGTCACCACGACACGTTCAACGCGCAAATCGGTCCCCCGGGTCGACAGTGAGGTATCTACCTCCTGACCAATCACCAGTCGTGCGTTATGCAGATCGCCAGGCTGCCCAACCAGGTGCAGCAAATCACCCAGTTGAATCACGGTTCCCGGTGACGGCACCATCAGCGTCTCCTCACGTTTCAGGCGTGAGCAGATAATTTTATCGCTGTTGAGGATCGGCACATCCTGAATCGCCATATTATTCAGGTTTGGGTTCTCAACGCGGATATTGATGGTCTGAATCAACGAATGCCCGTTAGTGAGCGTCGATTCATGCTGCCGCGCTTCCGCTTCCACATTGACGCGGAATATCATGCGCATCAGCCACATGGTCAGCAAAATACCGCAAATCCCAAACGGATACGCCATGGCGTAGCTCATCCCCATCTGGTCCACCAGCTCCATTGGTGTACCCAGATCGCGCAGGATTTGTTGTCCGGCACCCAGCGCTGGGGTATTGGTGACCGCACCGGAGAATATCCCCAGCACCACCGGCAGCGGAATGGCAAAAATTTTATGCAGAATTGCGGTGACCAGCCCACCCATGATGACGATCAAAATCGCAAACAGATTGAGACGCAGGCCAGAAACCCGCAACGAGGCGAAGAACCCCGGTCCCACCTGAATCCCAATGGTGTAGACAAAAAGAATCAGGCCAAATTCCTGGATGAAGTGCAGCATATCGCCGCTCAGCGTCACTCCAGCCTGATCGACGAAGTGACCGACGATGATACCGCCGAACAACACGCCGCCGATGCCAAAGCCGACACCCCGCACCTTGATATTGCCGATCCATAATCCGACAACCGCCACCAACGCCAGAACGCTGACCGTCAATGCTATATCACTCATTTTTTTGTTCCCTGTGAATAACATTTCTATTTAAGTGGATTATGACTGAACCGTTCAGGCATATATGCAGGGTGGCGCACATTCTGATGCTGAAACGACGCTAAAGCGCCCTTATGATGGGCGTTTCCACCTCTTTTTCCTCATCGCAAACTGAAGTTGCTGAATGCTTTCTTCAGGTAATGGCATCACTCCCTACATCCGGGGCTGTCTTCGCGCACAAAAAAGCCCCGTCATTTCTGGCGGGGCAAAGGCAAGGAGCTAAATTAGCTATTTAATGCAGGACGTTCGCTAATGGCAATGCGTTGTGGAGCCACTGCTTCCGGGACGTTACGGGTTAAATCGATATGCAACAACCCGTTAGTAAACGTCGCTCCGGAAACCTCCATATTTTCAGCCAGCGTAAAGCTCAGGCTGAACGACTGGGTGACCAGTCCCTGATGCAACCACTTGGTTTCTTTTTCAGGCTGCTGCGGCGCGCCCTTAACGGTCAGGCGGGTGCCTTCCAGTTGAATATCCAGATCTTCCTGACGGAAACCAGCCAGCGCAAGCGTAATGCGATAGTGATTATCGTCGCTTTTTTCAATGTTATAGGGTGGGAAGCTCTGGCTTTCGCCGGTGTTTTGTAACGCGGTGGCCAGTTTGTCAAAACCGATCCATTGACGCAGCAGTGGGGATAAATCGTAGTTACGCATAATCATAATCTCCTTCTAAGAAGCGAGTGATATCTGCAAATCCGTAGATTCGCATCGGCTCCCTGTCGGCAAGCCTGGGATAACAGGCCGCGTAGCGCGGCCCGACAGAATTAATTGATTTCGATACGGCGCGGTTTGTTCGCTTCCGGAATCACACGCTCGAGATCGATGTACAGCAGACCATTGACCAGATTCGCGCCGCGAACATGGATGTTCTCAGCTAACTGGAACTTACGCTCAAAGTTGCGTTCCGCGATGCCCTGGTAAAGGTAAGTCCGTTCTTTTTGCTCGTCCGCATGCGCACCTTTCACCACCAGCAGGTTATCCTGCGCGGTGATTTCCAGCTCGCTCTCCGCGAAACCGGCAACGGCAATAGCAATGCGGTAATGATTTTCGTCTACCAGCTCAACGTTGTACGGAGGGTAGCCGCCATTACTCTGGCTCTGGTTATTTTCCAGCAGATTAAACAGACGGTCGAAACCAATAGCAGAACGGTATAGCGGGGATAAATCAAAGTTACGCATAATCAATAGCTCCTGAAATCAGCGAGAATGTCATTGACCTTCCATCATGGACAGGCCGGGTAGTCAGAACACCCATCAGGCGTGTTCTTCATTTGCCTACACCATCAAAATGGGTCTGATTGCGAACTTTTCAAGCATCCCTGACTGACTTTTTTTACAGTTTGCTGTCTATTGCATAGACTGGGTGGAAGCGCACTAAACGTTAAAGTGCGATAGCCGCCACAATGCGACGTGATGAGGATGTTATTTCTGGCAAGGGATCGTTATAACTCATCGTGCAAACACCGATGATCAACAGATGAATAAATCATGATAAGAAATGTGTTGTTAACGCTGATGATGTGCAGTGGGATGGTTTTACTGAGTGGTTGCTCCAGCGTAATGTCACATACCGGTGGTAAAGAGGGAACTTATCCTGGCACCCGCGCCAGCGCCGCTATGATAGGAGATGACGAAACAAACTGGGGTACTAAATCGCTGGCCATACTGGATATGCCCTTTACTGCGGTAATGGACACGCTCCTGTTGCCGTGGGATCTGTTCCGCAAAGATAATTCGGTCAGATCGCGTGTCGAAAGAAGCGAGGAGAGAACACAGGTAACCAACTCCGTCATCCCTCCTGCGAAAATGCCGGCTCCCTGATTACCGCCCGGTTTCTGTCATCCACAGCTGACGGAAACCATCTACCTCTTCCATCCACGCCACGAACTGACCGTCTGGCGAAAATACCACGGCATCCGCAGAGGGTGGATTGCCGTGATTCTGGGTTAAAAAGATAATGTCGCCGCTGTGGACATCACAGCAGGCGATACGGTTATCCAGCACAAATCCCAGCCATTTCCCCGACGGGTGCCAGTTAAACGCGGATTGAATGCCCGTGGCATGATGCGTCAACTGGCGAGGCTCGCCTCCCTGGGCCGGGATCAGCCAAAGTTGCACAATCCCCACGTCATCGCGCATCAGGAACGCAATCTCTGTTGCCTGCGGATTGCTGCGCACCCAATGGCGCGGAACCGTCGCCAGCCCGGGAAAGCGGCGTGCATGGGTAAACGTCAGCCGACGCTGGACAACACCGTGCGGCGGTGAGGGCAAGGTTGCGTCGGTGCCTTCCAGAGGGGCCTCTCCTGGCGTTTTCCAGCCCTCCTCATCCTGCGGCAGTTCTACCAGAAACAGCTCAGGCACTTTCTCACCATTGACGGAAAGCGTATCACCGATAAACGCCAGCGCATGATTTCCCACCCAGCCCTCTTCATAGGCACGAGTGATTTCATCGCTGCCCGGCGTGGGGTCAGGCGTTGTCTGGCTGACCAGTACGCACCAGTGACTGCCGCTGTATTCACGCGGGTGCTGCGCGGATACCGCCACCGGTCCATAAGGCACTGCGACGCCAACGTTGCGTAAATCCAGTGCCAAATCACGTTCATGCATCACATGGTCGTTATAGGTAAAGCTGACAAACTCGCCGTCAGGGCTGAAAACATGAACATGACTGCCGCCGCGCAGTGCACCCGGCGTGTAGGGAGAAGTGATATCCATCGCGTCCAGATTTGTCACCTGTCCCTGTTCGGCAATCACACCACGACGATGATGAAAGTCGTATTGCCACGTCGCGTCCGGGTTTTCAGGCCCATGAATAAACACATATTTCTCCGCCTGCGGATGCACCGTTACCACACCGACGTGCGCTCCCTGCGTCGCGCGATAAATCACCTCCCGCTCACCGGTATGGACATTCACCCGTTCAATGGTCTCGCCGGTGAAAGAAGCCCCTGACGGACGGACGTCAAAAACCAGCCAGTGGCTGTCAGGCGTCCAGGTCCGGGTATTGGTAAGCTGATGATTACGCGGCGTAAAGGTGACTTGCTTCATGGGATGCTCGGGTCAAGGACAATTTCATCAATCATACTTCACAAGGACTTCACTTTCAGGCTTTAGCGTAGTGCCAACTTCATTTTGTGGATAAAGAGATGGAACATTTCGACGTAGCGATTATCGGTCTCGGTCCGGCCGGCGCAGCGCTGGCGCGTAAACTAAGCGGCAAGATGCGTGTGCTTGCGCTGGATAAAAAACGGCAGTGCGGCAACGAGGGGTTTACAAAACCCTGTGGCGGTTTACTGGCGCCGGACGCACAGCGTTCGTTCATCCGCGACGGGATCACGCTACCGGTGGATGTTATTGCCAACCCGCAGATTTTCAGCGTCAAAACGGTGGATGCCGACGCATCGCTGACGCGCAATTACCAGCGCAGCTACATCAATATTAATCGTCATGCCTTTGATTTATGGATGAAATCATTGATCCCGGATGAGGTACAGGTGTACCACGACAGCCTGTGTCGAAAAATCTGGCGAGAAGAGGGGAAGTGGCACGTGATTTTTCGCGCCGACGGTTGGGAACAGCAGATTACCGCCCGCTATCTGGTGGGTGCCGACGGGGCAAATTCGTTGGTGCGTCGCCATCTTTATCCGGACCATCAGATTCGCAAATATGTCGCCATCCAGCAGTGGTTCGCGGAAAGTCATCCGGTCCCGTTTTACGCCTGTATTTTCGATAACGCCGCGACGGACTGCTACTCCTGGAGTATCAGCAAAGACGGCTATTTCATCTTTGGCGGCGCGTATCCGATGAAGGATGGCCAGGCGCGCTTCAAGGCGCTGAAAGAGAAAATGACTGCGTTTCAATTCCGCTTCGGCACGCCGGTAAAAAGCGAGAAATGTACCGTACTCTTCCCGTCGCGCTGGGCGGATTTCGTCTGCGGCGAAGAGAACGCGTTTCTGATTGGCGAGGCAGCCGGATTTATCAGCGCCAGTTCACTGGAAGGAATTAGCTACGCCCTGGATAGTGCGGAGATCCTCAGGTCCGTACTGATGAAGGATGCGCGGGATATTAACCGTGCTTACCGGAAAGCCACCCGCAAATTGCGCTGCAAGCTATATGGCAAAATCCTGAAGAGTCGCTGTTTGACGGCGCCCGTATTGCGAAACGCGATTATGCGAAGCGGCATCGCGCATATCCCACTGAGCCAGGATGACCAGCCCACCGCAACGTCTGGCGGGCTGGTAAAGGAGTATTAGCCCACGCGTTTTACATCGCCCACCAGCAGGATGTAAGAGAGAGCGCCAATCAGGGCAACCACGGAGATATAGACCAGCGCAGGGCCAAATCCATAGTCTTGCGCAAGGTAGCCAATCACCAGCGGAACGGTGATCCCACCCAGTCCACCGACAAAGTTAAACACGCCTCCTGTCAGGCCGATAAGACGCATTGGTGCCAGCGAAGAGACCAGAGACCAGGTGATGGAAGCAAACCCGTTGCCGAAGAACGCTATCGCCATCAGGGTCATAATCCACACCGGATCGTTAGTGTAGTTTGCGCCCATAATGCAGGTAGAGATTAACAGGCCGCAGATAATCGGTGTTTTACGCGCCACGCCAAGCGAGAAGCCTTTTTTCACCAACTTATCCGCCAGCCATCCGGAAAGCAGCACGCCAAAGAATGCGGCCAGAAACGGAACGGTGGTCATAAAGCCCGCCTTCAGCGCGGTAATGCCTTTTTCCTGCGTCAGGTAATTCGGGAACCACGTCAGGAAGAACCACAGCGTAGAGGTGACAGCAAACTGGCCAAGATAAACGCCCACCAGCTTCCGGTGGAACACGAGCTTCCAGTCTGCTTTAGTCAGAGGCTGACGCGCCTCTTTCTTAACAGGCGCATCGCCATCCACCAGACCGCCGCCGTCACGAATATAGTCCAGTTCCGCTTTAGTGATACTTTTGGTTAAACGGGGCGGCTGATACACCTTAAACCAGACAAGCGACCAGACAATGCCGATTCCCCCGGTGACAATGAACACCCAGTGCCAGCTCAGCATCTCCTGAATCCAGATCAGCAGCGGAGTCAGGAATGCCAGACCGACAAATTGTCCTGAAGTATAAAAACCGACAGCGGAAGCGCGCTCATGTTCCGGGAACCAGCTCGTCACCATCCTGTTGTTGGTCGGGAAGGCTGGCGCTTCAAAAATCCCGGTAATCGCGCGCAGACCAATCAGCGACATCAACCCGGTGGCGAAACCCTGGAAGAGGGTTGCCACCGACCAGCCAAATATGGCGATGAAGTAGGTCAGGCGCGAGCCAACACGGTCAAGGAACCAGCCCCCCGGAATCTGGCATAGCGTATACAGCCAGGCAAAAGCCGAGAAGACGTAACCCATTTCCGCTTTCGTAATGCCAAACTCTTCCTGAATATGTGCCGACGCCACCGCGAGATTGGCGCGGTCGACATAACAGATGACCACGGTAATAAAGATCATAATCAGCGTCAGGTAACGGCGACGACCGGTTTTTGCAGCAGTAACTGGAATATCCATCGCAATCTGTCTCCAGATTTTGGGCATAGCGAAGCCGCTCACCATGCCCTGTCATTTACAGAGGGTGTTTGTTTTATTTTTAAAATAAAAAAATTACGCTAATGCGCTAAATAATTCGTGCTGGGGGAAGGCGGCAAGTTTTCGCATCCCCGGGAGCATACAAAAGTATGTGACCGGGGTAAGAAAACGCAGCCAACGCACCACCAGCGCGAAGTATGACGCGCATTTACCACTCCGCTACACTGCCGTCTTCATGACGCCACAGCGGATTACGCCAGTCCGGCGCATTTTTACTCAGCTCAATGACTTTGGCCTCATCAATATCCACGCCAAGTCCCGGCCTCATCAACGGTTTGAAGAACCCGCCTTCCATGTTGAAATCATCTTTGTTTTTCACAAAGTCGAGCAGCTCCGCGCCCTTGTTATAGTGAATGCCCATGCTCTGTTCCTGGAACACCGCATTGCGCGAAACAAAGTCGACGTGCAGACACGCAGCCAGCGCGATCGGCCCCAGCGGACAGTGTGGAGCCAGCGCCACATCATAGGCTTCCGCCATCGCCGCAATTTTGTAGCACTCGGTGATACCGCCCGCATGTGACAGATCCGGCTGCAAAATCGCCAGTCCGCCAGCTTCCAGTACCCGTTTAAACTCAAAGCGCGAGAACATACGTTCACCCGCCGCGATCGGAATATGCGTCTGTTCCGCCAGTTTCGGATAGTACTCCGCCTGTTCTGCCAGCACCGGCTCTTCAATAAACAGCGGACGATAAGGCTCCAGCTCTTTAATCAACACTTTTGCCATTGGCGCGCTAACGCGGCCGTGGAAATCCAGACCAAACTCAATCTCATTGCCAAAGGCTTCGCGGATCTGCGCCACGGTGTTCACTGCACGATCGACCGCTCGCGAGTTATCAATCACTCCCATCTCTTCGCAGCCATTGAGCTTAAAGGTGTCAAAGCCGATATTGCGCAGTTGCTTAATGCCGTCGATCACTTCCGCAGGACGGTCGCCGCCAACCCAGCTGTAGGCTTTGATTTTGTCGCGCACCAGACCACCCATCAGCTGCCAGACCGGGGCATTCAGCACTTTACCTTTGATGTCCCACAGCGCCTGGTCGATACCGGCGATAGCGCTCATCATAATCGGGCCACCGCGATAGAAGCCTGCGCGGTACATCACCTGCCACAAATCGTTAATACGCGCCGGATCCTGACCAATCAGGTAATCACCCAGTTCATGTACCGCCGCTTCGACGGTACGCGCACGGCCTTCAATCACCGGCTCGCCCCAGCCGACGACGCCTTCGTCGGTTTCAATTTTCAGGAACATCCAACGCGGAGGTAAACGGTACGTGGTGAGTTTGGTTATTTTCATTTCACAGCCTCTCGATATGCCTTAACAAATGCCGCCGCCTGCTGCGCGGTACGCGCTACGGACTGTCCGGCGCGATACAGATCGCTGCCCAGCCCCGCGCCTGCACACCCGGCGTTCATCCACTGCGCCAGATTATCTGGCGTTACGCCGCCCACGGCGAAGACCGGAACGCTGGCGGGCAATACCGCTTTCAGCGCGTTGATATAGCCCGGACCAAAGGCCGATGACGGGAAAATTTTCAGCGCCTGTGCGCCAGCGTCCAGCGCGGTAAAGGCTTCTGTGGCGGTGGCGCATCCGGGGCAAACCGTCATGCCGTACCCCACCGCGCGGCGAATGACCTCTGCATTGATATTCGGCGTCACAATGAGCCGACAGCCCATCTTCGCCAGGCGGTCCACCTGCTCCGGTTGCAGCACCGTCCCGGCGCCGATCAGCGCTTTATCGCCATACGCATCCACCACGGACGGAATACTTTTTTCCCATTCGGGGGAGTTAAGCGGGATCTCTACCGCGTCAAATCCGGCGTCAATCACAACGCCAACGTGTGCGATCGCCTCCTCGGGAGTAATACCGCGCAAAATCGCGATAAGCGGAAGATTAGTTTGCCACTGCATGGACGATGCTCCTTATACCTGCCTGAAATGCCGTATCGCCGGACACTGCGGAGACATTGCGCCCAATGGCGTGGAATGCCTGCTGGTAGCGTGACGTCAGCGCTGCGCCAGCGACGAGGGTGATGGACTGCGACCCGGCGAATTGTTCACTCATGCTGGCGACTTCTGCGCCAATCAACAGGCCGGAGAGAAATTCGCTGACCTGCTCGCGTGGGAGATGGCCCAGCACGTGAGAGGCACGGACCTCAAAAAGTTGCGGCAAAACGGCAGCGGCGTGGATCCCACGATCAAGTCCAGCAGTAAATGCGGCTGAAGAAGCCTGCTGCTCCGGTAAACCAGCGCCCACCAGCGAGTGTTGCAGCAGCAAATGGTGTAATTCGCCGGTCATCGCGGTGCGGAAATCGTGAATTTGCTCAGCATCCGTTTGCACCCATTTGCTGTGCGTCCCGGGCATGACATAGACAGGAGAAGGAGAGAGCGTGCGTGCGCCGAGAAGCTGTGTCTCTTCACCGCGCATCACATTGTGGTTGTCGTCGCGTGAAACGCACAAGCCGGGAACGATCCAGACATTGTCGTCAACGGCTGTTAACTGCTCGCCAATGGCAGAGAAATGGGCAGGAACCGGCAGATAAGGAGCAATCTTCCAGCCGACGTTGCTACCCACCATCCCTGCCATTACCATCGGTGTGGCGCTGTTGCGCCAGTCCTGTGTGACCTCTGCTAACACCGCTTCGGGGGATTTCCCGTTAAGGCGCGTAACGCCTGCTTCTGAGTACCTGCTTTCCAGGCATTTGTCGCCCTGGTATAACCAGGCGCGCAAATTGGTCGATCCCCAGTCAATAGCGATGTAGCGAGCTGTCATGTGATTTCCTTCAACCTTCGTGTTGAGCTGGCGATCATGGTCAGGGCCGCCTGCTCTGCCGCATTGCTATCCTGATGCCGTATTGCATCGAATAGCGCCTTATGTTCCTGGAGCGTTTTTGGCATGTTGGCTTCATCGCCCATCCAGGTCCGTTCAAATACCGCCCGCTGAAGCGAGGTGATCGCCACGCTCAACTGCTGTAAAACCGGGTTATGCACCGACTGCAATACCGCCTCGTGATAACGGATATCCGCTTCATTAAAAGCTTCCCGGTCCTGGTTGTTGGCGATCATGTCATTGAGCGCCGATTCAATTTCAGCCAAATCACTCGAGGTTGCGCGTTCCGCTGCCCAGCGAGCAATGGCGGGCTCCACCAGGTTTCGTACTTCACTCATCGCGCTGATAAGCCGCGGGTCGTAGTCGTTTTCCAGTACCCATTGCAGCACGTCGGTATCGAGGTAATTCCACTGATTCCGCGGTGTTACAAAAGCACCGCGATAACGTTTCATCTCTATCAGCCGCTTCGCCATTAACGAGCGAAACACTTCGCGAATGATGTTGCGTGAGGTTTCAAACTCCTCACACAGCTCCGCTTCCGCGGGGAGCGCCGCCCCGGGTACGTATTTACCGCTGACAATCTGTTTACCCAGCGTGATCACGATGCGATCGGTTTTATTGAGAGTCATGGAGAGTCCTTTTGCTCTGGAAGGTCCTCTCTACTTTATCGTTATTGCTGAAAACCGCCTCACTTTTGTAGTACTAACGTGACGCCATTCATCGTTGTTATGCGCACAATGTAGTACAACACAAACTAGTTGTACTACAATTTAGATCACAAAAACGACAATCGGTAATAAAAATGTTATGAGGCGTAAACCGCGGGGATAAAAAAACCCGCGATCAACGCGGGTTATGGCAAACCGACCGGGAGAAATTATTTCAGGACGTGCTGCTCAATGGCATACGCAACACCATCTTCCAGATTTGATTTAGTGACAAAGTTAGCGATCTCTTTTACCGAGGGGATGGCGTTATCCATAGCCACACCAAGACCGGCATACTCAATCATCGCGATATCGTTTTCCTGATCGCCAATAGCCATAATCTCTTCCGGTTTGATACCCAGCGCATCAGCCAGCGATTTCACGCCGGTACCTTTATTGACGCGTTTGTCGAGGATTTCGAGGAAGTACGGCGCACTTTTCAGCACGGTATACTTTTCTTTCACTTCCGCCGGAATACGGGCGATGGCCCGATCGAGGATCGCAGGCTCATCAATCATCATCACTTTCAGGAACTGAGTTTCTGGATCCATCTTCTCAGCTTCACAGAACACCAGAGGAATGGTCGCGACATAGGATTCATGCACGGTGTAGTAGCTGATATCACGGTTCGCAGTATATAGCGTGGTACGATCCAGCGCGTGGAAGTGCGAGCCCACTTCACGGGACAGTTTTTCCAGATAGCGGTAATCGTCATAGCTTAGCGCGGTTTGCGCGACGGTACTGCCATCGCCCGCTTTCTGCACCAGCGCACCGTTGTAGGTAATGCAGTAATCGCCGGGCTGTTCCATATGCAGTTCTTTCAGATAGCTGTGCACGCCAGCATACGGGCGCCCAGTGGTCAGCACCACATTAACCCCTTTTTCACGGGCTGCGGCAATCGCACGTTTAACCGCCGGTGAAATGGTGTGATCGGGCAGCAGAAGAGTGCCATCCATATCGATAGCAATGAGTTTGATAGCCATGAATTCCCCGCATGAAATGAGTCCTGACTCATGCTAACGCGATTCCGCTCAAAAAACAGTAAAAGAGTCGGGGATAAAGGGGGATAGGAAGGGGAATCAAGATTCCCCTTTTGACGATCGATTGTAGGCCTGATAAGCAACGCGCCATCAGGCGTAACGCAGAATCTTGCCGGATGGCGGCGTAAAACCGCCTTATCCGGCCTACGGGCGTGGATTAAATATCGATATTTGCCGCTTTCAGGGCGTTCTCTTCGATGAAGGCACGACGCGGTTCAACGGCGTCGCCCATCAGCGTGGTGAACAGCTGGTCGGCAGCAATCGCATCCTTCACGGTAACGCGCAGCATACGACGGCTTTCCGGATCCATGGTAGTTTCCCACAGCTGATCCGGGTTCATCTCGCCCAGACCTTTATAACGCTGGATCGCAAGGCCGCGACGAGACTCTTTCACCAGCCAGTCCAGCGCCTGCTCAAAGCTGGCAACCGGTTGACGACGTTCGCCACGTTCAATAAACGCATCGTCTTCGATCAGGCCACGCAATTTCTCGCCCAACGTGCAAATACGACGGTATTCCGCACCGGTCACAAACTCGTGATCCAATGCGTAGTCGGTGTCCACGCCATGGGTACGCACACGAACGATCGGCTCAAACAGATTCTGTTCCGTATTGTGCTGGATATCGAACTTCCACAGGCTGCCGTGCTGTTCTTTCTCGTTCAGCTCGGTAATCAGCGCGTTCACCCAACGGGTCACGGTCTGCTCGTCAGACAGATTGGCTTCAGTCAGCGTTGGCTGATAAACCAGCTCTTTCAACAGCGCTTTCGGGAAACGACGCTCCATACGACCAATCATTTTCTGCGTTGCATTGTACTCAGAAACCAGTTTTTCTAACGCTTCACCCGACAGCGCCGGCGCACTGGCATTGGTGTGTAACGTTGCGCCATCCAGCGCGATGGAGATCTGGTACTGGTCCATCGCTTCATCGTCTTTAATGTACTGTTCCTGCTTGCCTTTTTTCACCTTGTACAACGGTGGCTGAGCAATGTACACGTGGCCGCGTTCAACGATTTCCGGCATCTGACGATAGAAGAAGGTCAACAGCAGCGTACGAATGTGCGAGCCATCGACGTCCGCATCGGTCATGATGATGATGCTGTGATAGCGCAGTTTGTCCGGGTTGTACTCGTCGCGACCGATACCGCAGCCGAGCGCGGTGATAAGCGTCGCCACTTCCTGGGAAGAGAGCATCTTGTCGAAGCGCGCTTTCTCTACGTTAAGGATTTTACCCTTCAGCGGTAGAATCGCCTGGTTCTTACGGTTACGCCCCTGTTTTGCAGAGCCGCCCGCGGAGTCCCCTTCCACAAGGTACAGTTCAGACAGCGCCGGGTCGCGTTCCTGGCAGTCCGCCAGCTTGCCCGGCAGACCCGCCAGATCCAGCGCCCCTTTACGACGCGTCATTTCACGCGCGCGACGCGCCGCTTCACGGGCACGAGCCGCATCAATGATTTTGCCGACCACGATTTTGGCGTCGGACGGGTTTTCCAGCAGATATTCGCTCAGCAGTTCGTTCATCTGCTGTTCTACCGCTGATTTCACCTCAGAGGAGACCAGCTTATCTTTGGTCTGGGAGGAGAATTTCGGATCCGGCACCTTCACAGATACCACGGCAATCAGGCCTTCACGGGCGTCATCACCGGTGGCGCTGACTTTCGCCTTTTTGCTGTAGCCTTCTTTGTCCATGTAGGCGTTCAGGGTACGGGTCATCGCCGCACGGAAGCCGGCAAGGTGCGTACCGCCATCACGCTGAGGAATGTTGTTGGTAAAGCAGTAGATGTTTTCCTGGAAACCGTCGTTCCACTGCAGTGCCACTTCCACGCCGATACCGTCTTTTTCGGTCGAGAAATAGAAGATATTCGGGTGGATCGGCGTTTTGTTCTTATTCAGATACTCTACGAACGCCCTGATGCCGCCTTCATAGTGGAAATGATCTTCTTTACCATCGCGCTTGTCTTTCAGGCGAATGGAAACGCCAGAGTTCAGGAACGACAGCTCACGCAGACGCTTCGCCAGAATCTCGTATTCGAACTCAGTGACGTTAGTAAAGGTTTCATGGCTCGGCCAGAAACGCACCATCGTACCGGTTTTATCGGTATCGCCGGTTACCGCCAGCGGTGCCTGCGGGACGCCGTGCTCGTAGATCTGACGGTGGACTTTGTTATCGCGCTGGATAACCAGTTCCAGTTTCTGCGACAGGGCGTTTACTACGGAGACACCCACGCCATGCAAACCACCGGACACTTTATAGGAGTTATCGTCGAATTTACCGCCTGCGTGCAGAACGGTCATGATGACTTCCGCCGCCGATACCCCCTCTTCCGGGTGAATACCGGTCGGGATACCGCGTCCATCATCCTGTACGGAGACAGAGTTGTCAGCATGGATCGTGACAATAATGTCTTTACAGTGACCCGCGAGCGCTTCGTCGATAGCGTTATCTACCACCTCGAATACCATGTGGTGCAGACCGGTGCCGTCATCCGTATCGCCGATATACATACCCGGGCGCTTACGCACCGCATCCAGTCCTTTCAGGACTTTGATACTGGAGGAGTCATAAGAATTCGACATCAACGTTTCTCGCTCATTTAAACTTGGGTTAATCCGTTATTTTACCCTTTTCCACGGTGAACATCTTCGAATTTTTGTCCGACATGTCCAGAACGTGTTCAGCGCTGATTGCGCTGACAAAGACTTGAGATTGTGTCGCTTTTAATCGACTGGCCAGCAGTCCGCGACGCTCATCATCAAGTTCAGAGGCAAAATCATCTATCAGGTAGAGACACCGTCGTCCGCTCTCACGGGTGAGGAACTCTCCTTGCGCCAGACGTAAGGCGCACATTAGCAGTTTTAACTGCCCACGCGACAAGGTATCTTCCACTGGCGCGCCGTCGGCGCGTATGCGGAAATCCGCTTTATGCGGGCCATGCGCGGTGTAGGTCAACATGCGGTCGCGTTCAAAACCGCGCTCCAGCACCTCGGCATAATCCGTCTCTTTCTCCCAGCCGCGCTGAAAAGAGAAAGAGAGAGAAAATTCAGGAAGAAACTGCTGGCAGGTATCCGCCATATCCTGTGCGATACCGGCGCTGTACTCCGCGCGCCAGGTGCTGATTTGTTCCGCCAGCGGGATCAATTCTTTATCCCACGGACGCAATTGCTCGTAACGACTCACCTGGCGCAGCGCCGCATTGCGCTGCTTGAGCAGGCGCTTGAGGTTGCTCCAGGCGGTAAAAAATCCGGCTTCATTGTGAAAGCATCCCCAATCGAGGAACGCTCTTCTGTATTTGGGGCCACCGTTGAGTAAAGTAAACCCCTCGGGGGTAATCAGTTGCATCGGCATCAACAGCGCCAGTTCTGCCACCTTGTGGCCGTCGGTACCGTCAATACGTACTTTGCTGTCGCCCAGCTTATCTTTGGTCAACCCAATCGACGTCTCACGCTCTTCGCCCTGCAGCCGCCCGTGAAGCACGAACGACTCCTGTTCGTGGCGAATAACGCGACCAATCTGCAAACTGCGAAACGCCCGGCCGTGGCCGAGCGTATAGATAGCTTCCAGAACGCTGGTTTTACCGCTGCCGTTAGCGCCAACCAGAAAGTTAAAGCCGGGGGATAAAGCGAGATCCGCGTTTTCGATATTGCGGAAATCGCGGATCAACAGGCGGGTCAGCGACATTACAGTCTCATTGGCATGACAACATAGGCAGCCGACTGCGACGCCGCATCTTCAATTTGTACGCTCGACACGGAGTCGGTCAGCATGATGCGCACGTTTTCGCACTTCAATGCATTCAGGACATCCAGCACATAGCTAACGTTAAAGCCGATCTCCATTTCGGTCCCCGGATAGGTGACGTCCAGAATCTCTTCAGCTTCTTCCTGCTCCGGATTGTTAGCGGTGATTTTGAGCTGATTTTCACTCACATACAGACGCACGCCGCGGAATTTCTCGTTAGAGAGGATCGCCGCGCGAGCAAAAGCCTGCTTGAGGATATCGCAGCCGGCTTCCAGATGTTTATCCGGATTCTTCGGCAATACGCGACGGTAATCCGGGAAGCGACCGTCCACCAGCTTAGACGTAAAGATAAAGTCGCCGACGTGCGCGCGGATATTGTTGCTGCCAATCTGCACGCGCAGCGGATTATCGCCGCCATCGAGCATACGCATCAGTTCAATAACGCCTTTACGCGGCACGATCACAGAATGGCTGGGCAGCGACTGACCAATAGGCATAGAGCAGACCGCCAGACGGTGACCATCGGTCGCCACAGTACGCAATTCTTCGCCTTCAGTCTCAAACAGCATGCCGTTTAAGTAGTAACGCACGTCCTGATGCGCCATAGAGAATTGAGTGGCTTCAATCAGACGCTTCATCGTCGCCTGCGGCAGGGTGAATTCTACCTCGCTCTGCCAGTCATCCAGATTCGGGAAGTCGGCGGCAGGCAGCGTGGAAAGCGAAAAACGGCTGCGACCTGAACGCACCAGCATGCGTTCGCCTTCCAACTGAACGGCGATTTCCGCCCCTTCCGGTAAGCCACGGCAGATATCAAAGAACTTCCGCGCCGGGACGGTGGTCGCACCTGGCTCATGCGGCTGAATCAACGCAACGCGGGCCACCATTTCCATTTCAAGATCGGTACCCGTCAGCGAAAGCGCACCGTCAGCCACCTGCAGCAACAGGTTGCCAAGAATAGGCAGTGTAGGACGACCACCCAGTGGGCCGCTGACCTGCTGAAGCGGCTTTAATAAATGTTCACGTTCAACGGTAAATTTCATAGCGTCACGAAGATAATGTTCTGATTAAGTTTGAGAAATCTTCTTTAATATCATGGCTTTCTTCACGCAACTGCTCAATCTTGCGGCAGGCATGAAGCACCGTAGTGTGGTCTCGCCCACCAAACGCGTCGCCAATTTCCGGCAAACTGTGGTTAGTGAGTTCTTTCGCCAGCGCCATGGCCATCTGACGCGGACGTGCTACCGAGCGAGAACGACGCTTGGACAGCAAATCCGCAATTTTGATTTTGTAATACTCTGCCACCGTCTTCTGAATATTGTCGATGGTGACCAGTTTTTCCTGCAACGCCAGCAGATCGCGCAGCGCTTCGCGAACGAAGTCGATGGTAATCGCCCGACCCGTAAAGTTGGCGTTGGCAATCACACGGTTCAATGCCCCTTCCAGCTCACGCACGTTAGAGCGTAGTCGCTTAGCAATAAAGAAGGCCACTTCACCCGGCAGACGAATGTCGTTCTCGTCGGCTTTTTTCATCAGGATCGCCACGCGGGTTTCCAGTTCCGGCGGTTCGATCGCCACCGTCAACCCCCAGCCGAAGCGGGATTTCAGACGATCCTCAACACCGTTGATCTCTTTTGGATAGCGATCTGAGGTCAAAATGATCTGCTGATTGCCTTCGAGAAGGGCGTTAAAAGTGTGGAAAAACTCTTCCTGGGATCGTTCTTTATTGGCAAAGAACTGGATGTCATCGATGAGCAGGGCGTCGACGGAACGGTAGTAGCGTTTAAACTCTTCGATCGCGTTGTTTTGCAGGGCTTTTACCATGTCCTGTACAAAGCGCTCGGAGTGCATATACACCACTTTGGCATTGGGTTTGCGCGCCATAATGCCGTTCCCCACCGCGTGCAACAGGTGGGTTTTACCCAGACCGGTGCCACCATAAAGGAACAGCGGGTTATAGGCGCCGCCTGGGTTGTCCGCCACCTGTCGCGCCGCCGCGCGTGCTAACTGGTTAGATTTACCTTCAACGAAGTTATCAAACGTGTGTTTAACGTTAACGTTAGAGCGATAGGTCGGTTCTGCCGGCGCGGGCACATTATCCCAGCCAGGACGCGTCGCGACAGGCGCCGCACGCTGTGGCTGCACCTGGTGCGCCACCTGAGCCGGAGCGGCGACGTTGTTGTTCACAGGCGTCTTCAGCGTCTGACTGACGGGTTTCGTCCCGACCTCAAAACGCAGCTGCGGCGCATCTGCACCACAGAAGTTATTCAGCAGCCCATTGATATTGTTAAGGTACTTGTCTCTTACCCAATCGAGCACAAAACGGTTTGGCGCATACAAAGCCAGCGTGTTATCGCTCAGTTCCGCCTGCAAAGGGCGTATCCACATACTGAATTCTGTGGCTGGTAACTCATCCTGCAATCGGGCAAGACACTGCTGCCAAAGCGAAAGTGACACGGCGGACTCCACTCGAACAAAAGTCGATAAATGACAAAGGCTGAAACATTCATGATTGTTGACGCACGTCGACTAGACCCTATGCAAAGGGTGACGTGCGAATTGCTATCTGCAATTTTAACCCGATCAGGATCCTTTGAAACGATCGGGACCGCGGATCATAGCGTAAACTGAGCAAGAGATCTTCTGTTTCTCACAGATTCTTCCCGATTTATCCACAGGTCTTCACAGGACCGGATAAGTGTAAACGATCCTGGAGAAGTGCTGCACGATTTCGCCCGCATATTGGAAAAATTAATGAGTAAAGACGCTATACTGCTAAAACGATCTCATAAAGATCCCGAGCGATCCTTGCGCTTTGTCCACCAGGCCGTATAATCTTTCCCCCGTCGCGAGATGCCCGTAACACGGTGTCTACGCTGCCTGTTTTTCACGCGAAAAGGTGCGGAAAAAGGCAGGGATTTAAGGAAAGAGAATTGACTCCGGAGTGTACAATTATTACAATCCGGCCTCTTTAATCACCCACGACTTCGGCGTCCGTCATTCGAAACGCATTCGGGCATCCGTAAAAGTCATGAATTTTTTCAAGTTTAGGTAGAAATCGCCATGAAACGCACTTTTCAACCGTCTGTACTGAAGCGCAACCGTTCTCACGGCTTCCGTGCTCGTATGGCTACTAAAAATGGTCGTCAGGTTCTGGCACGTCGTCGTGCTAAAGGCCGCGCTCGTCTGACCGTTTCCAAGTAATAAAGCTAACCCCTGAGTGGTTAAGCTCGCATTTCCCAGGGAGTTACGTTTGTTAACTCCCAGTCATTTCACATTCGTCTTCCAGCAGCCACAACGGGCTGGCACGCCGCAAATCACCATCCTCGGCCGCCTGAATTCGCTGGGGCATCCCCGTATCGGTCTTACCGTCGCCAAGAAAAACGTTCGACGCGCTCATGAACGCAATCGGATTAAACGTCTGACGCGTGAAAGCTTTCGTCTGCGTCAACACGAGTTGCCAGCAATGGACTTCGTGGTGGTGGCGAAAAAAGGGATTGCCGACCTCGATAACCGTGCTCTCTCGGAAGCGTTGGAAAAATTATGGCGCCGCCACTGTCGCCTGGCTCGCGGGTCCTGATAGCCCTAATTCGGGTCTATCAACGCCTGATCAGTCCGCTGCTTGGGCCGCATTGCCGTTTCACTCCAACATGTTCAAGCTACGGAATTGAGGCATTGCGCAGGTTTGGAGTGATAAAAGGCAGTTGGTTGACGGTGAAACGCGTATTAAAATGCCACCCTTTACACCCTGGTGGTGACGATCCCGTCCCGCCCGGACCATTTGATACCAGAGAACACTAACGATGGATTCGCAACGCAATCTTTTAGTCATCGCTTTGCTGTTCGTGTCTTTCATGATCTGGCAAGCCTGGGAGCAGGATAAAAATCCTCAACCTCAGACCCAACAGACCACGCAGACAACGACCACCGCAGCGGGTAGCGCCGCCGACCAGGGCGTACCGGCCAGTGGCCAGGGAAAACTGATTACGGTTAAGACTGATGTGCTTGATCTGACCATCAACACCCGTGGTGGTGATGTGGAACAGGCCCTGCTGCCAGCTTACCCGAAAGAACTCGGTTCCAGCGAACCGTTCCAGCTGCTGGAAACTACGCCGCAGTTTATCTATCAGGCTCAGAGCGGTCTGACAGGTCGTGACGGCCCGGATAATCCGGCTAACGGCCCGCGTCCGCTGTACAACGTCGAAAAAGACGCCTTTGTACTGGCTGATGGTCAGAACGAGCTGCAGATCCCGATGACCTATACGGATGCCGCGGGTAATACCTTTACCAAAACGTTCGTTCTCAAACGTGGTGACTATGCGGTTAACGTGAACTACAGCGTGCAGAACGCCAGCGAGAAACCGCTGGAGATCTCCACCTTTGGTCAGTTGAAGCAATCCATCAATCTGCCGTCTCATCGTGACACCGGAAGCAGCAACTTCGCACTGCATACTTTCCGTGGCGCAGCGTACTCCACGCCAGATGAGAAGTATGAGAAATACAAGTTCGACACCATCGCGGATAACGAAAACCTGAACGTCAATGCGAAAGACGGTTGGGTCGCGATGCTGCAACAGTATTTTGCAACGGCATGGGTGCCACGTAACGACGGTACCAACAACTTCTACACCGCAAACCTGGGTAACGGCATTGCCGCTATCGGTTATAAATCTCAGCCGGTACTGGTTCAGCCTGGCCAGTCTGGTGCGATGACCAGCACCCTGTGGGTTGGCCCGGAAATTCAGGACAAAATGGCGGCTGTTGCACCGCACCTGGATCTGACCGTGGATTACGGTTGGTTATGGTTCATCTCTCAGCCGCTGTTCAAACTGCTGAAATGGATCCATAGCTTCGTCGGTAACTGGGGCTTCTCCATTATCATCATCACCTTTATCGTTCGTGGCATCATGTACCCGCTGACCAAAGCGCAGTACACCTCCATGGCGAAGATGCGTATGCTGCAGCCGAAGATTCAGGCAATGCGCGAGCGTCTGGGCGATGACAAACAGCGTCAGAGCCAGGAAATGATGGCCCTGTACAAGGCTGAGAAGGTTAACCCACTGGGTGGTTGTTTCCCGCTGATCATCCAGATGCCTATCTTCCTGGCGTTGTACTACATGCTGATGGGCTCCGTGGAACTGCGTCATGCGCCGTTTGCCTTGTGGATCCATGACTTATCTGCACAGGACCCGTACTACATCCTGCCGATCCTGATGGGCGTAACGATGTTCTTCATCCAGAAGATGTCGCCGACCACTGTGACCGACCCGATGCAGCAGAAGATCATGACCTTTATGCCAGTCATCTTCACGGTGTTCTTCCTGTGGTTCCCGTCAGGTCTGGTGCTGTACTATATCGTCAGCAACCTGGTCACCATTATTCAGCAGCAGCTGATTTACCGTGGTCTGGAGAAACGTGGTTTGCATAGCCGCGAGAAGAAAAAATCCTGATTCGGTTGTAGGCCGGGTAAGCGAAGCGCCACCCGGCAGAAGGAACAGTAAAAAAAGGGCGGTCATCTGACCGCCTTTTTTACATTTACGAAGAGAACTATCATGAGCCATAACGACACTATCGTCGCCCAGGCAACCCCACCGGGACGCGGTGGTGTGGGCATTCTGCGCATCTCCGGCCTGAAGGCGCGTGAGGTGGCAGAAGCCGTTCTGGGCAAACTGCCCAAACCGCGTTACGCCGACTACCTACCGTTCAAAGATGCCGACGGTACCGCGCTGGATCAGGGGATCGCCTTATGGTTTCCCGGCCCTAACTCGTTTACCGGCGAGGACGTACTGGAGTTGCAGGGACACGGCGGCCCGGTCATTCTCGACTTGCTGTTAAAACGTATTCTGACGCTGCCTGGCTTGCGTATTGCCCGCCCTGGCGAGTTCTCTGAGCGCGCGTTTCTCAACGATAAGCTCGACTTAGCCCAGGCAGAGGCGATTGCCGACCTGATTGACGCCAGCTCTGAACAGGCGGCACGTTCGGCGTTGAACTCGTTACAGGGGGCGTTTTCTACCCGCGTTAACCATCTGGTGGAAGCACTCACTCACCTGCGCATCTACGTAGAAGCGGCCATCGACTTTCCGGATGAAGAGATCGACTTCCTGTCCGATGGCAAAATCGAAGCACAGTTGAATAACGTGATTGCCGACCTCGATGCCGTTCGCGCTGAAGCGCGTCAGGGAAGCCTGCTGCGTGAAGGGATGAAGGTGGTCATTGCCGGACGCCCTAACGCCGGTAAATCAAGCCTCCTGAACGCGCTGGCGGGCCGTGAAGCGGCCATTGTCACCGACATCGCCGGTACCACGCGCGACGTGCTGCGTGAACACATTCATATCGACGGCATGCCACTGCATATTATCGACACCGCCGGTCTGCGCGAGGCCAGCGACGAAGTGGAACGTATCGGTATCGAGCGTGCATGGCAGGAAATTGAGCAGGCGGATCGCGTGCTGTTTATGGTGGATGGTACCACCACAGATGCCGTTGACCCGGCTGATATCTGGCCGGATTTTATCGCCCGTTTACCGTCAAAATTGCCGATTACCGTGGTGCGTAACAAAGCGGATATCACCGGCGAACCGCTGGGCATCAGCGAGGTGAATGGTCACTCACTGGTTCGTCTTTCGGCGCGCACAGGTGAAGGCGTGGACGTATTGCGCAATCATCTCAAACAGAGCATGGGTTTTGATACCAACATGGAAGGCGGCTTCCTGGCCCGTCGTCGTCACCTACAGGCGCTGGCCGACGCCGCTGAGCATCTTCAGCAGGGTAAGGCTCAACTGCTCGGGGCATGGGCGGGTGAACTACTGGCCGAAGAGCTCCGTCTGGCGCAGCAAAGCTTAAGTGAGATCACCGGTGAGTTCACCTCCGACGATCTGCTGGGACGGATTTTCTCCAGTTTCTGTATCGGTAAGTAATCCCGTAGCCCCGAATTCATCGACGATTAATTCGGGGCGTTATCGTTTTATAAGAGGATCTCTTTTTATGGAACATAAACGTTTACTTGACTGCAGTGCTTCCGATTTCGCGTGCATGGACAAAGCCGCGCTGCTGTATGCCATCCGTGCCAGTGAAGGCCGCGTACTCGTCAGTGAAACCATCGCCATTACCCAGCCGTTGCTTAACAACGTCACTAATGCCGAACTTGCCGCATCGCAAGGGGCGGACATTCTGCTGATTAACATGTTCGATAGCGAAGCGCCGCTGATCCAGGGAATGCCTGCCAGTACAAAACCGGAGCAGACATTACATGAACTACAGCGCCTGACCGGACGCATCATCGGCGTCAACCTTGAGGCCGTTGATCCTGAATTTGCCATTGCGCATGATGACATCTGGAAGATGAAGCCAGGCCGTGCTGCAACCGCAGAGAATGCCCGCAAACTGGTGGCGATGGGGGCGAAGATCCTGGTGCTGACGGGAAACCCTAACAACGGTGTCAGCAATCAGTCACTGGGGAAAGCCGTGAAAGCGATCCACGACGCCGTCGGTGACAGTGCCATTATTATCACCGGCAAAATGCACGGCGCAGGCATCGTGCGGGAGAGCGGCAGCGCGATTATTAGCGAAAGTGACGTTGCCGCATTTGCCGATCAGGGCGCAGATATCGTGCTCATTCCAGCGCCGGGGACTGTGCCGGGTATGAGCCAGCAAAAGGTAGAGTCGCTGATCGCATGTGCACACGCGCACGGCGCGCTGGCAATGACGGCAATTGGCACCTCTCAGGAGGGTGCAGACGTCAGTACGATTCGCCAGATAGCCCTGATGAGTAAAATGGCAGGGGCAGACCTCCATCATATTGGCGATACCGGCTATATGGGGATGGCATTGCCAGAAAATATCCTGGCCTATAGCGTGGCGATTCGCGGCGTCAGACATACCTATACGCGTATCGCGCGTTCGGTGAATCGCTAGCGTAATATTGTATTTTATTGAACGATCCTTAATTAATTAAACGATAATTTAACTGTGATAATAATCACAGTTAAATTATTCTCTCATAGACAAATATTTTCATTGCCATAATGTAGCATGGTGTCTAAAGAGGATAACTCAATCATGATTATCTTAAATACATACATCATTTCAAAATGGTTTAATGTTGACAACAAAATTGTCAATCATCACCCTTAAGTTTCCCTGCCTTTATTTTGCCAGAGCATAGGCTATTCGTAGTCTGTTCATTTGGCACATCTCAAACATAGCTCAACGCCTCATTGTGGTTGCATATCGCAACGCCACGAATGCCTGTTCGTTTTTATAAACGAAAAGACAGTCATGGTCAAAATAAATGGGGAATGAGTTATGCCGGGCATATATATGCCCGTGTGTGGACGTATTGATTTAATACAGTCAAATAAATTAAAGGATTATGTCATGGATAACTTTAAACATTTACCAGAACCCTTCCGTATTCGTGTTATTGAACCGGTAAAACGTACAACCAGAGAACATCGGAATAACGCAATCATTAAATCGGGGATGAACCCTTTCCTGCTGGATAGTGAAGATGTCTTTATTGATCTGCTGACCGACAGTGGTACTGGCGCAGTGACGCAGAATATGCAAGCAGCCATGCTGCGCGGGGACGAAGCCTACAGCGGCAGTCGCAGTTATTATGCGTTATCTGAAGCAGTGAAAAACATTTTTGGTTATCAATATACGATTCCAACGCACCAGGGCCGCGGTGCAGAACAAATTTATATTCCGGTACTAATCAAAAAACGTGAGCAGGAAAAAGGGTTAGACAGAAGTAAGATGGCGGTTTTCTCCAACTACTTCTTCGATACCACCCAGGGACACAGCCAAATCAACGGTTGTGCAGTACGGAACGTGTATATCAAAGAGGCATTTGATACGGGTGTTCGTTACGACTTTAAGGGTAATTTCGATCTCGATGGATTAGAGCGCGGCATTCAGGAAGTCGGCGCAAACAACGTACCGTATATTGTGGCGACCATTACAAGTAACTCTGCAGGTGGGCAACCGGTTTCACTGGCTAACCTGAAGGCGATGTATAACATCGCCAGAAAATATGACATTCCGGTAGTTATGGACTCTGCGCGCTTTGCCGAGAATGCTTACTTCATCCAGAAACGCGAAGCAGAATACCGGGACTGGAGCATCGAAGAAATTACCCGCGAAACCTACAAATATGCCGATATGCTGGCAATGTCCGCGAAAAAAGATGCGATGGTGCCCATGGGCGGCTTACTGTGCATTAAAGATGACACCTATTTTGACGTCTATACCGAGTGCAGAACCCTGTGCGTCGTACAGGAAGGCTTCCCGACATACGGTGGTCTGGAAGGCGGGGCAATGGAGCGTCTTGCGGTGGGTCTGGTGGATGGTATGAACCAGGACTGGCTGGCCTATCGTATCGCGCAGGTACAATACTTAGTTGATGGTCTGGAAGCGATTGGCGTCACCTGCCAACAGGCGGGCGGTCACGCGGCATTTGTTGATGCCGGTAAATTGTTGCCGCATATTCCGGCAGAACAGTTCCCGGCGCAGGCTCTCGCTTGCGAACTCTATAAAGTGGCCGGTATTCGTGCCGTTGAAATCGGTTCATTCTTATTAGGCAGAGATCCTAAAACCGGTAAGCAATTACCTTGTCCGGCTGAGCTTCTGCGTTTAACGATACCAAGGGCAACCTATACCCAATCTCATATGGACTTCATTATCGAAGCCTTTGAGCATGTCAAAGAAAACGCAGTGAATATTAAAGGGCTGACCTTCACCTACGAACCTAAAGTATTACGTCACTTCACCGCTAAACTGAAAGAAGTTTAATTATAAGCATCAGGGGTGGTTATGCGATATAACCACCCCCAGCGATAAATCCACTTCCTTAACATTGTTGCATAATTAAAACATTATAGGTTTACTATAATTAATGAGGCATCATGGAAGAAAATTCGAATGCTAAACATTCCTCTTTTTGGGGAATTATGGTTATAGCCGGCACGGTGATTGGCGGGGGGATGTTTGCTCTCCCCGTTGATTTGTCCGGTGCATGGTTTTTTTGGGGGGCGTTTATCTTAATAATCGCCTGGTTTTCAATGCTGCATTCCGGACTCCTGTTATTAGAGGCAAACTTAAATTACCCCGTCGGTTCTAGTTTTAATACCATCACTAAAGATCTTATTGGCAACAAATGGAACATTGTGAGTGGATTTACGGTCGCCTTTGTTCTTTACATTCTTACTTATGCCTATATTTCTGCCAATGGTGCCATTATTAGCGAAACGATATCGATGAATATGGGGTATCGCGTTAACCCCCGAATCGTTGGCATCTGCACCGCCATTTTTGTCGCCAGCGTGCTGTGGATCAGTTCACTGGCCGCCAGCCGAATCACCTCCCTGTTTCTGGGGATTAAAATCATCTCTTTTATTATCGTTTTTGGATCATTTTTCTTCCAGGTCGATTTTTCTATATTGCGGGATACAGCAGGCCAGGTCCAAAACAACGCCTCCTACTTCCCCTATATTTTTATGGCTCTACCAGTATGTCTTGCATCATTCGGCTTTCACGGAAATATTCCCAGCCTGATCATCTGCTATGGCAAGAGAAAAGATAAATTAATAAAAAGTATTGTCTTTGGTTCGTTGCTGGCGTTGGTGATTTATCTGTTCTGGCTGTATTGCACGATGGGCAACATCTCGCGGGAAAGCTTTAGTGAGATCATCGCCTCAGGCGGTAATGTTGACTCATTAGTGAAATCATTCCTCGGCACCAGACAAACCGGAATTATCGAATTTTGTCTGCTGGTTTTTTCAAATCTGGCCGTTGCCAGCTCCTTCTTTGGCGTGACGCTGGGGCTATTTGACTATCTTGCGGATCTGTTCAAATTCGACAACTCCGCGATGGGGCGTTTTAAAACCGTCTTGTTAACCTTCCTGCCGCCGGCGCTTTTATACTTAATCTTCCCGAATGGTTTTATCTATGGCATCGGTGGCGCAGGACTGTGCGCAACGATATGGGCCGTGATCATCCCTGCGGTACTGGCGCTGAAAGCCCGCCAGAAGTTCCCCAATAAAATGTTTACCGTCTGGGGCGGCGCTATCATCCCGACTATCGTAATCCTGTTCGGCGTGGCGGTCATTGTTTGCTGGTTTGGCAACGTTTTCAACCTGTTACCCCGATTCAGTTAGCCGTATCTCCTGGCTGACATGCCGCCTCATTCAGGGCGGCATGTCTCTGTATATGGCCGCGCAGCCAGCTGGCAACCTCTCAGTGAACGTCAGCGCCATTCCCCAAAACCTCTGGATTAAAAGAGACCATCACATCCCTGTATAGCAACCTGTCCTGACGCAAAAACAGCCAATATGTACCAGGAAATGTAAATGCGCGTAAGGGAGGCTGATTCAGTCGTACTTTTTGGCGATTTACTCTGTCTATAAACCGAGTAAATGTTAATCTCGTCACTATCAACGACCATTAATCATGGAGAGAAAAATGGCGACCCATTTTGCCAGAGGGATCCTGACGGAAGGACACCTGATTTCGATGCGTCTCCCGTCATCCTGTCATCATGAAGCACGAAGACTGCCAACACATCGCCAGACTCGTTTTCTGGCATCCCGAGGGCTTCTCGCCGAACTGATGTTCATGCTGTATGGCACGCTCGAGTTACCGGAAATCGTATACAAAGCCAAAGGAAAACCGGCGTTTCGCGATAAAAATTTGCCCGGTTTTTCCATCGCCTATGCTGGCAATATGGTCGGCGTGACGCTGACCACCGAAGGGGAATGTGGACTGGATATGGAACTCCAGCGCGCTACCCGAGGATTTATCAGCCCCCATTCTGTTGAAGTTCCGGCCTTTTCCAGCATTGAAAGTCTGTGGATCAGCAAGCAAAACGATCCGGACGAAGCGCGTGCACAGATGATCACTTTACGTCAGAGCCTCCTGAAACTGATGGGGGACGTCCGTAATGACGATCCGCGTGAACTACAACTGCTGCCGGGGGCCGGGCGTCTGAAATGCGCGCATGTTACCCAGATTGAAGCTATCTGTGATGCCGAAGACCTGCTGGTGTGGTCGGTTGCGGTTACGCCAGGCATTGATAAACTTCAACTTTGGGAGTTTGATGGTAAGCAGGGCTGGAAAAGCCTGCCTGATATCCAGACCCGCGCGAATGCGCCAACGGGTCGTCTGATGCGATTCGCGCAATTATCTGCTGCGACGTCTTATACGCATAACTGATGGAGTTACCATGTCTGAAACGTTGAATGTTGTTACGTTACTGGGAAGCCTGCGCAAAGGTTCGTTTAACGGTATGGTTGCCCGTACGCTGCCAAAAATCGCCCCGGCAGGGATGGAAGTGAGTGCGTTACCGTCCATCGGTGATATCCCACTTTACGATGCCGACGTGCAGCAGGAAGAAGGTTTTCCGGCAAGCGTCGAAGCGCTGGCTGAACACATCCGTAAAGCCGATGGCGTGGTTATCGTCACTCCGGAATATAACTACTCGGTACCGGGTGGCCTGAAGAATGCTATCGACTGGCTGTCACGCCTGCCCGATCAGCCGCTTTCCGGCAAACCGGTGCTTATCCAGACCAGCTCAATGGGGGCGATTGGCGGTGCACGCTGCCAGTATCATCTGCGCCAGATTCTGGTCTTCCTGGATGCGATGGTGATGAACAAGCCTGAATTTATGGGCGGCGTGATTCAGAACAAAGTTGACCCGCAGACGGGTGAAGTGATCGATCAGAGTACGCTGGACCATCTGACTGGCCAGCTCACCGCGTTTGGCGATTACATCCAGCGGGTTAAAGCCTAATAAAAAGCCCGGTGGCGCTAACGCTTACCGGGCCTACACGCTTGCGTAGGTCAGGTAAGCGAAGCGCCACCTGACACCACAAACCGCACCTTAGTGCGCGTCGATAAACACAATCTTCAGCACAAACAGCAGCGCCACAACCACCACGCACGGACTCAGATCGCGCAGACGACCGGTACCGATTTTCATCACGCAGTAAGAGATGAAGCCCAGCGCGATCCCTTCGGTAATCGAGAAGCTGAATGGCATCATCACGGCGGTGATAAATGCCGGCACAGATTCTGTAAGGTCGTCCCACTTCACGCGTGCCAGGCTGGAGGTCATTAACACGCCAACGTAAATCAGCGCCCCCGCGGCCGCATAGCCCGGTACCATCCCCGCCAACGGCGACAGGAAGATCACCAGCAGGAACAGCAGACCCACAACCACGGCGGTCAGACCGGTACGCCCACCGACAGAAACACCGGAAGAAGACTCGATATAAGCGGTGACGGAAGAGGTACCGATAAATGCCCCAGTCACGGAGGAGACGCTATCAACAAACAGCGCCTGTTTCATGCGCGGGAATTTGCCTTTTTCATCCGCCAGACCGGCTTTGTCAGTCACGCCAATCAATGTTCCGGAGGAGTCAAACAGGTTAACCAGCATGAAGGAGAAAATAACCCCTGCCAGACCGATGTTAAACGAGCCCGCCAGATCAACATGCCCAATCACCGACGTGACGCTCGGTGGCGCAGAGACAATGCCGTTATAGTGCACATCACCCACCAACCAGCCCAGCAGCGTGGTGACGATGATAGACACCAGTACAGCGGCGTGAATGTTACGTGACGCCAGAATAGCGATGATAAAGAAACCGAGCACGCCCAACAGTACGCTGTGGGAAGTCAGATTACCGATGCTGACCAGCGTTTCAGGATTCGCGACGATCACGCCCGCGTTTTTCAGTCCCATCATGCCGATGAATAAACCGATACCGCTGGTAATACCCACGCGCAGACTGACCGGAATATTGGCAATCATCCAGTAACGCACGCGGAAGATAGTCAGTAGCAGCAGACCGACGGCGCCCCAGAAAATCGCCCCCATACCGACCTGCCACGACAGGCCCATCGCACCGACCACCACGAAAGCAAAGAACGCATTCAGCCCCATCGCTGGTGCCAGCGCCACCGGCAGGTTAGCGAACAGACCCATCAGAATGCTGCCAAACGCGGCAATCAGACAGGTGGTCACGAAGACGGCGCTGGTGTCCATGCCAGCAACGCCCAAAATTTGCGGGTTAACAAAAACGATGTAAACCATCGTCAGGAAGGTGGTAAAACCGGCTATCACTTCGGTCCGTGCCGTCGTGCCATGTTCGCGCAGTTTAAACACGCGTTCCAGCATCCCCTGACCAGACGTCTGGGTTGTGTGTTGTTGACTCATTATCAATTTCCAAACAAGGAGGGAAAATTCGTCGCTATCCTATACCAAAATGCGACAATAGGGGGTGATTGTGAAATGTTTTTTTCATTGAATTTGCTTATACGGCAACGATTGCGTTGCACAATCAGGCAGTACGTAAACGTTAAACTAGTGAAAAGGGAAAGGCATGTCCGGAATTGAAGCGGTATTTTTCGACTGTGACGGTACGCTGGTCGACAGTGAAGTGATCTGTTCCCGTGCGTATGTCGCAATGTTCCAGGAATTCGGTATCACCCTCGATCTCGAAGAAACTTTTAAACGCTTTAAGGGCGTAAAACTCTACGAAATCATTGATATCATTAATGAGGAGCATGGGGTGACGTTGGCCAAAGCCGACTTAGAACCCGTCTACCGCGCCGAGGTCGCACGCCTGTTCGACTCAGAGCTGGAAGTGATCCCTGGTGCAAATACGCTGCTGGACAGCATGACGGTGCCGATGTGCGTGGTCTCAAACGGTCCGGTCAGTAAAATGCAGCACTCGCTGGGTAAACTGGGCATGCTGCATCATTTCCCGGACAAACTGTACAGCGGTTACGATATTCAACGCTGGAAGCCCGATCCGGCGCTGATGTTCCACGCGGCAAAAGCCATGAACGTCAACGCGCAGAACTGCATTCTGGTAGATGACTCTTCTGCTGGTGCGCAGTCGGGAATTGATGCAGGAATGGAAGTGTTCTACTTCTGCGCCGATCCGCACAACAAGCCGATCGATCATCCCAAAGTAACGACCTTTACCGATCTGGCGCAACTGCCGGCGTTGTGGAAGGCGCGCGGATGGAATATTACGCGCTAATAAAAAAGCCGGATGGCGCTCGCGCTTATCCGGCCTTCAGGATCCATGGTTTTGTAGGGCGGGTAAGCGAAGCGCCACCCGCCAAAAAATCACTCTTTTGGATCTTTACCCGCCAGCAGCTTATCCAGTTCATCGCCACCCACGTGGCGGAAATCCTGGCCCTTCACGAAATAGAAGATGTACTCGCAGATATTCTGGCAGCGGTCGCCAATACGCTCGATAGAACGCGCGCAGAACAACGCGGTCAGCACGCTGGGAATAGTCCGCGAATCTTCCATCATGTAGGTCATCAGTTGGCGCACAATCCCTTCGTATTCCTGGTCAACTTTCTTGTCTTCACGGTAGATACGAACCGCTTCGTCCAGATCCATACGCGCAAACGCATCCAGCACGTCGTGCAGCATCTGTACGGTATGACGCCCCAGTGACTCCAGGCTCACCAACAGCGGCTGATGCTGCTGAGAGAATTTCTCCAGTGCAGTACGACAAATTTTATCCGCTACGTCACCAATACGCTCCAGCTCGGCGATGGTTTTGATGATCGCCATCACCAGACGCAGGTCGCTCGCCGTAGGCTGGCGCTTGGCGATGATGCGAACACAGGCTTCATCGATCGCCACTTCCATCATGTTGACGTGCTTATCGCCATCAACAACGCGTTTCGCCAGCTCGCTGTCCTGATTGTGCATCGCGGTGATAGCATCAGAAAGCTGCTGCTCAACCATGCCGCCCATCGTCATTACCTGAGTGCGGATACTTTCCAGTTCGGCGTTGAACTGACCGGAAATGTGTTTATTAAGGTTTAAATTGTCCATCATTTCTCCAGATGCCCGGGCATATCAACCGTAGCGGCCAGTAATGTAATCTTCGGTTTGTTTCTTCGCGGGCTTGGTGAACAGGTCATCCGTGTTACTGAACTCGATCAACTCGCCCAGGTACATAAACGCCGTATGATCGGAACAACGCGCAGCCTGCTGCATATTGTGGGTCACAATCACCACGGTGTAATCCTGTTTCAGCTCAGTGATCAGCTCTTCGATACGACCTGTTGAGATCGGATCCAGCGCTGAGCATGGCTCATCCAGCAGCAAGACTTCCGGGCGAATAGCGATACCCCGCGCGATGCACAAACGCTGCTGCTGACCACCGGAGAGAGAGTACCCACTCTGGTGCAATTTATCTTTGGTTTCGTTCCATAGTGCGGCCTTGGTCAACGCCCACTGCACGCGCTCGTCCATATCCGTACGGGACAACTTTTCAAACAGACGCACGCCAAAGGCGATATTGTCGTAGATAGACATCGGAAAAGGTGTCGGCTTCTGGAACACCATCCCCACTTTGGCGCGCAGCAGAGCGATATCCTGGGTGTTGGTAAGGATATTGTCACCATCCAGCAGAATTTCACCTTCCGCACGCTGTTCCGGGTACAGTTCAAACATCTTGTTGAACGTACGCAACAGCGTCGATTTACCGCAGCCTGAGGGTCCGATAAACGCTGTCACCTGGTTCTTAGCGATATCCAGGTTAATGTTCTTCAGGGCATGGAATTTGCCGTAGTAGAAGTTCAAATCACGAACCTGAATCTTACCCGGAGCAGTATCAACCATACTCATTTCAATCTCTTCCTCATTCGACGTCGCATCGGCCACGCCGCAAATAATTAACCGTGTTTACTCTTGGCGAAAATAACGCGCGCCAGAATGTTCAGCAGCAGTACGCACAGCGTGATGATCAGCACCCCGGCCCACGCCAGCTGCTGCCATTCAGCAAACGGGCTCATCGCAAATTTAAAGATGGTGACCGGCAGGTTGGCGATCGGCTGCATCATGTCGGTACTCCAGAACTGGTTGGAGAGCGCAGTAAACAGCAGCGGGGCGGTTTCACCCGCGATACGCGCAATCGCCAGCAGGATACCGGTCATGATCCCGGAAACAGACGCTTTCAATGTAATCGCGGAGATCATTTTCCACTTCGGCGTTCCCAGCGCATAAGCCGCTTCACGCAGGCTGTCCGGCACCAGTTTCAACATGTTCTCGGTGGTTCTAATAACAATTGGCACCTGAAGCAGCGCCAGCGCGATCACCCCCGCCCAACCGGAGAAGTGCTCCATCTGCGCCACCACGATGGTGTACACGAACAGACCAACCACAATAGACGGGGCGGAAAGCAGAATGTCATTGATGAAACGAATCACTTCCGCCAGCCAGGATTTGCGACCATATTCCGCCAGATAAATCCCGGCCATGATGCCCAATGGCGTACCAAACACCGTCGCCCAGAGGATCAACAGACCACTGCCCGCCAGGGCATTCGCCAGACCGCCACCCGCCGTATTCGGCGGCGGCGTCATTTCGGTGAACAGCGCCAGCGACATCCCGTCAATACCGCGGGTAATCGTGGACATCAGGATCCAGATGAGCCAGAAAAGGCCAAATGCCATCGTTGCCATTGAGAGCGTGAGCGCGATGCGGTTTTTCATCCGGCGACGCGCCTGCATTTTGCGGCGGGACTCCGCCAGCTCTGCGGTGGTTTGCATTTCAAGCGTAGCCATTAGCGTGCCCCCTCGTTCTTCGCAAGGCGCAAAATCATAAACTTAGACGCTGCCAGCACGATGAAGGTAATCACAAACAGAATCAGACCCAGCTCCATCAACGCCGCAACGTGCAGACCGGATTCCGCTTCGGCAAATTCATTTGCCAGCGCCGAGGTGATGCTGTTGCCAGGCATATACAGCGACGCGCTGTCGAGCTGGTAGGTGTTACCGATGATAAAGGTAACCGCCATCGTTTCACCCAATGCACGCCCCAGACCCAGCATAATGCCGCCGATCACCCCATTTTTGGTGAACGGTAGCACGATGCGCCAGATAACTTCCCAGGTGGTGCAGCCGATACCGTAGGCAGACTCTTTCATCATCACCGGCGTCTGTTCAAACACATCACGCATTACCGCTGCAATGTAAGGGATGATCATAATGGCAAGGATTACCCCTGCTGCCAGAATACCGATACCAAACGCCGGGCCGGAGAACAGCGCGCCGACAAACGGAATATTGGAAAGAATATTTCCGACCGGCTCCTGGAAATAAGTGGCAAACAGCGGAGCAAAGATAAACAGGCCCCACATGCCATATACGATACTCGGGATCGCCGCCAGCAGTTCAATCGCGATACCCAGCGGGCGACGCAGCCAGCCAGGCGCGAGTTCAGTCAGAAACAGGGCAATGCCGAAGCTCACCGGAACGGCGATCAGCAGTGCGATAAAAGAGGTGACCAGCGTACCGTAGATCGGTACCAGCGCTCCGTAGATGTCGTTTGGCGCGTCCCAGTCTTTGGTCCACAGAAATGAAAAACCAAATTTCTCAATGCTGGGCCAGGAGGAGATGATCAGAGAGACAATAATGCCACCCAACATCAATAGCACAATCAGCGCAGCCAGTTTTACCAGCGCGCTGAAGATTTTGTCGCCCTTTTTACCCGGTGGGTTAAAAGCAGGCTTGGTTGCAGCCATAAATCACTCTTTCCATTAAACGCGTTTACGAAGTTGCCCCAGCCGGATGGCGCTACGCTTATCCGGCCTACAAAGCGGGCCTACATTCACAACTGTAGGGCGGATAAGCGTAGCGCCATCCGCCAATTCGTCAAAGATATTCTGTTAGTACAGCGCTTTACCGCTGCTATCCTTCACATTAGTCTTCCATGCTGCACGGATCTGCTCAACCACGCTGTCCGGCAGGCTGGCGTAATCCAGGTCATTAGCCTGTTTGCCACCATTTTTGTATGCCCAGTCGAAGAATTTCAGCACTTCAGCACCCTGCTCAGGTTTCTTCTGCTCTTTATGAACCAGGATGAAAGTAGTGGACGTAATCGGCCACGCATCATCACCTTTCTGGTTCGTCAGATCCTGTGCGAAGGATTTGCTCCAGTCAGCGCCTTTTGCGGCGTTAGCGAAATTCTCTTCGGTCGGACTGACCGGTTTACCATCAGCAGAAATCAGCCTGGTGTACGCCAGGTTGTTCTGCTTAGCGTAAGCGTATTCAACGTAGCCGATGGAGCCCGGCAGACGCTGTACGAACGCGGCGATACCGTCGTTTCCTTTACCGCCCAGGCCGGTCGGCCAGTTAACGGTAGAGCCTGCGCCCACTTTGGTTTTCCACTCTTCGTTTACTTTTGCCAGATAACTGGTGAAGACGAAGGAGGTACCGGAACCATCAGCACGACGCACGACGGCGATGTTTTGAGAAGGCAGTTTCACGCCTGGGTTCAGTTTGGTGATAGCTTCATCATCCCACTTCTTGATTTTACCCAGATAGATGTCACCCAGTGTTTTACCATCCAGCACCAGTTCGCCAGATTTCAGACCCGGGATGTTCACCGCCAGCACCACACCGCCAATGACGGTCGGGAACTGGAACAGGCCTTCCTGATTCAGTTTTTCGTCAGACAACGGCGCATCAGAGGCACCGAAATCAACGGTATTTGCAGTAATTTGTTTAACACCACCGGAGGAGCCGATACCCTGGTAGTTGACTTTACTACCGGTCTCTTTCTGATAAGTATCAGCCCATTTGGCATACACCGGCGCAGGAAAAGTTGCACCTGCACCTGTCAGACTTGCTGCTGCTAACGCAGAGAAAGCGCTCATAGATAAGGTCGCGGCGACAACAGTTGCGACAGTGGTACGCATAACTTTCATAATGTCTCCTGCAAGATTTTCGTAAATCATTGTTAAGTGGCTACGATGAGCAAAATAGGACAAACAGGTGACAGTTAAATGTACGAAATATGACAGTTTTATGACAATGGAAATTTACGTTAAATACTCGTTATTTTTTCCATTATTATCATTAAGTTAACTGACTATATAACAATAGCTTTTCAGGAAAATTTTCTTTTTGTGACACTGAAAAAAGTAGCTGAAGATGACGATTTGTCACATTAAAACAGCGGGAGAATTGATTAAAAACAGAGCAGGAGTGAAAAAAAGCCCCGCTTTCGCAGGGCATGAACGTTTTACTCGACGGTAACCGATTTAGCCAGGTTACGCGGCTGATCTACGTCGGTGCCTTTAATCAGCGCCACGTGATAGGCCAGCAGCTGTAACGGTACGGTGTAGAAAATCGGCGCAATGACCTCTTCCACATGCGGCATCTCAATGATGTGCATATTGTCGCTGCTGGTAAAACCGGCATCCTGATCGGCGAAGACATACAGTTGGCCGCCACGGGCGCGCACTTCTTCGATGTTGGACTTCAGTTTTTCCAGCAGTTCGTTGTTCGGTGCAACAACGATAACCGGCATATCGGCATCAATCAGCGCCAGCGGGCCGTGTTTCAGCTCACCTGCTGCATAAGCTTCTGCGTGAATGTAGGAGATCTCTTTGAGCTTCAGCGCGCCTTCGAGAGCGATCGGATACTGATCGCCACGGCCCAGGAACAGGGCGTGGTGTTTGTCAGAGAAATCTTCAGCCAACGCTTCAATGCGCTTGTCCTGAGAAAGCATTTGCTCGATACGGCTCGGCAGCGCCTGCAGACCATGAACGATGTCATGTTCAATGGATGCATCCAGACCTTTCAGACGCGCCAGTTTTGCCACCAGCATCAGCAGAACGGTCAACTGCGTGGTAAACGCTTTCGTCGACGCTACGCCGATTTCCGTGCCAGCATTGGTCATCATCGCCAGATCCGATTCACGCACCAGGGAAGAACCCGGAACGTTACAGATGGCGAGGGATCCCAGATAACCCAGCTCTTTCGACAAACGCAGACCAGCCAGCGTGTCTGCCGTTTCGCCAGACTGAGACAGAGTGATCATCAGGCTGTTACGGCGTACTGCGGATTTACGGTAGCGGAATTCAGAGGCGATTTCGACATCGCAAGGAATACCGGCCAGAGATTCAAACCAGTAGCGAGAAACCATCCCGGAGTTGTAAGACGTCCCACACGCGATGATCTGGATATGCTCAACCTGAGACAACAGCTCGTTGGCTTTCGGGCCGAGTTCGCTTAAATCCACTTCACCATGGCTGATGCGTCCGGTCAGGGTGTTTTTAATCGCGTTCGGCTGTTCGTAGATCTCTTTCTGCATATAGTGGCGATAGATGCCTTTATCACCTGCGTCATATTGCAGATTTGATTCAATATCCTGACGCTTCACGTCCACGCCATTTTTATCAAAAATCGCGACAGAACGACGGGTCACTTCCGCAATATCGCCTTCTTCCAGGAAGATAAAGCGACGGGTCACCGGCAACAGTGCCAGCTGATCGGACGCGATAAAGTTCTCGCCCATCCCCAGACCGATAACCAGCGGACTACCCGAACGCGCAGCCAGCAGCGTATCCGGATGACGAGTATCCATGATCACCGTACCGTACGCACCGCGCAGTTGCGGGATGGTGCGCAGCACAGCATCACGCAGCGTACCGCCCTGTTCCAGTTCCCAGTGCACTAAGTGAGCAATCACTTCGGTGTCTGTTTCTGAAACGAAGGTATAGCCGCGTGCTTTCAGTTCTTCACGCAGCGGTTCATGGTTTTCGATGATGCCGTTATGCACCACCACAATGTGCTCAGAAACATGCGGATGCGCGTTTGCTTCCGAAGGTTCGCCATGCGTAGCCCAACGAGTGTGAGCAATACCGGTGCCGCCGTGCAGCGGATGTTCTTCCGCAGCCTGAGACAGCATCTGTACTTTACCCAGACGACGCAGACGGGTCATATGACCTTCTGAGTCCACCACGGCCAGACCAGCAGAGTCGTAACCACGGTATTCCAGACGACGTAAACCTTCGAGAAGGATTTCAGCTACATCACGTTGCGCGATAGCGCCAACAATTCCACACATAGTTTTTTATTCCGAATCAAGGCATTATGCCTGTCGTTGTCTTTCGACCTGTATGCCCGTTTTTTCGGGCGCCCCGAGCCTTGTAGAGAGTGGGGTTATTTTTATAGGTACTGCTTTTGGGCGGGAGGTATATGTTTACCTCCTCTCCCGGGTTTGCCTGATGACGGCTACGCCTTATCAGGCCTACTCAATCGTAGGGCGGGTAAGCGTAGCGCCACCCGCCTTATTGTTACTTTTTCTTCACCGGACGTTTCCATCCCGGCTTATGTACTTGTGGCACACGGCTGATGACCAGTTCATTATCAGCAACGTCGCGGGTGACGGTGGTCCCCGCCGCAATGGTGGCGCCATTTCCTACGGAGACCGGCGCCACCAGTTGGGTATCGGATCCGACAAACACATCGTCGCCAATGATGGTTTTAAACTTGTTCGCACCATCGTAATTGCAGGTGATCGTGCCTGCGCCGATGTTCACGTTGTCGCCAATTTCCGCATCGCCCAGATAGGTCAGGTGACCGGCTTTAGAGCCTTTACCGAGACGCGCTTTCTTCATCTCAACGAAGTTGCCCACGTGAGCGCCTTCCATCAGTTCCGCACCAGGACGCAAACGTGCGAACGGTCCAATCGTGCAGGCCGCGTCCAGATGGGCATCTTCCACCACGCTGTACGGGCTGATTTCACAATCATCGCCAATGACGCTGTTCTTAATGACGCAACCCGCCCCAATCTTCACGCGATGACCAAGCGTGACGCGACCTTCGATGATAACGTTAGTATCAATTTCAACATCCCGCCCGTGAACGAGCGTACCGCGCAGATCAAATCGCGCCGGATCGCGCAGCATCACGCCCGCCAGCAGCAGTTTTTCCGCTTGCTCGGACTGGTAAACACGTTCCAGACGGGAAAGTTGCAGGCGGTTGTTTACGCCTTCGACTTCACTCAGGCGATCGGGATGAACTGCCGCGATTTCACGACCTTCCTGATAAGCCAGCGCAATGATATCGGTGATGTAGTATTCACCCTGCGCATTGTTATTGGTCAGTTTAGACAGCCAGCGCTTCATGTCAGCGCCATTTGCAATCAGTATCCCGGTATTGATTTCCTGAATCTGACGCTGTTCGTCGCTGGCATCTTTATGCTCAACGATACCTGTCACTTTGCCATTTTCACGCGTGATACGACCATAGCCGCTCGGATCGTCCAGCTTAACCGTGAGCAGACCAATCCCCCCCTGGGGTTTGGCATCGCGCAGACGCTGTAGGGTTTCAATCGAGATCAGCGGGACGTCGCCGTAGAGCATTAAAATATCTTCATCATCGCCAAAGAAAGGCGCTGCCTGCTGCATAGCGTGGCCGGTACCCAACTGCTCCGCCTGCAACACCCAGTTCAGGTTGTCTTCTTTCAGGCTTTTTTTAAGCAGATCGCCACCGTGGCCGTAAACCAGATGTACCTGTGATGAACCTAATTCATTAGCAACATCAATGACATGCTGAACCATCGATTTCCCGGCAAGGGTATGAAGCACTTTTGGAAGATCGGAATACATACGAGTGCCTTTGCCTGCGGCAAGGATCACTACGCTCATCGCTTTATTCAACATACGCGTCCTGACTGTAATTTGAGAACGAATTTATACCGTTTCACTTTGAAAATACTACATTTTTTTCATCGTAAAATGGGCAGAGGATAAAACGCACAATCACGAGTTTTCCCCAACGGAGATAGAGACATTTTCGTCCATTTCTACGGCTTTTGTCTTCTGAAAAGTCACCTGATATTGTGATTAACGCGCCAGGCTAATGTTTTTGCTCTTTTTTTGATCCAAAAAGAAAGATGACATAAAAGCACAATAATGACAGGCAAAAAAAAACCAGCCTGAAATCAGACTGGTTTTTATTTTTCAACCCGGTGTTACATCGCTTTTTTGGTCAACTCGATAACGCGCAGTTTCGCGATCGCTTTGGCCAGTTCCGCAGATGCCTGAGCGTAATCCACGTCACCATGAGAGCTCTTAATGTGCTCTTCAGCCTTACGTTTCGCTTCCAGGGCTCTCGCTTCATCGAGATCCTGCCCGCGAATCGCGGTATCAGCCAGTACGGTCACGCTGCCAGGTTGCACTTCGAGAATGCCGCCAGACAGGTAGATAAACTCTTCATGACCGAACTGTTTAACGATGCGGATCATACCAGGCTTAATGGCGGTGAGCAGCGGAGCGTGCCCTGGGAAAATGCCCAGTTCACCTTCACTACCCGTTACCTGGATTTTCTCGACCAGACCACAGAACATTTGTTGCTCTGCGCTGACGACGTCCAGGTGGTAAGTCATTGCCATATCACCCTCCGATTAAGGCGTTAAAGTTTTTTGGCTTTTTCTACGGCTTCGTCGATAGAACCAACCATGTAGAACGCCTGCTCTGGCAGGTGGTCATACTCGCCTTCCATGATGCCTTTAAAGCCACGGATGGTGTCTTTCAGGGAAACGTATTTCCCCGGAGAACCGGTGAAGACTTCCGCAACGAAGAACGGCTGGGACAGGAAGCGCTGGATCTTACGTGCACGAGCTACCACCAGTTTGTCTTCTTCAGACAGTTCATCCATACCCAGGATGGCGATGATGTCTTTCAGTTCCTGGTAACGTTGCAGCAGGGACTGTACGCCACGCGCGGTGTCGTAGTGTTCCTGACCAACCACCAGTGGATCCAGCTGACGGCTGGTGGAATCCAGCGGGTCAACGGCCGGGTAGATACCCAGAGACGCGATCTGACGGCTCAGTACCACGGTTGCATCTAAGTGAGCAAAGGTGGTGGCTGGTGACGGGTCAGTCAAGTCATCCGCAGGTACGTATACCGCCTGAACGGAGGTAATAGAACCGGTTTTGGTAGAAGTGATACGTTCCTGCAGAACACCCATCTCTTCCGCCAGGGTTGGCTGGTAGCCTACCGCTGATGGCATACGGCCCAGCAGTGCGGATACTTCCGTACCGGCCAGGGTGTAACGATAGATGTTATCGACGAACAGCAGTACGTCACGACCTTCGTCACGGAATTTCTCTGCCATGGTCAGACCGGTCAGCGCAACGCGCAGACGGTTTCCCGGCGGCTCGTTCATCTGGCCATATACCAGGGATACTTTATCCAGAACGTTGGAATCGGTCATTTCGTGGTAGAAGTCGTTACCCTCACGAGTACGTTCACCTACGCCCGCAAACACGGAGTAACCGGAGTGCTCGATCGCGATGTTACGGATGAGTTCCATCATGTTTACGGTTTTACCTACACCCGCACCACCGAACAGACCGACTTTACCGCCCTTCGCAAACGGACACATCAGGTCGATAACTTTGATACCGGTTTCCAGCAGTTCCTGAGAGCTGGACAGCTCTTCATAGGATGGCGCTGCGCGGTGGATAGCCCAACGCTCTTCTTCACCGATATCGCCTTTCATGTCGATTGGGTGACCCAGGACGTTCATGATACGACCCAGAGTTGCTTTACCTACCGGGACTTCGATCGGGTGTTCGAGGTCTTTTACTTCCAGACCACGACGCAGACCGTCGGAAGAACCCATCGCGATGGTACGTACGATACCGCCGCCGAGCTGCTGCTGAACTTCCAGCACCAGACTCTCTTTACCATTCATAACCTCAAGAGCATCGTACACGCGCGGTACGGCATCCTGAGGGAATTCGACGTCAACCACGGCGCCGATTACCTGGACAATTTTTCCAGTAGCCATCTTGAATCCTCTACGAATTAACCTGGTTATACCGCGGATGCACCACCGACAATTTCGGTGAGTTCCTGAGTAATGCTGGCCTGACGAGCTTTGTTGTACACCAACTGCAGCTCTTTAATCAGGCTGCCGCCATTGTCGGTCGCGGCTTTCATCGCCACCATACGTGCGGCCTGCTCGCTGGCCAGGTTTTCTACCACGCCCTGATAAACCTGAGATTCAACGTAACGACGCAGCAGGGTATCCAGCAGCGGTTTCGGATCGGGTTCATACAGGTAATCCCAGGCTTTTTGTTTTAACTCTTCATCTTCTGATGCCGGTAATGGCAGCAGCTGAGTGAGAGTCGGAACCTGAGACATGGTGTTGATAAATTTGTTGCTGACAACGTACAGTCTGTCCAGACGACCTTCATCGTAGGCCTGCAGCATCACTTTAACCGGACCGATCAGTTCGGACAGGGAAGGGTTATCCCCCATACCGGTTACCTGAGCAACCACGTTACCACCAACGGAATTAAAGAAAGACACGCCCTTAGAGCCGATCATTGCGATGTCGCACTGAACGCCTTTATCGGACCATGTTTTCATATCCGCCAGCAGCTTTTTGAACAGGTTAATGTTCAAGCCACCGCACAGACCACGGTCAGTCGACACCACCAGGTAGCCCACGCGTTTAACGTCGCGTTCTTCCAGGTATGGGTGCTTATATTCCAGATTACCATTCGCAAGGTGACCAATCACTTTGCGCATGGTCTCTGCATAAGGACGGCTGGCCGCCATGCGATCCTGCGATTTACGCATTTTGGAAGCGGCGACCATCTCCATCGCTTTAGTGATCTTCTGCGTGTTCTGGACGCTTGCGATCTTACTACGTATCTCTTTTGCGCCGGCCATGAGCTTCTCCTCAATGCCTTGCGGCCTGTCCTAAGACAAGCCGCCAGACGTTACCAGGACTGGGTTGCTTTGAAGGAATCGAGGATAGCTTTCAGCTTGCCTTCGATTTCGTCGTTATAGCCACCGGACTGGTTAATCTCTTGCATCAGCGGAGCGTGATCACGGTCGACGTAAGCCAGCAGAGCGGCTTCGAAGCTACCGATTTTCGCCAGTTCCACATCTTCGAGGTAACCGCGTTCAGCCGCAAACAGCACCACACCCTGTTGTGCAACAGACATTGGGGCATACTGTTTCTGCTTCAGCAGTTCAGTTACTTTCTGACCGTGGCTCAGCTGCTTACGAGTAGCCTCATCCAGGTCGGAAGCGAACTGAGAAAACGCTGCCAGTTCACGATACTGTGCCAGCGCGGTACGAATACCACCGGACAGTTTCTTGATAATCTTGGTCTGCGCTGCACCACCTACACGAGATACGGAGATACCCGGGTTAACTGCCGGACGAATACCGGAGTTGAACAGGTTGGTTTCCAGGAAGATCTGACCATCGGTAATAGAAATTACGTTGGTCGGAACGAACGCAGAAACGTCACCCGCCTGGGTTTCGATAATCGGCAGAGCGGTCAGGGAGCCGGTTTTACCTTTCACTTCACCATTGGTGAATTTCTCAACGTATTCCGCGTTAACGCGGGATGCGCGCTCCAGCAGACGGGAGTGGAGGTAGAATACGTCACCCGGGAATGCTTCACGTCCTGGTGGACGACGGAGCAGCAGGGAAACCTGACGGTAAGCAACAGCCTGTTTAGACAGGTCATCATAAACGATCAGTGCATCTTCACCGCGGTCACGGAAGTATTCGCCCATTGCGCAACCAGCATACGGTGCCAGGTATTGCAATGCAGCAGATTCAGACGCGGTCGCCACCACAACGATGGTGTTAGCAAGTGCGCCGTGTTCTTCCAGTTTACGAACCACGTTAGAAATGGTGGACGCTTTCTGGCCAATTGCCACGTACACACATTTGATGCCGGAGTCACGCTGGTTGATGATGGCATCGATTGCCATCGCGGTTTTACCGGTCTGACGGTCACCGATGATCAATTCACGCTGACCACGACCGATTGGGATCATGGCATCAACGGATTTATAACCGGTCTGCACCGGCTGATCGACGGACTGACGTTCGATTACGCCCGGTGCGATAACTTCGATTGGCGAGAAGCCATCGTTATCAACCGGACCTTTACCGTCAATCGGGGAACCCAGAGTGTTCACCACGCGACCCAGCAGGCCACGGCCAACCGGAACTTCCAGAATACGACCCGTACACTTAACCTTCATGCCTTCGGCGAGGTCAGCGTATGGGCCCATCACCACTGCACCCACGGAGTCGCGCTCCAGGTTCAGTGCGATAGCGTAACGGTTACCCGGCAGGGAAATCATCTCACCCTGCATACAATCGGCCAGGCCGTGAATGCGGATAACACCGTCACTTACAGAAACAATAGTACCTTCGTTGTGAGCTTCACTCACAACATTGAACTGAGCAATGCGCTGCTTGATCAGTTCGCTGATTTCGGTGGAATTCAGTTGCATGCTCCAGTCCCCTTAAGACTGCAAGACGTCTGCAAGGCGTTCAAGACGGCCGCGTACGCTGCCATCAATGACCATATCACCCGCACGGATGATTACGCCCGCCATTACAGACTTATCGATTTTGCAATTCAGCTTAACTTTGCGTGACAGACGTTTTTCCATCGCAGCGCTAATCTTCGTAAGCTGTTCTTCACTCAGTTCGTTCGCGGACGTGACTTCTACCTCAGAGATAGACTCACTCGCGGCACGCAGGTGAATAAACTGCTCAAGAACATCCGGGAGCGCGTTCAGACGGTTATTCTCAGCCATCACCTTAATCAGGTTCTGACCGTTTTCGTCCAGTTGCTCACCGCAAACTGCGATAAACGACTTAGCGAGCGTTTCCGGCGCCAGTGCACCAGAGATAAGCTCTGCCATTTGTTCGTTCTTAGTCACCTCAGCGGCAAACGCCAGCATGTCCTGCCAGCGCTCTACACATTGGTGTTCGACGGCAAAGTCAAAAGCTGCTTTGGCGTAGGGGCGAGCTACCGTAATAAATTCAGACATCAGCCCCTCCCTCCTTACAGTTCAGCGACAAGTTTATCCACGATGTCGCTGTTAGCAGCTTCATCCACGGAACGTTCGATGATCTTCTCGGCGCCAGCAACAGCCAGGATAGCAACTTGCTTACGCAGCTCTTCACGTGCACGTTTACGCTCGGCATCAATTTCCGCCTGCGCCTGGGCCACGATTTTAGTACGTTCCTGCTCTGCTTCCGTTTTGGCTTCGTCCAGGATCTGAGCGCGACGTTTGTTCGCCTGCTCGATGATTACCTGAGCTTCCGCCTTCGCTTTTTTCAGCTGGTCGGTCGCGCTGGCCTTTGCAAGGTCAAGATCCTTGTGTGCGCGTTCAGCAGAAGCAAGACCGTCAGCAATTTCTTTTTGACGCTTCTCGATGGCAGCCATTAACGGCGGCCATACATACTTCATGCAGAACAGAACAAACAGGACAAACGCGATGGCCTGGCCGAGGATTGTTGCGTTAAGATTCACAGCACAATGCCTCTATCTAGTTAACGTTCTGATATTGCTCTTAATTCAAGCAACGCTTACTACGCGACAGCGAACATCACGTACAGACCCAGACCTACAGCGATCATCGGGATAGCATCCACCAGACCCATAACGATAAAGAACTGAGTACGCAGCAGAGGAATCAGATCAGGTTGACGCGCTGCGCCTTCCAGGAATTTACCCCCGAGGATGCCGATACCGATCGCAGCACCGATTGCCGCCAGACCCATCATCACAGCGGCAGCCATGTACAGCAGATCCATATTCAGGTTTTCCATGACAGTCTCCAGTTTGTTTCAGTTAAAACGTAGTAGTGTTGGTAAATTAATGCTCTTCAGACGCCATCGACAGATAGACGATCGTCAGAACCATGAAGATGAAGGCTTGCAGCGTAATAATCAGGATGTGGAAAATGGCCCACGGCACATTCAGGATCCACTGTGACCACCACGGCAACAGACCAGCAATCAGAATGAAAATCAGCTCACCGGCATACATGTTGCCGAACAGTCGCAGACCGAGAGAAACCGGTTTAGACAGCAGACTTACCCCTTCAAGGATTAAGTTGACAGGGATGAACGCCCAGTGATTGAACGGCTGCAGCGTCAACTCTTTCGTGAAGCCACCGATGCCTTTCATTTTGATGCTGTAGAACAGAATGAGGATAAATACGCCGAGCGCCATGGACAGGGTAATGTTCACGTCAGCAGACGGAACCACACGCAGTGCAGGCAGACCGAAGATATGCTCGCCGATGTATGGCAGCAAGTCGATTGGCAGTAAATCCATCAGGTTCATCAGGAATACCCAGACGAAGATCGTCAGGGCCAGCGGTGCAATCAGCTTGCTTTTGCCATGGTACATGTCTTTCACGCTACCATGCACAAAGCCGATTATCAGCTCAATCGCGGTCTGAAACTTGCCTGGTACGCCGCTGGTCGCCTTTTTGGCTACGCTGCGGAACATAAGCAGGAACAACAGACCCAGCACCACCGAGAAAAACATGGAGTCAATATTGAGCGTCCAGAAGGTGGCTGGGGGGTTATGCGGATCCACCAGCGAGAATGTACGCAGGTCCAGCTGAAGGTTGTTCAGATGGTGTCCTATGTAATCCTGCGGCGTCATATTTTCTGAAGCCATGATGCCTTTTACCCTTTGTTGTTAATTACAGCCGGCGCCAGTATCTGAACCACCAGCACCAAAACCCACGTAACGATCAGCGGCAAAAATACCGCCTTGAAAACCGCCAGCGCCACCACCAGCAATATCAGCATCGCTAACACCTTGAAGGCTTCGCCGAAGGCGAACGTCCAGGCCACTCGGCCTTTAGCAGGTGTATGCGCCTGGTGACGCCAGGCAAATATCATAAACAACACGTTAGGCAGAAAGACTGCCATACCTCCGCATATTGCGGAAGTGCCCCAGAAGAGGTCTTTGAGGCTGAACAGCAATCCACTTGCTACTACCGCCAGAAACTGAATGAACAGAAGCTTACGAGCAACGTTTCGACTCAAGAGCGACACAGACATCACGTTTTTACTCCTGCTCCCTTCGAGGTATGCCGCGTGTCGTATAAAACGTTCTTTAAGGCCTGGAGTCAAGCATCAAAAAGCGGTCAAATTATACGGTGCGCCCTCGTGATTTCAAACAATAAGTAGCTAAAAGGTGAATAAATGTTTAAATATTTTTCCCTGGCCCACATTTATGACTTTTAGCCAAACTGTGAACGATCATGCAAAACTGCAAATGGCGCGTAAACACTGGTGTTAAAGCGTGCTTCAGATCACATATTAAGCATATTCGCCCCGACGGTATTTATTTACTTGGCAAATGATGCCTTTTCAACTTTCTGATATTTAAGCCTAAAATCACTCACTCTTTTAAAAACGACTGATTACATCTCAAAAACCAACCATTGACATTTTTAATAAAAATTCAACACCAGTGAGTGATTCTATGTCTGGATTTTTAGCAGCCTGATATTTTCAGTGTTGACTAATTTTATCTTTAGCCAAAAACACCACGTTGCTCTGTTGATAATAGACAGTGAACGTGGCGTTAAGTGTAACGACTTATATCAGCAAAAATGTCTCAGTGTTTTAACAAGAAAAAGCCCGGATTTTTTCTATTTTTTTTGATAAATATTAAATTTTGTTGGGTCGAATCACCACCAGATGGCGTTCACCTTCCAGATGCGGGACCTGCAGTCTGACAACAGATTCAACGCAAAACGCTGCAGGTAAAGACGCAATCTCGTCTTCCGGCAACTGGCCTTTCAGCGCATAAAAACGGCCTTTTTCGCCCGGCAGGTGATGACACCAGCTCACCATGTCATTGAGTGAGGCGAACGCCCGACTGATCACGCCATCAAACGGCGGTTCAGCGGGAAATTCTTCCACACGACTTTGCACCGGCGTGATGTTATCCAGTTTCAGCTCATGCTGGACCTGACGCAGGAAACGCACGCGTTTACCGAGGCTATCGAGCAGGGTGAAATGCGCGTGCGGACGCACAATGGACAACGGTATTCCTGGTAATCCAGGCCCGGTACCGACATCAATAAAACGCTCCCCCTGCAAATACGGCGCAACGATAATGCTGTCGAGAATGTGACGAACCAGCATCTCGTTGGGATCCCGCACAGAGGTCAGGTTGTACGCTTTGTTCCATTTGTGCAGCATCTCAACATACGCAATCAACTGATTTTTCTGGTGATCGGTAAGCGAAATGCCAGCGTCTGCCAGCAGGCGAGAGAGTTTGTTGAGCACGGTAATAACCTGTTCTAAATAATTTGCCCGGAAGCAACGCGCCACCGGGCAATGTCCAACACATTAAGCGCTGCGGCGCAGCATACCCTGTTTTTTCAGCCACACCAGCAGAATGGAGATCGCTGCAGGCGTTACGCCGGAGATACGCGATGCCTGACCGATCGAAACCGGTTTGTGATCGTTCAGCTTGGCAATCACTTCGTTTGACAGGCCGGACACCTGGCGGTAATCCAGTGTCGCAGGCAGCAGCGTGTTTTCATTGCGCTGCTGTTTTTCGATCTCATCCTGCTGACGCGCGATATAACCTTCGTATTTCACCTGGATTTCAACCTGTTCAGCGGCCTGCACGTCTTCCAGTGCGGGAGCAAACGGGGTCAGGGTCGTGAGCTGTGCATAGGTCATTTCCGGGCGACGCAGCAGATCTTCACCACTGGCTTCGCGAGACAGCGGTGCAGTAAGGTGAGCGTTCACTTCGTTGGCCGATTCCGCAGCAGGCGTCACCCAAGTGGATTTCAGGCGCTGACGTTCACGTTCGATATTCTCCAGCTTTTCGTTGAAGCGAGCCCAACGCACATCATCCACCAGACCCAGTTCACGGCCCATTTCGGTCAGACGCAGATCGGCGTTATCTTCACGCAGCATCAGACGGTATTCGGCGCGCGAGGTGAACATACGGTACGGTTCTTTGGTCCCCAGCGTGCACAGGTCGTCGACCAGTACGCCGAGATATGCCTGAGAACGTGCCGGAGCCCAGCCCTCTTTGTCTGCGGACAGACGCGCGGCGTTGAGCCCTGCAAGCAGACCCTGCGCGGCGGCTTCTTCATAGCCTGTGGTGCCGTTAATTTGTCCGGCAAAGAACAGGCCCTGAATGAATTTGCTCTCGAGCGTTGGCTTCAGGTCACGCGGATCGAAGAAGTCATACTCAATGGCATAACCCGGACGAACGATTTTCGCGTTCTCCATCCCTTCCATGGAGCGGACAATCTGCATCTGCACGTCAAAAGGCAGGCTGGTGGAGATCCCGTTAGGGTAAATTTCGTTTGAGGTTAGTCCTTCCGGCTCCAGGAAGATCTGGTGCTGGTTCCTGTCGGCAAAGCGCATGACTTTGTCTTCGATCGATGGGCAATAACGCGGGCCGATCCCTTCGATCACGCCAGCATACATCGGGCTACGATCGAGGTTATTGCGGATCACATCATGGGTTTTCTCATTGGTGTGCGTGATATAGCACGGCACCTGCTGTGGATGCTGGGCGGTATTGCCCATGAACGAGAAGACCGGCATTGGGTTATCGCCATGTTGCTGCGCCAGCACGCTGAAATTAATCGTGCGTGCATCGATGCGTGGCGGCGTACCGGTTTTCAGACGGCTTACACGCAGCGGCAGTTCGCGCAGGCGGCGAGAGAGCGGAATCGACGGCGGATCGCCAGCACGGCCACCGCTGTAGTTATCCAGACCAATATGAATTTTTCCGTCAAGGAATGTCCCGACGGTCAGCACCACGGCTTTGGCGCGAAATTTCAGTCCCATTTGGGTCACGGCGCCAACGACACGATCGTTTTCAACAATCAGATCTTCAACCGCCTGCTGGAAGATCATCAGGTTCGGTTGGTTCTCCAGTGCGGTACGCACCGCCTGACGATACAGCACACGATCCGCCTGAGCACGGGTGGCGCGAACCGCAGGCCCTTTGCTCGCGTTTAGTATCCTAAACTGGATCCCCGCCTGGTCGATCGCTTTCGCCATCAGCCCGCCGAGCGCATCCACTTCTTTTACCAGGTGTCCCTTCCCAATACCGCCAATCGCCGGGTTGCAGCTCATCTGCCCCAACGTGTCGATATTGTGTGTCAAAAGCAGGGTTTGTTGACCCATACGCGCTGCGGCCATCGCGGCCTCAGTGCCTGCATGACCCCCGCCAATGATGATGACGTCAAAAGGATCCGGATAAAACATGGTAATTGCCTCGCATAACGCGGTGTGAAAATGGATTGAAGCCCGGGCGGTGGATTCTACTCAACTTTGTCGGCTTGAGAAAGACCCCGGGATCCTGGGTATTAAAAAGAAGATCTTTTTATTTAGAGATCTGTTCTATTGTGATCTCTTATTAGGATCGCCACTGGCTGTGGATAAGCCGGATCCGAGCATTAAGATCAATACGTTGGTAAGGATCATTAGCTGTGAATGATCGGTGATCCTGGTCCGTATAAGCTGGGATCAGAATGAAGGGTTATACACAACTCAAAAACTGAACAACGGTTATTCTTTGGATAACTACCGGTTAATCCAAGGTTCTTACCAGAGTTATACACAATAAATCGCACGATCTTTACACTTATTTGAGTAAATTAATCCAGGATCCCAGCCAGGCTTCTGCTGGATCTTCCGGAATATCGTGTTCAAGGATGTTGATCTTCAGCGTTTTGCCAATCTGTTTGGCACCAGAATGCTTCAGTTCAGCTTCGATCTTCTCTATTGCACCACAGAAGGTGTCATATTCGCGACTGCCGATACCGATCGCGCCGAAACGAACCTGCGACAGATCCGGTTTTTGCGACTGAAGATCTTCATATAAAGGAACAAGGTTATCGGGAATGTCCCCCGCGCCGTGCGTGGAGCTGATGACCAGCCAGATTCCCGTCGCAGACAGGGAGTCTAACAGCGGACCGTGCAGTGTTTCGGTTGAAAAACCGGCATCTTCCAGCTTTTCAGCCAGGTGTTCTGCAACATATTCAGCGCCGCCAAGGGTGCTGCCGCTAATAAGAGTTATGTCAGCCATACGAGCCCATCCTTTTAAAGAGGGGCTATTGTACGCTGTGAGTGAGCTGGGATCTACCTGTGGAAAAATGTGGGATTAAAAAAGGCGATCACGGCTTAATGGTACGCATGATCGGGTTTTGCAGGACGATCAGCGTCTCGGTGGACTGAATTTCATCAATTGTTTGGATCTTGTTGATAAGTACGTGCTGGAGTGCATCGATCGACCTGCACATGACCTTAATAAAGATGCTGTAGTGGCCGGTGGTGTAGTACGCCTCAGTGACTTCATCCAGACTCTCAAGCCTGGCCAACGCTGAAGGATAGTCTTTGGCGCTTTTGAGAATAATGCCGATAAAACAACCGACGTCGTAACCGAGTTGTTTCGGGCTGACATCAATACGCGCGCCGGTAATGATCCCCGCCTGCTTCATTTTTTCTACACGGACGTGAATAGTCCCCGGACTGACGCCAAACTGTTTCGCCAGTTCGGCATAGGCGGTACGAGCATTTTCCATTAAGGCATCCAGAATGCCGCGGTCCAGATTGTCGATCTGATAATTTTCCATAGCTTTTTCTTATGTCTGTTAATGATTCACTCTATTTTAGCGCCTTATTTTAACGAATCAAAATCGAATAAGGCTTTTTGTTTGTTGATTATTGAATATTGCCCCCATTCTGTTGCTTAATCATAGGCAACAGGACGCAGGAGTAAAAAAATGAAAACCGCTTACATTGCCAAACAACGCCAAATTAGCTTCGTGAAATCTCACTTCTCTCGTCAACTGGAGGAGCGTCTGGGTCTGATTGAAGTCCAGGCACCGATCCTCAGCCGTGTAGGGGATGGCACGCAGGATAACTTGTCTGGCTGTGAAAAAGCGGTGCAGGTAAAAGTGAAAGCGCTGCCAGATGCCCAGTTCGAAGTGGTGCATTCACTGGCAAAATGGAAACGTCAAACACTGGGACAACACGACTTCAGCGCAGGCGAAGGGCTCTACACGCACATGAAAGCCCTGCGCCCGGATGAAGATCGCCTCTCTCCGCTCCACTCGGTCTATGTCGATCAGTGGGACTGGGAACGTGTGATGGGCGACGGTGAGCGTCAGTTCTCCACTCTGAAAAGCACGGTAGAGGCTATCTGGGCGGGAATTAAAGCGACCGAAGCGGCAGTAAGCAAAGAATTTGGTCTGGCACCGTTCCTGCCAGAGCAGATCCACTTTGTTCACAGCCAGGAATTACTGAGCCGTTATCCGGGTCTTGATGCAAAAGGTCGTGAACGTGCGATCGCTAAAGAGTTAGGTGCGGTCTTCCTGGTGGGGATCGGCGGCAAGCTCAGCGACGGTCACCGCCATGACGTCCGTGCGCCGGATTATGATGACTGGAGCTCCACATCCGATCTGGGATATGCCGGTCTGAACGGCGATATCCTTGTCTGGAACCCGGTGCTGGAAGATGCGTTTGAACTTTCTTCCATGGGGATTCGTGTCGATGCCGACGCGTTGAAACATCAGCTTCGGCTTACCGGTGATGAAGATCGCCTGAGTCTGGAATGGCACCAGGCGCTGCTGCGCGGTGAAATGCCACAAACTATCGGCGGTGGTATTGGTCAGTCGCGTTTAACCATGCTGCTGCTGCAACTGCCGCACATTGGTCAGGTCCAGTGCGGCGTATGGCCTGCGCAGGTTCGTGAAAGCGTCGCCTCTCTGCTGTAATCTTATTTATCGCCGCCAGCGTCTGAGCAGGCGGCTTCGCATCCCGGTATCAAAGCGCCAGATATGATCGAAAATGCGCATGATGCCGGGTTTGCCATGTGCTGACATCGCCACCGCGTGAAAGCGATGCTGATGAACACGCTGTAACTCTCCTACTTTACTCACCACCTCGTCAGGTAAGCGCTGGGCGATAAAGTCTGAAATCACCACCGCATCGGCATCGAACCACTCCCGTCCCTGCATGCGTTCAATAATGGCGCGAAAGCAGCTGGCGATATCCGTACCGCCGCGAAATCGTTGGCTCAGAAAGCGGATGGCTTGCTCAATACCTTGCGGACCGGAAAGCTCGTAGCGCACCACTTCCGTGGAAAACAGCATAATGAAGCAGCGCCGGTTATCGGCAAGGGCGATACGCATTAGGGCCAGGCAAAAGGCCTTTGCGCACTGTTCATTAAAGCCGCCCATCGAACCGGAGGTATCTACGCACACAATGAACGGTCCGCGCGGTTGTTCGTCGAAATCCTGATGAATCACCGGCCGCTCGGTTATCTTCTCGCGCCAGGCTTCACCGTGCAGACGATAAGTGAGCAGCTGTTTTTCCACCAGCCGCCGGTAGAACTCATACTCCAGTTCCGTGATACCGAGCGTGGCCAGTTCCGGTGGTAACAGACGCAGAATATCGTCGCTCTGCTGAATACCATCAACCTGTTCGGGTACCGTTGCGGGCTCACGCACCAGCGTGCGGAAGGTCTCCATCGGCGCATCTTTTCGCGGAACGGATTTGGCTTCTCTGGAACGTCCCAGTTGTTCAGCCAGTCGCATCAGCTCCGGTTGTTCGCTCAGAAAATCACCATATTTCACGATCAACTGATAATCACCGCGTCTGAGCTGGCCTGCGCTCATATCCCACAGCCGACCTGCGGCGGTTTCGTTTTCCGCCAGTACCGGATCCAGTTGACCGCTCAGGGTCATTCGCTCCTGAACTTCACTGAGCAACTGCTCACGTTCCTCTTCAAGCAACTGTTGATTTAGCGTGGTGGCTTGCACCACCAGACTTAAGCGCCAGCGCTGCAAAAAGAGCGTGTGCAGGGCGGGAGTGAATATCGCGTTGCTGTCCACCAGTTGCTGCGCCTGTCCGGCATACGGTGAGTGCAGTCGGTGCAATAGTGTCAGTATTTGCGGTAGCTGGACGATGAACTGCGGGGTGGAGAGGAGCTGGCTTTGCTGATAACACATTACCTCTTCCGTTAGCTCCGGCGGTACGCGCGCATCCTTCAGCCGACTGCGTAGCGCTTCACGCCAGCGCGGTAGATCGTCTGTAATTGCTGCTTTCAGACGGGGAAATTTTTCAAAAAAAATCGCCAGCTGCGGCGAGGCCAACAGCGCGAGGATCATCTCTTCGATCATCCCCTCTTCACTGACGGCTAACATGACATTGAGTGTATCCAGTGTCAGCATTGTTGCGCCTGACGGATCTGCTCACCCACGTCCTGAAGGCTGGCCTCAATACGACCTAACCAGTCGCTATGAATAAACAAGCACTTTTGCTGTTCGCTAAAGCGGGTATGCTGCTGACGCCAGTCGTTTTCCAACGCTTCCAGTTGTTGTTTTATCTCGCCTGGCATGGCCTCTTCTGATGAACCCGGAAGCGCCAGCCGCGTGCCCTGTAAGCTGACATCACGCACCACCAGATGCTGGGCGCTATCGACTTCCATATTCAGCGTCTGGGCAAAGCCTATCCCATTGAGTTTTCCGCGGATCTCGCCTCCTTTCGCCAGCCATTGCTCCAGCGCACTGCGATCAAAAGTGACGTGGAGCACTTCCATGTCGTGTAATTTCAATGGTTTTTGCAGAAGCAGCGTCAGGTTTGCTGCAGTAACCTCGGCAGGCAAATCGTAATGTGGACGGCGGCTGAACATGCCTCCCTGACGCAGCACGGTAAAAGCGGTTTTATCGCTTTGCTGCTGCTGCAACTGAATGCGTCGTTGCACGATACCGCCGAGACGCGTCAGCATGGTCTGCTGTTGCCAGGCGTGCCCGGTCATCAATATTTCGAGCTGTTGCTGCATCAGATTCAGGCTCTGGGCGTCATACCACAGGCAATCCTTCAGCAGGATGAGATCAATAGGGGCGACGGCGTCGCGCCCGCTGAAGAAGGCGCTGGCCTGTAACAGACGAATAGCTTTTTTCCAGCGACGATCTGAGACGTAGGGCGCATTCGGCAGATTATCCAGTTGCTGGCGCAGCGTAAAAATCAGCTCAAAAACATGATCGGGCAGCGTAATGGCACCAATGTCTTTCTGCCACCGGTAATACTCTTCATCGCTCACCTGTAGCGAGGCGGGGACCGGGTTTTCGCTTTCGTCCTGTTGGCCGATCAGCAGGGAGCGAAAGTTGGCTTTATCCTGTACTTTGTCCAGCCACAGGCGGATCAGCATACGGTCGTACAGCGCTTCCAGGCTGCTGTCTGCTTCCGGCAGTTCGTTGGAGGCGGCCACCAGCAGGCGCATGGGGATTTTTTCTTCGTGTGCGCCGTTACGGAAATGACGTTCGTTAATCGCAGTCAGCAGGGTATTGAGGATGGCCGGACCGGCTTTCCAGATCTCATCGAGAAAGACGATTTCCGCTTCGGGAAGGTAACCCGCGGTTAAGCGTTCGTAACGACCTTCATCTTTAAGCGCCTGAATAGAAAGCGGGCCAAAAACCTCTTCCGGCGTGGAGAAACGCGTCATCAGATATTCAAACGCGCGCGCATTCTGAAAGGCAAATTTCAGCCGGCGGGCAATCAAGCTTTTAGCTATCCCCGGAGGGCCTAGCAAGAAAACACTTTCACCGCTCAGGGCGGCCAGCAAGCAAAGCCGGATGGCGTGACTGCGCTCATAGAGACCTTTTTCCAGCGCATTGCTCAGGCGGGAAATTCTTTCCGCTAATAAATGTGGGTGAGCCATAATAGAGTGGCGTCCTTTCATTAAATGTACTGCGTTAACAGCGAGTATAGCCGTTTCAGCTCAGAGGCTGAACTTGTCCAGGAGGCAGTTTATTTTTCTTTGAGCCAGGTTAATCTGGGCTCATTTAGGGGTACGATTTTGCTTTGAATCGTGCATACTGTGCGCTTTTTGTGGGCCAAGGGACTACGCACACATTTCTTTATATATGAAAGACTAGTCTATGAGCACTGATAATAAGCAATCATTGTCTGCGGTAACCCTCGCAGCCATTGGGGTTGTCTACGGTGATATTGGTACCAGCCCACTTTATACACTTCGTGAATGTTTGTCCGGTCAGTTTGGTTTTGGCGTTGAACGTGATGCCGTTTTTGGTTTTTTGTCGCTGATTTTCTGGCTACTCATCTTTGTTGTTTCTATTAAGTATCTGACTTTTGTCATGCGTGCAGATAACGCTGGTGAAGGGGGGATCCTGACGCTGATGTCACTGGCGGGGCGTAATACCTCTGCGCGAATGACCTCTACGCTGGTCATCATGGGCTTAATTGGTGGCAGCTTCTTCTATGGCGAGGTGGTGATCACCCCGGCCATCTCGGTGATGTCGGCTATTGAAGGTCTGGAGATCATCGCGCCACAACTGGATACCTGGATTGTCCCGCTGTCGATTATCGTTCTTACGCTGCTGTTTATGATTCAGAAGCACGGTACCGGGATGGTAGGGAAGCTGTTTGCGCCCATTATGCTGGCCTGGTTTTTGATTCTGGCCGTACTTGGTCTGCGCAGCATTATTGCCAACCCCGAAGTGCTGCAGGCGTTGAACCCAATGTGGGCGGTGCATTTCTTCCTTGAATATAAAACCGTCTCCTTTATTGCGCTTGGCGCAGTGGTTCTGTCGATTACTGGCGTCGAAGCGCTGTATGCCGATATGGGGCATTTTGGTAAGTTCCCTATTCGCCTGGCATGGTTTACGGTGGTACTGCCATCACTGGTACTCAATTACTTTGGTCAGGGCGCACTGTTGTTAAAGCACCCGGAAGCGATTAAAAACCCGTTCTTCCTGCTTGCGCCGGAATGGGCCCTGATTCCACTGCTGATCATCGCGGCGCTGGCGACGGTGATTGCCTCACAGGCGGTGATTTCTGGCGTCTTTTCGCTGACGCGTCAGGCGGTTCGTCTGGGCTATCTGTCGCCCATGCGCATCATTCATACGTCAGAAATGGAATCCGGTCAGATCTATATTCCGTTCGTCAACTGGATGCTCTATATCGCGGTGGTCATCGTGATTGTCAGTTTCGAGCACTCCAGTAACCTTGCGGCAGCATACGGGATAGCTGTGACCGGAACGATGGTACTGACCTCGATTCTCTCGACTACTGTGGCGCGTAAAAACTGGCACTGGAATAAGTACTTCGTGGCGCTGATCCTTATCGCGTTCCTGTGTATCGATATTCCGCTGTTCTCGGCAAACCTCGACAAACTGTTGTCCGGTGGTTGGCTGCCGCTGTCGCTGGGCCTGGTGATGTTCACCATCATGACCACATGGAAGAGCGAACGTTTCCGTCTGCTGCGCCGTATGCACGAGCACGGTAACTCTCTGGAAGCGATGATCGCCTCGCTGGAGAAATCCCCGCCGGTACGCGTGCCGGGCACTGCGGTGTACATGTCTCGCGCGCTGAATGTGATCCCCTTTGCCCTGATGCACAACCTCAAGCACAACAAGGTGTTGCATGAGCGCGTGATTTTGCTGACGCTGCGTACTGAAGATGCGCCGTATGTGCATAACGTCCGTCGTGTGCAGATTGAGCAGTTGTCGCCGACTTTCTGGCGCGTCGTTGCCTGCTATGGCTGGCGTGAAACGCCGAATGTTGAAGAGGTCTTCCACCGCTGCGGTCTTGAAGGGTTGAGCTGCCGGATGATGGAGACGTCGTTCTTTATGTCGCACGAGTCGTTAATCGTCGGCAAACGCCCCTGGTATTTACGTCTGCGTGGCAAGCTGTATCTTCTTCTCCAGCGTAACGCCCTGCGCGCGCCCGATCAGTTTGAAATCCCGCCTAACCGCGTGATTGAACTGGGGACACAGGTCGAGATTTAGCGTGCTCGTCATGCCGGGTGGCGTAACGTCTGCCCGGCATTTTTCATTCCAACGCCCCCTGCCTTTCCCCCTTCATTATTTCACTTAGCGAAACGTTTCGACGGCGATCACAAATCTGTTACGTCATGATGGTTATTTGCTCACATCTCAGACTACACTGAATACCAGCGAAACGTTTCGCTAGTGGAGTAAAAAAATGAAGAAAGGCACAGTACTCAATTCAGAGATTTCGTCGGTTATCTCCCGTCTGGGGCATACCGATACGCTGGTGGTGTGTGATGCAGGTTTACCCATCCCGGGCAGTACCACGCGTATCGATATGGCATTAACCCAGGGTGTACCTTCTTTTATGCAGGTACTGGATGTGGTGACCCGTGAAATGCAGGTTGAATCGGCCATTCTTGCGACGGAAATTAAACAACATAATCCGCAACTCCACGAAACGTTGCTCAGCCACATTGAGCAACTGCAACAACACCAGGGAAATACCATAGAAATTCGTTACACCACGCATGAACAATTCAAAAAACAAACCGCAGACAGTCAGGCGGTAATTCGCAGCGGGGAATGTTCCCCGTATGCGAATATCATTCTCTGTGCTGGCGTCACTTTCTGAGGCCATCATGGACGCATTATTGCAACTCAAAGGGATCGATAAAGCGTTCCCCGGCGTGAAAGCGCTATCCGGCGCCGCACTCAATGTTTACCCCGGTCGCGTGATGGCGTTGGTGGGGGAAAACGGTGCCGGCAAATCCACCATGATGAAAGTGCTGACGGGTATCTATACCCGCGATGCCGGTTCATTGTTGTGGCTGGGGAAAGAAACTACCTTTAACGGTCCTAAATCATCCCAGGAAGCGGGGATCGGCATCATCCATCAGGAGCTTAACCTGATCCCGCAACTCACTATTGCGGAGAATATTTTCCTCGGGCGTGAATTCGTTAACCGCTTTGGCAAAATCGACTGGAAGAAGATGTATGCCGAAGCGGACCTCCTGTTGGCCAAACTCAACCTGCGCTTTAAGAGCGACCGCCTGGTCGGTGAATTGTCGATTGGCGACCAGCAGATGGTCGAAATTGCCAAAGTGCTGAGCTTTGAGTCGAAAGTCATCATTATGGATGAACCAACGGATGCGCTCACCGATACCGAAACCGAATCCCTGTTCCGCGTGATTCGCGAACTGAAGTCTCAGGGTCGCGGTATTGTCTATATTTCTCACCGAATGAAAGAGATCTTCGAGATTTGCGATGATGTGACCGTTTTCCGTGACGGACAGTTTATTGCCGAACGTGAAGTGGCTTCGCTGACCGAAGATTCGCTGATTGAAATGATGGTGGGTCGTAAGCTCGAAGAACAGTATCCGCGTCTGGATAAAGCTCCAGGTGAAATCCGCCTGAAGGTCGATAACCTGTGTGGGCCAGGCGTGAATGATGTCTCGTTTACCCTGCGTAAAGGCGAAATCTTAGGTATCTCGGGCCTGATGGGCGCTGGACGTACCGAACTGATGAAAGTGCTGTATGGCGCACTGCCGCGTACCAGTGGATATGTCACGCTCGATGGACATGAAGTGGTTGCGCGTTCCCCGCAGGACGGACTGGCAAACGGCATCGTCTATATTTCTGAAGACCGTAAGCGCGATGGTTTAGTACTCGGTATGTCGGTGAAGGAGAATATGTCTCTGACCGCGCTACGCTATTTCAGCCGCAGCGGCGGCAGTCTGAAGCATAAGGATGAGCAGCAGGCGGTGAGCGATTTTATTCGCCTGTTCAACGTGAAAACGCCGTCGATGGAACAGGCGATCGGTTTGCTGTCCGGGGGGAACCAGCAGAAAGTGGCAATTGCCCGTGGGCTGATGACCCGTCCTAAGGTACTGATCCTTGATGAGCCTACCCGCGGCGTGGATGTCGGGGCTAAGAAAGAAATTTATCAGTTAATTAACCAGTTTAAGGCCGACGGCCTGAGCATCATTCTGGTCTCCTCTGAGATGCCAGAAGTATTAGGCATGAGCGATCGCATTATCGTCATGCATGAAGGGCATCTCGGCGGTGAATTCACTCGCGAGCAGGCCACCCAGGAAGTTCTGATGGCTGCCGCTGTGGGCAAGCTTAATCGCGTGAATCAGGAGTAAAAAAAATGACTACCCAGGCTGTTTCTGGTCGCCGTTATTTCACCAAAGCGTGGTTGATGGAACAAAAGTCTCTCATCGCCCTGCTGGTGCTGATCGCGATTGTCTCAACGTTGAGCCCTAACTTTTTTACCGTCAATAACCTGTTCAATATTCTTCAGCAGACATCCGTAAACGCCATTATGGCGGTGGGGATGACGCTGGTGATCCTGACGTCGGGTATCGATCTGTCAGTCGGTTCCCTGCTGGCGCTCACCGGCGCGGTTGCGGCTTCGATTGTAGGGGTTGAAGTTAACGCGCTGGTGGCCGTTGCAGCAGCCCTGGCATTAGGTGCCGCTGTAGGCGCTGTTACGGGCGTGATTGTGGCGAAAGGCCGTGTACAGGCGTTTATTGCCACGCTGGTCATGATGCTGCTGCTGCGTGGTGTGACGATGGTGTACACCAATGGGAGTCCGGTTAACACGGGCTTTACCGATAATGCCGATCTGTTTGGTTGGTTCGGTATCGGTCGTCCGCTGGGCGTGCCGACGCCGGTCTGGATCATGGGGATTGTTTTCCTGGCGGCATGGTACATGTTGCACCACACTCGTCTGGGTCGCTATATCTATGCGCTGGGCGGTAACGAAGCGGCAACGCGTCTGTCCGGTATCAGCGTCAGTAAAATTAAGATTATCGTCTATTCACTGTGTGGGCTGTTGGCGTCGCTGGCGGGCATCATTGAAGTGGCGCGCCTTTCTTCAGCTCAACCGACAGCCGGTACGGGCTATGAGCTGGATGCTATCGCAGCCGTTGTGCTGGGCGGAACCAGTCTGGCGGGCGGCAAAGGGCGTATTGTTGGGACCTTGATCGGCGCATTAATTCTGGGTTTCCTCAATAATGGTTTGAATTTGTTAGGTGTTTCCTCCTATTACCAGATGATCGTCAAAGCGGTGGTGATTTTGCTGGCGGTACTGGTAGACAACAAAAAGCAGTAACAACGACTACAGGACATCTTAAATATGAACATGAAAAAACTGGCTACCCTGGTTTCTGCTGTTGCGCTAAGCGCCACCGTGAGCGCGAACGCAATGGCGAAAGATACCATTGCGCTGGTGGTCTCCACGCTTAACAACCCGTTCTTCGTCTCGCTGAAAGATGGGGCGCAGAAAGAAGCAGATAAGCTGGGTTACAACCTGGTGGTACTGGACTCCCAGAACAACCCGGCGAAAGAGTTGGCGAACGTTCAGGATTTAACCGTACGTGGTACCAAAATTCTGCTGATCAACCCGACGGATTCTGACGCGGTGGGTAACGCGGTGAAGATGGCGAACCAGGCGAATATCCCGGTCATCACCCTTGACCGCCAGGCAACCAAAGGCGAGGTCGTCAGCCACATCGCATCTGATAACGTGCTGGGTGGAAAAATCGCGGGTGATTACATCGCGAAAAAAGCGGGTGAAGGCGCAAAAGTCATTGAACTGCAAGGTATTGCCGGAACTTCAGCGGCGCGTGAACGTGGTGAAGGTTTCCAGCAGGCCGTTGCGGCTCATAAATTTAACGTTCTGGCCAGCCAGCCGGCAGACTTTGACCGTACTAAAGGTCTGAACGTGATGCAGAACCTGCTGACTGCGCATCCGGATGTGCAGGCTGTCTTTGCACAGAACGATGAAATGGCGCTGGGTGCGTTGCGTGCTCTGCAAACCGCAGGTAAATCTGATGTGATGGTGGTCGGATTTGACGGTACGCCTGATGGCGAAAAAGCGGTAAATGATGGCAAACTGGCTGCGACTATCGCACAGTTACCGGACCAGATCGGCGCGAAAGGCGTTGAGACGGCAGATAAGGTACTGAAAGGCGAGAAAGTTCAGGCCAAGTACCCTGTTGACCTGAAGCTGGTCATCAAGCAGTAACTGGCGATTCAGGCGACCGCGTGCCGCCTGAGGGACTAAATATAAAGAAAAGTAAGTGTGGCATACGCCACCGGGTAATACCGGTGGCGATCTCAGATGGACACCCCGAACATGAAAACCGCAGGCAATCTTGTCGTTCTTGGCAGTATTAATGCCGACCATATCCTGAACCTTAAAACATTCCCGGCGCCAGGTGAAACGGTCACCGGAAACCACTATCAGGTGGCTTTTGGCGGCAAAGGGGCGAATCAGGCAGTGGCTGCGGGTCGTAGTGGGGCGAATATTGCGTTCATTGCCTGCACGGGCGATGACGATATCGGAAGCAACATCCGCAAACAGCTTGTTAGTGACAACATTGATGTCGATCCTGTGAGCGTCATTAGTGGGGATTCCACCGGCGTGGCGCTGATTTTTGTGAATGGCGACGGTGAAAACGTTATTGGTATCCATGCAGGCGCTAATGCGGCGCTTTCCCCTGCGTTAGTCGAGGCACAGCGCGAGCGCATTGCTCAGGCATCCGCATTGTTGATGCAACTGGAATCGCCGATTGAAAGCGTGCTGGCAGCAGCGAAAATTGCAAAGCAAAACAACACGGCTGTGGTGCTGAATCCGGCTCCTGCGCGTGAGTTATCCGACGAGCTGCTGGCGCTGGTGGATATCATCACCCCGAACGAAACTGAAGCGGAAAAGCTGACGGGGATCCGTGTCGAAAACGATGAAGACGCCGCGAAAGCATCCCAGGTGCTGCATGCAAAAGGCATTCATACCGTACTGATTACCTTAGGAAGCCGGGGTGTCTGGGCCAGTGTGAATGGCGAAGGCAGCCGGGTTCCTGGATTTAAAGTTGACGCTGTTGATACCATCGCTGCGGGCGATACTTTCAACGGTGCGCTGATCACCGCTCTGCTGGAAGAAAAGCCGCTGTCTGACGCGATTCGCTTTGCCCATGCCGCAGCGGCGATTGCAGTAACCCGTAAAGGAGCACAGCCTTCCGTGCCGTGGCGTGATGAAATTGAGGCGTTTTTAGGTCAGCAGAGGTAAGCTTGGCTACCATGAAGGATGTTGCCCGCCTGGCGGGCGTTTCCACTTCTACCGTTTCGCACGTCATTAATAAGGATCGCTTTGTCAGTGAAGCGATAACTGAAAAAGTCGATGCAGCGATCAAGTCGTTAAATTACGCCCCTTCTGCGCTGGCACGCAGTCTGAAGCTGAATCAGACGCGTACCATCGGCATGCTGATCACGGCGAGTACCAACCCTTTTTACTCCGAACTGGTGCGGGGGGTTGAGCGCAGCTGCTTTGAGCGCGGCTATAGTCTGGTGTTATGCAATACCGAAGGCGATGAGCAGCGCATGAACCGTAATCTGGAAACCCTGATGCAAAAGCGGGTGGACGGGTTACTGTTACTCTGTACCGAAACACACCAGCCGTCGCGTGAAATCATGCAGCGCTACCCCTCTATCCCTACGGTCATGATGGACTGGTCTCCTTTTGATGGTGAAGGGGATAGCGATCTTATTCAGGATAACTCGTTACTCGGCGGTGACCTGGCCACTCAACATTTGATTGATAAAGGCTTTACCCGCATCGCTTGTATTACCGGGCCGCTTGATAAAACCCCGGCACGATTGCGTCTGGAAGGATATCGCGCAGCGATGAAACGCGCCGGGCTGGATATTCCGGACGGTTACGAAATTACCGGTGATTTTGAATTTGGCGGTGGGTTTGAGGCCATGCAGACGCTGCTTTCTCATCAGCCTCGTCCCCATGCTGTTTTCGCCGGTAACGATGCGATGGCGGTAGGCGCTTATCAGGCGTTGTATCAGGCCGGATTGCGAATTCCGCAGGACATGGCGGTGATTGGCTACGATGATATAGAACTGGCGCGTTACATGACGCCACCGCTTACTACCATTCATCAACCGAAGGATGAACTGGGTGAGTTGGCCATCGATGTGTTGATTCACAGGATGGCACAACCTGCCCTACAACAGCAGCGTCTGCAGCTTACTCCTGTTCTGATGGCGCGGGGCTCGGTGTAGGCTTGTGTCGCTCTTTGATCAGGTTGCGGCCATCTTTGGCTCTCAGCAACATAAACATTAGTGCTGACACAACAGTAATCGCGCCCATCGTAATAAAGGTGTAGTGGAACTGTTCGACCGTATTGGTTCCCTCCATCCCTTCGTAGATGCGTAACACTGCCGCACTGATTGCTACCCCTAAACTGATGGATAACTGTTGCGTAACGGCCAGTACGCTGTTGCCGCTACTGGCGTTGTCATCGGTCAGATCGGCCAGCGTGATGGTGTTCATCGCAGTGAATTGCGTCGACATCGCCATCCCCAGAATGAACAACGGTAGAATCAACAGCCAGACGGGCATGGCAGGGGTTTGCAGCGAGAATTGCGCGATCATCAGTCCGATAAAGACAGTGATGCCCACCAGTGTGGTTCGATAACCCAGCCGGCGCAGTACCTGCGTCACCATCGACTTTGCCAGTATTGAGCCCAGCGCGGTGGGAGCCATCATGCAACCGGCAATCAGTGCCGGGAAACCAAATCCTACCTGTAACATCAGCGGCATCAGGAACGGCACGCATCCCGTCCCCAGACGGGTAGCAAGGTTACCGGAAATACCAACAGAAAAAGTGCGGGTCTTAAACAATGACAGTGAAATCAGCGGGGTGGGGTGGCGTCGTGCGTGACGTACATAGGCCAGCAGTAACACAACGCTCAGCAGGATAATCGTCAGCGCGACCCAGGTGGCGACAATTTTCTCACCAAATAACTCCATTCCGCTGGAAAAGAGGACCAGGCTCAGGCCAAAAAGAAAGAAGCCAGTCGTATCAAATTTGCGTCGAGGAGTGGTGAAGTTCGGCATATATTTGCGCGCATAAAGAATGCCGGTGATTCCTATCGGAATGTTGATCAGGAAAATCCAGTGCCAACTGGCCCAGGTAACCAGAACGCCCCCCAGTACCGGGCCCAGGATGGGACCGACCAGTCCTGGCATCGTCACAAAGTTCAGTACCGGCAGTAGTTCACTTCGTGGATAGGCTCTTAATAATGCCAGGCGTGCAACTGGCATCATCATTGCGCCACCAATCCCCTGAATCACACGAAAGATAACCAGCTCCGGCAGCGTACTGGAAAGTGCGCAGGCGAGTGAGCCGAGCGTAAACAAGCTTACAGCGACCATGAATACGCGTCGGGTCCCGAAGCGATCGGCCAGCCATCCACTCACCGGGATCAGCATGGCAACCGTCAGGGTGTAACTGATAATCGCGGACTGCATTGCCAGGGGGGAGCGGTTGAGGCTCTGCGCGATGGCGGGTAAGGCGGTATTAAGAATCGTGGCGTCCAGTGCCTGCATGAAGAAGGCCATTGCCGCTATCCACGGCAATCCAGCCATACTGCGTGCTTTTTTGTTGGTCATGCACAATCCTGGTCGTTTTCAGGACGTTCATTCGGGGCTATCAACAGAGCCTGACAAGCCTTAAATGCGCCGTCGCCGTCGCTTTGTGCAATGGCATCGACAATTGCCTGGTGCAAATCCAGCTTCACAACGGTGTTATAAGTAATTGAATTAAAATAGGTGTGGTAGACAGAATGAAACAATGAGGCAAAAGAGGTTAAAAACGGGTTCGCGCTCATTTCGTAAATATGCTCATGCCAGACCATATCTACTTCAATCCAGCGTTCGCGCTTGAAGTTCTTTTTCAACGCGACCATCTCTTCCATTAATGTATTCAGATGTGCTTTTTGCTCCGCAGTGCCGATTGTCGCTGCCAGCGAGCACGCCTGAGGCTCCAGACTGATACGCATCACCAGAAAGTGCTCGATAACCTGCTGAAAATTTTCTTCGGTCATCCACCAGGTGAGTAATTCCTGATCGAGAAAGTTCCAGTTTGCCTGTGGCATCACGCGGGTGCCAATGCGAGGGCGCGGTAATACCATCCCTTTGGCGGTTAATGTTTTAACTGCTTCTCGAACGGCGGTCCGGCTTACACCAAACTGTTCGCCCAGTTCTATTTCTCCAGGGAGAATGGCACCAGGGGCATATTCACCTTTGAGGATCTGTTGCGCTAGCTTCTCAGCCAGAACATACGAAAGGTTTTTTTGTGCAGCCAGCTGTTGTGCGCTTAAAGGCATTACTCTTTGTCCTTTATCTTTTTCTTACTTATTAGTATGCCATCAGGAAGTGTGATTGCGGTTGCAAAAACAGCAAAACGCTTATTTTATGGCACGTTAATATCGGTTTTGGTGAAAAAAGGAACACTCGGCAAATTATTTTAAATTTCCCCTTGTCAGCCCGAAATAACTCCCTATAA